>Ga0315338_1000080_pt1 | contig 439498 bp, 321 predicted proteins | sample ASW8metaG_FD_204518 | JGI IMG/M metagenome (GOLD analysis project Ga0315338, IMG submission 204518) | Ammonia-oxidizing marine archaeal communities from Monterey Bay, California, United States - ASW #8 | ecosystem: Environmental > Aquatic > Marine > Coastal | place: USA: California | collected...
GTGATGGCGCTCGCGGTTGTCCTCGTGATGGCGCTCGCGGTTGTCCTCGTGATGGCGCTCGTTGTCTCCCTCGTGATGGCGCTCGCGGTTGTCCTCGTGATGGCGCTCGCGGTCTCCCTCTTGATGGCGCTCGCGGTCTCCCTCGTGGTGGCGCTCGCGGTCTCCCTCTTGATGGCGCTCGCGGTCTCCCTCTTGGCGGCGCTCGTTGTCTCCCTCGTGGTGGCGCTCGCGGTCTCCCTCGTGGTGGCGCTCGGCCATTTCGGCTTTCACGTGGCGAAGCAATTTTTCGGCTTGTTCGTGTTTGCCTTGTTTGCGCAGTTCATTGATTTTGCGTTCGGCTTGCTCGATGAAACTACGGACTTCCCGGTCTTGTTCACGTTCGTGGCGTTCGCCTTGGCCATCGCGTTCGCGGTTGTCCTCACGGTGGCGCTCGCGGTTGTCGGGGCGGTGACGCTCTCCGGACGGTTTGCCGGGGCGTCTTCCTGCAGGTCTTCCGGCGTTTTCCCCGGCTCGTTTTCCGGCGTCTCTCCCGGCCCGCTTGCCCGCGCCTTCACCGGCCCGCTTGCCCGCGCTCTGCCCGGTCTGCTTGCGTTCTTTTTCACGATTCTGCTCCTGTCCCAGGGAGGGAAGGATGAGCAGGCTGGTCAGGGTAAGAATTAACAGCTTTGTATTCATGGATCGGTAGTGGTCGTGGATGAATGGAACTCGCCCAGAATAGAGGCGTTGTATGGGAAACGGTGCGGAGGTTGAGGTTTTTCTGCAATCGGGTCGAGAATTGATCCCACCGGATCCGGCGAATCACCGTATTGCAGGCCTGAAGCCTCTTGGTTTGGGGCAAGGAGGGACCCTCATGGCACGGAATTAGAACGAATTCGCTTCCGGCCGATGTGGAGGATGGCGAATACTGATCCTGTAAATCATCATGTGCCCTCTCTTTTTCATGAAACGCCTCATCCTCTCCTTCGCGGCTTGCGCCTTTTCGTTCCTTCCTATTGCCGGAGCCGCCAAGCCCAATATCCTCTTTATTTTTGCGGACGACATGACCTACGACGCCATCGCGGCATTGGGACACGAGGAGATCGAGACTCCGCACCTTGATCGGCTGGTGAAGGGTGGAACCACTTTCACACATGCCTATAACTCCGGCTCCTGGAGCGGAGCAGTTTGTGTAGCGAGCCGGCACATGCTGATGACCGGCCGGCAGCTCTGGAACGCTCACAAGGTGGCCAACCGGAAAGGAATGGCGGAATATCACGCCCACAAGAAGTGCTGGCCCCAGTTGCTGGAAAGCGCAGGCTACAGGACCTACATGTCCGGGAAGTGGCATGTGCAGATCGACGCAGGTAAACTGTTCAATGTCGCCAGGCATGTCCGGCCCGGAATGCCGCGATCGGTGAAGAAGGCTTACAACCGGCCGCTGGAAGGGAAGCCCGATCCCTGGGATCCGACCGACAAGTCGATTGGTGGATTCTGGGAAGGGGGCAAACACTGGAGTGAGGTCCAGGCCGACGACGCGGTCGGGTTCCTGCAGGAGGCCGGTGGGTCCCAGCAGCCGTTCTTCATCTACCTGGCCTTCAACGCGCCGCATGATCCGCGGCAGGCACCGCAGGAGTATCTCGACAGGTATCCCGCCGACAGGATTGCGATCCCGAAGAACTTTCTTCCACGCTATCCCTTCTGCGATCAGATCGGAAATCCTCACAAGCTTCGCGATGAGAACCTTGCTCCCATGCCGCGCACCAGGCACTCGGTGCAGGTGCATCGGCGTGAGTATTACGCCATCATCACGCACATGGACGCGCAGATCGGACGTGTCCTCGACGAGTTGAAGAAGAGCGGCAAGGAGAAGAACACCTACATTGTCTTCACTGCTGATCATGGTCTGGCGGTGGGCAAGCACGGTCTTTTCGGGAAGCAGAACATGTATGATCACAGTGTCCGCGTGCCCTTTGTGGTGGTGGGGCCGGGAGTAGCGCCAGGGGCGGCCAATAACGCGCCCATTTACCTGCAGGACGTGATCCCCAGTTCCCTGGACTGGGCGGGTGCGAAGACGCCGGACTACGTGCAGTTCAAGAGCATCCAGCCCCATCTGGAGGGGAAGGGGAAGAAGCGGGATTATGTCTACGGGGCCTACCTGGGGGTGCAGCGATCGATCACGGAGGGTGGCTACAAGCTGATCTACTACCCCAGGGCCGGCAACACTCTGCGCCTCTACAAGGTTTCCGAGGACCCCCACGAAATGAATGATCTCATCAAGAGTGGCGGGGCCGCGACGGAGGCGGTGGCCACCAGGCTCTGGAAGCGGTTGCAGGCAGTTCAGGGTGAGTTCGGGGATTCCCTGACGCTGGTGAGGTCCCCGTAGTCACGAAATCCTGCCTCCCGCCCCTCTGGCGATTGCATGGAGGTGGTGCTGGAAGGGGCAGACCCGGCGGGTGGGACGCGCGGGCCATGGGTGGGGGAGGAGTGCAGGCGGTTGGCTCAGAAAGCGAACTGGGTCCCGAGGATGGTCCACCACTCGGAACCGAGCTGGGGACCGTCGAGATCCTGCCAGAGCGGAGCACCCACTTCGAGAGCCATCCGTGCCCTGGTGCCGGGGATCTGCAGGTTGACGCCCACTGAAGCATCGAGGCGGGAGCCGCCCCGTCGTTTGGGATCGGCGGTGGGGACCGGAAGCGGCAGGAGATCCGCGTCGCTGCCGCGGATGTTGCCCCAGGTGGATCCGGTTGCCCGGGCGGAGAGGCTGATCCATTTGTTGAGACGCCGGGCCCCCCATACGGTAGCTTCCCAGCGGTTGCCGTGGCGGTAGCCTTCGTCATTATCCGCGAGATAGATCCGGGCACTGAGTTGTCCGCCCCAGGACCAGTCGCGGTCCTGACCCAGGTAGGTGAGGGACGGAACGATACCCCAGCTTCCTGCGCCCAGCTGCATGGGATAAGGAAGGCGGGTTGTTCCAGGGCCGGGAATGACGCCCTGTCTATCCACCTCGGCGGTAGGCAGAACAATACCAAGGCCCACGTGGGCGCGTTCCCTCCGGATCTGGCCGGGACGGTCCCAGAAGCGGTAGAGGGCGCCCACAGAAGAGTCGCCCAAGCCGGAGGACTCGGTCCTGAACCGCATGCCGTTGGCAAGATTCCGGTGATTCATGGAAAGGTCCACCAGATTGAGCATCCCCATCAGGGTCAGGCGATCGGTGGGGGCATACATCCCGCCCAACATGTGCATCTGCATCTCCATGTCTGTGGGAGCCACCCGAAACGGGGCGGGAGGAGGACCGGCGAAGTTGCTGTCAGCGATGGAAGTGTCGCCATCGTAGTTTTGTTCCATGCGCATGAACATGTAGCGGTAGGAGAGCATGAATCCGCCGGCGCCATGCGTGTGGTCGCCCATCACGCCGATCGGGGCGTGACCGTCAGGGCGGCGGCCGGACCAGTTGCGGGTAAGATCACCGTTGGAAGGGGAATTGCCGGCGGTGCGGTTCAGTGGCTGGCTGTCCGTAGGATGGGCCAGGAGAAGGGGAGCGCTAAGGAGAGAGATAAGGATGGAAAATTTCATGAGATTTGTCTTGTTGGAAGGTGAGAAGAAGAGGCTAGAGCTCCTTCCTCATAAGGTTGTGACGCCGTAGGTCGCGGCAGTCGAGGGTTGATGCAGGATGCGACAACCTTGGTGGGAGCGGGGGTTATGCCGTTCGGGGAGGTGGACGGGGAACGTCGTCCTGCCAGAGGGTGCTTCCGGGTTTGGAGTAAGGGAGAGTTGTCCCGGCGTGAGCGGGGGGAAAGACAGCAATGCGGCTTCCGTTGAAGAGGACGGCAATGACCTTCACCAGCGGACCTGTCTCCGGCATGGGTGCATCCTCCTTCGGCTTCCTTCTTTCGTTCTGTAGAGCAGTGCAGATATCGCAGGGATGAGTACCTGAGAAGGTGTTTGCGATGGACTGCTGCAGCCCCAGCACCGGTGTCCGCTCGTGGATCATGGTGAACCAGGCGACCGACTGGCCGATGAGGAGGTGGCCTTCGATCACGACCAGAGCGGTGAGGAAGCAGAGTGGACGTGCCAGAGTGTGAAGCACATGGCAATCCATCTTGAAGAGGGTGGACTTGTCAAGGCCGGGGAGTAGGGTCCCGACATGCCTATTGATGTAGACCTGCTGGAGCGGATCTGTAAGGAACCGGGACCACCGGGATTTGAGACACGTATCCGGAATGTGGTCCTGGAGGAACTGGAAGGACTGGCGGATGAAGTAAGGGTGGATGCGATGGGTAATGTTGTCGCACTGAAGAAGGGCAAATCCTCCAGGATGAAGGCCATGGCCGCGGCACACATGGATGAGATCGGGTTCATCGTTACCCATGTCGACAAGGAGGGCTTCCTGCGGTTCAACCCGCTGGGGGGCTTCGACGCCAAGACGCTGACCTCACAGCGCGTGCTCGTGCATGGACGGGAGGATCTCCTTGGCGTAATGGGGTCCAAGCCGATCCACATCATGACTCCCGAGGAGCGTAACAAGCCACCCAGACTGGAGGATTACTTCATCGATCTGGGCCTTCCCGGGAGTGAGGTGGAAAAACTGGTGGCGGTGGGTGACCCTGTCACGCGGGAACGCGGGCTGGTGGAGATGGGAGATTGTGTGAACGTCAAGTCATTGGACAACCGGGCCTCGGTCTTTCTTCTGATTGAATCACTGCGTGCGCTGAAGAGAAGCCGCCGCAAGCCAGCCTACGATTTCTACGGTGTCTTCACCGTGCAGGAAGAAGTGGGTCTGCGGGGAGCGCATGCCTCGACCCTTGAGATCCAGCCTGACTTCAGTTTCGGATTGGATACCACCATTGCCTACGACGTTCCGGGTTCAAAGGCCCAGGAGCAGTGCACCAGGCTGGGCGATGGAGTGGCTATCAAGATTATGGATTCGTCCGTGATCTGTGACTACCGCATGGTGGAGTTCATGAAATCGGTGGCGACTACCAAGAAGATCCGCTGGCAGCCGGAGATCCTTCGGGCCGGGGGAACCGACACCGCGGCATTGCAGAAGATGACGGCCGGAGGATCGATTGCGGGAGCAATCTCCCTGCCGACGCGTCACATCCACCAGACGATCGAAATGTGCCAGAAGCAGGACATCGCGCATGCCATCAAGCTGATGGCGGCTTGCGTGTGCGAACTCGACAAGCACGAGTGGGCGTTTTGATCCTGAAGTCTGAAGGTTCGTTCCGGAGATCAAAGCTCCATCACGTGAGGCGCTCCGGGAGCCTGGAGGGCCCGACGTGGTGGCCCTAGCTCACTTTCCGCCGAGTGGCAAAGAAGAGCAGGGCGAGACCACCCAGACCGGCGAGGAGGGTTGCGGTGGGTTCCGGAATCATGGAAGAGGGGCCCTTGGAGCGCTCTGATTCGACAGGTTTGGCACCGGTATCAGGGGCTGGGGGACTGCTCTCCGGGGGAGATTCAGCAAATGCGCCCATGGAAGTCCAGAAGAGGGCACAGATGAGGAGGATTGAGCGCATGTAGCCAAGTATCGAGCGAGTGCTCAATGGTGAACGAGCTTAGTATCAGACCAGGCAGCCGATACGATGCAAAATTCACCTTGTTTTTTGAATTTGGTAGAAATCCATTTTTTTGAAGGATGAAAACTCAAGAAATCAGGGGAAAAGATTCTAACAAAAGCTCTGAGAGGAGTCGGGACGGAGATCTTTTTGCAAAATGGGGGTAAGAGGGCGAACGATGGCAGGTTCGTCATTTTTTTTGACCGGATTCGAGTAACAAGGCACTTGTTAGAAAGTGGCTCTTGAAGCCTGAATTGTCCGGATCGGGGGACACGCAAGTAAAAAGTGGAACTGCTACAGATTCTGCAAAAGCACAACATGTAGTGTTGTCAATAATTTGAGCATACAATATGGACAAGATTCCGTTGACTGAAGGAGAGCTCGCATCTTAGTCTCCCCCTCGCTGCCTCGACCCGTAGAAATACTTCGGAAACATAAATTAACTACTCAAACTGGGTAACTTCACCTTCGCACTCATCATGTCTGAAACGACTACTGTTCAAATCGGGGACCGGACCTTCGTTCTCGACCGGAAGAAAGCGGAAGAGGGTCTTGCAGCCAAGCAGGTCATTAACGGCAGGGAGTCCATGTTCTTCAACATTCTGCCGCTGAAGTACCAGTGGGCCTATGATCTCTACAAGACGATGAAGAACAATCATTGGGAGCCGGAGGATATCCCAATGCAGAAGGACGTGGAACAGTGGCGTGGGATGGAGGAGATCACGGACGTGGAGCGGTGGATCATCAAGATGGGGGTCGGCTACTTTTCGGCGGCAGAGGGGATCGTGGGGGACAACATCCTGCACGTGGTACGCGAGCTGGTGACCGCGCCCGAACTCAAGCTGGTTCTGGGCCGGCATGCGCATGAGGAGAACATTCACGCCGACTCGCTGGTCTACATGATCTCCTCCCTGGGGCTGAACCCGCACGAGTGCGAGGCCATGTTTGAGAGTATGCCGACCATCGTGGCCAAGAACGATTTCCTGGTCAAAAACAGCCGTGGTATGCGGCGTGATATCGATCTGAGCCTCATCGAGAACAAGCAGGCCCTGGCCAAGAACATGTTCATGTTCGGGCAGGTGATGGAAGGAACGCAGTTCTACGGGCTCTTCGGCATGATCCTGAGCCTTTACCGCCAGAACAAGTTTCCGGGGATCGGACAGATGTTCCGTTACACCCTGCGCGATGAGTCAAATCACATCGACCTCCTGCGCCAACTTCTCAATGAACTGGTGGTGGAGAACCCCGATATCTGGACGGAAGAGTTCCGCGATGACCTGCGCGAGACCATGCGTCAGGGGATCGATCTTGAGAAACAGTTCATCCGTGACTGCCTGCCGGTTGACGCGGTGGGGCTCAATGTATCCGACTTTGAGCAGTATATCGACTACATCGGTGACCGCCGCCTGGTGAACTGCCGTCTCGATCCTCTCCAAGATAATGTTTCCAATCCGTTCCCCTGGCTTGCCGAGATGATGGACATCAAGAAGGAGCAGAACTTCTTTGAAGGTCGCGTCACGGAATACCGGAAGTCCTCCGCTCTGGAGGGAAGTTATGATGACGATGACCTGTAATCGTAATTGGCCCGGGGGAGGGAGGGGTCTTCGGTGTCTGGTGAAGTCAAGAAGCGCCGTGTCGTCGACCTGAGTAGCCAACCCTTCCTGCATGCCAGCAAGCCAATGGTAGTCCTCTGCCTTCATCCCGATCTCTGACCCCTGCCTCCTTACTCAAGACCCTACACCACCAAGCCCATTATGTACAGATCCATTACTCTGGAAGAAGACATCGCCCTGAAGGAGGTCATTGCGAACCGTCACGGTGATGAGGCGAGTTGCCAGCGGTTCAACTGGCGCGATTCTCTGGAATCCGAACACCGTGCTCCCATCCCGGAAATCATCGTAACCCGTGCCGCGGGCGAAGTGGAATTCTCGCTCGCCGACGTGGCGGATACCATCGGGGAGGCCCTCACCGATCTGTTGCTCTCCCGCGAGGAGCAGGAAGATAGTATCTACAATGACGAAAACCGCAACTTCGTGACCGGAGTGGCCTTCAGTGTGGCCAAGAGTCTCATGCAGCAGGTGCAGAGGGGAGGAGCAATCAAGCTGAGCCAGAATGATCTCTACCTCCTGATTGAGAAGGCCCTGATCGAGAATGACGCGCACGATGTGGCCAAGTCCCTGGTCTTCACGAGGAGTTACCAGAAGAACGGTGAGATCGTGGTCAGCGAGGACCTGCATCTCATGCCGGTGCGTCTCATCCGCCGCAACGGTAACGTTGTCCCCTGGAGCGAAACCAAGATTGAGACCGCCGTGCGCAAGGCCTTCCTCGACCTGCGTAAGGATCCGGAGCCAGCGACGAGGGTTTCCCACGGGGTGACCCAGAGGGTGCGGGCAGGTGATTCTGCATTCGTGCACATTGAGGATGTCCAGGACCTGGTGGAGGAGGAGTTGGGCCGGCAGGGCCAGTTCGACGTGATGCGGGCCTACATGTCCTACCGGATACAACGGGCGGAGGTGCGCAAGCTGCACCAGGCGGAGGCCGCCGAGGATCCCAATCAGGACTCCATGGTTGTGGTCATCCGGGAGAATGGACAAAGCGACTTCTGGGACGGAACAGAACTCAAGAAGCGCATCCAGTTCAGCATGATTGGCCTCGATCTCTGCCTGAGCGAGGAGGAGATAGAACTTGAGCTGCGGCGTTCCATCGGGGCCGAGATTTCAGAGACTGAGCTGCAGCGCACGATCATCCTCAATGCCAAGGCTCTCATCGAGAAAGATGCTGACTTTGCCAAGTTCGCGGCGCGCGTCCTGCTCAGTTATATCTACGAGGAGGTCCTCGACTGGTCGATCCAGCAGGATGGAATTGCAGCTCTCAAGGCCGCTCACCAGAAGCAGTTCAAGCGTTATCTGAAGCACGGGGTAGCCATCAAGAGGATCAGCTCGGAACTGTTGGAGCGCTATGATCTCGATCTTCTGGCGGACGCCTTCGATCCCTCCGCCGACCTGGACTTCGATTACCTCGGAATCCAGACCCTCTACGATCGCTATCTCATCGTGGACAAGACCGCCGAGAAGCCGCGCCGCATTGAGACTCCACAGTTCTTCTGGATGCGGGTTGCGATGGGGCTCTTCAAGGCCGAGGAACACAGTCGCGAGAATTGGGTCGTGAGACTCTATCAACTCTACAAAGGGCGCCGCTTCTGCTCCTCTACGCCCACCCTCTTCAACTCGGGAACGCTGCACTCCCAGCTCTCCTCCTGTTATCTCTACAAGGTGGACGATTCCATCGAATCGATCATGCTGCGCGGAATTTCGGAGAATGCCTTCCTCTCCAAGTGGGCGGGTGGCCTGGGTGGTTCGTGGACCAGCGTGCGTGGCACGGGTGCCTATATCCAGGGTACCAATGGCGAAAGCCAGGGGGTCATCCCCTTCCTCAAGCTGCACAACGATCAGCTGGTGGCAGTGAACCAGGGCGGAAAGCGTCGGGGATCAGGCTGTGCCTATCTGGAAAGCTGGCATAATGATATCGAGGACTTTCTTGAGTTGCGGGTGAATACCGGTGACGAGCGTCGGCGCACGCACGACATGAACACCGCGAACTGGATTCCGGATCTTTTCATGAAGCGCATGGAATCGCGGCAGGACTGGACCCTCCTGCGCGCCAACGAGTGCTCCGATCTGCACGATCTTTACGGCAAGGCCTTTGAGCGGCGTTATCTGGAGTACGAGGAGATGGCTGCGGAGGGCAAGATCTGGAGTCGCAGGCTGCCTGCCATCGAACTCTGGAAGAAGATGCTCAAGATGCTCTTTGAAACGGGGCATCCCTGGATCACATTCAAGGATCCCTGCAACCTGCGCAGTCCCCAGGACCACGTGGGTGTAATTCACTCCTCCAACCTCTGTACGGAAATCACACTCAATACCAGTGAAGATGAGACTGCGGTGTGTAATCTTGGTTCAGTGGTGCTCGACACACACGTGACCAAGGACGGGATGCTCGATCACGAGATGCTGCGTGAAACCATTACGGTGGCCATTCGGGCGCTGGACAACGTGATCGACATCAACTTCTACCCGACTGATGCGGCTCGCACCGCCAACAGCCGGCACAGGCCGATCGGTCTTGGCGTGATGGGCCTGCAGAATGCCCTCTTTAAGAAGAAACTCTCCTTTGCCAGCGAGGAAGCGGTGGCCTTCAATGACGAGTTCATGGAAGCCATTTCCTACTATGCCTACGGGGCGTCCAGCGACCTGGCGGCCGAGCGTGGCACCTATTCGACCTATCGCGGCTCGAAGTGGGATCGCGGGATCCTCCCGCAGGATTCCCTCGACCTCCTTGAGGACGAGCGTGGGGAAGAGGTCACCGTGCCGCGGGGTGGCAAGATGGACTGGCGGCCCGTGCGTGACAAGATCCTCAAGCATGGCATGCGTAATTCCAACGTGCTGGCCATCGCCCCGACCGCCACGATCTCGAATATCATGGGAACCACCCCGTGCATCGAGCCGAACTACAAGAACCTCTTCGTGAAGAGCAACCTGAGCGGTGATTTTACGGTTCTGAATCGGCAACTCGTTCGGGATTTGAAGAAGGAAAACCTCTGGACCTCTGACATGCTCGACCAGCTCAAGTACTTCGACGGAGAGCTGAGTGACATCGATGAGATCCCCGATGAGATCAAGCAGAAGCACCTCACGGTCTTCGGGGTCGACTTCCAGTTCATCATCGATGCAGCCTCCCGTCGGCAGAAGTGGATTGACCAGAGTCAGAGCGTGAACCTCTTCCTGGCGGAACCGGACATGAAGGCTCTCAGCCACATGTACCGGCACGCCTGGCGCGCCGGGCTCAAGACCACCTACTACCTGCGTACCCTGCAGGCCAGCAACATCGAGAAGTCCACCGTGCAGGCGAAGAGGAATGACGTGCCGCAGGAGGGCGCATCCGAGAGAGAGACCTACACTCCTGAAGAGCAGAACGCCTGTTCCATCGAAGCCATGATGAATGGCGGGGAATGCGAGGCGTGCCAGTAAGAAGGATTTCAATTCCAGCCTGAATCGTGGGTTCTCCAGGGTTCGGGGAGAGTTGCTTTTCGGTCCGCGTGCCCGGCCGGGAGGGCAACAGCGGGGACGAACGACGATCCAGTCGCGGCTTGCAGCCCGCACGGGTCCTGTCTTTAATTTCTCCCTCCCCGTCTGATGAGCTGCTCCACTTCGAATCCTCCCCCTTGCCTCCGGCCGGAGGGTCCGGGCCTGGTTATGTCCCGGGTTCTTCTGGTCGTGATGATTGCGGGGATGCTGGCGAATGGCGGGCGGGGTGAGAAGCTGCCCAATATCATCCTGATCCTCACTGATGACATGGGGTGGGATATCGCCGCATTGGGGCACCCACACGTAAAAACCCCGCATCTGGACCGCCTGGTGGGGGAAGGGAGGGTCTTTGAGAACTACTACGTGGCATCTCCGGTCTGTTCTCCGACCAGGGTCTCCTTCATGACCGGGCTTCATCCCTCGCGCTTCGGGATCCACGACTACATCAACGCCGACACGCGTGCGAACTGGCGGCGGGGCATGCCGAACTTTCTGAATCCCAGTGTCGTGACCGTGGCGGATGTGGCGAAAAGAGCGGGATACCGCACCGGCCACATTGGCAAATGGCACCTGCGCAGCGGTTCTTACCCCCCCCAGCGCGACTACGGGATCGACCACTACCATTCGGTCTGGAGATCGGGCGATTACTTTCGATCCTACTCTTCGTTCTACTGCGTGGAGGAGACCATCAATTTTGTGGAACTGGCGGGGGACCAGCCCTTTTATATCAACCTCTGGCTGTTCCAGATGCATCGGCCGGTGGTGGCATCCGCGAACCAGAAACGCGTCTATGACGGAGAGACCTTCCCCCTGACCGATTTCACACCGCATATGCGTGACTACGGCGAGATCATGCCGGATCCGGAGGAGCGTTTTCTTGAGTACAACGCGGTGATGACCAGCGTGGATGCTGCGATCGGTAATCTTCTTGAGTTCCTTGATAAGCGGGGATTGGCCGACAACACCCTGCTTCTCTTCACGAGCGACAACGGCCCGGAGGACTTCCGGATTGTGAGGGGAGTGGGTCCGGGGAGCGGTAGTTCAGGGCGGTTTCGCGGGCGCAAGCGCAGTATCTACGAAGGGGGCGTCCGGATGCCCTGTATTGCACGCTGGCCCGGCAGGATTCCAGCGGGAACAGTGGACTCCACAACCGTGATGAGCTCCCTCGACTGGTTGCCCACGGTGAGCGCCCTGGTGGGAGCGGAGCTCCCCCCGCATCTGGACGGCGAGGATATGCTGCAGGCACTGAAAGGGACTCCCGCGGTGCGTGAACGGCCGCTGATCTGGGAGTTTCGCTCAGATGCAGTCGGGGAGATCAACGATGCCCCGCGCTTCGCGATCCGGGATGACCGGTGGAAGTTGCTGTGGGAAGAAGCCCGGGAAGGGGAAGAGGGTGAGGAAATTCCCGCGCGACTGGAACTCTACGACCTGGAGGCCGATCCGGAGGAGCGCAGCAACCTGGCGGGGACGGAGCCGGTGCTGGCCGCAGGCCTGCAGGCCCGGCTGGAGGGGTTCGAGGCATCCCTGGAGAAGAGCCCGGTCGCCATCACCGAGCAACCTCTGACCGAGGTGCTGGCGGATTCCGGGGACGGAGTGAACTTGCGGGTGGAGGCCGTGGGAACTCCTCCGCCGGCCTACCGCTGGTTTCGAGACGGAGTGCCTCTGGTGGACGGTCCACGCGTGACGGGAACGGCCAGTCACCTGCTGGAGCTCAGTGATCTTGTGCTGGAAGATACCGGTGAGTACTCCTGTTGGGTCTCCAATGGGAGCACCAGCTCGCATTCAATGGCAACCCAGCTCAAGATTCAGGTGGCACCCACGATGACACGGCAGTCTGTTCCCCGGTTTCTCTGGGAAGGTGGAGCGGCATCCTATTCCGTGGAAGTGCGGGGCAGTGAACCGCTGAGCTACCAGTGGTACCAGGGGGCAGTGGCGCTGCAGGATGGCGGAGGGGTGAGCGGGTCCCGGAGTGCAAACCTGATTCTCGCGGACCTGAATGCACCCTTGAATCACGTGGGAGAGGAAGGCTATTCCTGTCGGATCACAAACCCGGTCGGGTTCGTGCAGTCGGAGCCCGCTCCTCTCATGGTGGCAGATGCAGGCAGCACGGACTTTGATGCCTGGATTGAGTTTTACTCCCGGGGGGAGAACCTCACGGGTTCCTTCGCGGGAGATCTCGACTCGGATGGCTGGACGAACTTTCTGGAGTTCGCAGGGTTTTCCGATCCCACCAGTGCCCGTGAGCGTCCGGTCTTTGAGGTGCGCAGTGATGCGGATGGCATGGAAGTGAGCTATGAGCGCTGGCGGGGAGGAGCGGAGAGGGGTTCCGGGAGCTATGAGGTTCTGGCGTTGCGCTACGATCTGGAAGTGCTGGAGGGCGAGCGCTGGGAGACCCTGACAGAACTTCTCACCCTGGACCGGGTGGAGAGGGGGGAGGAGGGTACCGGTGAGCGGGCCTGCTACCGTGGCCCCCTCCCGGATGACCGGAGCACCCTCTTTTTGCGGTTGCGGGTGACCTTGCGGTAGAGTTTGGCTTGTCATTGGGCGGACGCATGGGATTTGCTGTGGCTCCTACCATGAAAAGACAATCGTTCGCCCTTGCCCACATCCTGTGCATCAGCCTGTCCGTTTCGGTCGCACCGCTCTCTGCCCAGGAATTCCATGAGACCCTGACCGACACCTCCACCAATACCTGGGTGGAGGATTTCTCGATCGACAGCGGCGTCGGCAAGACCGGGGACGTGGCCTGGTCGATCCGCAAGTACACCCTGCGGGGTGGGAAGCAGGCAGGAGTGGACGTGGTGGAGATCAACAATGGCAAACTGCGGTTCACGGTTGTTCCCACCCGAGGGATGAACGTCCACAAGCTTTACTGCGGGGATGTCAGACTGGGCTGGAATTCCCCCGTCACGGAGCTGGTCAATCCGCTTTTCATCAACCCTGCGGACCGGGGTGGGCTGGGATGGCTGGATGGCTTCAATGAGTGGATGACGCGGTGTGGTTATGAGTTTGCCGGGCATCCGGGTGAAGACGATGGCAAGATGCTGAGCCTGCACGGCAAGGCCTCGAACCTGCCCGCTTCCAAGGTGGAGGTCTTCCTGAGGGACAACCGGTTGCATGTGCGCGGCCGGGTGGAGGAGAAGATGTTCAAGTTCGTGAACTTTGAGATGGTGACCGATATCTCGACCGAGATTGGGAGCACTTCGGTGCGCTTTGACGACACTCTGACCAATCGTGGATCGAACCCGCAGGAATTTGAAATCATCTATCACACCAACTATGGTGAACCACTCCTTGAGAAGGGATCGCGTTTCCTTGCCGCCACCAGAAGCGTGACGCCCTTTGATGAGCGCGCGGTCGAGGAATTGAAGGATTACCAGGTCTACTACGCGCCCACCAAGGGCTACGGGGAGACGGTTTACTGCATGGAGCTCAATGCCGGTGCGGACGGTCGCACCACGGTCATGCTGCAGAACGCGGACGCAACGCGTGGTGTGGCCATGTCCTACAACGTGGACAGCCTGCCTTTCTTCACGCTGTGGAAGAACACCGATGTGGGTGAGAAGGGCTACGTGACCGGCCTGGAGCCGGGATCGGGTTATCCCTACAACCGTTCCGTTGAGCGGGAGCGTGGCCGCGTGAAAAAGATTGCGCCTGGTCAGGCGAGGAAGTTCCAGGTGGAAGTCGACGTTCTTATGGACGCCGCTGCGGTGAAGAAGACTGCGGCGGGTATCGCCGGAATCCAGGGAAGCAGGAAAACCAGGGTCAACGAGCAACCGGAAGGATAGAACGGGACTGAGGCCCTGCTGCATCCCCGGCTTTTTCCGTTCACCCGGTGCTGCTGAGGCAGGTATCGACGGAGAGGGAAATCTGACCCGATCGGGGGGGCTGGAAGGGCCAAATACGTTGAATCTTGATCGGGATACCGGTGGGATTTTCCATCTGTTGATGGATCGGAAATGCCTGTGTTACAGGAAAAAAAACGCGGATTCATTACCGGGAATGGGTTGTGTGCCATGCGGGGAGCAAGAATACTTGGTGAATACAGAGATTTTGCTGGTGCTGAAGTAGAATTCCGTATGTATAATGCGAATACGCTGACCAGACTGCCCCAATGAAGATGTATGCCGTTATGAGAAACTCCGCGGGGAGAGAGCGCAAAGGCTTCTCCCTTATCACGACCGTCACGATCCTGGTGCTCCTCTCCCTGATAGCGATAGGTCTCCTCTCGCTGTCCACTGTCACAGTGCGAAGCAGCACGTCAGAGCTGGCGCAACTTGAAGCACGGGCCAACGCGCGCCTGGCCCTGATGGTTGCAATAGGCGAATTACAGACGAACCTTGGACCGGATCAGCGGGTTTCTGCCGAAGCAGGAATTCTGGATGAGGATCCTGATCCCATTGCCGCAGAAGGTATCCAGGGCGTCAAGCATCCCCACTGGGTGGGAGTGTGGACTACCGAGTGGGTTCCCCCGGGCAGCGACGGGGAAAACAAGTCGCCCTGGGTGCGGAACGATAACGAAGGGGGCCTGAGCGACCAGCGCTTCACCGGCGCAGCGGGCAAGACCTTCGATCGTGAAAAGGACGTCCTCAGCTACCTCGTCAGTGGCAACGAAGGAGGCCGGGTTGAACTGGGAGTCGATCTTATCGAGGCGGAGGCCTGGGAAGGGGAACAGATTGAGCTGGTGGGAGACGGTACGGTGGCAACCACCGAGGAGCACGTGGTGGCACCACGGGTGACCACCAGGAACGACAAGGATCGCGAAACAGGTGGCTATGCCTACTGGATCGGTGACCTCGGGGTGAGGGCCAATGTCGCGATGGTGGATGCCTACGCACTGGACGCTCCCGCGAGGGGTCCCAACCCCGATGGCATGGAGCGCATTCTCAACCCGCAGGACACTGCCGGAAAGCAACTGGATGGAATCAACAACGATCTTACCGATCAGGAAGTACGCAAGTTGTTCAGCCGCAAGACGGTGGAACTGACTGACGGCGTGCCCAGCCGGGAAAACGCCCTCCGGAAGAAGAAAGCCTTCCACCACATGACGACCCAGTCGAAGGCGGTCCTGTGCAACGTGCGCCAGGGAGGGCTCCTGCGGGACCTCACCGCCTTTGTCCACGATCGCCGTGGCACAATCCGTGATCTCCGGGCTGACGGCAGGATCGTCTCCCAGGGAATTGACGACCACGACAACATGATCGGACCGGCCAACGCCAACGTGGCGGATGAGCAGGGAACGACCTGGGGTCAGACGAAGTATCGTGATATCGCCCCGACCTTCGCCCTGGTGCGCAACTGGGCCAATGCCGGCAGGCTCCTGCAGTATAACGAGGACGAGACCGACATGGTGGATCCAGCGCCCCCGACTGCGGAGGATATTTCCAATGGCACCCTGCGTGGGATGAACGATGGGGTGAACGTTTATGATGGGGGCAACCTGCGCCCGGCATCCTTCCTTCCGTTTGTTCAGCCCAACCTGTTTCCGGTCATGACGGAGGGTTCGGTCTACTACAACCTGGCGACCTATTCACAGACCGCGAACAACCCCTCGTCCCCCCAGGTTCTCCGGATCTGCTATTATCCCCGCGTGTCGCTGTGGAATCCCTACAACGTGTCGCTCAAGCTCCACAACATGTGCGCCACTGTCTTCGTGAACGGAAACAAGGACGTGCGGGTCACCTACTCCGATCGCACCACCCGGACCAATGTTCCAATTCCGTTTGGTCGCGGATCGACCAAGGTGGGAGCCAAGCCGAGTGGATCTGATCCGAGCCCCGGGCACTACGTGGGCTGGGTTCTCTTCAAGCTGCAGCCCACCACCATGGCCCCGGGGGAAACGCTGGTCTTCAGCCCGATCCGGACGTCGGAATACCAGCTCTTCCAGATTGACCGCAATGTTCTCTCTTCCTCGGTGGCGCCTGACCCGGGGCTCTACTTCTGGCAGGACATGCAGCAGACGCACACCAAGAAGCCGGTGACCTTCATCGAATTTCCCGGACCGGGCAACCAGTCCGGCGGGGACAACTACATGATGTCGCTCAAGAGTGCCGGCCGCCAGCGCTCCTTCAATGACTCTTCCTTCAACAACATGCAGTCCATCGTTTACGCCAATACCTCGCTGCAGGCGGGTGGTAGTGACGAACTGCCGGTGCAGTGGAGTACGGGTCGCGGCCGCCAGCCGGAGCCGCGGGTCCATGACCTGGGGAGCAGCCGTGCCGTATTGCCGGGGACGGCCATCCCGGACACCCGCACGCGGGACGGCTTCCGCATCCGCTGGTGGGACGAGCACCGTTCAAACGTCCTTGGATCGGGCCAGCTGCGTGGCCAGCCCCAGCACCTTAAGAGCTCGGTGATCGGGACTTGGAACCCGCGGGCGGCCTACTTCTGCCGCAACCCGTGGGATAATGTCACCGACCTGCCCCCTCACTTCTACGGGATGTATACCCGCGACCTCTTTGACCAGCGGGTGAGCTGGCAGAACATGATGCCCCGCTCGATTGACGGGAGGCAGGTCGGCTGGCCCTTCGGAGAGCCGCTCAATGCACCGGACGACGGGGTGGTCCTCTTCGACGTGCCTCGCGAGGAGATTGGCATTCCCTCCCTCGGATTCCTGCGCCACCTGAAGCTCTCCGAATTCGGCTGGCACCCCAGCTACGCGGTGGGCAACTCGCTGGTGGATCCCCGGGTGGGCCGCCGGCACACCAGCCCGGTGCTGCAGACCTCCCGTGAGAAATCCAACAACGGCTGGAACTCGTATCTCTTCGGCCACCAGGGAGGCCGGACCTCGGGTCGGGGCGCGGACTACTGGGCCATGCTGACCCGCCAGATTCTCTTCAACCGTCCCGACGACCACTTCGTGGTCTATGACCTGAGCTACGAGACGAACTTCAACCTCTGGGACAACTTCTTCGTCTCCACCGGTAATAATGCGCGCAAGATTGCCTTCGTGGAGAGTCCCGAGGAGAACCCGCTTCCCAACGGCCGCTTTCAGCTGGTGGGAACCGGAACCAACGTGAGCAATGACGTAGTCAACTTCCACAAGGCGGCCAGCCAGCTCTGGCTCAATGGCGGATTCAACGTGAACTCCGTCAGCGTGGACGCCTGGAAGGCCGTGTTGGCCTCCGCCATGAATGCGGGTGACTATGCCAGTGAGGACGCGGTTCCCTTCCCGCGGGTGATCAATCCGCCCAATGGCGAGTATCTCGACGGCAACTGGGATGACGAGGAAGCCACCTCCGGCTTCCTGAGCATCGACGGCAGCGACACTTCCGACAGTGATCTTGAGCGTCTCGCGCAGGAGATCGTGCGGGAGGTGAAGGAGCGGGCGCCCTTCTTCGGACTGTCGGACTTCATCAACCGCCGCCTGGTGGACAGTGAGCACGGGGACGCGGGACCGATCGAGGCCGCCATCCAGCGTTCCGGGATTAACGCGGAGTTCGACGAGCACGAGATTCTCCGCATTCCGAACAACCCGCGGGACAGATTGCGCAACGTGAGTTTCGACAACATGAGCGATGCCACGCGCCTGGAGCAGACCCAGAAGCCTGACTCGGTGGCGTGGGGACTTCCCAGCTACCTGACCCAGGGGGACATCGTGCAGGCCATCGGGTCGGCCCTGCGTCCGCGTTCGGATTCCTTCCTGATCCGCTCCTATGGCGAGTCGGTGGACGCGCAGGGCAACGTGCAGGCCCGGGCCTGGTGCGAGGCGATCGTGCAGCGCACGCCGGAACCGATCGATTCGGATTCCAGCGGCCTTAATCCGGTGGTGAAGAGGAGCCCCGACGAGATCGAGTTCGGGCGCCGTTTCAAGCTGGTGAGCTTCCGGTGGCTGAACCCGGAGGAAGTCTAGGCCCCGCCATACCGGCCAGAATCTGCAGACCACGGACCGCTACGGTCCGTGGTCTTTTCTTTTCCTTTGGTGAGCCGAGGGGAGGGAGGGTAGAAGGAGGAATGGCGAATCTGATTGAGACCGAGGTGGCCCTCGATGAAGAGCTCACCGCCCCGCGCCCGGTCCTGGTCGACGCCATCCGGGAACTGCGGAGTCCCCTCGTGATCCTCGGGGCCGGGGGAAAGATGGGACCGTCCCTGGCGGTCCTCGCCCGGCGGGCAGCTGAGGCAGCCGGGCATGAACTGGAAGTGATTGCGGTGAGCCGCTTCAGTGATCCGGCCAAGGAGAAGTGGCTGCGAACCCGAGGGGTGAAGACAGTGACGGCGGATCTCCTGGACCGCAACAGCGTGAGGGGGCTTCCAGACGCGGGAGAGGTGCTCTATCTGGTGGGGCTCAAGTTCGGGACCGAAGCGAATCCGTCCCTGACCTGGGCCATCAACACGGTGGCGCCACTCCACGTGCTGGAGCGCTATGTGGGGCTGCGGGTGGTGGCCCTCTCCACGGGCAACGTTTACCCGCTGAGCCGGGTCGAGCAGGGGGGATCGCGGGAAGGCGATCCCCTGACTCCCCTCGGGGAGTATGCCAATGCCGCGGTAGCGCGGGAGCGCCTCTTCGACTACGGCTCACGGGAGGCGGGCAGGCGGGTGGCGCTCATCAGGCTGAACTACGCCACCGACCTGCGTTACGGCGTCCCGGTGGACCTGGCCCGGAAGGTCTGGGACCGCGATCCCATTGACCTGGGCAACGGATTTTTCAACTGCATCTGGCAGGGGGATGCCAATGAAATGATCCTGCGGGCCTTTCCGCTGGCGGACTCCCCGGCGCGGCCCTGGAATCTCACCTCACCGGGGATCTGCCGGGTGCGGGAGGTGAGCGGACGTCTTGGTGAGCTGCTGGGGCGCGATCCCGTTTTCACCGGGGAGGAGGCCGGGACCGCCCTCCTGAGCGACTCCCGGGCCCTCTGTGCCCAACTGGGAGACCCGCCCACCAGCGTGGAAACCATTCTTGAGCGTACGGCACACTGGGTGCAATCCGGCGGTCCTTCCCTGGGCAGGCCCACCCACTTTGAAGTGCGGGATGGAAGGTTTTAAGCGTCGCGGCGGGAGGCTTCCGGAAACCGGGAAGGGCCCGTCATTGCGGGGGTGGCAGGGGCCTGATGAGTGAAGCTGAGAATCGGTTTGACGGTCCTCCCGGGAATGGGAGAGGATGCCCCAATGTTTCCTGCAGGTATTCTTACAAGACGACTGGTGCTGTCCGTTCTGATGGCGTTCATGGCCCTGCCGGGTGTCGCGGCAGAAGAGCAGGAAGGCGAAAAACCGCGTGTCTGGACCAGCATTGAAGGCAAGAAACTCACCGGGGTGCTGGAAGAGAAGGGAGAGGACTGGGTGAAGCTCAAGGTGAAGGGCAGGCTCTACAAGCTCAAGCTCGAGAAGCTCAGCCAGGCCGACCGGGATTACCTCAAGACCCACAAGGTGAAGAAGCCCCTCGTGATCAGGACCGAGCTCAAGTCCTACAAGGACACCGATCTCAAGAAAACGATTAAGACCCTGGACGTGGAGTTCAGGAACTTGGAGGAGAACGCGGAGCTCTACCTCCTCGTGGCCTGGATCTCCAAGAAGAAGTCCGACGAACGGGGGGGTGATGTCAGCATCAAGGAAAAGCTGGAATGCTTCTATGACCGGGACGGGGTCTATTCCCACGAGGCCGGGTTCTACGATCACAAGAACGGGGACGACTACCGCGGCTGGGCCATCCGGGTGATGGACATGAAGGGCAAGGTGATCACGGAGCGGGCCAGCGCCTCCTCCTTCCTCCGCTACCTCAAGACGGTGGTGACCCGCCGGGCGCCCCGGCCTCCTGAGGAGGACGAGGAGAAGTAGGGGCGGAAATTCCCGCTGTCCCCGTGCACTTCCCCGTTGTTCTCTTGCGACTGGCCGGGTCCGGGTCCCGTGATACTGTTACCGACGAATGGGATCAAAAGGGGCCTGTGGATCCCGTCCGAAGGCCGGAGCGAGAGTGACGCCGGAAGCGTCCACGGCCCGGACGATGCCATCGAGGTGAACGACCGTGCCTACGGTGCAGGCCTCGGCCGCGGCCTTGAAGGTCCCGAAATTCGCGACCACGGCATGCTGCAGCCTGACCGTGCAACGATCCGGGTCGGAAATGTCCACCGCGGTGACCCTGCCGCGGACACTGACCTTTCGCCCCATGTAGACCGGAGCGAGGGTGGCTGCATCACGGGCCTCAAACTGGGCTGCGGGATTTCCATAGTCCATGGTCCATCCCCGGCATCCGCCGAGGATCGGGAAGAGGATGGCCAGCCCGGTCATGAGGAAGAGGAGGGCTGCCGGTCTTAAGCGTCGCATCTTCATGAGGGGAGGAGTGTAACCGTTCCGGCTGACCCCGGGTCATTGAAAATGATGATCCGGTCATTGGCTGGGGGATGTAGGGGGGTGATGGTGATGATCCGGCACCCGGGGGAGGGAGCGGGGCGCCCGGGCTCCTTCGCGGAGCAGGAGGTCCATGTGGATCTGGAAAAAGCACGGCGCGCTTGTGGGAATGCTGGTTGCTGGCTAAAGCTCTCTCGGCCAAAGCCTTCCGATTTTGCGTATTTGCCTGCTCACCACCCAGGACCTGGACGCGGATCCCTTTCCGCCCGATGACTGGCCCTGTGACCCGCGGCCTTTCCTGCTGGAGGAGCAGTGGCACGTGGAGACCTTGAACAAGAAGACCTCGGTGGAGGTGATCACCCGTCTGGTGGAGGGAGGAGAATTTGATCTCTTCTTCAATCTCTGTGACGGAGCGGCGGATCAGGGGATCCCCGGGATTGAGGTGGTGGAGACCCTGGAGAAGCTGGGAGTGCCCTTCACCGGGGCGACCTCGAACTATTACGAGCCGACCCGCGAGGAGATGAAGGAGGCCTGTCGGAGGGAGGGGATTGCCACCCCGGCCGCGGTGCTGGCCCGGGACGGGGCCGACGTGGAGAGGGCCGCGGAGACGCTGCGCTTTCCCCTCTTCGTCAAGCACCACAACAGCTATGCCAGCGTGGATTTGAGCCGGAACTCGCGGGTCCAATCGCGGGCCGGCCTGCTCCAGCAGGCCCACAAGATCATCTCACGCTACGGGGCGGCCCTGGTCGAGGAGTACATCGACGGGATCGAGTGCACGGTGCTGGTGGCGGAGAATCCCGATGACCCGGACCGACCGGTGAGCTATGTCCCCATGCAGTATCGCTTCCCGGAGGGGGAGGAGTTCAAGCACGCGGACCTGAAGTGGGTGGACTATGATGCATTATCGAGTTTCCCGGTGGAGGATCCGGTCCTGGCGGCCCGCTTGCGGGAAGAGGCTGGCCGGTTCTTCGTGGCCCTCGGGGGAGCGAGTTTTGGGCGCTGCGACGTGCGGGTGAATGCTGGCGGCACGCCCTACTTCCTTGAGATCAATCCAAATTGCGGAGTCTATTATCCGCCTTCCGATCCCGGGAGTGCGGACCTCTGCCTGATGAAGGACCCGGCCGGACACGAGGGGTTTACCAGGCAACTGGTGCGGGCCGCCCTGGTGCGGCACGCCCGCCGACAGGCTGCAGACTGAGGGTGGATCAGCTCTCCTTGGAGTTGAAGAAGATCTTCAGGTAGCCCATCCCGCGGGTTTCGTCATAGCCACGCTCGAGGGCCGTTTCCTGGAACTCGGGGAGGAGGCGCACTTCCACTCCGGTATCGAACTTCATGACCCCGCCGACCTTCTTCTTCACCAGGTCCAGTTCCTTCGGGGTGATCCCGAAGTCATCGGCGAGGGGGTGACCCTGTTCTTCCTCGAAGCTGGCTTTGTATTTCTTGAACTTGGCCACCATGGCGGGATCGCGGCGCAGGACTTCTTCCTCGAATTCCTGCATGCTGAAGTGGTTCCGGTTTTCAAAGAAGCTCATGGCGCGCTTGGCGGCCATTGTCTGCTCCGACACGTCCCCGTCCTCCCTGGCAGCCGGGCTCTCGTCACTCTGCAGGAAGGAGACCGCCAGTCCCGCCACCTGGTTGGTGAGCAGGGAATCGTCGGTGAGGAGGCGCACCCCGAGGAAATCGCGCAGCCAGAAACGCGCGTGAGCCCCGGCCCGGTCGAAGGTCAGGACCTGGTAGCCGCTGTCCTCGTGGACATTGAGGATGAGGCAGCCCTTGTCGATCCTGTCGGGGTTGATGCCGTGCTCGGTGGTGATGCGGAGATCCCCCTGGTGGGAGGAGATGCTCAGGAAGGGGTCCACCGTTTCTGACTTCAGGATGCAGAGAGCCTCGGTAGGTCCGCTTTCCAGCGTGAGGTTGCTGACCCGTACGATGCAGAGGTCTCCCGACTTGATTTGGGGGTGGTTGGACTTGGCGTAGAGACGCCGGGCGATTTCACAGCCCTTCTCGAGGAAGGATTCCTGCCCGGTGAAGATAGCCCGGGCACAGGTGTAGGTTTCGTTCTTGTCGAGGGAGGAGTGATGGCCGAAGTGGTAGCGCGCCTGGCTGCGGAAGGGCTTGAGGATCAGCTGGGAAAACAGGTCGCGATCGGTCTCCCCGATCCTGCAGATCTTGCGCGAGGTTTCGAGGGATTCATCATGCAGGGGGTTGCCCACCCGGGCGAGAACCACCTCGTCTGCGGTGGCCTTGGAGAAACCAATCCGTGAAGGCACACGGGACGATAAAAAACCTGCGCCCGACTACCACGCGAAAAGGTCATGAGCAGTTCCCAAGGTGCTCACAGCCTGTCCACAGGGCGGAGGGAGGCGCGCTCCGGGCGGGGGCTCGAACCGGTTTACTTGCTGCCGGGTTGTTTGTTGGCGTTGACGCCGATGGGGGCCTGCGGCCAAGGCGTCTTCCCGGGCGCCCACTCCCTGGGTTGTCTGGCGCGGATGGCGTCGACGTGTTTGACCAGCCACTTGGGCGGTTTGGCATTTTCCTTGAGGCCGTAGATGTAGGGAAGGGGGGGGTCCATGAGCAGGGGCTTGTCGCCGAGGGGAGGGCGTTCCTTGTCGACCTGGGCGAGGCGGGCGGCCAGGCGTTTCACGACCCCGGGATTCTCCCCGGCCACGTCCTTCTTCTCGTAGGGATCCTTGGTGATGTTGAAGAGCATGTCTCCCATCAGTTTCCAGTCGCCGCTCCTGATGGTGGGAACCCGCACACTGCCGGTGACCTCGAAGACGATCTCCCTGCGCGGACTGGGGGCGCCGCGGAAGAGCATGTCGCTCATGTCGATCCCGTCGACCCTGGTGTCCTGTTTGGCACTGGCTCCGGCCAGCTTGATGAAGGTGGAATAGAAGTCGGTCACGAACATCATCCCGTCGTTGGTGGAACCGGGCCTGGTGTGCCCCGGCCAGCGCAGCAGGCAGGGAACGCGTACGCCTCCCTCGAAGGTGGTGTTCTTGGTGCCGCGCCACGGCTTGCTCATCGATTCAAGGACCGGGCCGTTGTCGTTGGTGAAGATGAAGAGGGTGTTGTCGCGGAAGCCGTGGGTGTCGATGGCCCGGGCGATGCGGCCCACCGCGGTGTCCAGGGACCGGAGCATGGCGTCGCGGATGGCGAGGGGATCACTTTCCTCCGCGGGGAAGTCGCGAGGCGGATTGAGAGGTCCGTGCACCGCATTGAAGGGAACGTAGAGGAAGAAGGGTTTCTTCGGGTCCCTGGCCCGGGCGGCGATGACCCTTTCGGCCTCGGCCGCGAAGAGGTCGGTGGCGTAGCCTTCTTCCTGGAGGGGTTTCTGGTTGCGGTGCCAGTCGTAGACCGCGAAGCGGGCCGGGGCATTGTGAACGATGGTCTTGGTGTTGTAGTCGATGCCCCAGGCGTAGTGGCCATACTGGTGCATGAAACCCTGTCCCATGGGCAGGTGTTCCTCGAGCCATTCGCCGCAGTGCCACTTGCCCACCAGGGCGGTGAAGTAGCCTACCTCCCTGAGGGCTTCCGCGATGGTGCGTTCCCTGGTGTCGAGGGCGTGGATGCGCCGGGTCGGTTCGCCCCGGTCGTTATGGGCGAGGGTGAGGCCGAGGGCCTTGAGATAGCTCGGCTTGCCAAAATCCTCGGAGCGCCAGTCCATCCAGTTGCGGAAGGCATAGCGCCCGGTGAGGAAGGCCCCGCGGGTGGGAGCGCAGACGGAGTGGGTGTAGAACTGGGTGAGCTTCAGGCTCTCCCCGGCCAGTTTGTCGAGGTTGGGAGTAAGCCCCTTGGTGCTGCCGTTGAACCCCGGCTGGTTCCAGCCCATGTCGTCGGAGAGAATGAAGATGATGTTGGGCCGACTCCCGGCTTCAGCCGCGGCCAGTCCGGCGGCCGGGGCAAGCGACAAGGCGAAGAGACAGGTCAAGGACAGCAGGTGTTTCATGTTGCGCATCAAAGAGGGGCGAGCCGCAGATACAAGGATTCAGTTGCCTGATCCCTGCAAGGGGAAGGCCCGCTCCCCGGGTCGGGAAGCGGGCCTGCTTTCTACGAGAAAAACAGAGTTGTCCGTCCGGAAAGGGAAATGGCTATACCTTCAAATCGTAGCCTTTGCGAGGATCGATGGTGACCCACTTGTTGGCTTCCTTGTGGTTGGTGAACTTACCGGACTGGTCATCCCACTTCAGTTCCACCCCGGGGAAGCGCAGGGCCACCGCGCCGAGGGCGAGGGAGGCGGACATGGGGGCGGCATACATGAAGTTGCTCCCCGGGGCGTTGATGTCGCCCTTTTTGGCGGCCTCGACCCACTCCCGGTGGTGATCGGTCCCCCGGAGCTTGCGGTGCTCGCTCTGCCAGAGGGCGGATTCCTTTGCAATAGCGTCCTTGTCGAACTTGTTGCCCACCGCGATGGGCCGCGGGGTCCCGGCATGCGAGCCTCCCATGGCGGACATCTTGCTGCCCACGATCATGCAGCCGTTCCCGCCCACGTTGAGCCCGGGATCGGCCCCGGCGGGAGGCTTGGGGCGCTTGCCGCCGTCGTGCCAGGTCATCTTGATTCCCTTGGGGCAGGCCTTGGTGGGGGGGAACTGGAAGGTGATCACCGACCACTTGGGATAGGCCACCCCCGCGGGAGCGGAAGCCTCCGCGGTGATGGAGGTGGGCAGGGTCAGGCCGCAGGTCCAGAAGGCGGGGTCCATGTTGTGGCAGGCCATGTCGCCCATGGCGCCGGCCCCGAAGTCCCACCAGCCGCGCCAGGAGAAAGGAAGGAACCCCTTGCCGAAGGGGCGTTCCGCCATTGGTCCGATCCAGGAGTCCCAGTCAAGGCCGTTGGGGACGGGGGCTTCCGGGGGATATTTTGTCATTCCCTGGGGCCAGATGGGACGGTTCGACCAGGAGTGGAGTTCAAGCACTTCGCCGAAGGCGCCGTCGTCCATCATCTTCTTCCAGAGCTTGAGGCCGGAGCCAGCGTGGCCCTGGTTGCCCATCTGAGTCACCACCTTGTATTTCCTGGTGGCCTTAAGGAGAGCCATGCACTCGCCGTAGGTGCGGGCGAGGGGCTTCTGCACGTAAACGTGCTTGCCGAGTTTCATGGCCGCAAGGGCGGCAACGGCGTGCACGTGGTCCGGGGTGGAGACCACCACCGCGTCGATCTCGTCCTTGTGCTTGGCGAGCATCTCGCGGTAGTCGGAGTAGCGGGGAACATCCTTGTACTTATTGAAGTGCCCCTGGGCGCGACCCTTGTCGACGTCGCACATGGCGATGAGCGTTCCTCCGCTGGAAACCGTGTTGTTGAGGTCGCTGCTTCCCTTGCCCCCACAACCAATCTGGGCGAAGCGCAGGGGTTTGCCCTTGTGGTGATCGCCGTAGACGAGTTCGGCGGAACCAAGCGCCGCGGCGGCAGCGGTGGTGGTTCCCAGGAAGGTGCGCCGGGTGGGTTGAGCCGGGTGTTGTGAATTGGACATGAGTAGAACTACAGCTTGTCACCGGCAAACTTTCAAGAGGAAGAGTGGGTAGTCCGTTTGTGGTGGTCTCCTGCCGGGGCATCGTCCCTTGCCAAGGGAGGACAGGCCCGTTATTAAATGAATCACCGTAGCCCCCGGCCTGCCCTCTTATCATGAAAGTCCTTCTTTCCGGAACGCTTGCCCTGCTTGTCCTCAATTCTTCCGTGCGAGCGGACTGGCCCCAGTTCCGTGGTCCCGATGGCCAGGGAGTGTCCACCGCCAGGGATGTGCCCTTGCAATGGGGGCTCAAGGAGGGAGTGGCCTGGAAGAAAAAACTCCCCGGCAAGGGGTGGTCCTCCCCGGTGATCGGTGGGGGCAAGGTGATCATGACCGTTGCGCGAGAGGACGGGGGGAAGGTCACTCTCGGGGTGGTGGCGCTCGATGTGCAGTCGGGTGAGGTCGCCTGGAATCGCGACCTCTTCGCTCCCGATGCGGGAGAGGTGAGGAAGCGCCATTCCAAGAACGGGCTTGCCAGTGCGACGCCCTGCCTCAAGGGGGACGTGGTCTACGCTCATTTTGGACACATGGGGAGCGCGGCCCTCAAGCTTGCTGACGGGGAGGTCATCTGGAAAGAGACCTTCAGTTACCCGCCGGTGCACGGGACCGGGAGTTCTCCCGTGGTAGTGGCCGACAGGATGATCTTCAACGCCGACGGGGCTTCCGATCCCGTCATTGTTGCCCTGGACCGCAGGAAGGGGGAGGTGGCCTGGAAGACCCCGCGCCAGCAGAAGGTGAAGAAGACCTTTTCCTTCGGAACTCCACTGGTTCTTGAGATCGATGGGCGCACACAGGTGATCAGCCAAGCAAGTGGAAAGGTGGCGGCCTACGATCCGAAGGATGGGAGTGAGATCTGGATGGTGCGCTACGGAGAGGGCTACTCGGTGGTGCCCCGGCCGGTCTTCGCCAATGGGCTGCTTTATGTGGCGACCGGATTCGACCGGGCCTCCCTGCTCGGTATCCGTCCGCAGGGTGCGAAGGGAGATGTCACTGATACGCACGTGGTCTTCAAGGAGACCCGCTATATTCCCAAGACCCCGAGCTTCGTGGAGAGCGGGGGCTATCTCTACCTCGTCGATGACACGGGTTCGCTCACCTGCCGCGACGCGAAGAGTGGCGAACTGAAGTGGAGGGAGAAGATCCCGGGAAACTTTTCCTCTTCCCCCGTCCTGATCGGCAACAAGCTCTATCTTGCCACCGAGGATGGAGTGGCCTACGTGGCCGAGGTCTCGCCCAAGGGCGGGAAGATCGTCTTTGAACTGGAAATGGAGGAGCGGATCTTTGCCTCCCCGGCTCTCATCGATGGAGCCCTTTTCCTGCGCTCCGAGGAGCACCTGTGGAAGATTGGCGGCTAATCCGGCCCGCCAGGAGCCCGCTCCGGGCATGTCCTGCGGGATGTCGAAGAGAAAGGGGCCCAAGTGGGGTGTCCGACCGCAACTCTTGCAGGTTGGAGGGGTTTAAATGGGTGCGACGATCAAGATACGTCCAAATGACCGTAGAAGAGTAAGATGAATACAAATAAAGGACTTTTATACCTCGCTATTGTTGGCCTGATGCTGGGAACCGGTGCCACCGGATGGGCCCAGGCAACGGACCGGGCCCCGGCTGACCGACCTCAAGGTGAAAGGCCCCGGGGTGATCGACCTCAAGGTGAGCGGCCTCCAGGTGACCGGCCTCGAGGTGACCGGCCTCAAGGTGACCGGCCTCAAGGTGACCGGCCTCAAGGTGACCGGCCTCAAGGTGACCGGCCTCAAGGTGACCGGCCTCAAGGTGACCGGCCTCAAGGTGACCGACCTCAAGGTGGCAGGCCTCCAGGTGGTAGAGCGCCCACAGGGTTGATGGGGGTGATCGACCGGAACGGTAACGGGACAATCGAGGCGGATGAGATTGATATGGCAGTGGTTTCCCTGCGCAAGCTGGATCGCAACAAGGATGGCAAGGTCACCCGGGATGAAGTCGGCGGGTCAGCCTCGGAATCCTCGAGGCGGTTCGTACGGAGGCTGCCGTCCCTCTCTTCCCTGGACAAGGATAGTGATGGGAAGATCAACAAGGAGGAAGCCCCGGAGCGGATGCGGGAGAATTTCGATCGTACGGACACGAATGGTGATGGGTTCATCGATTCGAAGGAATTTGATGCGGTCTTGCAGCGCATCCGCAGTGGCCAACGTCCGGGTCAGCGCCCGAGCCGGAGACCCGGGGGCCAGGAGCCGGGAGAGGGCGAGGGAGGTAGCGACCAGCCCCGGCGACCCGCACCCAAGAAGGACGCCGAATAGGATCCGGGCACGGAGCACGAACCGGTAGCGGTTAAAGAACTTCTGATGAAGATGCGCATCCATCTCCTTCTCATAGGGGTTCTTTGCCTCGGGGCGTCCGGCTTGATGCCGGCGCAGGCCGAGGAGGAAGCGCCCAGTGCAGAAGAGGTGAAGTTCTTTGAAGCGAAGATCCGGCCCGTGTTCGCGGATTACTGTTACAAGTGTCACTCCGCCGACGAGAAGATAAAGGGCGGCCTCCAGCTGGATACGCGTGAAGGGCTGCGCCACGGTGGCGATTCGGGTCCGGCCCTGGTGCCAGGCAACCCGGAGGAAAGTCTGCTCTGGACCGCGATCAGCTGGCAGGACGAAGACTATGAGATGCCGCCCAAGCAGAAGCTGTCGGAGAGCATCAGGGCGGATTTCCGGAAGTGGATTGAGATGGGAGCCCCGGATCCCCGGGAGGGGGAGAAGATTGTGCTCAAGACCGAGATCGATATAGCGGAGGGACGCCAGTTCTGGTCCTTCCAGAAACCGGAGAAGACGAGCTTGCCTGCGGTCGAGGCAGTCGACTGGCCGCAGTCGGAGGTGGACCGCTTCCTGCTGGCGGCCTTGGAGGAAGAAGGACTCGTCCCGGCCAGGGATGCGGAGGCCGATGCCCTCCTGCGCCGGCTTTATATTGACCTGATCGGACTGCCTCCGACCCCGCAAGAGTTTGCTGCCTACGGAGTGGCCTGGCGCAAGGATCCCGTCGCGGCCTACCGGGCCAAGGTGGGCGAACTGCTGGCCAGGCCCCAGTTTGGTGAACGTTGGGGCCGGCACTGGCTGGACGTGGCGCGCTATGCGGAATCCAGCGGCAAGGAGATCAACATGACCTATCCGCATGCCTGGCGCTACCGTGACTACGTCATCGATTCGTTCAATGAGGACAAGCCTTACGATCAATTTGTGAGAGAGCAGGTCGCGGGGGACCTGCTTGAGATTGAGAGCGATGAGGACTGGCAGGAAAACCTGATCGCCACCGGTTTCCTGGCGCTGGGGCCGAAAGGATTGAACGAGCGGAACCCTCGACAATTCGCCCTCGATCTCGCCGACGAACAGATCGACGTGATGACCCAGGCCATCCTGGGGCTGACGGTCTCCTGTGCCCGTTGTCATGACCACAAGTCGGATCCCATCCCGACGACGGACTACTATGCCCTGTCCGGTATTTTCCAGAGCACGCGGACTTATTTCGGGACCGTCAACCTGGCGGTCAGTCGCCGGGGGACGAAACTGCTCGATCTTCCCGTTGTCGACGAGGACCCCCTGCGCTCGATGTCGTCACGGGAAATGGCGTTTGTGAAGGAGCGGCTGGAGGATGCGGAGGGGCAACTGGAGGAGCTACAGCGCTCGGCCCGGGAAAGGCGCCGGGACGGGGGGAACAACAATTTCCAGCAGCAGATCCTGCGTCTGCGCCGGACCGTGACGGGGTTCCGGGCCCGCCTCAACGGGGTCGATTCCGAGGGCGTGGGCAAGAGCCTCGGGATGGGAGTGCAGGACTATCCCCGCCCGGTGGATCCCGTCGTTCTGGTGCGGGGAGAACTGGACAAGCCGGCTCAGGAAGTCCCGAGGGGGTTTCTCCAGGTGCTGGCCCATGAAGGGACGTCGGAAGCCCTTCCCGCGGATAGCAGTGGGCGCCTCGAACTGGCGCAGTGGCTCACCTCGGCGGAGAATCCCCTCCCGGCCCGGGTGATGGTGAACAGGATCTGGCAGAAACTTTTTGGGCAGGGCCTGGTGACCTCCACCAGTAACTTCGGGGCCACGGGGCAGGCGCCCTCGCACCCGGAATTGCTGGATTACCTGGCGGTGCGCTTCGTGGAGGAGGGCTGGTCGGTGAAAGCGATGATTCGCGAGCTGGTCAACACGCGGACCTACCAGCTGAGCTCGGAGTTCAACAAGGAGGCCTATCTGAAGGATCCAGGCAACGTCCTGCTGTGGCGTTTCACGCCCCGCCGCCTCGATGCGGAAGTCCTGCGCGATGCCATGTTGTGTGCGAGCGGAGAGATGGACCTGGAGCGCCCCCGGGGATCGACAGTGGCGAGGGCGGGAGATACTGTTGTCGGACAGCGCCTTTCCCCCGAGTTGCTCAACCGGCAGGTCACCTATCGCTCGGTCTACCTCCCTTTCGTGCGGGACGGCTTGCCGGAGTCCCTCGCCCTCTTTGACGCGGCTGATCCGAACCTGGTGACCGGGGAGCGTGAATCCACCAATGTTCCCGGCCAGGCGCTCTACCTGATGAACAACGGTTTTGTGCTCCGGCGTGGCGATGTCATGGCCCAGCGCCTGATCGAGGAGGCCCAGGAGGCTGAAGAACGGATCGGGCTGGCCTTCAAGCTGGCCTACGGGCGCAAGGCGAGCACCCTGGAAGTGGAACAGGCGAAGGGTTTTCTCTGGAGTTTCACCGCGGCCGCGGTGAAGAAGGGCGAGGAGCGCAGCAGGGCCGGATACAAGGCCCTCCGCGCCTTCTGCCAGGCGCTGCTCGTCTCCGCCGAGTTCCGCTACCTCAACTGAATCCGTCCCAAGCGAATCATGATGTCCAACCCAGAGCTCTTTTCCCGGCGCACCGCACTCAAGTCCATCTCGAGCGGGTTCGGCTACCTGGCCTTTGCGGCCCTCGCTGACCAGCAGGCCCGGGCAGAGAAAAAGACCAGCGCGGGAGCACCCGGTCCGCTGGCGGCCAGGGAGCCGCACTTTGCAGCCCGGGCCAAGCGCGTGATCTTTCTTTCCATGCGGGGAGCGCCCTCGCACGTGGACACCTTCGATTACAAGCCGCAATTGGCGAAGGATGATGGAAAGGAAGGCAAGTTCGGGCGCCTGCGTGGGGGGCGTCTGCTCGGTTCTCCCTGGGAGTTTTCGCAACATGGGGAGAGTGGCCTGTGGATCTCGGAACTGATGCCCGGGATTTCCGCCCACGCCGATGAACTCTGCCTCCTCAGCGGAATGCACACCGATCTGCCCAACCACCCGCAGGCGCAGGTGCAGATGCATACGGGCAACCACCAGTTTGTGCGGCCGTCGCTGGGAGCGTGGGCCCTTTACGGACTGGGTAGCGAGAATGCCAATTTGCCCGGCTTTATTGCGCTCAATCCCGGGAATGGTTCGGCCCAGCATTTCGGAAGTGCCTTTCTGCCCGCGATCTATCAGGCGGCGCGCTTTGGAACGGCCGGGGGTCGCCGGAACGTCGCGCGCCGGGGGCGGGGCAGTGGACCGCAGGAAAGCGTTCCCAACATCAAGAATCCCAGCCTGGAAACGGACCTGCAGCGCCTGCAACTCGACTATGTGCAGAAACTCAACCGCGCCAAGCTGGGCAGGGACGTCCACCAACCTGCGGTGGAGGGCGTGATTGAATCCTTCGAACTGGCCTTCCGCATGCAGGACGAAGTGCCGGGACTCATGGATCTTTCGGATGAGTCGAAGCAGACTCTCGCGCTTTATGGAATCGACGGGAGCGCCACCGAGCGGTTTGGGCGGCAATGTCTCCTGGCGCGACGTTTTGTGGAGGCCGGGGTGCGCTTTGTGGAATTGTCCCACGGTAACTGGGATCATCATCGTAATCTCAGCGAAGATCTCCCGGCGCGTTGCAACGAGATCGACAGGCCCGTTGCAGGACTCCTGGCGGACCTCAAGCGTCGCGATCTGCTCAAGGACACGCTGGTGATCTGGGCTGGCGAATTCGGACGCACGCCTCATGGACAGGGCGGTGACGGGCGTGATCACAACAACAAGGGATACACCACCTGGATGGCAGGCGGAGGCGTGAAGGGCGGATTCCGATATGGGGCGACCGACGCACACGGCTATGAAGCAGTGGCGGGCAAAATGCATATTCATGACTGGCATGCCACCATCCTCCACCTGCTTGGGCTTGATCACGAGAAGCTGACCTACAACCACGCCGGTCGCGACTTTCGTCTGACCGACGTTCACGGGGTGGTGGCCAAGAAGATCCTCGCGTAGGAGAGACCCGCTATCAGGGTGCCCCGGATATGTTCCGGAGGTCCGTTGACTGGATCAATTCGACCGAAGTCAGCGCGTTCTCAGGTCGTGGACGGCTTCGCCGTCCGGGAGCAGTTTTCCGGGTGATGGCGCCAGGGGAGAGGGCCCCCGGAGTCGACGCCCGATGACCTTCAGCTGCACTTCACGGGCTTTCTTCACTCCGTCGCGCAGGACCACCTGCCACAACCGGGTCTTTCCGGTGGGGACGGAATGGATGAGGAGGAGGCTGTGTGCCCCCGCGTGAGTGAGGTCGTTGCGGCCGGGGGTGGCATCGCTGGTGGGGTGGGAGTGAAAGGCTCCGATGATCTCGGCCTTGTTGGTGCGGGCGATTCCACGGATTCGTTTCACGCTGCGGGATGACAGTTCGTAAGAGTGGGCGTGACGGCTTTCATTGTCGGCGAAAATCAGTTCCAGGGTGCCGGCACCGCCGGGACGCCGGAGGATGGCTCCGCAGACCTCGCGATTGCCATTGTGCCGGGCCTCGCGGGCTTCGCGGCTGAAGCGGACGCCTTCGTGGTAGGGAAGCCGGTAGGAGGATTCTGCCCAACCCCGGGCCAGATTGGATCGGCGCCAGTCCTCGCTGTCGGTTTCACAGGACAACGTTGCGGCGCAGGCCAGGGCGATGAGGGGAGAGAATCTCATCACGACATTCCATCAAGCCTGCTCCCGGCCTGGTCACTTGTGCGGGGATCTGGGGGACGAATTGAAATTCCCGTGCAGGGTCGGGGTTACTTGTACTCGACAACCCCGCCGCTCACACCGTTGTGAGCGTTGTGGGTCCGGAGGTGATCCTCGGCGTGTGCACGGTCCGGGGTCCAGTGACCGGCCCAAGTGTCATTGACGGGACGGTAAAGCCGGGGGTCCTCTTCAGAACCGGGGGCATTCGCTTCCAGCGATCCACTTGCACAGGAAGAAACGAGAGCACTGATCACGAGGATGGCCAGCGCGAAGGCAAGGTTGGAGAATACGTGCTTCACGGGGAGCAGGTTACTCAGGGCGCGGATGGGGCATCAATCCTGCTTTTACCGATCTGTCTTTTCGGGAACGGCTGCGTGTCCCCAACCGTTAGTTCACGGCACGATCGACAGGGTCCAGGGAAGTCTCCGTGCTGGATCTGGCGGGCGGAGGAAGGAGGTCGTTTTCCGGCAGAACCTTGTCCAGAAGGCGCTGGAATCCTTCCTCGGCCATCTCGCTGCCCGGGTAAATGCGCAGGGCCTTGAGGTACCAGGCGATGGCGGAGCCGGTCTGGTCGCGCCTGGAGTCCTCGAACTTCCGGGCATGCTGCAGGGCATCGACAAAGGGTGCGACCTTGGGGGTGAGGGTTTCAATTTCCTCTCCGAGTTTCGGGTCCTTGGAGAATTCCTTCTGCGAGCGCAAGGCGGCGAGGGCCTCCCAGGCCGCATAGCTGTTGCCACGGGTATCGACCTGGCGTGCGACCACGATAGTGGTGTCAATCTTGAGGATGTTTTTGATAACTGTTTCCAGGGCATCTATCTTGGTTGCGTTGTCCTTGACCGCCGGGGCGAATTCATACTGGCGCTTGAAGATCTCCCGGAAATTCTGTTCGCGGAGCAGGCGGTCGAAGTCATTGCGCGCGACCAGTATCCCTCCACTCTTGTCAACGAGATCGCTGAACTCCTGAAGCTTCGGGTTGGTGGGCCAGATCTCGGCGGCAGCCTGGACTTCCTGCTTGGCCGTGTCCTTGTCGCCCTCAAGAAGGGCGGCCTTGGCACTCTGAATGGCCATGTTACTGGCGAAGGTGTAGCCGGTAATGGCGCTCTCCGCCTTGGCGGAGGGGAAGTCCTTGGCGGTGTCCTTCAGCTGGGCCACCAGTTCCTGTGCCTGGGTGTAGTTCTTGGCCTGCATGGCATCGTAGAGTTCAAACAGGCTTCTCACGTAGAGCTGGATCCGGAGCTTCTTCTCCCGTTCGAGGGTTGCCACCGGGGCGAGATATTCTCCGATGAAGAAGGCCTCCAGGAGACGTTTCTGCGCGGTGTGCAGTTCGTCGCGCTCAAGGAGGAAGTTGACGGCCTCAATGGCCTTGTTGACTTCCTGGATGGCTTCGTTGGCGATGGAGTCGAGGGTGGAGACAGTGGGATTCACTCCGAGGCTCTCGCTGAACATCTTGGAGACGTCGGAGTTCTTGTCGATGTGCAGGGCAGCGTCGCCGTCCTTCCAGATCTGGTTGTAGAAGCGCGAGGCCATGAGGACGTGCTGATAACGGCGCTGCATGGTCCAGAGAGCCATGTTGGCCTGGTACTGGATCTTGGAGCGAAGTTCCTGCACCTCGGACTGCGCGATATTCTTTTTCTTGAGGGCTTCGACCTCCACGATGCGCCGCAGGATTTCGGCATATTCAAGCGACTGGGCACCACGGCCGGTGGACGTGGCCTCGGTATTCTTCTGGTTCTTCTGCTCGCCGCCTCCCTCGCTGGTGGATTTGACATTGCCGGTTTTCTGGTCGCGGTCGTGGCGGGTCTTCCAGTCCCCGTCGCGGATGCGCTTCTGCTTCTCCTCCTCCAGGGCGGTATTGAGCTTGTGGAGGTTCCGGTTGTCGCGTTTGGCCAGCATGGCGACGTAGACGGCCTCGGCCAGCGTCATGCAGATGCGTGCGTCAGCGGGAAAGGCGGAAGCGGCCGGAAGAGTCTGGTAGGCGGTCTTGATATCAGGCCCTCCCTTCCGGTAAGGCGAAAGGTCCGCGAGGATCCGGTCGATATTGCTGCGGTAGATCCTGGCATCCTCGGAGTTTTCCTCCGGCTGGCTGAGGTATTTCTCAAAGCGGGACCGCATGATGCGGTTGTCCCCCAGGGGGATGGTGATACCGGCCACCGTGATGGTTTCATCACCCGGATTGAGAAGGGGAATTTCCTCCCCGAAGGGAGACTTGGTGGCGGGTTGCTGCCGGTTGACCGTGGTGCTCGTATCGGTGGGGACGGCGTTGGGCTTCTTGCCGGGAGTGGGCGGGGTGTAGACCTGGCCCGGGGCCACGCCGCTGAGGGCGAGGAGGAGCGCGATTCGGATCAATTGGTTCTTCATGCCGGATTGCTTGGCTGATCTCTTACTCGGTATTCTAGGGCTTCTTGATCTCGGTTGCAACGTTTACGCCTCCTTCTCCCACCCGGATCTTGAAGGCGTAACTGACGTCGCGTTCCAGGTTGATGGTTGCAATATCCTCAGGGACCTTGACAAAGACTGCCTCTTCCTCGCCGCTATCACTTTCCACCATCAGGCAGACGCCTACGCCGGAATCCCGGCTCTCGATGCGAAAGACCGTGCCTTCCACGGTGTATTCGTTGCGTCGCATGGCGGTGGCATTGGAGAAGGTTTCCTGCAAGGGGAGGGGTTGTCCGGTGAAGCCCTCCTTCTTGCCCTTCTTCAGGACAAAGGCGCCGCCGACGACGACGGCGAGGACGACCGCCGCGATACCGATGATGGCGGTGGCGTTGAGACCGGAGCTGGCGCGGCGACCCATATTCTTGATTTTAAGCGCTAAAGGGAAGGAACAGTGGGATTCTACGGGGGAATCGGAGATTGCTAAACCTAGGAATTCGGGAATTCCGGCCCGGGAGGGTTCGGAGAAAGGAGCAGAGGCAGCCCTGATCCACCCGTTCGGGTGATCTGGGAGCTGTCATTTGGGGGGCAATTCATGGGGAAAGAGGCCTAATTGTCCCATTGGTGGCGCACCATTCCCATCCAGGCTGCAATGATCCCAACCATGGTCTGGGCGCAGAGAGCGAAGAAACAGATATTGCCGGGTGAGAGTTCGGTCTCGGTGATCACATCGACGGCGGTATGGATATTGCCACCGAGGGCATCGATGCTGCCGGACCACGCCCAGTAGGCAGAGACGAAGGGTTGAGTGAGGTTTTCGAAGAACTCGGGAAGGGCGAGGACGGCGCCGCTGAGGGGGAGTTGGAAGCCGACGAGATAGATGGAGAGGAGGGAAGACTGCTCCGGGGTCTTCATGATGGAAGAGATGGCCAGGCAGATCGCGGTGATGGAGGCGTTGACGAGGATGAGGAAGGAGACATGGCTGACAAAGGAGCCACTGAATTGCCAGAAGAACTCCACGAACATAGCCATCCAGAGTGACTGCGCAAGGATGAGACAGGTGAGGAAGGCGAGTTTACTGAGAAGGTAGGAGACTGGGCGGACGCCGCTGAACTTCTCCTTCTCCATGATCTTCCGTTCCCCAGACACTTCGCGGGCGGCATTGTTGGAGCCCATCAGGGCGAGGAGGATGACCTCGAACATGATCATTCCCGAGACGGCGGCGCCGACCCGGATCTGGTCCTCGCGGACCTCGACCCGGGATTGCAGTTCGAGGACGATATTCTCCTCTGGAATATCAGAGAGGCGCTTGATGGGCTCCTTTCCCCGTTCGGCAAAGAAAGTAACGAGGATGGGGAAGCAGAGCAGGATGGCGACCTGGAGCAGGACCTGGGTCCGGTCGCGGAAGAAGATTTTCCAGCGCCGGGTGAGCAAGGTTCTGAATTGGCTGAAGGTGCTCGGCAGGCGAAGAGGCGCAGTTTTGTTCTTCTTCTTCTTCTTGGTCGCCTGTTCGTCCTCTTCGCCGGTGGATTCCTCACTGGCGGGCAACTTGATCACGCCGGTCTCGATATGGAGTTCGCGCGTGCGTTCGAGCTTTCGGTAGTAGGCTACGCGGTGTTTTGCCCAGGACTCCTGCCATTCCTCACCAGTCTGCTTGGCGAGGGCGGGGTAGACTTCCTCGGAGTCGTCGACCGAGAAGTAGTGGGTGAGCTGGCCGGGGGGACCGTGGTAGGCGACGCTGCCCTCGTGGTTTACGAGGATCGAGTCGTAGAGTTGGAGATGAGCGAGAGAGTGCGTGACCAGGATAACGGTGCGGCCATCGTTGCGGGAAAGGTCGTGGAGGAGATGTACGATTTCGCGTTCGGAACGGGGATCAAGTCCGGTGGTGACCTCGTCACAGAGGAGAAGCTTGGGGTCGGAGACGAGCTCCATGGCGAGTCCGAGGCGCCGCTTCTGTCCGCCGGAGAGGACCTTGATATGGCGGTCGGCAATGGGAGCCAGACCGGTTTCCTCAAGGACGCGGTCGATACGCTGGTCAAGATCCTCAAGGTTCCTGCTCTTTACCCGCAGGCGGGTTGCGGCCTCGACCGCCTCATCGACGGTGAGTTCGTCGTAGGCGATGGAGAACTGGGGAACGTAGCCGATTTCCCATGGTTCCAAGTCGCCCTCCTCGGAGAGATTGCGCCCGTCCCACCAGAGGGAGCCTTCGGACTCGGGGTTGAGTCCGGCGATGGTCTTGAGGAGAGTGGTCTTTCCGCAGCCGGAGGGGCCCACGATGGCCATGAAGTGTCCCCGTGGAACAGCGAGACTGGCTTTGTTCACGAGGTGAACGGGCTCGCCGTCTTTCTGGATGGTGAAACAGACCTCCTTGAGCTCTAGCACGCTGGATGGGGATCGGGGTGGCGATGGGGCCGGATGCGAAACCGGGCGGAGGGATCAACCTCGGGATTGAAACCCACCCTCCGCCTGCTGGGAAGTACAAACGTCGCAAGGCCAGGGGCGTTTCGGCAGGGACTTCCCTGATCGGGGCAGGAAAGAGGAATCTTGAGCGCACCCGGAGGAGTGTTACCCTCTCGTAAGTAATGGCCTCCCGCAGAGAACGTAGACGAGCCGGGTCCTCCCGGGGCAGCAGCACCCGGGTGTGGCTGGGGCGCCTGCTGGTGGGGATTCTGGTGCTGGGTGCCCTGCTGGTGCCGGTTAGCTACATGTGGCTGAAGAACTACCTGCGCAGTGACGGTTTCCGTCTACTGGTGAACCTCAAGGTGAGTGAGGCGCTGGAGGTGGAGGCTGAGTTCGACACATTCAAGTGGGACGGGATTGAATTGAGCGCTCCTAATTTCATTGCAGAGGGTGAGGGCCTGATCCGTCGCATTGAGGCAGAGGAATTGAAGACCGAGGTCCGCTTTGTCCCCCTTCTGAGAAAACGGGTTGAGACTGAAGAACTGCAGGTGCGCCGGCTGCACGTGGAGGTGGATGTCACGAAAGACGGTCCGCAGTTTGAGGATGATGGCCGGAAGGCGCTCAAGTTCGAGACCGCGCGCATCGATGAACTCAGTGGCACGGTGGATTTCGGGGAGACGGCGCTGCGCTGGGGAGAGGTGAAGGGAATACTGAAACCGGGTCAGGGCAGGGGGTCCTACGAGGCTTCCCTTTCCCGCGGGCAGCTGCTTACCCCGCTTTCTCTTTTCCCCAGGCTGGATCTCAAAGAGATGGTCTTGCGCTACATCGATGACGAACTCATTCTCAAGAATGGATCGTGGAAGGTCTTTTCCTCGGGGCGGATGGCCACCGAGGGAGAGATCGATTTCGGGAGCGGCGACTATTTTTTCGAGGGGATCCTGGACGACGTGCAGTGTGACGAGGTGGTGCCCGAGAACTGGGCGAGGCGCATCACCGGTGAGCTGACTTCCACTTTCACGGTGGAAGGTGAGATCGGGGAGACGCCTCTCATCGAAGGAGATCTGCGGTTGAGCGGTGGCTACCTCACCGCTCTTCCGGTCCTTGACCGGATCGCATCCTACACCGCGATCGAACGCTTTCGCCGTCTTTCCCTGCGCAGGGCGGAGCTGAAATTCAGACAGGAAGGGAAACGACTGGAGCTGACCGATATCGTGGTTGTGAGCGATGGCCTGTTGCGGATCGAGGGCCGGCTCACGATCGAGGACGGTCAACTTGACGGGGATCTGCACCTGGGGCTTACGCCCTCCACGCTGGCCAGCATTCCGGGCGCAGCCCACCGGGTCTTCCATCCTGGCAGGGAAGGCCTGCACTGGACGCCGGTGAAAATCACGGGCACGACCAAGGCCCCGCAGGAGGACTTGAGCGACCGCCTGATCGCGGCGGGCTTTGAGTGGATGTATGAAATGGTGAACGGCCAACTGGTCCTCAGGCAGGGAGGCAAAGTGGCGGGAGATCTGGCCAAGACGCTCTGGAAGACCGGGGGTGCGGCGGCCGATCTCGGGGCCGAGATCATCGGACGGGGCACTGACATCCTGAGTGGAATTCCCAACCCTGTTAAGCCCCTTCAAGACGGGATTGGCAGTGTGATTGAGGGGATCCTGGGATTGCCACGGAGACGCGATGGGAACCATGTGCCCGGAGAGCTCCCGGAATTACCCGGGGAAGAGAAAGAGCCCGGGAAGAAAGAGGATCCCACCGGGGAAGCGAAGGAGAAGACTCCGGCAGATGAGAACACCGGCCGGGACGACAAGAAGGAGGGACGTCTTCCGCTGTTACGGGATCTGGGGAAAGTGCCCGGGAAGGCCCTCGACCTGATTGGGCGGGAACTGGGAATTGAATCTGGTGAGAAGAAGGCGGAGGACGAGGAGGCCCCCGGGGAGAAGGGGAAGCGGGCAGACGAGAAGGAAAAGAGCCCGGGAACCGGGGAGAAGGGGAAGTTGCCCAATCAGCCGCCGAAGAAGCAGAAGAGTCTTCCTGAGCGGGAGCTGGGGATTAAGAAGTAACGGCGGGTCGCGGGCATGGCGCCCGCCCGTATCATGTGGCCGGGCAATTGCTCCGAGGTGGCTACTCGTTGACGGCAAACTTGCGCCCCTTGCCGCTGATCCACGCGGTGCGAGCACTGCTGAAGAGAGCTTCGAGGGTGCCGAGGTCCTTCACGCGAAACTCGATGGTCTTGGCGTGGGTGGTGGCAGGATACTGCTTATGGACCATGTTGGCCACGTCGGCTCCGGTGCGTTGACCCGCCCGGTCCAGCAGGTCCTTGCCGCGTTCCACGATCTTGCGACCCGTGGCGAGAGAGCCGTATTGGGCGGCGGGAGTGATTTGATAGACCCGCAGAGTGGTGGCGCCGAGGGTGTCGATTGTGACCTCGGTGATGATCAGGTTGCCGTCGAGGAGATATTCGTGCCTGCTGATGGAGGTGATGCGGCTGAGAGCCACCAGGTAGCTGCCACCGGGCAGGGAGCCCTGCCAGAAACCTTTCTCTGCCAGGGAATCGTTGAAAGGCTTGCCGTCCTGGCCGGCGGCAGTGCTGTTGGGGTTGGCAGTGTCCTGGGCTCCGGCGAGCAGGGACATGACGAAGAGAGCGAGGACGGGCAGTGTTTTCATGATCGTATCCTTGGTTTGTCACCGACAATATTAGGGTTGAATCCGGGCGCGTCAAAGGATCGTTTGGGGGATAACCCCTGTAGTTCTCGATTGTAGGAGACGTTGTGATCCGCTTTTCTCTGTCCGTGCCGATCTATCGTCCCAATGTGGCGTTCCTGCTTCTTGATGACCACGATCAACTCCTGATCTGCGAACGCTTGAAGATCGAGGGGGCCTGGCAGTTTCCGCAGGGAGGGATGGACGAGGGGGAGTCTCCGCTGGAGGCCCTGCACCGTGAGGTGGAAGAGGAGGTCGGTTTACCACCTTCCAGCTACGAGGTGCTCGAGTCCCGGGACGGCTACTGCTACCTCTTCCCGCCAGAGCTCAAGAAGGGCAAGAAGGGGAGGAAGGGAAAGTTCGACGGACAGACGCAGACGTATTTTCTCTGCCGCCTGAAGGAGGGGGCGCCTCCCATCAACGTGAACCAGGAGCCCCGCGAGTTTCGGAGCCACACCTGGGTAAAGCCATCGCTCTTTGATCTGCAGTGGCTTCCGCCCTTTAAACGTCAGGTCCACCGCGATGTCCTGCGGGACTTCTTCGGAGTGGAGGTGTAAGGCTTGGTTTGCAGTTTTCCCGGTGTGGGGGCGTGGTTCATTCAGGGGAATTCACAGGGGGGCCTCGTTCGCCAGTGCTTCCACCCCGGGATGGAGGTAGGATTCCTCAATGAGGTTCTGCGCCCAGGGTTCGGCGGGGGCGAGGTGGCGGAGGATGCGCAGGGCCATGGCTTGGACGGCAGGGATGTCTGACCAGATGACTTCGTTGAGATGACGCCACTCGCCGGGACGAAGGCTCCGTGGTTGTTCCAGTTGTGCCAGGACGTTCTCGCTGATGAGGAGACAGCGCTCAAAGTCGGGGTCGTTGGGGACGGGCGGGATCTCATAGGTGAGCAGGGGGACTCCACTGGCCTGGGTCAGTTCACACTTCGACTTGGCCCGACGGGCAAGGTCCTTGCCGAAGAGGGAGAGGGCCTTCCTACGCTCCTGATTGACGTCGTATCCCTTGGCCATGCGGGGTGGTAAACTCCCTTCGCGTGTCAGGCAAGCCGTGGATCAGGGGATCTTTCCGGTATCAAGGTGCTCACCTCGGATTGTCACCAGGGCTGTTCCTGTGATAGAGTAGGCGCGTGAGAGGGACTGCATCTCTGGTCATTGCGATCATGGTTTTTGCCGGAGTCCTGCTGAGTGGAGGATGCAGCTCCGGCTTGTTGAACGACTCGCAGTCGATTTCGGTGCGCCAGACACTGGCTTATTCGCTCCTGCGTAATCCGAGAGTGGGGCTGGCTAACTTTCACGTAAGCGGTCGGCGTGACAATGCCACTGCCGTTGACAACATGCGCCAGGCGGAGCGGGGCCAGCGGTCAAGGCGCAGTTCCTATCAGCGGGCTCCCGGCGGATCAGCCTATCTCGACAATCGCGTCTTGTGGGCCATGCACTACCTGACCCGTTCCGGCTGGTCGTTCCGGGTGACGGAGCTCGCAGGTGGTTCGCATAGCGGCAAGTCGCGCCACTACGAAGGAGCGGCCTTTGATGTCGATTACATCAATGGGATCAAGGTCGGGTGGGGGAACCCTCATGTGAAGGGTTTCATGAGGAGATGCCGCCAGTTGGGAGCGCGCGAGGTGCGAGGACCGGGAATACCGGGACACCGGACGCACGTGCACGTGGAGTGGTAGGAGCTGGGCGATGGTCAGCGAGGACTCAGGATCGGTTCTCCAGCCAGAAGGCGGAATAGCGGAGGGCACCCGTGCGGTAGGCGAGGATCATGGCGGGGATGGAGAAGACCAGCGGGGGACGGCGTAAAGCCAGCCCCAGGGCAGGACCCAGAAAACGGGGTTGAGGAAGGGCGCGCAGGATTCGCCGCGCGATGAGTTGCCAGGTCGGCTCAACCAGTTCCGTTAGATCGCGGCAGGCGACCACGGTGAGATCGGCTCTCTCAGCAAACTGACAGTAGTTTTCCACCGTGCCGAGGGATGGAAGGGTTCCCTCCAGGCAGAGATGCCTGAGAAGCAGGTGCTCGAGAGTGGTGGGATCCGGAGTGACGGTCCAACAGGCGAGGGCGGTTCGCCCACCCGGTACCAGAACACGGTGCAGTTCGCCGAAAAACGCCTCCTTGTCCGGCATGTGGGCGAGCGACTCGATGGCCAGGCCGGCATCGAAGCTGTGGTCGGGGAAGTCGTTGTGGAGCCAGTCGCCCTCTTCAATTCGCACTGTTCCGCGGCCCGGAGCCGGTCCCCGCCGGGCCCTTTCCGCCTGGGAGCGGGAGATGGTGAGGCCGGTGACAGAAGCGCCGCTTTGCTCCGCGATCCGACGGGCATCGGCCCCATAGCCGCAGCCGATGTCGATGATCCGGGTGGCGGGTCCGGGTTCGAGAGGAGCAAGGAGGAGTTCGAGGAGGCGGGTTGTGCCCTCTTCCACGGAATGGCTGTCTCCGGCCTCCCAGACGCCGTGATGGAGGTGTTCACCCCAGAAGGAGCGGTAGAACCAGTCCAGCCGGTCGTAGTGGATGCCGACGTCGGTGGGCGTGATGGGGCGGGGGGACTGGAGCACGCGGAAAAGCCGTCCGGTTTCGACAGTAGTGATGCGGGAACCGGCCGTTAAGGGTTGAGCTCCATGACAAGGGGGAGCTTGGTGAAGAGGAGGAGGGTGGTGATCCGCGCAGTTGGAAGTCCGAGAAGCTGCGTGATGGCTTCACGATAGCTCTCAAGTTGCGGCCGATAGTGCTCAGCGGCGTCAGCGGCATCGGATGCGGTCTCCATCCGGTCGGTCTTGAAATCAAGGATGGTGGCGCGGAGCGCCATGCCATCGGAGCCGTAGCTCACGTGGACACGATCAAAGATGCCCGAGATCCAGTTGCCTTCCCGGAGCAGTTCGTAGTGCCGTTCGCGCCAGCATTCGATAGTCTCGTTTTTCCGGAGTCGTGGCCGGCTCAGGGCCGCCTCGAAGGAGGGATCGGCGAGGCTGCGTCTCACTTCCTCGCGGGCGGCCTCGAAGAGGTGTGGCGCACAATGGCGGTGCTCCTCCCAGCGGGGAACATTCCCGGGCGGGGCAAGGTCGTCCAGCCACTCGATATCCTCCAGAAGAGCGTGCACAATGGTGCCGTGGTTGCGGGCACGATGGCTCTCGCGGGAGAAGAGACTGCCGCCGCCCAGATTACCGGATCCGGGAGTGGAAGGAATGTGGCGGCGCGGATGCACGCGGGGCTCCAGGCCGGAAGGGGCGCTTTCTTCATTCCCGGGTGGTTCCGGTGGTTGCTCGCACCTGTAGTTCTCGAACCACTTCGGGTTCGCGGTATCCCCGGAGGATTCGTAGAGGGTGAGGGCCCGGGCCTGGCCGATCTCCACGGTGGGAGGGTTGTCCTGTGCGATGGTCTCGTGCAGGAGGCGGATGAAGTTGCGCTTCTTGCTTCGGGTGGGAAGGCTTGGGGCAATGAGATAGTTGGCCTGTCGGGCGCGGGTGAGGCCAACGTAGAACTTGCAGAGTTGTTCGTAGGCGGATTCGGCCTCCTGGTCCTGCCAGTAATCGTGGAGGACGGGATCGGTATCGGAGATGATGCGGCGTGGAATGTCAAAGACCCACTCCGGGTTGCGTGTGTCACGGTTGCGGTGGACCGCGATGTGCCCGCTGTCCCTGCGCGGGATGGAGAGGGAGTCTCCATCGAGACTGGGCAGGAGGACGGTATCGAAGGTGAGGCCCTTGGCCTTGTGGATGGTCATGACCTGCACTGCGGCGCTGGTGGTGACTCCCCGCACAGTGTAGTTCTCCGCAAAGCGGAGAAACTGGTCCGGACCACCGTTGCCGGTCTGGTCGAACATGCGGGCCGCGAGGGCCAGTTCAGCGATGCGGTGTTCAGCGAATTCGTCGAGGGCAATTCCGGCGCTTTCGAAGCGGTCAGTCCAGGCGCGCAGGGTGTGCTCGTAGCCGCGGCGGTGCAGGGAGGCGAGGACTTCGGCCGATAGTCCGGCCGGGGTGGGGGGAAGGAGGGTCGCGAGTGGGCTGAAAGTCAGGTGTCTCCAGGCATAACGGTTTGCCGGGTGGGCGGCGACCCGGATGAGGCTGAGGAGGGCCTGGGTGACCGGGTTGTCGAGAGCAGGGCTGATTTCAGCCTCACTGGCCACCGGAATTTCGCTGCGGGTGTGAGCCCGCAGGTAGTCGACGATTTCGCGGCCGGTTCGGTTGTCCTGCACCAGGATGGCGCAGCTCAGGCCGCGGGCAATGGGTTGGATCTCCTCCAGCAATTCGAGCGTCAGGGCAAAGCAGTCTTCCCGTTTGACGGTATTTCCCTTTTCTGGAATGGGCTCATAGAAGGCGGCGTATCCGGGGAGGTCTTTGTTCGGCGGAGCCACCTCGTGCGGATTCCACTCCCAGCGTGAGATGGTTTCGCGGGGCATCTGGAGGGCCTCAAGGGCGTGGGTGTTTTCGAAGACACGGTTGACCATGTGGATGACATCTTCACCGGAGCGCCAGGAAACGTCGAGGGACCGGGAGCGGAGGGAGCGCGGATCATCTTCTGTTCCTCCATAGCGTTCATGGATGTCATCAAAAAGCCGGGTGTCGCCGCCCCGCCAGCCGTAGATGGCCTGCTTGACGTCACCTACCTGGAAGAGCGAGCGGTGCTGGGAGACGTCCTGTATCACCTCGTCGATAAGGGGCTCTATGATGGACCATTGCAGGTAGCTGGTATCCTGAAACTCGTCGAGGAGCCAGTGGTCGAAGCGGCCATCAAGACGGTAGTCAATCCGGAGGCGTTCAAGTTCGTCGGGTTTCTGGCTGAGGATCGGTGAGGACTGGGCATGGAGGTCGCGGCCGGAGAGGATGATCTCCAGGTCGCTGAAGGTGAGTTGTCCCCGACGGCGGACGAGGGAGGAGTAACTCCTTTCATACTGGTTGAGCACGTGCCAGACACCCTGGGTGCGGTTGAGATGGACGGCAATCTCGTGGGAGATGAGGCGGGTGATGAGGCGCTGAATGATTTCACAGGCCTCGTTTCTGAAGTGCTGGAGACGGTGACCGACCTTGAAGGAGGATTCCCCCGCCTGGATGGCGGCCCAGTTCCCGGGATCGAGAAACTTCTCAAGAAAGAACACCACGCGCCGTGGCAGCGGGTTGCCCGGACTGTGGACGAGGGTCTGGTCGCGGAATTCGCGCCAGTAGACCCATTGCTTCTCGGATAGCTCCTGGTCCTCGAGGATTTCAAAGAGGTCGGCGAAGTCGTCCTCATGGCTGCCAGAGGTGCTGGTCCAGGGGCAACCCCGGGGCCAGATGGCGGCGGGATTTCCCCAGAGGGTGCGATCGGCAGCATGCAGGAAGATCCCATGGTGCCGGGAGACGAAACGGTCGAGTTGATTGACCACCCGGGCTTCCTCCTGGCCGAAAGTGGCGCGTTTGAAGGCTTCAAGAAACTCACTGCGATGCTGATCGTGCCGGTTGCGAAAGACTTCGCGGTAGACATCGTGCCGGGCGAGATCGGCGGCGTGTTCGTCGAGGATGTCGAACTGGCTGCTCAGTCCGAACTCAGCGGGGAAACTGCGCAGGATATTGGAGAAAAAGCTGTCGAGGGTGCCCAGGAAGAGTGAGGGCATGCATTTCAGGAAGACGGAAAGGAGATGAACGTAGTCCTCTTGACCCAGTTGAGAGAGGATGGGATAGGAGGGATCGGCAGGATTCTGGGCCAGGGCAGCGCGAGCTTTTTCGTCGAGGGCGGCGGAGGCGAGCTTCCTGAGGATGGATTCGAAGAATTCCCCGGCCGCCTTGCGGGTGAAGGTAACCGCCACGATACGCTCGGGCCGGATCTCCTCCTTTGCGAGGAGAGCCTGTCCCATGATCGCAAGGTAGCGATTGGTGAGCTGCCAGGTTTTCCCGGAGCCCGCCGAGGCGAGGATTCGTTCGTTCTGGAGCGGGGAGATCACGGCAGGGTGGTGTTCTGCGGTTGGATGAGGTTGACCGGATCAATCGCCCGTCCGGGATCCCCGAGGAGGATGGTTTCGAAATCATCCCAGTCCATGCGTTCGGCGGGCGGCCAGAACCGGCGGGCGGTAATGGCGTCGATCACACCTTCCGCACATTCCATGGCGGCAGTCAGGAGAGTCCCGTCGAGATCCTCCCACAGTTCGAGGGCGACTTCGGACTTGGCCCGGCCGAGGATGGCATATCCGGCCACCACCGGTTCCTGGCAACCCCTGGCGCGGAGAGCAAGGAGATAGAGGGGAAGTTGCAGGTCTATCCAGCGCTGCATTCGTTTTCCCTCGGGGACCATTATCCAGGGCGCCAGCTGCGAGGGGTTCTCGTGGTTGCGCAGGTTGCGCAGATGCGCGCCGCGGGGGTCCTTGAGTTTCCCGGTTTTGAAGTCGATAACACGCAACGATTCATCGGACGATTGCCGTTCAATGCGGTCAATCGTTCCGGTGATGCGAATGCCATTGACGATCCAGGGAGCGTCCTCGGAATCGAGGTCACTTTCGGAATCCAGAATCTGCCATCCCTGCTTCCGCTGGTCGGCCTCGATGGAGGCCCACCATTTGAGGCGCTGGCGGGCGCTCTCGCGCTGGACAAGGATTGGAACGGGAAGGTCTTCGCCGTATTTGCGGGTGACGATGGTATCAAGGGTATCCTGGAAGAACTCCGCGATCTCCTCGTGATGATCGCTGTCGCGAATGACGTGGGCGGCGAATTCTTCCACCACCTGGTGGCAGAGGGTGCCGAAGTCGCGGGCATCCAGTTCAACGGGAGGCCCCTCGTCCAGCTCCATGCCGAGGCCCCGCCGCAGGTAAAAGCGAAAGGGGCAACTCAGGTAATCCCGGAAGCCAGTGACAGGGAGGCGCGTGAAGATGCGCATGGAATCGTCTGGTGGGGGCGGGGTCAGCTGCCAGGTGAGCGACCAGGGAGGTGCTTCCCGAGGTCTGGGTTCTTTCTGAAAAAAGGCCTGGACCCGGTCGGCAAGTTGTTCGGGGGGACAGGCAAAGAGGAGGCGGGAAGGCCGGAGCGGATCCCCATTTCCGCTGCGCCGTCCGAAGAGGAGATCGATCTTTCTTCCCTGGTTGCTTCGACAGGCCAGAAGTGAGCTCAGAATGTAGGCGTCGCGGGCGTGCCGGGTTTCATTGTGACGAAGGCCTAGGAAGCGGCGGGCCCCGTCCGGGAGGAAGGCGTGCCCCTTCAGGGATTCGGGGACGAATCCGTCATTCAGTCCGGCGACCACGAGATGGGAGGCGTCCTCCCAGGGCAGTTCGAGCCAGCCCTGAAGGTCGAGGGCATCCGGTTTGCGCTCCGGGTAGATTGATTCCTGTTCAAGGAGGTGCAGCAGGAAGCGCAGCCGGTTGGGAAAGGAGGCGGCGCATTCAAGATCCTTGAGGAGACCGGCTTCGAAGCTGTCGAGGATGTCGTGCAGGAGCCGGGTAGTGGAGGCGAAGGCTTCGTCGAAGGAGTCGGTGGGATCGAATTTGGCTTCGGCGTAGAGGTGGTCAAGGAATTCGGGGAGAATTTCCCAGATGCGTTCACGCTTAAAGCGTCGCAGCCAGGTCTGGATCCACGAGAGAGCACGACTCAAGGCCGGGTAGGAGTGATCGCAGCTTCGAATGATGTGGTCCGCAGCGTCGAGCGAGTCAGGAAGATGTCTGCGCTGGAAGTCGTCCAGGGCGGTCAGCATGTCGGCGGGATCGAAGGCGGGCCGATCCTCGCGGGCCTGCCAGTCGCACACCTGGCAGACCACTCCGGGGATGCGGAGCAGGTCGAGGAAAAGGAGGAAGGAATCAGAAACGGCGAGGCGGTGGAGGGTGTGGAGGAGATTCGCCAGGGCCTGGGTGGAGGCTTTCTCCCCGGCCGGGTTGAAGGTGGCCTGTCCCCGGGCTGCGAAGACCTCTTCCAGGGGGAGGAGCAGTTCGGGATCAGGGACCCCAATGGCGGTCACGCTGGACAGGTTGTCCCTGGTGCCGACAAGGGCGGTGATGCGTTCGGCCTGGGTTTGTGGATCAATGGCTTGGTGGACGTTCTGGTGAAGATTGGGAATCTCGATGGGGTGTTCGAGCCAGTAGGCGGTCCGGGGACGACCGAATTCATCGAAACTTTCAGCAAGGGACTCCGGGGCATGAATCACGACTTCGCAGCGCAATCTGCTGCCATGGTGCCGGAGGGTCCTGCAGAAGAGAGGGGATGGATCGGGCACGCCGAGGATGACGACGGTGTCGATCCGGGGAGGCAAAACCCCCTCGGTGGCGGCCCGGAGACGAATATCCTGCGGGTCCATGCGGTTGCGGGTGGAGAAAAAGTGGCGGGTGATGCGCTCAAGACGGGAGAGTCCCTCCCAGCGTTGAGGCTCCAGTCCCTCCGCCGCCATTTCGGTGGCCGCGGTCTGCATGGTGAGGCCAGCATCTCCCAGCAGGTTCTGCACCCCGATCAGGTCGTCTGCCGTGTAGAGAGCCCAGCCCAGGCTGCGTTCCCCGGGATCGATGGGAAAGACGTGGCGGAACTCATCGAGGTTGATGGTGAGGAGGGTCTCGGTCCACGCTGCCGCCACCTCGGCTCGCGTGGCTACTGCCTTGTCGAGGGCCGGGAGACAGCTGGCGGAAAGGAGGAAATCCGGAGTGACGACGGTGGGAGGGAGGACTGCGGCATCACGGGTGGAAGCGTGCAGGGCGAGCGAGGAACGCAGGCGTCGGCCGGCCTGTCTGGTGGGGACGACCACCAGGTGATTGCTGAGGTCGAGGGTGCCGTTGGTCCATTCACGAGTGAGGCTCTCGACGGCGAGGGTGAGAAGCGGGCGCTCCCAACCGAGAAAGGTGCGGACGATCTCCGCATTGCTGGTGACCGGTTTGTTTTCGAAGAGCGGAAGGTCGAATTGGTCGCTCATCTACGGGTGCCCTGCCGGGTTGGGTCCGGGGAGTTCAAACCACTGGGCGAATCCCGGAGAGGCGGGATTATTGACGGAAGGCATGGGCGGGCGGGGGCTACTTCTTCTTTTCCCTTGAGAGGAGGGGTGCAACCCGTTTTTTCATGCCGGTGGTGGCGGCCTCGGCGAGGATGTCGTCATCTTTTCTCAGCACGATGATGTATCCCGCGTAGCGCGTGCCACTGTCGGGTTCCACGTCGAACTGGGGGCGATCGGGACGGAAGCGATTTTCTCTGATTTCCCGTACTTCGCCCTCCTTCTTGGAGAAGGAATAGGGGGAGGAGGTGACTTCCATTTCTTCCTCGGCAGGGATGTCAATGAGCTTGGAGCCCCTGCTGACGATGGAAAGTTTGCGGTTGCGGATGTCCCGGGCGATGACGACCCATTCCAGGGTCACTCCCTCGTAGTCGTCACGGTCGCGGTTATCGATCTCGATCTCCAGCTGGCGCTGGCTCTTGCGGGTGTCACCCTCGCGCTTTGATCCGAGGGTGGAATTCTTCACCTTGAGTCGGATGTCGGCGGCGCTGGCCTCGGGAGCCAGCAGGCAAATGCCCAGAACCAGCGGGAGTGCGAACGTTTTCATGGAAGGGGATGGTATTTGATTTTCAATGATCTGCAACGACGGATGAGTGGTGGCGGCGAGGGGCGCGATGGCCCGTCCCGAACCGGTTTTCAGTTGCGGGGTTCCCCCTTCATTGGTTGTGAGTAAACCGGAGTGCGCGGGAATTCCGCCCCCTCGTATTCTTTTCCGGCAAGATCCGGGCAAGCGAGCTTGTCCTGAATCCATTCCAACGGTTAGCTCGCCGGGATGAATAAGGCACAACAGCTTTCCACGGTCCTCATCCTCTGCGCAGGAGTCACGCCCCTGGCTGCCGAGGACTATGAAATGCGTCTCTGCAAGCGGGTGGAGGTGAAGCCGGGTCAGTTCCGCATGGTGGAATCCATTGAGAAATGGAAGCCCACGGAGACGGCGGTGATCGTGTGTGACATGTGGGATCTCCATCACTGCAAGAATGCCGTGGACCGGGCAGTCCAGATGGCCCCCCGCATGAACGAATTGCTCAAGGCCGCCCGGGAGCGCGGATCACTTATTGTGCACGCACCCTCATCCTGCATGGAGTTCTACAAGGATCATCCTGCCCGCAAGCGCGCCCAGTCCGCCCCGAAGGCGGGCAACGTGCCCGAGGGAATTGACCAGTGGATGACCTGGCTCGACGAACGGGAGGAGAAGGCCGGGTATCCCATTGATCATTCCGACGGGGGGGAGGACGACGACCCGCAGGAGCACGCGGCCTGGGCCAAGAAGCTGGAGAAGATGGGCCGCAATCCGCGGGCTCCGTGGAAGCGCCAGGCAGGAGGACTGGAGATAGATGGGACCAGGGACGCCATTACCGACAACGGCACGGAGAACTGGAACCTGCTTGAAAACCACGGTGTGAAAAACGTGATCCTGCTGGGGGTGCACACCAACATGTGCGTGCTGGGCCGGCCCTTCGGTCTCCGTCAGATGACCAGGAATGGGAAGAATGTGGTGCTCATGCGGGACCTTACCGATACGATGTACAATCCGAAGATGGAGCCCGGGGTGAGCCACTTTCAGGGGACGGACCTGATTGTGGAGCATATTGAGAAGTATGTCTGTCCCACGGTGACCAGTGACCAGATGCTGGGCGGGGCGCCCTACCGGTTTGCAACCGATCCGCGCAGGCACATCGTCTTTCTGATCGGGGAGCGGGAGTACCGGACCAGAGAAACGTTGCCCGTCTTTGCTGCGAAGTATCTTTCCTCGGGATTTCGCTGCACTTTTGTCTTAGCCGACGAGAAGGATCACAACAGGTTTCGGGGCATCGAGGCGATCAGGGATGCGGACGTGCTCTTCGTCAGCGTGCGGCGGCGGGCACTTCCCGGGGGAGACCTGAAACTCATCCAGGAGCATGTGCAGGCGGGCAAGCCGGTGGTGGGCATCCGGACTGCGAGTCATGCGTTTTCCCTGCGTGGTAAAACCGCGCCCGAAGGACATGCGGTGTGGGAGAACTGGGACGCCGAGGTGATCGGCGGAAACTACAGCGGCCACCATGCCAATAAGCTGAAAACGAAGGTCTGGTCTCTGGACGCGGCCAGGCCGCTCCTCGGGCAGAAGGAGCCGGTGCGCTTTGAGAGTGCTGGATCGCTCTACATCAACACGCCAACCCGGCCGGGACAGGAAGTGCTCCTGATGGGGGGCGTTGATGGCGTTGATCGCGATGAACCGGTGGCCTGGACCTTCAGGCGCAGGGATGGGGGCAGGACGTTCTATACCTCGCTTGGTCATGTGAGTGATTTCGAGCAGGCAGCCTTCAACGAAATGCTGGTGAAGGCGGTGATGTGGTGCGTGGGAACTCCGGCTGACTAGAGGGTGGCATCCGGCGGGGAAGACGCTTTCAGGAAGCCCTGTCCGCCGGATGGTGGGCGCTGATGCCGTGGTGCAGGCTGTCGGATCGCAGGGCCCCGGATCCCCTCTTTACAGGGCAGAGGCGTTTGTTTTGCACGGTTGACAGAAAGGGCGTGAGGACCGAGTTTTGCGCCCCACCATGAAGAAAGGCATTCTCATTCAGGTTATCGCCCTGTCGACCCTCAGCACGGGACTTTCCGCTCAGGATGAACCGGCTCCGGCCCCAGCTCCGGCTCCAGCTCCGGCTCCAGCTCCAGCTCCAGCTCCAGCTCCAGCTCCAGCTCCAGCTCCAGCTCCAGCTCCAGATTCTGCTCCGGCCCCGGAGCCTACTGATCCTGCGGCGCCTGCCCCGACAGAATCTCCCAGTCCGGCCAATCCTCCCAAGGCGGCTACTCCACCCGTGTCGAAGCCTCCCACGCCTCCCAGTCCCCCCAAGCCCAAGACCCAGCCTGCTCCGGAAGACGTGGCGGCACCGCCGGAAGATGCGGAGAAAACGGAATCGGGACTGGTCTCCAGGGTGCTGCAGAAGGGAACGGGAACGAGTCATCCGAAGGCTGAGGAGAAGGTGAAAGTTCACTACTCCGGATGGCAGACGGACGGATACAATTTCGACAGTTCCCTCAACCGCGGCGTTCCCGCGACTTTCGGTCTCAACCAGGTCATCAAGGGTTGGACGGAAGGGGTACAGTTGATGATGGAAGGAGAGAAGCGTCGCTTCTGGATTCCGGGGGAACTGGCCTATGGCAAGCTGGAAGGGGAGCTTCCGCCGATTGGTGCGGATGGGAAACGTCCCGGAAGGCCCCTCGGTCAGCTCTGTTTCGACATCGAACTGATCAAGATCCTTCGTCCCCATCCCACCCCGGAGAACCTGACCGCGGCCCCGGAGGATGCTGCCGCCAATCCCTCTGGAGTGGCGACCAAGGTCATCAAGGCCGGGACCGGTGAGGCGAAGCCGAAGCCTACGGACAATGTGCAGGTGCACTATACGGTTTGGACGAGCGACGGGACGATGGTGGACAGTAGCCTGCCTTCCGAGCGACCGAAGACTCTCCCCCTCAAGCGGACGATCAAGGGTTTTACCGAGGCCGTGCAGATGATGGTGGAGGGTGAGACCCGCCGCATCTGGGTTCCGCAAAACATGGCCTACGGGGCCACGCCCCCACCAACGGCTCCCAAGGGGATGCTCATCTTCGAAGTCGAATTGCTGAAGATTCTCAGTGACTGAGCTTTCCTGAAGAGGGAATTGCTGTGCCCGTTGCGAGTGGTGGAGGCTGAAGCGTCTTCCGCGAGGCGTTGCCGTCGGGTTTCTCCTCAGGTCGGGTTCGGGATCAGTTCTCCCCGGTAGCCTCAGCGCGTGCCTTACGGAGGGACTCTTCCCGTTTGTTCCACTTGAGGATCTTGCTCATCTTGTGGCCGACGGTTTCGATGGTGATGTGGTTGCTGACGTGGGGGAGCTCCCAGACGGTCAGAAAAGCTCCGGTGTGGGCCACTCCGAGTACCAGCAGGAGGGAGAAAAGGAGAGATTTCATGATTGGAGGAATTTGAGCGGATGGAATTATTACACAAAAAAGGGAATAAATCAAATATCCCGTAATTTTAGGCAAACTTATAGAAATCCACGGAATACCAATGAAATCAGGGATTCACGGGAAGAGAAGGGCTGCTGAACATTCAGCCGTCCAAGGCGTGCCCGTGATTCCTTAGGCGTTCGCGATCCCTTCGCCCTGCTTCTTACCTTGGGACTGGAGATCCTGAAAAGAGCGCGAGATGGGGCAAACGCAGGGCGCACGTTCAGAGGGGGGCGGTTGGAAAGAGAACGGATGCTCGGACCCGTTGCTCCGGCCACCCTTTACAAGAAGGCCGAGGCCGGGAAAGATCCGGGTCTGTGGAAGAAGGCCAAGGCCGGGTGATCTGAAATCGATGGGAAGCGCGTCTCCATCCGACTCCTCCCCGCTCCTCGAGATGCGGGGGATCGACAAATCATTTCCGGGGGTCCAGGCCCTGAGGGGAGTGGATTTGACTCTTCAATCCGGCGAGGTTCTCGCCCTGCTGGGAGAAAATGGAGCCGGCAAGAGTACCCTGATCAAGATTCTCGGGGGCGCCCACGCCCCGACGGCGGGGAGCGTGCTGGTGAAGGGCGAACCGGCGGATCTCTCCACGCCGCACATGAGCCAGGCCGCCGGGATCGGAATCATTTACCAGGAGTTCAACCTGGTGCCTCATCTCAGCGCCCGCGAAAACATCTTCCTGGGGCAGGAGAAAGCGAAAGGGGGATTCATCGATGTCCGGGAAGAGCGTCGCCAGGCCCTGAAGCTCTTCGAGCGCCTGGGGACGGTGATCGACCCGGAGTTGCGCTGTGCCGACATGTCCGTGGCCCAGCAGCAGGTGGTTGAGATCGCCAAGGCCCTCTCGCAGGATGCGCGGATCCTGGTGATGGATGAACCGAGTGCGACTCTCACTCCCCAGGAAGTGGAGCGTCTGCTTGAAATTGTGCGTGAACTGCGGGATCAGGGACTGGGCATCATTTATATCAGCCACCGGTTGGAGGAGGTCCATCAGATTGCGGATCGCATCATGGTCCTGCGGGACGGCGAGCAGGTAGGGACGAAGCCGGCAGGTGAGCTCGACCGGGAAGCCCTCATCGAGTTGATGGTGGGCCGCAAACTGGAAAATGAGTTTCCGGCCCACACTTCGCAGCTTGGGGAGGAGCGCCTGGTGGTGACCGGCCTGAGGCGTGGCTCCGTGGTGAAGGATGTGTCGTTCTCGGTCAGGGCCGGGGAGATTCTGGCTGTGACCGGCCTGGTGGGAGCGGGGCGGACCGAAATGGTGCGCCTGCTCTTCGGGGCGGACCGACCGGACGGGGGCTCGATCATCCTCGATGGCCGGTCGCTCCACCTGCCCAGTCCACGCCATGCCATCCGGGCCGGGATCGGATTGCTCACCGAGGATCGCAAGGGCCAGGGATTGGTCCTCATGCACTCGGTCCGGGAGAATTTCGGGCTGCCCAATCTCGGGCAATTCACCCGGGGTGGATTCGTGAACAGCAGGAAGGAGCGCAAGGGATTCGGGAGCTTCGTGGATTCGCTCCGGATCAAGATTCCGCACCAGGAGGAGCTGGCACAGAATCTCTCGGGCGGAAACCAGCAGAAGGTGGTGCTCGCCAAGTGGCTGCAACGGAACTGCGAGGTCATCATCTTTGACGAGCCCACCCGGGGTATCGATGTGGGTGCGAAATACGAGATCTACCTGCTCATCCAGGAACTGGCCACCCAGGGAAAGGCCATCATCATGATCAGCTCGGAATTGCCCGAGGTTCTCGGGATGGCTGACCGCGTGCTCGTCATGCACGAGGGACGGGTGACCGGTGAGATCACCGACGTGAAGGGCGCCACCCAGGAGGATATCATGAACCTGGCGGTGGCCTGACAGATGCCAGACGCCCCGGAGGCCGGGAACCGGGGAGGGTTGACGGATCCTGTTACTTTTCCTGGCGCGCGTTCGCTTTCAGGCGCAGGGCATTGAGGGAGATGAAGCCGGTGGCGTCGTCCTGGTTGTAGGCGTGCTCGGCGCCACCCTCCATGGTGGCCACGTCCTCACTGTAAAGTGAGAGGGGAGAGCGGCGTCCCGCATTCATGACGTTGCCCTTGTAGAGCTTGAGACGCACTTCGCCGGTCACGGTCTGCTGGGTTTCGGTCACCAGGGCCTGGAGGGCAAGGCGCTCCGGGGCGAGCCAGAAGCCATTGTAGACCAGTTGGGCATACTTGGGAATGAGGCTGTCGCGGATCTGCATGGCCTCGCGGTCCATGGTGAGGGTCTCAAGGTCGCGGTGGGCCGCCAGCAGGATGGTGCCTCCGGGGGTCTCGTAGATTCCGCGGGACTTCATGCCCACGAAGCGGTTTTCCACGATGTCGACCCGGCCGATTCCATGTTGCCCACCGAGGGTGTTGAGCACGCGCATCATGCCGTAGGGCGAGAGGAGGGCGTAGCCATCGCGTTCGCCTTCCACCGTGACGTCCTCCAGGCCGGCGAGGAGGTCGTCCTGTCCCTCGCATTGGAAGCCGATGGCATTTCCCTTCTCGAAGAGGAGCTGGAGGTAGTGCGGTTGGTCGGGGGCCTCCTCGGGAGAAACGGAGAGGACGTACATGTCCCGGTCCGCTTCGGTGGTTCCATCGTACCAGGGATCTTCCAGCATGCCTGCCTCGAAGGAGATGTGCAGGAGGTTGCGGTCCATGGAGTAGGGCTTCTTGAGGGAGGCCTGGATCGGGATATCGTGTGCCTCGGCGTAGGCGATCATTTCGCTGCGGCCGGGGAACTGCTCGCGGAAGCGCTCCTGGCGCCAGGGAGCGATGACTTCCACCTGGGGCGCGAGGCTGGCGGCGCTCAGTTCAAAGCGGACCTGGTCGTTGCCCTTTCCGGTGGCACCGTGGGCGATGGCGTCCGCTCCTTCCTGGAGGGCGATCTCGAGCATGCCCTTGGCGATGCAAGGGCGGGCAATGGAGGTGCCCAGGAGGTAGCGGCCTTCGTAGACCGCGTTGGCCTGGAACATGGGAAAGATGAAGTCGCGGGCGAACTCCTCCCGCATGTCGCCGATGAAGCACTTGCTGGCCCCGGTGTTGAGGGCCTTTTCCTCGAGTCCGTCCAGTTCGTCCCCCTGGCCGACGTCTGCGCAGAAGGCGATGACGTCCGCGCTGTAGGTCTCCTTCAGCCAGGTGAGCAGGACGGAGGTGTCCAATCCTCCGGAATAGGCAACGACGATTTTCATGGTCGCGGAAGTTAAGAGGAGAGGGCGCAGAGTCCAGAACCAAGATTGCGGATTGGAGAATGGCGGCGAATTGGCCCGGGTGGGCTTGTTTCAAAAAGCAGGGTGGTCACAATCGGCCGCGGATGGAGATTGAGTTATCGGCTGCCGGTTGGGCCTGGGCCATCGTGGCCGCACTGGCGGTGGGTATTTCCAAGACCGGCTTCGGTGGAATCGGCCTGGTGGCGGTCTCCATCATGGCGGACCTCTTCGGGAAGCCCTCGGTGGGAATCCTGCTCCCCATGCTGATCCTTGCCGATATCTCGGTCTACCCCTTCTTCCGCCGCTACGCCTCCTGGGCCCCGGTGTGGAAGCTGCTCCCGCCGACTCTCCTGGGTTGTGGGGCGGGCTATTTCTTCCTCGACTGGATGCCGGAAGATTCGGCCCGCTTCATTATCGGGAGCATTATCCTCGCCATGGTCGGGATGCAGCTCTTCCGGCGCATCGGGCAGGAACGGTTTGAGCGCCTGGCCCACTCCCGGTCGGCAGGCTACGGGGCGGGGTTCGCAGCGGGTATTGCCACCATGGTGGCCAATGCGGCGGGACCGATCTTCCAGCTCTATCTCCTTTCCCGCCGCTTTGAAAAACTGGAGCTCATCGGGGTGGGAGCGCGCTTCTTCCTCCTCGTCAATATCCTGAAGGTTCCCTTCCTCGGGGGGATGAGCTTCATCAACGGGGAGAGCCTTCTCTTCAATCTCAAGCTCGTGCCGGTCATCCTGCTGGGGATCTACCTCGGCCGTCACCTCGTCCACGCCGTCTCGCAACGTCTCTTCGAGTGGCTCGTGATCATCTTTGCCCTCGTGGCCGGGGGGCGGCTCGTATTCTTCTAGGGGGGCGGCTTCTCACCAGCCGCGATTGGCGGGGAGGCGGCCCAGCATCTTGTAGTTCTGCCAGGCGGTGAAGCCGAGCAAGATGGGGAAGAGGAGGCTCCTGGTCAGGAGAAACATCAGCACCCCGACGACCACTGCCACGACGATGCTGATCTTGAGGGTGAGCTGAATGCGACGGGGGCCGAGGACTTCCCGGAGGATCTGCCCCCCGTCCAGGGGATGGACCGGGATGAGATTGATGAGAGCCCAGAACAGGCTCACCCATACGAAGGCAGAGAGAAGGCTGGCGGCCGGGCCGTCGAAGCTGTGCGGCAGGAGCAGGAGCAGGACAAGGGACGCTCCGCCACAGCAGGCCTGGAGGGCCGGACCTGCCGCACTGACGAAGATCTGCTGACTCCGGGTGAAGTTGGCACCCTGGGAGATGGCGGCCCCCCCGAGGCCATGGAGGACAATGGCGACGTGCCGGCACCCGAAGAGCCGGCTCATGAGGGCGTGTCCCAGCTCGTGGATGAGGATGGAAGCGAAACCCGCCATCATGAACAGCATTACCCTGAAAAGGTCCTCGCGTTCCTGAATGTGCAGAGCACCTCCAATGAAGGCAAGGATGAGCCAGTGCCAGGGTTCCACCGTGACAGGGAATCCGAAGAGACGGAAGCGGAGCACGGGAGGAGACTATTCCCCCGGGAGTCGAGTGTCCAGCAGGACGGGTTGCCCCGGAAAATAAGCTCCATCCGTGGTGCCGGGTGGGGCCGCCTGGCAAGGATGAACCTGCGAGAGCTGCTGGTGGGTTCAAAGGTGGCTGTTGGGAGTCATCAGCCACGGCGGATTCTATTCCTTCTGCGCGGTCTTTTTCTTGGCAGCCTTCTTTCGCGGCGGGAATTCAAAGGTGGGTCGGCCCTGCTCAAAGTCGTAGCGTAGGAAAGCGTCGAACTTACGCTTGGTCCGGTTGGAGACGAATCCCTTGAGGAGTTCACTTTTCTCACCGTTGAGCATCTTGATGGCGGCCTCCCGGGGAATCTCGGCGGAAAGGATGGTTCTCGAGAACTTGACGCCCTCGGGTTCCTTATCGGTCTTCACCGAGGGAACGAGGTAGCTCTTGTCCGTCTCGTAGAGGTCGTGCCGGGCGTCCCCGTGGGTGACCTGGGTCACGATCTGGTCCTCGGAAAGCTCCTCCGGTTCGTCCTGCTCGAAGACGAAGTTGGTCTTAAAGCGTCCCTTCTTGCCGGTCTTGCTGACGGCCTGGACCAGTTCGATGGCGGCCTCGAAGGGCTTGTTGAAACGGGAGATGAAGCCCTCACGTGGTCCGAGGAACTTGGTGGTGAAGAGTTCGCGGGCTTCGTCCTCGTTGAGTTCCCGCCCCGCGATGTACTTCGAGATGCGGAATTTACATTCCGGTTCGTTGCATTCGTAGGTGGCGTCGGTCTGCTTGAGATCGGGAGCGCCGCATTCGGGGCAGGCGCACTCAAGGGCCGGAAAGGTGCGGGAGACGGCCTCGTCGTAATGGGATCGGGCTTTGTTCACGACATCCTCGGTAAAGGTCGCGATCTCCCTCATGAAGGTCTCGCGATCGAGTTGGCCGTGCTCCATCTGGCGCAGCTTGGCTTCCCAGTCGCCCGTCATGGAGGGAGAGGTCAGGGGTTTGATGTCCATTTCCTCAAGAAGCTCGATCAGGCGGAGGCCCTTGCCGGTGACGTTGAGGTCGCGACCGTCGCGGGCGAGGTATTTCTGCCGGAGGAGGCCCTCGATGGTGGCGGCGCGGGTGGCCGGGGTGCCGAGACCACGTTCGGCCATGGCTTCGCGCAGTTCCTCGTCATCAACGAGTTTTCCGGCGCCCTCCATGGCGGAAAGGAGGGTGGACTCCGTGAAGCGGGCGGGAGGATTGGTTTCCTTTTCCTCCAGCTGGACTTCCTGGACGACGGCATCTTCCCCTTCGTTGACGGGGACGAGTTCGTCCTTCCCGGCGGCGACCCCGACGCTACGGCCGTAGACGGCGAGCCAGCCGGGGTTGGTGAGGATCTTGCCATCGGTTTGAAACGTGTCGGAGGTGCTTTGCACCGGCTCGGGGGAACTGGGAATGATGAGGGTGCCCGGCTCGGAGTGATTGATGGTGGTAAGGCGTTTGGTGACCTCGAATTCGGCGTGGGGGAAGAAGACTGCGACGAAACGTTTGACGACCATGTCGTAAAGTTTTTCCTCGGCTTCATTGATTTTGACGACGCGACCGGTCGGGATAATGGCGAAGTGGTCTGAGACCTTGGCGTTGTTGAAGACGCGCTTCTGGAAATTGATGCGATCGTTGTCGAGGGAGTCTGCGGCCCACCTGGCGATGGGATGGTTGGATTTCGCGAGCTCTCTGGTGGTCTGGATGACGTTGGCCAGATAATCCTCGGGCAGGTAGCGTGAATCGGTCCGAGGGTAGGTGAGCATCTTGTGCCTCTCATAGAGAGTCTGGGCGAGGCCGAGAGTGTTCTTGGCGGTAAAGGGAGCTTCGCGCTGGAGAGTGGTGAGGTCGTAGAGCTGGGGGGCGATCTGCCTGGTGGGTTTCTTTTCCTCGTGGACGGTACCGGTCTTGCCCTGGCAGCGGTCGTGGATGGTCCTGGCGGTTTCAAGGTCCCAGATGCGTTCGCGGCGGGAGTGGGGATTGCCCTCGTCCTTTTTCCAGGCGGGGTCGATCCACTTGCCAGCGTATTCCCCGGCTTCGACGCCGAAGTCGGCGTGGACCTCGGCGTAGGGGGTGGGGTTGAAGGCGGCGATTTCTCGTTCGCGTTTGGCGAGGATGGCGAGGGTGGGAGTCTGGACCCGGCCGGCGGCGGTGATGTTGAAGCCGCCGTGACGGGAACGGAAGCAGGTGAGGGCCCGGGTGGAATTGAGGCCCACCAGCCAGTCGGACTCGGAGCGGCACTTGGCCGCATCGGCAAGATCGTCCATTTCTTCTCCACGGCGCAGGGTGTCCCAGGCATCCTGGATGGCCCCGGAGGTCATGGATTGCATCCAGAGGCGCTTGATCGGTTTATCGATGCCTCCGATGTCGAGGATGTACTGAAAGATGAGCTCCCCCTCGCGGCCGGCATCGCAGGCGTTCACGATCAGGCCGACATCCTTGCGCCGGGCGAGTTTGAGGACATGGCGGAGGCGTCCCTCGGATTTCTCGATGGGCTGCAGTTCGAAGGTTCGGGGGATGGCGGGGAGGACGTCGAATTTCCAGGGCAGATTCCTGCCATTCGGGCCGGTGGGCATCTTGAGTTCGACGAGGTGGCCGACCGCGGAGGTGATGATGGCCTGCTCGTTTTCGAAGTATTTCGCGTCGAGCGATTTCCCTTTTTTCTCAAACTTGTCGAGCTTCTTGGCGAGGGCACGCGAGAGGTCGGTCATGACCGAGGGTTTCTCCGCAATGATGAGGGTTTTTGCCATCCGGGGATGCCACATACGCGGCGGAAGGTGGTTTTGGAAAGGGGAATTTTTCGAGAGGTCCTCTTTCAGGAACCCTGGGGGTTCCTGAAAATGTTGTCTTCACTGGTCTCGTGACCGCGAAGCCGAAGGGCAGTAAACAGGTTGCAAGAGCTTCTTTACGGACCCGGGGGGTAAGGAGTGGAACGGTTCCGGGGGAGCGGATTCCGGGAGATGAAGGGGGCCTTCAGGCTGATTGTCCCGGCCTTGAAATTCAGGATGATTTCACGAAGTAGGAGCCGGGGAGCTGCCTGGCGAGGCTTCTCATTTCGAGGCGGAGGAGGGTGGCGGCAACCGTGGAAGCGGGCAGCCCCGAATCCTCGATGATCTGGTCCATGCTGCGCTCTTCCCCGGTCAACTGGGCGAAGACCTGGCTCTCGTCCTCGCTGAGGCGGGCCAGATCGGGGTTGGCGGAGGGTTCGTGGACGGGCGCGGTGGTCCGGGCTTCCGGAGGAAGCGGGGAGAGTTCATCCAGGATCTGGGATCCGTCCGTGACCAGGATGGCGCCGGTGCGGATGAGTTCATTGCAGCCTTCTGAACTGGGGCGGTCAATCCCCCCGGGGATGGCAAAGACGTGCTTCCCGTAGTCTCCGGCCAGGTCGGCGGTGATGAGGGAGCCGGAGCGGGAGGGACACTCGACCACCAGCAGTCCCTCGCACCATCCAGCCACGATGCGGTTGCGTTGCGGAAAGGTGTGGGTGTCTGGCCTGGTCCCGATGGGGAATTCCGAGATGACTGCGCCATGGCCGTCCGCGATTCGTTCCGCCAGGGCCATGTTCTCGGGAGGATAGAGCTGGCCCAGTCCGGAACCCAGCACCGCGATGGTGCGACCCTCGGCCGCAAGAGCCCCCTCGTGGGCCGTGGTGTCGATTCCGCGCGCCAGTCCCGAGATGATGGTGAAGCCCGCATGGCCGAGTTGGAACGAGAACTTCCTGGTGCAGTTTCGTCCGTAGTGGGTTGTCTTGCGTGATCCCACGATCGCGAAGGCACGGGCGTCGCGTTCCTGCACCTCGCCCCACACGTAGAGGAGAAGGGGGGCGTCCGGGAGATGGGTGAAGGCGGCAGGCCAGGCCGGTTGTCCGGGTGTGAGCAGGGAGAGGCCCCGTGAGCGGATGGAGGATAGTTCCCCCTGGAGATCGGCATGATCCTCCCAGGTGTGAATGACCCTGGCCGACTCGGGACCGATCCCGTTGATGGCGGTAAGCTGGGCTTCAGAGGCACGCAGGACACCTTCCGCGTCCCCGAAGCGGTCGAGAAGACGGCGGAGCCGGATCGGACCCAGTCCGGGGAGGAGGTTGAGAGCAAGGAGGCTTTCCTGGGAGGTCATTTCCGAAGGGTTCAGGACCTGCTTTTCAGGATCCGGTCACTGGCAACTTGGTGCGGATAGGCGATTTTTCTAGGGCTTATTTGGGAAAAGCTGATCTGCCATATGGCGGGCAGGAGCTGCAGACATCCTGACAATTTCAAAGGAGCTGGCGGATGGTTCCTGACGTGCGGTTTCTGCGGGATTGACAGGGAGTGGCAGTGGTGCGAGCAGACAGGGATGAAACGCTTTCTGTTCGGCTTTGCTGCCCTGTCTCTCCTGGCCCTGCCCTGCTCTTTCGCGGAGGAGAATGCGTCTGCAGTGAAACTCAGGAAGATCCCGGACAAGCTGGTGGTCCTGACCTTTGATGACTGTAACAAGTCAGACCGGGCCTTCGTGGCCGGGGAGGTGAAGAAACACCGCTTCGGGGCGACCTTCTACGTGACGGAGGGACTGGGATTCTTACGGAACAAGGACCATTACGTTACCTGGAAGGAGATCGCGGAATTGCACGGAATGGGCTTTGAGATTGGCAATCACACCAGAACCCATCCTCACCTGCCGCGGCTTTCGAAAGAACGTATGAAGGGAGAACTTTCTCATATCGAGAAACGTTGTGAGCAGTACAAGATCCCGAGGCCGGTGACCTTCTGCTATCCGGGGTTCGGGCACAGTCCCACCTGTGTCGAGGTGCTGACCGAAATGAATTACCTCTTTGCACGGCGAGGAGTGGGTCCGGAATTCAAGGACGGCGGGAAGGGAGCACGAGGTCCCGCCTACGATCCGCGGGTTGATCATCCCCTTCTGGTGCCGACCACCGGTTATGCGGGTCCCGACTGGAAATTCGAAGATCTGGTCTGGGCCGTGGAGCAGGCTCGCGACGGCAGGATTGCAGTGCTCTGCTATCACGGGGTGCCGGCCCTGGAACATCCCTGGGTGAATTGCGATCCCGGGGACTTCCGGAAGCACATGGCCTACCTCAGCAAGGAAGGCTGCACCGTAATCGCAATGCGCGACCTTGCGCACTATGTCGATCCCGCGAAGGGGCCCGGAGATCCATACGCCCCGATCAGGGCGCGGGTGGCGGGCAAGAAGTGAGGGGTCGGTCGCCTGTCCCTACCGGTTTCGACGCCGCTTTTTGGGGTCCACCTTGACCGGAGGCGGGGAGGGAGGGTCCAGGATATTGAGGAGCGAGATGACGGCCTTGCCTTCGGGCAGCCTGGAGTAGCGTTTTTCCATCTTTTGCAGGAGGAGGATGGCGGTCTCCTTGTTCCCGGCAGTGCGGTAGACATCCATGATATGGAGGTCCTGCCTCAACTGGTCGGTCTTGTTCTGGAACTTGTCGCTGGCACTCGTGAAGAAAGCGGTGGCCTGTTCTTCCTGCTGGTTTGCCCGGGCGAGCAGGCCGAGGGCCTCAAAGACGGGTCCACTGTTGGTATTGTTGGCATAGGTGCGCAGCTTCGGGACAAGTTTTTCCGGATCGTCTCCCCATTCGTCTTGGGCATGCCGGAGAGCCTTGTAGTCGCGGTCTTCCCTGTCCTTCACGTTCGCCTCGAGATCTTCCCGGAAGGGGCGGTAGAGGGGATCGCCGAGGAGGACGGCCTGCCAGGAGAGAGCGGGGAGGGCCATGTGAGAGGCCTCACCGATGGTGTAGCCCTGGAGAAGGCGTTGATGGATGATATCAAAGTGATGGGTGAGGGCGAGGAAGGGCTCGTAGACATTGCCCACCGTGGCGGCGGCCCCATGCGCGAGAATCGGTCCGCACCAGCGCCGCGCTGGGTGTCGGAGTTCGAATGCGCTGTAGGAATGAAGGTGGATGGCAATCGCTCCGCGCTTGAACCGGAACTTCTCGTTCAGGAGGGGCCCGCTGCGGTGGTGGGAATACCAGCCATAGTAAAGGGCGGCGTGGCTCATGGGGTAGTTGGTGACATAGGTGTCGGGGTGCCGGTCGATGACCGTGGGGATGCCGACTTCCCTGTTCATTCCGGCAATCTTTTCCAGCCACTGGTCTCCCAGTTCGTAGCCCTCTCCCTTCCGGGCGAGGTCGAGGTAGGCCATGCCCCAGAGACCGCTTTCTTCCACTGCCCGGGCGTCGTCGATCATGCGTTTGCAGATGGCGGGGGACGGTCCGTCAATGCGTCCCACCACGAGAAAGCTGGCGTCGGAGAAGTCCATGACCGACTCGTCCTGACGGAAGTAGGGATTGTTGATATGTCCCGCGATGGCGTATTTTTCCACCCCAAGGAGGCTGAGCTCGGAATCGACCGAGGATTCGTTGCCCTTGGGATCGGGGGCGAACGGGCGTTTTTCAAGCTGGTTTCCGGAGATGGTTTCGGGTGTGCGGGCGATCTTGTAGGGGACCCCTCGCATGGTGACGAGGACCCTGCGATTAAGGGAAACCGGTTGGGTCTGGCCGTCCGCTCCCTCCGGCCGTTCCCACCACCCGCGTGCTTCAAAGAGTTTGCGCAGAGGATCGCGGATCTTTTCATCAAATTGCTCGCGGGAGATTTCCTCGTCGGGCGGCATGGGCAGGCCCACGAGGTTGTCCTCGGGGATGGCGCGCACCCTCGCATAGTGCCGGGCCAGGGATTTCGAGTCGGCTTCCCTGCTGTTGTAGAGGACTACGACGGATTCGGCCGGGATCGCTGCGGGACGGGCCAGGAGCGCCGGAGAGGAAACGAGGAGCAGGGCGCAGAGGAGGTGTGTCATGGACTGGGGGGAGCAACCATAGCGCAGGGTTCGCCACTCTCAAAGCTCAACCTGAGTCCGTCGCAGGCGACGGTGACCGATTCCGGAAGATCCAGATCGCGGGCAGCGCTGCGGTAATCGATTTCGTGGGTGAGGTGGGTGAGAAGGGCCCGGGCAGGTTGAATCCGGGCGATGGCTGCCAGGGACTCTTCGACGTTCATGTGGGTGAGGTGCGGCTTGGGACGAAGGGCATCGATGATGAGGACCTCAAGACCCTCGAGAAGAGAGAAACTTGAGGAAGGGATCTCCTTCACGTCACTGAGGTAGGCCAGGGCCTGACCGGTGGGGAGGTCGAAGCGGAATCCAAAGGTTTCCACCGAGGGGTGCACCACCGGAACCGGGGTGATAGCAAGATCACCGAGTTTGAACGGACCCTCGATGACATGGGGAGCGGGTCTGACATAATTGGGAGAGGTGTTTGACATGGCCCAGGGAAACATCCGGGTGAGGACCTCCAGGGTCTCCGGTCCGGCATGGAGGGGAAGAGGATCCTCCCGGTGCCAGCAGAAGGCCCTCAGTTCATCGAAGCCTGCCACGTGGTCGAGATGAGAATGGGTGTAAAGAACGGCATCGACAGTATGCAGGTCCTCCCGCAGGGCCTGCTGGCGGAGGTCGGGGCCGCTGTCGACGAGGACGGAAAGTCCGGGCATCTGCAGGTGAAGGGAAGAGCGGGTGCGTTGGTTGCCCGGATGGCCGGAGGTGCATACCGGGCAGTGGCAGCCAATTACCGGAACCCCCACCGAAGTGCCGGTGCCAAGCAGGGTGGCGGTGACGGGCTTAGTGCTCATGGAGGGGAAGGTCGCCGCTCGAATGCGGTTTTAAGTGTGACTATCGGACGAAGACGAGGAACTTGCGACAGAGAAAATTTACGAGCGCCGAGGTGCCGATCAGCATGAACTGGGCGAGGATGCTGGGAAATCCGAACCACCGGATGAGGAATGGTCCTCCCAGCAGGCCGAGCAGGAAGCCGAACCCGGCAATGGAAGTGAAGAGGGAGAATTCGGCGGTTCTGGAATGGCGTCCGGGGACGAAGACGAGGCGGGCGTTGAGGAGGTAGCAGACCTGATTGGCGAAGGGAAAGGCGATCAGGTTGTTGATGATGAGATTTCGCTGCCGTTGGGCGTCGGTGATCGGCTGGCCCTCGATGGTCGACCAGTCCATGGCCGGGATCATGGTGTTGGAGAGGGTCATGGCGATGGCCAGGAGGATGATGGTGCTGGCGACCCCGCAGAGGCCGTACTTCACGAACTGCACGAAAACAGGAGTGTCCTGGGTCTGAAGCCAGCGTTTGAGAGTATCTTGGCTGGGAATTCTCATATTGGTGGACAGCAGCGATTGAATCGCGGGACGATGATTGCATAATTGGTGCCACGAAAAAGAGCGGATGCTGAGTCTCCTTAAAATCCGGAACCTGGCCCTTGTGGAGCGGCTTGATTGGGAGCTTGGCGGCGGGTTGGTCGGAGTGACCGGGGAAACCGGAGCGGGCAAGTCAGTGATCGTGGGAGCGCTCAAGCTTGTGCTGGGGGAGCGGGCGGACAAGGGGTTGATCCGGACCGGGGCGGAAGGGTGTCAGGTGGAGGCGGTTTTTGAGCTGCCGGATGCCGGGGGGCTGAACCGGGTGCTGGAGGAGATGGGGCTGGAGCGCTGTGAGGACGGGCAACTGCTCATCAAGCGGGTGGTGGGTCCGTCATCCAACCGGCAATTCGTGAACAACTCGCCCGCAACTCTGAGTGTGCTCAAGTCGCTCGGGCGGAACCTGGTGGACCTGCATGGTCCGCATGATCACCAGTCGCTGCTTTCGGTGGAGCGCCAACTCGTAATGCTGGATGCCTACGGAGGGGCGGAGGAGGCAGGAGCTGCCTACCGCAGGAGCTGGTCAGCCTGGCGGGAGGCGGAAGCGCGTTGGCGGGCACTGCGTGATGCCGAGGAGGCCGGCGAACAGGAGCTTGAGTTGCTGCGTCATCAGGTGCAGGAAATTGAAGCAGCGGAAATCGATCCGGAAGGGGAAGGTGAATTGCAGGAACGTTACCAGAGAGCTGCCAACAGCGCCAAGCTGGTGGGAGTGACAGGACAGGCCCTGGCCCTGGTGACGGGCGAGGACACCGGGGTGATGGACCGCGTGCGGGAATTGCAGCGCTTGGTGGGGGAGATCGAGAAGAATGATTCCGCTGCCCGTGAGTGGACTGCGGGGCTGGAAACCGCAGTGGTGGAATTGGAGGATCTCTCGCGGGAACTGGAACGCTATCTTGGAGAGATCGATCTTGATCCGGAACAGGCGACTGCTCTGGAGGAGAGGGTCGATCTCCTGGAGAGCCTGAAGAGAAAGTATGGACCGACTCTGGGAGACGTGGTGGAGAGTGGGGTCCGGGCGGCTGAGCGTCTGGGGGCGGTGGAAAACCGGGGAGAACTGCTGGAGGAATTGGAGGCAGAGGCGAAGTTGGCGCGACAGGCAGTTGTGGAAGCGGGAGCAGTGTTGACCGGGAAGCGACGCAAGGCGGCTCCGCGGCTGGCCAAGGAAATCCGCAGGCATCTTGCGGAACTGGGGTTCAGGCAGGCCGCCTTTGAAGTAGACCTGGAACTGCAGGCGGAACCGTCCGCAAACGGATTGGAGAGTGCCGAGTTTGCCTTCGGTCCCAATCCGGGGGAACCACTCAAGCCGCTGCGGCAGATCGCCTCCAGCGGGGAAATTTCCCGCGTGATGTTGTCGATCAAGAGCGCCCTCGCCAGGGAGGACTGCACGCCCCTGATGGTTTTTGATGAGATCGATGCCAATGTCGGAGGAGAAATTGCGCGGGCAGTGGGGAGAAAGATGGCGGCTCTGGGTGGCGCCCATCAGGTGGTGGCCATCACGCACTTTCCGCAGGTGGCCGCCCTCGCCTCCCAGCATTTCCTGGTAGAGAAGAGAGTGGCGGGAGGGCGGACAGTTTCCTCCCTGCAGGAAGTGGAGGGCGAAGCGCGGGTGGAAGAACTGATGCGCATGCTGGGCGGGCAGAGTGAGGAAGCGAGATCGATGGCAAGGAGCCTCCTCAACGACCGATAAAAGAGCGCCTTTGATGCGATTCGGCAGGGAGGGCTCCCTCGGAAAGGGAATTCACGTCTCTCTTTTCACGGCCCCGGCGTGAATCATCGCTGGAGCTTTTTCCTCGCCCGCCTGTTCTGGATGAGGAAGAGCAGAACGAGGATGGCGAAGGGGATGAGCCAGAGGGTGCCGGGCAGGGGGAAATCCCCCTCGGCGGTGAGGTGCATGGGTTCCTGGACGTGATTCTTGAGTGGGAAGAGCCACTCCAGTTTATGCCCGTCCCGTGATTGAGTGGAGGCGTTGGATTCCCGGGCCGGGGCGGGCAGGTTGAGGGTGTAGCGGAAGGAGGAATCTCCGAGGAGAGCGGGCACCTTTACAATGGCCTTGGCGGCCGGACTTGATTTGAGGAGCCAGCTGATGTCGACCTGCCGGTCGTAGGAGATCCCGCGCCAGGAGATATCCAGGTGGGTTTCTCCGAAGAGGACCTCGGCCTTGACGCGTTTGTCGGGTTCGGCGGGATCGCGCAGCTGACGCTGGGGGAAGGTAGCGAGCTTGCGGAGGTCGTCGAAGGTTCCCGAGAACTTGAGGGTGATGCCGCCGCGTCTGGTCCGGTGACTGACACTGGTGAGTTCGATGTGCGGGTCGCGCGCAGCGGCATTCTTCAGGATCTCCACCAGTTCCTCCGGGTCGCCGATCTTCTGGGCCACCACGGTGGGCATCTTGTAGGTGGCCTCGATGCGACCCGAGCCGTCGGGTTCGAGCCATATCTCCTCCTCGCCCTCGATGCAGCTCACCAGAAGGAGCGGGAGCAGGACGGGAAGGAGGAAGAGAAGACGCTTGCGCACGACGCCAGTGTAGCGGGGTATTCCCGGTTGTCAGTTTCCTTGGGAGGGGGAATTGCGGACAACCGGGGACTGGGATCCAGCATCCCTGATCTGGCCATCGCCGACTCAGGTCGCGGGGGCAAGGCGTTGCAGGAGCAGGGCAAGGAGAAAACAGGAGAGAGGAACGAGGGCGAGGTAGAGGGGGCTGGCATCGAGAGCGTGCCAGCCGGTGCGCATGGTGGCCGCGATTCCTGCAAAGGCGAGGAGATCGAGGAGGCAAAGACCGGCCAGGGCGCGGGAGACGAAGTCGGGGACGGACTTCCTGAGAACGAAGAGGCTCCGTCCGGTCCAGACGCAGAAGGGCAGCAGGCAGAGAAGGGTTGGAATGGCGAGGTGCCAGCCATCCAGGAAGGGTGGCCGTTTCCAGATCCACCACCAGGTGTGGGTGAGAATACAGAAGAGGATGAGGAACCGGAGGAAGGCTCTGGGGACGCGTAGTTGTCCGGGATGGCTCTCGTAGCGGGCGGCCAGGGTGAGGCCGGCTACATAGGTAAAGATGCCGAGGGTCATGAGCCCGAGAATGACAAGCGCGTTGTCCTGAACAAGGTCCAGGGGGGAAGTTGCCGTTCCGCCGGAAGGGAGACCGGATTCAGGATCGGGAACGGAGATCACCACGAAATAGCCCAGGAGGTAGAGGAGGCTCCGGCAGATTCCCATGGGGATGATTGCCAGAGGGGTTCGCTTGTGCAGCACGGTGTAGAGCAGGATGACCGTTAGCAGGGCAGCGCCCAGGGCGGGAACGAGGGGTTGCCGGGAACTCTCCGGGAGAAAGCAGGCAAAGGACACGATGACGAAGCCTGCTGCAATCCAACCGATCACAGGGCGTGACCAGCGTCCACTCGGGATGGCACGTTCGGGGCGATATTCGCCATCGAAGTCGGCATCCTTCCAGTCGTTGAGGAACGTGCCGAAGAGGTAGGCGGAGGTCACCCCGACGAGAAGGAGGGGGAGGCGCTGGAGCCCTGCCTCGAAGGGGATTTCCGGGTCATCGATGGTCCAGGCCAGGAGGAATCCCACCAGGGTATTGGACCAGACGGTGGGCAGATTGGCCACCCGACCGATGGCAAGAAGGTCGAGGAGGCGCTGACCGGTCATGTTCACGGGTTGGGATTGTGGCTGTAGCCTGGTTTCAGAGTTCGGAGAGAACCCAGCGGTACTCTTCCGCGATTTGATCGATGATCGGTTTCTGCAGGTCACCCGGGAGGACGCCCCAGGTGTAGGTTTCGATCTCGAAGTGGGTGCAGAAATCCGGGTGGTTTCGCCGGTAGGCGAGGAGGTCGCTCACATGGGATTTGGTGGAACGGAGGGGTTCGGCGGGTTCAGAATAAAGGGGAATATGGAAGTGGACGCGGGCTTCGCGATGATTCCCGGTTGAGGGGGGAGGTTCCTGCAGCACGGCGAGCGCCTCCGGAAGGTCGGTGAAGCAGCGGCGGCGTTCTTCTCCATTGGTAATGAATTGGTGCAGGTAGACGGGTTCGTCGAACTGCGCGATGGCTTTCACCGCGGCCGGGTTGTCGAGGTCGAGGGCGAGGGCGTTGGAGAGGTGAATCTTGGAGATGCGGAGCCCTGCAGCCCGGAAGGCATCGAGGGATTCGCGGCAATCATCGAACTCGACTGCGAAGTGGCAGGTGTCGTAGTTGATGCCGAGGCGGCGCAGGAGAAGGTCGGGATCGCCGGCCTGGTCCAGCAGTCGATCAAAGAAGGCGAGAGTGTCGCGGGTGTTCTCGAAGTGGCCCAGGGGCTCGGGTTCCAGTCCGAGGTGGAGGTCGCGCCCGCTCTGTCCTGAGAGCGTCTCGATGTGGCGTGCGCAGGACTCCAGGTTGGCGAAGAGAGAGGGCTCATCGGCCTCGAAGGGCTTGAAGGAGCCGGGCAGGGTGGAAACGGAACCTTCCACGCCTTCGGGTGTCAGCCGGGCGACAATGTCGAAGAGCTGGTTGGTGTAGGTGAGCCGTTCGGGTGAAGACCAGTCGGGACGGTAGACGTTTTCCTTCACACGAGTTCCGTGAAAGGCGCCATAGGGGAATCCGTTGATGGTGAAAACGTAGCAGTTCTGACTGGCGAGCCAGTCCTGAAAGAGAGGCAGGTTGTCACCTTCCAGCAGCTCGCGGGCGGCGAGGGCGGAGAGACGCAGTCCGATGGCGTAGGGTTCGTCATTCTGCACCACCTTGTCGCGCACCTTGAGGGTGTGTTCCTGCAGGACGCCGAGGGTCTCCGCCCAGGACTCTGCCGGATGGATGTTGGTGCAGTAGGCGAGATGATGCTGGTGGTCGAGATGCACGGAGTGGATTAAGCACGAATGATGTGCGGTGGACGCGAAAAAAATCGAGAATCGGGTATCGATCGGGATACTCCCGAGGCGCACCGGGAGGGTTCCTCCCGGCCGGATGTTCAACCGTGGACCTCCGCCGCAAGCTGGGAGTTGGGATCCCGGATCCCCGGCTCGTGGCCCTTGGCGTAGGTAAAGAGGTCCTTGTGGCCGTACTCCACGAAGCGTTTCTTCTGTCCATCATCGAGCTGGAGCCAGATCGCGACGTTGAAGGTGCGGTTGATCTTCATCATCATCTTCAGGGTCAGCTGGCGGCCGGAGCGCGCACGCCGAACCTGCTTGTGAGTGAGCTGTTCCGGTGAGGTCTCCACCAGGTCGGTGTTGGTGAGTCCCCACGCCTCCATCAAGGGATCGAGTGGCTGTGTTCCCAGGTCGCGTTCGCCCATGTGCAGTCCTGTATTCCCTGCTGATCAGGAATGGGCCAGAAGATTTTAGCCCAAATTCCTCCTTCAGAATTCCGGTGGCGGGCTTACATTGGCCTCATGCCCAACAAGACTGACATCCTCGACCTCTATTTCATGGATGCCCGATACAAGCTGATCGATATTGCGGCCTTTCTCGATCGCCTCGATCGCCATGAAGGGAAAAGTGACTTCCGGCACTCGGGATTTCTCAAGGCGATGGAGGCCATGTTGAACCCCGGCGACCAACCGCGGGCCAGGGCCGTGCTGGAGTCGCTCTCGGATCACTCCACCGAGCCGGTCGATGCGGCCGAGATCCAGTTTGCCTACGGAGCACCACAGGAGTAGCCCCAAAACCGGTTTCTGGTCACATCCCGCACTCCCCATCGACTCATGCGCTACATTGAACCTCACGCTCATATGGTCAGTCGTACGACTGACGACTACCAGGCGATCGCGCAGGCCGGTTGCCAGGCTCTCTGTGAACCAGCCTTCTGGGCGGGTTTCGACCGGGGATCGGTCGAAGGATTCCGCGACTATTTCCGTCAGCTCACCCAGTATGAGCCGGCTCGCGCGGCGAAGTTCGGCATCCCTCACTACACCTGGCTCTGCATCAATCCCAAGGAGGCTGATGACGTGGTCTTTGGCCGGGAGGTGCTTTCCGTCATTCCTGAGTTCCTCGACCAGTCGACCGTGTTGGGAATTGGCGAGATCGGACTGAACAAGAATACCAGGAATGAGCACACAATCCTCGAAGAGCACATCGCTCTGGCCCAGGAGCGTGACCTGCCGATTCTGGTGCACACCCCGCATCTGGAAGACAAGCTCAAGGGAACCCGCCTCATCGTGGACGCCATGAAGAATGCGGGAGTGAATCCCGATCGCGTCATCATTGATCATGTGGAGGAACACACCGCGGCAATTGCCCTTGATGCGGGTTTCTGGGCGGGGATGACGCTTTACCCCGAGTCGAAGTGCACGCCTGCGCGGGCCATCGATATTCTGGAAACCTTCGGGACCGAGCGCATCTGGATGAACTCGGCCTGTGACTGGGGCATTTCCGATCCCCTCGCGGTGGTGAAGTGCGCACTTGAGATGAAGAAGCGCCAGCATAGCGGGGATCTGATCGAGAAAGTGATATACGAGAACCCGAGAACTTTTCTCAGCCAGAGCCCGAATTTCAAGATCTAGGGCCTGTTGACAGGGAGGTAGGCAAGCCCGGGCAACGGTTCGGATTTGACCGTCTCCGGTGGGCCGTGCATTGCTCTTTGTGCAAGGATGACTTGGGAGATCATAGCGGTTTACGTGATGCTGGTGCTCACGGTGGCCCTCTTCGTGACCGACAAGGTGCGAATGGACATCGTGGGTTTGCTCATCATGGTGATTCTTGGTGTGCTGGGGATTCTTGAGCCCAGAGAGTTGCTCCTCGGGTTCAGCAACGAGGCACTGGTCACCATCGCGGCCATGTTCGTACTCAGTGCCGCTCTCATGCGCAGCGGGCTGGTGGCTGCCCTGGGGGGGAAGCTGGCTGAATTCTCCAGGGGTAGCCCCCTCCGGTTCATGGTCTTCGCGCTCTCCATGGTGTGTTTCATGTCCGCCTTCATCAACAATACCCCGGTGGTGGTGGTCTTTATCCCGGCGGTCCTCACGGTGTGCGCCCGCCTTGGAGCCAGCCCCTCCAAGTTTCTCATGCCGATTTCATTCGCCTCCATGCTGGGGGGGAGCTGTACCCTGATCGGAACGTCGTCGAATATCCTGATCGCTTCCTATGCGGCAGAGGTGGGCTTTGAGATCGGGATGTTCGAGTTCACCGGGGTGGGGGTGGCCATCGTGGTGGTCGGGATGTGCTACCTCCTGCTGTTTTCATGGCGCTTCCTGCCCAATCGCACCACCATCGCTTCCACGCTCTCCGCTGAAGATGCCAAGGAATACATCACCCAGGTGCGCATCGGTCCGGATTCCGACCTGATCGGGAAGAAGCTGGCGGATACTCCTCTGGCCACGGCCGACATCAAGGTGGCTGAGCTGATCCGGGGTGACCGCGTCCAGCGGCTGGAGAGGCAGGTGCCGTTGCGAGTGGATGACATCCTTCTTATCCGGGGTGATCTGAACAAGATTCTGGAACTCGATCGCGAGCATTCGATCAGCATCACGCCGGACATGCACGAGGATGTTCCCGAGGTGAAGCGGGTGGAAATGACGCTCTTTGAACTTATGGTGGCGCCCGAGTCGCCGCTCATCGGGCAGAGTTGCCGGAATCTCGGTCTGCGCCAACGCTTCGATGTCTCGGTTTTTGCCCTGCAACGCCGTGGGCGGCATCACCAGCGCGACATTGCCGATCTGGAATTGCGGATGGGTGACGTTCTCCTGGTGCGGGGGACGACCCAGGCGCTGGAGGGTCTGCGCTCAAAGGACGAATTCATTCTGCTGGAGGGCGTGCACGATGAGGTCATCAAGCGTCACAAGGCCCCGCTGGCCTTGGGAACGATCCTGATGGTGGTCATTCTTGCCGCGGCCGGCCTGGTGCCCATCAGTGTACTGGCCCTGGGAGGAGCGGCTTTCCTCGTTCTGTCGAAGGTCCTTTCCCCGAGCGACGCCTACCGTTCGATCGACTGGTCGGTCCTGGTGCTGATTGCCGGAATGATTGCCCTGGGTAATGCAATGGAGGAGACGGGTGCCCTCGAGCTTGCGGCCGGGCACCTTCATGCGGTGACGGGGGAGTGGGGCGACCATGCTACGCTCTGGGTGTTCTATTTCATGGCAGCGGTGCTGAGCCTTCTCATCCTGAACAAGCCGGCGGCCGTCTTGTGTGCGCCGCTCGGGATCGAATTGGCTGCCAGGCTGGACTGCAATCCGGAGCCCTTCATCATGGCGGTGGCCTTTGCGGCATCCACCGCGATGGCCACGCCCATGGGGTACCAGACCAATCTGCTGGTTTATGGACCGGGCGGCTATAACTACAGGGATTTCGTGATCTTCGGTCTGCCGCTCAATATCATAGTCGGGGTGGTGGCCTGCGGGCTTATTCCGCTGATCTGGCCGCTCTAGGCGGGGATTGGGGATCGTTTATCGTGAAGGTGGAAAACCGGTGCAGATCGGAGTAGAATGAGCAACTTTCATGGGCAGAGAAGTGATTATCGTTGGCCAGGGACTGGCTGGAACTTGCCTGGCCTGGCGACTCTGGGACCGGGCCAGGGACTTTAGCCTCGTGCATCGGGGCGATCGACGGAGCACCTCGTTCATCTCGGCGGGCTTGTTGACCCCGGTAACTGGACGCAACCTCAATCCCAGTTGGCGGTTGGAGGAATTTCTGAGTGAAGCGCGTGCCTTCTACCAGGGTGTGGAGATGGTTCTCGGGGAACAGTTTTTCCATGAGATTCCGATCGTGCGGCTCTTTGCTGATGCCGACGAGCGTTCTCGCTTCGACCGCAAGCGCGAGGTGGTGGACCGGTGGGTGGCGGAATTCCTGGAACCGGAAAACTGTCCCTACCACGCACCCCACGGGGGAGTGATCTGGCAGGGGGGGGGATGGCTCGATACCCGGCGTTTCCTGGAGGCTTCCAGGGGCTACTTCCGGGAAGCCGGGCTCATCAAGGTGCAGGAAGTGGATCTGGAGAAACCGTTGCCGGATGGGGATGTTACCGTTCTCTGTGCCGGGGCGGCGGGGCTGGGTGCGGGACCCTTCGGCTTTCTGCCCGAGCGCCGGGCCAAGGGGGAGCTTCTCACCGTGCGGATCCTCGGATTTCCTGAAAATCGCATCGTGAGTCGCAACGGCTGGCTCGTGCCCCTGGGCGGGGGGCTTTTCCGGGCGGGCGCGACCTACTCCTGGGACGACCTCACCGACACAACCACCAGGAGCGGCCGGGCCCAGATCGAAGAACTGATAGGCTCGTTCACGAGTCTCCCCTGCGAAGTGCTGGAGCATGTGGCGGGGGTGCGCCCCATCGTGAGGCAGAGGCGCCCGGTCATCGGGCGTCATCCGGAGATCGAGGACCTTGTCATCTTTAATGGGCTCGGGTCGAAGGGGGTTCTCTATGCGCCCGGGGTGGCCGGCCGCCTGGCCTCACACTTGTGCGAGGGAACCGAGATTGAGAAAGATTTGAATGTGAGCGCCTTTGCAGAATAGCTTTGCAAACATGCGAGTGACGGAGCGAGCGCACCAGTCCGTACGGGCAGTGGTTCGACCGGGTGATCATGTTGTCGACGCCACCGTAGGCAACGGACACGATACACTCCTCCTCGCCCGCCTGGTCGGACCGGATGGCCGGGTCATTGCCTTTGATGTGCAGGAAGAGGCAATCGCTGTCACGCGGTGTCGTCTTGCGGCAAACGGAATCGAGGAGGGCAGGGTGTCCTTTGTCAACGGGAGCCACACGATGCTGCGGCACTACGTGGATCGTCCCGTGGCAGTGGTGATGTTCAACCTGGGTTATCTCCCCGGGAGCGACCACGCGCACACGACCACCCGTGATGAGACCCTGATCGCGCTTGCGGAAGGCTGGGAGACCCTGCGGGAGAGTGGTATCCTGAGCGTGGTTTGTTACCGGGGGCACCCGGGGGGAGCGGAGGAGGCCGCCGGGGTGCTGGAGTATGCGGAGGGTTTGCGCGATCAGGGGGCAGGCGTGGTGATTTCCGGGCAAAAGGAGACGCAGGAAGGACCGTTTCTTGTGATAATGCAGAAGGAAGGAAAACAGCAGGTTCGCACGGGTCCGTAGCGACGACTCGGGCCGGGATTCGCTTCATCCGAAGGGCTGAATTACTCTGCAGAGCCGGGTTGTCGCATCATTATGAGGGTGCAACGACAGCTTCCGCCTCACTGGCGGCGAGGCAGGTCAAGGTCGCGCTTAATCGAATAATTCGCTCTCGCTGAAGAAACGCCGGAGCTCGACCGCTGCGGACTCCGGGCTGTCGGAGGCGTGGCAGATGTTACGCATCTTGGAGAACTGGTCCTTGCTGCCGTAGTCACCCCGGATGGTTCCGGGGGCCGCCTCGTTGGAGTCGGTTGGTCCCAGAATCTTTCGGACGCGGTTGATGGCGTCCTCCCCCTCCAGCGCCAGGGCGATGACGGGAGTTTCCTGCATGAAAGACTGAATGGCGGGGAAATACTCAAGGTGTGTGATGTGGGCGTAATGCTCGGTCAGCAATTCCTCGGAAGCCCTGATCATCTTGAGGGCGCGGATGCGGAAGCCTTCCTTGAGGTAGCGGTCGAGCACCGCGCCGGTGATTCCCTGTTGAATGCCGTCGGGTTTGAACAGGATCAGAGTCGTTTCGCGTGCCATCGGAGGGGGGAAGGTCGGGGAGAGCGCAGGAGAAGTCAAAGGCAATGGCCGGGCAGAAAGGGGAAAGATTCAGAGACTAGAGCGGCCTGGCGTAGGTGTCGCAGCGGTTATGCCAGCCGGCAGTCCAACGCCTTTCGCCCCGTACCGGTGGAGAGTTCTTCACTCGCAGATCTAGACACCGTTTGGCAGCGGCGGCAAATTCCCGTGCGGCGGCCTGCCCCGGGGAAACGTCAGCCATGTCCATGAGAACCCACATGAGCCCCCAGCCCTGGCCCTTGTAGCGTTCGCGGGGGTTGGTGCCGTCGCCCTTGAAATTGACGTAGTCGATGAGGGCGTAGATGCCGTTGGGAGTGGTGGCCACCTTGTCGTAATTGACGGTGATGCGCGCTCGCTGGGTGGGGGGCGCGGCGGCCATGATCATGGGCAGAGCGGCACGCGACTTGGCCATGATGAACTCGGTCTGCAGGTTGATGTTGGCGGCCAGCCATGTGCGAAGGCCCGAGAGTGCAGCGGCATTGAAATCGCGACGGAACCCCTTGCGATTGGACCAGGGACAATCGGGGAGGAGGGCAACGGTGGGAATTCCCCGCACACCCCTGCCTTGCGCGAATCGGATGAATTCAGGCCAGGTCTCGGTCCAGCGCCCATCGAAACCGCGGGGATACCAGATGAAATGTCCGATTCCGAGGGAAGGGAACTCTTCGCCCTCGTTCCAGTGGGTGAGTCCACTCACTGTGCCACCCGACTCATTCTGCCAGATTTTCATGCCGACAGCCCGTCGCTGGGCGCCGTTCAGGATAACCCCCCCGGGCGGGGAGGCGCGCTCCCCGGCCCGGTCGGTTTCCCGGATAACCTTTTCACCGGCTTTCTGGGCCGGGGAACAGGCGCTGAGGAGCAGGCTGGCAACCAGGAGAAGGCGGAGGTCTTGCATGACGCACTATAACGTGCAGGCTAGGGTCTCAGCAATCGCAAGCCGTTCATGAATAAGGTTCCCTGGGATCAAGTAGTAAGCCTTTCCGGGCTGGATGTCGCGAAGCTCATCCTTTCGGCCTTGATGATACTCTTTGTCACCAAGATCCAGCTCTTCCACGATCGCCTCTCCGCTCTCCTCATTGCGCTGCCCCTGATCTCCCTGCTGGCCATGATCTGGATGCGTGTGGAGGGACAGGACTCCGAGCGTATTGCCAACCACGCCGAGAGTACGTTCTGGTTCGTCCTGCCGACTCTTCCCATGTTTTTGATTCTCCCCTGGATGCTCCGCAATGGTTGGGGTTTCGGGACGGCCCTGGGGATTAACTGCATTTTGACGATCGCCTTCTTCCTGGGCCTCATGGCCGTTCTGAAGCCGTTTGGAATCAAGTTGCTGTAAAAGAGGAAGGTGCCGGTTGGCGGTGGCTGGAGGGGATGCGCTAGTTAATCCTTCGAAATATTTGATCTTTCCAGAGGAGATGCCAGTGGTTCGGATGGACCGCCTGGGCGAAATGAACAATCGGGGCTCCTCCTGACGGCCGGGAACGGGGACTTTCCGGCCTGAATCATCCAGTTCGAGCAAAATTTCTTGAATGGAGTCTTGAACTATGGTTCGTGCTCACTTCCGAGGGCGCAATAGGCTCCTTCTCTTTTTTACGAACCAGACCGCGCGGATGGAGGCTGATAACGTGATTCCCTTTGAGCAGCCGAAGCCTGTGTCTGGATTTTCCGGCGTACCTATGAAAAGTGATCTCGTAGACCAGGCAGCAGAAATCGTCCCCGATCCCCAGATTCTGATCAACATGGTCTCCAAGCGGGTCCAGCAGCTGAACACCGGCCGCGCCCCCTTGATTGATACCGTGCCGAGCATGGGTGCGGCGGATATCGCGCTCACAGAAATCATAGAGGGCAAGATCAAGCGCGCTGAGCAGCCGATCACCTGAAACCGCGCGCTGGTCCGCGCAGCAAGCGGGCATCATTATGAGTCGTGATGTCGCCACTAACAAGAAGGCGCGCCGCGATTATCATATCTCGGAGACCTACGAAGCCGGGATTCAGCTGCGGGGAACCGAAGTGAAGTCCATCCGTGAGGGGAAGGTCAACATCTCGGATGCCTTTGTCCGTATCGAGAAAAAGGAAGCCTTTCTCTACGGTTGTGACATTCAGCCGTGGCAGACCGCAGGGGAGTACTTCCAGCACTTGCCCAAGCGCCCCCGCAGGCTGCTCCTCCACAAGAATGAGATTCTCAAACTGGCCCAGTCCACCGACGAAAAGGGCTTCACCCTCCCGTGTCTCCGGATGTATTTCAAGGATAGCCGGGTGAAGATCGAGTTTGGCCTGGGCAAGGGCAAAGGCCATTCCGACCAGCGCCAGGACCTGAAGAAGCGAGTGGAATTGCGGGAAGCCGAGCGTGAGATGGCGAGGTTCAACCGGAGGTGAACCGGAAAGGCCGACGTGATTCCGACGTCTATAACGTCACCCCGGTGACGGAGAGAATTCCCCCTACGGTCCGGACGGTCTCCATCACCTCGGCGGCGAGGGGTTGATCGACTTCGATGATGGTGAGGGCATTTCCAGCCTGCTTGTCGCGGGCAAGGGACATGTTGGCAATGTTGACTCCTGCTTCGCCGAGGGTTTTGCCCAGCGCGCCCACGATACCGGGGTGGTCTTCGTTGGAGACGATGAGGAAGTGTCCCTCGATGTTTGTGTCCACGAAGATGCGGTCGATCTCCACGATCCGGGGAGTCTTGCCAATGATGGTGCCGGCCAGGCGGAACTTGGTGTCACCCTTGGTCAGTTCGGCGACGAGGAGTTCGGAAAACTCGGTGGCGGCGCTGATGGTGGACTCGGTCAGGTCCAGGCCCATTGTCTTGGCCACTGCCGGGGCGTTCACGATGTTGACCTGCCCTTCATTGCAGCCGGCGGCCAGGAGAGCGGTGAGGACGTGTCGGGAAACCAGGCCCGTGTCCCTTTCGGCCAGCGGGCCGTGGTAGGAGACCCGCAGGGAATCGGGACTGGCGGGACCCAGCTTGGCGAGCACTTTCCCAAGGGCGGTGGCGAGATTGAGGTAGGGACTCAACTCGGCGAGCGCCGCGGCATCGAGGGAAGGCATGTTGATCGCGTTTCGGATCTCTCCGGTGGTGAGAAAATCGCGGATCTGTTCGGCTATCTGGATTCCCACGTTTTCCTGAGCCTCCGCGGTGGAGGCTCCCAGGTGAGGAGTGAAGGCCACGTGTTTGCCAGCCGAAAAGAGGGGGTGGTCGGCAGCAGGCGGTTCGTCCTCATAGACATCGAGGGCACAACCGGCGATGTGGCCGTTGTCGATGGCCGCCTTGAGGGCCTCTTCATCAATTAGTCCACCCCGCGCGCAGTTGACGACGAGGGCGCCCTTGTTCATCAGGGTCAGCCGTTCGGAATTGATGATGTGCTGCGTGTCATCGGTGAGGGGCACATGCAGGGTGACCACGTCCGCCCCGGTGAGGGCAGCGTCGGGAGATTCCGCGAGTTCGATCTTGAGCTCATCGGCGCGTGCCTGAGTGAGGAAGGGGTCGAAGGCCACGACCTTCATGTTGAATCCCTGTGCCCGCCTGACGAACTCACTGCCGATGCGGCCCATCCCGATCACGGCCAAACGCTTGCCATTGAGTTCGATGCCGGCGAAGGCCTTGCGGGCGGCTTTGAAGTTGCCCTGAAGCACTTCAGTGTGGGCCGGAGCGATATTGCGGGCAGTGGCCAGCATGAGAGCGAAGGCGTGCTCGGCGGTGGAAACAGTGTTGCCCGTGGGCGTGTTCATCACGATCACGCCGTGTGCGCTCGCGGCCTCGCGGTCGATGTTGTCGACGCCCACCCCGGCCCGGCCGATGGCCTGGAGCCTGGACCCCCTGGCGATGACTTCCGCATTGGGCGTGGTCTGGGAGCGCACGATGAGGGCGTCGTAGTCGCCAATGATTTCCAGCAGTTTTTCCGGTTGGGAGCCGAGATCCGGAATGAAGTCGGCAGTGATGTCGGGGTGCTCGTTCAAGAGAGCGACCCCATGCTCACTGATGGGGTCCGCGACAAGGACACGGTGACTGGCCATTTGCTTGGCGCGCACTTATGCCAGACGGGGGAGAAAGGCAAGGACAGGTGCGTAATTATAGGATGATAGGGCAGGTGGGCTGGTCTTTGGGGATTGTTGATTTCCCCGCTCCTCCTCGCTTGACGCCCGCGCGGGGTCTGGAAGAGTCGCGCCCATGAGCGACGACCCAAGGCGGAAGCACTCTTCCATCGTGCTGGATGGTCCGGACCGGGCCCCCAGCCGAGCCATGCTGTATCCGGTGGGCTACAAACGTGAGGACTTTGACAAGCCGCAGGTCGGGGTGGCCTCTACCTGGAGCCAGGTGACCCCCTGCAACATGCATATCGACCGCCTTGCGCAGGAATCCGCCAAGGGTGTGGATGCAGCGGGCGGGAAGGCAGTCATTTTCAATACCATCACGATTTCGGACGGTATCTCGATGGGCACGGAGGGAATGAAGTACTCCCTGGTCAGTCGGGAGGTGATTGCCGATTCCATCGAAACCGTGGCCGGTTGCGAAGGCTTTGACGGAATGGTCACCATCGGGGGCTGCGACAAGAACATGCCCGGTTGCATCATTGCGATGGCCCGGCTCAACCGCCCGGCGATCTTCGTCTATGGAGGGACCATCCTGCCCGGGTGCGCGACGGTGCATGGTGAGGAAAAGTCGCTGGATATCGTCTCGGTCTTCGAAGCGGTCGGGAAGCACGCGAGCGGAGACTACTCCGACGCCGACCTGCAGGCGGTGGAGGAGAACGCCATTCCGGGGGAAGGGTCCTGTGGGGGAATGTACACAGCCAACACAATGGCCAGCGCGATTGAGGCCCTCGGAATGAGCCTGCCCAACAGTTCGGCACAGGCTGCGGTGGGAGATGACAAGATGCGGGATTGCTTTGACGCGGGTGCCGCGGTGCTGGCCATGCTGGAGAAGGGGATCACCCCGTGTGATATCATGACCCGCAAGGCCTTTGAGAATGCCATCACGCTGGTCATCGCGCTGGGGGGATCGACCAACGCGGTCCTGCACCTTCTTGCCATGGCCCACGCGACGGAGGTGTCGCTCGGGATTGACGATTTCACCGAGATCGGGAAGAAGGTGCCGGTCCTGGCCGACCTCAAGCCGAGCGGCAAGTTCGAGATGGCGCCCCTGGTGGAGATCGGGGGTACGGTACCGCTCATGAAGATGCTCCTCGAGGGCGGGCTGCTGCACGGGGATTGTCTCACTGTGACGGGCAGGACCATGGCTGAAAACCTGGCCAATTCAGACCTCGAGTATCCACCTGACCAGGTCATCGTGCGATCCCTCGACAATCCGATCAGGGCTGACAGCCATTTACGGATTTTGTACGGCAACCTCGCTCCTGAGGGGGCGGTGGCCAAGATCTCGGGAAAGGAGGGAGAAGCTTTCACCGGGCGTGCGCGCGTCTTCGATTCAGAAGAAGACGCCATGAAGGCCATCCTGGATGGCACCATTGTGGCGGGTGACGTGATTGTCATTCGCCGTGAGGGGCCAAAGGGTGGCCCGGGCATGCGGGAGATGCTGGGACCCACCGCAGCCGTGATGGGGCGGGGACTGGGTGACAGCGTGGCGCTCATCACCGATGGGCGTTTCTCGGGAGGCAGCCATGGATTCGTAGTCGGCCACATCACTCCCGAGGCCTATGAGGGAGGGCCGATCGGACTGCTCGCGGAAGGCGATGAGATCACCATCGATGCGGTGGCCAACCAGATCAGCGTGAACCTCAGCGACGGGGAACTGGCGGCCCGCAAGGCAGACTGGACCCAGCCCGAACCGCGCTACCGCCGCGGAGTGCTGGCCAAGTATGCGGCCTCGGTGACCTCCGCCAGCGAAGGGGCGGTCACGGACAAGGATTTGTAGGGCGGCCCCGGTTCGTTTCGCGCGGACAGCTGCATCCCTTACTTCTCGGGAGCCTTCTCGGGGAGAATGGTGACCTGGGCGGCATTCTCCCTGCCGAGGTGCTTTCCAGCGAGGGCGTTGATCTCGGCAAGCTTGATGGAGGCGTAGTCCGCGTCGCGGCCGCGGGCCCAGTCGAGGCGGTAGGGCTCGGACTGGCACTGGGCCATCACGGTGTTGAGCCAGTAGCCGTTGTTGCGGAGGGTTTTTTCCAGGTTGGAAAGGATGGGCTTGAGGGCCCGGTCCAGTTCGTCCTGGGTGACGCCCTTGGCTCCCAGTTCAATGCCCATCTCATGGATCAAGGCGGTCACCTTTTCGACATCCTCCGGGGCCCCGATCGACATGGCCATCAGGTTTCCGTAGTCGAAGACCATGCTTGCGTTGGCGTGTGCCTGCGGACTGTAGGTGGCTCCCAGTTCCTCCCGTAGTTTGGTCCGCAGCCGGTCGTCCAGGATGGCGGCCAACACATTCAGGCGGCGCAGCTCCCCGATGTCCTCTTTCACCGCCGGGATACGCCAGCCCACCAGGGAAGCGGCCTGGGGGATCTTGGAGGTGTAGGTGAACTTCCTGGTGGCCGGGAGCTGTGGGGTCTTCAACAGGCGTTCCTTGCCGAGGGCCGGCCTGGTGCTTGAGCGGGTGGGCAGGGCGCCCACCGTCCTGAGGATGAAGGGGATGGTTTTTTCGATGTCGAAGTCGCCCACGAGGCTGATTTCGAGGTAGGAGTCCTTAAACTCGTCGACAATCCAGGCCTTCACATCATCGGCGGTGTACTTGGCGAGAATCTCGGGATCCGGCTTGGCGAAGCGGCCGTCTCCTCCCCGTGCCCACTCCTGCATCTCGGCCATGGCACCACTGATGGTGAACTTTAACTGGGAGCTGATCATGGGAAGCATCTTGCGGAACTGACGCAGGGCCTCCTCGCGGTAGCCGGGATCGGTGATGCTGGCGCAGAGGAGCTGCAACTGCATCTCAAGATCCTCCTGGGTGGTGCGTCCATCCATCGTAAAGGCATCCTCATCGACGCTCAGGTTACCACCCACATTACGGCCGGCCGTGATGCGCTGAAGGTCGTCACTGCTGTGCTTGCCGAGTCCGCCCGCGTTCAGGAGAATGGAGGAGAACATGTCGAGACTCGGTTTGTCAGTCGGTTGGGTCAGCTTGCCGTTGCCGAAGCGGGCGTGCATGCTGATGGAGTTCTTCTGGAAATCGGTACGCTTCAGGTTGATTCGCGTGTTGTTGGAAAGAATCAACTGGGTGATACCGAGGTCCTTGATTTCCCGCCGCGAGGTCACCGTGCCCGCCTTGCCGAAATCCGTGTAGGCGAAGGAGACATCGTCCTTCTTCTCGGGGGGGGTGACCTTGGCCGCCTGGCTCTTCTCATAGAGCGCGGCGAGGACCTTGGTCCCATCCTCGGGAGCGGCTTTGGAAGTCAGGGTGATGGTGAGATCCCGGTTCTTCCAGAAGCTCTGCAGGGCCTGGTGGCACTTCTCAAGGGTGAGGGCCTTGAGAGCCATTTTGGTGATGCGAAGCGATTCCCCGGGGTCGGTGAAGACCCGGTTACTGCCGATGCTTTTCACCAGTCCCATTGCAAGCGAGGCGGACTGGCGGGTGTCGGCCCGCTTCACCGCCTGCTCGGCCCGGTTGAGAATATGGGCCTTCATTTCATCGAGTTCGGACTGGGTGAATCCGTATTCCAGGGCCCGGCGCAGCTCCTGCTCCATGACGGGCACTGCGTCCCGCCATTTGCCCTCGACGGCAGTGACATCGATGGAACCGAATTCAATGGCATTGAACCATTCGAAGCGGCCCGCGCTGCCGGAGGCGATGGGGGAGCCCTCCTTCTTGGCGAGGATGTCAAAACGGCGCCCAATGATCGAGTTGGCCACCCGGAGCGGCATGCGTGTGACCCTGGTGGCGGCCCGGTCCGGGGTGGCCTCGTACTTCTGTACGAATCCGAGGGCTAGGTCGTCGCTCTTGACCTCCTTGTCGGAAAAGATTGCGGCCTGGAACCCGAACCCGTCCGGGATCGTGCCCATCTCGGGATCCCCTCCCTGTTCCGTGGGATTCTTCATGGAAGCGAAAGTCTTCAGGATGCGCTTCTCGTAGACGTCGGGATCGATATCACCCACTACGATGAAAGTCATGTTTGTCGGGACGTAATAGTCTTCGTAAAAGGAGGTGAAGCGATCGCGCTTGGCCTCCTTGATGACCTTCTCGGTCCCGATCGGGAAGCGATGGGTGATGAGGGAATCAGGCAGGAGAAACTCGAACTGCTGTTCCATCAGGCGCATCTCGACAGAGTCCCTTGAGCGTTTCTCGGAGAGAATCACGCCCCGTTCCTTGTCGATTTCCTTGGTGGCGAGGAGGGCCCCATCACCAAAGTCACGCATGACCTCGAAGCCAAGCTTGAGAGTGTCCTTTTCCAGGTTGGGAAGGTCGAGCATGTAGACCGTCTCGTCGAAGGAGGTGTAGGCGTTGGCGTGGGCCCCGAAGGCGATTCCGAGACGCTGCATGCGCCCCAGCAGGTTCTCCACGTCGGGGAAGTTCCTGCTCCCGTTGAAGACCATGTGCTCAAGAAAGTGAGCCACCCCGCGCTGGTCCTCCGCCTCGTGAAGCGATCCCGCTGCGATGCGAAGGCGCAGTGAGACGCGACCCGGGGGTTCGGCATTCCGTCGGATGGCGTAACGCAGCCCGTTGTCCAGGGCGCCGAAGCGCACATCCGGGTCAACCGCGATGTCACTGCCCTTGTGAGGCCACGGGGCGGGGTTTACTTTCCCGGCGGGGAGAGCGGTGGTCCCTCCGAGGGTCAGGAGGAGGAAGGAAAGAGCGTGAAGGTGCTTCTTCATGGAGGAGGATGGTTGGTTCTTTAGGACGGTTTGCAATGATGAAACGGTGCCGGGGATCAGGATTGTGCAAAAGGCATTGCAATCGGGACTTTCGAGTGTTTCTCTGCCGCCCCTATTTCCCAGCGCACGTGGCGGAATTGGTAGACGCGCTAGATTCAGGTTCTAGTGAGTGAATAACTCGTGGAGGTTCGAGTCCTCTCGTGCGCACCACCTCATATCTTCAATGCCTTCCGCCGGAGGCGGAGGCCTTGGTCAGAGTCTGGCGCTGGTCCTTCCTGCCGCGGCTGACATTGGCGCCCAGGCTACGATGCGGCTTGCCACGGGCTGAGAGCACCAGTGAATGTGAAAGGGAGAAGGCCCGGAGCATGCGAAGGGCGGGTTGGCGCCGGAGGATTTCATGCTCGCAAGGTTCATAGCTCGACCCGCCTGTAGGGGCAGGAGAGATAAGTTGCGTAGGGGGTCCCGGCGTAACGGATGATCTTGCGGTGATTGCTGAAAAAGTCGATGTGGGAAGCATCGGGATCGAGCTGGATGGTCGCCGCCCAGACGCCGCGCTTGGGATCGTGGACCATTTCGACCGAGTTGGCATCGGGGATCATTTCGCCCAGATAACGTGGGCTGCCATCGGGCGCGCGATCATGTGTCCACCAGAGACGGCCGCTTTCCTCGCCGGAATCCGCCGGGAAACGAACCGTGACCTCAAGGTTGCCGTCTTTGATTGCGTGTTCCCCGGTCGGTGGGGTGAGGAGGGTGCCTTCCACCTTTTCAGGAAAGAAATGCCGGAGGAGAAACGCAGGCAGGTTCGCCTGCTCCCTCTCCAAGCGGGGATGCCCCCTTTTCCCGTGGCCCGTATTGGCGCCGAGATAGAGCGGTACGTCAGGGTGATGTGCGCCCCCCCACGCCAGATCGTAAGCGACCATGTCGTGAGTGCCGGGATGAAACAGCATGGCAACCTTGCGCGCACGAAGAGCATCCAGGTTGCGGGAGATGAAGACATCATCAGCGATATCGTTCGCGAACTTCTCCAGTTCCCCCCAGGTGTGACCCGCATTCAGAGCGGCCTGATTGAAATTGGGGCCAAAGTGTCCGCCCGAAAAGCCTCGCTGCTTGCCACCGTTCTCGAAATGCTTCTTCCGGGCCACAGGATCGCAGAGCCGGAGTGGAGAATCCCAGATTGGCGAGACCGTGGCGTGAACGGCGGTCATCCGCTCGTCGTGGAGTATCGCCATCGAGGGAGAGGCGCCGTTTTTCGATCCGCCGGTTACGGCAACCTTGCCTTTCTCGAAGTGATCCGTTTCCGCGTAGGCCGTGGTAATCGCCCGCATCAGGGTCGCGGGCCACGCCCAGTACTGAATCTTGTAGCGGGGGTTGAGCGTTTCGGCGAAGCGTCTCTCGGCTGCCTGAGCCATTTCTCTTTTCCCGTAGCTCCCTGGTTCCTGAACCACGGTCATGACCAGGCCGACGCCTCCTTTGAGTAATTTCTGTCCCAGTGGACTGGGCTTGGTGTCTTTCCCCAGCCGGGCCGGTGAATTTCCGCCGGTGAGATGAAAGCCCTTCGCCTTCCGTTCCACGGGCACGACCATGCGAACCGGAACGCGGTAGTCCTGACCGGGCCATAATTCACCGATATTGATGGTGACGAGCTTCTGGTGGGTGGCGACCGGACCCTCGACCCGGTGCCATTTTTGGAGCACCTCGATCTCGAGCGTGTCCGGATCGTAGATGGCCTGCAGGTCGAAAATCTCCTTGGCGGGGGAGGTTCCGATGGGCGAGAGAATAAGGGAGACGAAGAGGGCGTGTGATTTCATGAGATCGAACCGGGGGTGGGTGAGTAGCGCTGGCTAGCTTGGGTGAGGCTCAATCGACTTCAGTTGGAAAACACTGAGATTCTCGATTGTTGCCGTCCGCGATGCCGATGTAGGTGCCCTGCATCTGATGCTGACCTGAAGAGTCACGGAGTTTTTCGGGGTGGTCAAATGGGAACGATCTGCATCCGATCACTCGTTCACCGGCGTCGCCCGACCGGTCGATCCGGGCACCTCGACCACTTCGATCCGGAGCGGAACCTGCCGGCGGGACATGACCTGCACGTCAAAAGAGTGACGCCCCTTCGGCAGATCGAGCACCATGCGGGTGGCTCGGATGTTGCCTTCATCGCCGGCGCGCCTGACGATCACGCTGGTAGAGTCCTCAAGGAGCATCGCGACACTTCCGGGGGCCGTCACTTCGATCGTGTAACGCAGGGTCCTGCCCTTGATCTCGGCCGGGGGTAGCGACCCATCGACGCGGCTGAACGTCACCTTGTCTCCGTCCGTCCATCGCCGGACGAACGCGTTCGGCGGGGCCTTGTAGGCGCCGTCCCTTCCCAGAGATGACAGGTAAGCGATGAGGTCAACGAACTCGCGGCGGTTGAGCGAAGCGGTCAATGCCGGGGGCATCAATGAAACGGGCACGACCGTTTTTGACTGAACCCGGGCGTCCGCGATCTCAGTCACCTTTCCTGTGCCGTCACGAACGACGATGCTGCCGCCACCCTCGCGGACGAGCGTGCCGGAGATCGCGGTGTTATCCTTCGTCATCACCGCGACGGTGTGGTAACCCTCCTTGATCTTCGCGGAGGGCGACAACAGCGAATCAACGATGTAGTCGACCGGGGAGCTGGCTCCGAGCGAAACCATGTCGGGTCCGACCTTTCCTCCGCCCCCGGCGATCGCGTGGCAGGTCATGCATGCCAGGGCCGGACGTCGGTAGATCGCTTCGCCCCGGGCGGGATCGCCCGTGGCGGCCACGTCCTTCCCCAGTTGCGCAATTTCCCCGGGCGTCAATTGCTGGGGCATCTTTACAGGCGATGCCGAGGCGGAGAAGATGGATACGAGGTCTGCGCCGCGCTTGCCCGCGGTTGTCGCCTGACGGAGTCCGAGGGTCGCGACGGCCGGCGGGATCGGTCGGCCCTTCAGCGCGGCGGCGAGGGCAGGCGGCCCGTTCTGGTGTGAGAGGAAGGCGTTGACGATCGCCTCGGCCTCCGGTTCGGCTGCGGGGACCGACAACAGGCTGGCAGCGGGGGCAGCGGCGGCCCCGGGGTCGAGCGACACAAGAGCCTGGATCGCCTGTCGTCGCTGCCCGGCCGGTCGAGCACTTCCAGCGATTTCGGACAACATTGCACCATCACCGAAGGCCGCGAGCCCTGCGAGAGCGCCCCAGCGAAGGTGTTCGCTGGTCCTGGGCCCCTTGGCAAGAGCGATCAGTTTCGGCTTGCTCGCCTCCACGCGCCAGATTCCCGCGAGGTGGGCGGCCCGCGGCTGGGCGAGCATCTCGGACACCCGCGACAGGTCGCCTTTGGGCTTCGCGCGGGCGCTGGCGGTGACCAGCGCCGCCAGAGCCGGGTCGCGCACCGCGGGATCGGCCAAGGCCCGTTGGTAGAGGACGGTCAGGTGACTGGTTGTGCCCATCTCGCCAACGAGCGTGATCGCGTCGCGGGTCGCTCTCGCGTCGAGCTTTCCGGCCGCGAGCAGTTGCACCAGGGGATTCAACGCCTGTGGCTTTTCGACGGCCTTGATCGCGAACGCAACCTGCTTTGGATCACCTCCGAAGGTCTGTTTGCCGGCGAGAAATTTCGGGAGCCAGTGATGTTCGAGGCGCCGCATCGTCTCCCACAATGCAAAGTCGAGATAGGGGTCCATGTTCCGATCGAGCGCGCCAAGCGCGATCGATGCCGCCTCGTCCGAGTCGAAGTATCGGGCGGTATTAACCGCCTCCAGCCGCACCTGCGGGTGTTCATCGGCGATACCGCGCCTGAGCCGTTCGATCCCGCCGTCCGAGCGTGGTCCCCAGTCGTCCAGCACCCGCATCGCGTTGGCGCGGGCACGGTGATCCGGAGATGATGCGACCGCCTCCAAAAGGGGCAGTTCAATCACCCCGATGGTCTGGAACGCCCACAGGATCTCAAGTCGATCCTGCTCGAACGATGGTGAACTGGAATCGAGTGATGTGAGCCGCTTCCGCAGGGCCTGCGCGACCTGCGGCGGGTCGCGGAAGACGAGCTGCCGGCGTGCCGTATTGCGTGTGTAGTGTTCGGGGGAGCCGAGCATGGTGACCAGCTGCGCGCTGGATGCATCGACGAAATCCACGCGTTCGATCCTGGGGGCATCGGTGCGAATGAGTCTCCAGATGCGCCCGTGTTCGGTGTCGCGGCGGGGGTCGCGGAAGTCGACTTCGCCGTGGTTGATGATCGGGTTGTACCAGTCGGCGACGTAGAGCGCGCCGTCGGGCCCCATCTTGAGGTCGACCGGCCTGAACGCGCGGTGCCTGCTTGTGATGACGTCCGGTTGCTGCTTGGAGATATAGCCCGAGGCCTGCTGCTCGAGCGCGAACCGGTTGGTCCGGTTGCCGCGGAAATCGTTGGCGACGAGGGTGTCCTGCCAGTTGTCGGGAAAACCACGACCGCTGATTACGACGAGACTGCAGTGTTTGGGCTGTCCGGGGTTCAGACCGGGCAGGACCCGGCGGTAACCGTTCGCGGACGCGAACGCCGATCCGCGGAAGGCGTAGTTGATGCCGTTGCCACCCGCGCCATCGGTGGCGAACGATTGGCCCCAACGGTTGAACACGTGCCCCCACGGATTGACTAATCCGCGTGAAACGATTTCGGCTTTGTGGGTGTCGGTTTGTAACCGCCAGATACCGGATCCCATCAGCCGTTCGACTCCGTGGGGGGTTTCGGCGTGGGTGTGGATGTAGATCGACTGGTTGAAGTAGAACGCACCGTCCGGACCCCACATGAACGTGTGCAGGATGTGGTGGGTGTCCTCCGTGCCGAACCCGGCGAGCACAACACGCCGTGCATCGGCTTTGCCATCCCCGTCGGTATCGCTCAGGTGCACCACCTCGGAGGAGTTGGCCACGTATGCCCCGCCGCGATCGTCCGGCAGCACTGCCGTGGGAATCAGCATGTCGTTGGCGAAGACGGTGCGCTTGTCTGCCCGTCCGTCGCCGTCGGTGTCTTCGAGCACGATGATTTCATCGCTCGGTCGGGCACCCGGCATGATTTGCGGATAGATCGGGCTCGTCGCGACCCACAGCCGCCCGCGCGCATCCCAGTTCATGTGGATCGGGTTCTTGACCATCGGCTCGGCGGCGAACAACGAGATCTCAAACCCTTCAGGAACCGTCAGCTCCCTGCGCTCGTCTTCGGGGTTCAGCGCGTTCACTGTGCGTGGTGCCGGCGGGATCGCCTCAGGGGCCGCCGCCAACGGTTTGCCCTGCACGAATGCCGTGATGCGCGTCTCGGCCTGGGCGATCATCGCATCGAACAGCGGGATCTCCTTTGCGTTCTGCCCCTGCTCGTGCTTGCGGAATCCGCGCAGATAGGTCTCGTTCTGCGGACGATAGCGATGGAAGTAGAGATCGTTTTTCCACGCGATCAGATCGCGCAGCTTCGCGGATTTTTCGAGGGGGAGCCTGGGCGCTTCGACCTTCAGTTCCGCCAGCGCCCGGTCCGCCATGGCGGCGTAGGCCGCCTCCTTGAGGCGGATGCCGTCGTGCGTGTGCCCGGTTTTCCCTTCCCCGGGGAAGCCTGCACGAAACAGGTCGACGGCGCGGAGTCCACGATCATCAGCATAGCCGACCAACGCCTTGGCAACAGCGGCGCGATTCGACCGCAAGGAGGCGATTGCCTCGCGGATCCGGGGTTTGGTTTCGACTGGTGGGGGGGTGATGATCACGATGCGCCCGGTGAGCTTGCGGATGTCGGTTACGAGTTTATCGAGCCGGGCGAGGAAGGGCTGCACGCCGTCGGGCCCGTCGTAGGCCGCGATGGCTCCGTACTCGAGAAAGACGACGGATGGCTTGATCCGGGTGAGCTCGTCCATGAGGCGGCGGTAGCCCTCGGCCGCGCCGCCGAAGTAGCCGCGCGAGTCAGCCGCGGGCGTGTCGCCGGACCACCCGAGGTTGTAGAAGCGCAGCCCCCGGTCGGGCCAGCGCGCGGTCAGCGCCGCTTCGAGATGGTTGTGCTTGATGCGTTGCTCGGTGAACTCGGAGCCGACGAATACGACCGTGTCACCTTCGGCGAGTTGGAACGGCACGCCCGGATCGTGGGCGGGTAAGGGTTTGGCGGAGTGGACGGACGAGGAGGCGATGAGAATGAGGATCGCCGCACGGAGCCAAGTGTGTCTGCGCATGCAGGTAGGTTATGCGCGTGATATGCCGGAGGCGAGTCGATGCTTGAAATGTTATGAAGAGCCCCGACGGTTGCGAAAGGGAGGGCCCTGGAGGTCATCACGGCGAGGAAGTCCCTTTGCCACCCGGGGTCCAGGGGTTTCCGGGGATGCAGAGCTGGTGAGCCCTGCCACAATCGTGCCGCCGCCTTTCTTTTTTGAACGGATTCAGGCGGATGAGGGGGGAAGACCACCCGGCCATCAGTAGTTGGGGAACGGGACCCGCCGGGATTGAGCTCATGCTGGGATTGCTCCTGTCCATGGAGTGGTCTGAGTCCAGGCCAGTATTCCTCATCCCCGCTGTGTGCGACATCGGAGGAATTGCCTTGTGGCGCAAGGATCCCTGTCGAAACTCAGGGACTATGAAGCGACAGGTGAGAATCGCACGAAATCTGAAGGATGCATTGGTGTTTCTGGTGAGCGGATTGATCGCGCTGCCCGCAGTCGCCGAGAACTACCAGAACGCCGTCAAGAGATTGCAGCCGACCTACTACTACGAACTCAATGAGATTGATCCGGTGGGCGGAGCGATTGACAGTATGGGAAACGCGGCAGCCAACGGAACGTTTAATGGGGACTACGTCAATGGTCCGGCCATGGTGGGAGCTCCGGGACCTTCCGCTGTCTTCAGCGCGGACGATCCTGCCGGGGTTCCGGTATTGGGACTGGGCGAGGGAAACGTGGCCCACCACAGCAATAATGCCGGGCACGTCACCCTTGGCGATGGCAATGCCTTCGGGGCGAACGCCATGACGGTAGCCCTCTTTGTCAAGGCGGGGGAGGGCGCTCAGGGTGGGGACCGCGTGTTCACCAATAACCTGACCGATCCAACCAGGAGCTTTCAACTCAACATCGGCAACAATGGGCCCGTTCTTGCCGTGGACCCGAGCCAGGCAGGGATTAACGCGGAGAGAACACTTTATCTGGAAGACAACAGCGGTCCCGACAGGCGCTTTCTTCGGGCGAATTCCGGGTGGTTCCACGTGGTGGTATCCACCGAGGGTCAAACCGGGACAGCACGGGCCTCCAATTTCCGGATGTGGGTCAACGGGGTAGATCGCACGAGCAACCTGCAACCGGACACTACCGGGTGGGGCACCGACACCGGGATGGCGAAGATCGGGGGACGTCGTTCCAGTGCGACCGACACCACCACCCATTCAGGCGGCCAGGATGAGGTCGCGATCTGGCTGGACCGGGTGCTCACGGACGAAGAGATTCTTTCTCTCTGGCAGGCGGTGATCACCGCGAAACCCCAGCGAGTCGAGGTGACGGAGGTCTCAGTCGACGATGGGCAATTTGTCATCAAGTGGGAAAGCCGGAGAGGGAAGCTTTACAATCTCCTGAGCGCGTCCGATCCCGGGGCATCGAACCCTTTCGACTGGCCCGTGTTTGGAGCGAATGCTGATCTGGTTGCCACTCCACCGGAGAACACCCTGGCCATTCCCCTTCCGGCCGATCAGAAACGGCTGTTTGTCATCAAAGGATTCAACGCGCCGCCGGTGACCGTCTTTTCGGACGATTTCGAGAATGGGCAGGGTGACTGGACCATCGGATCGGTTGGCAACTCCACGACGAATTGGGAACTTGGATCGCCTTCCGTGGTTGGCCCCGCTGCGGCCAATAGCCCGGCCAACTGCTTTGGAACCAATATCTCCGCAGACTACACCCAGGAAGCGGATGTCTGGCTGCGTTCACCGGTCATCGATTTGACCGAGGCCGGCGGGGCCACGCTGAGCTTGTTTCAGTTCGCCGATATGGAGCAGGGATTCGACGAGGGAGCGATCAGGGTCCTCGATGCCGCCGACGACTCGATCCTCGGAACCGTGGAATCGTCCATCGACGGCCTGGGAGAATCCTGGACTGAATTCAGCAAGAGCCTGCCTGCCGAAGCACTCGGCAAAAACATCAGGATAGAGTTTCGCTTCCTGTCAGACGATATCGAAAACTTTGCCGGGTGGTACATTGACGACATTGTGGTGACTGTCCCGTAGGGGCGTCAACGGGCGGGGATCCGACGGCATCGGAATGATTTCGATTGCGGTTCTTGCGGGTGCTTGTTCCCTGGTTGTATTCAATGCCCATGAAAAAGAGACTCCCGGTTCTCCTCCTTCTCCTGTCCTGTCTTGCCAGTCACGCGGACACAGCAGCCCGGCCGAATATCGTTTTGGTGATGGCGGATGACCAGGGCTGGGGAGACATGGCCTACAATGGGCATCCGCATCTCGTAACGCCCCAATTCGATAAGGCTGCCAGAGAGGGTCTGCGTTTTGATCGATTCTATGCAGCCGCGCCGGTCTGTTCGCCCACTCGTGCCAGCGTCATGACCGGGCGCACACCCAATCGGATGGGGGTTTTCAAGTGGGGCTATCCGATCCGCCCACAGGAGACGACAATTGCGGAAGTGCTCAGGGAGAATGGCTACCGGACCGGCCACTTTGGGAAATGGCATCTCGGCTCTGTGCGCAATGCCAGCCCTGCCAGCCCGGGTGCCAACGGATTTGAAGTCTGGGCCAGTGCTCCCAACTTCTACGAGAACGATCCCATCTTTTCCTTCGGGGGAAAGGCGCAGCAGACCAGGGGTGAGAGTTCGATGGTGACCGTGCAATTGGCACTGAGTTTCATGAAGAAAGCGGTGGCGGATGATCGACCCTTCTTTTCGGTGATCTGGTTCGGTTCACCTCATGGACCGCACCAGGCGGTTGCCCGGGATCGTGCGCCCTATCAGAAGCTGCCGGAACGCGATCAGCACTTTCTGGGTGAGATCACCGGCATGGATCGGGCCTTTGGCGTGTTGCGTGATCAGCTCGGGGAGTGGGGGATCCGGGAAAACACCATTCTCTGGTATTGCAGCGACAATGGAGCATTGCCGAGAGTCGGTTCAACCGGTGGACACCGTGGTAACAAGGGTAAGGTCTATGATGGCGGCCTCCTCGTCCCGGCTATCCTCGAATGGCCGGCCCGCATCAAGGCTCCGCGCGTGACCAGGATGCGCTGCACAACCAGTGACATCTATCCCACTTTGCTGGAAATCACCGGGGCAAAGCCAAAGAAGCAACCTGTCCTTGATGGGGTCAGTCTTCTCCCTCTCATCGACGGGAAGAGCGAGCAGCGCGCCAAACCGCTTGGGTTCTGGGACACCACCCGCCCGGGGATCGGAACCCCTTCCGCCAAGTGGATGAGGGAGTTGCTGGATGCCCAGGCAAAGGGGGTGGACCTCCAGCCCCACCCGTCGAGTTTGAAGGCTGCCCGGCTACCCGATCCGAAGCATCCTCTCGATTCCTTTCCCGGTCATGCCGCCTGGATCAGTGGCGACTGGAAACTTCATCGGATTCAGGGCGGGAAATCCGGAAATGCCCGCTGGGAGCTCTTCAACCTCGCCAGCGATCACAAGGAGGAGCGGGACCTCTTGGGCAGGGAGCCCAAGCGGGTAAAGCAGATGCAAGCCGAGCTCGACGCCTGGCTGCAGTCGGTGACCCGAAGTTTTAACGGCGAGGATTACTGAGAGCGCCGGCAGAGCCGTAGGAAATCGCTTTTTGGGACCAGGGTTCCTGGAGGTCCGGGAGCCGGGGGTGCGGTCCGAATGCTCCAAGACCTTCTTTACAGCAGGACATCCTTGATGACCTTCCCGTATACATCGGTCAGTCGAATGTCACGGCCGCTGAAACGGTAGGTCAACTCCTCGTGGTCGATCCCGAGCAGATGCAACATGGTGGCGTGGAGATCGTGTATCTGCAATGGCTTGTCCACCGCCCTGTAACCCCAGTCGTCGGTTGCACCATGGGTCACGCCGGGCTTGATCCCGCCCCCTGCCATCCAGAGGCTGAATCCGTATTCGTTGTGATCCCGGCCCTTCCCCCCCTGGGCGAAGGGGGTGCGCCCGAATTCCCCGGACCAGACGACCAGGGTTTCATCCAGCAGGCCGCGTGACTTCAAGTCGCGGATCAGGCCGGCGATGGGCTGGTCCACCGCACGCGCGTTTGCGCTGTGATTGGTCACCAGGTCATTGTGTGCATCCCAACGCTCCGATCTCGCTATGGGAATGGTCAATTCGACGAAGCGTACACCCCGCTCGATCAGTCGCCGGGCGATCAGGCATTCCCGCGCATAGGTCTGTGTGTGCTTGTCCTTGGCATCGAAGCCATAAAGCATTTTGGTGGCTTCGGTTTCGCTATCCAGGGATATGACCTCAGGGATGGCCAGTTGCATCCGGGCAGCCAGCTCGTGGTTGGCAATCGCTGATTCCAGGGCATCGATACCCCCGGCCGTGTCCCGGTTCAGTTTCTGGGACAGGCGATGCTTGATTTCCTGGGCCCGGCCGAATTTCTCGTTCGGCTTCACATTGGCCAGCGGGGTGCCGATGACGTTCAACAGGTTGCCGCGGTGGGTCGCAGGCAGAAAGCCGTTGGAAAAATTATCAAGGCCGCCGGCGGGAATCTGGCCACCGTTGAGCACGACGTAGCCGGGGAGGTTTTCATTCTCGCTGCCCAGCCCGTAGGTTGCCCATGAGCCCATGCTCGGCCGGCCCTGCAGGCCCAATCCGCTGTGCAGGTAGTAACAGGCGGTGGCGTGCTCGGGGAAATTGGCGGTCATCGATCGAATAATTGCCAGCTCGTCGGCCAGTTCGGCCACGTGTGGGAACAGCTCACTGATCCAGGCCCCGCATTGTCCGCGTTGCTTGAATGCCCAGGGGGACTTCATCACCTTTCCCACATTCCCGAACTGGGTGGCCTCAATCTTGCCGATGACCTTGCGTGGATCCTTCCCGTGATGCTTGGCCAGCATCGGCTTGTAGTCGAAGGAGTCGACGTGGGAAACTCCGCCATCCATGAACAGGAAGATCACACTCTTTGCGCGTGGGGGGTGATGGGCAATCATCGGCGCCCCATACAGGCCGGACAGGGCCAGGCTGCCGAAGCCGAGAGAGGTCTGCTGCAGGAAATCGCGGCGGGTGATGAAGGGATGCTTCATTTCAGGTAGATGAAATCCGTCATGCTGTAAAACGAATGGCAGAGATCGCGCCAGGCCTCATGGCCGTTGGGATCGCCCCCATACAATCCGGTAAACGCAGTGAGGGCCTCAAGGCAGGACGCCAATTCGCCATCACTGGGCGGGCGGGCAAAGGCCTCGGCATACATCTGCCGGATGCGTTGCGGTGCGGACACCTGCTGCTTTATGATCCGCCTAGCCCAGAGGCTACTCTGCCCATACAAAAAGCGGTCATTCATCAAGGCCAGGGACTGACCGGCAACGTTGGTGACATCTCGTTTGCCCATGGTGGTGAAGGGTCCAGGGAAATCGAAAGTCAGCATGAGGGTCGGGATGAAATTGCGCCGCAGCGCGGTATAGATGGATCGTCGACCGGCGCCGTCCAGGGGTCCACTCTTGGTGGGGCTGCCGCGGCCGACGACAAATTCGGTCAGGTGAACCGGGATCGGCTTGCCTCCTACCGTTCGATCCAGCCGGCCCGAGATAGCGAGTGCCGAGTCGCGAATTGCTTCCGCCTCGAGTCGCCGTAACGGCATGCGGTGCAGCCATCGATTGTCCGGGTCCTGATCCGCACAGACCGGATCGACCGGGGCGCTCGACATCCCGAAGCTCTTGCTCAACACGAGTCGTTCGATCAACGACTTGATCGAGTGCGAGTGGGTCTTTGCGAACTCAACGGCCAGGTAATCGAGCAGGTCCGGATGACTTGGCCGCTGGCCCAGCCAGCCGAAGTTGTCCGGTGTGGACACGATCCCGCGACCGAAGAGCTGATGCCAGATTCGGTTGACCATGACCCGGGAGGTCAGCGGATGATTCTTTGCCGTGAGCTGCCGGGCGAGCTCCAGGCGCCCGGGGCCTTGGTTTTGCAACGGAGTCATGGCGAGAAGTTCGGGCAGGTTTCGCCCGACCCGTTCCCCGGGTGATTGGGGACTGCCCCGCTCGAGGATGTGTTCATCCACCCCGCTGCCTCCCCACCAGCTGACCGCCAGACGTGATTCCCATCGCGCTTCTTTAGCCAGACTATCGAGGGCTGATTGCCAGGACTTTAATAACTCGCCGGGGAGCTTCACTTTTCCAAGTTTTAGCAACCAGGCTATATGGGGTACATGCCGGGCTTCCAGGCTGCCGTCTGCCAGGTCATCGAGCGCCTGGTGCAATTCTTTTCGGGCCACCGACTTTTTCTTTCCCAGCTCCTGCTTCGGGGTTCCACCATCGATAACCTGGAGGAGCTCGAAAGGCGCATCGCCGACCGGAGAAAACTCGAAGTGAACGCGCTGACCCGCATAGTGCTTTAGATTGTGCCCGATCCATCGTGGTGCGTCACCTTTCACCTCCACCGTCTTGATCAGGGCTTTGTGCAGGGGGCCGGTAAAAAGAGCTTGGCTGACCGCGGCATACACCGTCGCCTTTCCCCTGATCAGGTAGTGAACTTGGCCCGAGGCCAGGGTAACGGTGGGGGTGCGAATGATTTTACCCGCTCGCGACACGCCATCCACCAATCCTCCGGGATCGTTTTCACTATCGACGTTCTTGAGTCCGTTCCAGAAGGCATCACGGATCGCGCCTCCGTTGCGGGACAGTGCGAGTGGTTGATCGCCTGTGATCAGCATCAACCGGCCAGGCAGAGCCGGAGATTGCCCAAAGGTTGGCCCGTCCACCAGCCAGGGTGTATGTTCCTGGGTATAATCGGCCACCATTTGATGCTTCCCTTCCACGGGATATGTGGGCGTCGTGGTAAGCTCGATGATTGCGAGCTCTTCAAGCGCATCGACCACGGGCCGCGCGGCAGCGGCAAAGGCTTTCGCGATTTTCGGCAAATGGTCTTGTCGCAATGCCTCCAGCTTCTCCACGACTGCCTTGTTCTGTTCCATCGATTCAAACCGTGCCTGGCGGTAACTGGAACTGAGGATGAAACCTGCCATGGCATAGTAGTCGCGCTGGCGTATGGCATCGAACTTGTGGTCATGGCAGCGGGCGCAGGCAACGGTTAAGCCGAGAAAGGTCTTGCTCATCACGTCGACTTTGTTGTCGAGGCGATCGCATTCGTCCTGACGGAGATCCACCGGAGCTTCTAGCATCTCTCCAAAGAAGGGCCAACCGGTGGCAAGGATGGATTCGTTGGCTCCCGTTTCAGGATGCAGCCGCGGTTTTTTCAACAGGTCGCCTGCGAGATGTTCGGTGACCAGGGCATCGTAGGGCAGATCCGCATTGAAAGCGCGCACCAGGTAGTCGCGATACCGGTAGGCATTGGGCAGGATGGAATCGCCTTCATGCCCGCGCGATTCCGCGTAGCGCACGAGGTCCATCCAATGACGTGCCCAGCGCTCGCCGTAGTGAGGGGAATCCAGCAGGGCGTGGACAAGCGTGCGTTTGCGATTCGTGGACGTGTCATTGAGGAAGGCCTGGATATCCTCCGGCTTCGGCGGCAAACCGGTGATAGCGAAGTACACGCGCCGTAACCACACCCGGTCATTGGCCGGATCAGCTGGTTGCAGCTTCTCAGCTTCCAGCTTCCGGAGCACAAAGCGATCAACCGCATCCGTCGGCCAGGCCGGGTCCTTTACCTTGGGCAGCTCAACCTGCCGGGGCGATTGCCAGATCCAGGGCAAGCGGTCGCGGAATTCCTCGAAGTCGGCCTGCCCGGCCAGGTCCGCTTTGGGAGCGGCGAACCCATGGCTTGCCAAGAGGAAGAACAAAAAAGAACTAGCATTTTTATAGTTCATTCCACGATCACAATGACCGGGATCAATGTGCTTATGAGGATTCTTGTCATGCAATGAAATCCCATTGAAAACGGGTGCAATTTCTCACTAAACTGTAACTTGCAGGCTGTTTACTAACAGGTCCCATCATGAGAAGGTCTATCCTGATGCCAACCACAACCAAGCTGATTTTTGCCGCCGCACTCTTGCCTTTGTTCCTGAACGTTTCCGCCGCGGGTGCCGAGGTTAAGACGAAATGCCGGATGCCTGAACTCGGTGATGCGGACTTTCCCCGCCCGTCGCCCAGTGCCCGGCACGATCAGAAAGTGAAGGCGGCCGGAGACGGGAGTTATGACGTGGTTCTCGTCGGCGACTCGATCACTCACACAATCGGTGAACTGGGTGGCAAGTACGAGCCGATGAAGGACGTCTGGAACAGACACTTCGCCCCCCTCAACGCCATTAATCTCGGGCACAACGGTTATCGGACCGAACAGATTCTCTGGAACCTGCAGAATGGTGAACTCGACTTCAAGCGAGCGCCCAAAGTGGTCATGCTCCTGATCGGCACCAACAATACCGACGATCGTCATTTCAAGAAAGTCCACACCGCTGAGCAGGTCTTCGCCGGCACCAAGGCGATCGTGGGAGCGATCCGGAAACGTCACCCAGGGACAAAGATCCTGGTGCTGAGGATCTTTCCTCGCGGCGGTGATGATGAGGAAGGCGTCAGTCCGCCAGCCTTTAATTCGTCGGCCAAGTGTATTGAGGCCTGTCGTCGTGCGGGCGAACTCACCAGCCGGCTGGCGGACGGTAAAAAAGTCTTCTGGCTGGACGTCAACCACGTCTTTCTCCAGCCCGATGGCAGCATCAACACGGAACTGATGTGGGACCTGCTTCACCCCAGTCCCGCCGGCGCCGACGCCTGGGCAAAGGCTGTCATGCCGACGCTCAGGAAACTGTTGCGCGACACATCCGTTCCGGCAATCCAGCCGGCCGGAGCGGGCGTGCTGCCGACATCTGACAAGTAGTCCGCTTCCTGGCGGCGGTGCACCCGGATGCAACCACCGACGGGAGCATGTTTTCCCTATTGAATTAACTGCCGGGCAGTTCCTTTTTCCAGTCGACTACCCGGAGGCCTGTGAGGGGGTGCGCCCTGTGGATCCTGTTTGTCCCATCGGCGAGCGGGATAGCTGCTACGGCATGGTCAACTCCACCTCGTCGATATACCATCCCGTAAAGGTCTCGATATTGTCGGACTGGAAGCGGAACTCGATCACCACGGTCTTCCCGAGCGCTTCCACTGGCAGACTGTAGCTCTCTGACTTCCAGCTGAGGTCGAAGTCACTCACGAAGTCATCCAGGACGGCCAGGATCGTGTCGTCTGTTGCGTCGAGAATCGTCACGGTGCCGAAGTCGCCGATTCCATCGGTGTCTACGATCTGGTGATACTGCAGGGTGGCGCCGATTTCCGGGGGGACCTGGGTGAGATCAATGGCCGGCGAACGCAGGACGACGTTGGCATCCATTTCGAATTCTCCATTCAGATTTGTTCCCGCGAAGTTCAGTCCCCCGTGCGCCTCGTAGAGGGTAGAGGTTCCAATCTCCCAGACGGTGCCGGCTTCACCAGTGGAGTCGGTTTGCCACCCCGTTCCGCCGTCTTCAAAGTCGGCGGAGAAAATGATCTCGGGTGGAGCGGGAAACTCTTCTACCGCGAACAACCGGGTTGGCTCCCCGTCCAGGGGGAAGGTCACGCTGTTCCTGGGGGGAGTGGCGACGACGTTCTCGTGACCGCCGAAGATGGGCCAGGTCACGGGCGCGCCCACAGCGGGGTCGGTCTCGCTGCGCAGGTTGTAGAGCTTGAACGGTTGACTGTCCCAGCTGAGGGTAACCGTGTCTGCCACGGCGTCGTGGGAGACGAAGAGCGGTGCGCGCACTGGATCTGCGACGAAGGTGATCACCCCGTGGGGGCGCTCCGCAAAGAACTGCCCCGTATTCCAACTCCAGGTCGGGAGGTCGCCCAGGGCACTGATCATGCAGACATTCAGGAACCAGCTGTCGCCCACTTCAGGGGGATCTGGGTGGTAGATCTCCATGTCAGTTCCGGCTTCGGAATCAAAAAGCGCCCACGGGAAACAAAGTTCGATGACTCCGCCATTGGCGCCGACTTCAGAGACATAGTCGATGGCCACCCCCTCCTCCTGGGACGAACCCGCCGGCCAGTTGCTCCCGCCGAAATTGGCGTTGATGCTCGCTTCGTGAAATGCCGATCGGAATCCGGGATCAAATGGTCGATCGAAGCGGCTCGTCTTTCCGATGTCCGGGTAGATGACGGGATGGTAGCCATCGAACATGTTTCCGCCGTTGCCGTTCGGTTCGTCGTCATTATCTGGATCGATGTAGAAATTGAGGTTGTTGTTGCCACCGAATCCACTGGTGCCCCCCGGCCAGTTGGTGAGGTTGGTTTCAAAGAGGAGATAGAGGGCCTCAGCATCCCACAGGAGGCGGAACTGATAGTGCGGTGCTGGCTTGGAGCCTTCGGGTGCACGCAGGAGGTGCTCGATGATGGATGGCTCGGCGGAATCCCACTCCCCAGGGTCGATCCTGGCGTCCAGAATCGGCTTGGAAGAAGTGAATACCGCTTCGATGCTGGGTGGTTCTCCCTGTGCCGGGACCGTTACGACGGAGGCCAATGCCAGGAGAAAGGCATAGGCAATGCAAAGGGAACTGTGTGAGAGGGGCAGGATTTTCGCTCGGGGAGTGTTCATGGATTTTGTGGATTAAGGGCACTTTGATTCAGTCTGAGAAGGAGCAACAGACAAAAGTTACTACCAGCAATTCCTTTTTCAGACCGGGCTTTCTGAAACTCCTCCTCTCCGCCCCGCGGCGCCATGGTGAGATCGATCGTCATGATGGAAGAACTCTCTTTTCCCCCGATTACCGCGCATTCGAGATGGCGGCAGAATAAGTTCGGTTTCGCCTGCCGAGCTGGTATCCAATCTGACCAGTTCTCAAAGTGCTGTGGTGCCCGTTTCGACGTGATTGTCGAGCTGGGCGCCGATTTGAATCCGTCACGTTGTCATGCCTCCCTTAGCGGCCGTTTTCGAGGGTCCGGGCCAGCCATTGAGCCTGAGATCCTTCCAGGATCCGTGCCCCGGGGAAGGGCAGGCCGTGGTGGAAATTTCGTGTTGCACGCTCTGTGGGAGCGATCTGCATTCCATCCGGGGTGACCGACCGGTTGAAACGCCCTCCATCCTTGGCCACGAAATGGTTGGCCGGATCAGTTCCCTGGGGGGTGACCTGCGTGATGAGGTGGGAGTTTTGCTGGAGGTGGGGGACCGGGTGAGTTGGTCCCTGGTCGCGTCCTGTGGGACCTGCTTCTACTGCCGGAATTCGTTGCCACAGAAATGTGAGACCCTCTTCAAATATGGCCACCAGCAACTCAGCGAAGGGCATCCCCTCAGCGGGGGACTGGCGACCCATTGCCTGCTGGCGCAGGGGACGAGTATCGTAAAGATCCCGACCGGGCTGCCGGATGAGGTGGCCAGTCCGGCCAACTGTGCGACCGCGACGGTGGCCGCCGCTTTCCGGGTGGCAGGTCCGTGTGGTGATCAGACGGTTTTGATTCACGGGGCCGGGATGCTGGGGCTGACCGCCGCCGCGATGGCCAGGTTCAAGGGGGCACGTCACGTGATTGTGAGCGATCCCCGTGAGGACCGCCGGCGACGGGCGGAACAGTTCGGGGCTGACCCGGTGACCGCCGCTGATCTGCCCGGGTTGACCGAGGGCCGCGGGGCGGATCTCGTCATGGATCTCTCGGGGGCTCCGGAGGCCGTTGAGGAGGCCGTGAGCCAGGTCAGGATCGGAGGGCGTGTTATCCTCGTTGGGTCGGTGTTCCCGACCCGGGCGCTCTCGGTGCAGGCCGATGAACTGGTACGCCGACTCTTGAGGATTGAAGGGGTCCATAATTACACGGCAGCGGACCTGGTGGGGGCCTTTGCGTTCCTGGCGGAGGCCCATGAACAGTTTCCCTTTCGTTCGCTGGTGGGAGCCAGTTACCCGCTGGCCGGGATTGACGATGCTGTTGAGAGCGCGCTCCTGGGAGAGCACTTCCGGGTGGCGGTCCATCCCCGGAAGGACGGTTGACCTGGCGGACCGGCCCACAGTTTCAGGCGGAGGAGCCCGGATCCGGGGACGCTTCTGGCGAGGCGGAGGCTGGCTTGACCCGCAGGAAATAGAGCAGGGACAAGAGCAGGAGGACGAAGCCAAGGATGGCCATGAAGTTGGTGAACCCGAGCATGAAGTCGAGGCGGGAGGACTCGGCCTGGAAAAGGTCCTTGAAGAGCTGAATGCCCACCGAACCGGTGTAGCCGATGGCATCGGTGAGATAGATGGCAAAGACCGCGGTGCCCGCGAAATGGGTATAGGCAATGGTGCGGTCGAAGAGAACGCTGCCGTAGGGGACGTAAGCGAGGTAGGCCCCGAGGCCGCAAAGGATCATCCAGGTTTCGCCCCCGATCTGTTCCGCCTGGAAGAGGAGGGTCGATCCTCCCATCAGGGTGAGGCCGGCGAGCATGATGAGGTAGGCTCCGATCAGGCCGAGGCGGTTGTTACGGATGAAGTAGAGGACCACAAGGGAGGCCATGACCCCGAACGCAATCGGGCGTTCGGTCCGGGAAAAGGCCGAGGAGTCGGTGATGCCCATTTCGACAAACAGTTCATTCTGGTAGATGTCCCGGAAGTCGCGGTAGGCGGTGAGAAAGAAATAGGCGAGGCAGAGCAGGATCATGCCGGGGAGGAAGGTCTTGAGGAATTTCCATCGTTCGCTGCGTCCCATGGTGTTGCGTTCCGAGCGCAGGCGGATGTCGTCCTCGGTGGGGGGAGGGAGCCGGGAGAGGAGGAAGACGGCGAGGAAAAAGGGAAGGAGGAAAATCGCCCCGGTGGCGAAGGGCATCCAGAATTCGTGCACCCCGAGGTCCTTTATCAGCCAGGCCCCCACGCTTTTGACCTCACCGCTGGCGAGGATGTAGGAGCAGGAGAGACCGGCGAGCAGAAGCTCGGAGGTGTGGCGGCCTTCCAGGTAGCGCACCACCACACCCCAGACCATGCCGAGGGGAAGGCCGTTGCAGAAGATGGCCAGGATCTTAAGATAGGGAGGGAGGACCGCGAAGAGAAGGAGGGTCATCCAGGCCATCATGATGAGGAGGATGAGGTAGAGCCACAGTCTGTCCCGGTGGGCCTCGGAACAGAATTTCATGCCGAGGTACTTGGAGGTAGTGTAGCCGATGATCTGGGAGATCGCGAAGATGGTCTTGGGGTCGAGGGACTTGCCGAGGAGACGGATTGTGAGCTCGGTGTCCTCGTAGGACGTGGCGAGAAACGGCTTGCGGAAGGCGTACATGCAGAAGTAGGCCGTGAAGGCGGCCGCGACGGCATAGAGGGAGAAGACCAGGTCCGGGGACCGGTCGAGGTAGCGGGTGAGCGGGGAGCGGAAGTTCCTGTCCACGGACCCCTTCGTTAGCGGGAAGCGAGCGGGTTCACAACAAGCAACTGGGCCCGTTTTTTCCCGGATGCCGCCGGGGCGGAAGAATGCCACTCCTGCAACGATGGGAGACTGGTTGATTTGCGGAGGTGAGCAAATGCAGTTTCCAGACAATTGATTACCTGCTTCCCTCGCTGCATGGTCTCCCATGCCACCACGGTTCTCGCGGGGATCGCCGCGAACAACGCCACCCTTTATCACCGGATCCGTTTCCTGGCGCCGGATGCGGCAGTGATCGTGGATTTCGCGGACGGAACATCGATCTTCATCGTCCGTGATATCGAAATGGATCGGGCGCGAAAGGAAGTCCGGGCCGACCGGATCTGTTGTGCGGCAGACTTCGAACCGGAAGGCGGACTCTCGGGAGACCGGGATACGGCTCTGGCCCAGGCCGCAGCGGAATGCCTCCGGCGTGCCGGGGAACATTCGGTTACGGTTGATCGGACCTTGCCCTACCTGTATGCCCATTTCATCCTGCAGGCTGGCCTCGGGATCGAGTACTCGGAAAACCTCGGGTTTGAGGAGCGTCGTATCAAGCGTCCCGGGGAGATCGAGCATTTGCGCCACGCGCAGAAGATCACCGGCGACGCGATGACCTACGCCTGTCGTTTGATCTCAAACGCCACGCCGGACCGGCATGGAGAACTCCATCACGACGGTGCGGTTCTGAGTTCCGAACGGGTCCGCGCGATGATCACGGCCTTCCTGATCGACCGCAATTTTTCGAACGCCCACGATTCGATCGTGGTGACTGTTCCCCACGTTGCCGATTGCCACCATTTCGGGGCGGGCCCGCTGAAGGTGGACCTCCCGGTGATCATCGACATCTTTCCGATGGACAACGCCACGCGCTACCATGGCGACATGACCCGAACCGTCGTCTGTGGGACGCCGTCCGAGGAACTCCGGCGAATGCACGCCGCCGTCTGCGAGGCGAAAGCGGCCGGGTGTGTCGCGCTCAAGCCGGGAACGACCGGCGAGGCTGTCCATCGGGCAACCACTGCCGTGATTGAAGAACATGGCTATTCTCTGGTGCGCGGCGATGCACGGAACGAATGCGAAACCCCTTCCATGCGGCACGGAACCGGTCACGGGATCGGGCTGGAGGTTCATGAGCCCATTCTTCTCGACCACGGTGGGGGTGGTATTCTGGCTGGCGAGGTGTTCACGGTGGAGCCCGGATTGTATTCGGCGACCCTCGGCGGAGTCAGAGTCGAAGACATGGTTCTGGTCACCCCGAGCGGCCACGAGGTTCTTTCTCCGGTGGGGGAGGGGTTGGACTGGGCCGGTTGATTCATGCTCCGGAAACACAATCCGGCCAAAGCCAACGTTGTCATCAACGCAAAAACGCTTGAAGGAATGGAACTGGAAGCGTCATGCTCAAGGCAGTAGCAAGACCATGATTCAAGAATATTCTACCCCTGCTCTGGCCGCGATTCTCCTGTGGGTCCTGACCCTGCCAGCTGTGGCCCAGACCAATGACGACCAGGAGACCCTGCGGGTCTTCATCTTTGCGGGCCAGTCCAACATGGTGGGCTCTGATTCGAAGGTCGGGGACATCAGGCGTTTCCCCCCCTATGGCGGACTGGAGGGACCGCAGGAGAAGGTGCTCTTCACCTACTGCATCGGCCGGGAGAACAAGAGGCGTTCGGAAGGCTGGGTGCCCCTGCAGCACGTCAATAACGTGGTTGGTCCGGAGCTTAGCTTCGCTCGCAAGGTCACCCGCCACATCAAGGCACCCATTGCCATTATCAAGGTGGCGGCTGGGGGCACGCACCTGGGAGGGGACTGGAATCCTGACCAGCCCATCGGGTTCAAGATGTATCCCCTCGCCCTGGAAACCATCCGCAAAGCCCTGGCGGATCTGGATCAGCGCAAAATCAAATACCGCGTGGATGGGTTCATGTGGCACCAGGGCGAGAACGACATGTTTAACGAGGAGTACATGAAGGGCTATGGAAAGAACCTGAAGAATTTCCTGGGCAGCTGGCGGCGGGATCTCAAGACCCCGGACCTCAAGTTCTATATCGGGGAGCTCTGCACCAAGACCATCTGGGGAATGGATCTCCGCCCCCGCATGTATGCCATCAGTCTCGGTCAGCGCGAGGTGACGGGGGCCGATCCCCGGGCCGAATATGTGCCCACCTCCCACGTGGGGGCGGAGATCGGCCGGCCGGTGGGGTTGCATTATCACTACGGCACCCTGGGCCAGCTGCAGCATGGAGAAAACTATGCCACCGCCTACCTGCGCACGATCGGCCTGAAGCTCAGGCCGCCACGGTCCTTGAAAAAATGGCCCTACCGGGAAGGCAGCGCGGTGAAACTCTTTGTTCTGGCCGGCCACCGCAACATGGAAGGCGAGCGCGCCTTCGTGCAGGAACTGGAGAAGCTCAAGGGCCGGGAAGCCCTGCTCAAGGATAATGCTAGGATCGCCTACAGGTATGACCTGGGTGGAGGCTACCACCGCTCCCGGGGATGGGAAGCACTGGGCCTCACAGGTTACTACGACACCTTCGGCCCGGAGCTGAGCTTTGGCCACACCCTGGGCAGCCGGGTCAAGGGCAACCTCGCCATTGCCAAGTTCACCCACAGCGGCTCGCAGATCATCGACTGGACCCCGGAAGGCAGCATGGCGAAAAGCCGGCACCTTTATCCGAAGTTCATCCAGTTCGTGAAGGACTCCATCAGGGAATTGTCAGCGAAGGGTCATGAGGTGGAAGTCGCGGGTATCTTTTATCACCTGGGGGAAAACGACATGTCCTTCCACCCCTACCGCAGGGAAGCGGCCGGGCGCGTGCAGGCCATTGTTAACCAGAGCCGGAAGGACCTGGCGCAGCCTGGTTTGAGGTGGTTTGTGAGCCAGCAGCCCCCGACGGATGTGGAAAAACTCAATACCATTGATGTAGTCGGCAACATGGCCGAGGTCGCCGCAGGGGATCCGAACCTCATTCATCTCAGGGCCTTGAACCTTCCTCCCCAGGAAAAGATGCTGGTCATCAGCACCGGTGGGATCGTGCAACTGGGCGAAGTGATGGCCAGGGGCTACCTTGAGAACCAGTAAGAGCCCGCGCTGTGCCAGGTGCGGGCATGGTTGGATAAATGATGGAACATAAAGTTTGGCAAGATCGCACTATTCATCTGTTATGCACGCCTCTTGGCGCAAGAATGCGCAGAAACCCGTAACGATTTGAAATGAAAGCAGATATCAAGATGCCCCACAAACGGAGGGCCGCTCTTCTTGCAAACCTGCTCATCGCAGGTGCGGCGGCCAGCGTTTCCGACGCAGCGATCATCAGCATTGCACCCGGGAACGTGAGTTCGTCGAGTGAGATTGGAGCGCCTTTCGATCGGATTAATGATCATCTCGTGGACGGCAGCGGACTTGTGGGCGAGGGGCATGATGGCACTCCCGATGGCACGATGTGGTTGTCGGAGGGCACCTGTTGTGGAGGGAGCCAGGACTTTGATCCCTGGGTGCAGTTTGACCTGGGGGAAACCTATTCCATCACCTCCATCCGCGTGTGGAACTACAACGAGGCGACGGGGGGGAACCTGACCGAGCGGGGTGTCAATGCATTGACGGTTCAGTACGGGATCACGGATGGGCTGGGATCAGCCGTCCCCGGAATCACCAACTTCGCCCAGGCTCCCGAGCCGGTGACCAACGCGTATTCTGGTGAAGTGTTCGATGGCTTCGCACCGTTCACGGCGCGCTACATCAGGTTCGACATCGACTCCAATCACAACGGCGACAACTTTTTCTACGGACTTTCGGAGGTTCAATTTGAAGGGGCCCTCATTCCCGAGCCCGGCTCGCTGGTGCTCCTGAGTCTTGGAGCCATGAGCCTGTTGTGGCGGAAACGCCGCGGTGCGGAGTAGTGGCGATTGACTGACCGGAGGACGCAGGAATCCGTCCCGCCGCCTCGTGGATAATTCGCGGCAGCCTGACCCCTCGGGCCGGGCTGTCGTACCTGCGCAATCGGCCCGAGCGAAGAAAGAACGTTTATGAAGACACTCCTGTTTACCGCCCTCACCGCTACCTTGATGTCAGTCACCGTCCTGCGTGGGGAGATTATCCCAATCCCTGTCGGGAACGTGAGTTCGTCGAGTGAGATTGGGGCGCCTTTCAACCGGATTAATGATCATCTCGTGAACGGCAGCGGGCTCGTGGGTGAGGGCCATGATGGCACTCCCGATGGCACGATGTGGTTGTCGGAGGGCACCTGCTGTGGAGGTGCCCAGGACTTTGATCCCTGGGTGCAGTTCGATCTGGGAGACGTCTACTTGATCACCTCCATCCGCGTGTGGAACTACAACGAAGCGACGGGGGGGAACCTGACCGAGCGGGGTGTCAATGCAGTGACGATCGAGCATGGGATCACGGAAACGCTGGGATCAACCGTCCCCGGAATCACCAATTTCACCAAGGCTCCCGAGCCGGTGACCAACACGTATCCTGGTGAAGTGTTCGATGGCTTCGCACCGTTTACGGCGCGCTACATCAGGTTCGACATCGACTCCAACCACAACGGCGACAACTTTTTCTATGGCCTTTCGGAGGTCCAATTTGAAGGCGCTGTGGCAGGTGTCAATCTGTCCTCCGATCGGTTCCTGACCTCGGCTGACCAGGACACGACGGTGGGGACCCTGACAACGCCGTCCGGTGATGCCGGTGACGCTTTCACCTACACCCTGGTGGCCGGCTCGGGGGATATGGACAACAGCAAGTTCCAGATCGTCGGGGACGAGCTTCAGATTGGCCCCCACGATTTCAGCGGCGCGGCCGATGGCGAAGGGTTTTCAGTCCGGGTGCTGTCCAGGGGTGCGCCGTCGGGGGCGGTGGTGGAAGCGGCGCTGGCTCTGACCGCGATGGCCGACTCGGACGGAGACGGTCTTCTCGATGCCTGGGAGGAAAGGTGGGCTGGCGCCGGGGGCCTGGGTGCTCTCTCGGGACTTGGGGATGCCAATTCCGACGGGGACAGCCTGACCGATCTCGAAGAGTTCAACCTGCGGGATCAGTTCCCCGGCCTGGATCCGACCAGTGCGGACACTGACGGTGACACTCTGGACGATGGGGAGGAAATTGCCGGGGCGGGACTCCGCCCGGTTACCGATCCCACCAATCCCGATTCCGATGGTGACACCTTGAGCGACGGGGTGGAAACAAACACCGGGATCTTTGTGGGACCGACGGACACGGGATCTGACCCGACCCTGCTCGACACCGATGGCGATACCTTCAACGATGATCTCGAGGTTGCCAAGGGGGGCGATCCGAACGATCCCGATTCGACCCTGCCAGTGACGTTGGTGGGCTACTGGCCCTTTGACGGCAATTCCGATCCCCAACCCGACCTGTCGGGCTTCGCCAATGACGCCTCAGTGGTGGCCGGGGCGACCTGGGTCGATGACGTGGACCGCGGTGGGGTGATGGAGTTCGATGGCAACGATTCCTATTTGGAAGCGGCTGACTCGGTGAGCCTTTCCTTGACGGGGGACATCACCATTGCTGCGTGGGTCAAGGTGACCGACTACTCCAATTGGCGTGGGATCGTCGGTAAAAGCGCCGGACCGGGTGGCAATCTCCCGGCCTCCTATGATCTTTATCTGGTTCTTAACGACGGGAGGGCCCGACTCTATAGCGGCAGCCCGAGCGGTTTCGGTCAGGTTACCGCAGGCACAGCTCCCGTGAGCGGCGAGTGGCACCATATCGCGGTCACCAGGATTGGGGACGACGTGTCGTTCTACTACGACGGTCAGCTGGACGGACAGGGAGTGACCACTCAACCGATGCTCGATTCCGATGCCACTCTCCGTATTGGCAACCGGACTGATCTGGTGACCGACTTCCTCGGACGCATGGATGAGGTCGCGATTTTTGATGGCGGCCTCTCTCCTGGTCAGATCATTGCCATCATGGAGGGGGACTTCAGTGACTTTGGTGTCGGAGGAAGGGGAGATCCGCTTGAGCTGAGCATCGCTGGAAGCGGTTCGGATCTCGTCTTCAACTGGAAGAGCCGGGTCGGCATGCTCTACAATCTCTGGACCAGCACCGACCTCGCTGCCGATCTTTCCACCTGGGACCTGGTGGAAGTGGACGGAGGGTATGATATCCCGGCTTCTGGTAGCGGCGTCAACACGCATTCCATCCCGCGTCCCGGTGATGCGATTCGCTTTTACCGGGTGGGGGAGTTTTCGCCCCCACCCATGCTGGAGGAGAACTTCGACGGGGTGGTGGACGGGACTCTCCCGGCAGGCTGGACGACCAGGGGTGGCGGCACCACCGTCTGGGAGGTGGGAAACCCCGGCGCTGGAACGGGCCCCCTGGCTGCCAGGAGTGGGCCCAATTGCGCGGCGACCAATATCGCCGGAAACTACACCGCTTTGGCGGACGTCTCACTGATCTCGCCATCCTTTTCCGTGCCTCCGGAAGGTGCCACTCTCGAATTCCAGCAGTTCATCGACACCGATGAGGCCGGGGATGTGGGGACGATCCGGATTCTCGATGCCGACAACGCTGACGCCCTGATTGAGGAGATGAACCCGCCCGGCGCAATTGAGGGCTTTCTTGCCGGTTGGACCGCGGAGTCCTTTTTGCTCCCGGCTTCGGCAATCGGAAGAAATATCAGGATTGAATTCCGATTTGTCAGCAACGACAACGGAGACGAGTGGGCTGGCTTTTACATCGACGACGTCAAGGTGATCAACCCTGCTCCATAAATTACGATCTGAAATTCCGAGTCGGTTTCCCTTCCTGCCAGAATCCCGGATTATGGATTCTGCAGGAGGGTAAGGGAAGGGAGTTGTGCGCCCTCAGGTCCTGAAATCGGGAGGGAATGCCTCCTTACAATTCACGATGAACCCCCCGCCGATTCCTGTCCTGCTTGGAGCTCTCCTGGTCGTCCTGACTGGACCGGGTCTCCATGCCTCGCCGGATGCGGTAGTGGTTTTCAATGAGATCCACTATAACCCGGCAGGTCAGTCGGAGGAGGGGGAGTGGATCGAGTTTTTCAATCAGATGGGCATCAAGACCGATGTCTCCGGCTGGCGGATCGAGGGAATTGGCTACACCTTTCCTCCGGAGACGGTGATCGATCCGGGTGGTTACCTGGTAGTGGCGAAGGCTCCCCTGGCCGGCCAGCACGGCCCCTTCACCGGCAACCTCGAAAACGGGGGGGAGCGATTGCGGCTCATCAACCAGTCCCATCGCCTGATGGATGAGATCACCTACGGCGATGATGGCCGCTGGCCGGAAGAGGCCGATGGATCGGGCGTGACTCTCGCCAAGCGCCGTCCCTACACCGCTAACAAACCACCCGGGAATTGGACCGCTGCCGCGCAGGTGGGGGGAACTCCCGGGGCGGAGAACTTTCCTTCACCGGCTGCCGCTTCGTCGGTCCTGATCAATGAAATGCCGTCCGCCGGCGAGGATCCGTTCTGGGTGGAACTGGTGAATGTCGGGGCCTTGGATGCCGAGTTGGAAGGCATGATTCTGACCGCCGGGGCCGACCCCCTCCGCCGGCATGCGATTTCGGCGCAGTCGCTGGCAGCCGGGGCCAGGCTGGTGTTGACGGAAACGGAGCTGGGGTTCCGGCCCCTGGAGCATGAAAAGCTGTTCCTTTACGACTCCACCGAATCCCTTGTGTTGGATGGGCGCGAATTGACGGGGAGTCTGCGGGGCCGGGCCGTGGCGCGCGGCGGGGCCTGGCTCTACCCGGATGGGGCAACGCCCGGGACGCCCAACACCTTTGCCTTTCACGACGAGGTGGTCATCAGTGAGATCATGTACAATCCGCCGGCTCTTCAGGCGGGACGAAGTTCTTCCCGGGCGGTCGAGAATTCGGACAACCAGTGGATCGAGGTCGCGAATCGAAGTGCTGGTCCGATTTCTCTTGATGGCTGGAAGTTCAGTGACGGGATAAACTTTACCTTTCCTGCCGGGGTGAGTCTTGCGGCCGGGGAGTACGCCTGCATTGCGCGAGATGCGGTGGAGTTCGCGGACGCCTATCCCGGAGCACGGCTGCTGGGAGAGTTTCAAGGCAGCCTTTCCCGTTCTTCTGAACGAATCCACCTGCGTGACAGCAGCAGGAATCCAGTCGATGAGGTGAGGTATTTCGACAGTGGTCGCTGGCCGGAGACTGCGGATGGCGGCGGATCGAGTCTTGAGCTGCGGGATCTCGATGCCGACAACAGCGTGGCGGAATCCTGGGCCGCGAGTGACGAGACGGAGCAAGGCGGTTGGCAGAATTACAGATACCGTGCCAGGTCCGCGGCGAGCCGCGGACCTGACTCGAAATGGAGGGAGTTCAACTTCGGATTGCTTGGTGCGGGTGAGATCCTGATCGACGACATCACGGTCGTCGAGAACCGGTCGGTCCCGAAGATCAGCAATACGGATTTCAGCAGTGGTGCAACCGGCTGGCGATTCCGGGGCACACATCGGCACTCCACGATTGTGGAGGACCCCGACGAACCAGGGAACAACGTGCTGCGGGTGGTGGCGACCGGTGCAACCGGGCACATGCACAACCAGATCGAAACGACGCTTCTCGGCCGGGTAAGCAACGGCGAGGTTTACGAGATCTCATTCCGCGCGCGCTGGGTGAGCGGTTCGAACCAGCTGCACTCGCGCCTGTATTTCAATCGCATGCCACAGGTATCCTTCCTCGATCGGCCGGTGCACGCGGGCACGCCATCGGCCGCCAACTCAAGGGCGGAGGTCAATATCGGACCCTCGATCCGCAATTTCAGGCACTCTCCCGCCGTTCCGGCCCCGGGGGAGCTGGTCACCGTGACAGCCCAGGCCACCGACCCGGATTCGGTCGCTGGAATGACCCTCTTTTATTCTGTTAACGGATCTGCCAACCGGATCGTGCCGATGAGTGCGGGGGCGGACGGGCTCTACACGGGAACGATCCGGAGACGGACTGCGGGGAGTGTTGTTCAGTTCTATGTGCAGGCCGTTGATGGCCTCGGCGTCACCTCGTTCTTTCCTGCCGCCGGTCCGGACTCCCGCGCGCTCTACAAGATCGATGACGGACTCGCCGCGACCAACGGTCAGCACAATTTCCGCCTCGTGGTCACCAATGCGGAGCGCGATTTCCTCCATGTGGGGACCGAAGTGATGAGCAATGACCGGGTCGGGGCAACCATCATCGACCGCGAAGAGGACATCTACTACGATGTGAAACTCCGTCTCAAGGGCAGTGAGCGGGCCCGTTTCCAGGACAACCGCGTCGGCTACAACATGCGTTTCGGTCGCGATCAGCTCTACCGCGGCATTCACAGGTCCGTCGCGATCGACCGTTCCGAAGGGGTTGGACAGGGGCAGTTCGAGATCCTGTTCGATTTCATGATCGCCAATTCCGGAGGAGTGGTGAGCCGCTACTACGACTTCGTCAGGGTGCTGGCGCCGAAGGACGTGCATACCCGGTCTGCCGTGCTGCAGATGGCGCGCTATGATGAAGTCTTTCTCGAGTCGCAGTTTGAGAACGGTACGGACGGAAACCTTTACGAATACGAGTTGATCTACTCTCCGAACAATGCCGACGCGAGCGGATTCAAGCTGCCAAATCCCGATGGCGTGAACGGGGTTTCCGTGAGCAACCTTGGCGACAGCAAGGAGAACTACCGCTGGTTCTTCCTGAAAAAGAACAATCGAGAAGCGGACGATTTTGGTCCCATCATCGCCTATAACAAGAAGTTCAGCCAGGGCGGAACGGCCTTCGAGAACGGACTGGAGGAGGTGGTCGACATCGATGGCTGGCTCCGCGGCATGGCCTACGCGGTTCTCTCGGGAGCGGGTGACAATGCCGGCGCCAACAGTCAGCACAACGGGATGTACTACGCGCACCCGGACGGAAGGGTGATGTTCCTGCCGCACGACATGGACTTCGCGTTCAGCACCACCCGCAGCATCTTCGCCAACTCGGAATGTTCCAGGCTCACCGCGGATCCCGCGCGCAAGCGAATCTATCTCGGTCACCTGCACGACATTATATCGACAACCTACAATCGCGATTACATGTCGATGTGGACCACTCACCTGGCTTCCTTTGATTCCAGCCAGAACTGGAGAGGACATCTCAGCTACATCACGAACCGTTCCAACAATGTCCTGTCCCAGATCAGCAGCGGAATTGACCCGGTGGAGTTCTCCGTCACGACCGACAGTCCGCTTACGGTGGGCGCCGGCAGTGCGTCGGTGACAGGGTCCGGCTGGGTGAATGTCCGGGAAATCCGGGTGCATGGCGGGAGCTCTCCGCTCTCCTTGTCGTGGTCGGACACCGATTCCTGGGAGGTGGCTCTTCCTCTCCTGCCGGGACGGCACATCTACACCCTCGAGGCGCTCGATTTCTCAGGAAACCTGGTGGGAAGTGACTCGATCACGATCGACAACACCAGTGTCATCCCTCCTGCCTCGGATCAGAATCTCGCGATCACGGAGATCCACTATCGCCCCGGTTCGCCCACCATTGAGGAGGAGGGACTCGGCTTCGATGCCCGCAGCAGGTTCGAGTTCGTGGAGCTCATGAATATTTCGAGCGGGACGATCGACCTGACCAATGTGCGGTTTACTGAGGGCATCAGTTTCAACTTCACTGAATCGTTGACCGGTGTCGTGCTGGCGGCCGGTGAGCGGATCGCAATCGTCAATGACTTGGTGGCGTTCTCGCATCGCTACCCGGCGGTTCCGGCAGCAGCGATTGCCGGAGAGTTCACGGGCAACCTGAGTGACGCCGGGGAGGCTCTCCTGCTGGTGGCAACGGATGAGACCACGATCCGCAGCTTCACCTACAGGGATCTTCCACCCTGGCCTGCCGCGGCGGACGGACTCGGGCCTTCCCTCGTCCTGGTTCATCCCGAGGGCAATCCGGATCATGCCGATCCTCTGAACTGGCGATCCAGCGTATCAGCCGGGGGCAACCCTGATGCCTCCGATGCGATCGTCTTTGCAGGAAACGCAAATGCCGACCGCGACTCCAATGGGCTTCCCGACCTGATTGACCATGTCCTGGGAAACCTGTTCCTTCCGGATGAGGCGCGTCCGATCGGCGGAATTGAAGCGGGCGGGGTGGGGGGATTGACAGAGGACTACTTCACGTTTTCGTATCGCCGTAACCTGGCCGCTGACGATGTGATCGATTTAGTGGAAGTGTCGGAGGATCTGGAGAACTGGAATTCCGGATCCGAGTATGCCGTTCCTGTCGCCACCGTGAATCTGGGAGACGGGACCGCGTTGGTCACGTGGCGGGCAGCGCAGCCGACTCACCAGGCGCCCCAACTCTACTTCCGTCTGCGGTCCCGGCTTCGATGACAACAGATCTCATCATGAGCGGGTCATGCAACCCCGGGATCCATGGTTCAGTTACCCGTAGGGGAGTTCGATCTGAAACGTCAATTGGTTGGGAGTGCCTGTAACCCGGCTCAAACCAGGACGTCAGGGCTTGAAACCTTGAGGAAGAAAAGCAGCGACCTTACTCCTCGGGGGCAGGGTTTTCCTTCTTTCCGGGACGCCGCAGGGTCATGATGCCGTGATCACCCTTGTCGGATTTGTAGGAGGCATCGAAGGTTTCCGCATCGAGTTTGCCGTCGAGAGAATGGGTTCCCACCAGTTTCGGGAGGACCATCTCGCCTTTCACAAGGAAAGAGCCGTCGGGGGCCCTTTTTGCCGGGATGGTGTGAACGTAGTTTCCGAACTGGACAATCCCCCAGCCCGCACGATAGCGGAAATCATAGGTCCCTGGTTTCTCAGGAGTGGGAGTGACAATGCACCAGAGCGGTCCCTCGTGGCCGTTCCACTTGCTCTTCCAGTTCCCCTTCCAGGGCCCGGTGATATCGGTAGGCTTGCCAGCTGCTACAGCCTGGGCCACCGCCTTGTCAAAGCGGGCGTGGTAGCTCAGGCAGGAAGGAAGACTGAGCAGGCAGGAGAGCAGGAGAAGGGATCGACAGATACGGTTCCTCATTCTGTGGATTGGCAGGTGGGAGGATTCAGGTTCCAAGTCGGGGTTGAACCCGACTTGAAACCTTGAACCTGAAACCAGTTTAGATCTTGGGTTCCCAGCCCGGGCGGTAGTCGCGCTTGACGAGCTTGGAGGCTTCCTCGTTGTCCTTGGACTTCATGTTGGGGCCGTCCCACTCGATGGGTCGTCCTTCGCCGATGCGCTGGGCGAGGCAGCCGAGGAGGATGACCTCGTTGAGGTAAGCGGCGATCTCAAAGTTGGAGTAGGAGGGCTTCTTGGGATCCTTCATCATTTCGAACCACTCCTTCACGTGGCCCGGTGAGCGCGGGACCACCTTGGGGATGTCCTTGCAGGCCGGGTGGTTATTGATGTTGGTGTAGGTCTTTTCCCCCTTGCGCATGAGGAAAACGTTCTGCCCGTAGTCGTCGGGCGAGTAGATTTCGCCCTCCGAGCCCTTGATGAGGCAGCAGCTCGCGGGGAGCTTGTTGCCCTGTTTGGCAACCAGGTTGGCAGTGATATCGCTGTAGGGACGGATAGGGGCCTGGCGGTCACGGGGATTTCCGTCGTACCACCAGAACTTGAGGGCCGGCCAGTCGCCGCGCGCGGGGAAGTCATAGCGCACCCGGGAGCTGAGCGGGAAGGTCTCCTTGTAGGGGCGGGAGGCCACTTCGCATTCGATGCGGTCGGGGTAGCCCAGCTTGAGAGCGCGGAAGGGCATGTTGACGGTGTGACACGCCATGTCACCGAGGGCGCCAGTGCCGAAGTCAAACCAGCCCCGCCACTTGAAGGTGTGGTAGACGCCCGCCTTGTAGGGACGCGGGAGGGCGGGTCCAAGCCAGAGATCCCAGTCGAGGTGCCCCGGGACCGGATCGGAACTCTTGGGGCGGTTGATTCCCTGGGGCCAGACGGGGCGGTTGGTCCAGACATGGAGTTCCTGTGGTTTGCCAATTGCGCCAGAGTGAATCACTTCCACTCCGCGGCGCAGTCCCTCGTTGGCGCTGCCCTGGTTGCCCATCTGGGTGGCCAGTTTTTTCTCGCGGGCCAGGTTGCGCATGATGCGCGATTCCCACACGGTCTGGGCGAGCGGCTTCTGCACGTAGGCGTGCTTGCCCATGGTCATGGCGGTGATGGCGGCCACGCCGTGGCAGTGGTCGGGAGTGGAGACCGTGACGGCATCGATCTGATTCTCCATTTCCTCCAGCAGTTTCCGGAAGTCCTGGTATTGTTTGGCCTTGGGAAACTTCTTGGCCTTCCGGTTCATCGTGTTGCGATCGACGTCGCAGAGGGCAACGATCTCGCCTCCCTCGCGAGCGGCGTTGTCGGTGTCACTGCTGCCCTTGCCACCGGTGCCGATACAGGCCACGCGGATCTTGGAGTTCAGGTTTTGTCCGCTCACGATGGCGGGGAACCCGAGAACGGAACCGGCAGTGATGCCGGTGTTTTTGACAAATTTACGGCGAGTGAATTGCTTCATGACTTGGGCGGGGAGTGTAGAGGGCCGAACGAAGGTGGGAAGCGGATTTTTTTGCATGAAGAAATGATCTTTTGATCGATTTTCGTCCGGGTGGGCGTAAAAAGGGCCCTGGCATCAGGCCGATCGATTGAGAACCTCAGCAGAACAGGAACGGTGGCAGAAGTGAATGATTCGGAAACAGAAACAATGAAGGGCGAATCGGTCGTGACCAAGCGGCGTTCGTTCGTAAAGGGAGCGACCGGGGCCGGCTTGTTCCAGATCGTGGCTCCACACGTCCTGGGTGGACGCGAGCGCACGCCACCCAGTGAGACCTTTGGGGCGGTTCTCATCGGGGCCGGGGGCCGGGGACCGGGGACCTTCGGGGATCTCAGTGGGAAGCACAAACTGGCCATCCGGGAGATCGCACGGTGTGACGTGAAGTGGGTGGGCAAGTCCGATAACAAGACGCGCTACACGGATTTTCGTCGGGTGCTTGAACGAAACGACGTGGATGTCGTCGCCATCGGCACCCCGCCCCACTGGCATGCCTTGATTTCGATTGCGGCGATGGAGGCAGGTAAGGACGTGGTGTGCGAGAAGCCCATGACGCGGTTCCTTGCCGAAGGTCGTGCGGTGGTGGAAGCCTCCCGTCGCACCAAGCGGATCTTCCAAGTCGGGACCTACGGGCGCTTCGGCGCCTCCAATGGCCGGAACGACATGCGTAAGATCGTACGGGCCGGGCTTGTGAACGGACGGGAGGTGCGGGTGGTCCACCGGGGAGGATTCAAGGTGAGACAGTGGTCCGGTCCCGTGCAGATAAAACCCCAACCAGTGCCCGATTATCTCGACTGGAACATGTATTGCGGACCTTCTCCCCTGAAGCCGTTTCATCCGCCGCGTTTCGGCGGCATGCATCGCGGGTACTGGGACTACGACGGCGGTGGACTGGGGGACATGGGACAGCATGCCCTTGACCCCATCACCTATCGCATGGGTAAGGACGAGACCTCGCCTGTTGAAGTCACGGCTCATGCGCCGCCGGCGCATCCCGAGGTGGCCGGGATGTGGGGATGGGTGCGCTTCAAGTATGAGGATGGAGTGGAGCTTGTCCTGGAGAGTGGGGAGTGGGGCGAGCCACATGGCCTGAAGGCGAAGAATATCAGCCGGGAGGACCTCAACGAAGAGGAGCGCCGTGCGTTTGACGCGATTCCCGATGAGGAACCCCTGGTCGGGTTCGGGGAGGCGGTGAAGACCCGGGTGCTTGCCGGGGGACATCCCGAGGTAGCTCACCGCACCGTGAGTCTCATGCATCTCGCCAACGTCGCCTTCCGGACGGGGCGGTCAATCAAGTTCGATCCCAAGACCGAGCGTGCGATCGGTGACGAGGAGGCAAACCGCCTCATCGACCAGCCAATGCGGGCCCCTTGGCATCTGTAGGGTTGGGATCCTGGATTTAAGTCAGCAACGAATTGGAACAATGGCAGAAGAAACCAAGATCAAGCGGAGCGTGTTCGTGGAGCGCTTGCCGGCTCTGAGAAACAGCAGGTGGGGAGGAATCAAGAAGGAGGAGGGTGACAGGCTGGTAGCTGACATTCTGAAGGAGGGAATGGATGCGGTCAGGGAACTTATTGACGGCCTGAAGGAGGTGGACAGCGGAGAGGACTGGCAGGAGCGCCTGCTGCTGCACCAACTGGCCACGCACTGCAGCGTTCCCGCCCGTGCGAATGACCGGAAGATCCTGACGGAGACCTACGCGTCGGTTGCCCTGGGTGATCGTCCGGGCACGGTGCGAAGTTTTTTGCTGCAACAGCTGCGCTACGTTGCCGGGGCGTCTCTCGCACCAAGGCTGGCGCCCCTTTTGAAGGACGATGATCCGCTGGTCCTTGATGCGGTGACGGCGGTGATGGTTTCAATGGGCAGTGCTACGGAGAAGATCCTGGAAGGAGCTCGCAAGGACGCGCAGGGGCACGCCAAGGTTGCCATCACCCACGCCTTGGGGCAGTTGAGCAGGAAGTGAGGCAAGGGGTCGTATTCCGTTGGGGCAGGGTAGTTTCTTCTTCTTCGAGTGAGTTGTGAAGGAGGCTCCCCTAATCTCGGTGGTGGGGTCCCTGAATGTCGACCTCACCTTTCGAGTGCCCCGTTTCCCGGCTCCGGGGGAAACCCTGGCGGCCTCGCAGGCGTTGACTGCGTTTGGAGGGAAGGGAGCGAATCAGGCGGTAGCGGCTGCGCGGGCGGGTGCCCGGGTGCGCATGATCGGGTGTCTAGGCAACGATGAATACGGGAAGCGCTATCGCGATTATCTGGCGGGAGAGGGTATCGATCACGCCGGGGTGCTGGCAGGGGCCGAACCAACAGGGACGGCCTTTATCACGGTGGACGGGGAAGGGGAGAACACCATTGTCGTGCATCCTGGTACGAACCACGAGCTCACCGAGGCAAAGATGGATGGACTTGTGAGTCACTTCAGGGACTCAGCGGTGACCCTCCTGCAGTTGGAGTGTCCCCTCGATGCCGTGGTGCGTGCAGCCGGAGTGGCAAAGAAGGCGGGTGCGACCGTGATCTTCAACCCGTCCCCGTGGAGCCCGGAGAGCATGGAGAGGAACATCTCATTTGACATTCTCATCGTCAACGAGCGGGAAGAGGAGGGGTTGCGATCTGGAAACGGGATGGCCTGTATCCAGGAAAGATGTGAGGCAATCATTGTGACGCGTGGGGCGCAATCCACACGGGTCATCACGGGAGATGGAGATACTCTTGAGGTGGAGCCTCCTTCGGTCTCGCCCGTCGATACGGTGGGGGCCGGGGACACGTTTGCCGGTGTATTTGCCTTTGCCCATGCGGAGGGTCTCGGGCTGTTGGATTCCGTCAGGATGGCCAACGCGGCGGCCGCCCTCTCCACCCTCAGGCCGGGTGCGCAGGAAGCGATGCCGGGCAGGGCGGAAATTGAGAAAATGTTGTCCCGGGGTGCCGGGTGACGATTCTGTTCAAGACCATGTGCCGCAGGTCAGGGGCCTCAAAGGCCGGGAGACTTCCGGGCCCAGCTGCGGGAGCTGGCGTTGGGACCCGTTGTCCGGATGCTAGGCAAGGATGTCCTTCAGGACCTTGCCGTGGACGTCAGTGAGGCGGAAGTCGCGACCGGCATAACGATAGGTGAGTTTTTCGTGATCGAGGCCGAGTTGATGGAGAATGGTGGCGTGCAGGTCGTGGAAGTGGGTCCGGTTTTCCACGGCCGCAATTCCGTTTTCGTCGGTGGCACCAAAACGAAGGCCGCCCTTGATGCCGCCGCCCGCCATCCAGAAAGTGAAGCCCTTGTGATTATGATCGCGCCCGTCCTGTTTCTTCACATGAGGGGTGCGGCCGAATTCTCCACCCCAGATGACGAGGGTCTCATCCAGCATGCCACGCTCCCTGAGATCCTCGAGGAGAGCGGCAAGGGGCTGGTCGATGCCAGTGCAGTTCTTGGCAAGGTTCTTGCGCAGGCCGTTGTGCTGGTCCCAGTTGCCCTGACCCAGCTCGATGAAGCGAACCCCGGACTCGGCGAGGCGGCGGGCGAGGAGGCACTGGCGCCCGAAGTCATCGGTTTCGGGTTGACCGATACCATACTTGTTCTTCATGTCCTCGGATTCCCTGGCGAGGTCCATCACCTCGGGGACTGCAGCCTGCATGCGGAAGGCCAGCTCGTAGGACTTGATCACTCCATCGATCTGGCTGTTGGTGTCCTGCCGGTTTTTCAGGTCGCGGTTCATCTCTTGGATGAAGTCGATCTGGCGGCGTTGGAGGTCGGTGGTGAGGCGGCTGCTTTCGAGATTCTGCAAGCTGGCATCCTTGATGGGACGCCCGAGGGCACCGATGGCCGTGCCCTGATAGAGAGCGGGGAGGAAGGCGCTGCCGTAATTCTGGGCCCCGCCCACGCGGGCCGGGGGAGAGAGGCTGATAAAGCCGGGAAGATTCTCATTCTCGGTTCCCAGGCCGTAGAGGACCCACGATCCCATGGAGGGTCGCACGAATTGGAAACTTCCGGTGTGCAGTTGCACAAAGGCCTGTGGGTGAGCGGGGACGTCGCCGTACATGCCGTTGAGGAGGCAGAGGTCATCGGCGTGCCGGGAGAGGTGCGGGAAGAGTTCCGAGATGGGGAGACCGCTTTCGCCCCGTGGTTCAAACTTCCAGGGGCTCTCCATGATCGAACGCCCGTCAATTTTCTTTCCGTTGTTGCTGGAGAGCTCCGGTTTGTAGTCGAAGGTGTCCACGTGGGACGGGCCTCCGCGCATGCAGGCGAAGATCACCCGTTTGGCCTTCCCCGGAAAGTGCGCCTTCTTGGGCGCGAGGGGGTTGGTGGAGAGGGCGGGTCGACCGCTGGCCTGGGAAGCAAGCCCGGTGAAGGCCATGTAACCGAAACCGGCGGAGAGAGACCGGAGAGCCCGGCGGCGGGTCAGATAATGGAGATCAGACATGGTTGGTACGGAGTGACAGGCTGACTAGTTCAGATAGCGGAATTCCGCCGAGGCGATGAGGCCCTGGGCCAGGGTGGCCCAGGCCACGCGTTGGCGTTCCTGGTCGTTCTTCGCGTTGAGACCGGCTCCAATATCCTGCAGCAGTGCGAGGGAGCGCTCGCGTTCGAGGATGGTGGCCGGACGGCCGAGGGTCAGGGTGTAGGCAAGGTCAATGCGCTCCCTTTCCTCTGTGCTGAATTCGATCAGGCGCTGGGCGATGGCTCCGGTCTGCTCAAGGACGAAGGGATCGTTGAGCAGATAGAGGGCCTGGGTGGGGACGGTGGTGATCTGGCGGCGGCCCACGATGAGACTGGGTTCCGCGAAGTCGAAGACCCGGAGGGCCTCCGGCAGGGCATTTCGGATGATGGGGAGGTAGATGCTGCGGTGTCTGGCAACCTCCTTGCCGAATGACGCGGCATTGCTGCGGCCGTAGTTGACGTCACCCAGTTCCTGCAGCACCGAGCCGGGGAATGGCGATGTCTCGAGCTGCCCGCCGGCCTGGAGGATGGCATCGCGGATGGCCTCGGCTCCGAGGCGGCGCCGGCTCATCTGCCAGCAGAGACGATTTTCGGGATCGAGCTGGTAGTTCTTCTCATGGTGGTTTCCGCTCAGCTGGTAGACGCGGGAGCAGGTGAGCTCCCGGATGAGTTTCTTCACCGACCAGCCGTTCTCCATGAAGTTGACCGCGAGCTGATCGAGCAGGGCGGGATTGGAGGGAGCCTCCCCCATCTTGCCGAAGTTGTCGACCGTGCGGACCAGTCCGGCGCCGAAGAGGTGGTGCCAGATGCGGTTCACCATCACGCGGGCGGCGAGGGGATTTTCGCGGGCTACCATCCACTCAGCCAGCTCACGCCGGCCACTGGTCTCATCATTGATGAGGGGACGGTTGGACGCTGCGATCACATTGAGGAATCCCCGCTCCACCGCTGGGCCACGCTTTTTCGGGTCGCCGCGCAGGCAGATTCGGCAATCAGCCGCCGTCCCCTCGGTGACGCCCATCACAAAGTCCGGGGCAGGAGGGGCACTCTTCCGCAACCGGGCGACCTCTTTCTTCATTTTTTCCATCTGACTGCGCATCTCCGCCATGCGCTTTTCCGGTGCTGCAGCGTTCCCCCCGGGGCTTTTCTTCCTGGCACTCTGCTTCTTGAGGTTCTGGTACTGCTTGGTGGTCTTGGTGAGTTTCCCCTGGACGGTCTTGAGGGTCTTCTGGTGTTTTTCCCGGTCGGCAGCCTGGGCGGGATCCTTGTCGCCGACGGCAATGAGCTGCGTGGGCTGGCGGTTGCCGCCACCGCCCTTGGTGCCGTAAAGGGTGCGGCTACTGGTGAAGATGCCAGCGAGGGCATAGTAGTCCTTGATCCCGATGGGATCGAACTTGTGATCGTGACAGCGGGCACAGCTCACGGTCAATCCGAGGACGGCACGGGTGGAGGCATCGATCTGTTCGTCGACCATCTCCATCTGGAAGACCTGCTTGTCGCGCTCGTTGAGAATTTTGGGACCGAGGGCGAGGAAGCCGGTGGCGGTGAGACGTTCCTCGCGTGTGGTATCCGGGGTGCTGGTTTCGTCGAGGAGATCGCCGGCCAGTTGCTCGCGGATGAACTGGTTGTAGGGCTTGTCCTTGTTGAAGGAAGCGATCACGTAGTCGCGGTAGCGCCAGGCATGGGGATAGGTGAAATTGCGCTCCATCCCGTTCGATTCGCTGAAGCGGGCCACGTCGAGCCAGTGCCGGCCCCAGCGCTCTCCGAAATGGGGAGAAGCAAGGAGTTGGTCGACAAGACGGGCCACCGCTTCGGGGATGGAGCCCTCGTCATTGAGGAAGGCGTTGATCTGCTCGACGGTGGGCGGGAGCCCGATGAGGTCAAAGTAGAGTCGTCGCACCAGGGTGCGGCGATCGGCGTCTCCGACTGGTTCCAGCCCCCTGGCTTCCATGGCGGCGAGAATGAAGCGGTCGATTCCGGTGCGGGGCCAGTTGCGGTCCTGCACGGCAGGGGTGTTCCGCTTCGCCGGCGGAATGAAAGACCAGAACTTGCGCCCCTCCTCGTAATCGATTTCAGCGACCTTGAAGGGTTCGCTTTCTTCGACGCGGGGGTCGGGAGCACCAAGGGTCACCCATTTTGTCAGGGCCGCGATCTCCTGCTCGGGGAGTTTCTTCTTCGGCATCTTGAGATCATCATCGGTATGCCGGATCGCGGTGATGAGGAGGCTCTTTTCCGGATTGCCGGGAACGATGGCGGGCCCGCTGTCGCCACCGCGGATTACGCCTTCCTTGTGGTCGAGCCGGAGGCCTCCCTTGATCTTTTTCCCGGCCGAGTGGCACTGGTAGCAGCGGTTCACCAGGAGGGGTCGCACGCGCTTCTCGAAGAAGCTGACGTGGGCGGGGTCGAGTTGCCCGGCAGGGTCCGCGGAGGCGGGAACCGTGCCGACCGACACAAGCAGGATGCTCGCGTGCACTCTCAATCTCATGGACAGAGTATGGGGGAAGGGGGGGTGGTCTTTCAAGAAATTGAATCCGGGGGTGCTCGACAAGCTCTAGAGTCTGTGGTTTAGCAGGTCCCCGACCTTCCATGAGAATTATTGTGACCGGAGGAGCAGGCTACATCGGTAGCGTGTGCGTCGAGTTGCTCTGCGACTCGGGTCATGACGTGCTTGTCATCGACAATCTCGGGGAGGGACATCGCGGAGCCGTTGACCCGCGGGCGGGACTGGAGGTCATGGACCTGAGGGAGACCGCCCGCCTGACCGATGTATTGCGAGATCATGAAACGGAGGCGGTCATCCATTATGCCGCGGATGCGCTGGTGGGGGAATCGATGGAGAACCCGGCCAAGTACTATCGCAATAACGTAATGGGCGGATTGAGCCTGCTGGAAGGGATGGTCGGGGCGGAGGTTTCGAAGATAGTGTTCTCCTCGACCTGCGCCACCTACGGCGTTCCCGGGTCGGTGCCGATCGATGAAGCCTGCCCGCAGAATCCGGTCAACCCCTATGGTCATTCCAAGCTCACCTTTGAAGGCATGTTGTCGTGGTTCGCGAAGATCCACGGGATCACCCCGGTCATTTTCCGCTATTTCAACGCGTCCGGGGCGTCCGCGAGGTTCGGGGAAGACCATCGGATTGAGACCCATCTCATTCCAAATGTCCTGTTCGTGGCGCAGGGTAAACGCGACGCGATAGAGGTGTTCGGAACGGATTATGAAACGCCGGATGGATCTGCCGTGCGGGACTACGTTCACGTCTGCGATTTGGCGGCAGTGCATCGCCAGGCTGTGGAAGGGGAGGTGAGCGGGGCCTTTAACCTGGGGACGGGCCGGGGGTATTCGGTGTGGGAAGTGATCGAGGCATGTCGCAGGGTCACCGGACATGAGATTCCGGTGGTGGAAGGCGATCGACGGGTAGGTGATCCGCCGGTCCTGGTGGCGGCCAGTGAAAAGGCCGCGGCAGTGTTCGACTGGGCGCCCGCCACCGACCTTGAGGAGACGGTGCGGAGTGCCTGGAAGTGGCACGAGGCCCATCCGGATGGCTACGGAGATTGATTGTCATTCATCGATAGGTGCGGCAGGCTGCGGGCGTAAGGGGCAGACCGCCCCACCATTGCCTGAATCATGAAAACCATCGTTCCTGTTCTCGCCCTGTCCCTCCTCGCCGCTCTGAGTGCTCCGGCCGATAAGACCGGAGGCAGCAAGGCAGCCGCTGCCAAGTCGGGAAAACCGCTCAAGTGCCTGCTGGTGACGGGGGGCTGCTGCCACGACTACGCCTTTCAGTCAAAGGCACTCACCCTGTCATCCTCGGCCAAGGCCGACATCGACTGGACGGTGGTGAACAAGGGAGGGAAGGGGACCACGGCCCAGATCGATCTTTACGATGACCCGAAGTGGGCGGAGAAGTTCGATGTGGTGGTGCACAACGAGTGCTTCGCCAACACGAAGAATCCGGATTACATCAGGAAGATTGTAAACGGGCACAGGGGTGGCACGCCGGCGGTGGTCATTCACTGTGCGATGCACACCTACCGTGCAGCCGGCATAGACGACTGGCGTCAGTTCCTGGGAGTGACGAGCAGAAAGCACGAGCACCAGGCGCGTTATCCGGTCAGGACCGAGAAGAAGGACCACCCCATCATGAAGGGTGTGCCCGGGGACTGGGTGACTCCCAAGGATGAACTCTATGTCATTGAGAAGATGTGGCCCAATGCCATCGCGCTGGCGACCTCCAGGAGCGAGAAGACGCAGAAGGCGCATCCGGTTTTCTGGGTAAACGAATTCGAGGGGGCCCGGATTTTCGGAACAACATACGGCCACACCACTGACACGTTTTCCGACCCGGTCTTCCTCAACCTGCTGACCCGCGGGATCCTGTGGTCGGCTGGAAGGTTGTAGCGGCCGGGGCTACGAGAAGTGCTCCATCATCTTGGCTCGCAGGAAGGCGACGGAGCGCTCCAGTTGCTCCGGTCCGTCCACTCCGTCCTCGATGGAGATCCAGCCGTCAAACCCGGTTGAGTTGAGGGTGGCGAAGATGGCGTCATAGTCGTTCATTCCCTGGCCGATTTCTCCGTGGGCGAGGCGTTCGGCATATCCGGTGACGCCCTCCTCGCGGGCGAGATCCTCAAGGGTCCCATGCTTCAGGTAGCGGTCGCTGGCGTGCATGGTGACCACGCGGTGTTTGACGCGCGCAAGGAGCTCAAGGGGGTCCTCGCCGGCCAGGAGGGTGTTGGAGGGGTCGTAATTGACCCCGAAGCCGGGGTGTTCGCCCACCGCTTCCACGAGGTCGCAGAAGATATCCATTGGTTGGGCGAACTCGGGATAGTCCCAGAAGCCATCCTTATAGTGGTTCTCAAGGACGAGCGTCACGCCGTGCTCCGCGGCAAAGGGGAGGCAGGCCTGGATGGAAGTGGCGGCGAGTTCAATGCCCTCCTCACGTGAAACTTCTGGCCGGCGTTGACCGCTCAGGACGCGGCAGAACCGTGCACCGAGGGCATTTGACATCTCGATCCACCGCTTTTCCTTCTCGATTTCCTGTGCCCGGAAGGCGGGATCGGGGTGGGTGAAGTCCGGGGAACAGCAGAGCATCGGGATCTCAAGGCCCATCTCGTTGCACGCGTGTCGGTAGTTGTTCCAGGTTCCCGGATCCTCAAGATCGACGATGAGGGGATAGAGTTCCACCCCATCCACATCAAGGCCGGAGGCAAAGGCGAGATAGTCAGAGAGGCGCATGGAGCCGTCGACGAGGGCTTCCAGTTCCGCTTTGGGGAAGGTGGCGAGCTTGGGCATCTTCAGGATCAGGTGAGGATGAGCGAGTATTCAGGGTGAGGGGTGGCCCCGGGGTGGAGCGGGACAGTGAACGACTGCAGCCGGAATCACTTTGACCGTCACAACCCGACCTTGTCCGGGTTTCGCCCGTGAGCGGGATACTGCTCAAGTTCCACCACACAGCCACTGACCGGGCCCGTGGCGTCGTCGAGCCAGTAGACGGCCCCGGCGGCGATTTCTCCGGACCTGAGGATGCGGCCGGCGGGGGCATAGATCCTGGGAAGTTTGGTGTGCCAGTCCGGGTCGAGACCATCTTCCTGCTTGCGGGCTGATTCGTTTTCGGTGAGGACCCAGCCGGGATTGATCTGGTTGACAACCACACCATAGTCCCGGTGGAGGGTGTCGCCGAGATTGCGGGTCAGGGCCATGAGGGCTCCCTTGGAGCTGGCGTAGGCGGCGAAGTATGATTCGCCACCGTGGGCATTCACCGATCCGATATTCAGGACCCGTCCCTTGTTGCTGGAGAGTTCCTCAAGGGAGGCCTGGATGAGGAGGAAGGGAGCACGCACGTTGATGGCGTAAGTCCAGTCCCAGATCTCGAGGGTCATGTCGGCAGGCTGGCGCCGCGTGACGACCCCGGCATTGTTGACGAGACCGTCCAGTCCCCCCAGTTCCCCGATCGCGGCCTCCACCAACTGGGCGGGGACGGCCGGATCGGACAGGTCGGAGACATGGTAGGGGGCTCCGTCCAGTTCGGCTGCGGTTTCCCGGGCCAGGTCTTCCTCCAGGCCGTGAATGAGAACGCGGGCGCCCTCCTGCACGAAACGCTGGGCGATGGCCTTTCCGATTCCGGTGGTGGAACCGGTGACGAGGATGCGTTTGTCTTTCAGCCGCATGGTGAGTTGCTGGATAACGAATTCAGGTGCTGTGCACCTGGTCACAGATCATTTTCAGGGAAGCTTCCACATCCCCGGAGGCGGTCTGGAAGGAGTCGGCGTCGATGGTGAGGGGTGCTCCCAGGACGACGAGGGGTGCGCCGTAGGAGGGACAGGCCACGGCCTGCTCGAGGGACAATCCGCCCACCGCCTGGACGGGCACGGAAACGGCTCCGACCACCTCTTTCAACTGGTCTAGCGGGCTGGGCATGCGGTTGCCGGCAGCGGCAATACCGCGGCGTTCGTCGTAGCCGATGTGGTGAACGATGTAGCCGCAGCCGAGATCCTCCAGTTTCCGGGCACCCTCGACCATGTCGGGGCAACCCAGGTTGTCACCCATGATTCCCACCCCGTAGTCCATCCCGCACTGGACCACACACTTGACCGTTTCTTCGTGGGACCGGGCCATGACCACCACGTGAGTGGCGCCAGCCTTGGCCATCATCTCGGCTTCCAGGTAGCCTCCGTCCATCGTTTTCAGGTCGGCCACGATGGGAGCCTCGGGGAAGTTTTCGCGGAGCGCGCTGACGGAGTGCAGTCCATGGGCGAGAAGAAGTGGGGTGCCCGCTTCCAGCCAATCCACTCCCGCCCGCAGGGCCATGGCGGCGGTATCGATTGCTTCATCGAGGTCGATGAGATCGAGGGAAATCTGGACGGTGGGTTTGTGCATGGGCAGTGGTAGCTCTAGAGATCGCAGGCGGGAAAGTCAAAGGCCCAGAGAGCAGGGGGACTTGCTCCAGGATGTTCGGGACGGATGATAGACAGTCATGCCGGTGCGGGGTCTGGAATCCTTTCCGGAGGAGGTGTCCTGGGTGGCAGGGAAGCGTGATAATGGTAGTCAAGGGCTGTAATTCGTGCTCCTGTTGCCCCGTCCGGGAAGGAGATTCCCAATGCTCACGAAATTCTGGTCCTCTCTCGTTCTGGTTGTGCTTCTTGCGGGCAGGGTTGTGGACGCGGGTGAACCCGAGCCCGACCCCGCCGAATTACCGCGTATTGCCCCTCTGGATCCAGCGGCTGCGGCTGCTTCATTCCAACTCGCACCGGGCTTCCGGATTGAAGTTGCTGCCTGCGAACCGCAGGTGGTCGATCCGGTGGCGATCGCCTTCGATGAAGATGGGCGGCTCTTCGTTGCTGAGATGCGGGGTTACCCCGAACGCCGGGAGCAGGCCCTGGGTCGGATCCGGCTTCTTGAGGACCGTGACCGGGATGGCCGCTACGAACATGCCACTGTATTTGCAGACAATCTGAAGTGGCCCACCGGGGTGGTCTGCTGGAAGGGGGGCGTCTTCGTCACGGCTTCGCCAGACATTCTTTATCTTGGCGACCATGACGGGGACGGAGTGGCCGAGGAGCGCAGGACCGTCTTCACCGGATTCGGCGCTGGACTGGATCCCCTCAACATGCAGGCCCTGGTCAACAATCTGCAATGGGGACCGGACGGGCGGATTTACGGCTCCACCGCCTCGAACGCGGGGACTGTAAGAATGGAGTCGGAAAAGAGCGGGGGACTGGATCTCCGGGGATCGGATTTTTCCTTCGATCCGGAGTCGCTCATCCTGCGCCCGGAGTCGGGAACGGCGCAGTTCGGACTGACGTTCGATGACTTCGGGCGACGCTATGTCTGCAGCAACAGCCGGCATCTCATGGCGGTGATCTACTCGTGGCCCTGGAATCGGATGGGTGGGTTGCCTCATCCCCTGGTGGAGATCCCGGTCGACGGGGGGGCGGCGGAGGTCTTCCGCATCAGCGGAGTGGAACCGTGGCGGGTGGTGCGGACCCGGTGGCGGGTGCAGGGCAGGGTGATGGGGCCGGTGGAGGGAGGAGGTCGGGCGGCTGGATACTTTACCTCCGCGAGCGGATTGACGGTTTATCGTGGAGATGCCTTCGACAGGGACCAGCAGGGGACTGTTTTCGTAGGGGACGTGGGAAGCAACCTGGTGCACCAGAAGTTGATCGAGTTTCCGAAGGACCGGGTGCAGCCGGTGGCACGGAGACCAGATCTGCTGAAAAGGTCGGAATTCCTGGCTTCCAGTGACAACTGGTTCCGCCCGGTGCAGTGTGCCAATGGTCCGGATGGGGCACTCTACGTGGTGGATATGTACCGGGAGACCATCGAGCATCCCTGGTCGATTCCGGAGTCCATCAAGAAACACCTCGATCTCTACAGCGGGACGGACCGGGGGCGGATCTGGCGGGTGGTTCCGGAAGACTTCAGGACCACGGCCCCTGCGGAGCGGTCCCGGTTGACGGTAGCCGGCCTGGTGAAGTTGCTGGAAAGCGGCAACGGCTGGGAGCGCGACACGGCCATGCGTCTCCTGCTGGAACGGAAAGAACAAGGCGCGGTGGACTTGGTGGCCGGGCTGGCACGGGACCGGATGCGGGACCCGCGGGCGCGGACGCAGGCGCTCCGGCTCCTGGCACGGCTCCGGCCACTGACGGAAGAGGAGGCCCTTCAGTTGTGGGAGGGTGAATCCAGTCCCGAAGTGCGCCGGCAGCTGGTGCGGATGTGGAGGGAAGTGGACGCCGATCGTCTGGGAATCTGGTCGCGGGATGTTGATCACGGTGTGCGTTTTGAAGCGGTCCTGCGAACGCTCGATTCCGGGGGAGAGGTGACCGTGGGAGTGCTCGGGCGATTTCTGGAGACGGCCCGGGAAGATCCCTGGATGAGACAGGTGACCCTGGCTGCCGCCAGGATTCATGGAGTCCTGGCGGAACTGGTTGGCAGGCAGGATGACTTTTCCCGGGCAGTGAGGCTCCTGCGGGATGCCGGGGTTGCCAGTGATCATCCCATGGCCCGGGCGTTGGTTGTCCAGGCGCGGGAGAGAATGGACAAGGGAGAACCGCCGGGGGAGCAACGGGACGCTGCCCGGTGGGTGCTGGCAAATCATCCTGAGACCGGGGCTGGGAATCTGTTGGCGTGGGTGGTGGAGGGTGAAGGGGAGAATTCCGCTTTCCCGGCGCTGTTGCGCCGACCAGCCAGTGAGTGGGAGGGGGAGGCCCTGGACCAGTGGGAGAAGATTCCGGTGCGGGCGAGGGGGAGTCTGCTGACCAGGATGTCGGCAGCGACAGTTCTCTCCGCCATCGAAGAGAAGCGGGTGGCAGCGAGCGAGGTCGGGTTCCAGCAACAGCAGGGTCTGCGTTCCCACCTCGATCAGAAATTGAGCGGGCGGGCGGTAGCGATTTTCGGGGAGGAGAGAGTCCTGACACGGGATGAGGCCACGGCGCATTACCGTCCGGCTCTCAGGCTGGAGGGTGACGGCAGGGAGGGGAAGGTTCTCTTCGGGCAGCGTTGTGCCCTTTGTCACAAGAGCGGACAGAGTGGAGCGGGACCGGATCTTGCGACTCTTCGCAACAAGGGTGCCCCCATGCTGCTGGAAAACCTGCTTGCCCCGGACCGCGAAGTTGCTCCGCAGTATTCCCTATGGGAAGTCCACCTGCAGGATGGCGCAATGCTGGCGGGTGTGATCTCGGAGGAGGATGCCAGGGAGTTGACCCTCTGGTTCGCCGACGGCACCTCACGCAAGGTCGCGCGGAAGGAGATCGCGAGACTGGTGAATCTGAATCGTTCCCTCATGCCGACCGGGCTTGAGAGTGGACTGAGTCTGCAGGAGATGGCCAACCTGCTGGCCTACCTTGCAGCTGACGGGCAGTGACTCTGTGCCCTGCCGGGGAGGGGGCATCTTTAAGGAAACTTTCTCTCTGGAGCAGGGTTTCACTGATATCCGTAGAGATCTGTCCTTGCCGGTCGCGGGCGGTGATCCCAGACTTCGAACACCTCCCGCACTCGATCACAGCTATGTCCCAGGCAATAATGGATCCGGATGAAGTCCGGCGGTTCGCCAAGGAACTGAAACGATTCAATGACGAACTCCAGGTGAAGGCATCGTCCCTGCAGTCCCGGTTCACTGCCCTGGGGGATACCTGGAAGGACCAGGAGAACCAGAAATTCGCGGAAGAGTTTGTCGGAACGATGAAGGCACTGAAGAAGTTTATCGAGATCTCCGAGAAACATACACCCTTCCTGTTGCGCAAGGCGCAGCGGATCGAGGAATACCTCGACCAGCGCTAGGCAGATTGTCACCCCCGTTTTTGCATGGACCGGCAGGCCAAGGTCACATCAGTTGACGCCCTCACTTCATTCCGCTCGAGCCTTATCATCTACATGGGCTCGGTGGGGAATGCCCTGGACGAGGTGCGTGACGAAGTGCGCCGCATGCGGACGTGGCTGCAGGTGGATCAACGAGCCTACTGGGGTGGGCAGCTCAAACGTCTGCGCAAGCAACTGGAGCAGGCGGAGGCCGAGTTGTTCACCTCGCGTCTCAGCGCCATGACAAGCCACAGTGCGGCACGGCAGATGGCGGTTACGCGGCTCCGGCGGATGGTCAGGGAGACCGAGGAGCGGGCCAAGGCGCTGCAGAAGTGGATTCGCAATTACGATAGTCTGGTCGAGCCTCTGATCAAGAAGCTGGATGGCATGCAGCACTTTGCGTCTCATGATCTGCCCAAGGCGGTCTCCTCCCTTGCGCAGGCGGAGCGGACCCTCGACGATTACACCCGCATCGCGTCGGAGGGCGGAGGGAGCAATGGACCGGACGCGGGAGCAGAGAAGGAAGAGGAGAGGGCGGAGAAGGGGTCCGCTGCAGAGGAAGGGGGGGCGGCATGAGCGCGAGAGCGAGTGCGGTGAAACTGACCAAGTCCACCAAGGCCGTCCTGCAGAGCTGGGACCAGGTGAAGGCCCATTGGCGTGACAGCAGGCAGAGAGAGTTCGAAAAGGACTTTATTGAAACGCTTCCCGACGATATCTCGGCAGCCATCCGGGTGATCGAGGAGATCGACAAGATTGTAACCAGAGCCCGGCGCGATTGTGAGGACTAGACTTGGAGTCAGCAGAGGGTTGGAACTCGCCAATGGACTGGCGGGGGCGATCAGGGAGTTTTCGGAGCGCGAGGAGGCGGCTGCCAAGCTGCGGCGCACCAGGAGCTTTGCCACCAAGCGGGCCTTTGAGCAGGGAGGCGAGAAGGAAAAGGAACTGCTGGAGACAGCCATCACGACGGCGGAGGCTCGTTCGGCTGACGAGAAGGAACACGCCGAAACCCGTCATGCAGCGAGGGTGGAGTGGATTGAGCTCGCGCTTCCATCCAGCAAGCGTCTGTTGTCCCGGCGGGCGGAAGAACTGAAGGGCAAGACGGCCTCCGAGCTGCAGGTCCGGGCCGTGACCGACAAGGTCACGCGGCAACAGTCTCTGGAAAAGCTGACCGGGATGTACGAGGGGTTGCATGCCGAGCTGGAGCAGGAAAAACAGAACCTTCACAAGTTACACCGGAAGAGCAGTGGTGCGATGCGCGGCTATCCGCGTTTCCAGAAGAAGCTCAACCCGGCCTATGGAGAATCCCTCGAGCTGGGTGAGTTGGACACCTCCGGACAGACACCGGACTTCCTGGAACGTGTGCGGAAGGGGATTGCGGAGGGAGAAGAGAAGCTGGCGGTCTTCAGGAAAAACGGCCTGGCGCGATTGCTGAGCTTGTTCCCCTGGTGGCTTTTATTGGTTCTGGGATGGGGTGCCGCTGTTTACCTCTCCAACTTCTGGGAGGGAGGAGAAGCGGTCTGGTCGCTTGCGGGCTGGGTGGCCGGGGGTACCGTCCTTCTCATTTTCCTGCTGCAATTGGCCACCGGCGGAGGAGCAGAGCCGGCGGCTGGGGCGGTGGCGGAGCAGATTGAGAGGACAAGGCGGGCCTGGGCCGTCTGTTCGGAGCGGATTTCCCAGCGCTACCAGGAGGAGAAGGAGCAACTGGCTGCCGAGGAAGCAGCGGGGGAGAACCGTTGGGTGCAGGCCGATGAGGCTGCAAGCAAACTGCGGGAAGAGGGCGGAGGCAGGATCGAAGAAAAATACCAGCGCGCCCGGGCCAGGAATGATGAGATGCGCGATCGCATCGTGGGTCCGTTAAATTCCCTCCACGAAGGGCGTCTGGAGGAATTGCAGCAGGGAGCCGCTGACCGTATCGCCAGCCTGCAGGCGGAACACGATGAGGAGGTGGGGGAAGCAGAAGAGACCTACGAGGAGGCTCGAAATGAAATGGAGGCGGAGTGGACCGCGCGGGTGCAGTCGATCTACCAGGAGGCGGGAGTGATAGCGGAGTCGCTGGCGCCCCTCACCCCGCCGTGGGAGCAGAGTTATCTTGAGCGGTGGCAGCCCTCCGCCGAATTGCACGATGTGGCGCGCTTCGGCCGGGTTTCCGTGGCCGGGGATACGCTGGCAGAGGAGCTCAACCTGAGCCTTCCGGATGCGAGAGCGATCGAGGTTCCCATGGCCCTGCAACTGCCCCACGACGGATCGCTGCTTTTCGAGACTGACGGGTTTGGACGTGAAACGGCGCTTGAGGCGCTCAACAACATCATCCTGCGCCTGCTGGCCACCACCCCGCCGGGCAAGCTGAACTTCACCATTATCGATCCGGTTGGGCTGGGGGAAAACTTCGCGGGGATCATGCATCTGGCTGACTACGAGGACAGTGTGATCAACGGGAGGATCTGGACGCAGCGGGGGCAGATCGAGGAGAAGCTGGGTGAGCTCAACGAGCATATCGAGAAAGTGATCCAGATGTATCTCCGCAATGAGTACGATACCATTACGGACTACAACGAGCAGGCGGGCAATATTGCGGAGAAGTATCACTTCCTCGTCATTGCGGACTTTCCCTCGGGCTTCAGCGAGACGGCGGCCAAGCGCCTGCAGAGCATCGCGATGAGCGGACCCCGTTGCGGGATTTACACCCTGATGCACTGGGATCACCAGCAGACCGGCGGTCCGGCTGAGCTGATGCCGGAGGCTCTCCGCGAGAACAGCATCCGCATCCGCTGCGAGGGCGATCGCTTCCTGGTGGGCACGAACGATCAGAACGGGACGCCGCTGGAGTTCGACCCCGCACCCGATCCCGAGATTGCGATCGAGTTCATTCACAAGATCGGCGCCAGCAGCGTCGATGCGAACCGGGTGGAAGTGCCTTTCCAGCACGTCATTCCGAAGGAGGGTGAATTCTGGAGCAGCGACACCACCAATGAGTTGAGAGTGCCCATCGGGAGAACTGGAGCGACCAAGCTGCAGTATCTTGCGATCGGGAAGGGAACCCGGCAGCACGCTCTATTTGCGGGGAAAACGGGATCGGGTAAGTCGACGCTCTTTCATGTGATCATTTCGAATCTCTCGCTCTGGTGCAACCCCGACCAGGTGGAGTTCTACCTGGTGGATTTCAAGAAGGGGGTGGAATTCAAATGCTACGCGGCGGCGCGTCTGCCGCACGCGCGGGTGGTGGCGATCGAGAGTGACCGGGAGTTCGGCCTGAGCGTGCTCAAGAGGGTGGACGAGGAATTGAAGCGGCGGGGGGACATGTTCCGCAAGCTGGGGGTGCAGGACGTGGCTGGCTATAAGAGGGCGGGCGGGAGCGAGTCGGTGCCGCGATCCCTCCTGATTATCGACGAGTTCCAGGAACTCTTCGTGGAAGACGATCGCATCGCACAGGATGCCTCGGTCCTTCTGGATCGCATTGTGCGCCAGGGCCGTGCCTTCGGCATTCATGTGCTGCTTGGGTCACAGACACTGGGCGGCGCCTACAGCATGGCCCGTACCACGATGGGTCAGATGGTCATCCGGGTGGCGCTTCAGTGCAATGAGTCGGATGCCTATCTCATCATGGATGACTCCAACCCTGCCCCACGCATGCTGACACGCCCGGGGGAGGGGATCTACAACGACAGCGCCGGTGCCCTGGAAGCCAACAGCCCGTTCCAGGTGGTCTGGCTGCCGGATGAAGAGCGGGATCAGTCTCTTCAGCATGTCCTCAAGATCGCGGAGGAGAACTCGTATGACTGTTCCACTCCCATTGTCTTCGAGGGGAACTCTCCGGCTGATGTTGGCGAGAACGGGTTACTCCACGGACTCCTGCACGCCGAGGCGGTCGAATCTTCTTTCTCCAAGCGGTCCTGGCTGGGTTCTCCCAACTCCATCAAGGGTCCAACGGAGGCAACCTTCCATCGCCAGAGCGGGAACAACCTGATCGTGATCGGCCAGCGGGAGGAGGCGGCCCTGGCCATGCTGGCCGTTTCGCTGGTCTCCCTTTCCGCCCAGTCTGCGAAGGGTGGGATCCGGTTCATTGTATGTGACGGAACCACCCCCGGGTCGTCCGAGTCCGCGTTCCTGCAGAGAGTGGTGGAAGCGGTGCCACACCAGGTGGAGGTCGTCAAAAACAACGATCTGCCACGTGTGATGGGCGAGCTGGGCGAGGAAATGAAACGGAGGGCGGCGGACGAGGAGATCGCGGCCAATGACCCGCCGGTCTTCCTGCTGATCCACAACCTGCAGAAGTTCAAGAATCTCAAGCACGAGGATGACTTCGATTTTTCGTTCGACAGCGACGATGCGGGTCCCAACCCGGGGGCGCAGCTCAACGAGATCGTGACGGAGGGGACGGGTTACGGGCTGCACGTGATGGCAACGGTTGATACCTCCAACAATGTGAACCGTTTCCTGAGCCGGAAGGCGCTGAGCGAATTCGAGATGCGGGTTATTTTCCAGATGAGCCAGAACGATTCGGCCGCCCTGGTGGACAGTCCGGCGGCAAGCAACCTCGGCATGCACCGCGCTCTCTTCTATAATGAGCACGAAGGCTCCCTGGAGACCTTCCGGCCCTATGCCCTGCCTGGAAACGCCTGGGTGGAGGAGGTGGACAAGGAGCTCAAGAGACTGGTTGGGTAACGGAATGCCGGCAGGGACAGTGGATCCTCCGGGGAGCGGAGCACCTGTTCTGTATCGGTTCGAACTAGCGGCCTAGCGGCCTAGCGGCCGGCGAGCCGTGGATTGCGACTCCCGCTAGAGGATGCCGCGGGCCTTGAGGTTGTTGAGGCGGTGGGCGATGTCGGCGAGGCCGTCGGCAGTGCACTCGTTGTAGTCCCGTCCGTCGGTGGTATCGATGCCATGCCCGGAATCGAGGTCCCGGAGGGCCTGGAGGGCGGCGTCATCGTGCCGGAAGAGTTCGACGAAGACATGTTCCAGGGTGCCGGTGCGCGCCACCGCGGTGAGGAGGGAGCCGATCCAGCCATCGTCGGTGGAAAGGCACCCCCGGGTGGTCATGGCGGAAGCGTGGAAGCAGCCGAGTTCACCCGCCGCACCCATCTGCGCGATGAGGTTCTCGTTTTCCGGAATGCTGAGGTCCGAGTCCCCACAGTGGGCGGCATCGGTGAGGGACTTGAAGAACTTGCTGTCGCCGCCGACGAGGGAGTTGGCGGCCTGGAGGAACTTCCAGAGACGCCCAATGTCGGTGAAGGTGGCGAATTCGCCGGGACGCAGGAACTCGACATGCCACGAAGCGACGCAGGAGTCAGCGAGCCCGGCCTCGGTGTAGCAGCGGTGATGGAGCCGGGCGTTCTGTTCAACGGCGGCCTCAAAGTCGGCTCCATCCTTGCGCGGTGAGCCGCTCATCCATTCCTCGATGGAGGTGGAGGAAACGATGGTGACCCCGTGGGTCTTGGCTGCTTCCAGTCCGGAGAGGAGCTGGTCCGCCACCGCGGATTCGTCCCCGGGATTCATGGGGTCGGCGCCGCCCACCATGAGGACGAAATAGAGTTTGAGGTCGAGATCCTTGAATCCGTTGCAGATCTCGTCGAAGTCCTCACCCCTGGTGCCGGGGATGACGGGAACCTGCACGCCGTCGAGTTTGACGCGGCTGAGTTCCTGGAGCTTTTTCATCTCGGCGAGAACGACCAATTCCCCGTCGCTGGTGCGTGGGACATTCCCGTCGTCATCGGGAACGATTCCCCCCACCCATCCGGAGTGGGTGGCGACGACCCCGAGTTCAATGTCGGTCTTGTTGATGATGTCAGCCATGATGCAGGCAGGAGTGTCCAAAGTGGGAGGCGTTGGTCAAGGATCGCGGTGGGGATATTAGTTATCTGTTATTGGTTATCAGGAGGAGGGTTTACGATTCTTGTTGAGAGGGGAGAGGCTGCCTTGCTGTAGTAGGGCCATGAATTTGCGAATGATCTTGTTGCTGGGGATGCTCTGGGTGGGAGCCGGGGCAAGGGCGGAAAACTGGCCGGCGTGGCGGGGGCCGCACGGCAACGGGGTGGTGCCGGACCGTGAGGGCCCCACCAGCTTCGCCGCGGATCGCATGTGGAAGGTCAAACTGGAGGGCCGGGCCTGTTCGACTCCCGTGGTGTGGGAGAGCAAGGTGTTCGTGACAGGGTTGATCGGGAAGAATGACGGAGTCCAGGCCTTTGACCTGAAGACCGGGAAGGAAGTGTGGCGCAAGGAACTCGGAGCGGCCCGGCTGGGACGGACGCAGCGTATCGGCAGCAGCGCGAATTCGTCCCCGCTCACCGACGGCAGGAACCTCTTCGTCTATTTCAAGTCGGGCACGGTGGCCTCCCTCACGCTGCAGGGAAAGGTGGAGTGGAGGACCAGCCTGGATGAAGTCACCCATCCGGACAAGATTCTCTGGGACCGGGGCACTTCGCCCATTTTTGCGGGCGGTCATCTCGTGATCGCTGTCATGCAGCAGGCGGGGACCTCCTATCTCGCTGCGCTTAACAAGGAGAACGGGAAACGTGTCTGGATGACGGAGCGTCTCTTCAGGACGGTCGGGGAAAACGGGGACAGCTACTCGTCGCCCTTCGTGGCGGAGGTCAACGGAGTGGAGACAATCGTGACCTGGGGAGGAGATCACCTGACCGGGCATGACGCGGGGACCGGGAAGCAGCTGTGGTTCTGCGGTGGGTTCAACCCCAAGCCGGAGCGGGTGTGGCGCACCATCGCCTCTCCCTCCGGGACGGACGGGGTGGCCATCGTTCCCTATGGACGGGAAGACCGCGTGGCGGGGATCAAGCTGGGAGGCAAGGGGGATATCACCAGCGCAGCCTGGCTTTGGAGCGCCCGGGGCTGGGGCTCGGACACCTGCACCCCCGCCGTGCACGGGAACCGGGCCCTCATGCTTACCGATACCGGGAAGACGCGGGGAACCCTGACGATGGTGAATGCAACAACTGGGGAGAAGGCCTGGCAGGAGAGCCTGCCGAAGTCTGTCCACACTTTCTGCGCTTCGCCGGTGGTGGCGGGCAGATACCTCTACGTCGCGCGCCGGGACGGGGCTGTCTTTACCGCCAGGTTGACAGCGGAGGGGATCGAGAACCTGGAGGAAATCAACATTGGGGAGGGTGTGATAGCCTCCCCGCTAGTGGTGGATGGCAGGGTGCTTATCCGGGGGGACAGGCATCTGGTCTGCCTCTGGTGACTCGGTCGCTGCGTTCAGCTGATCAATCCGAGGGCCTTGGCGGACGAGATGACGGCTACCGCAACGATGGCGCCCGAACTCAGGAGGAAGGCCGTCTTGTAGAACTGTCCGCCCTCAAGCTCCCTGGGTGCCCACTTGCGGTGCATGATGACCGCGGCATAGACCACGATGAGGAGGATGAAGGCGCTGGCGACCCCTCCGATGATGACCATGAGTCCCGGGGCCTGGAACCGGAGAAAGAGAATGGCCCAGATGGCCGGAAAGACAAAGGCACAGATCCCCACGGATTTTTTGCGGCTCTCGGGATCCTGGAAGTTCCCCCAGCCCAGTTGGCTGAAGGCATCGCTGAAGAGCCGGGCCCAGGCTGCGAGGGCGGAGAGGAGGGTGGAAAAGAGCACCACCAGCGCCCCGCCAAGGAAGATTCCGAAGGCCCAGGGACCGAGAGACTCGGTGTAGATCGTGCCCAGCTGCGAGATCATTTCAGTCTTGGCCGGGACGAGGCCATTTCGATGAAGAATGGCGGCCCCCAGAATGTAGAAGAGCACTGTGACGAGGGTGTAGCAGAGCATGGCGACCATGGCGTCCAGGGTCATGACCCTGATCCAGCCGCGGGCGCGCCGGAGCCAGATGTCGTGTGCTTCCCCGCTGGTCCAGCCCGGGCGGGGTCCGGTGTGGGCGGCGTAGCCTTTTTCCAGCAGCCAGTAGTTGTAGGCCATGATTTCGTCTCCCCCCACCCCGGTGATGCCGAAGGCTCCCACCGCGATGATGACCGCGGCGGTGGGCAACTGGAAGCTCAGGCCGGAGAGGATTTCCGGGCTGCTGACCGCGTTGGGTGTCCACTGCAGGGCAATCACCGAGACCAAAGTGAAGATGGTGAAGAGCCCGATCATTATGAGGGAGAGCTTTTCGAGAAAGCCGTAGCGCCCGACCGAGACGATGACTGCCACGACGAGGGCGGTGAAGAGAGTCCACCAGATCAGGCCAAAGTCGGCCAAGGCCGGGATCTGCATGAAAATGAGGGCCACTCCTCCCACGATCCCGCCGACCTGCAGGAACTTGAAGGACATGATGAGGAGCCAGATCCAGATCGAGAGGTGTCCCCTGCCGAGGCGGGGCCCGGGCAGGTCGTTGAGGGCCTGCATGGTGGTCCGACCGGTGTAGATGGCGTGTTTGCCGAACTCGAGTTGGAGGGCGACCTTGACGAGGCAGGAGAAAATGATGACCCAGAGGCAGACGAAGCCGGCCTTGGCCCCGAGGAGGGTGGTGGCAAAGAGTTCCCCGGAACCCACGATGGAGGCCGAGAGGATAAACCCGGGTCCGAGAAAGCGAAGTTTGCCCGAGAAGGTGGTGGGGGGCTCGAGGATGTTATCCTCGGTGAGGCGATACGGGTTTTCAGCCATGGGGTAGAGCAGTTTGCATGGATTGGAGGGTTTGCTGAAGCTCCAAATAGGGCAATGGGGAAGGAAAGGGGGAATTATAGGGAGATTTCGGTGAATAGGACAGGGCGCCATCGCCGTCGAATGGACCGAATCCATTTGTATTATGATGAAGCGTTTCCTGTTCCTTTCCCTGGCTCTTGTTGGTGGGTGTGTTTTACCTGCCTGTGATTTCGCGAAGTTCTCGGAAGATATCGAATCAAGGAAACTGAAGGAGAAGGTCGCGCAGCTCGAGAAGGAGCGCGAGGATGCCGCTCTGGATGCGGAGTTGGAGGAAGCGCGTCGCCAGCTGGAGATCGCGCTCACCGCCCTGGAAGTGGAGAGTCCCGATGCAGGCGGGGCGTCTGACGAGGTCGGAGTGCCTGATGCCGACCCCAACGATTCGGAGAATTTCGCGAATGTGCCCCGGGCCATCGTGGTGGAGGAACCACCCCTGGAAGGTGGACCGCTTCCGGATGACGGTCAGGCGGTGGCGATTCAGGATGCGGTTCCGGCAGCCCTGTTGGACGCCGGAGACCACCAGATCTTCTTCGCGGAGCTCTCCAGGTTCGGAGAGTGGTTTGAGACCCGGGAGTATGGATTCGTCTGGCAGCCGGCAACACTCGCGACAGATCCGGCCTGGAGGCCCTACACCCGGGGCCGCTGGGTGAATTCCGACCAGGGCTGGACCTGGCTCTCGGACGAGCCCTTTGGCTGGGCGGTCTATCACTATGGCCGCTGGGTTCTCCTCGCCCAGCACAGCTGGGTGTGGGTGCCGGGGGATGACTGGGCCCCGGCCTGGGTGTCATGGCGCCAGAACGACGACTATCTGGGATGGGCACCCCTGCCGCCCGAGACCCTCTACGACGAGGTATACGATTACGATCCGGGAATCGACCTGGCCTACGATGTGTCCCCCGACTACTACAACTTTGTCCCGGTGGACCACTTCTACGAGCCGGTGCAGCCCCACTGCGTGCCGCGGGTGACGGTGATCACCATCATCATCAACACCCGCAACGTAACGCGCTTTTCGATGCGTGGAAACCACGTGCATTGCGGGGGTCCGGACTTCGCCTGGGTCAATCGGCACGCGCGGCGGCCCGGACGTCGTTGCCAGCTCGACTTCGGGGGCGGCCGCGACCACTTCGCCCACCGTCAGCATCATCGTCTGCACGAGGACAGGTTGCACGTCTTTGCTCCGCGGGTCGATGCACCCTGGAATGCCGCAGTCTGTCCCAGCCGGGTAGCGGGTGACCTCGGTCGGGTCGATATCGTGCGGGCCGGCAAGAGGGAAATCAAACGGGATCTCAGGCACCGGCATCATGAGGCCTCGGTGCGGAGACATGAGGGCGCGCGGGAAGCCATCGCGACGACGGAATGCCAGGCGGCCCTGCGCAACAATCTGCAACGGCGGAGGACCGCGGGAGAACAGCAGGAGGAGAATCCCCTGGAGGACAGGCAGCGGCGGAGGGCAAAAGCGGAGGAGAGCCTGCGTGCTGCTACCGAAGCGGTGGCGGCAGCGGAACGGCGTATGCAGGACCGCAAATTGCAGCCAGAGGAGCGTGCGGAGGGACGACGGATGATCGAGAAGGCCGGGAAGGAAGTGGCAGCGGTGCGCGAATCGCTCAGAAGGCGGGAGCCAACTGAAGCACCCCGGCCCGTTGTTCCCGGTCCGGGCACGGGTGAGAAAGAGAATGCTCTTGAGGAGGCCCGGCGGCGAGCCCTTGCCGAGCAAAAACTGTCGGAGGCGAAGCGCGAGGAGATCGCGCGTCAGCGGTCCGAGGAAGTGAAACGCCGGGCCTTGGCTGAGCAGAAAGCCGAGGAAGTGAAGCGGCGGGCTCTTGCCGAGCAGAAGGAGCAGAAACTGGCGGGAGCCAAGCGCGAAGAGATGGCACGTCAGCGGGCCGAGGAAGTGAAACGCCGGGCCCTGGCCGAACAGAAGGAACAGAAACTGGCGGAAGCCAAGCGTGAGGAGATGGCACGTCAGCGGGCCGAGGACGCGAAGAGCCGGGCCCTGGCTGAGCAGAAAGCGGAGGAAGTGAAACGTCGGGCTCTTGCCGAGCAGAAAACCGAGGAGGTGAAGCGCCGGGTCCTGGCGGAACAGAAGGAACAGAAACTGGCGGAGGCCAAGCGCGAGGAGATGGCACGTCAGCGGGCCGAGGACGCGAAGAGCCGGGCCCTGGCTGAGCAGAAAGCCGAGGAAGTGAAACGTCGGGCTCTTGCCGAGCAGAAAACCGAGGAGGTGAAGCGCCGGGTCCTGGCGGAACAGAAGGAACAGAAACTGGCGGAAGCCAAACGCGAGGAGATGGCACGTCAGCGGGCCGAGGACGCAAAGAGCCGGGCCCTGGCTGAGCAGAAAGCCGAGGAGGTGAAGCGTCGGGCCTTGGTCGAGCAGAAGCAGGCTGAGGAGGCAAAGCGCCGTGCTCTGGCGGAGCAGAAACTGTCGGAGGCGAAGCGTGAGGAAATGGCGCGGCAGCGTGCCGAGGAAGCCAAACGTCGTGCTCTTGCCGAGCAGAAGGAGCAGAAACTGTCGGAGGCGAAGCGTGAGGAGATCGTACGTCAGCGGGCCGAGGACGCGAAGCGGCGGGCTCTGGTGGAACAGAAAGCCGAGGACGCGAAGCGTCGGGCTCTTGCCGAGCAGAAGGAACAGAAACTGGCGGAAGCCAAGCGCGAAGAGATGGCACGTCAGCGGGCCGAGGACGCGAAGCGGCGGGCTCTGGTGGAACAGAAAGCCGAGGACGCGAAGCGTCGGGCTCTTGCCGAGCAGAAGGAACAGAAACTGGCGGAAGCCAAGCGCGAGGAGATCGTACGTCAGCGGGCCGACGACCTGAAACGTCGGGCCCTGGCCGAGCGGAAGCAGGCTGAAGCGAAGCGTGTGGAGATGGTGCGTCAGCAGACTGAGGAAGCGCAGCGTCGGGCTCTTGCCCAGCAAAGGGCGGAGGAGACCAAGCGCCGGGAAGTCGCTCGTCAGCAGGCCGAAGAGGCGAAGCGTCGTGCCCTTGCCCAGCAGAAGACCGAGGATGCCAGACGCCGGGCCCTGGCTGAACAGAAGCTGGTCGAAGCCAAGCGCCAGGCGGTGGAACGTCAGCGCGCCGAGGATGCAAGGAGGCAGGTCCTCGCCCGTCAAAAGGTGGAGGAATCCCGCAGGCGGGCTGAACTGGACTCCCGGCGCAAGGCCCAGATCGACGCGCAGCGGCGGGCGGAAGCAGTCCGTGCCCGGGTGGAGGCCCAGCGTCGTGCCGAACTGGACGTGCAACGGAAGGCCGTTGCCGTGCAGGCCCGGCGCCAGGCTGACGCCCAGCGGGCGGCCGCGGAGGCGAGAGGGCGGGCAGCAGCCAAGTCGCGGGCGGAGGCCCAGGCTGCGGCGCGCCGGCAGAAGACGGAGGCGGTTCGGCGGGAGGCCGCCAAGAACTCACGCAGTCGCAAAACGCGCTAGCGCGGGAGGTCGTTGATGGGGCGCCGGATGAGCCTCCCGTCAGGGGGTCCCGGGCCGTTGGCTTCTCTCCAGCAAATCAACGTAGGCGTCGGGAACGAGATCTTCAGGGGTCACAGCCAGGGGCCCCATGAGCTGGTGTGCCTCGGCCTCTCCATCCCCGATAGAATCCCCCTCGGCGAGCACGACCTCGAGCTCCAGGAAGTCCCCCAGTCCCTCGACCCGATCGAGATGGATACGGGTCCGGCCGACGAGGTAGAGATGGCGGACTTTCCGGACCACGGTCTTTTCCCCGTAGGCGGTAGCGAGGATATGGCGCAGCCCGGTGGGATCGGAAGTGGGGGTAATGGAGTAGTGGGAGGTCTTGGGTCCCTCCTGGTCCGGGCGCTGGTAGAAAATGAGTTCACCCTGCCCGGGGCCGAGGATGCGGAGCTTGAGGCGGCCGGAGGGGCACGGGAAGAAGATATCTTCCTGCGCGATGACTACCGGTTCGGAGGGGGACAATTCCCGGGCCCGCCGGGCGGTGTCCTCGTAGTCGGACAGGCGGGCCTTGATTTCGACATTGCGGGCCATGGCGCCGGCTATCTCTTCAGTTTCCGGTCGTGGTAGGGGTCGCCGGCCGGGGGGCGGATGGGCATGAGGAGTCCGCCGGATTCGCCGAGTTCCTTGAAGAGTTGCGCGCGGAGGGAGTCGGCCTTTTCCCGGAAGGCGGGGACCCTGATCAGGTTGTGGCGTTCGTGGGGGTCGCTCTCGAGGTCGTAGAGGCCATTGATGTCCCAGTGGCCATGGGTGTAGACGTATTTCCAGCGGTCGGTGCGAAGGGCAAGAGTGGTGGGCTGGGCGGGAAAGTTCCACTCCCAGTGGTATTCGTAGAGGATGTGGTCACGCCATGGGGTGGGAGGTTTGAGGCCCTTGAGGAGGGAGAGGAAGGAGCGTCCGTCGAACTTGGGGGCATTGGCGGGGGCCTCGGTTCCGGCGGCCTCGAGGAGGGTGGGAGCGATGTCAATGTTCTGGACCATTTCCTCGATCACGGTGCCGGGCTTGATGCCCGGTCCCCGGGCGAGGAGAGGGACGCGGATGCTTTCCTCGAAGGCATCGCGCTTGTCGTAGAAGCCGTGCTCCCCGAGGGCGAAGCCGTTGTCTCCCATGTAGAGGACGAGGGTGTCCTTGGCCAGTTTGCTCTGGTCGAGGTGGGTGAGGAGACGTCCGATGTTTTCGTCGAGGCCGTGGATGGTCTCGCAGAAGTTGTAGTAGAGCTCGTCGAAGTCAGGGACCGGGTCGTGGTCGAGGGGGCCGGTCTGCATGTGGTCGATCCCGTGGATGCCGAAACGGCGTTCGCGGACCCAGCGGGGCTGGGTGGCGTAGTTCTCCTCGGTATTGGCCATGGTGGCGGGGTAGGGGATCTTCCTGCCCTCGTAACGGGTGGCATGGCGGGGAGCGGGGGTGAAGGGGTAGTGGACGGCCTTGTAGCCGAGGTAGAGGAGGAAGGGTTGATCGGTGGGGCGCTCCTTGAGCCACTTGATGGCCTGGGCGGTCAGGATGTCCGCGTTGTAGCCCTTGAAGGCCTGGCGCCTGCCATTGATGTTGAGCTCGGGATCGAAGTAGGTGCCCTGTCCCTTGAAGCTGACCCAGTGGTGGAAGCCGGGCCGTGGTTCGTCGTTGTCGTGGCCCATGTGCCACTTGCCCACGTAGGCGGTGCGGTAGCCGGCCTTCTGCAGGTGCTGCGGGAAGAAGACGGTACCCTTGGGGACGGGGCGCTGGTTGTCGACCACGCGGTGGTGGTGCATGTACTGGCCGGTCAGGACGGAGGCCCGGCTGGGGGAACAGAGAGATGTGCTGACGAAGGCGTTGGCGAGGTGAGCCCCTTCTTTGGCGAGCCGGTCGAGGGCCGGGGTTTCCAGCCACTCGGGGGCATCGGGGTGGAAGCCCATGAGGTCGTAGCGATGGTCGTCGCTGAGAATGAAGATGATGTTGGGCGGCTTGGCGGCGGCGAAGGCCGGGAAGAGGGAGGCGGCGAGGAGCCAGGGCAGGAGTGAACGCATGGTGGGAGGATGGTGATGTGGTTGCCCGGGAGCAAGAGCGTAGCTCCGGTTCCGGGCGTGATTGGGCTTAGTCCCTGGTCACCTTGCTGCCCCACCAGGTCGCATTGGGCTGGAACCCGGGAGCGAGGAAGTTGGCATGCTGCTTTTCAAGCCGGGGAAGACGCTGGGTTTTCACGGCGGCATCCTGCTGGGTCCGTCGAGCGGCATCGAAGCGGGCATCCTTCTTCGGGATCCGGGCCCCGGTCCCGGCGAGCCAGGCATCGAGGGCGGCGCGGAGTGTTTTCACCCGTTCCACTTCCCCGGCGGCGAGGTTGGACTGCTCCCCGATGTCCCGGGTCAGGTTATAGAGTTCGTCCCTGCCATCCTCGTAGTAGTGAATGAGCTTCCAGTCCCCCCGGCGGATGATGGCACTAGGCTCGCCACCCTGGTTGCCATAGTGCGGGTAGTGCCAGAAGAGGTCACGCGGGGGAATGGTATTGCCCTTGAGGAGGGGGACGAGGCTCACCCCGTCGACGTGCTGGGCGGGGAGGGGGTCAAGGCCTGCCAGTTCGAGCAGAGTGGGATAGAAATCCGTTCCGGTCACCGGGATCTCGCAGGTTGTGCCGGGCCGGGTCACTCCTGGAGCCTTGATGTAGTAGGGTTCGCGGATGCCACCCTCCCACTGGCGGCCCTTGCCGCCGCGGTAGGGCAGGTTGGAGGTGGCGAAGGCATCACCCGAGGAGACTCCGCCGTTGTCGGAGGTGAAGATGACGATGGTGTTGTCCGCGATCTTGAGTTCGTCGAGGGTCTGGAGGACGATGCCGACCGCGTCATCCATGCTTTCCATCATGCCGGCGTAGATGGGACAGTCCTGGACCTGGCGCACCGGCAGGGTGCGGTCGATGAGGAAGCGGTTGCCCTCGTGGGGGGACTTGCCGGCCTTGTCCCGGTACTTCTGCCAGAGTCCCGGGGTGGTCTGGATGGGGCCGTGGACCGAGTAGAAGGAGAGAAAGGCAAAGAAGGGGGTGCCGGTCTTGCCCTTGATGAAGGCGGCAGTGTCATTGGCAAGGCGCAGCGGGAGCGACTGGCCCTTGGGGCCGTCCTTCATCCTGGGGTTGCGGAAGGGGGAGAAGAAGCCCCCGGGCGGGCTGCCCCGGTGGTGTCCGCCGATGTTCTGGTCAAAGCCGTGGTCCTCGGGGAAGGAGCCCTCGCCGCCAAGATGCCACTTGCCGGCGAAGAAGGTCCGGTAGCCACCCTTTTTGAGTGCCTCGGCCAGACTGGTGTCCTCGTGAGGAAGATGGCGGAGGTATTCAGAGGGCAGGATTCTGTTGTTGCGTTTCCAGTTCAGGCCAGTGGCGGCTCCGATCCAGTCGGTGACGCCGTGGCGGGCGGGATATTTCCCGGTCATGATGCTGGCGCGGGAGGGCGAGCAGACCTGGCAGGTGGCATAGCCGTGGGTAAAGCGCACGCCCTCCCTTGCGATGCGATCGATGTGAGGGGTTTCGTAGTAGGTGCTGCCTTCAATGGACAGGTCCCGGACCCCGAGGTCATCAGCGAGGATGAAAACGATGTTGGGAGCGGCGGCGAGGGCGGGCGGGCAGGTGAGCAGGAGGATCGGGAGAAGAAAGCGCATCAGGAGGGCAGTCGGTTGGTGAGGCTGGATGAGGAAGTTTGCGGTGATTACCCCACAAGCCAATTTCCAAATGCGATCCGATTCTCAAGCAGGGTTAGAAGGGGAGGACGAGAGACCGGGTAGAAAGGCGGGGAACCCGACACACGAAGGGATGATCCATTCCTCCTGCCTGCGCGGTCTTTACATGTTGTGGGGAGACGGCACACTGGCCTGCGTAGAATTCATTCATGAACACCCGGACCCTTATTACCGCAGCAATCATGGCAGCAAGCCTGCCTGTGCAGGCCAAGGAATGGAAAAGCTGGCGGGGGGACACGCATGGAAGCGGGGTTGCTCCCGAGGCCACGACCGTCTCCAAGTTCTCCGAGAAGGAGAATCTTCTCTGGAAGGTCCATCTTCCGGGCCCCGGTAATTCAACCCCCATCATCAGCAACGACAGGATCCTGGTGACCTGTGGGATCGACGGGAATGACGCCGTGCTGGCCTACAGCCTGTCCGGGAAGGAACTCTGGCGCACTACCTTTGGTAGTGAGACTCCGGGCAAGGGGGATAACAAGCAGAAGGGAACGGGAGCCAACTCCTCGATCGTGACGGACGGCCGGGGGATCTTTGCCTATTTCAAGTCGGGGCGGGTGGCGGCCCTTACGATGGGTGGCAAGAAGGTGTGGGAGTTCAACCTGCAGGACAAGTATGGCAGGGACACCCTGTGGTGGGACGAGGGAACCTCCCCGGTGATCGCCGGGGGCTTCCTCGTGGTGGCAGTCATGCAGACCGAGGGAGGATCCTACATGATCGGTCTCAAGAAGAATACGGGTAAGGTGGCCTGGAAGGTTGAGCGCAACTTTGACGTGGGTCCGGAATCGGGGGACTCCTACACCACGCCCCTGGTGATGGAGATCGACGGGCAGGAGACCCTCGTGACCTGGGGAGCAGACCACTTGACCGGACACGATCCGTCAAACGGCAAACTGCTCTGGACCTGTGGGGGATTCAACCCGGGGAAGAACAAGTTCTGGCGCGTGATCGCCTCCCCGGCCTCGGCCAAGGGGATCGTGGCCGTGTCCTACGCCCGCGGGAAGTTAACCGGTGGAATTCGGGTAGGGGGAACGGGAGACATCACCAAGGATGCCTGGGCGTGGAAGCGGGAGGGCATCGGTGCGGATGCGGTTTCCCCGGTTGCGGACGAGGGCACGGGAACCTTTATCGTGCTCAATGACTCGGAAAAGCCACGTGGGCTGGTTTCCTGCCTCGATGCGGCGAACGGGAAGACGATCTGGGAGGAGCAACTGCCCAAGGCGGCGCAGAAATTCTATGCTTCGCCCCTCCTGGCTGGCAACAAGCTCTATCTTGCCCGGGTGGACGGCGTCGTCTATTGCGGGAACGTGGAAGGCAAGGGGTTGACCGGCCTCACGGAAAATAAGCTGGAGGACAATCTCTATGCCTCGCCGGTTGCCATCGGGAGCCACCTTTTTATCCGGGGGCGTCGTAATCTGTACTGCTTCGGGGCAAAGTAGGGAAAGAAAGAGCAGGTCGGATTTCCTGCCGGGGCGGTTCTGGGCTTGCTGGAAGAAAAAGCTGAAGTTATTCCGGTCGAGCTGTTGAAAAAAGGACTTGGTGTGTGGCGCTGATTGCATGAAGAGGAGTATGATTACCCGGACCTGGCTTCATGTGCCCGTGGTGGCTTTGGCTGCACTGTTTGTTTCGTGCAGTGGGATCACGCATGAAGAGGACATCCTGCCGCCGGGGACGCTGCCGGGAGAGGTTGAAGAGCCTGCCCTGCCGAGGGAGGAGCCCCGGGCAAAAGGAACGATCAGGCAGGTGGATATCGGGTCCTTGTTCCAGTTGCGGGAAGAAGGGCGGGTCTTCCTGGTTGATGTCCGCCCGACCTTTTTCTTCAGCCTCGGTCATATCCCCGGAGCCATCAGCCTGCCGCTGAAGAAATTTGACGCACAGTTTCCTGCCGTCCGACCGCAGTTTGAGGCCGCCCTTGGGGACGGCAGGGTCGTCGTGCTCTACTGCACCAACGAAAAATGTCCCGATGGCCTGATTGCCGCGGGCAAGTTGTCCAAGCTGGGCTACTCGATCTCAGTCTACAAGGGTGGCTGGAAGGAGTGGCAGGACGCAGGACTGTAAGGTCCTCGCTTCCGCTGCCTCTTATAACATAACCTGATTCAGGCGGGCTTGCGGATGTGGAGCCAGGCATGAACGTGAGGCTTGCCTCGGAAGTAGGAGACCATGTTAGGGCCCTCCAGTTGCCAGACATCCCAGACCTCATCCTTGCCGATGTTCTCGTCCTTGTAGAAGGCGAGGTGCAGGTTGTCGACTCCGCCCGCCTTGATGTATTTGAGGGCTTCCTGGGAGTCCTGCTTGCGGAAGGGAGCAAGGAGATCCCCCACCACCTTCATGAGGTGATCCTTCTGGTCCGCGCTGAGGTCCCCTGCCCGGATTCCCTCCAAGCCGGTCTTCTTGCCGGTTAACGCGACCGTCTTGTTGCCCTTTTCGCCCCGACTCTTGCCGAGCAGGGCGGTCTTGCGCTGTTTGCCATCGAGCATCTGGTAGACCTCGTTGGCGGTGACGGCCTGGTACCAGTAGGCATTTTCTTCGTGCTTGGGACCTTCGTTGAAGCTCTTGCCGGCGTGGCCGTAGAAGATGGGCCCCCCGAAGGCGGCGCCTTCCACCGAGTCACCGTCGCAGCGGCGGGTGCAGTGGCGGCCGGTCAGGACAAACTCAAACTTGCCGGTTCCGGGCTTGCCGAAGACGGCGATCGAGGAGCCTCCCTCGAAGCCGTCGATTCCGCTGTCCCACTCGACCTGGTCAAAGACTTTCTCGGCATACTCCTCGCTGTGGATTCCCATGAAGATATCCTTGATCATGGCTTGCTGGTCCTTGGTGAAGCTCTCCACCTTGGCCTTGGTGATCTGCCAGTTGTTGTCCACCTTGAGGCGCAGCTTGTGATCGAAGGGGAAGCACATCACCTTGTGCTGCTCTTCACTCAGGGTGTCGTAAAAGGTCTTCACCAGGGTTTCGGGAGTGCCCTTGGCCTCTTTCTTCCTGGCGGCGAGGGCAGGGACAAAACCGGCAGCCCCAATTCCGGCGGCGGCACCGGTGGAAGTACGGAGGAAGGTACGGCGACTGGTGGAGGAGGTGCCGTCGGAGGTGCAATCTGGAGAGGATTCGGTGTTCATGACTATGGTTACTAGACGCTTAGGGATACGGAGCGGAGGGGGCAATTCTTTTCGTGACTCCATGCCTCGATTCGAGAGAGGCAGAGAGGAGGTCCGACGGGAGCGGAGACCGTGAATACCCGGAATGGGTAAGAGAAACTCGGACCAGATCCTGGGGCCGCGGGTGCACGCAATGAGATTAAGGAAAGTTTGAGCTCTATGAAATTTAGGCTGTGACAATAAATCTGAGGTCGCCAGCGACATCTCTGACGCTCTATAGTAGGAACCCATTTAATGCCCGAAGAGATCCAGCGAAAAGATGTCGAGGTCGCGGCCGATACGCGGAAGAAGGGTATTGAGAAAGCCTATGCAAGGACTCGCAAAAGTCTCATTGCTCGCCTGGAGAACTGGGATGACCAGAGAACCTGGGACGAGTTTTACCAGACTTACTGGCGGCTCATCTACTCGGTGGGGTTGAAGGCCGGTCTGCGTTCTGACGAAGCCTTCGACGTGGTCCAGGAAACAATCCTCTCGATTGCCAAGCAGAGCAAGAAGCGCCTTTACGATCCGGGGCAGGGTTCCTTCAAGACATGGCTCATGAACATGACGCGCTGGCGGATCAACGACCAGTTCCGCAGGCGCAAGAAGGACACTGCGATGGCGGGGGGCGAATGGGATAATGACCGCAAGACCGCGGTGATTGACCGGTTTGAAGATCCCAAGGGGGACCTTCTGGAGCGTATGTGGGATGTGGAGTGGAAGAAAAATCTGGCGGATGCGGCGCTCGCGCGGGTCAAGGCCCAGGTTTCACCGAAGCAATACCAGATTTTTGATTACTACGTCGTGAAACAGTGGGAAGCCAAGAAGGTGCAGGCGCACCTTGGCGTCAGCATGGCTCAAGTCTATCTTGCCAAGCACCGGGTGGGCGCTGTGCTGAAGCGGGAGCTGGCCAAATTCGAAAAGCATGCAAAACAATAAGGTTCGCCCGGAACCGACGATCCCAGATCATGAGGTTCTGAGGAAGATCGGCGGCGGCTCCTACGGTGAGGTGTGGCTCGCTCGCGGGGTGACTGGTGCGCTGCGGGCAGTGAAGACTGTCTGGCATAATGATTTTGAGGATGAACGGGGATTTGAGCGCGAATTCGAGGGGATTCTGAAATACGAGCCCATCTCCCGGGATCACCCGGGACTGGTAAACATCCTGCACGTGGGACGTGCCGAGGTGGAGGACGAACCCTTTTACTATTACGTGATGGAGCTGGGCGATGACATCACGACGGGGCGGAGCCTCAATCCCGTGGAGTATGAGCCGCGTACCCTGCGCAGCGACATGAGGGAGGCGGAAGGTGATGCGATTGGAGTGGAGGACTGCATCACCTGCGGGCGAACCCTGGCGGAGGCTCTGGAACATCTCCATGAGCATGGACTGGCCCACCGCGACGTGAAGCCCTCCAATGTCATCTTTGTCGACGGGAAGGCCAAGTTGGCTGATATCGGGCTGGTGGCTCTGCGGGGTCAGCAGACGTTCGTGGGTACGGAAGGATTCGTGCCCCCGGAAGGACCAGGTTCGGCCCAGGCCGATGTCTACAGCCTCGGTAAGGTGCTTTATGAAATGGCGACCGGGAAGGATCGTCTTGATTTTCCGGAATTGCCCGACCATCTGCCGAAGGGTTCCAAGCTCAAACGCTGGCGTGCACTCAACCTGACCATTTGTGATATTTGCGAGCCGAAGATCTCGCGGCGGAAAATCAGATCGGCGGGGGAACTGGCCCGTGAACTGCACCGTCTGGAGCAGGGTCGACCGCGGCCCATCCGCGTGCGGGCTGGCGTAGTGGGTGGCGTGCTCGCCGCCGCGATTGGAATGGCTGCGGCAGCTCAGCTGATTGCCCTCAAGCCGCTTGAGATCCCCTCCAGTGCGGAGGCCCTGGAGCCGCCGCCATTGCAGATGCGGGGCGTGACCATCCTCAGCGATCCCCCGGGGGCAGTGGTTTACAGCGAGGATGGGGAGTCCCTGGGGCTCACGCCTCTGGATCCGATCGATTATCCCGAGGGAAGTACCGTGACCTTCACGCTCAAACTGAAAGGTTATCGGGAGCAGACCGTGACGGAGAAGGTTGGCGAGAAGGGGGCGGTAATCGGACCGTCTCTGGTGGAATTCAACCCGCCCCTTGAGCTTGAGCCCTGGGTGGATGTCTTCGGGACGCGTTACCAGCCCGAGGAGGACTATCATATCAGCCAGTATTACGTGACCGCGGAGGCCTGGGATTACTACCGGCAGGAGACCGATCGGAAGGTGGGACTGGTGAGGACCCTGACCGAGAACGGGATCGAGAACGAGGTTGTCCTGGTCAATGAGAAAGGGGCTCGTGAGTACGTCAAGTGGCTGGAGAAACAGTGCCGGGAGACTCATCTGGAAGAAGATCAGTGGCTTGAGTTCAAGCTGGACTACAACCGGCTGATTCCCGGGCTCAGTCCGGAAGATCCCCAGAAACGGAAGATCCATCCCTTTTACGCGATGGTGCGTACGACGGCCTATGCCTATCTCAAACTGACCAGCAGACCTGCCGGGGCCGAAGTGTACATCCAGCGGACACACAAGGGGCAGGTCTACTTGCAGGCCCTGGGTCAGACTCCTCTTGAAGGAACAGGCGAGGAAAAGCGGGGAGCGCGGGTGGAGCTGAATCCAAAAGGGCAGGGGGAACTCAAACTGATCGTGGAATTGCCCATGTTCCGGCGACACGAGCAACCCCTCTATCTGCGCACCGACCAGATCCTGGAGGGCATGGTCATTCCCCTTCAGCGTGAGAACCTCTTTGCCTATCCGCGTGAACCACTCGAAAACAGCCTGGCCATGCAGTTGATACCCGTCCGGGAGGATCTGGAACTGCTGGCCAGCATCTGGGAAACCCGACAGCGCGACTATGACCTTTTCATCAGAAGCATGGCGGAAAAGCTCCCTGTGCCCAAGCGGAATGACAAGACCGCAGCGGCGGATTATGCCCGATTCGTCAGCCAGCAGAAGGACAAGGTTCTCCCTTCGGTGCAACCGGAATTTGCGCGGGAGGATCCGCAGGCCCGTGGTCCCGACCATCCGGTGGTGAATGTCACGCGGGAGGATGCGGAGTTGTTTTGCCTGTGGCTCACCTATTACGAGCGCAAGAAGGGTGAGATCGGAGTGGGACACCACTATCGTCTTCCCACCGATGTGGAGTGGAGTATCTTCGTGGGTCTGGATGGTGAAATCGGGGTGTGGCCGATGGAGAAGCATGGCCGAGCTGACAGGTTCTTCTGGGGAGCGGAGATGCCGCCGTCGGAGCGCAGTGGAAACTTTGCGGACTTGAGTCTGGTGGGTGCCAATGTCGTGGAGGCCGGCGAACATATTGCGGACTACGATGATGGAGTGGCCTACACGTCATCGGTGGGCAGCTATGCTGGCCGGCTGCTGGGTGATCACATGATGTATGATCTCGGGGGTAACGTGCTGGAGTGGGTGGGGAGTGATTACAGTTCCTTCGGCGAGTATGACGTCGCGCGGGGGGCCTGCTGGAAGAGCTTCGTGGACAATCACCTCAAGGCCTCGGTGCGACGACCCGTACGCAAACCCTCCCTGGGCGGGAGCAATGCCGATACTTCCGGTCTCTACGGTTTCCGGGTTGTCCTTGCCAAGGTTCCGGTCATTGCCGAAAAAGAGAACGAAAACGAGATCGCGCCGGAAGACGCGCCTGAGAAATGATAGAGATCAGCATCGACTACCAGGGCCAACTCCGTTGCTCAGCCACTCATGGTCCCTCTGGAGATTCTCTCGCCACCGACGCTCCGGTGGACAACAATGGACGTGGAGAGACCTTTTCTCCCACCGACCTGGTGGCCACTTCTCTCGGAACCTGCATGGCCACCGTGATGGGGATTGTGGCCCGGCAGAGGGAGATTTCCCTCGAAGGCATGAAACTTGGTGTGCGCAAGCACATGTCTGAGGATTCCCCCCGCCGAATCTCCAAGCTGGAAGTGGAAGTCGATATGCCGATTCTCGAGGATCACCCTGGACGCGAGGTCCTTCAGGCTGCCGCCCTGAGCTGTCCGGTTCATCACAGTATCCACCCTGAGATTGAAGTGCTCCTGACCTGGCGCTGGAAGTAGCCCTCCCCATCCGGAGCGAAGAGAGGGAACGGCCGTTCCAGTTCCGGAGAGATGAGAGCGAGATTTTGTGGGATTCTGATCCACTTCATCCCGGAAGAGAGGCAAGAAATAGTCTCTTTCAGATTGCATTCGGGCAAAAATGCCCGACACTTATTAACATAACCTACTTGATCAAGTTACTAATGATTATTATCGTCGGGCACGTCGCTTTCGACGATGCGCAGCGTGGAGCCCTCTCAAGATAGGTTGGGGGGAGCAACGGGACGCCTACTAAGGCCCCATTTCAGAATCGGCATGAGCAAGAAGGACGGAAAACCAGCGGCTAACGAGGGTATCAAGGAGCGCAGCAACTATCTGCGCGGGACCATCGCGGAAGGGTTGCAGGATTCGTCTACCGGGGACCTCTCGGCGGACGATCAACAACTTATCAAGTTCCACGGATCCTACCAGCAGGACGACCGGGATCTGCGATCCGCCCGGCGCAAACAAAAACTGGAGAAGGCCTTTTCTTTCATGATCCGCATCAGGGTGCCGGGTGGGGTTTCCACCCCGGAGCAGTGGATGGAGATCGATCGGCTGGCTACGGAGTATGGCAACGACACAATCAAATTGACCACCCGGCAAGCCTTTCAGCTGCATGGAGTGATCAAGAGCAATCTGAAGCGCACCGTCAGGGAGATCAACGAGACTGCATTGGACACCATCGCGGCCTGCGGGGATGTGAACCGCAACGTGATGTGCAACGCAAATCCCGATGCCTCTGTCCTGCACGCCGAAGTGCTTGAGGCGGCCCGGGCTATCAGCACCCACCTTACTCCATCCACGGGGGCCTATCATGAGATCTGGCTCGATGGCGAAAAGGTGAGGTCGAGTAAGGATGAGGAGGAACCGATCTACGGGAAGCATTATCTCCCCCGGAAGTTCAAGATTGCGGTGGCTCTACCGCCCAACAACGACGTGGATGTCTACGCCAACGATCTTTCCTTCATTGCGATTGTCAGCGGAAATGGTCTGGAGGGATTCAATGTTGCGGTGGGGGGGGGCATGGGAATGAGCCACGGCAAGGAGAAGACCTATCCGCGGGTTGCGGACGTGATAGGTTTCGTTCCCGCCGACAAGGTTGTGGAGGTGGCCGAGAAGGTGATGTTGGTGCAGCGCGATCATGGGGATCGGATCGACCGCAGGCATGCCCGCCTGAAGTATACCCTGGATGATCACGGGGTAGATGCCTTCCGCGGGCTGGTGGAGGAGCGACTGGGGTTTGAACTGGGGAAGGAGCGTCCTTACGAGTTTACTGAAAATGGCGATCGCTATGGTTGGTCGGAGAACCAGGACGGCACCTTCAACTACACCTTCTATGTGCCGGGGGGACGGATTTGTGACAGTGAAGACTGCCGGTGGCGGAGCGGGTTCCTGGAAATTGCGAAAATCCTGCAGGGTGAGTTCCGCCTGACCGGCAACCAGAACCTGGTGGTGGCCCGGGTGAGCAGGGAGCAGCGTTCCGAGATGGAGAGACTGATTGCAGATTACAGGCTCGACGTGCACGAGCGGCATAGCTCCCTGCGACTTCACTCGCTGGCCTGTGTGGCCCTGCCCACCTGCGGACTGGCGTTGGCGGAAGCGGAACGGCATCTGCCGGACGTTGTCACGGAACTGGAAGAGGTCATTGAGGAGTGTGGCCTGCGTCACGATGCGATCACGATCCGGATGACCGGTTGCCCGAATGGTTGTGCGCGGCCCTACATCGCGGAGATCGCCTTCGTGGGCCGGGCTCCCGGCAAGTACAACGTCTACCTGGGTGGTGGATTTTTTGGACAACGATTGAACAAGCTCTACCGTGCCAGCGTAAGAAGTGAGGAGATTCGTGACCTGCTCAAGCCAGTGATCGAGGACTATGCCGGGAATCGCGAGAAGGGTGAGCGCTTTGGCGACTTCGTCATCCGCCGGTGCTACGTGAAGTCCACCAGCAACGGGCTCGATTTTCATCGCGACGTCGTTCTCCCGGAATGATTGATCCCCTGACGGAACGATGAAAACGGACACGAACTTGAAACAGGATCCGGGGGAGGATGTGGGCTCTCTTAATGCTCGACTCAAGTCGCTGGAGGCGGGAGAGCGTATTGAGTTTCTGGCGGAGCAATTCTCAGGCCGCATCCTGGCGACCACCAGTTTCGGTCTGCAGGCTGCAGTGATGCTGAAGTTGCTCAAGGACCGTGCTCCAGGGATCCCGATTGTCTTCATCGATACCGGATATCTTTTTCCGGAAACCTATCGCTATGCAGCCCACCTGCAGGAGGAACTGGGATTTAAAGTTCAGGTTTATTCCCCCGCTGTGACGGCTGCGCGGCAGGAGGCGCTCTATGGTAAACAATGGGAAGGGGGACCGGAAGAGATGACGGACTACGCCCGGGTCCACAAGATCGAACCCATGAACCGCGCCCTCCAGGAATTGGGAGCGGATGTCTGGATCAGCGGCTTGCGCCATTCGCAATCGAGTGCGCGTTCTCAACGCGGATTCGCTGAAAAACAGTCAAGGACGTTGAAGGGGTACCCCATTATCGATTGGGATGACGAGAAAGTGGAATGCTTCATCCGGGACCATGGGCTGCCCCGCCATCCTCTTGTGGAGGCAGGCTATGTCACCATGGGGGACTGGCATTCGACCAGGCCCGGGAGCAAGGGGTCAAAGGAGTCGACGCGTTTCAACGGAGAGAAGTATGAGTGCGGATTGCATCTCGATTCGAGACAGCAGGATTTTCAGATATAATTCATTGATGACCCTGCTGCCAGCAGGTAGAGGTCGTCTTGCTATAAACCATTAAAACTAGATCAATGAGTGGAGTCTCGGGAAACATGGTCGATATGGTCGGGAATACCCCGATGGTTAAGTTGAACAGCGTCGCCAACGGCTGCAAGGCCGAGGTAATCGTGAAATCAGAGGGCTACAATCCGCTCTTCAGCGTGAAGGATCGCATCGGCAAGTCCATGATCGAGGCGGCAGAGGCGGATGGTTCGCTGAAGCCAGGTGGAACGATCATCGAGCCGACCTCGGGCAACACCGGCATTGCGCTCGCTTTCGTGGCGCGTTCAAAGGGTTATCGCTGCATTCTCACCATGCCGGAGACGATGTCGATCGAGCGCCGTGTGCTTCTCAAGATGCTTGGAGCGGAGATCGTGCTTACCCCGGGGCCCAAGGGGATGGGAGGTGCCATCGCGAAGGCCGGGCAGCTTCTGGAGAAGGATCCGGAGGCCTTCGGTCCCAGCCAGTTCGACAATCCCGCTAATCCGGAAGTTCATCGCAAGACGACTGCGGAGGAAATCTGGCGTGATACCGGGGGCGAAATCGACGTCTTCGTGGCTGGTGTGGGCACAGGTGGAACGATTACGGGAGTATCCGAGGTGATCAAGGCGCGTCGCGACCTGCACACCGTGGCAGTGGAGCCTTCGGCCAGCCCGGTCATCTCGGGCGGGGACCCGGGGCCGCACAAGATTCAGGGAATTGGAGCCGGATTCATTCCGGGCAACCTCAATACCGAGATAGTGGATGAGGTGGTGCAGGTTTCCAATGAGGATGCCTTTGAAACCGCCCAGCAGCTTTGTCTGCTTGAGGGGTTCCCCGCCGGTATCTCCAGTGGTGCGACCATCTGGGCAGCCCTCCAGGTGGCCAAGCGCGAGGAGATGGCCGGTAAGCGGGTGGTGGTCATCGCTGCCAGTGCAACCGAGCGCTATCTCAGTACCCCGTTGGCGGAAAGCGTGCGGGAGGAGGTGGCCAATCTGCCGGTCTCGGAGATTTAGGGCGTCAGATGAAATACATGGGGGCGCCCGCTTCAGATGCCATCCCCTCGAGGGTGATGGCTCCGAGGCGTTCGGAGACGGTGTTCGAGAGGTCGTGCCAGACGTTGCTAACGGCGGGGCCGGAGGCTCCCGAGCTGTTTTCCGGAGTGGTCAGGAGTCCGGGTTCCACCGCCTGGATCACTTCGCGGAGGGAGATCTTGGCGGGAGGTCGGGTGAGGATATATCCGCCAGCCTTGCCCCGTTTACTGGTCACGATGTCAGATCGCTTGAGTTCGTTCAGGATCTGGACGAGAAAGCTGGAGGAGATCTCTTCCCGCTGGGCAATGTCTTCGAGCTTTACCACCGTGCTACCATCATAATGCCTGGCAAGGCAGACCGCCGCCCGGCAGGCATACTCCAGTTTCTGGGAAACCCTCACCCATAGTATAAAAGCACATGTCTGATACCGGCACCAGTTCGCAATCTGCAGATCTTTGCGAACAATCCAGGGAGCGCATTGATCGCCTCTGGGAGGGTCTGCGTACCCAGGCCGGTGAAATCGCGGCGGCAGAGCCCGCCCTCAGTTCTCTTCTCGCGGAAGTGATCCAGAGTCAACCCTGCCTGGGTTCGGCCCTTGGAGTGCGCCTGGCGCGCAAGCTGGCGCGTCAGGACATGCCCTGTGAGGAACTGGTGCCCCTGCTCGGCGGATTGCTGCGCGACCATCCGGCACTGGTGACCAGTGCTGTTGCCGACCTGGATGCGATCCTCGAGCGGGATCCGGCCTGCACTTCGGCGCTTGAGCCTCTGCTCTACTACAAGGGATTTCTCGCCATCATGACTTACCGGGTGTCGCACCATCTCTGGAATAACGGGCGCCGCCCGATGGCGCTCTACTTCCAGAGTCTGGCCAGCGAGGTCTTTGGCGTGGACATCCACCCGGCATCCCGGATTGGTTGCGGGATCCTGCTCGATCATGCCACCAGTTTCGTGGTGGGGGAGACGGCCATTATCGAGGACAACGTTTCGATCCTGCACGAGGTTACCCTGGGAGGCACTGGCAACGAAAGTGGAGCTCGCCATCCAATTGTACGCTCTGGAGTCCTGATCGGAGCGGGAGCCAAGATCCTCGGGCGCGTTGAGATTGGCCAGGGAGCCAAGATTGGGGCCGGCAGCGTGGTTCTTGATGACGTCCCCCCACACACGACGGTGGCCGGAGTGCCGGCCGAGATCGTGGGTTCCAGCAAGGAAGAGAGTCCTGCCCTTGCCATGGATCAGAGCCTGGAAGTGGGTGAAAGCCTGAAGTCGTCGGGCCTTTGACGCGGAGCTGAAGCCTGCCGCGGACACGATTATTCACTTTCGTCGTTTGGCCCGGTCGAATCGTGAACTGCGACGGTCTGGATCTTCGCTGGTAGTGGTGACGGGCCTGGGGGAGGGCGTCGGTTGGGTGGGCAGGTCCGGTTCGTCGTCCCCCCGGGGCCTTTCCTTCCCTGGTTCGAGGTCGGGAGAAGGAGGAGCTTCGCCCTTCTTCTTTCTGCGGCCCCTGGCCTTTGCCCGGCGACGCTCCGTTCGTAATTTGGCACCGGCGGGGACCAGGATGGGAAGGCGCCATCCCATGCGTGTCACGAGTGCGTCAAACAGTATGACGAAGAGAGCGAGGAGGAGGAGCGGGATGCGCAGGTTGGTGGCGTGGATGGCAGGAGGACGGATCCAGGCTTGGGAGAGATCAAGCAGTTCGCGGCCACCGCTCAGGCGGGAGACTTCGCGGAGTTCTGCCAGGCGCTCGGGGTCGAAGGACCACTCCGCGGAACTTCCCACCACCACCGGACCGAAGGCGAGGGCATGCGATCCTGCCTGCACCGCTCCGCGGATAATCTGGCCTTCTCCCATTTCGCGGGTGACCGAGAAGTGACCAGGTGCGACGCGCTTCCAGGCGATCTCATAGGGAGTGCCGCCTCCTTCGCCCTCAAGGAGCTTGATGCGTGGAGGGGTCTGGGCAAAGCGCCGGGCCCATTCGTCGGTTTCGTGGAAAAGATCGATGGTGAGGCGCGTTCCCTCCAGGCGATGCCGAAGGCCGAGTCCGGGGGGCATTTCAGATCCCATGAGCCACCGGGTAATGGTCTGGACAAAGTCACCGTAGCTCTCCCATGCCCGGGCCTTTTCCGAGTGCTCCCCGCCCAGCGGGAAGGAAACCGCCATGCAGCGGCCGATCCCACGGTTCCAGTGGGTGATGAGAGGACCGAGGTAGTCGTCCTGTGCAACCAGCGAGGTGGTGGCAAATTCCCTGGGATAGGAGAGGTTATAGCCATCTACTTCGGACAGGAATTCGAACGGCCTCGGAGAGATCTCGGACCAGTGCCCGGTACTACGGGTGGCGACCGGATCCTTGATGAAGGCCGAACGCGCCACCGTGACGGTTTCCTGGGCAAAGAGCTTGGGAATCTCCAGGGGCTTGTTGGTGAAGAAGACCCTTCCGTTTCCGAGCCTCGCGATGTCCTCAAGGAGGTCCGCATCCGGATCGGAGCGCGTCCCGAGCCCGATGACGGAGACCGTGCCGCTGTTGCTGGTGATCTCATTGAGGAGCTGCTTGTAGTCGCCTGGTTGTTCCGAGTCCGCCGCATCGGAAAAGAGGATGATGTGGCGCGTTCCCAGGTCAGTTTTCCCGAGGTCGTCCCAGGCGGCCTTGAGACCGCGGTAGACGAAGATCCCGCCTCCCCGCGAGCGCACCTTGCGGGCCGCGGTCATCCACTGCTTCTTCTTGGTGCCTACGTCGCTGAGTCTGATGACGGTATGCGGTTCGCTGTCCACCGCATAAATGGCGATCTTGTCCTGGGCTCCGAGCAGTTCGATCGCCTTCGCGGCACCGGTGTTGGCGAGTTGCATCTTGGTGACCTGCTTTCCGCCCTGGGCGACAGTCATCCCCATCGATCCGGAGCGATCCATTACGATGGCCATCGCCACAGCCAGTTTCCGGTGTTCGGTCTTGAGTTCCATGGAAACGGGAAGAAGGGGATCGACCGCCGATTCAAAATAACCGCCCGAGCCAAAGGACTGTTTGCCGCCGGCCATCAGGAAACCGCCGCCCTGTTCGTGGACGAAGAAGTTCAGCGCGGCCAGGAAGTCTCCCGGCATCTCGAAGGCGGGAACATTGTTGATGATGACTGCGCGCGTTCCGGAGAGTTGTCCAACCTGCAGTCCCAGGGAGTTGGTGACGACCTCTACGGTGAACCCCTGCTGACGGAGGATCCGTGCAACCGGATCGTCGGAGTATTTGGTAACCAGGAGGATGCGCGGGCCACCTGTCACCTCGATCCAGCGTTCTGCGGTGTTGTTGCCCGGATGAGCATCGTCAGGTGGCGTAATGCGGGCGCTGTACCTGTAGGATCCGACGGCGGGGATGCGATCAGTGAACTCGATCTTGCCGGTGCCGTTCTTGAGAGAAACCCTGATGTTTTCCGCGATGGGGTGGCCGTCACGCAGAATGTGCAGGGGAACGTCGATATCCTCAAAGCCCCGCACGGTGATACCGAGGACGAAGGGTTCGTTCAGCTGTGCCCGCACGGGAGTATGGATTCGCGCGATACTGAAATCGTTGGTGGTTTCCTCACGCACGAGCCGGAAGTCGAGGGGAATGCCGCGGGCTTTCAGCTTGGCGGCGGCCTCCACCAGAGGCTCGGTGGCGTAGCCGTCCGTGAAGGCAAGGACGCGGGTGGGTCGCTCGGTGTTGGCAAGGGCAAGGACGTTCTGGATCGCAAGGTTGGTGCGGGTGAGTTTGCGGTTGCCGGTGAAAACGGCGGAGTCACCCCTGCCCTGTTCCAGGACCTCGGCGGCATAGTCCACGAACAGGAGCTGGTCCCTGCGGGTGGGTTTTGACCGGAGCAGAAGTTCACGCCATTCCGGAAGGCCGGTATCGATAAGGTCCTCAGTCGACTCGGAACGGTCGAGGAGAATCCAGAGGTCAAGGCTGTCTTCCGCCTTTTCAAGCCTGGGGTCGGCGAGGAGGAGTGCCAGGGTTAGAAGGGCGATGGCCCGCAGTGGTCGCCAGAGCTGGAGGTGGGGCCAGAACCACCCCGCGAAAAGGAAGGCCCCGGGGAGGAAGAACCACTCTGGAGTTTCGAAGAACATTTCAGGAGGAAGCGGACGGAGGGGTATGGGCTGAGAAGAGGGGCGGTTTACGAGGGTGAGGGAGGGGCGATTCGCGGCCGGATACGAGCCACGGCTTGTGCGCTATTGGTTGCTGGCAACGGGTAAGGGATCGGCAGGGTGTTCTTCTTCGTCCCTGGGGCGATCTCTGGCGAAGTGCCAGGCGAGGAGAAGGGAAACCAGAATGATGATCACCCAGAGGCGCCAGAGATGGTCCTCCCGGGTGTTGCGTTCCACGGCCTTCCCGCTCAATTCCGCGATCTGATCATCAGATTGGCAGGCCCGCAGGTCGGCTTCGCGGGTGTCAGCAAAGTGACATCCTGACTCAAGAAGTAGTTCGTCTCCCTGTCTGATTTCGAAGAAGCCGGGCTGGGCAGGGGCCTGCAGGAACCGGGCCTGTGTGAGTTCGATCACCTCGGTTCCGCCCTCCAGGGCGCGCCCATCTGCCCCGAAGCGGGTGAGGCTCAGGGGGGCAGCCTGGGCACTGCCCCGGGTGGCAATCCTGAGAGGTTGGCCGGTCTCGGTGTTGAGAACTTCCAGGGCCACCTTCCGGTTGCGCAGTCCCTGGCTGAAACGGTGGAGGAGGAGAGCGGTCGATTCGAGTTGCTCGGCATTGGAGAGGGTGAGGTCGAAATTGAAGATCAGCTGACGCACGCCCCGGGGTTCGGCATCTTCTGGTGTTTCGAGGAGGACGGAAGTGCGCAGGGCAATGAGAGGGCGGTTTCCCTGCCAGAGGAGGACTTCATCAGTCTTGTTGAGCTGGATCTGGATGGACTCACGAACGAGCAGAGACTGCCAGTTGATCCCATCCATGAGCGGGTGTTTTTCCGCCACGATACCACCGCGCAGGTACTTGCGACTCTGGGTCGTCTCATCTACCATGACGATGCTGTTTCCCCCAGGCAGGGCAGGTAGAAGCGGATCGTAGGAGACCAGCGAGAGATCGGCCTGAATGGGATCACTGACCTCTTCGAGCTTGCGGAAGCGGCCGAACTTTCTGGCGATGTTGCCGTGCTTTTCCGAGACTTGGAGGTAGTATTTGAGGCTCTTGGGACGGGGCAGGACGATCGGCAGTTCGTCGTCGAGACTGAAGTCATCCGAGGTGAGCACCACGCGCAGGCGGTTGCTTCCGGCCGGGAAGGCCGAACTTATCGTGGTCATGGAATTCTTCTTGAGGGTGACCGGTTGCGGCTGGCTCCTGCTGCCGTCAGTAAAGACGACCTGCCAGCTGCGGGTTTGAGGGCTGTCGGAGTAATTCCGGAGCAGGGCATTCCACCTGACGGCGTCACCTTCATTTTCGAAGGCCACCCCGGTAAATCCAACGTTGGTTCTGGGTTCTCCAATGGAGAGCGATTGTGCATCAAAGGGCAGATCGGCCCCGGGAGTGTCACTGACATAGATCAGGATGCCTTCGCGACTGACCCGGCTGCGGGCCAGTCGCAGGGAGTTGTCGGGATCGGTCGAACCGGCGGAGGGGTTCCAGTCTTCCAGGGAGGTGAGGGCCTCCTCAAGATCGTTGCCGGCGTAGATGACCGGTTTTTCCGCGGCGCTCTCAAAGAGATAGAGCTGGAGGCGAGACGCGTTTCCCTGCAGCGGGGGAAGTTTCTCGCGCAGGCTGATTACCAGTTTGTCCTTGAAAACACTCATCGATGCCGAGCTGTCGAGAACGATCGCCACCTGCTGGGTGGAGGCGGGCCTGACATAACGCGGGAGCACCAGGAGCCAGGTCAGGAGGAGAACCATCAGGAGCTGCAGCCAGAGCGGAACGGAGTTGGTGAACCGGTCAAAGCGGCGGCCGCTCAGGGATTCGCGCTGAGTATGGGCAAGAAGAAAGAGGGTGCTGATCGGAATGACCCTGGCCTGACGCTGGAGGAAGTGAATGAGGATGACAGCCGGTATGCCAAGGAGCGCGAAAAAACCGGCGGGATTGGTCAGGACAATATTCATGCAGGGTCTCCGGGCGCTCAGAAAGACAACTAGGCCAAGATCCGTGGGCGATCAACCTTGGCGGACCAGAATCCCCGCTTCGGGGAGGGTCCGCAAGGCGGTCGTTCAGGGCAGGCTGAGTTGCAGGAGATTCCGGGCCGCCTCTCCGACAGTTGCCCTCTCGGTATCGTCCAACTGGCTGAGGAGGGGGAGGTGTGGTCCGGAATGAGCGATTCCCGTGAGTTCGATGGCCTCGTGAAGAACACGGACGGGGTGGATGGAATTGCGGAGATCTTCGAGAGGCAGGAATAAACTGCGGATGGTCTCGGACCGTGCGAGATCGCCCGAATTGAGAGCTTCCAGCAGTGCCTGCGAGAGGGATGGATTCACGCAGACGCAACCGGAGGTGAAACCGGTGAGGCGGAACTCCTCGCGGTGGATGATGGCCGGTTGCTCGCCGATACCGCTAACGATGATGGCGGGATCAACCACTTCCACCAGACGGGCGAGGTAGGGGTCTTCAGCGGGATCATCGCGCACGATGGCGTATTTGATAAAGCTGACGTGGCCGACCTCGACCAGGCGGGCGGCATCCTCAGGTTCGATATAACCGGGATTCTTGATATAGAGGACGATGGGGCGTCCGAAGGCCCGGGCAAAGTGGCTGAGTCCTTCCACCACTCCTTCACTGGTAGTGGGCCCTTGCATAGGCAGCACCATGGCGGTGGGGAACCCGGATTCGGCGAGGGATGGAGCCTGGTTCATCATGGTGCCGTAGGCCGGGCCCACGGCCGGGATGACCAGGGTCTCCTCGCCTGCCGCCTCGGCAACAACCTGGAGGAGACAGCCGTACTCGGCCGGTCGTATGTGATAGAGGTTGGCATTGCCGCCATAGAGGAGGGTGCTCACTCCTCCCTCTTCGATGTGCTCGATGATCTTTCGATTCTCGTCGACCGAAATGGAATAGTCGTCCGTGCGGGCGAGCGGGGGCACGGCAATCACGGAGGCACGGAGGAGACGGGGCGTGACGGGGCTGGTTCTCATGGTGCTTGGCACACAGGACGTCAGTGAATCTCGGGATCGGGGGTGCTGGATCCGTCGTTCTCGAGAAATCGAAAGTCGCAGCCCTCGTGGGCCTGCGTGACTTCGTCTTCAAAGAGTTTGCCGTATCCGCGGCTGAAGCGTGGGGGAAGGGCGGTCCATTGCTCCCGGCGACGGACCAGTTCTTCTTCTTCGACATCGAGATGGAGCCGGCGCTCGGCGACATTGAGTTCGATCATGTCCCCGTCCTGAACCAGTGCGAGTGGTCCTCCGAGGTGTGACTCGGGAGCGATGTGGAGAACGCAGGTGCCGTAGCTGGTTCCGCTCATCCTGGCGTCGGAAAGTCGCACCATGTCGCGCACGCCCTGCTCAAGGAGATAGTTCGGGAGAGGGAGCATTCCCGATTCGGGCATGCCGGGTGCGCCAAGTGGGCCGCCGCTCTGCATCACGATGACATGGTTGGGGGTAATGCCCAGGGCAGGATCGTGAATGCGGGCCCTGATGTCCGCCAGATTTTCGAACACGACGGCTGGTCCCCGGTGAGTGAGCAGTTTGGGATCGGCTGCTGCCGGCTTGATGACGGCTCCCTCCGGGGCAAGATTGCCCCGCAGGATGGCGGTGCCTCCCTCGGAAGTGAGAGGATTGTCGAGGGGCCGGATTACATCTTCGTTGAAGACCTCCGCATCCTTGATCGCTTCGCCCAGGGTGATCCCGGCTGCGGTGGGGCAGTCCAGGTGGAGAAGATCGTGGATACGCTGAAGCAGTGCGGGTAGTCCGCCGGCATCGTAGAAGTCACCCATGACGTAGGCGCCGCTCGGTTTGAGATTGGCGAGGACCGGCGTGCGGGCGGCAATCTCGTCGAAACGCTCGAGAGGGAGATCAATGCCGGCCCGCCGGGCGAGGGCGATGAGATGAATGATGGCGTTGGTGCTCCCGCCGATAGCCATGTCGGTGGTGATGGCGTTGTGAAAGGACTTTTCGCTGAGGAGGTCGCTCGGCTTGAGATCCTCCCAGGCCATTTCGACGATGCGTTTCCCGCAACGAGCGGCCATGCGCGAGTGCGCGGAGTGCACGGCGGGGATGGAGGAGGAACCGGGAAGGGCGAGGCCAAGCGCTTCGGTGATGGAGGTCATGGTGGAGGCTGTCCCCATGGTCATGCAGTGGCCCGGACTGGGCGCGATGTGGTCCTCCAGGTCGTTCCAGGCCTCGCAGGAGAGGCAGCCCGCCCCGCGCTCGGCCCAGTACTTCCAGAGATCGGTTCCGGAAGCGATCTCTTCGCCGCGCCAGCTTCCGCGCATCATGGGCCCGCCCGGCATGAAAAGGACGGGAATGTCCACCATGAGGGCGCCCATGAGCAGGCCTGGCGTGGTCTTGTCGCAACCGCCCATGAGGACGGCGGCGTCGATGGGGTGAGCACGCAGCACCTCCTCGGTCTCCATGGCCAGCAGGTTGCGATAGCTCATGGAGGTTGGCTTCATGAAGGTTTCGCTCAAACCCAGAACGGGAACTTCGACAGGTGATCCGCCCGCCTGCCAGACACCTCGCTTGATTTCCTCGGCGCGCTGACGGAAGTGCGCATGACAGGAAATGAAATCGTTCCAGGTATTGAGGATCGCGATGACTGGTTTGCCCATGAACTCGTCATCGTTGAGGCCGAGCTGTTTGTGGCGGGAGCGGTGACCGAAGCCCCTCTGGGTGTCGGGTGCGAAGAAGCGGTGGCTGCGAAGGTCTTTGGGCTTCCTGCGTGGGCGCGGATCAGGCATATGGATATTGGTGACGAACTCTCTTTACATCCGGGGCGGTTCTTTTGAAGGCTTTTCGCGCATGGAAGGATGGTGTGCACGATGAGCCCGGTCGTCATTTGTCTGATTGGAATGGCGGTGGTGGTAGGAACCATCCTGAAGTTCCGCCTGCATCCGTTCCTGGCGTTGATGCTGGGAGCGGTGGTGGTGGCCGTGCTGGCTCCCGGGGAGGAACCGTTGGCTCTGGTCGGAAAGAGGCTTGGAACGGCTTTTGGCAGCGGTTGCGGCAAGGTGGGCCTGGTCATCGCGATGGCGGCAGTCATCGGCCAGTGTCTTCTTGCAAGCGGAGCGGCCGAGCGGATCGTGAGAGGATTCCTGAGTCTTTTTGGAGTAAAGCGTGCTCCCCTGGGATTCCTGAGCAGTGGATTTCTCCTCGGTATCCCGGTTTTCTTCGACACAGTGTTCTACCTCATGGTTCCGCTGGTGCGGACCTTCGCGAAGGCCAACCCGGAGAAATTCATTCTGGCCCTCCTCGCGGTGGTGGCAGGGGGGAGCATGGCTCACTCCCTCGTTCCGCCCACGCCCGGTCCGCTCCTGGTGGTTTCTGAAATTGATGAAGCTCTCAGGGATCTGGGACGTCCCGGACTTGATCTCAGTGTCATGATCCTCGGAGGACTGCTTCTGGGTGTTGTCACCATGACGGTGGGATACCTTTATGCTCGCTGGGCGAACAACACTTTCAGGATTGAGATGCGGGAAACCGCCCTCTCTTTGGATGAAGAATTCGAGCCCGATCCCGGGCGGCAGCTCCCCTCGCTGGGAATTTCGCTGCTGCCCGTTGTGGTTCCTTTCGCGCTCATCATGGCCGGGACGATTATCGTCTCGCTGCATGGAAAAGCGGCGGATGCCGACTATGCTCTGGGAGGGCAGATCGCCCTCCTGCTGGGGAACAAGAATATGGCTCTGGGAGTGGGGGCTCTCATCGCGATTCTCATCCTGGTAAAGCACCGTCCCCCGGGACTGGCCCTTCCCCGGGTTCTGCAGTCAGCCCTGGCGGGTGGGGGTACGATCATCCTGATCACGGCGGCAGGTTCGGCCTTTGGGTCGATCATGAAGGAGACCGGAATCGCGGACACCTTGAAGGATGTTTTCAGCGGTTCCGGGCACATGATTCTCCTCGTCGCTTTTCTGTGCACCGCGCTGGTAAGGATGGCCCAGGGTTCCGCCACGGTGTCCATGATCACCTGTGGGGCCCTGATGGCGTCCCTGCTGGAGAACGTGGACCTGGCCTTCCACCCCGTCTATCTCGCGCTGGCCATCGGCTGCGGGTCCAAGCCTGGTCCCTGGATGAATGACAGCGGATTCTGGGTTATTTCCAGGATGTCGGGGATGACCGAGGGGGAAACCCTCAAGACATTCTCGGTCATGCTGACCCTGATGGGAATATCCGGTTTCGGGGTGGTCTGGATTGCCTCCCGGTTGATGCCGATGGTGTAAGAGCGGATCCGCAGAAGGGTGTCCGGCCGCAGCCTGCGTCTGGAGGGAGCGCCCTGGGAGAGAGCTCCCTTATTTCTGGCCAGCCTGCTTCTTTCCCGTGCGCAAGTCATGGTGGATCTGGGCCACCTTTCCCATGTAGTGGTCCATCTTGTAGTCGATCGCCGCTCTCTTCATGTGTTCAGCGGACTTTTTTGTCTCACCGAGGGCTTCGTGATAGAGACCGAGGTAAAGGTGGGCGTAGCAGAGATGATTGCGCAGTTTCAGTTTGTCCGACTGGTCCCGGCTGGCGGCAGCGAGAACCTTTTCGGTCGAGCCGGTACCTTTGAAAAGGGCGTGGACTTCCTTGAGGGGAATACGGCGGTCACCGGCGTAGGGGTACATCTTCTCACGGGCGTTCTTGACCGTGCCCCCTTTTGCCCGCACCGCACAAATGAAGTGCCAGACGGCATTCTCCACGTCGGTGCCGTTGACGGTCTGGTGGATTTCGAACTGGTCCACTCCATCCCCGTAACGTCCGGCGTAATAGAGTGCGATCCCACGTTGCCAGTGGTGGGGTGCCTGCTGGGGGACCATCTTGACCACGCGGTCCCAGTCCTGCAGAGATTCCGCTATACGGCCGGCGAAGAAGTGCTCAGTTCCACGGCGGTTGAGGAAGTTGGGGGTGTCGTCCTTTTTTTTGGCGGTATCCTGGGCTGAGATGGGCAGGACGAGCGCGGTGACTGCGAGGGCAGACAGGAACATCTTCATGAGGAGACGTTCGCCCCTTGGGGAACAAGTTGCAATGCCCAAGGGGGTTGAAATCGGATTAGCCGGCAGAAAGGATGGTGGAACCTCCTCCCTCAGTTGGTCACTTCCAGGGCGCCGGCGGGGACGGCCTCGACATGGAGAGCCGATTCAAGGTTGGTGTCGGCGCCAACGCGGGCGAGGATGGCATTGTAACGGCGGCTGACAGTCTTCCAGATCTCGAAGTGGTTGGCGTAGGTTTTCCTGTAGCGCGACAGGATGGAGGGTTCGATGCGGTGAGGGTGGCGGGTCTCCCGTTCGGCTTCGATGAACTCATAGTTGCCGTGCCAGTTGGGATCGGACTCGGCCCGGGAGAAGGGGACAAAGACGACCGGGCTTCCCTGGCGCTGGCCGAGCAAACCGATGAGAGGGACGGGATCACCGGAGAAGAGGAGGTCGGAGAGGAAGACGCGGAAAGCGTTGGCCCGGAAGGGAATGGAGGAGAGATCGGGTGGTTGATCCGGATCCGCCTCCTGGAGCGTCCGGGCTGTCTGGAGCCAATGGTGGGTGTGGACCGCTTCCCGGGGGATGGGACGAATGTTTTCACCCACCACGAGGTGGATGTGGAGAGAGGCTCCCGTGCGGGCGGCGCTCTCGACGAGGAAGTAGAAGAGTTCGCAGGAGCGGCGGGCCTTGGCCGGTTCGAAGAACATCGACTCGGAAACATCGAAGACGAGGTCAACGACCGGGCGCACCTCCTCGCGGTAGAGTTTCATGGTGTAGTGGCCGGTGCGGGCGTAGGCCTGCCAGTTGATATGGCGCGGGTCATCGCCGGGGGCGTAGGACCGGTGATCCTGGAAATCGAGGGAGGAACCGACCCCGGCACCGAGGAACTCGCCGGCCTGTCCCTTCCAGACGCGGGAGCGCAGGGGGAGTCGGAGTTTCTCGGCACAGACCGAGGCCGAGGCGGAAGTGGTCTTGAGAAGGTCGCGGTCCAAGGGTTGCAGGGTTCGGGTGTCAGTGGTCGGGGCTCACCTCTGCGAGATCCTGGGCGTCGAGGTCCTCGAGGGCTTCGGCTTCGAGTCTGGAGAGGCCTACCACGTGGGGAAGGGACCCACCAAGAATGATGAGGAGATAAATGCCGGTGACGATGGAGGAGACAAGGAGGACGGTGGATTGGTCCGGGGAGGAGGCAGATTGACCGGCGACGGGCAGGAGAACCGCGGGGATGAAACTGAAGACCCAGAGGAGTAGTTTCTCGGGGACGACCCCGTAAAGCTCAGAGAGGATGGCGCTCAGGACAAAACAGAGGAGGAGGAGAGTGAGGTAGAGGCTGAAGCGGTTGGAGGAGTCGCGCGCGAAGAGCTGGATCAGGGCGGCGGGAAAGGCAAGGGTGCCAAGGCCAATTGCGGCGTAGGTGTAGCTCCGGGGATCGGGGTTGGTGAGGAAGATCAGGAGAAAGAGAACCAAGCCCAGGGTGAGGAAAAAGAGCGAACCGGTGGCCCAGCCGGGATAGAGGAGTCGGCCGCTTGCGCGACCGAGCGGTCCCATCCGCAGGAAGCGTCGACAGATCACGGAGGGAAACCTGGCCCGCTCACTGAAGAGATCGAGGGAGATGCAGCCGGTAATGATGAGCGCGGTGATGAGAGCCAGGGCGGGATCGACGGCATGGAGGAGGAGATAGCTCCCCGCCATGATGACCAGGCCGATGAGGCGCTTACGGGTGGCCCGGTTCTCGGAGGTGGGAGCGATGGCCGTGGTGCCGATTTCAAGGAAGAAATAGCTGGCGTAGATCGCGATGGCGAGGATGGCGAGGGCAGTCAGGGATTGGTCACTCCGGGTGAAGCTGAGAATCTCAACGAATTCCGGGATCTGGCGGTGGAGGCTGAAGAAGATGTAGCCCATCATGATTGCGGAGCCTCCCACCACCACCAGTCCGCGCAGGAGGGCGGAGCCGGTGGCGGACAGGCCCACCGTGAAGGCCGTCAGCGTCCCCGAGATGAAGAAGAGGTAGGCCATGAGAGCGAGCTCCGAGAAGAGTTGCATGCCACCGAAGGAGTAACGGAGGATGAGGTAGGGAAGAATGGCAAGGGCAATGAGGGCGGACTGACTCACGATGGAAAGCCACTTGCCATATACAATGCGCCAGGCGCTGAGGCGGGTAAGGACCATCAGGTCGATTGTGTTCTGTCTGATTTCGGTCGTCACCGCCGAGATTCCCCGCAGCGGTTGCACCACGAGGATTCCCAGAGCATAGATGCAGAAGACGATCTTGGAGACGACCTCGCCGATCGTGCCGGAGACGCTGCCCTCAGCAATGGCGATGGGAGTGGTGATCAGGAGGACGATGGCGAGGAGTCCCTGCAGCACGAGGAAGAGAATGACGAAGGTGCTGGTTCGGAGTCCCTGGCGCAGTTCCTTGACCAGCATGGGGCTGAGCCGGTCCGGGAAATCGTTGACACGCTCGAGGGGAAGAGGTGGCAACTTGGGAGGAGTGGTTGCACTGGGGCTGGTTTCCGCCATGCCGGTAGAGGGAAAGAGGAGTTAGACGACAGGGGGAGGAGGTTCGGCGGGTGGGACGGGATCGTTCGGCGGACTCCCAGCCGGAGTGATTGGCTGGGGGGGCGGGGTCAGCCCGGGTTCTCCTTCTTCGATCTTTCCCAGGATGTCGATAAAGGCGTCCTCAAGATTGCGCTGTTCCCGGTGGAATTCAATCACGCGAACACCTTCCCGAACCATGCGGCTGAGAATCTCGGCGGCTCTGGCGGACTCGGCGGAGGGAATCCGGATGCGTGCACCGCGCTTGCGAGTTTCCATGATCTCGACGTCGGTGTTGAGGACGGCCCAGTCGGAAACGGACTCCGGGTTGCCGTCGACCTGGACATCGTAGTAAACGCCGCCGGAGGTATCCGATCCACGCTTAAGGGACTCCGCATCGCCATGGTGCACGATGCGGCCGGCATTGATGAAGAGCAACGAGTCACACATCTCACCGAGTTCGGAGAGGATGTGAGAGGAGATGAAGATGGTTTTTCCTTCCTCCGCCAGAATGCGGATGAGGTGCTTGAGTTCCACCCGGGCCCGGGGGTCGAGGCCGGCGGCGGGTTCGTCCATGATGAGGACCTGCGGGTCATGCAGGAGGGCCCGGCCAAGGCAGAGACGCTGGGTCATGCCCTTGGAGAGCTTGTTGGAGAGACGGTCAGCCAGGGCTACGAGGTCTGCGAATGCCATCACCTCCTCAATGCGGCTGCGGCGTTCGTCGCCGGTGTAGCCGAGCGCGCGGGCGTAAAAATCGAGATATTCGAGCACTGTCATGTGCTCGTAGTTCCCGAAATGATCTGGCATCCATCCGATGAGGGAGCGCACCTTGTCGGGGTGGTTGACCACGTTGATGCCACAGATCTCGGCAGAACCCATGGTGGGATAGTCGAGGGTGGCGAGCATGCGCATGGTCGTGGTTTTGCCCGCTCCATTTGCACCCACAAATCCGCACACCGAGCCGTGCGGAATGTCGAAGGACACTCCGTCGACGGCCTTGAGGGGGCCGAAGTAGCGGAAGAGGTTGCGAACGGAAATGGCGACGGACATGGAAGCTCTCGGATTTTGGGACGTGGCTCAATTCCCAGTGGGGACCTGGCCGGTGAGAAAGGTGTAGGTGTCCTCCCAGTCGAGGGTCTTCAGGGTGCTCACCCCCTCGGCCCTGGTGGAGACGGCGAAGAAATGGCCCCGTCGGTTACGGCACAGATCAAGGCGCGCCCGGTTGCGGCGGGCGAAGCGGTCCTGTTGCTGGCGGAACCAGTCAGCGAACTCCTGTTTGTCAGAGGGCGTGAGTGAGACATTGCGGCCCTGTTGAACGTCGCTGCCCCGCCAGATCCCGCCGTTGCCGTCACGGTAGAAGATCTCGTCGAGGGGAAATTCGAATGTCGAGTTGATGGTGGGTGCTGCCGGACTGCGGACGAGATTCAGGCGGCCGCGGGTGGGACGGATGGTTTCGAAGAGGTGTCCGTGTTCGCTGCGACTCTGGAACCAGTCGCCGGTGACCTTGAGACCCGACTCGTCAAGGGCGACATTGTAACGGCTGTTGCCGCCACTGTTTTCCTCGGTGATGCGGGCCCAGCGTGAATTGGCGAGTATGACGGGGCTGAGGTAACCGTGTTCGCTGGTGGTGAAGTCGGTCTTCAGGAGGACTCCGGTGCGGGCGATCTGCTCCTGCGAAATGTAAGCCGTGTTGTCGGGGCCGACCTCGTGGAGGACGAGACGCTGGCCACGTCCCCCGAATCCATCCTGGAAGAGGATGAGCACCACCAGGATGGTGCTTGCACCAAGTGAGATAAGAGGGGTGGTGACGAAGAGTTTGTGCCGGTGTCCGGCCCGCGCAAAGACGAAGAGATTCACCGGTCCGACCAGAATCCCGAAGATGATGAGAACGAGGATGAAAAAGGCGATATGGAAGGTTTTTTCCCCGAAGGCTACCTGAAGGGGCCAGTGGGGGTGGAAGTTGCTCCGCAGGTTTCGAGCACGATGCCCGCCGGTGTGACTGATGGTGTCGCGTACGAGTTTGACTGTCTCTTCGGCCTCAAGAAGACCGCTGTCGGGGAAGCTCTGGAGGCGCACGGTGCCCCAGCCGAAATCGGCACGGGAAGCTCCCACCGCACCCTTCTCCAGGCCCAGGCTGTTGAGATCGGTTGCGGGGTTGGTGGTGTAGACGAGGAGGACTCCTCCCAGGCGATTCCACTTGCGCAGGGCGCTCCTGGCTCCCACCGGGAGGTCGTTCCAGTCGCCGTCGGTCAGGAGACAGGCGTCGTAGCCGCTGTAGGCGCGCCAGTCGTCCGGCATGGTCCTGGGGCTGAAGCTGGCTCCGAACTCAAGGCCCGTGCCGACATAGCCCCCCGATCCGGTGAAGACACCGGGATGGGGCGCGGATCCGGGATATGCCCCGAGGGAGGATCCTGCCGCGTTGTCGAGTTTGTTCCCGTTGCGGCTGTGAATGGTCTCGCTGCACATTACGGAGGGCCAGTCATGATGGGACTCCGTTGAGATCGTTTCCCTCGAGCCCGGGAAGGGAGCGGGTGCGCTCACCTCAATGTCGAGTTCGATGGAGCCTTTTTCCAGAAAGACGCTTATCAGGGGGACCAGCAGGTCGACTTCGGCTACGGCCTGCGAATCGCACTTCACGGAAAACTCGGACTTGAGTTCGTTTCCCTCTCCACCGGGATTGAAGTCGCGCGAAGTGAACCCGAACATCCACGTGCGGCTGGCCTTGCTGTCATTGGTGATCTTGACGCGAAGTGGGAAGTAGCCGGAGGAGGGGAGCTGGGTGAGGAGGGGAGTGACTTCCAGGGAGATTGCCGGTTTTCCCTTGGCGTTGTAGGTCTCCCTGATGAGGGCTTGCGAAGCCTGGGCGTTTGCGACCTGAAGCGGGGCATTCAGTGCGGCGAGGGCGAGGAGGATGAGTATCCGATTCCTCATGCGTAAGAGAATCAGGTGGAGGAGGTTTGATGCAGGGTCCTGGGAGTGGCGCCCGCCTGGAAGGGAATCTCTTCCAGGAGGGAGGCGATGACTTCATTGGCGGTGAGGCCCTCCACCCGCGCGTTGTAATCAAGGATGACACGATGGCGAAGGACGGAGGGAGCCACGAACTTGACATCCTCGAAGCTGGCGTGAGTGCGCTCGTTCATGAGTGCGTGCGCCCTTGCGGAGGCGGCAAGGGAAAGAGCGGCCCGCGGACTGGAGCCGTATTTGATGTTGCGGGCGGCATTTGACTGGCCGGGGTGGGTGGCGTCCACCAGGCGGGCGATATAGTTGCCGACCACTTCCGGGAGGAAAATACGACGGACCAGTGAAAGTACCTCCTCCAGCGTAGTTTCGTCCATGATGGCCTTCACCTCGGGTTCGGTGCCGAGTTCGCGGTCATTCACGATGCGTTCAAGGGTGGCGACGTCATTGCGAGTGACTTCCAGTTTGAACAGGAAGCGGTCGAGCTGTGCTTCCGGGAGCGGGTAGGTGCCCTCCAGTTCGATCGGGTTCTGGGTGGCGAGGACAAAGAAGGGGGAGGGAAGCTGGTGGGTTTGTCCCAGGACAGTGACCCGGCGTTCCTGCATGGCCTCAAGCAGGGCGGACTGGGTCTTGGGAGAGGCCCGGTTGATCTCGTCAGCGAGGACAATGTTGGTGAAGAGCGGGCCGGGCTGGAAGATGAACTTGCGCTGGCCATCCACTTCCTGAAGGACGGGATTTCCCGTGATATCTCCCGGCAGGAGATCGGGAGTGAACTGGATGCGCTTGGTGTCCAGATGGAGGATTCGGGAGAGCCCCTTAACGAGTTCTGTTTTCCCCAGGCCGGGAAGACCTTCGAGAAGAATGTGGCCACGCGAAAGAATGCCGGTGAGGACCAGCTGGATGAGTTCTTCCTGACCAAAGAGAACCTGGTGCAGGGCATTGGCGAGGGACCGGACGTGCTTGCCGGCATCGGTGACTTCGGTTTCCGAGGCGTGCTCCATGGAATCAGGGGGCGGTAGACTGTCGGTGGTCAGCGGTTGAAGAATCAGGGACGGGGACCGGGGAGGGAGCGGACGGGGGCAAACTGGAGGGCAGGCAGTAGACGGTCATCGCCGTGGGCAGTAAAGTATCAATCCCCGCGCCCCCTGACCGGAGGGAATGCCGGGTGATATCCGATTGCACGTCTGCAGCCCCACTGTCGGTCATCTGGGGGGGTGCTGGATTACTTGAAGAACTCCTTGAGAGCGCTCTTCTCGGAGGGAAGAAGAGAATCTTTCCACACCCGGGCACCGCCTTTGGCCTCACCCCCCACGTTTCCGCCGGTGCGGAGCCCGACCTTGCTCCTGTCTACCTCGTGTTCACCGTCGTTGAGTTCGAGGAGATCACCTGGCAGCGACTTGCTCAGATCCTTTGATTCCAGGCCTTCCAAGTCACCGGAGTTCACGTCGGGAGAGATTTGTCCGAGCACGCCGGGAGCAGGGCCCGGTCCGCGGTTGCGTCCGCCGTTGCCTCCCGGTTGTTCCTCCTGCGGTCCACCATTTCCCGGCCCTTCATTGAGGAGGTCGTCCAACCAGTCCTCGCCGTCACCCTGGCCCTGACCTCCCGGTTCACCGCCTCCCTGGCACTGCTGACAGTTCTTCGCATGCTGTTTCATGTTTTCGCGGAGTTGGTCGAGCTTTTCCCCGCTGAGTTGTTCCAGATTCCCGGGATCGAGTTCCTTCAACTGGTCGAGCAGCTTCTGGTTGGGTTTCATCTTGCCCTGGTCCAGCCCCTGCAGGGCTTTTTCAAATTCGTTGAGCATGCGCTGCTTGCCTGCATCGCTCATTTTGCCATCAGCCTTCTGCAGGTTGTTGAGGGCTCGCTCGGCTTTGCGAAGGTTGCGCTCCATGCGTTCCAGTTCACTGCCGTGCATTTTCCGGAGAGCATCGGTGGCTTCCACGCTGGAGTGGCTGTACCACTCCTGCTCGTTGCGCAGTTGATCGAGACGATTCTCCAACTCCTTGAGGTACTCTTCCTGGACCGTGTTGTCCTCTCCGAGAGCCTCGATGTCAGCCTGCAGATCCTTCCAGGGCTGGGGTTCGTCGAGCGGACCTTCGCCGGAGTCGGTCCTGGCCGATACCGGAAGGAAAAGGCTGGTGCCGAGAAAGAGGACGGCGGCAAGCAAGGGAGCGAGGAGACGGGACCAGCGCCAGCGGGTGCCGTCATCGATGGTTTCGGGGAGACTCGGCCAGGGGGTGACGCCCTGCTTGGCCGCACTGAGGGAGTTGCGCATTCTCATGCTGGCTTCGATCCGGACCAGGGCACGAGCGGGAGATTCGAAATGGCTGCGGGCCCGCCACCAGGCCATGAGCCCGATTCCAAGCAGCAGCACCAGACCGATAATCACGGTCTTTGTCCACGGGAATTGCACCAGCTCACGGCGTGCCATCAGAATGAGGCAGGAGCCGATCAGGCTGCTGACCAGCAGGGGTACCGCCAGCTTGTCGAACCACCAGGCCATATTGATCTTGGCGGAGACATGGCGGGCTAGGCGACGCCACTGGGCTGCGCTCGATTCCTGGTCACTCATGGGAACGGGGATTAGTAACCCAAAAATCCGGGTAACGCTAGGGAGATGTGCGCCACTGGCGAGGAGTAGAGCAGGGGCTTGAATGGCGGCTGCCCTGGACAGGGAGAAGGAGAAGAGGCGGGCAAAGAGGGACGATCAGCAGTTCTCGGCCTCCGAGCGTGGTGCGCGGGTGAGGAGTTCCTGCAGTGCCTCGGCAGCGGGTTTGTCCTGGTAGAGGATGCTGTAAACCGAGTCGATGAGGGGAGTGCGTACGTCACTACGGCGGGCGACCTCATGAATGGACTGACAATTGGGGATGCCTTCTACCACCATTCCCTCGGCATCGAGCGTCTGCTGGACGGTGTTGCCCTTTCCGATGGAGATTCCGGCACGGAAATTACGCGAGTGGTGTGAGTAGCAGGTGGCGATGAGATCGCCCACCCCGGAGAGGCCGATAAAGGTGTCGGATTGTCCGCCAAGGGTGGTGCCGAGGCGGATCATTTCGGCGAGGCCACGGGTGATGAGGGCGGCGGTGGCGTTGTCGCCGAGGCCGATGCCGGAGGCGATGCCGGAGGCGATGGCAAAGATGTTCTTGATGGCACCGCCCCACTCCATGCCGGCGAGGTCGTTGCAGGTATAGGAACGGAAGGTGGGCGTGGTGAAGAGGTGCTGCAGGCAGGATCTTGTTCCATCGTCCTGTGATCCAATCACGGTGGCGGTGGCCAATCCCTTGCAGACTTCTTCGGCGTGGTTGGGGCCGGAGAGGACGGAGAGTGGGTGGGTGGGAAGGAGTTCGCCGATGATCTCGGACATGCGTTGCCCCGTACCTCGTTCGATACCCTTGGAGCAGGCCGTCAGGATGGCCTGGGGTTTGAGTTCGAGGGTAGCCAGTTGCCCGGCGATAGCCCTGGTGGCGGAGCTTGGAACGACAAAGAGGATGAGGTCCGCGTCGCAGGCGACTGCGAGGTCATCGCTGGCCGTGATGGACGTAGCGAGCAGCCCCCCGGAAAGATAACGCTCGTTGCGATGGTTTGAATTGATGTCCTCGATGACCTCGGCATTGCGCCCGATGAGGGTGACCCGGGAGGCAGTGTGGGAGAGGACGGTGGCCAGTGCAGTTCCCCACGATCCGCATCCGACAATGACCACCCGGGGGGAAGAAGGAAAGGTATCAGGATTCATGGTCGCTTCCTTTCTGTTCAGGATTTCGCCCGGTTCGGGAAGTCTTTTGTGTCCGGCTTGAGAGGCGGTCCTCGGTTCCGGCCAGGATGCGTTGGATGTTAGAGCGGTGTCGCCAGACTGCAAGGGCGGCGGCGATGAGAGCGAAAACCATGAGCGGTTTGTTCCAGGTTCCCGCTTCCCAGAGTGAAGGTTGAGATTTGTCGCCGTCGATATGGTGGAGATGGTCTGCCAGATGACGCAGGATGGGGATGCTGAGAGCCGCTGCGATGCTTCCCAGGCTGACGTAGCCGCTGAAGTAGAAGGTGGCTGAGAAGACGAGGAACGTGCCGAGGAGGATCAGAGGCATGAGGGCCATCAGAACCCCGGCGGAGGTGGCGATACCCTTGCCTCCCTTTCCGCGCAGAAAGATTGAGTAGTTGTGGCCCATGATGGCGGCGAGCGCGGTGAGCACCTGGATGCTGTGAACGTAGAGTTGCCGGTCGGCTGGGAGTTCCCCGGTGAAGTCCCAGAGGAAGGGGAGGGGCACGGCCGGGGTCTCCCCGGCGACCCGCAGGAGGTTGGTGGCGAGGACAACCGGGAGGAATCCCTTGAGGAAGTCGAGCAGGAGGCAGAAAATGCCGAGGCTCTTTCCGATCACCCTGAAGACATTGGTGGCCCCCACATTGCCCGATCCATGCTGCCGGATGTCGACTCCCCTGGACCTTGCGATAAGAACCCCGAAGGGAATGGAACCGACGAGGTAAGCGAGAATTGGAAAGAGCCAGGGCATGATGGAGGGCCTGGTTGCCGGGGACCCTCCCGGAACGGGAACGAACCGGGTGCGGTTGGCAGCCTATTGGCCTGCAGTAGCTTTCTTGATCACAACATCCTGCAGCGGAACGTTCTCCATGGATTGCTCGACAAGTTGGCCGGCGGGGCCGCGCGCCTGGAGGCGCTTCACGCCGGTGTCGACCTGTTTGATCTTGTCCACCACATCCATGCCTTCCACCACCTTGCCGAAGACAGCATAGCCATCCGGACTGAATCCCTGGGGGTTCGCCGCGCTCTTCGGATCGAGGCTGGGGTTGTCTACTACATTGATGAAGAACTGGGATGTGGCGCTGTCAGGTGCGCTGGTGCGAGCCATTGAGATTGTACCCCGCATGTTCCTGAGGCCGTTCTTGGCCTCGTTCCTGATGGGGTCACCGGTCTTCTTCTCCGTGCCCTTGCCCTCGACGGGTGTAAATCCTCCACCCTGGATCATGAAGTTGTTGATCACGCGGTGAAAGATGACCCCGTCATAGAATCCTTCGTTCACGTAGTTCAGGAAGTTCCCGGTGGTGAGGGGAGCCTTGGCCGGATCGAGCTCAAGGATGATGGTGCCGTGGGAAGTCTCCAGGGTGACCCTGGCTTTGGTTTCGGCTCCGGCGTTGGGAGCGGTGGGCTCGGGGGTCTTTTCGGCCCCGGCCTCGGGGGGCGTGGGCGCGGGGGTTTTTTCGGCCCCGGCCGCGGGAGGTGTAGACTCGGGATTCTTTCCGGTCTTGGGATCGCCGTTGTCACATCCGCTGAGGGTAACGACGAGAGCGAGTCCTATGGCGCGTGCAGTCATGATCGCTTCGTCTAGCGCTCCAGAGGATGTTTGTAAACCATGGGGCGTCGGGTCAGTTCCCGAATCCAGCAATGGATTGAGCCGGAAAGCGCAAAAACGCAGTTTTTGGAAGGGAGAACAGTGTTCTTCCTCCTGGAATGCCTTGACCGTGCAATTTTTCACTTTTCATGATCTGAAGAGGATTAAAATGTTGTTGGAATTGACATCGGGTCGGGGGCCTCTACCTGATAGCGGTAATTCCATGAGACTAGAAACCCCTGCCTCGAGAAGCGGCTTCACCCTGATTGAAGTTCTGGTGGTTGTGGCGATCATTCTCACTCTTGCAGCCATGACCTTCGTGGGAGTGGGCAAGATCACTGCCGCTGCACACAAGGCCGGTTCAATCTCGGACATCAAGCAGCTGTCCGCCATTTCGCTTGCAGGAGCAGGAGACAACAATGGGATTTTCCCCAGGGTGCATTTTGTCACTGAAAACGGTGCGGCTCCATTCTGGTTCAGTTGGGAGTGGCGGGAGGATAACAAGATCACCCGGGACCTGGCCTACAATGCTTCCAATGAGTGTTGGACGACTGACGGCAAGGACAGCTGTCAGAGCAACATGGATCTCTGGAATTATGGAGGAGTGGATGAGGGTTCCTCCTCGCTATTCTCCTATGCCTGCGTGATCGACGATCCAATTTGGACGGATAACGGGGAGTTCGTGCCACCGGAGGCGCAGGAGTGGGAGCGTATTCGCGATGACGTCTTCAACGAGGATGACGAAACGTATCGTTGGACCCCGACGCGAACTGGTGAGACGGTCGCCTATCCCATTCTCTGGGTTGATCTGGCTGTGGTCTGGAACAACCGGCAGATCGGCAACTACCAGGAGGATGAGAAGTTCAAGGGCGCGCACCTTGGGTTCATGGATGGTCACGTTGAGTGGCGCCAAGGCACCCAGGTGCGGCGGCGATTTGGTCGGCCGGGGTTGACGCTTTACTGGTAGACGGGTCTCCGGGAATGGGTGCGGGACGAGAGTCCGGTATTCTGCTGGAAGTGATTTGTTGAGAGCTCTCGCTACTCTCTCTTGAAACGTGGTGTGAGACGGGGAGAAGAATGAAGAGATTGAAGATTGTGGGAGTGATGGGTTCCGGTCGGCAGGAGCATGAGAACCTCTCCCTGGCCCTGGGCGAAATGCTGGCCCGCCTGGGTGTGCATCTCCTTACTGGAGGCGGATCAGGGGTCATGAGATCGGTGTCGAAGGGGTTCCGGTCCGTGGGGCGACGCCCTGGCCTCACTCTCGGGATTCTACCCGGCCTGACAGGGGAAGAGGCCCCGGAGTCGCCCCCGGGATATCCCAACGAGCATGTGGAACTCGTCATCCGGACCCATCTTCCTGGTCGGGGGGCAGAAGGAGGGACCGAACTTTCCCGCAACGCGATCAATATTGCGACAGCGGACGCAGTGATCATTCTGCCGGGAGGGGAAGGAACGGCTTCCGAGGCGGGGCTTGCCCAGCGGTTCCGGAAGCCGGTCATCGGCCTTGGAGGGGGAGGAGCGGCCCAGGGGGTAGCGCAGGCGGAGTCGCTGGAGCAGATCGAGCAGTTCCTGCAGGCGGTGCTGTGACGGCCTTCAGCAGGGATGCCGAACGGGTTTTCCTTTTACCGGGGCTAAGCCTCGGTGGCAGCTTCTTTGATCTGGCGAGCCTTCTTGATGATGCTGGCCACCGTCTCGGACGGTTTGGCACCCTTGCTGACCCAGCCATCGGCCTTCTTGAGATCGAGAGTGTAGTTCATGCCGCTCTGCAGGGGATCATAGGTGCCGATTTGTTCGATATAGCGGCCGTCCCGGCGTTTGCGGCGATCGACCGCTACAATTTTGTAGTAGGGGCGATCCTTGGTGCCTTTGCGTGTGAGTCGAAGAACTACCATGTGCTGTGGAGCGTGGGGCGGCGGAACTTGGAGGAATTCCCCCGGTTTGCCAAGGAATTTTGGCCGGAAAGCGGTTAAAGGGCCACAAAGTCTGCAATTGAGCCTTTTGGAGTCAGGGATCCCGTGACGGATGGGTGGCCGGGATCAAATCGGGGTCAGGGTAATAGCCTCCGCCAGCCAGTCGCTACCTGAGCGTTTGAACTTGATGCGGCAATGGTAGCGCATGTGGTATTTGCGGCCGGGGCCCTGAGCGATTTCAGCAAAGATGGCAACCTGATAAACGGCGTGGTCCTCAGCCGGGAAGTCCACGGATTCTTCCTCGCAGCTGATTTTGCAGGAGGTGATGCTCTGTTGGAAGTCCTTGAGCATCCGCCCTGCCTGGGCGGGACCGAGCGCTCCCGATTCCACGGGGTGGGGGGCCCGGATTTCAAGGGCAGGGGAAAGCACTGCCTGGAAGCGTTCGGCCTTTTCAGAGGGAGTGCCGGTGCTGAGCGTGCTCTTCTCCAGGCAGGTGAAGAGGGCTTCTGCACGCCGGATGACAGTCTGCTCAGGGGAGAATTTCCAGAGCATGTAGAGGGTAGCGGCTACCGCGGGGACCAGAAAGAGCAGAAGTTTGAGCCCGGTCTTCATCGACCGGGAAGTAGTTGAAAGCAAAACCCCTTCAGATACTCGGTCTCGGGGATTGTGGGGAGAATGGGATGGTCAGCGCGTTGGGTGAAGGACTCCACGAGGCGAAGAGTCCGGCGGGTATCGACCGCGGCATCGCGCACATTGTTGAGGAAGAGTTCCCGGCTGACATGGTGGGAACAGGAGAAGGTGGCCAGGTAGCCGTCATGGTCGAGGAGTTTGAGCGCCCGAAGGTGAATTTCCTTGTAGCCGCGCATGGCATCTCTCAGTGCTTTCTTGCTTCGCGTGAAGGAGGGAGGATCGAGGATGATCAGATCGAATTGCTCATCGCAGTTCTTGAGGTAGTCGAAGGCATTGGCCTCCACCGTCTCGGTCTTGAGATCGTTCAGTTCGGCATTGCGCCTGACAGCCGCGATGGCTTCCGCCGAGATGTCGACACAGGTCACGGAAGCGGCTCCGGCGCGGGCGCAGGCCAGTCCGAAACCGCCCTGATTACTGAAGCAGTCGAGTACGCGTTTGCCCGGAGCGAGCGAAGCGATGCGGGCATAGGCGTCCAGTTGATCGAGATAGAGTCCGGTTTTCTGTCCGGCCAGGAGCGTGGCCTCAAGGTGCAGACCTCCGGTTTCCAGCGTCACGGGGTCGGGATTCTCCCCGTGGGCGACGAGGTTGGCTGGTTCGAGCCCCTCTGCCTTGCGCATGGGGGAGTCATTACGAACCACGATGGAATCAGGAGACAGTAACTCCTGCAGGACCTCGGTGATGAGGTCGATCCTCTGATCCATGGCAAGGGTCAGAGTCTGCACCACGAGGTGGCTGCGGTAGCGGTCAACGATGAGCCCTGGCAGCCCGTCGGACTCACTCCATGCCAAACGACAGAGGGTGGGATCGACTGGGAGGCGCTCCCGGAGGGTGAAAGCGAGTTGCAGGCGCCGGAGGAAAAAAGCCCGGTCGAGATCCTGTTTTCGCCGGGAAAAGCGGCGGGCGACGATCTGGGAGCGGGGATTGTAAATGGCGCTTCCAAGGGGTTTGTCCTTGAAATCCTTGAGAGAAATAACCTCTCCGGGCTGGGGATTGCCGAAGGATTTCTTGATTTCAGAGGCATAGACCCAGTCGTGTCCGTGGAAGATTCTGGAGCGGGGTTTGATGATGAGACCGGGCATAAGGAGGAGAATTGGGGGGCGATTTGTCTTGAAAGCTGGCGTGCAGAGGCTTAGGCCGTGCCCACCTCATGGGTAAGCAGTACAACAAGGTCCAGAAGCGTCGACGCCGAAAGCAGTATTTCAAACGCAAGCGGGAGCAAACTAAATCGAGCATCGCCCTGAAGAAGTCCTCGGGGGGCACGAGCGCTCCAGCCAAGAAGGCGGCCAAGAAGGCAGCCAAGAAGGCTGCGGCTAAGAAAACCGCCAAGAAGGCTGCGAAAAAGACCGTTAAGAAGGCAGCCAAGAAGACTGCAAAGAAGACTGCAAAGAAGACTGCAAAGAAGACTGCAAAGAAGGCGGCAAAGAAGGCTGTTGAGAAAAAACCGGCCGCAGAGGAGGCTCCCGGGAAGGAATCCTCCGCTGCAAAAGAGCCTCCTGCAACCGAGTAAGGCGTGGCCGAGCGTTGTCTCGCGGAGGGAATCAATGCCTCTTGTGCGTCGATTTGCAATTTTTCAAGGCATCGGCCGCCGTTTCTACGCATGATTACGGATCGCGCCTGTCGATTGCTGCCGGTCCTTTCTTCGCTGGTTTTCGCCGCGTGCCAAGAGCGGGGGGTAGTGGATCGTGGCGAGGGCGCCGTGCCCAGTGCTGAACACATCGCGCTCTTGCAGCGGTTGGAGATGGAAGACAGTTGCAATGCCGTCCTCGCAATTGCCCCGGACGCAGTGGAGCAGTTGCGTGCTCTCGATTCCGGCTCCCGACGTGGGTCGTTGCACGGCGTTCCGGTGCTCGTGAAAGACAATATCCACGTCGCAGGAATGCCTGCCACGGCCGGGTCGCTGGCTCTCCTCGAGAACATCGCGGAGGCCGATGCGCCAATCATCGCCAACCTGAAACGTGCCGGGGCTGTCATTGTCGGCAAGACGAACCTGTCGGAATGGGCGAATTTCCGTTCCACTTCATCCACCAGCGGCTGGAGCAGCGTTGGTGGTTTGACGACCAACCCGTATGACTCTTCCCGCAGTGCCTGCGGATCAAGTTCGGGCAGTGGAGCCGCGGTGGGATCGGGGTTGGTGGATGTTGCCATCGGCACGGAGACGGATGGCTCGGTCACTTGTCCGGCGGCAATGTGCGGGATTGTCGGACTCAAGCCGACAGTGGGCCTGCTTTCCGGCAAAGGAATCGTTCCGATCTCGGCCAGTCAGGACACGGCCGGTCCGATGACCCGGAATGTGAAACTTGCTGCCCGCACGCTTGGTGGGATGATTGGCGCGAAGGCTGCTGACTACGAGGCGGCACTCGATGTCGACGCGCTCCGGGGAGTCAGGCTTGGGGTTCTCCTGCCCCTGTCCGGGCAATACGGCGATGCGGTCTCCGCCACTTTTTCTGCGGCCCGCCGAACCCTCGAAGAGGCCGGGGCAACCCTCGTCGAAATCAGCGAAATTCCGGATTTGAAGCGAATCGGTCAGCTTGAATGGGCTCTTCTTCTCCGGGAATTCAAGCGAGATCTCAATTCCTACCTGGCAACGACGCCCTCCGGGGTGAAGACGCGGACACTTGCCGATCTGATCGCTTTCAACAAGACGCATGCTGAAGAGGTGATGCCACATTTCGGACAGGAAATCTTCGAACAGTCCGAGGCGACCGAAGGAGGGGCAGATCCGGAGTTGCCGGATATTGTTGCCGAGGCGAAGTGCCTGGCCGGTCCCGAGGGGATTGATCGACTGCTCGCCGACCACGACTGCATCGCGCTGATCGCCCCGACGACTGGAAGGGCCTTCCCCATCCGTCTCGATGGAGGTGATGCCTTCGAAGGGGCATGCACTACGCTGCCGGCGGTCGCAGGATATCCGCACCTTACGGTTCCGATGGGTCTGGCCGACGATCTGCCGGTCGGTTTGTCGTTCATCGGGCCGGCCTTCGCGGAAGCGAAGTTGCTCGCCCTGGGATTCGCCTACGAGCAGGCCCGAAAAGAGTGATCGGATAAACGGGCACTCATTTTGCAGGCCCGGGAGGGAATGACGGGGCAGGTTCACTACGCTCTCAGGATTTGACCTTGGGTGCTTCTCGTTAGATGCTTTGAGCCGATGCCCGAGAAGATGAGCTGGTTTTCGTTTGCCCGGGTGGCGGCGCGGGCCCTCCTGCAATTTCGTGAGACGCGGCGGAAGATAATCTTCTACACCATCGTTGCCCTTCTGGTGGTATTCGCGCTGGGGAACTGGCCCCTGGCTTCCTGGTTGGAGGAAACTCCCGGGCGCTTTCTTTTCTATTGGGCTGGTTGCGCCTTTCTCTCCATCTTCCTCTTCCTGCTCGGACTCTATGACTTTCTCCGCATCATCAAGGAATACAAGGACGCCAGGGGACGATTGCGGTAGGGAATTACCGGCGGGAACGGATCCCGCCGGGCAGCAGGAACAAATATAACCAGAATTATTGAGATCGTGAACCGTTGGATGGATGAACTCTTCGAGTTGTTGCGCTTTGCAAGCATTTCGACCGACTCCGGGCACAAGGGGGATGTGCAGGCCTGTGCCGATTGGCTGGCAGCCCGCATGGCGGCGGCCGGATTGCAGAGCGAGATTTGTCCCACCGGTGGACATCCGGTGGTGATCGGTCGCAACGAGCAGGAAGCGGATCGGCCAACCGTGCTGGTTTATGGGCACTACGATGTGCAACCCGTCGATCCTCTTGAGCTCTGGGAGAGTGATCCCTTCGATCCGGTCATTCGTGACGGCAGAATCTGGGCCCGGGGGTCGACTGATAACAAGGGGCAGTTCTTTGCGCATCTCTGTGGGATCGCCGAGACCATCGAGGAGGATGGCAAACTGCCCGTGAACCTCATCATGTTGCTGGAGGGCGAGGAAGAGATCGGGTCCCCCAGCCTGCGCCCCTTTCTGGAAGCGCATCGCGGGGAACTCGCCTGCGATGTGATCGTGGTTTCCGATACTGGAATGGTGGCACCGGGGGTGCCTACTCTCGGTTATGGGCTGCGCGGGATCACCTGCTGCGAGTTTGCCATAAGGGGGCCGGCCCGTGACCTGCATTCCGGTGTCTATGGTGGAGCGGTGGCCAACCCGGGCACTGCAGTGGCGCGCCTGGTGGCCAGCCTGCATGATGACAATGGACGCGTGGCCATCGATGGGTTCTACGACGACGTGGTAGCCCTGGAGGACTGGGAACGCGAGATGTGGAGTAGCGTGCCCGGCATGAGTGAGGAAGATATCCTCGGGGTGACCGGAGCGCCTTCCCTCTTCGGGGAGAGCGGCTACACCTCCGCCGAACGCCTCTGGGCCCGGCCCACCGCCGAGGTCAATGGAATCTGGGGGGGCTACCAGGGCGAGGGCTCGAAGACGGTTCTCCCGGCCGAATCCTTCGCAAAGCTCTCTTTCCGCCTCGTCCCCGGTCAGGATCCCTCCGACATCATGGACAAGGTCCAGGCCCATCTAGAAAAGCACTGCCCTGATGGTGTGACCGTGGAGGTGGAGCGGGGGCATCACGGGCAGGCCTACCGTTCAGATCCCCATTCCGCTCACGGCAGGGCCGCCCAGGAAGCCCTGCGCAAGACTTTTAGGGCCGATCCTGTCCTCATCCGCGAGGGAGGCAGCATTCCCATCATCCAGGATTTCAAGGAAGTTCTCGGGGTGGACACCCTCCTTCTCGGTCTGGCCCTGCCCGACTGCCAGATTCACTCGCCCAATGAGAATTTCACGGTGGAAAACTTCGAGGGCGGGATTCGCTTGAACCGGGTCTTGTTCGAAGAACTCGCTGGTATTTAGTTGGCGCGATGAGCGAGAGCGAGGCAACCGACAAGCATGATTTCATCCGTGACATCGTGGCGGAGGATCTGGCGAGCGGGAAACATGCGAGGATTGTCACCCGTTTTCCGCCGGAGCCGAATGGCTACCTGCACATCGGGCATGCCAAGGCCATCTGCCTGAGCTGGGGTATCGCGCGGGAAAACGCCTCTGCCGGCGCGGAGTTCCATCTGCGCTTCGACGACACCAATCCCTCCAGGGAAGAGCAGGAATACGTCGACAGCATTCAGGAGGACATCAGGTGGCTGGGTTGCGACTGGGGCGAGCACCTCTACTTCGCCAGCAACTACTTCGAGTTTTTCTACGACTGCGCGGTCCATCTCATCAAAGAGGGCAAGGCTTTCGTGGATCAGCAGAGCGCAGAGGAAATCCGCGTTGCCCACGGGACGGTGTCGGAACCCGGGATGGAGTCGCCCTATCGCGACCGTCCCGTCGAGGAGAATCTCGAACTCTTCGAGAAGATGCGGGCGGGGGATTTTCAGGACGGGGAGGCTGTCCTGCGGGCCAGGGTGGACATGGCATCATCCAACATGCACATGCGTGATCCCATCATCTATCGTGTGTTGCACGAAAGTCATCACAACACGGGAGACAAGTGGTGTATCTATCCGATGTACGACTTCGCGCATCCCCTTGAGGATGCCTGCGAGCACGTCACCCATTCGCTCTGCACTCTGGAGTTCGAAGTGCACCGGCCGATCTATGACTGGGTCATTGAGAATTGCCCGGTGCCGGCCGTGCCCCGACAGATTGAGTTTTCGCGCCTCACCCTCAACTACACTGTCGTGAGCAAGCGCAAGCTGCTGCAACTGGTGGAGGAGGGGAAGGTTGATGCCTGGGACGACCCGCGCATGCCCACTCTTTCCGGAGCGCGTCGGCGGGGGTTTCCACCCGAAGCCATCCGCAACTTCTGCGAGGGAGTCGGGATCACCAAGTTCAAGGGGATCACCGACGTGGCCCGGCTCGAGAACGAGGTGCGGAAGGTGCTCAATATCACCGCGCCCCGGCGGATGGCGGTTCTGGAACCGCTCAAGCTGGTCCTGGTCAACATGGAGCCCGGTCATAAGGAGGAGGTGGAAGTGCAGAACAACCCCGGGGACGGGAATGCCGGCCTGCGCAAGCTGCCCCTTGGACGCGAGCTCTGGATCGAGCGCGATGATTTCATGGTGGAGGCTCCAAGGAAGTACTTCCGCCTCGCTCCGGGCCGGGCGGTGCGGCTGCGTGGTGGCTACATCGTGCAATACGTTGACCACGTCACTGATCCTGAAAGCGGGGAACTGACCGAGGTGCACTGTGAGTATCTGCCGGGCACGATCGGCCAGTCGCCGCCCGAGGGGGTGGTATGCAAGGCGGCCATTCACTGGGTGAGCGTTGCTGAGGCCGAGGATGCCGAAGTGCGTCTCTACGACCGCCTCTTTCATCACGAGAATCCTGATGCGGCGGAGAGGGGGTTCCTTTCGGTCCTGAATCCGGACTCCCTCAGGCTAGTCACCGGTGCGAAGGTGGAACCGGGCCTGGCCAGTGAGCCCGCCGGGTTCGTCTGTCAGTTTGAACGCCTCGGCTACTTCTGTGCGGATTCCCGTTACCACGAGGCCGGAGGCAGGGCTGTTTACAACCGCACCATCGGGCTGCGCGACTCGTGGTCAAAGAAGTAGACCCGGGCAAGGGTTCCGGATGATCCGGCGGGGGGAGGAGGTGCCGCTATTCCGCTTTCTGACACAAGGTATGGAATCACTAGTGGCTTGGCGTTACGTCTGGTCAGGATTCATTAATCAGTTTGAGGATTCCTGAAGGATAATAAATATTTTGAATATCTTTAGGAAGCAGGGATTCGGGACCATGGTTGAGGAGCAGGAACGATTGTGGTCCGGATGGCAGAAAGTTGTTCCTTTGGAAGGATGAACTAACCATGGCTGCTAACTAAAAATATATATATGATCTAATAGTATCCGGGTTCTGATGGCCTTGTTCCATCAACTGCACCCGGTTCATGAAAACAAACCTTCCCTTTCTTGCGCTCTTCCTTTTCGCTTTTCATCTTGGCCCTTCTCTCTGCGCCTCTCCCGTGGGCCAGTTGCCCTTTGCCTTTCCGGATGAATGCGACGAAGTCGGGATCGGGGAGGAGTTTTACTACAGTCCGGCCCACCCTGGTCTGGCGTTGGAAGACCCCGGGCCGGTGGAGACCTACCCCTACGTGAATGCAAGCGTGGCCGGCGATCTCGGCGGAGTGAAGGGCGTCCCGGTCTCCAGCCGCGACATCTGGCGCCGCTCCAATTACCTTTCGGTTGAGCTGGCTGAGGTCGCCCACAAGACCCGCGGACCCCGCCATGCAATGGTCAATCCGGTCCTGTCCCTGGCGCTGCTCCTGATAGCCCTGGTTCGCAGCCGCCGCCCACAATTCGCGGCCTAGGAGGGATTTCGCTGGCTCCGCCAGCCCTGACGGGCGGCTGTGGTCAGGAAGATGCGGTTCACCGCGTCCCCTCTGGCAGGCTGTGGGAGATCACTCTCCGGCCATGCTGGCGGCATCGAGAGCCTCGCTGAGTTGCTTCGCGGTGAGGCCCAGTTCCTCCAGGCGGTCCGCACACAACTCGCGCACGGTCCGGCCGGATTCCACCGATTCCTTGGCAATCATGCTGGCCTGATCATAGCCGATGACGGGGGCAAGGGAGGTCACCATCGAAAGCGAGTACTCGATCAGTTCGTTGCAGCGCTCGACCCGGGCCTCGATCCCTTCCACGCAGTTCCTGCGGAAGATGTCGCTGACATTGGCGAGGAGGCGGATGCTTTCCAGAATACACTTGGCCATCAATGGCATCATGACATTCAGTTGGAAGTGCCCATTGGCGCCGCACCAGGTCACGGTAGAGTGATTGCCGAAGACCCGGGCAGCCACCATGGTGACCGCCTCGCTCATGACCGGGTTCACCTTGCCCGGCATGATGGAGGAACCGGGCTGGGTAGCGGGCAGGGAGAGCTCGCCAATCGCACAGCGGGGACCGGATCCCAGCAAGCGGACGTCATTGGCGATCTTGTAGAGACTGGTGGCGATGGTATTGAGCTGGCCGTGGCATTCCACGAGGGCGTCCTTGCCGGACTGGGCTTCAAAGTGGTTCTCGGCTTCGCGGAACTCGATCCCGGTCTTCTCGGAGATGAAGGCGATGGCCCGGGGAGGGAAGTCAGGGTGGCAGTTCAGGCCCGTGCCAACCGCTGTTCCTCCGAGAGCCAGTTCGTGGACGGCCTTGAGAGCCTTGTGGGCTCGATCAACGGCGCGGGTCATCTGCATCGCGTAGCCACCGAACTCCTGGCCGAGGCGCACGGGGGTGGCGTCCATGAGGTGCGTGCGCCCGATCTTGAGCACCCCATGGAATTCCTCCGCCTTGGCCTGCAGGCTGTCGCGCAGTGCTTCGAGGGAGGGCACGAGGTTTTCCTTCAGGGTCACCCCGGTGGCAATATGCATTGCGGTAGGGAAGGTGTCGTTGGAGGACTGACCCTGATTGACATGATCGTTGGGGTGGACCGGCTTTTCGTCCCGGCCGGCGTCGATTGCCACCCCGGCAAGCTGTGCACAGCGGTTGGCGATCACCTCGTTGGCGTTCATGTTGGTCGAGGTTCCCGAACCAGTCTGGTAGACATCGACCGGGAAGTGTTCGTCCAGTTTTCCTTCGTAGACTTCGCGGGCGGCCTGCTCGATCAGGGCGGTCTTTTCGGTGGGGATGTGCCCCAGTTCGCCGTTCACGCGGGCCGCGGCCCACTTGATGAGCCCGAAGGCACGCACCATTCCCGATTCGACCGATTCGTGTGAGACTGGAAAGTTCAGCACGGCGCGCTGGGTGGAGGCGCCAAAGAGGGCTTCAGCCGGGACCGGCATTTCACCCATGGAATCGCGTTCAATGCGGGTATCGCTCATGGAGCTAGAAGTAAGGTTCCGCTGCTTCGTTGCAAGTACGAGTGCGGGGAAGTGATCGCGCCCCGCTGGCATGCGCCGTGGAGACGGCCTGCCCGGGATGTGGGTCAAGGGTCCTGTTCTGAGCCCAATTTGACCTCGTTGAGCAAAAAACCCTTGAATCGGACGGGATTCCGCGTAAGAGACGCATCCCCATGGCCAAGAAGTGCTGGATCGAGCGAAACAAGCGCAAACAGCGGACTGTAAAGAAGTTCAAGGAACTCCGGCAGAAGCTGAAGAAGGAGAAGGACTACGTCGGTCTGAGCATGCTGCCGCGCGACGCGAGCCCCACACGGGTGGTGAACCGTTGTGAGGTGACCGGGCGCCGGAGGGCCTATCTGCGCCGATTCAGGCTCTCCCGCATCACTTTTCGCGAAATGGCCTCCGCCGGACTTATTCCCGGCGTGACAAAATCGAGCTGGTAGCATAGCTTCCAAAGCTCGAATAGCGGTGGCAACGAATCTCCCTGCCAGCCGCATCCCAGATGCCACTTTACGAGTATCTTTCTGAAAACCCCGACGACCCGGATCGAAGTTGTGTCCGCTGTGTCCGGGGATTTGAACTGAGACGACCGATCGACCGCCCTCCCCTGGAGGACTGCCCCCTTTGCAGGAACCCGGTCCGCAAGATAATCAGTTCGGTTAATTCGCCCCGGGTCGCGAAACCGTTCTCGGCCACTGATGCGAAAAGTGCGGGCTTTACCGTTCTGGAGAAACGGGATGAGGGTGTGTTCGAGAAACTGTGAGGGCGCGCTCGGATGAGTTTTGAAAATGGTGCCATCCTAGCGAGTGGATCGGAGATTCCGGAGACCCTTCCGGCTCTCCCCGAGATTCTGCTCTACCTCCTGGGGATCACGATCTTCCTGGTGCTCAATGCCTTCTTCGTGGCGGTGGAGTTCGCCCTGGTCAAGGTGCGGAAAAGCCAGCTTACCCAAGCGCAGGCGAAGCGACCCCGGCGTTCTAATCTCGCCCTGCACGCCCTGGCCAGACTGGACGGGTATCTCTCGGCGGGACAACTGGGCATCACGGTAGCCTCTCTCGCGCTCGGGATGCTGGGTGAGCCGCTTGTGTTCAAATTGGTGGCTCCCGTGCTGCAGGAGACAATGGGCTGGCCGGTGATGGTGATCAAGGTGATCTCCTTCATCATCGCGGCGGCCTCCTTCTCGTTCGTGCACGTGGTGATCGGCGAGCAGGTTCCCAAGGTTCTGGCCATCCGCAAGGCGCTGCCCGTGACCCTCTGGCTCATCCAGCCCCTGCATTGGTTCTACCGTTTCTTCGGCTGGGCCATCTGGCTGATCAACGGGTCGGCCGGATTTATCCTGCGGCGCTTCTTCAAGGTGGAGCCGGCCGGTCACGATGAAGTGCATAGTGCCGAGGAGTTGGCGCAATTGGTCGAAGAGAGCGAGAAACATGACGAGGTCACCGAGACGGAGCGTGGAATCCTGATCAATGCCCTTGAGCTGAACGATCTCAAGGTTCAGGACGTGATGACCCCTCGCAGTGAGGTTGTGTTCTTCGATCTCGACGAACCCTTTGAAAAGAACCTCAAGAGAGCGGCGGCTACCAAGCACACCCGCTTTCCTCTGGTGCAGGGCCACCTCGACAATGCGGTGGGCCTGATCCATATCAAGGACCTCCTCACCCTCACGGGCGAGTCCGCTCCTGATCTTAACGGTGTTAAACGTGAGCTCAAGATTGTGCCCGAGACCATGCCGCTCGATGTTCTGCTCACTTTTTTCCTGAAGGAACGCGCCCACCTCGCGATGGTGGTGGACGAGTTCGGGGATCCTTCCGGGTTGGTCTTTCTCGACAACGTGATCGAAGAACTGGTGGGCGACATTCAGGACGAGTTCGACATCGAGTCCAGTGCCTTTACCCGGGTGAACGACCGCGAATTCATCGTGGAGGGGGCCATCAGTCTCAACGAACTTTCCGATCATGTGCCCGCGGTCGAACTGGAGAGCGGTGAGGTGACCACGGTGGGAGGATACATTACCCAGCAACTGGGGCACCTGCCCGAACCGGGGGAAGCCATCGAAATCGAAGGCTACGAGGCCAAGGTCACCAGCACGGATGGACGACGGGTGGGCCAGGTGCACTTCACCATGCTGGACTTGGCGCCGCCGGTGGAAGAGATCGTCGCCAGCACGAAACTCGAGGACACCGACTGAGGGGCGTGACCGGGGTCACATTTGGTCGAGGAGGATGGAATTGACCGCGTGGTCGATCTGGAAGGTGTCCGAAAAGATGACCAGGGGTGTGCCTTCCGGAACATCCCGTCGATTGCGGAGGGTGGCCACCGCCTCGGCGATGGTATCGCGGGGCATTTCGCGGAAGGGCATTACGAAGGGCCGGACCCCGCGCGAGAGGGCGAGTCCGCGGCAGACGGTGGTTTCCGGAGTGAAGGCGTAGATGGGCGAGCGTGGCCGCAGGAGGGCAGTCTGGTTGGCGGTTGTCCCGGTGCGGGTGAAGACCACCATGATGGCATCCTGGATGGAATCCGCCAGTTGCACGGCGGCCCGCACGGCCTGTTGCCTGGTGGTGCGCAGGTCCGCCGAGGAGGCGTAGCCGAGGCCACCGGACCGCTCGATGCGGCGGGCCACCCGGTCGAGAATTTCGAGGCACCGTTGCGGGTGCTTGCCCACCGAGGTTTCCCCCGAAACCATCAGGGCGTCCGCTTCCTCGTAAACTGCGTTGGCGCAGTCCGTGATCTCGGCCCGCGTCGGGGTGGGGCTCTCGATCATGGATTCGAGGAGATGGGTGGCCACGATGACGCGTCGTCCAAGATTGTGGCAGCGCTTCACGATGCGGCGTTGAATGATGGGAAGCTCCTCGATGTGAACTTCGATCCCGAGGTCGCCGCGTGCGACCATGATGAGATCGGAAGCGTGAATGATGTCGTCGAGGTGCTTGATGGCTTCCTGGTCCTCGAGCTTGGCGATGAGCTGTGCATGACCTCCTGCCTGCTGGATGTGCGCCCGCAACTCGTTGACGTGATCCGCATCCCTCACGAATGATCCCGCGATGAAGTCCGCTCCGCACTCGGTGGCCACCTCGATATCGGCCCGGTCCTTTTCGGTGAGAGCCGGGAGATTGAGACGCACTCCGGGAAGATTGATGTGACGCCGGGAGCCCAGCTGCCCGGCGGTCTGCACTTCACAGGTGATACGGTCGTTGGTGACGCCTTCGATCTTCATGATCATGGAGCCATTGTCGACCAGCAGGGTGTCGCCCACGCTCACGTCACTGACCATGCTGGTGTAGTTGACGGTAGTGGAATAGGGCAGGGCTGGATCGCTTCCCGAGTGACGGAACTCGACCTTGTCACCTTCATTCAGTTCGAAGGGCTGGGGCAGGGTGCCGGTACGGATGGAGGGGCCCTGCAGGTCGAAGAGGAGACCCACCGTGCGTGCCCGGGGTGCGTCGGTGGCTGCTTCCCTCACGCGGGCGGAGATCTCACGGGCCCATTCGTGAGATGCGTGGCTCATGTTAAGCCGGAAGGTGTCCGCGCCCGCGTGGACGAGGGAGCGGATGGCGTCAAGGGATTCGGTGGCAGGGCCGAGGGTGGCGATGAGTCGGGTACGGCGCACGGTATGAACCTGTAGCGTGAGTGCCGGATGGACAAGGGCAATGGGGGAAGGAGAACTGTGAATAAGGAGGGTCTGTTCATTCACGGGACTTGAAAGACCCTGTGCCGGGGAGGGAGCTGGCCCCTCCTCCTCTTCTTTCGCCAGGCTGTTGTGGGGAAAGTAGTTTCTTCTTTGGAGTCGATCTGCAGAATTGTGGGCAACTTCCTCCGCCGTGATGCCCTCACGCCTTTTGCCCAAGTTTATTTCGTTTGCCGTTTTCCTCCCCTGCTTCCCGCTTCCGGCGGCGGGATCCATTCAGGAGGGGGGCCTTGGAGCCTTCCTGGGTGGGGCGGACCTTGAGATGCATAAGCTCTTCGAGGGGGAGCGCAATCCCAACATCGTAGTGGCCATGGATGGGACCGTGGTGGCGAGCTGGGGAGAGGTGGAGAACAACTTTGCCCTGGGCAAGAAGGGGATCCGGGTGCGACGCAGTGAGGATGGGGGCAAGACCTGGGGCCCCCTGATTACGGTAGCCAAGCCCTGCTGGCATGGTGGGGGCGTGACCGTGGATGAGAGGAGTGGGGACATTTTTGCGTTTCCGGAGGCCAGATATCCCCCGGCCAGGAAGTGGGTCTGCCGAAGTCGCGACCATGGGAGGAGCTGGCACAAGGTGGAGAAGGCGGTCATTCGGCCCGACCAGCGCGGGAATGTGCCTGACATGCATTTTGCCGAGCACGGCATTACCCTGCGCCATGGCATGCACGCCGGCAGGTTGCTGCGGGCCGCCCGGTGGTATGCCGGAGGGGACAACCGGGGAAACCTTCCCAGGATGTACAACACCGCAATCTACAGTGACGACGGCGGGGTGACCTGGGACACCAGTGAGCCCTTTCCCGAGCTGGGAACCGGAGAGGGAGCGGTAGCAGAACTCTCTGACGGCCGGATCTACTACAACTCCCGGAGACATGCGGATCCGCCGGGATCAGAATACAACCCCGCCTTACGCTGGGAGGCCTGGAGCGAGGACGGCGGGCTGACCTGGAAGGATGCCACCATGTGTCGAATTCTTCCGGATGGGGCGCGTAAATCGATCGGGCCCGGGTCGGGTTGTTTTGCCGGGCTGGTGCGCCTGCCGGTCAAGGGGCGTGATATTCTGCTCTACAGCAACTGCGACAGCGCCACTGCCGAACGTCGTGATGTCACGGTGTGGGTGAGTTTTGATGGGGCCGGGACGTGGCCGCTCAAGCGCAGGGTATGGGACGGACCGAGTGCCTACTCCTCTCTCAATGCGGGGCGACCGGGAACTGCGAGCGAGGGTTGGATCTATCTTCTGCTGGAGGGAGGAAAGAGTCATCGTTACGAGGATGGTTACCTGGCCCGTTTCAACCTGAGCTGGCTTCTGGAGGGCGAGAAGACAGGGGACGGGGAATTACCGGACTGGCTGGACTGAAAGGCCGAGCTCGATTTGGCTGCAATACACTGAAACCATGCGTAATTTTTCTCCTTTTATCGTGGCCCTGGGAGCCCTCCTGCCCGCCAGCAGGGCAGAGGAAGCCCAATGGAGGCAGAGCTACGATGCGGGTTATCTCGACCAGGCGGGGGCCTATGCCGGCGGATCCGAGATCATGCATCTGGTTGCGCATAAGGGGAAACTCTACGCTGCCAATGGCTACTGGGTGGACGGGCGCTGGGTGATTCCTCCCGAGGGACAGAAGCAGAGTGCACAGGTTCTGCGCCTGGACCAATCAGGGGGAGAGTGGCAGGTCGATCTGGATACCGGCAAATCGAATGGGCTCGGCCTGGAATACATGAAGGGCAATGTGCTCAAGTCGGTGACCTTCACGCGTGATGCCAGCGGTGCAGCCCTGCCTCAGGCGCGCAACCTTCTCGTCATGGCCGCAGGGGCGAACTTCGAGCGGGGAGGGGCGGTCTCGGTCTGGGTGCGGGACGAGGAGAAGAGCAGTTGGTCCCATACCCTGGTCCGGCACGGATCGAGCGCGGGCGGGGTGCGCTGGGTGCCCCGTGACATGGAGGTGCACCGCGACAAGGTCACCGGAATGGAACGCCTCTACCTCTCGTTGGGTAATCCGGGCATCGTGTCCGGAGTCTACGATGAGAGCGCCCCGGGCGGGATCCGCTGGAGCCGCCATCTCGAGCATCCCTTCCTCACGCAGGGGACCTTTCGCACCCGGCCCCTCGGAATGGCGAGGGCCAACGGGGTATTGTACTTTTCGGAGGGCGGATCGATCTACCAGCGTGTCGACGGGGAGCGAGCGCACTATCTGGAAGTTCTCGATTTGCACGAGGACACGGACACCGACGTGGGCGGGATCCGCGGATTGACTGCGATCGAAAATCCAAAGGGAGAGGGGGAGTCCCTGCTCTTCCTCTGGGCGCCCGGGGATCGTTCGGCAAGCCAGGTCAAGCGCATGGACCCGGACGGGCGGGGGGGATTCGTCATTCACGATGAGGTCCGCATCATCGATCTCATGAGCAAGGCTCTCGGGGTGGAGGTGATCTACACCCTTGGGGCGCATAACATGATGTATCCCGTGGTGGACCCGGTCACCAGTGAGACGGTCCATATCATCGGATTCCAGGGAAACATCCGGGGAAAGAATGAGTTGCGCTGGAAGGGAAGCGCGCTCTACGCCGGGGCAATGTATGCCCTGCGGCGGTCGGATCAGACCTACGAGGTGCGCGAGGTCAATAATGCCTTTGAACCGGGCAAACCCCTCCTGGTCTCCCCCCGCGCCTTCTGCCTCTCACCCTTTGGAGATGGAGGGCTCTACATCGGGGGTCACGATGCCAGCCGCAAGATCTCCGATGACATGGCCTGGATCTTCGAAGCTCCCCTGGAAGTGGTCCTGGGACGCAAGCAGGGGCGGGATGCAGGGAGCGGTCAGCGCTACTCGCCGCGGGCGGAGAGGTTGGACGAGGGACCACTCTACGAGTTGCGCATTTACTCCGCAAATGAGGGGAGGCACGCACACCTTATCAAGCGCTTCCGCGAGCACACCGATCGCCTCTTCCGCAAGCACGGACTGGAGGCCCTTGGCTACTGGATCCCCACCGAGGGACCGGCCAAGAAGCGGCGTCGCTTTGTTTATCTTCTCAAGCATCCCTCGCGCTATGCAGCCTATGAGAACTGGGTGGCGTTCTTCAATGACCGGGAGTGGGAAGCAGTGCTCGACAAGCCCGAGTTCCAGAGCCTGCTTTCGCAGCGCCCGGAGAGCATCTTTCTGAGGGAGAACGATTACTCCGCATTGAGGGAGGTTGCGATCAATGAGCCCGGAGGAATTTATGAATTGCGCACCTACGTGACGGCGCCCGGAAAACAGGCCGCACTCAATGCGCGTTTTCGGGATCACACCAGGAGGCTCTTCGAGAAGCACGGCATGAAGAACATTGGCTACTGGACCCCCTTTGACAGGCCGGAGTCTGGCACTACTCTCGTCTATTTCCTGCATCACCCCAGCCGTCAGGAGGCCGACGCTAATTGGAGGGCCTTCGGTGCCGATCCCGAGTGGCGTGGGCTACGTGAGGAGTCGGAGGTCGAGGGCAAGCTCCTGGCCGGGCCGCCAGAGCGGATTTATCTGAGGGCCCTGGGGTTCTCGGCTCTCAAGTGAATTGTCACTGCTCCGACCACGGCCTGATAGGCGGCGGTGGGGGCGGTTCCAGCCAGCGCCAGGCGGGCTGGTAGGGGATGTTGAGGTAGGGGGTCTCCAGGCGTTTGCCGTTCTTGAGGGAGAGGAGGAAGGCGTCAAGGATGCCGCTGGTGTAGAGGGTGCGCTCTGCGTTCCAGCTTGCTTGACCGGTGAGGATCATCCTTTCGATCCCGTGCAGGAGCCAGGTGAAGTGCATGCCCGGCCTACCTTCCTGGGTCCAGAAGAGGGAGGAGTCGATCTGGGTGCCATCCCCGTAACTCCAGGCCGCTGCCCATTCATTGACCGCGCCATTCAATTCGAGCATGTGGGCGCGCAGTCCGCCCTTGTACTCGATGGTGAAGAGGCGCGGTTTGGCCACCAAGCGGCGGAGGTCCTTCAGGTCGCGCGGGTTGGTGAGGCGCGACCAGGCGGCCTCGAAAAGCGATCGGTTGAAGTGCTGCTCATCGAAAGCGCGCCAGACCTCCTCGTCAGCGAGTGCGTGCACGGCAGTGATCCCGGTTTCGCCGCCCTGCCGCTGCTCGGCGAGAGCCTGGATGATTTCGAGAGTATGAAATCCGTAGGCATCGGTGGTGTGGTAACTGAGGGCTACGATCTCCTTGAGCTTGGCACTGCGGCGGACGTCGGCGGCCGGCCTGCGCCAGGTGGTGGGGAGGGACGAGCCTGCCATGAGCGGGATTCCACGTTCCTTCGCCGAATCGTAGAGGAACTTGGCGTCGCCCCAGTTGTCAGAAAGGTGCTTGTCGACGAAGACGGGGACGGTGCGTTTGCTTGCATCAAATACCTTGAGGCATTCTTGCCAGAAGCGCCGCTTGGGATACTGCGTGCTGCCCGTGTCCGACTTCGGATAGTCTCCGTGTTCGGCGATGAGGAGGACTCCATCGACTGCCAGTTCTCCCGTTCCGAGGGTGAGTGCTTGGGCAATGGTGGGATAGATCGGGAAGCCGTGGGAGGTCGAGAGCAGGCGACTGGTGTCGTTCTTGGGGATCTGGTCGGTATAGAGCGAGACCAGTTCGAGCGGGGAGTCCTTTCCCTTGCCGTCGAGCGTGTCGGTCTGGAGAAGGCGGCTCACGATGATGTCGGCGTGGGAGTTGTGACGGTACTCGGTCACGATGGCGGCCACACGTGGACGGCCGTCCCGTTTCAGGTAGTAGAGCAGATCGAGGACCTGCTCTTTCCCAAGAGTATTGATCATCCCGGTCGGCATGGTGGAGACCGCCGGATCGGTTCCGGGGATCGCAAAGCCCTCCGCGATGTGCCGGGATGGCTCGAGAATGGACTCTAACAGATCGCGAGTGGTGGCACGCTTTCCTATGCCGTTCAGGTCTGGGCCGACGCTTCCGCCACCCTCTCCGAACTTGTGACACTGGATGCAGCCGGTCGCGGCGAAGGCCTTGCGACCGCTCAGATAGTGACGCTGGCGCTGGTCGGAAGCTGCCAACTCCGCGGAAAAATCGGCCATTGTCCATTCCTTTACGATGGGCCGCGAGGGGTGCAGTCCCGCGATCCATTCGCGCAGCATCTCGACGGCCTCCTTATCGACGCGGCTTGATCCCAGCGGGGGCATTTGTCCGCTGCCCTTTCCACGGTGGGAAACACGGTGCAGAAGAACGGAAGCGTCCGGGCGCCCCGGTGCGACAATCATGGCATCGGGCAGACCAAAGGTGGCGTGCTGTGGGCGGGCTTCGATGACCTTTCTCTTGTCGCTTGGGATGGCGATCCGTACATCGAACTGGGCGTTGCCGCCTCCAGACTCCACGTGGCAGATCGAGCAATTGGTGTGCAGGTAGGAGTGAGCGCGCGCCTCCAAAGGCTCATCGACTTCATGGGGATTGGCGAGAGGCTCGGGCAATGTTTCGGGTAATTGATTGGAAAAGAATCCGATTCGTTGCAGCAGGGTGAGCTGATTGACTTGATCGCCCTCGAATTCGCGCAGGCGATTCAACTGCTTGCCCGTGACTCCCAGGACATAGAGCGCTGCGCGATTGTGGCAGAGTGCGCACTGAGCCCGGCTGGGAAAGCGCCAGGAGTATTTCTGTCCGCTCTCCTCAATCTCGGCGTCGGCCCCGGAGGAAGGAACGAGGACGGCATCGCCTCCGTCCTTGTTCCAGCGGTAGGAGTAACCTGCCCATTCGTTCTGTTCGCGGAGAAGGACGCGTGTCTCCACCTTGCGGGCCGTCCCTCCTTCACCAGCCGGAAGAGAGAGCGTTTGGGTCAGGGCAGTGCCGTTGGGAAAGCCCCATGGTTGATCGCTCTTGTAAACCGCTTTCTTGCTTCCAGGAACGGCCATCCAGCGTTGTGAAGTGGCGCCGTCATTCCAGCCCTCCGAGTTGATCTGGTAGGCGATCACACCGGCCTCGGGGGACTGCTCCGTCACTGACTTGAAGAGACCGGTCTCGCTGAGAAGCTCGGGGAAGGGCAGTGCGTTTGCTGGCAGCGGCGGTGATTTCACCAGGCGGTGAAGGGCATTGCCGCCATGGTCGATGACGATGAGATCGCCGCCCGGGGCGAGGGTGAAACCGGCGATCTGAATGGACGTGTCAGCCAGTTCACGGTGCCAGAGGATCTTCTCGTCCTGGTGTCTGGCGGCCCAGATTCGGCCGGTGGAATAGTCGCCGTAAACGTAGGCACCGTCGAGTTCCGGCCACTTCTCCCCCCGGTAGATGACTCCTCCGGTGAGTGAGCGGAACTCGGAGTGCGGGTGTTCGATGGTGGGGGGGACGTGCGGGGTGGGCCCGAGCTGGCGGGTAGGGTAGAAGGGATGATTGCCCTCGAAGACACTCCAGCCGTAGTTCTCCCCGCGGCCAAGGAGATGGGCAGTCTCCCAGAGATCCTGGCCGTTATTGCCCACCCAGATCTGCCCCGATTTTCGGTCCGCGGTCATGCGCCACGGGTTGCGAAGCCCGTAGGCCCAGATCTCGGGGCGCGCACCGGGCTGGTCGAAGAAGGGATTGTCAGGAGGGACGGTGTAGGGGTGCCTGGTGGTGGCCTGGCGCACATCGATGCGCAGGACGGAGCCTAACAGATCATCGAGGGACTGCCCCGAGACCAACTGGTCCGAATCGGTGGAACCGTCTCCGGTGGTGATGTAAAGCATGCCGTCCTGGCCGAAAGCGAGGTCGCCCCCGTCGTGTCCGTGCGTCCGCCACTCAATGATGGGAAGCTCGGAGGCAGGGTTGATTTTGTGATCCACTACACGGTAGCGAGAGATGCGCACGCCGCGATTGCGGAAGGCGGGGAGGTGGCCTTTCTGGAAGAGGTAGAGGAATCCGTTAGAGAGGTAGTCCGGATCGAGCGTCAATCCGTAGACGAGGAACTTGGGCAGTTCGAAGAAGAGATCCTTAGCCGGTGATTCAGAGCGGTAGTTGACGCGAAAGAGCCGCGTTGGACGGTCGCTGTCGTTACCCTCTTCCATCACCAGGAGGTGATTGCGGTCGCCGCCGACATCGGCCAGGGCATAGAGAGGTTTGTCCCACTTGATAGAGGTCAGGACCCGTTCCGTCGTGAAGGGGAGGGGGGGATCGGGCGAACCCTGCAATTGCGAAGTTGCCCACGCCGTGCGCTCCTGGGCCTGAGTCGTGGAGACAAGCACGCACAGCACGCACAGCGCGCGGCCGAGGTCAGGAGTGAAGAAGCACACGCACGAGAGCGTAGACCTTGAACGGCGGAGTCGAAAACTGAATTCGTCCCTCTATCATCTTCCACTTGAGAGCCGTGCTGTGATCATCTTCAGGAGTGATAGCCACGACCTCTTTCACCCGGGCGCCTGGAGGCAAGAGGAGGTCCACCGCGATCTCAGGGGCTGGGATAGGTTTTTCATCGCGAATGCCGCTTCCTGCGGACGGTTTCCCGTCGGGACGCTTGGGAGGCTCGGTGCGATTGTAGTTTACGAAGTGAAGATCGAGTTCGTTGTGCGTGGCAGGCCGGCTGGCGGAAACTCGCACGGTGTAGGGAGCGTCGAAACGGCTCAAAGTTTTGGGCAGAACCGGGGGAAGCTTGTCCACGGTGAACACCATTTTGTGGCGCTTATCTCGCCGGGTTGGGACGAGGTCGTCGGGGAGAATATCGAAGAGAACGTGTCGGTCGAGGAGCTTGCGACCTAGCGTCCGGAAGCGTTCGAGAGCGGCCAGGTCGCCTTGGTGCACGCGCTTGCGTGGGTAGGCGAGAATGACCTCGGCGTGAGAATGGTTGGCCTGGTAGAGATTCTCGTGCCGCTTGAGGAATTGGTAGTAACGCACGATTTCCTTGCGAGCTTCGGGATCGGTGAAGCGGGCGTAGAAGCCCATGGGCGTCCCCCCGTTGGCGGCCAGTTCGGCGATCGTGGTGCGAATGCGGGTGCTCTCATACTTGCCCAGGGTGAAGGGTTTGTCGCCGCTGGCACCGCGAATGAACCGGGCCTGGAGAACGGCATCTCCGAGAACCCTATTCTCGAGGTCGCTCTTGTTGGCGGAGTCGCCCGTGCTGTACCAGAGATAGGATTCGTCCTTGGCCCATAGATCGGCGGGCAGGAGGCAGCGCTCGTCTCCACTGATCGCCACGAAGTTACCGAGGTGGTTCCACTGGGCCACGAGGAGGTCCGGTTTCAGGGATCTCCCGAACTTGAGAAAGACCTCATCGAAAGCCTCCTTGTTGGAGACCTGTGAGAAGCGCAGCATCTCGAGTTTGAGTGGGTTGGTGGTTTTGGGGTCGTGCCAGGAAACGATGGTCCCGAACTTGTGAGCGGCGAGATCGGAGATGCGGAACCTCTTCTTCAATTCGGCTGGGGAATGGCGCTCCGAGAGATAGGAGCGGAAGGCTGACTGGCAGTGATCGCAATGGCACTCGTGCCGGTAGAAGTAATTGATCACGTAGCCATCCACCCCGAGCGCGATCCCCTGCTTGACCCATGCCTTGAGGACGATCTGCCAGTGCGGGTTGCGCAGGCAGGCCCAGTACTCGCTCATGCCACCGATGGCGTAGCTGCGGTTCACGATGGGCGTGCCGTCCGCCTTCTTTTCCAGAAAGTCCAAGGGATCCTTCACGGGTTTTGGTCCCAGGAGCTTTTCGTCCCAGTGGTCGCGGTACCACTTGAAAAACCCACGCGGGCCCATCGGCCCATCGGGGTCACCGACAAGGAACTCGATGTTGAAGTGCCCCACGGCGCGCACCTTGCGCTTCTTGAGTTCGCCATTCAGTGTGCGAAACCACGCGCTGCACTCGGTCAAGCCGCGGACCGGGAAGTGAGCCGGGTAACCTCCAAATTGCGGGGTGTGAACCAGGCTCCAGAAGTGGGCTCCGTAAAAGCCGACCTGCGCAACCTGGGGTTGGACATCATCGACGAAGGGGAGGTACTCGGCATGACCATACTCGTCCCAGTGCGCGATCATGCGCGTAAACTCGAAGGGAGCCTCCTCTGCGTGGGTCGAACCGGGCAGAGAGGCGAGAGAGATTACAAGAGCGGCGGCCCGGATTCTGAGAGAGATCATTGCGAAATCCTAGACTGCGCGGGCTGCTCCTGTCGCTATTGAAAAACGGTGACTTGTGACGGGGAGGGCCTCATGCTCAAGGGCATGGAAGTTCGGTTGGGAAAACAGACGCGCCGGGAATTCCGGGAGCGCATGGAGAGCGGTGACCTGCAGGCCTGCATCATTCCGGTGGCGGCGGTGGAGCAGCATCTCGAGCATCTGGCCATGGAGCACGACTGGCGCAGCGTGACGCACGTGGCCCATGCGGTCGCGGAACGGCTCCAGCCGCGAGTGGTGGTGGCGGAAGGGTTGATGGCGGGGATCAGTGAGCACCACATGAAGCACCGTGGCAGCCTCACCCTTCGTCCGGGCACCTTCCTGGCGGTGGTCAATGACCTGGTGCGAAGCATGTGCCTGGCGGGGTTCAGCGATATCCTGGTCCTGAACGGGCACGGGGGAAACGTGGCGGCCTGCAAGGCAGTGTGGGAGCAGCTCCTTCGCGAATTCCAGGTCAATCTCCACTTCCTTCCCTACTGGGATGTCCTTACCAAGGAGGATGCCGAAGAGTTACTGGACTCCGGTTCCCGGCTTCCGGAGGACCTGCCCGGTCACGCCCAGGAGTTTGAAACTTCAATGGGACTGGCGGCCTTTCCATCAAACGTGCGCACCGACATGTGGAGGGACCAGCCTGACCAGAAGCCTTCATCTGCCACGGCCGCGAAGGGAGCGGCCTTCATCGAAAGAATCGTCGACCGGCTTGCCGATTATATGGAGGAAATGATGGCGGGGACACGGGTGGCGGAGGTTCCGCCATTTTTCGAGTAGCCGGGAATCCCCTGTTTTCGGGGAACTGAGCACCAGGCGAAAAAAAAGTTCCGAATTTGGGCGATTTGCGAGGAAGATAGACAGAGAGTCGTCATGGATCCTGCTGCTGAATTTGTCCGTCTCTGGACCCGCCACCAGGCGGAGGTGGAGCGTTATCTGTTCATGATGATGCCGCGGACGACCGATGTGGGGGAGTTGCTTCAGGAAGTCAGTGTCAAACTCTGGGAGAAGTGGGACCAGTTTGATCAGGAGCGACCGTTCGTGCCGTGGGCTCTCAAGTTTGCCTGGTTTGAGGTGCAGAAGTGGCGGCAGCGGCAGGCCCGCGAGAAACTGGTCTTCTCGGATGGATTGCTGGAGCAGCTCAATGCGGTATATGAAAACGAAGTGAGCCTCATGGAAACACGCCGCCGGGCGTTGGAGGTCTGCCTCGGCAAATTGAATCGACAGGAGCGCAAGTGGGTGCAACTGCGCTATTCCAAGCATGGCGCGGTGAAGCAGGAGGCAGAACGCACGGGAGTGAGCATGCATAAGCTTTATTATGCACTTGAGAAGATCCGGGCCCGCCTCCTCGCGTGCATTGGAGAAACGATGAGACAGGAGGGTTGGAGTGAGGCCTGACACTGACCACGGGCAACTTGATCCGTTGCTGACCAAACTGGTTGACAAGGCCATCACGGCGGAGGAATTCGCGGCCTTGGAAACCTTGCTCAATGGCGATGCCGGTGCGCAGGAACGCTATATGCATTACCTTGGACTCCACGCTGACCTGCAGGATGCTGGGGAGAATCCGGAGTCGCAGATCGAACAGGGAGGAGAGGAGAGTTCCCGGGTCGACCGGAGAATCCGGACGATGGTCTGGTTGACGGGGGCGGCTGCCGCGTTGCTTCTCCTCGGATTATCAGTAATTCATTTCCTGAGACCTCCGGAGGCAGGGGCCACGCCGATTCTGCGTGTCGCTGAGTGGAATGGAGCAGTTGGCTGGACCGGGGACGGAGGGCGATCGGTCCGCGGTATCAAGATTGGGGATGAACTTACAGGGGGAACTCTGGAAGTGGTCGCTGCTGATTCCTGGGCGGAATTGGTTTTTGATGATGGGACCAAGGTCTGGGCTTCGGGGCCCGCGATCGTCACCTTCTCGGAAGGACCGGAGGGGAAACGCATTCATTTGAGGAAAGGAGAGCTTTCCCTGGATGTCGCTCCGCAGTCGTCCGGGTATCCCTTGCGCCTGCAGACTTCTTCTGCGGAGGTGGAAGTTCTCGGGACCCAGTTCAATGTGACCGCCGATGATTCGGCGACCCGACTGGCCGTCCACGAGGGCTTGGTACGGGTCACGCGACTGGCGGATGGCAAAACACGGGATGTTCCTGCCGACCACCATGTGGTGGCCGCGCTGGAGAGGGAGACGAATTTTGATGCTCTCCCACGGGGAGAGTCGGTCAGGAGTTGGAAATGTGACCTGCAGCACGACGTTCGACAGGGGCACTGGCGACCGGGCGCGGGGGAGAGTTCCGGTTCCCTGCGGGCGGAGACCCACTTGTTCCGTGGAGACTTCGGGGAACGCAAAGATCCGGTTCTCCTTCACAGTGTGGTGGTGCGGCCGTCTGACTCCAATGGGACGCCGGTCCTGTTGACAGAGGGAGCGCGCCTGCGGGTGGTGGGGCGGCTGGAGCGGAGTTGCTCGGTGCAGTTCGGTTTTGGCACTCACCGGGTGCGAGGAGTGCTTTCGCGTAAGTATGCCCTTTCGCGGAAAATCGAGTTGGTAGAGGAAGCGGAAGGAAATTTTGAGGTCGAACTGAACTTGGACGAGATCCCGCGCATGAGAGAGAGCTTCCCCGGGTCCCCCGTGGGACAGGAGCTCGGGTGGCTCTGGATTCAGACTGTGCACGAAGATGTCGGTCTGGAAGTGACGAGCGTGGAATTGATCAACGAGAGAGATGAATAAACCGACGAAAGTACATATTGTGTGGGGATTGGTGGCGGTTCTGGCTTTCCTGGCCGGCTACTTTGTCCTGCCCTCTGGATCGGATGGCCCCCCTGTTTCCATCAGGCCGGGGAGTAGTGATTCGAGTTCGGGAGACAAGGCGGGGATTTCCAACGGAAAGGCAGACTCCGCGGCGGGGGAGTCCGCTACCGGGAGTAAATCGATTGGAAAGGATGAGGTCACTCGGATGCTGGCAGAGAAGATCACTCTCAGCGAAGCGGATATCGATGAACTGGGCCAGACGTTTCGCAAGTCCTCCGACCCGGTCGCGCAGCGGTTGGCCTTCTCCAAGCTGATCCAGGGACTGAATGCCGACAATGCCCTGCTCATTCGCGAACAGATTGAGCACAAGGATCACCGGAGTGCGGAGTTCCAGGAGTTTCATTATGCCTGGGGCGCGGTTGCAGGAGTAGATGCGGTCATATTCGGAGTCGACACGGAGGAAGATGACATGAAACCGGCCCTGGCAGGGTGGGCGGGCGCAAGCCCACAGGAGGCGATGGCGTGGATCGAAGGGTTGGACATGGCAAACGATGCCCGCTTCGATCCGTTGCTCAAGGAGCGGAAACTTGAGGTTGCGGGGTTGCGGCACCATTTGATGTCAGGAATAGTCGACGGGTTGGCGGACGCAGATCCGCAGCGGGCGGCAATGTTTGTCGAGAGGATGGTGGCTGAGGGCCAGGCAGATCCGGGCCATATGCATATTGTAACGGGGGAAGTGCTGCGGGCCGCAGAGAGTCCGCTTGAGGCCTCGTCCTGGGCGGAGGGTCTGCCCGAGGGGCGGATGCGGAATGAAGCGTTGGGCCGGGTTGCGGATCATTTTGCAGAGCGCAAACCAGCCGAAGCCGCCCAGTGGGCCCAGGGGTTCGCAGGTCAGCCCGGCACTGAGCGTATTTTCTGGGAGGTGGGAGCGAACTGGGCGGGACGCGACCCGCAGGCGGCGCTTGAGTGGGTCAACGATCTGCCGGAGGGTCAAAGCCAGCAGATCGGAATGAGGGGCAGTCTGAATTCCTGGGCGCGCAGGGATCCCACCGCGGCGGGTGAGTATCTCCAGGAGATGGCTCCGTCCCCCCTGCGTGATGCGGCAATTGCCGGTTACAGCACTCATGTGGTGTGGGAGGATCCCACCGCGGCGATGAGCTGGGCGGAGTCCATTGCTGCGCCGGAGCGGCGGCAGGAGGCCATGGTCGAGGTGGCCCGGTCCTGGCAGCGGAAGGGTGGACAGGGTCTGCCGGAGTGGTTGGACGGGTCAGGCCTGTCCGCCGAGATACAGGAAAATATTCTGACCCCACGCGACCGGAGGCACCGCGATTGACCGGAAAAATGTCGAAACGCAACGTCATCGTCCACCTCGTCTGGCTCTTCATCACCTTGGGAACCTTCGTGACCGGATCCCAGCTGGCACGTGCCATACGGGGGACGGACAAGGGCGAGAGTGGAGGGGTGACGATTCCCCCTTCCACTGGAAAGCGCGATGTCGTCGGGCAGGCTGATGCCGAGCAGACGGAACGTTACGTGCCCTTGCCGGGCCGGGCTGGCGGGAAACCGGAGTCGCTCCCGAGCGCCCCGGATCCGCAGAAGAGTGATGCCAGCGTGGAGCGCACCAGAAGAATGCAGACCAGCCGTCATACGATGGCACGGGAGGCATCCGAGGCCCTGCAGCGGAGAGGCCCCCTGGGGAAGAAGCAGATTCATGCGTTGGTCCTGCAGGCGATCAAGGCCCCCAGTGCGTTGGGCCGGCGACAGGCCTTTGACCGGATCCTGGAGGAGATGGGTTCGGCGACTTTTACCCGGGAGCAGGCCTTCACGATGAGATCGGCCATGGCCAGCAACGGAGCAGACGGAAAGATGTGGCAGCTCTTCGATTATGCCTGGGGCGCGAACGACCCTGCCACTGCAATTGCGCACCTGGATGAGATTCCGGAGCGCTACTTTGAGGGATTCCTCGGCAACATGATCCCTGGTCTGGCGAGTGTCGATCCGCAGGCTGCGATAGAGGTGTTCTCCGGACTGGATCCGGGAGTGGCCTCGAGGGTGCAGCGAAGGCTCTTTGAAGGATTGATCGACAACGACGTGGAAGTGGCCACGAACTTTATTTACGATGTCACAGACCCCAGGGCCTACAACTGGCGACCGATGGACACTCTGACCCGTGAGATCGTGCGGGACCAGGGCCTGGAGGTGACCCTGGACTGGGCTACGGAGTTGCCCGATGGAGCGCTGCGATCCAGTGCCTGGAGCGCGGCGTTCGCCCACTGGGGATCGCGGGAACCGGAGGGTGCGATCGAATCGATCATGGAGATGGAACCGTCCTCGGACCGGAATCAGGCCCTCAACGGATTTACCGCCGCCTTTGCCCATCAGGATGGCTCCCTGGCAGTGGAGTGGGCAAATGAGATCACGGAACCAGGATTGCGGCAGGGAGCTCTCACCCGGGCGTTCACGCAGTTTCACCGGCAAAACCCGCAGGCTGCCGCAGAGTCTTTCAGTTCGATCGATGTTCCCCGAAGCGTGTGGCATGAGGCGACCGGGCAGGCGTGGTCGGGCGCGGGGCAGGGGGAGAGCAGCGCGACGGGTGGCTCTGCTGCTGAGAGCGCTCCCGCTGCGAACTAGCACTCGTCAGCATATCCGGCATGTCGATGCGCCAGTTCCGATTGCAATAGTCGGATGGAGGGCAAAAGGCGCGTGCGCGTGCCAGCCCGTTCAGTTGGACTGTTCCTGTCCCGGAGGAGGGTCTGATGGAAGACCGGGGGAAGCCGCCTGCGTGCCAAACGCGTAGAGCTTGGCCCCGTACATCAACTCGAACCGCAGCCGGACGGACTTTCCTGCAAGGCTGCTGATACTGCTCTTCCCTCTTCGCCAATTGACGACTGCATCCGTCGTGTTGGTGGTGTGAATCCGGTCGCAATCGCTGAGGGCGAATCCGGGGAGCGGCTTTCCGTCCGCATCCTGAATCTCGACCCGGACCAGACCCAGGGATGAAGTCTCGACGTTGAGATGCAGGCTGTCCCCTGAAAACCGTAGCACAGGAGTGGTGAATTCGCCGCGGGGATAATCCGCCTCCAGGGCCGTGAACCCATCCTTGCGAAAAATCACCCGTGAAAGGACTTTGCCCTTCTCCCGGCCCTTGATCGGTAAAGGCAGCCCGTGATCGGCGGAGGCGACGTAGTAAAGCCACATCTCCTCACCTTTCACGATAAGACCGCGAACCGGATACAGTCCTCCCCAGTCGAACTGCCCTTTCCGGCCCAGCGGAACCAGCGGCTTGCGATCATAGCGATTCCACTTGATCCCGTCCCGGCTGGCCGCAAATCCGATGTCGATCGGGCCGTCGTTGAGAACTTCGTTGGGCTTGTTCGTGGGGAGGTGACTCAGGTCCTCCGCCATGAACCACTGCTGGTAGTGGAGATAGCGGTTGGGGAACATGACGTAGGCGTCCTGGGCGTGCGGATACTTGATGACTTGCGGCATGTAGAAGTCGCCTACTCCCACGCCGTCCATGATGGGATCGTTCCCGTCGGGAGCCAGCACGATTTCCCCCGTCGTGAAGCGCTTCAGGTCCTTGGAGGTGCAGCGACGTACACAGCGGAGATGATTGTTCTGGTTATGAAAGCGCGAGTTCTTGAAGTACTCCTTGTGCTGAGGCGGGGGTTCAAACTCCAGGTTAGCCCGCACGTAGGCCACGTAGCACTCGTACTTTTCATCCCAGAAGCACACGTTCTGGCTGTCCATCCCCCGCGGAAAACTGATCTGCTCGGGAAAAATGTTGGTTCGCAGCTGGCTCCATTCGCTCCCATCCCTGGTAGCCCACACCCGGTTGATCATTCCACTCACCACCTTGTAGCGCTCTTCGGGTGGCGCCTTGGGGTCCTTGAAGACAACCCCATTGGGACGTTCCGGGACACTCCAGTAGATGCCATACCTGAACTCACCCTTGGGGTCGTTATTGGTTGTTTTTTCCCACTTGGAACCATCGTTGGAAACCAGCGTAAAGTATTTGAACACTCCGTCATATTCCATGACCTGGAGATACTCAGCAGAGACGAAGGCCATCATCTCACCGGTCTTGCGAGGCTGTTGCACCACGATCTGCACGTTTTTCCGTTCTGCGAGAAAACGGCCATCGATAAAGATCTGATTCTGCGTTCCGATTTCCAGCGACTTGCCTGGGAGGGCACCGGGGATCGCGGTCAGAAGGCCACAGAGGATGATCATTCTGGCCATACGTGGCGGGAAACGTCCGCCTGGCAGGTGGTTGTTCATGGTGACTGCATCATTGGATGGGCTGGACCGGCAGCTGGCCTGCAGGTTCCGCAACATACTGAGCTCATTACCTTCGGCAATCAAACTACGGGAAAACCACTTTTTGAGATGGGATTTGTGGGAGGCTGAAAAGCCGCGGGAGGAGGGGCGCAACCTGCCATCGCCCGTCGGTTCCGTTGCGGAGCGGTGACGGAAAAGGAGATTCCCCTCAGTCATCCGCTGCGGTCCTGCTTCCCATGACCTGACGGCATCGGGGGCGCAAGTATTATGCTCTGGTGGTGATCACCTTGGGATCCTATGTTCAAAGCATCCCAGGATGAGGAAAAGTTCACAGGTGAGAAAAGCAGTGGTGGGATGCCTGACGATCGTACTTTTCCCATGGGCAGAGACTTTGTGGGCGGAGTCCCGCCCAAACATTCTGTTCTGCATTTCCGATGACCAAAGCTACGCTCATACCGCTGCGAATGGCGATCCGGTCGTGCAAACGCCAGGGTTCGACCGTGTCGCGCGGGAAGGCTTGCGATTTGTCCATGCCTTTTGCGATGCGCCGACCTGTGGTCCTTCGCGCAGTGCCATTCTCACCGGGCAACACATCTGGCGTCTGGAGGAGGCCGGCAACATCCACAGCACCTTGCCGAAAAAGTTCATCACCTATACCGAAGTCTTGGCGAAGGCAGGTTACTCCGTTGGCTATACCGGCAAGGGCTGGAGCCCCGGACGCCTGGCGGCGGGAGGCCGTGATTCCAATCCCGCAGGTCAGGAATTTGGAGAACGCAGGTTGAAGCCAGCCTTTCGTGGCATGAGAAACACGGATTACGCGGCAAATTTCGATGATTTCCTCGCCCAGGTGGCGAAGGAGCAGCCGTTTTGTTTCTGGCTGGGGACCAGCGAGCCCCACCGTGGATACGAGCTCGGGGCGGGCAAGCGAACCGGCAAAGATCCATCGAAGGTGATTGTCCCGAAAATTTTTCCCGACCACCCCGTGGTGAGGAGCGACATCCTCGATTACTACGTGGAGATCGAGCATTTCGACAGGATGGTCGTCCGGGCCTTGCAGTCCCTTGAAAAAGCCGGACAGCTGGAGAATACCATCGTGGTGGTGACCAGCGACCACGGCATGCCGTTTCCACGGGCCAAAGCCAGTCTTCACGACGATGGATCACGGGTACCCCTGGCCATCCGCTGGCCCAAGGGCATCAAGGATTCCGGCCGCACGGTGGATTCCTGCGAGAACCTCAGCAGTCTTGCGCCCACCTTTCTCGAAGCAACGGGCTTGGCCGTCCCCGACATGATGACTGCAGGCAGCCTGATGAACATTTTCAACAACGCGGGAAAGCCGAACCAAAGAGCGTATCTAGACAAGTCTGCCGCCTTTATCGCCATGGAACGTCACGATGGTTGCCGCAAGGGAGGCAAGGGCTATCCTTGTCGCGCCATCCGGACACAGGAATATCTTTATATCAGAAATTTTGAACCTGCCCGGTGGCCTGCAGGTAATCCTGACCGCGAGTTTTGTGCGCGTTATATACCCTTTGGTGAAGTCGATTCATCGCCCACCAAGTCTCTCCTCATGGATAACAAGGACAGGGCGGGGTTTAAGCGATTCTATGATCTCGCGTTTGCCAAGCGCCCGGCCGAGGAACTCTATCACGTCACCAAGGATCCTGGACAAATCGTCAACCTCGCCGGGAAACCCAAGTATGCCGGGATCCAAAAAAAACTGGCGGCCCGATTGCAGGAGCACCTGGTTCGCACCAAGGATCCTCGTGCGCTTGGCCTGGATGCCCCGTGGGATTATTACCCTTATTACGGGGCGCGGCGGAACAGGAAATGGCAGGTTGATCCAAAGCCATGAATGTTTTGAAGGGTCTTCTATTACTTTTCTTTTTTGCGGGCAACCTGTGGGCTCGTCCCAACGTGTTGTTCATCGCGGTTGACGACCTGCGCGACTGGGTCGGGCATCTGGGCGGCCACCCGAATGCGAAGACGCCCAACATCGACCGTCTCGCCAAGGGTGGGGTTTCCTTTACGCGCGCCTACTGCTCGGCGCCGCTCTGCAATCCTTCCCGCATCAGCCTCTTGACGGGGGTGGCTCCCTTCAGATCCGGTGTTTACGGAAATGGGGAGAGGCTGCGGAAGAAGCTCCCGGATGCGGTCACCCTGATGCAGCACTTCCGGGCATCCGGTTACTCGTCCCGCGGCGCCGGCAAGATCTTCCACGGAACGAAACCTTATGATGCAGGTTCCTGGGACGACTATTTCGTAGCGGAACGTCAAATCCCGCCTGCTTCATTCAAGCGCGACCCAAAGCTGTCGAAATCTGCGTGGGTGCCATGGGGGGCTCTGGATTGCGGCGAGGAGGATATGTATGACGGCAAGACTGCCGACTGGATCGTTTCCGAATTGGAAAAGCCTCAGGAAAAGCCCTTCTTTATGGCCTATGGACTAACCAAGCCCCATCTGCCCTGGAAAGTTCCGCAGAAATATTTCGACCTGCATCCCCTCGACGGCATTGAACTGCCCCCGGTAAGGGAAGGGGATCTGGAGGACCTTCCGGCCTTTGGAAAGAAGTTGGCCCGGGAAGTCTACGATCCTTCCGGAGAGAGGAACTTTGCGGTGAAACCGGATGGGGATCATGCAAACGTGCTCGCGAACAAGCAATGGCGCAAGGCGGTTCGAGCCTATCTCGCCACCATCAGCTTTGCCGATGCCCAGGTCGGCCGGGTGCTCGACGCGCTGGATCGCAGCGGGCATGCCGGCAATACCATTGTCGTCCTGTGGGGCGACCACGGTTGGCATCTGGGCGAGAAGGAGCATTGGCGCAAGCATGCCTTGTGGGACGTTTCAACGCGGACGCCCCTTGTCTTTTCAGCGCCCCAGGGCGTGGCGAAAGGCCGCCTCTGCCAGCGTCCGGTGAGCCTGATCGACGTTTATCCCACGCTCATCGACCTTTGCGGTCTGCCGAAACGGAAAGGTCTGGACGGCCAAAGCCTCAAACCCCTGTTGGAGGATCCGGACCGGGAATGGGAACGCCCGGTCGTGATCACCTACGGGTTGAACAACCACGCCATAGGAACGGAACACTGGCGCTACATCCGCTACCGAGACGGGGGCCAGGAACTCTATGACCACGTCCGCGATCCCAACGAATGGACCAACCTCGCCTCCATTCCCGAATATTCGTCCGTAAAGTCCAAGCTGGCCAACTGGTTGCCGGCAGCAAACGTCGGACAAGAAAAATAGAGGAGATAAGTATGAAGAATACCGCGTGGATAGCCGCCTCAATTCTAATAACCTCGCTAGTGGGAAACGTTAGCCTGGGCGCGGAGAAAGAGCGGAAACTTAACGTCGTTTTCTTTCTCGTCGATGACCTCGGCTGGAGCGATGTGGCCTGTTACGGAAGTAGCTTCCACGAAACGCCGAACATTGACCAGCTGGCCAGGGATGGGGTGCGGTTTGATAACGCCTACGCGACCTGTCATGTCTGTTCACCCAGCCGGGCCAGCATTCTGACCGGGAAATACCCCGCCCGCACTGATTTGACCGAATGGCTCAATGGACGCCCTGAACGGGCCTTTGAAAAGCTGCACAGCGCCCAGAAACTCATGTCACTGCCCGACGAAGAAATCACCTTGGCAGAAACACTGAAGCAACACGGATACGCCACTGCGAACTACGGCAAGGCGCATTTACGAAAGGACCCCAGGACCTACGGGTTTGACGAAGCCATTACCGGCTGGGTGCGCTCCTACTATTATCCATTCTCCGGGCAATATTCGAAAACCCTTCCGGCTAAAAAGGGGGACTACTATACCGATAAACTTACCGATGCCGCGCTCGACTTCATCGAGCGTAACAAGGATCGACCGTTCTTTGTCCATCTCGAGCACTTTGCGGTTCACGATCCGATTCAGGGCCGTAAGGACCTGGTCGAAAAATATGAAAGGAAACTTGCCGTCATGGCCCGGAAGAAGGGCCCAGAATTCATTCTGGAACCCAACCCGGATGGCCCGGCCCTTTCCAAGGACGAGCTCAGGGCGCTTGAAGAAAACGACGTCCTGGAGGTCCATCAGGACAAGCGCGTGTGGTGGGTGAAGCAAAAGCAGGACAACGTCGAGTTTGCCGGAATGCTTGAAGCCACCGATGAAAGCCTGGGGAGAATTCGGGCCAGGCTCGTTGAACTCGGATTGGCGGAAAACACCATCGTCATCTTCACGGGCGACAACGGCGGCATGTCCGCATCGAACCAGTACCGGGGGGTCCATCACCCTCGAAAGGCGCTAAACAGTCGCTTTGCTTCATCCAACCTCCCCTTGCGGGGCGCCAAGGGCTGGAACTACGAGGGTGGTGTACGCGTGCCCTTGATTGTCCACTGGCCGGGACAGGTCGAGGTCAGCACCACTTCCCACGCGGTGGTTACCGGAACTGATTATTATCCAACCCTGCTGGAAATGCTCGGCCTGCCCGACTTGCCCGGCCAGCACGTGGATGGGATGAGCTTCCTGCCCGCCCTCAAAGGCAAGGCCCATGACCGCGGCGCGATCTACTGGCACTTTCCTCATTACAGTAACCACGGATACCAGAGTCCGGGCGGGGCGATCCGTCTGGGCAATTTCAAGCTACTCGAATACTTTGAAAACGGAACCGTTCAGCTTTTCGATCTGCAAAAAGACCTCGGCGAGCAGAACGACCTTTCCAAGGCAAAGCCGGAGACCACCAGGAAGCTCCTGAAAATGCTGCACGACTGGCGCCGCGAAGTGGACGCGAAAATGCCGCAAGTGAAGGATGCCACTTCCTCGAGCAAACCGAAAACTCCGCCCACCGTGGGCACGACACTGCCGACTGACGTCGCAACATTCGCCCCTGGATGGAAGGTCCGCGATTGGGGCGGCCCCAAGATGAAACCCGGGTTGCGAAAGGAATGGGATGGGCGTAGGAAGGTGCTTCTGACGCACCCACGCAGCCAAACTGTTCCCTGTGTGCTGTCCCGGAAGATCGAGGTGCCCACCGGAAAGAAAACCACTCTTGAGCTGGAGGTCACCAACCACCCGAAAGGCAACTGGAAACTGGTGGTCTTGATCAACAGCGTGGAAGCGCTCAGCAAGGACATCGAAGAAACGAAGTGGCAGCAGCTTCAAATCGATCTAAGCAAATACGCGGGCAAGACGGTGAGCATCGAACTGGAGAACCGGGCGACAGGGTGGGCCCATGAAGCCGCTTACTGGCACCAAATTCAAATCGCTCACTAGAGGCTGGAAGCGGAATGGCCAGGAGCAAGATCGGCCCCTTCAAGTTCATCTCTTAAAAGGTGGCGGAGCGGGAGGGATTCGAACCCTCGATACCCTTTTGAGGTATACTCCCTTAGCAGGGGAGCGCTTTCAACCACTCAGCCACCGCTCCGTTAGTCGAATTGAATTGGGAAATGTGGAGAGAGGGAAACCACAGGGAGGGATGTTCGTCAATGGCAGGGAGAGAGTGAAACTGAATTTTCGTGCCATCTCGAAAGTCTGGATTATGTAGGGGTGTGCCCGGTTGTGCCCAGTTGTGCCCATTGCTTCTCGTGATTTTGATCTTTTCCGGATCAGTGACCAGCTGTGGTCTATCCGGAAAACGCGATAACACGGAGAGGAAGGAAGCCAAGGGCGAGGCGGCGGAGAGGGAGCAAGAGGAAGGACAGGGCAAGGAGGGTGATCCTGCTTCCCTGCGGATCGTTGGAGAGATCGCCTCGGTCCATGCGGTGGAGAAATTTGTTCTCATCAAACGTTATGTTCAGGGCGGGGGATTCGGACAGGGCACCCTTATTGCGTCAGTGAGCCCGGAAGGAGTGACTTGTTCGCTTTCCCTGACGGGAGAAAGGCTGGGCCGCTACTACGCTGCGGATATCCAGGAAGGAAATCCCTCAAAGGGCGATGTGGTGGTCGTCCGGCAGCTTCCCGAGGGCTCCAGCGCCCCCGTGAGGTCCATTCCGATAGCTCCTTAGGAGCGAAATGAGGGTTTGCAACAGCAAGATCTGCTGGACAAGTTTTACAAAAAGGCCACAATCGCAGGTGCTTAAGCGATATTGAATGCTAGAATCAGGTTGATTTCCTATATTTTTTTAATTCTACCCTTGAAAAGTTTATAAAATTTAGAATAACCTCACTTCTCAAGCTGCTGGGCACCCAAACCTACCTAAATACCATCACAGTCGAACAGTCATGAAATCAAGCACAGCCAACCAATCAAGAGTTGCAGTCCAAGCGGACGCGGATCGTCTTGCGGACTTTGTCCTCTTCACACAGCGCTCCTGCATTCTGAACCTCTCGAACGAGCTCAACCGTGGGAACATCTCCTTCCCTCAGTTCTTCCTGCTCGCCTACCTTTCCAGCGAGGACTATCTGACCATGTCGGATATCGCCAAAAAGATGGGGCACTCGACTGCCGCGGCCACTGGTCTCGTTGATCGCCTTGAGAAGCTTGGATATGTTGAGCGCGTACACGCTGCTGAAGATCGTCGTAAGATCATGGTTCGCATCACGCATAAGGGGACTGAACTTGTGGCCCACATGCGTAAGGAGATTGCCGCCAACCTCGCTGACATGATGTCTGAGATGGACGAGGAAGAAGCCGAGACGCTTGATCATGCCCGGCGCGTGGTGACTCCTCGATAAAGGGAATAACTTTCCATCACTTGGTGCCGGGGAAACTTGGCACGGTGAAGACGCCCCCGTTATGGTAATCCCATGACGGGGGCGCTTTCTTTTCTGGACCGGGTTCTGGCTGTTCCGGGAGTGGAGGCCAGCTTTGTCCCACGGATTCCGGGGATTCCCGTGAGCGGGGACAAGGGGGCCACCCTGAGGTTGCTGGAACCGGCGCATCGGAACGCAGTCGCCCGGCGGGGCTTCGAGTGGGACGACTTGTGGCGGGCGGAGCAGGTCCACGGTAATGCGGTGGCGGTCGCACCGGCAGGGGGAGTGGAGGAGCGGATTGTAGCCGGAGTGGACGGATTACTGACAAGTGGCCGGCAGGGGGTGCTGCTGGGAATCTACGTGGCTGATTGTGCGGCGGTCTACCTCTGTGATCGTCGGACCGGGGCCCTGGGGTTGGTGCACTCGGGAAAGAACGGCACGGAGCAGGCCATCGTTCTGCGGGCCCTGGAGCGCATGGCAGCGGAATTTGGATCGCAGGCTGGTGACATTGAAGCGGCTATCTCGCCGTGCATTCGACCGCCCTGCTATGAAGTGGATATCGCCCCGCACATTGCGGAGCAACTGCTGGCGGCAGGAGTCCCACCGGAGCAGGTGGTGATGAGTGGGGTGTGCACCGGGCAGAATGCAGGGGAATTCTACTCCTACCGCGTAGAGCGGGGAAAGACGGGACGAATGCTGGCCCTGATGGGACGAAGAACAGAGAATGTGGAGTCCTCATGATGGTGACTGCCCCAGCGAAGCTCAATCTGACCCTCCGCATCCACGGGAAGCGGGAAGATGGGTTTCACGAACTGGAGACGCTCATGGTTCCGTTGCCAGGGCTGGCCGACGTGCTGGATTTCAAGCCTGCCGAGTCCTATGTCCTGGAGACGGGGGGAGCGGAAGTGGGCCCCCTTGAGGACAATCTGGTAACGAAGGCGCTACGACTTTTCGAGCAGCGGACCGGAATTCCCTGTCATTATCAGATCACACTGGAGAAGCGTATTCCGACAGGGGCGGGTCTTGGGGGAGGAAGCAGTGACGCAGCGGCAGTGCTGCGGACGCTGAACAAACTGAAAGAGACGGGGCTGACGAAGGGTGAACTCGAGGAAATGGCCGGGCAACTTGGTTCGGATGTCCCCTTCTTCCTGCGTGAGGGAGCGTGCTGGTGCCGGGGGAGAGGAGAGATCCTGGAAGATACGACGGTGGATGAACTGGAGGTGATTCTCCTTAAGCCGGCCTTCGGAGTGGATACAGCCGATGCCTACCAACGCTGGGCGGATACTGAAGAGCTCCCCTATGTGCGCTATGAGGCCCAGGAGGTCGCCGCTCTCGGGATGCGCAACGATCTGGAGCGGTCGGGGTTCGCCAAGTTTCCCTTCCTGGCCGAGTTGAAAATGTGGTTGCTGGAGCAGTTTGAAGTCAGGGCGGCCCTGATGAGTGGCTCGGGGTCCACTGTGTTCGCAGTTCTGGAGGACGTGGCAGCCGCTGATCGTCTGGCAGAGCGAGCGATGACAGAGCTGGATCCGAAACTGTGGTGGTGGGCGGGACGCACGGGATAGTTTGCCCGGGCAGGGAAGATCACTCCGGGTTGACCAGGGAATAAATGGTGGTGCCGGGAGGGATGCTCTCAAGGTCGGCGGCGGCGGGGCGCAGGCCCTTGCCCTCGTCGTGAAGGAAGAGGATGACGGCCTCTTCACCGTGAACTTCGTGGAAGTTTTCGAGGGTGAAGATCTCGGTGAGGAGCGTCTTCTTGATGATGCCGTCGTGACAGGCGAGATTCTGGAGATTCTGGAAGGTGGGCTCCTCGCTGAAGCAGATGCGCCCCCGGCGGTGAGAGGCGATAGAGGCGGTGGGGTGGGCGTCCTTGTCGCTGGGTGTAATTTGCCAGACATTGGCCTTGCCGAAGATGTGAGCGAACTCGCGGGTGGCCAGGGAGTTGACCTCGTCGTTGGAAGTGCCGGCCACCAGCTGGGTGATGCCTGGAAACTCGAGATTCTCTTCGACGTGCTCGGAGAGAATGTTGGCGCGGATGGCGTTGAGACCCACCATGCGGGCAGCGGCGACATTCTCGTAGCGCGTATCGAGCAGCATGACCGGATGGCCATCATTGAGGAGGGTCTTGGCGATGAGGCGGGTCCAGGCGTCCGCTCCGGCAAAGAGAACTCCGCGGGCGTTCCTGTTCGAGAGCCCCAGTCGTTGCGCGAGGGGGGAGGCGAGGAGGCCGTAGACGAGGACGGTGCCAATGATGACGAGAAAGACCACCGGGACGAGGTGTTCGGCCTGGCCTGCAATGGCAGAAGGGAGTTCTCCCTTCGCGGCCGCGTCATCGAGTTCGATGGCGAAGACCGAAGTGACGGCGGCGGCTACGATTCCGCGCGGAGCCAGGGCCGCGAGGAAGGTGCGTTCGCGATAGTTTACCGACTTTGATCCGAGGTTGGCGAGATAGACGGAGGCGGGGCGGACGATGAACAAGAGGACGGCGAGGAGGGCGAGACTGGGGAGAGCCACGGCCCCGAGTTCTTCGGACGCGATGCGGCCGGAGAGGAGGATGAAGAGGAGCGAGATGATGAGAACGCGCAGGTTCTCCTTGAACTCGAGGATGTCGCGCACGGACACCGACTTCTGGTTCGCGAGCGCAATGCCGAGCACCGTGACGGTGAGGAGGCCGGATTCCTCCTGAATTGCGTTGGAAGCGGCAAAGGCCACCGCGACCACCGCGAGGAGAAAGACGCTTTCGAGAAAGTCGGGGATCAGGTGGCGCCTGAGGAGAATCTCAATCACTTTCGCGAGTGCGATCGCGACCACGATTCCCACCAGGATGGTTTTGCCGAGAGTGAGGAAAACACTTTCGCTTGCCGACTGGACCCCGCCAGCAATTGCGACCTGGAAGACAAGAAGCGCGAGGATGGCGCCGATGGGATCGACCACGATGCCTTCCCATTTCAAGATGGAGGATATCTTGCGGGTGGGCTTGATCACGCGCAGGAGCGGGGCGACCACGGTGGGGCCGGTCACCACCAGGATGGCGCCCAGGAGCGCTGCGATGCGCCAGTTCCAACCGAAGATGTAGCTTGCTGCGACACTGGTAAGTCCAAAGGCGATGAGGACTCCGAGGGTGCAGAGGCGGATGACGGGCGCGCCCGCCTCGCGCAACTCGGAGAATTTGAGAGTGAGTCCGCCCTCGAAGAGGATGATCGCGACGAAGATCCCAACAAGGGCAAGAAGGGTTTCTCTCTCGAGATAGTCATCGATGCGCACGCCCGTGGTCAGGGAGAGGCCGAAGCCAAAGGCCAGCAGGATGAGAATGGAGGGCAGCTTGAGCCGCCACGCAAGCCATTGGGCAAGGATCCCGAGGGCAAGAACGAGAGCCAGGTAGGCGAGGGGCGTCACGCAATGCATTGTGCATGCGCAAGGGGAATTTGGGAAACCCGAAAGCGAAGCAGAACTCAATTAGACCGGCGCCCGCCTGTCCTAGAAGAAGCCGCCTTAGCAAGGGGCGCCGGAACTGTAGTTGTAGCCGTTGGCCGAGGGGCGGCTGGCGGAGAATCCGGCATAGTGGCTTCCGGAATCCCAGGACTCGGGCATGGTGTAGACCGGGCCTCGATCATGGCGAATGGCATTGGAACTCAACGGTGCACAAGAGACGAGGCCGAGAGTGGCAAGGGTGGCAAGGGTGGCAAGGGTGGCAAGCGCAGCGAGGCGCAGAAGGGGTTTCATGGGAGAAGGGGCGGAGCTGTCGGACCAGGGGCGAGTTTAGCGCTCCAAGACAGGAACTGTGGCACATTCGACGGCCCCGTTCCTCCGCTAATCAACTTTGGGGGCTGCGGGTTTTGGCGCAAACGGATGACGGGATTTGGGGGGCGGAGCGCCGGCGGCCTCGGGATGCCGATCGAGGGCATCTTCGAAGGGGCGCTCGATGGAGTTTCCCACCAAGTCCTCGAGTCGGTGATCGATCTTGAGATGGTGAGGTTTTTCGGACCAGGGCTCAGCGGGGCGAAACTCCCAGGCCGTTTCATGGGCCGCGAGCGAGCTGGTGCCCTCCAGGATGAGATTTGGCTCGCGACCCACCGCCAGGAGGCGGGTGGCGAGGGCGGCATCAAGGGGCTCAGCGAAGGTGACCCGAAGCGGTTCACGCGTGCCTGCGGTGGGATAGCGAAATTGCCATTTCCTGGGTTGCGGTTGGCGGTAATCCGGCGCAGCCGCGCGAAACTTCTTGGCAAAGGACTTTTCCAAGAGCCTTCCAGAGGCGTCCTTCCACGAGCGGTCGATCCTGAGAGTGTAGTCTTTGCCATCCTCAAACACCGTCCCGACCACTTCGTTTGGAAGGAGGCCGCGCTTGATCCGGCCAGGATCGAGAAGAATGGTGAGGCGCGTCATCTCAGGATTCCAGAGTTCCTCCGGCAGTTCCAGAAAGGGATCGGCCACCCGTTCGCCCATGCTGTGTTGCAGTTGGATGTGCTGGTAGGAGCTTCCACGCGTCATGGGCGCGGAGAAGTGGATGTAGAACTTGAGGAGGTTGAGCGGAAGAGTGCCGGCGGTCGGAGTAATCTTGCTGACCTTGGTGGCCGGTGCATCCTTGCGGGGTGGGGCGGTGATACTTGCACGCAGAGACTTGAAGCTCGCGGTGTAGCGGAGGCCGGGTTCCAGTGGAAACTGCGGGTGAAAGCTCAGCATGTTCTTCTCCAGGGAATACCTTCCCGCCATCGGAGGGAGCGCTGAATTGCCCGTCGGTGTGACGCGGACCGAGAGGAGTCCGGTCCTCTCACTCGCCTTGGCGGGGAGCACAAAGTTCTCAAGCGGTGCAACCTCCACCCAGGCAAGATACGGCTGCGCGGGATCGCTCACCCAGCGCAGGGAAGGCTCGGCCGAGCTGGCGAGCGCACTGGCCAGCAGCATCAAAATGGGGAGTGAGCGAGACCGGCGCTCCCCATCGATTTCACAACCTGAGCCCATTCAGGGGAGGGGCATGGTGGTGAGGGAGAGACCGCCTGGATCTCCGCGCTGCACCACGATGGCGGATTCGCTGTTGTAGCCGTTGAGCTGCTCCACCCCTTTCCAGGATTCGATGGTTTGGTAGGAGAGGCCTTCAGTTTTTCCGCCCTCCACGCGCTTACTGATGCCTTTTGCCTCGGTAATGTCCTTGGTGGTGACCTTCATGATGCCACGCGCATTGTTGGCGATCAGGATAAAGGTCTGCTTGCCTTGTTGGTAGACGATCATGTCGAGGGGCCGGTTACGGTTTCCGAGTTCCGCGAGGGTAGTGCCCCGGATCTTGGCGCCCGACTTCAGGCTCTTGAGGGGAAACTGCACAAGCGGCGTGCAGGTGTAGGCGGCGAGAAGGTGAGGCTCGTTCTCGATCGTGATGGTTGTGAAGGTTCGCACGGGCGAGCGGGTTTCCAGTTTGCCGTGAGCGCCATGAAAGATCTCAACCGAGGTGCCTTTGCCGATCTCTTTGAAGGGAAACGGGATGCGCCGCAGGGAGGAGGCGAACTCTTCGTTGGAGAGGCCGGCCACGATTACGTCACCGTTCGTGTAGGCGATGTCGGTGATCGATTCGAGGCGCGCATTCTTGCGGCGTCGGCCTTGGCCCACGACTTTGTCAGCAGGGGCGTTCGGCAGGGCGGCGAGGGAGAACTTGACCTTGTCGAGAGAGACGAGGGCGAGCGAGCCGTCGCCGTTGACCTTTAGGAGCACGGGGTTGGCATCGGGACCGCGTCCGCGAGAGACTGCGAGATAGGGAGTGCCCGAGGCGGGGTTGACCGCGAGATCGCTGACGAGAATCTGCTCGACGGATGTTCCGAGGAGCGCCGCGATTTTCTCGTCGAGGTTTTCGACCTTGAGGGAGTCCGCTTGCACGCCCTTGGTGTCGCCGGTGGCGATTGCAAAGACGGCCGCGGACTTGGAGTCGGCAGCAAAGAGGATGCCCTCCGGTCCGAAGGCGATGGGGCCGATGGACTTCAGGTCGGGTTTGCCCTCGGACATGGAGGCCGTTAAATCTGCGCCGGTCGCAAGAGGAGCGGCGAGGAGGGCGGCGAGGAGGGCCGCGGCAGTATGCATGCGTAGTTTCATGGTTGATTCAGACAGGATTGTGCGTTGAGGCGGGAAGCCCCGGCTGGATAAAACCGGGGTCACGGGAAAAGGTTGCTGAGCTATTGCCGGTGGTAGCCACAGGGGGAGTTCTCCTGCGGGCGCCTGATTTCCTCCAGGACCGGTTCGGAAAGGTTAGCATTCTGCACCCAGGTCCTGGCGCGTTCAGGTTCGCGGCTTGGGATAGCATACCCGGGCCTTCTTTACCACCTGTCAAGACGACCCGGAAAGTGCACGAAAACTCGAAATCATTGTTTCCATGAGCACCGCGGGAGGCCACCAATGGGCAGTGCGAAACCGCTTCTACCAGGAATTTGATGTCGAGAGATCCTCGGGAGCCGGGATCGAGGGGGGCGATTTCCGGAGTCCTTTCCAAGTTGATCGCGACCGGGTCCTGCACACTACCGCCTTTCGGCGACTCCAGAACAAGACGCAGGTGTTCTGGAGCGGGGAGTACGATTTCTACCGCACCCGGCTTACCCACTCGCTTGAGGTTGCCCAGATTGGCCGGTCCATTTGTGCGTGGCTCCTGGCCTCTACCGAGGATTTCTCGCCCGACCACACCATTGACGCGGACCTCGTGGAAGCGGTGTGCCTTTCCCACGACCTGGGCCATCCGCCCTTCGGTCACGCCGGGGAACGTTCTCTGAATCACTTCATGGCGCCCCATGGCGGGTTCGAGGGTAACGCCCAGACCCTGCGTCTGCTTACCGAGCGCATCTTCTCGCAGCGCAGGAGCGGGATGGATCCCTCGCGGGCCTTCCTCGATGGGGTGCTCAAGTACAAGTCGACATGGGGCGATCTTGGGAAAGCCGACGGCAAGGCCCCCGCGAACCACTTCGTCTACGACGAGCAGAATTGCTACGTCCGCTGGGCGTTGGGAGAACAGGAGTTTCCGCCGGAACTGGCGCCGGGCAAGGCGCGGGACGGGTTCAAGTCAGTGGAATGCCAGGTCATGGACTGGGCCGATGACACGGCCTACTCGCTCAACGACCTGGCCGACAGTGTGCGGGCGGGGTTCCTGACTGAAGAATCGGTGCGAGCATGGGCGGAGAAGCGAGAGGTCGAGGTTGGGGCAGAGAGTTCACTCGGAGATCTCATCCGTGCGATCAGTCGCGGCCGCATCGATTCCTTTGTGGGCCACCGGATCGGACTTTACGTCAAGGCGGTGAGAGTGGAAGAGGACAGCAATTTCCTCAGCGGGAAGAGCAATCGTTACCGCTATCGTATCGTGGTTGACGGGGCGAGACAGGCGGAAAGCGAAGTGTTCAAGAGGCTGGCCTTTGAGGTTGTTTTTCTCTCTCCTCAACTCAAGCAGCTCGAGCATAAAGGAAGTCTCATGCTGCGCCGGCTCTGGGAGCTCTACCATCGCCGTTACGTGGAGGGCGGGGCGATTGACGGCCAGATGTTCCAAGTGCTCCCTGCCGAGCAGGCGGAGGAAATCGAAAGGGTCGAGACGGTTGGTGAACGGGCGCGCCTGATCTGTGACTTTCTGGCTGGAATGACCGATGGCTACGCGGTGCGCATGTACCAGCGATTGTTCTCGCCGGGATTTGGATCGATTGGGGACCTAGTTGGCTGAGGGGAGAATACTAAAACGCCCCGGCTCGGTAAGAGCGCGGGGCGTTTTTAAAAAGCTTTACGCGTAAAAGCTTTGGGAATCAGGCTTCTTTAACCCTTGTCCTTGGACGGTTTCCAGTCCTGGCAGACGAAGCGCCTGGCCGTCTTGCCGAGGGCCTTGACAACATCTTCCTTGCTGATGCCTTCTTTGGCTACCACGACCACGGACTGAGTCTTAGCCTTCTTACCGGCCTTGATCTCGATAGTTTTAAAGCCTGCGAGGTTCTTGAGCGACGAACTGACGCTCTTCTTGCAACCGGCTCAAGTGACACCCGTGAAGGTGGCCTCGTATTTGACGTCCGCACCATAGGCGACGCCCAACAGCATAACCGCCAGGAAGGCGATGAGGTGGTGTACTTTCATTGTTCTAGAACAGATGGGGTTGACCATCCGCGCGGAATAATACGTGGGGAAACCCAAATCTCAATCGCATGTTGGAATTCCCTGCATTTGCCCGAATTCACTATAACCAACTCATTACAAAAGCGTTATGAGCTAAATGGGGAGATGGTGGAGAAGATTGTTTAATGAATCGTGGGCTTTTGGAGGGGGTCGGGTGATGAAATGACTCCTGAATACGAAGAGGGATTGCCTTGGTCTCGATTCCCTGTTTTCGGGGCTCCGGGGTCCAACAGCGTGCCTTCGACACGGCGGGTGCGAACCGATTGGAAGCCCTTTCGGGTGATCGGCAGCTAACAGCATTGCGCGGCCTTTACCACATTCCGAACGCAGGCGGCAAGGACGGGCAGGAATTCAACGGTAGGTCCGGAGCCAGGCGGCGAGGTCGGCAATGTCCTGGGCCTTGAGGCCCAGGGTCACAGAGTCATACATGAGGGAGCGCTTGAAGTCCCTGCGGTCCTTGATGCGGTCCTTTGGGATGAGCTGGGTTACACCGCCGGCGGACTGGATGACGACCGGGGGCGAATCATCCCGGTGAAGGTCGCTGTTGTTGAAGGCGATTCCGTGGATGAGGCCGCCGTCCTTGAGGACAATCTCGGTGCCCTTGTAGCCCTGTGCGATCTCGGCGGAGGGATCCGCGATGGCGCGGATGATGACCTCCAGTTGCTGGTTCCGGGCCCACCCCCTGAGGTTGGGTCCGTAGTCATTTCCCTGTCCGTCGACCTGGTGACAGAGGATACAGCGGGCGCCCGCGGTCCTGCCCCGGGAGGGGTCTCCCTTCAGTTTGAGGATCTCTTCGACAGCAGGGGCGCGGTCCGGGGGTGTGGGCACGGGGGCCGCACTGATCACGACAGATTCCGGATCGTAGATCCCCCGTTCCTTGAGGCCCTTGTGGAGATCATACCTGGCCCACTCCCCGGCCGCATTCCGCAGGAGCCAGGCGGTGGCCTCTCCCTTGACTGGGGACCCCTCGGAGGCGAGCCCGAGCATCACGTGGGCGGCCCGGGCGTCGTCGATGAAGGCGATGGACTCGACTGCGAATTTCCGTTGATCGAGGGTGAGCGAGAGGTCGAGGGCCCGGGCCTTGAGATCGTCGAGGGAGGCGGCCCCCCACAGGCGCCAGGTCAACCGCGCAAAGCTCTCGGGCCACTCCCCGGCAGTCCCTGGCTTGAGGCCCTCCCTGATCGCACTCCAGATCACACTTTCCTGGTTGGCGGCCCCGAGTCCGATGGCTTCCACCGAATTCTTGTCGGTGGTATCGCAGCGCCGGGCGAGTTCCACGAAGATGTTAGCCGTTTTGGCAGCGGGGAGGTCGCGCAGGGAAAGGGCGATCTCGCGGCGCACCTGCGGGGAGGGATCGGCCGCCATGCGGCGGGCGTGGGGCACCATGTCGTGGCCAGCCCGGCGCAGGGCGCGATAGGCGAGAACGCGCTGTGGGGAGCGCTGATCCTTCAACAGAGAGAGGCAGGTTCCCAGCCCCTCTTCTCCAAGGTAGGGGAGGAGCCACACGGCCCGGGCGGCGATCCACTTGTTCTTGTCCTTGAGCAACTCCGCCACCGCAGGGAAGACCCGGGCTCCGGCGTCCCGGAGGGCGCGGAAGCCGAGATGGCGGACATTCACCGCCGGGCTGCGCAGGGCGGTGATCTGTCCGGCGGTGGTGGTGAGGTCGATCCCTGGGACGACCGGGGTGAAGGCGGGGGGAGCGATCCGGTAAATGGTGCCTGAGAAGGAACCGTCCATGTGGCCGGAGCCTCCGACTCGCGGGTCAAACCAGTCACAGAAGTAGATCGCGCCGTCCGGTCCCACCGTCACGTCGCTGGGCCGGAAAAAGCTGGGAGCCACCTTGTCGATAGTCTTGTTCTTCGGACCTCCTCCCACGAAGTCGGATCCGTCGTATTTCTTTTCCGGGTTGCTGGTGAGGAATTCGAAGCGCCTGAGTTCAAAGGTCCCGGCCTTCGGTTTTGGCTGGTAGCCGAGGATGGTGTTGAGACCGGTGTCGCAGCTCAGCAGGGTGCCGTTCCATTTTTCGTCGAGGGCACCGTTTTCGTAGAAGGTGATGCCGGTGGGAGCGCCGCCCCCGTAGACGTCGCCGGCATCCATGGTGCCCGGGTCATCCTGTCGCCAGTGGATCCGCGCATAGGGCTGCCCGGGTCGACGCACCGCCTTGTTGCGCTGCCTGCCATCACGCGTGAAGTAGCCGGCACAGCCGTACTCGAGGGCAAAGGAGGTGCGGCAGCCCCGTGGATCGTCGTTGTCATTCTGGAACATGTCCCCGAAGGAGGTCAGGATCTGCTCGTAGGCATTGCGCAATCCATGGCTGACAATTTCGGCCCCGGATCCATCCGGGTTCATGCGCACGGCAAACCCGGAAATCCAGACATGGCCATCGCCGGAGGTCTTTCCGGTGGTGGCCAGGTGATCCGCCGGCCAGTTCGGCCCGCGGCTGCCATAGGTGCCTCCGAGGTAGAAGGTCTTGCCCGATTTGTCGGTGAAAACCGCGCCGCAGTTTCCGTTGTTGAAATAGAATTTTCCTTCCGGTCCGGCGATGAGGGAGTGCAGCCCGTGATCGTGGTTGATAGCATTGAAGCCGGTGAGAATGACCTCCCGCTTGTCGACTGCCGGGTCGAATTTCAGGTCGCGGTTGACGTCGGTATAGGCGAGGAGATCCGGGGGCTGGGAGACGTAGACGACGTTGTCGAAGACGGCGACTCCGAGGGGGGCGATGAAGCCGGTCTCCTGGACGAAGGTGTGGGAACGATCACACTTTCCGTCCCCATTGGTATCCTGCAGGACTACGATCCGGTCGCCGGCGGATCTCTGCCCCTTGTTGCCCCGATAGTTGACCCCCTCCGCGACCCAGACCCGGCCAGCGTGGTCGATGTCCATGTTGGTCGGGTTGTAGAGATGAGGAGTGGTGGCCCAGACGGTCACTTCCAGGGACGGGTCAATCTTGAACATCCCGGGGGGGATGGACCTCGGGGACTTCCCAGGTTTCCAGTCGTCGGCTACGAGGGCAGAAGAGGCCACAAGAAACGGAAGGATGAAGACAGGGAAGGGGTTCATCGGGCGACCGCAATCTGGGCTGAAACCGGGATGATCCCAAGAGGAATCCTGCCGGGCGCAGGGTCGGGTCACTTCCTGGGCCGCAGCTTCCAGTTGAGCTCTTCCTGGATCCACGGCTTTTTACGGTCCCTGAACTTCTTCCGCACGGAGGACACGTCAGATGGCTGGATGGGGGAACCGGCATTTCCCCACTCGCGGCGCACGTAGGTGAGAACGGCAGCCACCCAGGTATCGTCGTTCGACGCTCCGAAGGGAGCCATGAGGCCCTCGTAATTTTTGTCGTCAAGTTCGCCGGTCAGTCCATGCAGCATAATCTGAATGGCGGCCTCGCGGTTCTCTTCGAGGCGGGGGGAACCAGGAAGGGGCGGGGCGAGTAGACTCCTTCCGTCAGGTCCTTTCAATCCGTTCCCATCGGGGGCATGGCAGGTGGTGCATAGTTCGCGGTAAATGGCTTTCCCCTGTTCGAACAGAGCAAGTTCCTCCCTAGTCAGGGTGGGGGTCCGATCTTCCGGGTCGGGGTGGTAGCTTGCCAGTCCCGGCCAGGTAAAGAGGAACGAGATGGCGGTGAGGTGCTCGTGGACGGGCGCCTCCGGCCGTTGCTCGAGGGCGGCGATACCCTTCGGTTTGGAGGCGAAGCGAACGGGCCTGGCGTTTGGCGGCCGCTCTTTGCGGGGAACGGCCTTCGAGATTGCCTGCAGCATCGCCTGCGCCCGCGGGGCGTCCGCCGCTGCGATGAGATCAAGAAGCTTTTTGAATGCCTGTGGGTTTCTGCCCGCGACCGTGCCCGCGACACAATAATACTGCCACCGGTCCAGCTGAGCGCTGGTCTCCTTGGTGAGCTGAGAGCTCCGGAACCGGGGATGGGCAAGAATCCCGGGCAGCAATTCGATCAGGCGGTGGCGGGGGGTGGCGGCAGCCACCGCGTTGAGGATCCATTCGTTCATCGGGTGTTTCGCGATGCACCTTGCGATGAGCTCCCGGCTTGCCTCGGTGTCTGCCTGGCTCGCCGTGAGAATGAGTTGAGCGACAACCTGGGTGCCTGGATCGTCAACCAGGGGTTGGAGTCGTGCGTAGTGAGCGGGCAGGGCCTTCGTTTCGAGTGCGTGCTCCATGGTCCGCACGGCCGCGGCGCGGACACGGGCGTCTTCGTCCCTGAGCCCGGCGAAGGTCGTGCCCTGGTCAAGTTTCCCCAGTCCGTCGAGAGTCCAGAGGGCATGCAGGCGGGCGAGTGGGTTCCCGTGCGATGCTGCCATCGCCTTGAGGGCGGGAGCGACGGCGTGGAGCTGGCGCGTGACGAGGAGGCTCTGGGCCGTATCGCGCCACCAACCGTTCGGGTGGGCCAGGGTGTGCACGAGCTCAGCGGGGCTGGCTTCGAGGAGCCTTGGGCGGGGTCCGCGGTTCACTCCTTCCCGGGCTACGCGGTAGATCCGGCCCCGCCCGATGTTCTTTTCGTAACCGGCCTTCAGGATCTGTTCGCGCAGATAGTCGTTGATGTAAGCCTTCTCTTGGATGATCCCATGGTACATGTCGACGAGGTAGAGGCACCCATCCGGCCCGGTGTAGAGATTGACTGGGCGGAAGTTGCCGTCGCTGGAAGAGATGAACTCGCCGAGGTTTTTCTCCTGCGTGTTGGTAAGCTCGATGTGACCGGAGTCGGCGTAGCGGACCCTGGATCGGCGGACGAGGCGGCCGACTGGCTCGCATACGAAGTAGTCTCCGGCGATGTCCTCCCCGAGGCGGTCGCCCCGGAAGAAGGTCTGTCCGCAGGCCGCGGTAAACACCTTGAGGGTGCCGTCGTCCTGGCGCGCCATGCCCGGGCCGGCTTGCAAGTCAGGCGTCACCATGCCGGGCCAGACGCTGAAGTAGTCGCCCATTCCCCGCACTGCGGCCGCCATGGGGCCCCGTCGAATCTGCCGGTCCGGATCGGGATGGTGATAGTGGGGCGGGACAAAGAGACCGATGGCGGGAATGGGATTGGTGGTGAAGAGGAGCCTGCCGTGGTCGTTCTGGGTCAGGCCCCACTGCCCGGCCACCATCACCGTTTCGGTACGGAGCTTGCGCTTGATGAGCTGATAGCGCCGGCCGTGCTGGGAAGTTTGAATCCAGTTGTCGATTCCCCAGAGCAAGCCATTGGCCTTGTGCTCGACATTGCTGGTGCGCATCGAGAAGCGGTCGTAGACGCGCACTTTGCTGTCTGCCACCCCGTCCCCGTCGAGATCCCGGCAATACCAGAGATCCGGGGGTTCGCCGACCAGAAGGCCATCGTCGACAGCGAGGATGGCACGCGGTTCGACCAGGCCATCGAGGTAGACGGTGTGCCTGTCCATCCTGCCATCGTCATCGGTGTCCTCGTGAAGGGAGATCCTGCCCACCGGGTCCCGGGCTCCGGCCCCTTCGATATCCTGCATGTAGCTGCGCATCTCGACTACGAACATGCGTCCGTTGCCGTCCCAAGCCAGGGCTACCGGTTCACGGACCTGTGGTTCGGAGGCTACCAGTTCGAGTCTGAAGCCGGGCGGAAGCCTGATGTGCTTCATCGATTCCCCGGGTGAGAGCGGCTTGAGAATCGGGCTCTTCTCGACCACGCGATCGGTGGGCTCGGTAAGTCCCGTCAGGCTGGTGGTCAGAAGGAGGGGGAGCGAAAGATGGGCGGCTCTCATGGGCTGGTCGAATGCTGCATGGCAGGAGTTCGAGATCAAGCGAACCATGCGTGTTGCCTATACTTCCCTCTACATAGTTCTTGCGAGGGTCTATTCATTCGAGATGATTGATTCAGTGTACTCGAAGTTCCACCACCTCTGCATTCTCTTCGTTACACTTCTTGTGAGCGGGCTTGTTGCCGGAACAAGCTCGGCTCGTGAACCCAAACAGATCACCGCAAAGGAGCTCTGGTCACTACAACCCCTCGTCCGTCCTGCGGTTCCCGAGGCAGGTGATGGCTGGGCTTTGAACGCCATCGACCGTTTCATTGCCGGAAAACTCGAGGGAGCTGGAATCAAACCCGGCCCGATGGGAGCTCCGATGGTTCTCGCTCGTCGGCTCTACTTCGACCTGCACGGCCTTCCTCCCCGGCCCGAGGAAGTCCTCCGTTTCCGCTCCGCACCAACTCAAGGCTATGAAAATCTCGTCAACGAATTGCTGGCCAGTCCCCGCTTCGGGGAACGCTGGGCACGGTACTGGCTGGACGTGGCGCGTTTCGCGGAGAGCACGGGCTACGAGCAGGACCAGGACCGTGCTCACGCCTGGCCCTATCGTAACTGGGTCATTCGATCATTCAATGAAGACCTGCCCTACGACGAGTTCGTCCGCCTTCAGATTGCCGGCGATCACCTCCGGCCTGATGATCCTGAGGCGGCGATTGCCACCGGTTTCATGGTGGCCGGAGTCGAGAGCCTCATTCAATCGCGCAAGGACTATGTTCAGCAGCGCTATGACAAGATTGATGACATGATCGGCACGGTGGGCACGGCCTTCCTGGGCATGTCCTTCTCGTGTGCGCGCTGTCACGATCACATGTACGACCCCTTCACTCAACGTGAGTATTACGCTCTCGCGTCGGCGTTGGAGACTACGGTCAGTCAGAATCGTGAACTGAAGACCGCCAAGGCATTTGTTGCTGGTGAGGCTCCCGGGGGCCGGATCAGGATGGTCGTAGTCACCGAGCCGCATCGCCGTAATCTCCCGAGCATTCCCGCCAAGGTGCACTTTCTCGAGCGGGGAGATTCCGAACAACAGCGCGAGAGCATGAAGACGGCCTTTCCGGCTGCCCTTGTCCGAGGTGTCTCTTCACACCACTGGTGCGGCTCGGAAGAAAAATCCGCGCATGGCCGAGTGGCGTTGGCATTCTGGCTCACCGACCTCAGGCGCGGAGCCGGCAGTCTCCTGGCTCGGGTCATGGTCAATCGTCTCTGGCAGAATCACTTCGGCCGCGGACTGGTGGCTACGCCGAACAACTTCGGGAGCCGGGGTGCGAAACCGACTCACCCCGCGCTCCTCGAATGGCTGGCGAGCGAGCTGGTGTCGCGGCAGTGGAGACTCAAGGAGATCCACAAACTTATCGTGATGAGTGCGACCTACCGCCAGGGATATCGCACTTCCCTGGTGGGAGAGAGCTCCGAGCTGAGGAGCTATGAGCACCGGGACCCCGCGAACAGGCTGTGGTGGCGCCGGGAACCCCGACGCCTTGATGCCGAAGCCATCCGTGACAACTTCCTCGCGGTGAGTGGCGGCCTTGAACGGAAGATGTTCGAGGCGGGCAACCACGATGCCACCAGCCCGCGCCGCAGCATTTACCTCTTTCAAAAGCGCTCCAGGCTCATCCCGCTCCTCCAGCTCTTTGATGCTCCCGATAGCCTGCAGTCGGAGGGACAACGGCAGCTAACCACCACGGCACCGCAAGGCCTCATGATGTTGAACAATTCCTTTGTGAACACCGCGGCCGACTCCCTCGGAAGGCGCCTGCATGAACAGAACCTGGATGCCGCGGCCGCGATTGCGAGGGGTTTTCTCATTGCGCTGGGCCGGGAAGCATCTGTTGAAGAAATGGCCCTCTGTCGCCAGCTCGTGGGGGAAGGATCCCTCGAGGCCCTGCGCGACTTCGCCCACATGCTCTTTTGCCTGAACGAGTTTATCCATGTCGAATAGAGCTCTCGATACCCGATCCCCACTCTCCCGGGGTGATTTCCTGTGCCTCACCGGAATGGGCTTCGGTGCGCTCGTGTTCGATGCCCTGCAGGCTGAAGAAGTCGCTCCTGCCAATCCTCTCGGGTTGCGCTCCAGTCATTTTGGTGGAGCGAAAAATGTGATCTGGATCGTGCTCAACGGCGGCCCCAGCCATCTCGACACCTGGGACTACAAGCCTGAACTCCAGAAGCGTCACGGTCAGGATCTGAACGGAGCCGACGTGCGGACGGGGTTCTTCCAGACCAGCGGAAAGCTTCTCGCTTCTCCCTTTTCCTGGAGGCAACACGGCCAGAGTGGGACCTGGGCTTCGGAGATCTTCCCCTTTACGTGCCAGCACGTCGACGACATGTCTTTCGTGCACTCCTGCTTCTCAGGTTCCAACAATCATAGCCCGGCTCTTTTCGAGATGAACACGGGCCTCAGCCGCATGGGGTTTCCCTGCCTGGGTTCCTGGCTTGCCTACGGTCTCGGATCCGACAATCAGAACCTTCCCGCCTTTGTCGCGATGACAGATGCGCGTGGCCGGGGTCTGCCAAAGAACCACGCCCAGAACTGGGGTAGTGGGTTCCTGCCCGGCGTCTTTCAGGGGACTCGTATCAGGAACAGGGGGACGCGCATCGACAACTTGCAGCTTGCGAAGGGCATGACGAGAAACCGCCAGCGCTCGATTCTGGAGATCGCGGCAAACTTTAACCGCCGTCACTTCAGCCGGCATCCGGATCAGACCGATCTGGATGCCCGCATCAAATCGCTGGAACTGGCGTTTCGGATGCAGATGGCGGCTCCCGAGGTGATGTCGGTGGAGCAGGAACCCGCCTTCATCAAACGGATGTACGGATTGGAACACGGCGAAGCCCGGCAGTTCGGGGAGCAATGCCTCATCGCGCGCAAGCTGGTAGAAGCGGGGGTGCGCTTCGTGCAAATCTACAGCGGGGGAAACGGTAACGAGCAGAGCTGGGACGGCCATCTCAATATAGCCGACAATCACCGCAGGTTTGCTCTCGAAACCGATCAGGGGATTGGCGCCCTTCTCGCCGATCTCAGGCAACGTGGCCTGCTGGATTCCACCCTGGTGGTCTGTGGAGGCGAATTCGGGCGCACCTCGGATTCACAGGGCTCCGGAACCGGACGTGACCACAATCCCCATGCCTTCACATGGTGGTTCGCCGGTGGCGGGGTGAAGGGCGGGGTACATGTGGGTGAGACTGATGAGTTCGGATACAAGGCGGTCGAGAAACGTAAGAGTTTCAACGATCTCCACGCCACCATCCTGCATCTTTGCGGTCTTGATCATGAGCGACTCACCTACCGCTTCAATGGGCGAGACTTCCGCCTCACCGACGTGGCAGGAAAAATGATCGAAGAGATTCTGGCATAGGATTCCGAACATATGATGAGAAATCGGCCAAAGAAGAATCATATCTGGCCTTATCATGGAGACCCTCATCTGAACCGGACATGGGCAAAGTCCGCACCTTTCATTACTTTCGTCCTGCGGGAAGTGGCCGGATGGATTTCCATCCGGATGAACCCCTGCGATTTGATGATATCGAGATCAGGGTCATTGACCGATTCAGGGGTGATCTTGAATTCCTCGTGATCCTCGTTTTGTGGTGGTTGGCAGGGAAAACAATTGATGCCTCGTCTCTCAAAGTGGAATTGAATGCATGCCCCAAGGGGTGAATCTCCCATCCGCCCATTGAACCTAGAGCCAATGACCAGAATATTTCCTGAACCAAGTTTCTTCTTCCTGTGTGCCTGTTTCCTGATCGAAGCGGGGGCTGCGTCCGCTCAGCCCACGGACAAGGAAAGGATGGAAGGGTTGAGGCAATACGCTGAGACCATTCTCAGGCAGGGGCGTGATACCTATGGCGAGGAACACACTCCGCTGTTCGTGGATGCCCTGGAAGTCAACACCCTGAAGGCCCCGGAGAAGATGTATATCCATCGGCTGGGAGGGCCCGGGCCGAGGTCGAAACAACCGTTCCAGCCGGTCATTTCCTCGAATCTCGCCTACCAGGGAAACCTCATGCGGTTTCTTGTCGGGATCAGCAACCTCACCGGGGCCTCCCGCTACCGGGAGGCCTGTAAGCAGTGCCTGCACTATTACTTTGAGCACTACCGGGTGCCGAACGGACTGCTCCAGATGGGCCATCACCGCTGGGTCAACCTGAATACGGACCGCTGGGACGGTAATGACTGGCCCGCCGGCAAGAGCGGGCACGAAATGAAGCGCGACTACCCCTACTATCCGATTTTCTGGGAGACCGATCCCGTTGCCACCCGCCGGATGCTGACGGCGCACTGGGACTCTCACATCCAGGACTGGGGGTTCATGAACTTCACCCGGCATGGCAGCTACGTGAAGGAGTTGAATGAGGAGACGGTCTGGAGCCAGCCGATTACCGAGCCGGTGGTGGGAATCGTGCAGGGGAACCTCACCTTCTTTGATTCGGGCTCCGACATCATCTATGCCGGGGCCCAGCTTGGACGCCTCAATAACGACGATCGCCCGCTTTTCTGGGCCCAGCGCCTCTATGCGCGCTACGCGGAGAGCGCTCACCCCGATACGGGTCTCCCTCCGTGGCACCATACCTCGCTGCGGACCTTCGGATCGGAAGAAGAGCCGCTGCCCGAGTATGCGCTGATTACCGAGGGATCGGCCGGCCTCATGAACAGTGGGGGGATCGCCATGCTACGACTGGGGGAGGAGCTCGGGGCCAAGGGGCGTTACTATCGTGAAACGATGCTCAAGCACCTCAAGGCTTATGCCAGGCATTGCTATCGGCCCGAGGTTAACCAGATGCGCAACATGCTCTTTGACGGAACGGATCTTGCCGAGCGGGAGAAGAAAAATGCGAAGTCGGATGAGATTGTCAAAACCTCATGGAAGCCCTGGTCGCCGACCCCGACCAATATCCTTGCTTACGCCATCTGCTACCGCCAGAGCGGGGACGGCGGAATATGGGAGACCCTGCGGGCGATGTGCCGGGGAAATGATTTGGGGGACATCGGGGAAGGGGGAGGCAAGTCACCCCGGCTCAACTTCGGGACGACCCAGTCAAACTCCCTCCTCATCTTTCCCCTGGTGGAGATCTTTCGTGCCACTGGCAACCGGGGCTATTTGGATCTGGGCCGGACCATCGCGAACAATGCCTTCGGGAAGCACTTCCGGCCGGAGCAGGCGCTCTTCACGTCAAGTGAACTGCACCGTACTGCCAACCTGTGTTCGGCCGAACCGCTGGCCCTTCTCACCCTGGAAGCCGCGCTGCGCGGGAAGCCCGAGCAGGTTCCCTCCTACGTGGCCAGCAACGAGGGCGAACAGGTGCCATACCTGAGACCTCTCAAGTCGCGCCCCTACAATCCCAGCGCTTCTCATCTGTCCTATCCCTATACGGTCAAGGCCTTGTGTGACGACCTGCTCCCCGGTTCATCAGGCGATACCAGCGTTCCGGTGATGTCATGGGAAAATGTCCGCAAGGCCAGCGATGAAGCTATCGTGACCTTTCCCGACGTCCTCAAGGGGCCGGTGACCATCGTGGGGATGACTGACCAGTCAGAGGCCCGCAATTCGGTCAGCGGGATGTTCGTTGATTCACCCCACAGTTACACGTTCGCCGGTAACCTGAATGGCACCGGGGATCTGACCGTCACCGTGTCACGGGGTGAGCATTTCTGGTCCGAAGGATCGACCTGGACCACGACCGCCTGGTCGCCAACCGAAACCTACGACTTTGTCATGAACACTGCCAGAGGAGCCAGGCTCTCCTTCCGTGGTCTGGTTCTGGAAGTGCAGGGTTCGACTTCCTGGTGTCGCGGGGCCGGGATTATCAAGAACGGTGAGGGGACGGCCGAACTTACCGCCGATAACGCACCGCATTACAAGGCCGACCTGCGCAACAACCGGGCTTATCGTGCCCCCACGGTGGTGAATGCCGGGGTGCTCCTGGTCAACAACAAGACTGGTTCCGGGGTCAGCCCGAAATCGACCGTCCAGGTGAATCACGGAGGCACGCTCAGTGGTGATGGAGCCATTGGGATCGGTGGCAGCTCGGCTCTCGTGGTCGTGAATTCCGGCGGGAAGATCGCCCCGGGTGACGGAGTGGGCACCCTGACGTTCCGGGATGGATTGAAGCTTAACGACGGGGCCAGGATGGCCTTCGAAGTTGGAGAGAAGTCGGATCTTCTCAAGGTCACCGGGGGCACTTTCCAGGGCAGCGGGAAGCGGAGCGTGGTCGTTTCGATCAAGGACTCCGGCGGAATGAAAGCGGGCAGGAGTTACGACCTGATCGACTGGACCGGGGCCAGTTTCATCAACGTCGACGCGAACGATTTCCGGTTGGACAAGAGTTGCGTCTTCCAGGGTACCTTCCATCTCGTCGGGACCAGGTTGCAATTCAGTGTCTTCGCCCCGAGATTGACCCCTGAGACCCCGCCAGCCATGCCGCCTGCTCCTGCAGCAGTGCCCAGACCGGCTTTGCCTGCGGATCGCCAGCGACCGAAGACGCATTACACCTGGTCCAATGCCAGGGGTGGGGAGTGGACCAACCGAGGCAATTGGCAAGGGGAGAAAATTCCCAACCTCAAGGAGGCCGAGTGGGTGCAGTATGAATTCGAGAAACCGCGAAAAGTCTCGGGGGTCCAGATCTACTGGTTTGCCAACGGCGGCGACCGAAAGGTCCCTGAAAGCTGGCGCGTCCTCTATCGGGACGGGGACGAATGGAAACCCGTGAAAGCCCTGGGTGATTACCCACTCGAAACCGACAGATTCAACGAGGTGAAGTTTCAACCCGTCGAAACGGAGAGCCTGAAACTGGAGGTCCATCTGCAATCCGGGATCTCCGCAGGTATCCAGGAATGGCGGGTGCTTCCCTAGAAGGGGCGCGAGAATGCCTGAGTAGAATGTTGTTTCGATCTGACCATCCCAGTTTTTTCAGGATGTCGATTCCGCTGCAAAGGGGTGGCATCCGTATCCTGATTGCCATTGCGGCAACATTGCCGGGCCTGGAATTAGCCCTGTTCGCGGGCGAGCGCCCATGGCACGTCCCGGTGGAAGGATTTGTGGCTCCCGCGTCAGGGGAGCACCCCCGGCTTCTCTTCCGGCGGGGCGATCTTCCCGCCCTTCGGGCCAGGGCCGGAACCCCGGAAGGCCGGGCCATCCTCAAACGCCTGGGTATCCTGTTGGACGGTGGGAGCGGGGAGACGATGACGACTGTGTTCCGACCGGGTAAGGAAGTCGACAAGACCTGGCAGGAGAAGCATCTGACCAAACCAGGGGTCTATACCCTGGGACATGCGGCTGGATACGGACTTCTCTATCAACTGACCGGCGAACAGAAATACGCTGATTTCGGACGCCTTTGTTTCGAAAAGGCTCTTGAGGGGGTGCCGGACCGGGACGGGCGCTACGGATTCCGCACCCCGGGAGGACCCTTGCGGGCCGGACCCTCGCTGGGATGGTACGCGGTGGGCTACGATCTCTGTTACGGCGGTTGGGACGAGGTGACCCGGGAGAAGTTTGGCCGTGCCATTGAGAGTTACTCGGAGGCGAGTTCCACTCCGCGCGAGCGCATCACTTCCGATCTGGAGGTTCTTGCCAAGGGAACAAGGTATATCGGGCCCTACTTCCGGCGGAACCGCGGGACCCCGCCCGGCAGCAATCATTTCGGGATGCAGGTGGGTGGAGCGTCCCTTGCCCTGCTTGCCATCTCCGGCGAGAAATGGGCCGACCAGCAGCGCGTGGACCGGCTCCTTGCCGCCTCGGAGAAGAGCATGATTCGTAACCTGACCGAAGGATTCGGTGACGGAGGATTTTTTGCGGAAGGTGACGGCACGGGATCGATGTCCTCCCAGATCGCCTTTCTCCCGGCCCTGCAGGCCTGGCGGAACGCCGCCGGCAGGGACTTCATGAACGTGGCCCGTCCCAACGCGCGCATGCTCAGCCTCAAGTGGCTTTACCAGACCATCGTTCGGGAGGGACAGCCCGACTTCTGGCCGGTCCGCGGGAAGTACCAGCAGAACACCTGGTCCCGGCAGGGACTGAGTGGAGCCGGGTACTTCGCGATTGGATTTGGAGCCGTCAGGGAAGGGGACCGGTCAGCCATGAAATGGTACTATGACCGTTTCCTGGCTGCTGCCGATGTGGAGGCAGGGCATCCCTGTGATACCGCAAGCTGGTATCCGCATCTCGCGGTGTGCGCCTTCGTGAACTGGCCGACTGCAGCCGAAGCAAAAAATCCCGCACACGTCCTGCCCCATTGCTACCGCGACTCAAAGTGGGGCTTCTATCTCTGGCGCAACCGGTGGAAAGACGGAAATGACACCGTGATTTCCGTCCTTCTCAATCGCACGGAAGGGTTCGGGGGCTACCTGTTCAGTGAACCGGATCAGGCGATTCATCTGAATTCGATGGGCAAACACCTGAAATGGGGTAAGGCAGTGGCGGGATCTCCGAGGCACTGGTGGGTTTCCCCGGGGAGCCGATGCAGTTCACTTACCATGGCGGATGGCAGCTGCCTGGCGGTCGATTTCACCGGGGCGAGCGGATCCGACGTGATGCTGGTGACGACCGGTCCAGCGGAGGGGACCACCGTCAACCTGCGCGGCACTCCGCTCACCTTCCACTTTCCGACGACCAGTCCTCCGGTGCTGGTGGTGGAGGGAAAGAGGGTTCTCGTCGGCAAACAACAGATCAGTTTGGAGGAAGGCAACCTCGTTCTTGAGGTTGTCGACTAGTGGCGGGCAAGGGGGGCGGGAATCCCGGTGTTCCGGCCTTCCGTCACTTTGAACTTCGGTCCTTCTTGGGAGTCCGTTTGTGGGATAGGAGCCATTTGTAGAAGTCCGGATTGTTGTAGGTGCGGGTCCACGAATCGTGTCCGACGCCCGGATAGACCGTGAATTTGATGGTGGCGCCACCCGCTTCGAGCAGTTTGATGGTCTGTTGTTGTTCCGCAAGACGGACCACGTTGTCGCGATCGCCGTGAAAGGCCCAGACCGGGAGATCGGCGAAGGCCTTCTGGAAGGCGGCCTTGTCCGCAATACGATTTCCGTGGCCACAGATCGGGGCTGCCGCTGCGAAGTAATCCGGATGGTGGCCCACGATCTGGTAGGTTCCGAAACCACCCATGCTCAGGCCGGTGATATAGATCCGGTCGGCATCGATTCGGCCAAGGCGTTTTTTTTCGAACTCCACGATGTTCTTCACCTTGTCGATGGGGCCCTCGGGGTGCCACCAGAAGGACTTGGCGCTGTTCCTTCCCTTCCGGCCGTCATTGGGACACTGCGGGGCGATCATGATGAAGGGAAAATGCTTTCCCTTTGCAATCAGCTTGGGGGGGCCGTGCACAAGCACGCGGTCGAGGTTGTTGCCCCGCTCGCCCATGCCGTGCAGGAAGACAACGACCGGCAGCTTGTCCTTTTCCCCGGCGTGCTCCTTCGGCAAGTAGAGCCAGTAGGGGATCAGGCCTTCCCGCTTGGGAGACACCTTGATCATCTTTCCCGCCTCTGGCTGGGCGGCGAAGGATCCCAGCGGGGCCAGGAGTGTTCCTGCCAGGGCGATGGCGGCACGGGACATGTTCTTCATGAGACAAGGGTTCGAGTCCGGGTGGCCTTCGTCAAGTCCCGGGTGGCTCGGGAACAGGACACGAAAAGGTCCGTTCAGGAGAAAACCGGCAGGACCGATCCATCGCACATGGGAAGGGGCCGGTCTTCGATGTCGTGGATCCGGCGATCCGGCGCAATGCCGAGGGCGTGAAAGATACTTGCGTGCAAGTCCGCAGGAGTGGCGGCCTGGCTGGCGGGGAAGGCTCCGCTGTGGTCGGAGGTGCCGTAGAGGAGGCCCTCGCTCACGCCGGCCCCGGCCAGGGCCACGGTGTAGACCTTGGGGTAGTGGTCGCGGCCGCCCGATCCGTTGACCTTGGGAGTGCGTCCGAATTCGGTGAGCAACACCACGAGAGTATCATCGATTCGTCCGCTTTCGTGCAGGTCGTCGAGCAGGGCGGACAAGCCTTGGTCGAGCGGCGGCAGCATCTGCTTTTTCAGGCGGTTGTAGCCGTCCGCGTGAGTGTCGAAGTGGGCTCCCGCGCTGCCGTTCAGGTCTCCCGCGGCGGCGTAGACGGTGACGAGAGGAACCCCGGCCCCGGTCAACCGCCGGGCAGTGAGCAAGCTCTGTCCCAGGACGTGAGATCCGTAGCGGCGATGCTGGCGCTCAGGCTCATCATCAACCTTGAACGCCCGCCGGGTCTCTTTATCTAGAAGCATGTCGAAGACCCGTTGCTGGTAGTGTTCGAGAGGTTCGGTGGGTTGGGCGCTGCCGGAAAGCCGGGTCAGGAGGTTCCTGCGGTCTGCGAGGCGTTTCTCATTCACTCCCTCGATGAAGTCAAAGGAGAGATGGCCGGAGACTGGAGACTTTCCATCGTAAGGCTTACCTTTGTCGGGCTTCATGATAACCGGGTCATACTTCATTCCGAGGAATCCCGCATGTTGGCCGTTGGCCCATCCGCCGTCATAGATTGGGTAAGGAAGGGCCACGTTGCCCGGGAGCTTGCTCTCCGGATCGTACCGGGCATGGGCCACCATGGAACCGATACTGGGCCAGTCCTTGCGGGTCCGGGTCCAGTTCTTGTCCGGTTTGGCGGGGGCATGACCGGTGAGGTTCCAGTAGGCAGCGGAACGGTGCGAGGGCGCATCGTGGTGCATGCTGCGGATCAGGGTCATGCGATGGACCTGCCTGGCGAGCAGGGGCAGGTGCTCACAGACGTGGTAGCCCGGGATGGTTGTGGGAATGGATCCGAAGGCGCTCTTGATGTTACTGCCCGCCTCGGGCTTGAGGTCAAAGGTGTCGATGTGGCTCAGCCCGCCCCATGCGAAGATCACGATGCAACTGCGAGCCTTGCCGAAGCTGCGCGGCGCGGCGGCTTCGGCCGAGCGGGCCGGGTTGGAAAGGGCCAGGTAAGTGGGCAGGCCGAGGCCCAGCGCGCCCGCGCGGAGGAGGTCGCGACGGGTTGGAGGAGAACCGGAAACGCGCGGTCGGGAGGATCGAAAGTTGTTCATGGCTCCTTCTCAGCCAGCTGGCCTGTAACTCATCAATTTACGGAGGAAGAGTCTCATAGTATGGCCTAGCGAATAAGCGGAAAATTCGAAATTAGTCGTCTCAACAGGTGGCAATTGGCCTGGGATTGATCCAGAGTGCGGGGGCGATGCTTCCGGAAACGAAACGCCCTGCACCTTCCGCGCTACGGCTCGCCATGGCGGGCGCGGTTACCGTGTTGTGGCTGATGGGCGGATGCGAGAACGAATCCCCGGCGGGAACCGGTGGGGGGGGAGAGCGCGAGAAGGAGGAGCCGGGCCGTGCGCCGTTGGTCGATGAAACGATCGACCTGTATCCGCGGAGGATCGACCGTCCCGACAGGATTGCAGATGGAAGCAGGGTGATCCGGACACGGGTCACGGATCTCAAGCTGCCCGCGCCCGGCGAGCGCAGTGCGATCGAGCGGGAGGCCGAAAAGCTGTATCCGGGAGAGGACTGGAAGAGCGAGCACTTGAGCAGTCGGACGACGGAACGGCTTGGCTGGTTGACGCACCCGCCGAAGTCGATCGAATTCGTGAAGCTGGTCGCTCCGGGATTCAAGTGCGGCCCCCTCCGTCCGTCCGGGCTGGAAGCGGTCTTTGAGAGCGGGCGGCTCACCGTCTACCGGCGGGCTCGCGGAGCGGCGGCCGCGGACGCGGAGGACGCCGTGAGCGGATTGACGGGTGGAGCGGCACTGGAGGCGGCCCTCGCCACCCTGGGCGCTCTCTTTGAGCCGGAGGGCATGGAACTGACGATCAAGGCGACGGGTATCGAGGTGTTGATGCCCGACGACGGGGGGCAGCCCTCTCCGAAATTCCGGACGCGGGCCCTGGTGGAGGTCAGCGGTCCCCTCGCGCAATCCCCGGGCCGGGCCCAGCTTCAGGCGGAGTGGCTCTGCACCTGGAGCACGCCCGGCGCTGCGGAGGAGCCGGGGGATGCTCCCTTGTTGCTCGGGCTGGAGGTGGAGCGTTACCAGGAGAGCCACCTGGCGCCCGAGCCGGGCAATGCCCCGACCCTGTTCGTGGACGCCACCGCGGAAGCTATGGGAAAGACCGCGTGTTTCGGTCCCCAGTTTCTCTTCGGAGTGGAATACTGGGCGAAACGTCTGACGCGGACGGTTGATTATTTCCTGACCGGACACCAGGGCCTCGCGGTCGGAGACGTCAACGGCGACGGACTGGAAGACCTCTACCTCTGTGACGGTGGGGGGATGCCCAACCGGCTCTTCGTACAGAATCCGGACGGGACGGTCCGTGATGCCTCCGCTGCGGCCGGAGTGGACTTCTTCGAGAGTTCGCGGAGTGCGCTCCTGCTCGATCTCGACAACGACGGCGACCAGGACCTCGTGGTGGCCACCGTCGCGATCATCGTGTTCGCCGAGAACAATGGCAGGGGGACCTTCACCATGCGAGGCGGGCACCTGGGCGCTTCCTACCCTACCTCGATCTCGGCAGCTGATTACGACAACGATGGTGACCTCGATCTCTACGTCTGCGTCTACGAGGGAAACGCCAACGGTGCGGGAACCCGCGGGATCGTGGGGCACACCCCGGTTCCATTCAACGATGCCGAGAATGGCGGCCGCAATATCCTCCTCGAAAACCTGGGAGACTTTCGCTTTGCCGATGTGACCGGGCGGACCGGTCTCGAGATGAACAACACGCGATGGAGCCTCGCCGCGTCGTGGGAAGATTACGATCGGGATGGGGACGCGGACCTCTATGTGGCGAATGACTTCGGGCGCAATTGTCTCTATCGAAACGATCGTGGCGCGGACGGGCGACCGCGCTTCACTGAGGTCGGGGGTCCGGCCGGAGTGGAAGACACCGCGGCCGGCATGTCAGTGGCGTGGGGCGATTACAACCGGGATGGCCGCGCGGATCTGTATGTCGGAAATATGTTCTCCTCGGCCGGAAACCGGATCAGCTACCAGCGGAATTTCGGCCCCGGGCAGAGTGCTTCCGCGGTTTCCGGAATGCAGCGCATGGCCCGCGGCAATTCGCTTTTCGCGGGCAATGCCGACTTCGCCGGCTTTGCCGACATGAGCGAGACGGCAGGGGTGACGATGGGCCGCTGGGCCTGGAGTTCCGTCTTTGCCGATCTGAACAACGATGGCTGGGAAGACATCGTTGTCGCGAACGGCATGATGACGGCAGATCGGGAGGACGACTTGTGAAGCTTCTTCTGGCGGCAGGTCGTGTCGCCCACACCGACCGGCGCAGAGGACCAGGCCCGCATGGGGCCCTACTTCCTTGCGTGGTCGACCATGATGGACCTCGTTGCGAAAGGGTACTCCTGGAGCGGGAACGAGCGCAATTGCTGCTACCTGAACGAGGGAGCCGGACGGTTCGCGAACATTTCTCATCTCAGCGGACTGGATGCGCGGGACGACGGCCGCGCTATCGCGGTAATGGATTGGGATCAGGACGGCGACCTCGATCTCTGGTTCCGCAACCGCTCCGCGCCGCGGATGCGTTTGAAACTGAACCGTCATCGCCCGGATGCGGGCAAGGGCAGTTACGCGGCCGTGCGGCTGCGCGGGACGAAGGCCAACCGCGACGGAGTGGGGGCCGTGGTGGAGGTTGTCCTGGCGGACGGCGGGAATACCGTATCCGATGGCCGGCGCCTGGTGAAGTCGGTGCGAGCCGGCGATCTCTTCCTCTCCCAGTCGAGCAAGTGGCTTCACTTTGGTCTCGGTGCGGAGGACCGGATTCGAGAGATCGTGGTCCTGTGGCCGGGGGGAAGGAAGGAGTTGTTCGGGGGCGTGAAACGGGGTGGACGCTATCTCTTGCGGGAGGGGAGCGGAACTGCGAAGAGGCATCCAGCCCGGGAGGGCCCGGAGGTCCTGGCGGTCTCTTCACGCGGGGCCGGGCCGGGCTCTCCTGTGCTCCCCGATCAGACCTCCTCGGTGGCGCGGATCCGGCTGCCTTCACCGATTCCGCTGCCATTTGTGGCGTGGCGTGACCAGACGGGCCAGCCGCGCTCCCTCCTTCCCACTCCGGGTGGTGACCTGCGGCTGCTGGTTCTATGGTCCAGTTCGTGTCCGCACTGTCGCGCGGAGTTGTCCAACTTGGCGGAGAGCGCCGCGGCCCTGCGCGCCGCGGGGCTCGATGTGCTGGCCCTCTCTACCGACGGCTTCGATGAAAACGGCCAGGTCGCCGATACCTCACGGGTCTACAACGAGATCGATGCGGTGGACTTTCCCTTTGGGTGGGGATTTGTCGACCAGTCGTCCCTCGACCGGATTCAGCACGTGCAAACGGCGCTCTTTGACCGCGCCGTGCCGCTTTCCGTGCCCTTGACCTTCCTGCTGGATGCGAAAGGCAACGCTCTCGCTCTCTACCGGGGACCGCAGAAGGTGGATCACATTATCGAGGACGCCCGTACGCTCGGAAAGGTTGACCGGGAGGAACGGCTGCACCTCGCGCTCCCCCTGGCGGGCCGGTGGTTCACCAAGCCGCTCGGTCCTGGACAGATCGCGGAATTCATGGCGCGGGAATTCGACACGCGGCATCCGGAGCAGGCGCTCCACTACCTTCAACGGGCGGTGGCGCTGGTCGAGACTGCGGAAGAACGGGCCATCCTGGTGCGGGACCTGAGCAAGCAACACCACTTCCTGGCGCGCCGCTACCGTGAGGAGGAACCTCAGAAGGCAGCTTCTCACTTTGAAGCCGCCCTCGAGAATGCCGCCGAGCCGGTCGTCATCTACAACGATTACGCGAGGATGCTATGCCAGTATGGCAGGTTGGATGAAGCGGAAGTGCTCTTCCGCAAGGCGCTCGCCCTCGATCCGGAACTCGCCGTCGGCAGAGAAGGACTCGAGCTCGTCGAAAGACTCAGAGCGGAGCAGGAGAAGCGCTAGAAGCCGCCGTGCAAATTCTCGCGGAGGCTCAGGCGTAAAGTGCGATCATCGCCGGGGAACCCGGTTCATTCCCGGGCGAAGCCACCTTTCCGCTAGTCAGGCCGGGACGCTCGATTCAGGGTCCCGGCGATGAAGCGTGACCATCGTGTGCCCGTTGTAGCCGCTGAATTGGCCGCAGCGGCCCTGGTGTGTGGCGTTCTTTCCGCTGGGGAAGCGCAGCCCGGGCCCTTTCATGAGGTGTGGGAAGAAGAAGTCCCGGTTATGGGGCATCTCGCGGTTGCGATGGACGGCACAGTGCTGGTTTTCAAGGAGGAGCGGACGCGGAAGCGCGTGGAAGTGAAGCGCAGCGAAGACGGAGGAGGGACCTGGAGTGAACCGATTGTGGTGGGGGAGCGGGTCAGGATCGGAGCGGACATGTCCGACGATGGGCGTTACCAGGGAGAGCATGTCGGGTGGAGTGAGCTGGGGAATGTGTGCGTGGACGAAACCACCGGTGACATCATGGTCTTTGCGATGGGATTGGCACCGAGCCGGACCCTCTACCGGAGCAGGGACCACGGGAAGACCTGGAAGACCGGGAAGACCCTGATCAAACCTGATCGGAATGGCTGGCTGGCCACCACCTACTGTTGTGATCCCGGAATCACCCTCCGCCATGGCAAGAAGAAGGGGCGGCTCCTCATGCCATCCCAGGTCTTTGTCGGGTCCGTGAACGAGGATGGAAGCCGGACCTACCTGAACAAGGGACAGGGGCGCAAGTACTTTGCCAAGCGCTACAGCAATGCACTCCACAGCGACGATGGCGGCAGGACCTGGACGCCGAGTGCCCCGTTCCCGATGCTGGGAGGTTCGGAACCGGGCCTCCTCGAATTGAAGGATGGCAGGATCTACTACAATTCCCGGACGCACGTTCGGCCGGGTAACAAGCTGGTGGGCAGGAGTCATGACGGTGGGGAGACCTGGGAGGAGGGACGGGAGGACGATGAACTCTTTGATGGTCCCCCCGATGTCTATGGCTGCAAAGGGGCCCTCGCGCGGCTCACCCACGAGGGCCGCGACATCCTGCTCTTCAGTTCGCCCGGCCGGAAAGACAAGCGGGATGATATCACGGTGCGGGTGAGCTTCGACGGGGGGGAGCGCTGGCCGGTCCGGCGTCTCGTGAAGGAAGGGCCGGGCAATTACACCTGGCTGGCGGTGGGCCGGAAGGGTACGCCCAGTGAGGGGTTCATCTACCTCCTCTCCAACAAGGACTGGATGGCGCGATTCAACCTCGCCTGGGTCATGGAGAAGCAGGGGCAGGGGGAGCGCTAGAGGGGCCGTAGCCCCGTCAGTCCCCGGCTGTTTTGAGGCCAGTTCATGACCAGGGGCCGGGAGATCGGTCCGCCGATAAGCAGTTGAAATCCTGTTTTTGCAGGGATTTGAGGATTAATTCGCCCCGACAGGCAGGACGGGTGCCTGGTCTCTTGAAAATCCGCCCCACGGATTGCGGTTGGCAATTGTAGATATGAAAAATTCTATCATGACGGCAAAAAAACTATTCAACCGATCCTGCGGAATCCTCATCGGAACCGCTTCCATGGCAATTGCTCAAATCGACCCCGATATCATCGCGGTTGATCCTGTTGATCCTTTCCTGGACCCGTTTATTCTCGATATCCCGGGTATCCCTATCCCGGACATTCCGATTAAACTTAATTTTGATTACGGGGATGCTCCGGACAACCCCGATGTCATTCCCAGTTATCCGACCCTGCATAGCAGCAACGGTGCCCGCCACCTTGTCTCGGTGCTTGCGGATGGATTTGTTCTGAAACTTGGGCCCAACATTGACACCGAACTCGACGGTCAACCCACTGCCTTGGCCTCGGGGGATGATTCCATGGGTCCCTATGACGACGAAGACGGGGTCATTTTCCTGACCCCGCTGCAACCGGGTCTGTCTGCCGGGATTGAAGTGGAAGCCTCGGGACAGGGCAGGCTCGATGTCTGGGTCGATTTCAACCTGAATGGGAGCTGGTTGGATTCCGGTGAGCAGATCTTTGTCAGTGAGCCCCTGGCAGCGGGAATCAATCCCTTGAACTTCACGGTCCCGGCCGCAGCGATCCCGGGAAAGACCTTTATCCGCTTCCGTTTCAGCTCTCAGGGTGGACTCTTACCGACCGACACTGCCAAGGACGGGGAAGTTGAGGACTACATCGTCAAGATTGAAGAAGGTCCTAATCCCAATCCGACTGATGAGGCCGACTGGGGAGATGCCCGGAAGGACTATCCGGTTCTCTACTTAAACAGCGGAGCCCACCACTTCCTTACAACCGAACTCATGCTCGGTAGTGCGGTTGACTCGGAACCCGATGGCCAGCCTTCAATCAACGCCGACCGCGATGACATGGATTTTCCTGTTGATGACGAGGACGGCATCACCTTTACCTCCTCGATCTCTACCGGCGCCATTGCCACGATCGTGGCCGTTTCCACCATGCCGGGACGCCTTGACGCCTGGATCGACTTCAATCAGGACGGGGACTGGACCGATTTCGGTGAGCAGATCTTGGTCAGTACGCCGGTTGTGGGTGGTCCCAACAACCTCAACTTCCTCGTTCCTGCTTCGGCCTCCACCGGGGGAACCTATGCCCGCTTCCGTCTCAGTTCGGGGGGCAGCCTCAGTCCCGAGGGCGCGGCCCCGGATGGCGAGGTGGAGGATTACCATATTGGCATCGAACAGGGTACTATTATTATTGACGGCTTCGACTGGGGGGATGCTCCCGACGATCCAACCAGCTTACAGGTGGACTATCCCACCTTAGCCTCGTCCGGCGGAGCCAGACATTTCATTGGCAATGGCGCCTACTATCTTGGGGCCACGGTTGACCCGGAACCAAATGGACAACCTCATCCGCTTGCCCTCGGCGATGACAATGACGGCAGCGACGACGAGGATGGAGTGATCTTTTTCTCCTCGCAGTTGCAGCAGAGCAGCATGGCTCAGATCCAAATTCAGGCCTCCACCACGGGCTATATCAACGCCTGGATCGACTTCGATCAGGACGGAGACTGGAACGATTTTGGGAGTGAGAAGATCATCCTGAACTCTGTCGTGGTGGCTGGACCCAACCTCTTAAGCTTCACGGTGCCCTCGTCCGCTGCGGTGGGACCAACCTTCGCCCGTATCCGGTTCAACTCCACGGGAAACCTCGGACCGACCGACCCCGTACCGAACGCATTCGCGCAGGACGGTGAGGTGGAGGACTATTACATTCGCATCACGGAAGACCCGAACGGCGATCATCTTGACTGGGGTGATGCCCGGGATCCGAGCTTTCCCACTCTTGACGCCAGTAACGGGGCCTCCCACCTGATCGACGAACTCTTCCTCGGTGAGTCGGTGGATTCCGAACCAGACGGCCAGCCCAGTGTGTGGGCCCTGGGTGACGACAACGACGGCAATGATGACGAGGATGGGATCATCTTCCTGACCCCCATCATCTCGGGATCGATCGCCCTTGTCAGGGTTCTGCCCACCATGACCGGGATCCTCGACGCCTGGATCGACTTCGATGGTGATGGCACCTGGACGCAACCCAACAACCGCATCTTCAACAACCAGACGGTGAATCCCGGTCAGGTCCTGGCCTTCAAGGTCCCGAAGGTGAAAAAACCCCTCAAGGCGACCGGTCGCTTCCGCCTGAGCCATGGGGGCTCGGACTACGAGGGACACGAGATCGGGGGCGAGGTGGAGGACTATCTCCTCAAGATCTGGAAGCTCATCAAATGGGAGCTGAATCCGGACCTGCTGCAGGACCAGATCATAGTGACCTGGCTGAAAGAGCGGGGGATGACCTACGATGTGCAGTCCAGCATGACCCCGCAGGAGTGGATCATCGAGAACGTCGGGGAAGAGGAAGTGGCCCGGGCAGATGATCTCTTCCCCTCCGGCCTGGCCTGGAGTTCGGTGCTGGGAGGCCACGACCACGGAGATGACATCGAACAAGACGTTGGTCCTTGTGGAAGAGAGTGTTCAAATTTCTGCGGTTGGTGTGGAGCCCACTTCTGTACTGGTGAACCGTGCAACGACGATGACCATGGCGATTTTGGTGTTGATGAACACGAAGACGATGATGCCGGTATCGCCGGTGATCCCGATGGCGACCCAAGCGAGGGGATGTATCGCGACCGAGGGAAGAGCAGCCCCAAGATTGCGCACGGTATCCGGATTGATCGTTCGAAAAAGGTAGTTCTCTTCAGGGTAATCGCCGCCCCGGAATAGGAGATTCCCCGAAACCATCACCCTGCCAGTGGAAGCCCGGTCCTGATCAGGACCGGGCTCCTGCCTTGAAGACACATCTCCCAGGCAACAAGGGGCTTGGCACGATGCCCCTATGCCTGTGCCCGTCGGGGAGGGGAAAGTTTCCTGCTTCTTACTCGGACTACTCCTTCAAGGACTTTTCGGGATCCCGGGGCCACAGGGAGGCGAGGGTGTCCTTGATGATCTTCTCGGCACCGACTGCCGGAGGGCCGAGATGTTTGGTGTAGACCTGGCCTCCCCAGTTGGGAAGGCGGCCAGCCTCGTAGCCACCCTTGGCCCCCAGCGTCAGGGCCTGATCCACCGCGATGTAACCCTGGTAGCCGTTGGTGAAGGCAAAGGTCATGGTTCGTTTGAAGGGCGCCTGCTCGTCGATCCAGAGTTCGTACTGGCAGAACATCTCGTGGGGCATGGTGGTGAGGCACCACTCCCGGCCGAACATCACGGCATAGGCATCGAAGCGTCGGGCCGGCGGCTTTTCTCCCCGCTTGAGGAGGTCCTGGATCCTGCGGAGTTGTTTCATTCGTCCCGGGTTGTCCTTTTCAAGGTCCATCATCTCCGCGAGGAGCTCCCGGCCCGGGAGGGGAGCTGACGGGAGTTCCTCCCTGGCTGATTTGACGCGGAAGGTCTGTGCCTTGATGGCCTCGCTCTTTCTGATCGCCTTGAGGGCGGCCTCTCCCAGCCGGTGGCCCGCCTCCTCGGCCTTCTCATGGGTGGAGCGCAGGGGAAATCCGTTGATGTTTCCGCCACAGCCCTGACCGAAGACGGTGATGACGTCCTTGCCGAGGACTTCCCGGATCCGCTTTCCGGCGGCCCCGGGGAAGTCTGCGCTGGTGAGCTTGCTGGTGTGTGGGGCGATGACCGGGTGGGCGGCGTGCTCGAAGAGGACGGCGAGGGGTTTGCCGGTCCGGGTGCTGTCAGCCACGAGGACATTGACCCACGGAACGGCCGGACCCTTGCGGTTGACTCCCATGAAGACGTGCCCGTTGTCGGCATTGACCAGTCGCCGGTTGAAGCCGACCTGCACTCCGGCCCGGCCGGCACGCAGGGAGACCGGCTCGGCCTGCTTCCTGGCTCCCGCAACGACTGCGATGATGGCGTCGAGGGTGCGGTCGTTCCATCGTGAGTCGGAATCGTTGGAAATCCTGGTCCTGCCGCGGGGACCGAGGGCCGCAGAGGCATGGGAATGGCTGAAGTTGAGGAGGGTGTGGGTGACGCCGCACTTCTCCCGGATTTCCGTCCGCAGTTGATCGCAGGCCTCGAAGCTTCCCATGATGAGGTCGAGCCCCACGATGGCGACAGCGTTTCCGGCTCCGTCCTCGAGGTAGAGACAGCGAGCGAAGAGGGGATCGCGCACCCCGCTGCTTTTGCGGAAGTAGTGCTGGATCTCGAGCCCGGCAGTAGGGGTGATTTCCCGTTCCGCGGCCCCGGCTCTGATCCCTTTGTGGCTGGGCAGGGCGGCAATAACAGAAGTGCAGAGGCAGAGGTGCAGGAAGAGGAAGGGTCTGACGTTCATGAAGGGCTTTGATGAGGAAATGCCATGATTTCAGTTGGAGTGATGGCGAGCGAGGGCAAACATGGGGATTCGAGGACCTGGCGGGCCTGAAGTGAGCCGCCCGGCAAGGGGTCTCGCAGTCCTTTGGATTGATCAGGGGCGGAAGTCCGTGCAACTTCGGTCCGTGCCCGACCTGGCGAGAGAGACGTTGCAGGATGCCTTCGGGTTCGAGGAGTTCCTGGAGGGGCAGGCTGAGATCGTGGAGCAGATCCTCGCTTCGCGGGACGGACTGGTGGTCATGCCGACAGGGGGAGGGAAATCGCTCTGCTATCAGTTGCCGGCCCTGTGCCTGGAGGGCGTCACAATCGTGGTAAGCCCTCTCATTGCCCTGATGAAGGACCAGGTTGACGCCCTGGTGGAGAAGGGGGTGGCGGCCACCCTCATCAATTCGACGCTTTCCAACCCCGAACAGCGGGAGCGGATTGGTCGCATGATTGCGGGCGACTACAAGCTGGTTTATGTGGCTCCGGAGCGTTTCCGGGCGGAGGGATTCCTGGCCGCCATGCGGGAGGTGAAGGTGGCTCTCCTCGCGATTGACGAAGCACACTGTCTGAGCCAGTGGGGGCACGATTTCCGGCCGGACTATCTGCGACTGGGCAAGGCGAGGGCGAACCTGGGCGGCCCGCAGTGCGTGGCCTTCACGGCTACCGCTACCCCGGTGGTGCGGAAAGACATCGTGTCGGTACTGGAGCTGGATGAACCGTTCCAGATCGTGACGGGATTTGCACGAGCGAACCTGAGCTTCAACATCACGCCGGTTGAGACCAAGGCGGCCAAGTTCCGCCGGACCCGTGAGATTCTGGATGAACACCGGACCGGGATTGTCTACTGTGCGACGCGCAAGCGGGTGGAAGAGGTGGCTGAGACGCTGAACAGCTGGGGTGTGAAGTGTATCGGATATCACGGTGGGATGACGGAAGAGGAACGCGAGGAAACGCAGAACCGGTTCATCCGGCGCGAGGTGGATGTGGCGGTGGCGACCAATGCCTTTGGGATGGGGATTGATCGTTCGGACGTGCGCTTCGTGATCCATTTCGAGGTTCCCGGAAGTGTGGAAGCCTATTACCAGGAAGCGGGCCGGGCCGGTCGGGACGGGGAGGCGGCACACTGTGAGCTTCTCTGGAATTACGCCGACACCCGGACGCAGGAGTTTTTCCTGGAGGGGGCAAATCCCGGCTACGGAGCGATCTGCCAGGTTTACCAGTTTCTTCATGATGAGGCCGATGAACAGCAGGAGGTTCATGCGAGCATCGAAGAGATCACGGGGGCAGTGGAGGTGAAGAACGGGATGGCGGTGAGCAGTGCCCTGGCGGCTTTGGCGCGTGCGGGTTATCTTGAGCGCTTCGATGTTCCGGGGCAGCGGCGACGTGGCACGCGCGTGCGGCATCCGGAGGTGCAGGCCGGTGGCCTGGAGATCGACCGGGCTGCACTGGAGGAGAAGGACCGACGCGACCGGCGGAAACTGCAGGCCATGGTTGAGCTGTGCTACGGGGCAGGTTGCCGTCAACGGGCGATCCTGGAGTACTTCGGGGAGGAGGAACCTGGTGAGTGCGGGACCTGTGACGTATGCCGCAGCGACTACGGGACGGACCGGCGTGCGCCGACCGAGGCAGAGGATCTGGTGGTGCGCAAGGTGCTCAGTGGGGTGGCACGCATGAGCCGACGTGTCGGCAAGGACTGGGAGGGGATCTTTGGACGGGGGCGTATTGTGCAGATGCTGACTGGCAGCAAGTCACAGGAGATCCTGCGGGTGCGCCTGCACGAACTTTCAACCTACGGGATCCTGAAAGGGAAGGGAACGGCTTTTCTCAATGAGCTTTTTCATTCCCTGCACGCTGCAGACCTTCTCGTTACACAGCGGGGTGAGTATCCCCTGGTCACCCTTACGGCGAAGGGGGAGCAGGCCATGAGGGGAAAAATCGAATACAGCCTGATCTGGCCCGAAACCCTGCGGGAGAGCACGGCGAAAAGTTCGGCAGCACGGATGGAACCGGGGGACGAACCAGCGCCCGTTGATCCCGTCCTCTATGCCCGCCTGAAGGATCTTCGAACCATCCTGGCACAGGATCACCGTTTGCCGGCCTACGGGGTGTTTTCCAATAAGACCCTGGAGGACCTTGCCCGGATCCGGCCCACCACGGAGGAGGAGGCCATGGGAATCAAGGGAGTGGGAGCGGTGAAGGCGGAGAGGTTCCTTGCGCCGTTTCTGGAGCTGTTCCGGGCGGAAGGTTGAGAACAAACGCGGAGGCTCGGAGCATTCCTGCCTCCAGAGGCGGGGTTTGATCCCCTCCACCGGATTATTCTTCGACGATGACAGCCCGTGGGGGTGGGTTGTCGAGAGAGAATTGGGTGCGGACGTTTGCCTGCGAGGAGGGCGAGGCGTTGAGGATCTCGATGCCCGCCGTTCTTCCGGGTTCACCAGCTACGAGAGAGCTTTCTCCTTCCGGTGTCACCAGCAGGGCGCGCGGGACGTTAGAGAGATCGGGGCCGGCGGGAGTCTGGAGGGATGCGCCACCGATGGCACCAAGAGTCTCGGCAGGTTCTTCCCTGGCGACGGATTCCTTTTCTTCAAGAGTATCACTCAGTTTCATGAAGGCGAAGATTGCGCAGGTGAGGAGGAGAGAGGTGATGGAGAAAACCACGAGAGGTTGCCGGGGGGAGGAGACAGCCTGCTTCCTTTCCTGCTTCTCCCTGTGTTCCTTCTGCTTCTCCTTGCGCACCTTTTTCTTCCGTTTCCGGGGTCGTTTCATGACGGGCGGGCGGACGTTCACCCGCTCATCGTGGTCCTTGAGGTAGCCACAGGTATCCAGGTTGGCCAGGGGATCTCCCGTTTCAAAGCGGGCAAGGCATTCGACCGCATCGATGTCAAGGTGATCGCAGTATTGTGCGAGGAAACTCCTGGCGTAGGTCAGACTGGAAAACTTGGAGTAGTCGTTTCTCTCCAGCTGGCGCAGGGTGGTCTCGGGAATCCGGGTGCGATGTGAGACATCCTCGATCGACCAGCCACGGCTCTCCCTGGTGGAAGTAAGGGTGTCGCCGAGATCAGACCAGTCGCTCATCATGAAGATCGAATCCTTGGTAGAGGGTTTGGGAAGGGGTGGCAAGCGGGGACCGTGGCGGAATGCGGAGTGATCAGGGAGAGGGCGTGGTCCATGCTTTTTCCATCAACCAATATGAAAGGTCTGGTAATTTAAACTTAATGGAGGAACCCCGGGCGAGAGTCTCATGGAACGGTGCGAGCGAAGATCGGACCGTGCATTGCCGGTTTGACGGGACGCAGGACGGAGGGCATAGCTAGCCCCATGTCCGCAACCAAGCCCCATGTGCTCTTCGTCTGCACGGGGAACACCTGCCGCAGTCCGATGGCGGAAGGTTTGTTCCGGGTGGCAGGGACGGAGGCCGGGTTCATGGTGAGTTCGGCAGGGATTGCAGCCTACGACGGAGGGTCCGCCAGCCTGGAAACGCTGGAAGTCCTTGCCGGACGCGGGATCGAGTTGGACGGTTTCGGGAGCCGCATGGTGGACGATACGATCATTGAGCACGCCAGCCATGTCTTTTGCATGACGCGGGATCATCAGGACACCCTGGAAACGCGCTACCCCGAGCAGCGGGACAAATTCCATCTTACTTGCGATTTCGCGGATATTGACGGGGAGGTGGGTCGGGACGTACCGGATCCCATCGGTGGAGGCAGGCGGGCCTACGAGAAGGTGGCTGTGTGCCTGGATCTGGCTATCAAGGGGATTCTCGGGTTTTTGCGGACGGAGGAAGGTCCGCCTGCAGAATAAGGGGTCCCGACTCGTTTTCGCGATTGCGTTTCGAGGCCAGAGCGGTCACGGATGGGCCGTCCTGACGAGGGATTGAATCTTACCGATGAAGAACGCTACTCTGCGAATTGCGATAGGAGCGGACCATGGAGGGGTGGAGGTCAAGAGTGCCATCATGGAGGCGCTCCGGGCAGTCGGCAACAAAGTGGTTGATTATGGGACAAACAGCACGGATTCAGTGGATTATCCGGATTTTGCCAACGCGGTGGCGCGAAGCGTGGCGGCGGGCAAGGCGGATTTTGGGGTCCTCGTATGCAAGTCGGGCATCGGGATGAGTATTGCGGCCAACCGGGTGAAGGGTGTGCGAGCCGCGCGTCTGTGTTCGCCGGTAGATGCAGCCGTTACGCGGGGCCACAACGACTCGAATGTTGCCTGCCTGGGCGCCAGAGAGATGTCAGGTGAGGATGCGGTGGCAATTATAGAGGCCTTTCTCAGCACGTCATTTGAAGGGGGACGCCATGTTCAACGTGTGGCCAAGGCGTCGGGGAGTCGCTTGTCGGTGAGTGACCCTGAAGTCTTCGGGGTGGTGGAAGCAGAGGGCCGACGCCAGCGGGATCACGTCGAATTGATCGCTTCGGAGAACTTTGTAAGCGGAGCGATCCTGGAAGCACAGGGATCGCTTCTTACCAACAAGTATGCAGAAGGTTATCCGGGGCGGCGGTGGTATGGAGGGTGCGAAAACGTTGATGCCGTCGAGCAGCTTGCAATTGACCGGGCCAGGGAACTCTTTGGTGCGGAGCACGTGAACGTACAGCCTCACTCCGGATCGCAGGCCAACGCGGCGGTCTATTTCGCCTTTCTCAAGCCGGGCGACAGGATTCTTACGATGGACCTGGCCCATGGCGGCCACCTTACCCACGGCCACAAAGCGAATTTCTCGGGTAAGTTTTACGAGGTGACGCACTATGGCGTGAGCCAGGAGAATGAGCAGATTGACTATGATCAACTGGCTGCGGTGGCCGCGGAGGTGAAACCGAAGCTCATAACCTGTGGGGCGAGTGCCTACTCGCGGGTAGTTGATTATGAGCGCATGGGTACGATCGCGAGGGAAATGGGGGCCTACCTTTTCGTGGATATGGCCCATATTGCCGGTCTGGTGGCCGCTGGCGTGCACCCGACGCCGATTCCCCATGCGGATTTCGTGACCACCACTACCCACAAGTCGCTGCGCGGCCCGCGCGGTGGACTGATCCTGTGCCGGGAGGAATATGCAAAGAAGATCAACTCGATGGTCTTTCCGGGTGTGCAGGGTGGCCCGCTGATGCATGTGATCGCGGCCAAGGCGGTCTGTCTGGGGGAGGCGCTTCGACCGGATTTCAGGGACTATCAGGAGCAGGTCGTGAACAATGCGCGGGCTCTGGCTGCAAGACTGGGGGAGCACGGCTTCCGGATCGTCTCCGGAGGCACGGACAACCACAGCATGCTGGTGGACATGCGTCCCCTGGGACTTGACGGCACGGTGGCCGATGCGGCACTCGATGCGGCAGGGATCACGGTCAACAAGAACGCTATTCCATTCGACACGGGTTCGCCCATGAAGCCGAGCGGCATCCGGTTGGGTACGCCTGCAGTGACCACCCGCGGAATGAAGGAGGCCGATCTTGAGTCGGTGGCGGACTTGATGTCAGAGGCCATTCAAAACAGGGACGACGGGGAAAAACTGGCAGAGATCCGCGCGCGTGTTTTTGCGTTCAACCAGGACTTTCCGCTTCCCGAGTAACGGGAGAACCGGGTTGCTCACAATTCCAGCCTTCCCCAATTCCTGACGGTGGGGAACTGGAGGGTGAAGGGCTCGTTGAATTTGCCCCCTCCCTCTCTTGTTCAGGAGAAGGAATAGTAGCGGCTACTTAATCTTCCGTGATTGTTGGAGGATCGTAAGAGCATGAAATGCGTTGCAAAAGGGAGTGCAGAATCCGCAATCATCGGTAAGCTACGCGGCCTTTTCCCGGCCCTCCTTCAAGATGAATTTTTCGCATACCGATTCTCTGGTTCTGGCACTTGCAACTGCGGTAGTTATGTCCCCCGTGCCCGCCGGGGCACAGATCGGATCGGATCGTTCGGCCCAGGTTGGAAAAGTCCTGCAGGTGGTAGAGGATTACATCGCGACGGAACGATCGAGTGCAGGGGAGCGTGTGCAGAGGCGCAGCGGGATGCTGGAGTTCAGTTTTCGGAGTACCCGGGAGAACGGGAATTTCCGTGTCCTGAGTGAGAGCGACTGGCGCGAATGGGAGATGGAACGTCCCGTCGGGGTGCAACGGCTGCAGTTGATCGGCCAGCCTCAGGTGAAGTCGATCGGAGACGATCTTGTCCGCGTCCACTGTGCAGTCCACGTGAATACGGTTGAAGGCGGCGAAAACTGGGAGGGTGTGTCGATGAGGAGTTTTGACGTGCGCATCAGGGATGGGGGACCGCGCATCCGGCATGAGCATCTGCTGGCGGCCCGGGAGGGGATCAAGCCCGGACAGTGGAAAAAGTTGCGCAAGACCGACAACGGTGTGCGGAGCAACTTGCGGTCTTCTCCGACGACGCAGAAAAACAACATCGTGGGCAAGGTGGCGTCCAAGGAAGCCGTGCACGTCTGGGACCAGGAGAACGAGCGTTGGCTTTTCGTCCGGACGGAGAACGGGTTGACTGGGTTTCTACACCGAAGCCAGATCGATTTCAGCGCGCCTCCTCAGGGCACTGGTACCACGTCGGAAGAGCAGCCCGAGCATGAAATCCGCCAACAGAAGAATCATCCGTTCGGAGTGGTTCTTCCTGGCAGACCCGGCTATATCCTCAATCCCTACACCAACACGATTGTGGATGTGCGTGGCCTGCCTGTCGGTACGCTGGTGCGCGATCCCCGTGATCCGGTCAAGCGCCGCGCCTTTCGGGTGCCCTTCGAAGGGGTCCCGGCCCGGGCGGTAATCGTAAAGGAAGACTGATTCGGGAGTGTGTTCGCTCCAGCCCTGCACGATCTCCTGGTGCGAGGGCAGGCAGGTGTGTTCCTGAGAGCGTGCCGGGAAGAACAGGAAAACAGCTTCACCATCCAGGATGGAGAAGACTTCGCGCTTTACCCACTTAATGGCCTTGAATGCGGTAGTGAGCGTCCTATCTTCCGCTCCCCCGGCGGAGACCGGAAATCCTCGATCATGTCATACGGAAAGAAGAACCCCTTCCCGAGCCCGATTCTCAGGAGCCATAATCTCAACACGCCTGACTCGGAGAAGGAAACCTATCACGTGGAATTGTCGCTGGAGGGGTCCGGACTTGAATATGTGGTGGGCGATGCTCTTGGTGTTTTCCCACGCAACCCGGAAGAACAGGTCGACGAGATTCTCTCGGGCCTTCCTTTCAACGTGAACGGAGAGGTTTCCCTGCCGAATGGAGGCGAGGCTTCTCTGCGGGAAGCTCTGATTACAGGCTACGACATCCGTTCTCTCACGCCCAAGTTCCTGCGGGCCTGGCAGGAGCGCAGTGGATCGCCCCGCCTTCGTTCGGTGGTGGAAAGCGAAGATCGCAAGGTGATGAACGATTTTTGCTGGGGCCGGGAGTTAATTGATCTCGTGACCGATTACCCGGCGGACTTTGCGGACGAGGAGGATTTTGTTTCCGTGCTGAAGAGACTCCAACCGCGGCTTTATTCTATATCCTCCAGTCCGAACGCGCACCCCGGGGAAGTGCACCTGACCATTGTGATTGTGCGCTACCACTCGCACGGACGGCAGCGTGGCGGGGTATGCTCAACCTTCTTTGCTGATCGTGCGGATGGCATCCAGCCCGGTGTCTTCGTGCATCACAACAAGGCCTTCCAACTGGTGGAGGACAATGATGCGCCCATCATCATGGTGGGTCCCGGGACCGGGATTGCGCCCTTCCGCGCCTTCCTGGAGGAACGTAAGATGAGGGGAGCAAAGGGGAATAACTGGCTGATTTTCGGCAATCCGTATCGTAAAACCGATTTCCTGTATGAGGAGCAGTTCGCCTCTCTGCAGAAGGAAGGCCTTCTGAATCGCTTCGACGTCGCTTTCTCCCGTGACCAGGCCGAGAAGATCTACGTTCAACACCGCATGGAGGAAAAGGGCCAGGAAATCTGGTCCTGGTTGGAGGATGGGGCCACCTTATACGTTTGTGGGGATGCCACTCGGATGGCCAGAGACGTCGATGCCACCCTGCACGACATCGTGGAGAAACACGGTGGCAAGAGTGATGATGAGGCCAAGGATTTCGTGAAGGCCCTCAAGAAGGAGAAGCGTTATCAGCGGGATGTCTATTAGGCAGGAGCGAGGGAGCGGGCAAGAGAAGGGATGCCGGATTCCTGGAGGATGATCCGGGTGGATTCCGGTGATTGGGGAGGCTGTGGAAGGCTCCTGTTTTCAGTCAGAAGAGCTCCGAATGAGAGAGGGGCGGCCCCGGGGCTGTTCCCTGAATTGCCGGGGGTCCCGGCTTGCTCAAACGGGCGTTTAAGTCCAGATTGGCTTTTTCTTCGGAGCGCATGAATTTTTTCCGCCAATTTGCGTCGAACCTGGTGAAGGGGCCCGTTCCCGGCGACGCCGCGGGGGAAGGGGGCCCTGACACACCTTCCGACGCGGAATTGGTGAACAGATGCCAGGAGGGCGACTACAGCGCCTTCGATGCACTTGTTACCAAACACCGTGGCCGGGTCTATGCGATGATTCAGAACATGGTCAGGAATGAAGCCGACTCGTGGGACCTTGCTCAGGAAGTCTTCTTGAAGGTGTGGAAGGCTTTGCCGAAATTCGAGGCGCGCGCCCGCTTTTCGACCTGGATGTACCGCATCACGCATAACGTGGTCTACGACTGGATGCGCAAACGAAAATTGGAAACGGCGGGTGAACTGGATGATAATTTGCTGGACCGGGAAGCGATTGCGGCGGGTGCTCAGGCGACCCCGGCGCGGATGGCCCGTCCGGATGAGGCCCTCTCGCAGGGGGAGCTGCGAGCCAATATCGAGGGGGCCCTTGAGAAAATTTCCCCTGAACATCGGGAAGCAATCCTGCTTCGCGAAGTGCAGGGTTTAGAGTATAAAGAGATTGCCGACGTGATGGATTGCTCCATCGGGACGGTAATGAGCCGGCTGTTCTACGCCCGGAAGAAACTGCAATCCCTGCTGACCAAGTCATGAAGACCGATCGTAAAGAAGAACTCCTTACCCGTTGGATGGACGATGGGTTGAGTGATGAAGAACTGCGAGAGCTGGAACCGGTCCTGACGGAGCATCCAGAGCTTCACGAAGAGCGTGCGGACTACGCCCGTCTACGGGAAGAGCTGCGAACCGCTGTTTCCTCCGAGATCGAGCCTCCCTTTCCCGACTTCTTTAATTCGCACCTTGAGCGTCTGGTAAGGGAGGAGGGACGAGGGGTGGACAAGACGCGCCGGAGTGAGGGCGCCTTCAACCGTCTTTGGATCTGGTGGATGGCTCCGGCAGCTGCCGCGGCTGTGGTGATGGCCTTCCTGCTTGGCATGAAGAGTGCACAGCCAGTAAACCAGGGAGGGATGGTTGACGCCGCGGCGGGTTCGGGAGTCTACTCCCCGTTCGCCGAAGTTTCCACCGAAGTCATTCTCGACAGGGAGTCGGATTCCACCCTGCTGGTGGTCGAGGGCCTTGCTCCCCTTGCGGACACCGATCTTGTGGTCGGGGAAGGTTTTCTCGACGGCGAGCACGGCTACTTCGTGAAAACCGAGAAGGTCTATTAACAGAGAGTGAAGACACTACGGACATTCCTGCTCCTTTCTCTCGCCCTTCTGGAGGTGGCGGGCGCGCAGGATCCCGGCAAGGAAGTCATCGGGCAGATCCGGACCGGGGTTCTCTTCGGCACGAGCGGACCGATCACATCTCTGGGAGATGGTGTGATTGTTGTTTCTGCTGCGGAGAAGACCCGGTTGCAGAAGATTTCGAAGCTGGAACCCTACCGGAACTTCGTGAAACTGGGATCGGTCGAGCAGCATATCCTGAAGGGTTACAAGAGCTGGGCCCAGCCCATCAGGAACTCGCAGGCCCTGATGCTGACCTTCCAGCCACAGGCGTCCATCAAGGAGTCCCGCAAGCTGCGCCTGGATGTGGAATACTGGCAGAAGAGCAAGATGGTGCTGCGATGGGACCGCGTCTTCGAGGTTGGAAAGAGAGTTTACCTCGTTGGTCCGAAATGGCGGGACGGGAACTTGATCATCACGGTGGAGCTGGTAAGTCTCGTCAAGAAGTGATGAAGAACCTGCTCCTGTTGCACGTCTTGGGTTTGGGAATTGTGCTCGCGGTTCCCTCCAGCGTTTTCGGACAATTAGTCTTTGAAAAGAGTGAAATCCTGATGAAGCTCCCGCCGGATCAGGACCGCCTCAGCGTGGAGTTTCCCTTCACGGTGAAGGGTGAGATCCCGGTCACGATCAAGGAATACAAGTCCGCCTGCAGCTGTCTCTCGGCTGAAATCAGCGAGAACGGCAAGCTCACCTGGAAGCCGGGGGAGAAGGGTGTCGTGCGGGGAAATTTCAAACTTGGTACCATCAAGGGGAAAATCGAAAAGAAGATCGTTCTCAACTTTGACGGAGGTGTCACGCCCCTGGTCCTGACCACCAAGCTGGATATTCCTCATCTCTTTGCGATAGATCCGCCCACACTCTTCTGGGATCTGGGAGGAGAAGCAAAGTCGCAGAAATTCACGGTGAAGGTTAACCACGATGCCCCCATCGGAGTTACCGACATTTCCTGTACCAACGAGCAGTTTAAGTATGAGCTTAAGGCGATCAAGCCGGGGTGGGAATACGAGGTTGAAGTGACGCCGTTGCATGTCAGGGAGCGAGCCTTCGGATTGTTGCGATTGAGGAACGACTGCAAATTCAAGAAGCATGCGAGCGCTCAGGCCTTCATGGTCGTGCGTGTCCCGAAGGCAGGCCCCGGGGGCGGATCGACATCGGGGGCGCGGTGAAGCTCTCCGCCGTTCTGGCGGTGTGCGGGTGAAGGGTATCCGGAGTGGGTGACCGGACAGCGTCTGGCAGGAGACGTTAAGGATCCCATGTGAATCCGTCGACACGGACGAGTTCAATATAGGGACGACCGGGATGGTCAGTGTTCCACTTGACCGTGACGGTGCAGATCCCGGAGCGCCCCCAGGGAAGTCCGTCGGGTTGGGAGATCTGGGTGGCAATCGCGGAGGTCTTCCCGAAGTAGGCCTGGAGCCGGGGGGTGACCTGTTCATGCTGACGGAGCTTGATGTAGGATTTCTGGGCGGAGTCGGGGATGTTGTCCTCGTAGCAACGCTTGTAGGCATCGACGATGGCATGGAACGTATGCTCGCCCTTGATGGCGACGGCGCCGAACCGGGCCATCTCGTCATTGTAGAGGTCGATGAAGGCGTCAGTGTGGACTTTCATTGTGCCCTCGTCCCCCTTGGTGACCTGGACCAGAATGGGAACGGGTGTGGTGGCAGAATCGCGATTGAAGGAGACTTCGAAGAAGTGCTCGTCATGTTTGTCGGAGTTGTCCTTGATGTGATTGAGGAGGCGTTGACGGATCACGGGTGGCAATTCCCCGGCGAGTGGGCTCCGTGCGAGCTCGGCTTCTGAGCGCCGGGATCCGGTCATGTAGGGTCTGCGTTCGGCAAGGGTCCTGGCACTCAGGAAGCGGGTGAGAGCCCCTCCAGATTCACTGGGGTTGTCGTTTTTTTCCGGGAGGGCATTACGGGAGGGGTTGAGGTCGATGAGAGGGGGCAGGTTCACCTCGCCCTCAACCTTGCGATCCTGTTCTTCGATGAGAGGACCCTTTGGCTTGGGGGTGGGATTGGTGTCTGGTGGGAGTTCCCCGGGGGAGGGCTTGACGGGAAGATTGGGAGCAGGAGCAGGAGAGGGCTGAGGGAAGAGGGTCTGCAGGTCCACTTTAAAGACGCCGGGGGGCGTGGGTTGCGGTGGAGTGATACTGCGGGATTCCTGGTGCCCGATCGGAGCGATAGGGGAGGGAGGGGCGTTCTTTGGGGCGTTTACCTGGATCGCTTCGGGTTTGTTTCCGGGAAGCTCCGGAAGTCTCTGGTAGCTCTTGCTGTGGGGAAGGAATTCGCTGAGGTCCAGCACGAGGTAGACCATGATGCCGGCGAGGAGCAGGAAGAGGAGCGGGAAGATAATCGCGGTCCAGTGGAGGTGACGTCCTTCGTTCTTTTCCGGGGCGGATGTGCGCGCGCTCTGTTTCCTCTCCCCGTCTTCAGGGGAAGGGCTGTCGGAGTGGAGGGGAAGGATGTTCTCGGGGTCGAGTTCGTTGGGGTCGGGGGCGGGGGTGAAATCGGTTGGGGGGGCAGAAGCTTCTGGAACGGAACTGCTCTGGAGCGGATGGCTGAAGTCCGGAAGGGCAGAAACGGGAGGAACGCCGGGGAGAGAAGCAGGCGATGGATCGGCGAGATCTGGCAGAGTTGGGGACTGGTCTGCAGAAGGGGATTGCGGTTCGGCTGGAGGTGTGACTGGAAAGGTGTCGAGGGAGGGGAAAGGTTTGTCGCGGGGGGCATCGGGATGGCTTGGAGGAGTCTCCGGAGGCGAGAATCCGGGCTGCATCCCCATCGCCACAGGATTATTGTCGGGGGGATTGGGGATGGGAGTTTGAGCTTCGGCCGCGGGAATGCCGGGGTAAGGGAGGGCATCCGCGGGAGCTCCGATCTCTGGCGGGGCGGTAGCGGGGGACGGGGTGGCCAGGAGAGCGGAAAGGACCGAGGTTTCAGGGAAGCCCGCAGGGGCTGGTGTATCCTGCCGAGCTGGGGTCTGCAGAGGGTCATCGGTCCACAGGTTGGGAAGGGGGCCAGTAGGAGCGGCGGGTGCAGCTGGCGCGCTGAGGTCCGGCAGAGGCCGGGATTCCGGCTGTGGTGAGGGTGAGGTCAGGGCTCCTTCCAGCTCAGATCCGGGTTGGCCGGAAGCGAGGGAGGGGAGATCCACCGCGGGGGCTGGTTTGGCGGATGGAGATTCAGGGAAGGGCGCGGCTATTTCACCGGGGGAGGAAGAGGGAACGGGGAGTTGGCTGGGGGACGTTTGGGTCGGGGTGAGAGACTGAGATTCCAAGTTGGCCGGAAGCCGATCAGGGGAGGAGGATGGGACCTCATTCGGGGTCGGACGATCTGGATGGATTCCCTGAAGGAGCGGGGCTTGGATGGGATTACTGCAAGCCGGACAGGGGCCCTTGATGCCAGCCATGGACGCTGGAACGCGGAGTTGCACACCGCAGTTCGGGCAGTCGAAGGAGATCAAGTCTTGGCTCATTGGCGGTTGGTGGAGAGAGGCCAAGGATGAAGGTAGGGAGTTCCCCGGCACCGTCAATTGCACAGTCCAGACAGGAGGGGATCGCAAGGCGAGGTCATAGTTGCCCCGGCAACAATGAAGGATGTAAATGTGAGCGAATGTGAGTAAGTCCGGGCCTCCCACAGGAGCCGGGAGGTTCCCAGGTCAGCGGGCGGGGGCGCCCGGGCGGATTGGGGGTGGCAGGTTTCTCCAAAATGGACGCCGGGACTCCCCGCAGCTAGTGTTCCAAGGGGTTCTCGCCAGAGGCTTCGCCGAGCGCGGCATGCTCCTCAGGGAGGAACTTCTTGAAGCGCGTCTTATCGATGGCCTTCATGTAGGCTTCTTGGGACGTTACCGTGCCTGAGCTCAGTTTTTCCCAGATGGATTCGTCCATGAACTGCATTCCCTCGGCTTTTCCACCAATGATAACGTCATAGAGCTTCTGGGTCTGGCCTTCCCGGATGATGGCAGAGACCGCGGGGGTGGCGAACATGATTTCGTTGACAGCACAGCGACCGGGTTTGTCGCTGCGTTTCATGAGTAACTGGGCCACCACACCACGGAGGGAGGCAGCGAGCATGGTGCGGACCTGCGATTGCTGGTCGGCCGGGAAGACGTCAACGAGACGATCGACCGTCTTGCGCGCGTTGTTTGTGTGCAGTGTGCCGAAGACGAGGAGTCCGGTTTCGGCGGCGGTGAGAGCGAGGGAGATGGTTTCGAGATCACGCATCTCACCTACGAGCACAATGTCAGCGTCTTCCCGCAGGGCGGCCCGCAGGCCGTCAGCAAAGGAGGGAGTCTGGATGGGGACCTCCCGCTGGGTAATGATGCTGCGCTTGTTGCTGTGCACGAACTCAATAGGTTCTTCCACCGTGATGATGTGGCGGGAGAAATTCGTGTTGATGTAGTCAAGGAGGGCGGCGAGGGTGGTGGATTTTCCGGATCCGGTGGGACCGGTAACGAGGACCAGTCCGGAGCGCATGTGTCCGAACTCCTTTACCACGGTGGGAATATTCAACTCCTCCAGAGAGGCGATCTCGGTGGGAATGAGACGGAAGACGGCGGCAAGTCCGTTCTTCTGCTGGAGGTAGTTGCAACGGAATCGTGAGTCTTCGTCCATCTCGTAGGCGAAGTCTAGGTCGCCGGATTCGAGATAGCTCTGGAAGGATTTCTCATCGCAGATCTCGGACAGAAGATTCTTGAAGTCATCGCCTTCGAGGACGGACTGGTCGGGGATGGCCGAAATGGATCCGTGGATTCGAACCTTCGGGGGAGCCCCTTCCGCGAGGTGCAGGTCCGAGCCACCGGACTCGATGAGGTACTGGAAATATGCGTCGATTCTCGCCATGGGGAGAGCTGTTCAGGACTGGAAAAAGTCTTTCATCTGGACCTTGTCTTCGCAGCGGAAAAGCGCTTCCTCCTGCGTGATCTTTCCTTGGACGTAAAGGTTTCGGAGCGACTCATCCATCGTGATCATTCCGACGTTCTTGCCGGTCTGCATGATCCCCGGGAGCATGAAGGTCTTACCGTCCCGGATGGTGGCGGCAACTGCGGGGGTATTGACGAGAAGTTCGAGAGCGAGGCAGCGGCCGTCCCCTTCAATGTTGGGGACCAGTTGCTGGGAGATGACGCCGCGAAGCGACTCGGAGACCATCACACGGATTTGACCACGTTGATCGACAGGGAAGACATCGAGGATCCGGTCGAGGGTGCGCGGGGCATTTCCGGTGTGAAGGGTAGCGAGGACGAGGTGACCCGTTTCGGCGGCGGTAAGGGCCAGTGAGATGGTTTCGAGGTTCCGCATTTCCCCAACCATGATGACGTCGGGATCTTCCCGCAGGGCTCCCCGCAGAGCCTTGGGGAATGATTCGGTGTGAGAGTGAACTTCGCGTTGGTTGACGTGGCAGTTCTTGGAATCAAAGACATACTCAATGGGATCCTCCAGAGTGAGGATGTGATCCTCACGGTCCTGGTTGATGAAATCGACGAGAGCAGCCAGGGTGGTCGATTTTCCGGATCCCACCGAACCAGTGACCAGCAGGAGGCCGTTGTGGTAGCGGGTGAGCGGGATGAGATGGTCGACTGGCAGTCCCAGGGCGGGAAGGTCGCGCAGCTCCGTGCTGATGATGCGGAAGACGATATCAAGGCCGAGACGCTGCTTCACAACGGAGGCCCGGAAGCGGCCCTGTTCGTTCTGGTAGGCAAAGTCCACATCTCCGATTTTCTGGAGGCGGCTCCATTCCCGCTCTGTCAGGAACGAGCGGGCGAGGCGCTCGGTGTCCTCAGAGGTGAGGGGAGGATGGTCTTCCCAGATCGGGGTCAGGCTGCCGTAGCGGCGCCAGGCTGGGGGATACCGGGTGGGGAGGTGAATATCGGAGCAATCATACTCGATACCGATGGAAAGGTATTCATCGACGTGAGCAAGGACTTGATGTTCGGACATGGATTTACAGGCGCATCACGTTACGGCGAAGTGATGTCGATGTGGAAACCATAGAAACCGCTAGGGGCCAAGCAAGGAATCCGTTTCCGATTGTTTCGTCCGCAGATAGTCCCTGAACCGGGTGAATAACCAGTTGCGAATTGAGCCCTTCAAGAGCGCAATAGCCCATCCCGCAAGGAGTTGGCTTGATGATTTGGGACGTTTTTGACCCTTGGAGCGGCCGCGGGGGATGAGGAACCCGGTGAGCAGGGCTACTCCTATAGAGGTAGCTCCAAAGATTTGCAGGGGATGGCGTCGCAGGTAGGAGGAGGCGACGTGGATTGGGCTGAGCCTCTTCCGCAGGTTGGCTGAGCCCTCAACAATCCGGAGACGCGAGGTATCCAGACTCAGGACGAGCTCTCGTTTTCGTTCGCGGAGGTTTTGTTTTGGTTGAGCCATTCGCGGTCTTTGTTGAACTCTGCTCGCGTGAATTCGAAGAGTTTGAGCTCCTGTTTTTGTTTCAGTTTCCTGAAAAGGGCGAGGGCGACGAGGAAATGCAGGCAACCGGCCCCCAGGGCAGCCAGTTGCCATCCAAGTCCGGAGAACTGACTGGACAGGGTCTCCACCCAGCGGCCGAGGAGGGAGACGACGGTGATAAGGACGAGAGCATAGGAAAAAAAGAGGAACGCGACGGCGACGATCGCGAGTGATCCCTTTCGGGCTGCCACTTCACCCGCTTCACGCGTCTCGATGGAGAGGAGTTCGGCGCGGGCTTTCAGATGATCGCCAAGACCTTCCCTGAACTGGTGGGCTGATTTCCCGGCAGAGTCATGTTTCCCGTTTTCCGGTGAGGAGTCGGGGGTGGAGCCGGACTTTTGGAACCAGCCGGACATAGCACGTCGCAGGGTCTAGGGAAGAGGAAGTTGGGCAGGGGGGCGGAGATACGGGGTGCTCACCTGCGCACGATCAGACCGAGCAGGAATCCCACTCCGGCCGCCATCATGACAGACTTGGTGGGATGTTGCCGGATATACTCTTCCAGGTCGGCGTGGACTTCGCGCGCCTTGACCCGGGTTTCCTCCCAGTGCTCACCGGCAGCATCCTTGAACTGGGACGCCTTCTCGCCGGCAACGTCCTTGAACTGGGACGCCTTCTCGCCGGCAGCATCGGCAATCTGGGACGCCTTCTCGCCAGCATACTCTCTGAAGTGTTGGGCCTTCTGGGCAGCGGATTCCTTAAGTAACTGTGCCCGTTCTTCCGCACTCTGGGCGATCTGGCGGGGTTTTTCTCCAGCGGCCTCGCGCAGGTCGTTGGCCGCTTGCTGGGTGGAGGAGGGAGTCCCAGACTGCTCCTCCTGATTGGCAATGGGTTCACTCATGGTTCTTGAATCCTCTGGATGGAGTGAACGTGACGCAGAATGTGCCGGGGCGCAAGCTCTGGTGGAGCCGGGTCTCTGGTCGTGTCGAATCGCTGCTTGCGGCTGTTTTCCCGGATCTCAGCGTTCGGGCACGATTTTGGCACGGGGGGTTTTAAAAATGGGGTGGGCCCGGCCTCCGGCTGGCTGGGTGAAGGGGGCGCTGCGCCAGGCGGGTTTGCTGAGAGGACCCTGCCCGCGGAACTGGAAGAGACCCTTGACCGGAGTGAGGGGGAGCGTCACCAGGCCGAGCAGGCCCCGCGCATTCATGCGCATGGTCAGGTCCACCTGCTTGTTGACCAGGTCGACGGACCCTTCTCCGACGAAAGTGGTGGAAGGGGTGGAGGTCAGGAAGTCCCTGGTAAAGGCAACGCCATTCTTGAGGACGAAGGTGGTAGAGGCGTCGCGGGCCTGCTCGTGGCTGAACTCCTTGCTCAGGACCGTGCCCAGCGGAAGGGAGAGGGGGCCGAAGATGGGAACGTGAAAGAGCTGTCCGTTGCGCAGGCCGATCACACCCTTGCCATTCAGCGTATCGGTTCGTCCGGCGAGGGTGGTGAAATCAATGCGTCCGGTGATCTTTCCCTGGGGGGCTTTCTCGAATTCGAACGTCCGGCCGATCTCGGAGAGGTTCAGGTCGTCCCAGCGCAGGCCGGCCTCGATGAGGGTCGATTCTTCGGGCGTTGACGTGACGGTGACCTCTCCGCCGCCGGTTCCGCCAAAAGTGCCGAGAAGGAGTTTTTTCACCTCGTGGCGATTCGGGGTGGTTTTGATGCTGGCGGATACTGAAGTGAGTTGAAGGGTCCGGTCGAGAAACTCGTAATCGATGATCCCCTGTCCCTTTACGGTCGATGTGAGGAGAGTGCCGGTCCCCGGCTTGCTGTGATCGGCCCGGCCGGAAGTGCTGATGAGCGGCGGTTGGTGGAAGCCGAACATTTCGTCCACGAGGTCCGCGCCCTTGGAATCGACGAGGCGGAGGAGGGGGCCGGGCCAGACGCTACCGGTCAGGTTGGCAATGTCTGTCGTGTGGTTCTCCCGGTGGTACTGGATGCGATCAACCTGCATGTTCGCCCGCTGGGGGCCGCCGTGGCGCTTTCTGAGGAGATAGTCGGTGTAGTCGAACTCCAGTTTTCCGTCCGTGAAGGTATAGCCCTCCGGGCCAATGGCGAACCGGGTGGATCCTCCCGCGATGGGGACTTCATTGTAGGAGCAGGTCCCCAGCTCGCAGGATCCCTCGACGCCCCATTTTCCTGTTCCATCATCGCCCGGGTCTCTGGAGGCCTCGGCCGTCACGGACGCGGTGAGGGAGCCCGGGATCACTGTGGAAAAATCGAAGGTCGTGCTGACCTTCGAGATGTCGAGATCCCGGCACTGCAGGCCGATGGAAAGGCGGTCGGGGTGCGAGCGGTGTGTGACGCTGCCGTCGATCCTGCCGCCCAGGGCTTCCATGGTGAGTTCTGTGATTTCGTTCTGCCGGTGGCGGACATTGATTTTGCCTGAGAGTCCTGAGACCTCCACGGATTGTCCAAGGAACTTGCAGTCTGTCAGGCCGTCGGCCGTCACTTCGGTAAGCATATCGGTGCGCGTGTCAGGGTTGCGGTGATCGATGATGCCGTTGGCAACAAGGTAGGGAGGATTGCGGAAGCGGTAAGTCTCCGCGATATGCCGGGCAGTGTCGGGAATGAAGAGTTGCAGGAGGGGGGCAGGCCAGGCTTTGCCCTTCAGGGTGATCAGGCTTGTAAGCTCTGTCTCGGCGTCGAAGTGGACCTGGCGTGCCCGGATCGTCCCCGATGCCGGGCCCTCGAACTCTTTCCTGCGTTCGTGGGTTCGGTAGTCGAAGACCGCTTCCAAGTTGTCGAAGATGTAGTCGAGGGGGGACATGTAGAAGTCTGCGGCGGCGAGGACGATCGGCACTTCGTTGTAGAAGAAATTCTCGATACGAAGGGTTCCGGTAGCATCCCAGTCACGAAGGTTGCTCCTCTGGATGGATCCCCGGGCATCTATAAGAATGCGGCTTTCGCTGGTGAACTTGCTGTCTGCTAGGGCCCGCTCAAGTCCGGCTTTTTCCTTCATGAACGGCTGGTAGGCAGACAACGGCAGGCTGCTACGCGCACGGTATTGAACGAGGTCATCCTTCAATTTGACTTCGCCGGTCAGTTCACCGGTCTCGTGTTTGACGATGAGGTTCCGCAGGTAGATATCGCCATTCTGCCAGGAGAACTCGGTGTTGATCTTATCGAAGGGAATATCCAGGAAACGGAAGTGATTGCAGGACAGAGAACCGATGGCACTGAGGCGGATGCCCTCCTCGCCCAGGGCGAACTTCCCGCGGGCGTCCAGCTGTGGTGCGTGGGGGGATACGAACTGAGAAAGTGAGTCGTCCTGAAGTCCATTTCGCAGCAGGTCCGTGATCTGAATGGAGGAAGAGCCCTGGTATCCGCCGGTCCTGTCTTCAAGGTCATAGTGTGCCTGCAGACTTAGTTGTCCTCCGCCGTCCGAGAAGCGCAGGGCATCAATGGTCAGGGCCCGGCTGTCGAGTTCACCGGAGATATGGACATCCTCCATGGGGTAATCGAGTCGCTTGAGTTCGTCAGCGGTGAGGGAAATGGTTGTGCGGATGCGGGTCGGTTGATCGAGGCTTCCTTTGACATGCAACCGGAGGAGCGGGGGGCCGTCCGCGGGAAAGGACCAGCGGGCCAGTTCCTTGAGGAGGTCCCTGGTGAAACTGGCCCGGCGCTCGGAGCTGGTCTTTGTGTCGAGTCCGTCGGGCAGGTTGCCGAGCTGGAAGCCGTCCAGTTCGATTTTCAGCTGGAATTTCATGCCTCCAAGAGTGCCCCGGTCAGCCTCCAAGCGGAGACGATTATGGCGGTCCACGCTGGCCCGGCCGGTCAGGTCATCAATCTGCAGGGAAAGATCCTCGCCCACCGGCACCGTGAGTTGGGCCTTTTCTATGTTGGCCCGTCGAATCTGGAGTTTGCCCCGGAAGGCCTTTCCACGGTCCACCTCGAATCGCAGGACGGGGACGCGGGCGTAGACTTCCTGCCGGGTTTCATCGGTGAAAAAAAGCACCTTTTTGACGATCACCCCGCGGGTGGGGGAAAAGCGGACCGACTCGAATTCGGCGTGGATGCCCCGCCGGGTCAGTTCCGTCGCGATGCGTTCGCTCCAGCGACCGGCGAAGCCATGGCTGTTCAGCCAGTAAAGTCCCACGAACGCTCCCAGCACTACGAGGGTCAGGGATGCCAGGACGAGCGCCTTGAAGTGGTGAAGCCGGCGGAAGAGATGGACGGATTTCAAGGTGGTGGCTTGTCAGGAAGAGGAGGGTTGATGAGCGAAGCGGCTATAATGACGAGCAGATTGATTGTAGCACAGGTGTTGCGGTTGGGAATATCTGAAAAACTGGAGGGAAATATGTAATTCAATCTCGCAGCGGAGGAGGAAGATCCTTAAGGTTTATGGAGTATGAGGCTGGCGGTCCTGGGAAGCGGTAGCGGTGGAAACGCCGTCGTAGTGACCGATCGGGAAACCACTATCCTGATTGACGCAGGCCTCAGCGCCAGGCAGCTCTGCCAGCGGTTGCAGAGTGTTGGCGTAGATCCCGATTCCATCGACGGCATTCTCCTGTCGCATGAACACAGCGACCACACCGGCGGGTTGGAGGTATTCCTGCGTAAACGCCCCATACCGGTTTATTCCAATGCGCTCACCCGTGAGTTGCTGGAGGAACGGTTGGGCGATCAGATCGAGTGGCGGATCTTTCAACGCAGCCAGTCGTTCCAGGTGGGTGGAATCACGGTGGAGGCCTTTGCCCTCCCGCACGATGCGGTTGACCCGGTTGGGTTTGTCTGTGAGGCGAGTGGAACGCGGGTCGGGTTCGCGACGGACTTCGGTCACGTGACCACTCTCGTGCGTGAGCGCCTGCGCGGGGTCTGCGCTCTTTTGGTGGAGGCCAACTATGACCAGGGAATGCTGGAGGAGGACACCAAGCGGCCCTGGTCGATCAAGCAGCGCATTTCCTCACGCCATGGTCATCTCTCCAATACGCAAACGGCGGAGCTGGTGAAGGATCTTCTTGCTCATGGGTTGGAGACGGTGGTGCTGGGGCACCTGAGTCGCGATTGCAATTGCCCCGATTTGGCTGCTGCCGTGATGCGGGCGTCGGCATCAGGGGGACAACTCGATGTCCGCGTAGCCTCGCAGGATACGCCCACCTGCTGGGTGGAGATCATGGAAGAGGGAGCGCCCGGGGGCTCTCCGCCGGGGGTCATGGATCAGATGAATCTGGCCATCGGATAGCGCCTCCGGCGGGCTTTTAACCGTTGCGCTTCGACGGTTCCCGGTCATGCTCTCGCCCCTTGTTCCTTCCGGCTGTCAAACCGTCGATTGAAGAGTTCCGCGAACTCGCGGAGCAGGGAAACGTGGTGCCGGTATACGCCCAGTTGACCGCGGATTTCGAGACTCCCCTCTCGGCCTACCTCAAGATTCGGGACGGGCGCCATGCGTTTCTCTTTGAGAGCGCGGAGAGCACCGATGCCGGTGGTCGCTGGTCAATCGTGGGGAGCGGTCCACGCCGGGTTTTCGAGGCCCGCGGCAAGGAGGTTCGTATTCGGGATGGTAGCGAGGAGGAGGTGATCAGCGCCGAGCGCGATCCTCTGGCTGAACTTGAGAAATTCATGGCTCGTTTTCAGCCCGTGGCCCATGGGAATGCGCCCCCCTTTTTCGGAGGAGCGGTGGGCTACCTGGCCTACGATGCGGTGCGGCAATTCGAGCCGAGTATTGGCGAACCGCCACCGGATGATCTCGAATTGCCCGAGGCAGTTTTTTTGATCACTGACACGTTACTTCTGTTTGATCACAAGTTGCGCCGTCTGTTGGTGGTGGCCAATGCCATGCTGGACGATCATGGCACTCCGGAGGAAGCCTACCTTGAGGCCGTGGGACGAGTGTCCTCGTTGATTGAAATTCTTGATCGCCCCCTGCATGTCCCGGCTCTCAACGGTCTGCAGGACACGGTGACCCCGAATCCTGTGAGTAATACCACGCAGGAGCAGTTTGAGGCCATGGTGAGAAAGGCCAAGGAATACATCGGGGCTGGTGATATCTTCCAGGTGGTGCCCAGCCAGCGTTTCGAGGCGCCCTTTGAAGCGGCTCCCATCGATCTCTATCGTGCTCTGCGTCACGTCAATCCCTCCCCCTACATGTTCATTCTTGAGTTGGGTGACTTCTCCCTGGTGGGTAGTTCTCCCGAGGTGCATGTGCGTTGTATCGACGATCGTATCGACATCCGGCCCATCGCGGGTACGCGATGGCGCGGCCGGACCCCTGAGGAAGACGATGCCCTTGCCGCCGACCTTCTGGCCGACGAGAAGGAGCGCGCCGAGCATGTCATGCTGGTGGATCTGGCCCGCAACGATGTGGGACGTATCGCCACTCACGCCACGGTGGAAGTCGACGACTTCATGATCGTGGAGCGCTACAGCCATGTCATGCACATCGTCTCCAATGTTACGGGCAAACTCTCCCCGGAGCACAGTTCCTACGATGTCCTGCGAGCCACCTTCCCGGCTGGCACGGTGAGCGGGGCCCCCAAGATCAGGGCTATGCAGATCATCAATGAACTGGAGTGCAACAAGCGCAACGCCTACGCAGGGGCGGTGGGTTACTTCGGTTGGGACGGTGCGCACGACTCCTGCATCGCCCTGCGCACGTGTCTCCTCAAGGACGGCAAGGTTTATGTGCAGGCGGGCGCTGGTGTTGTGGCGGACAGCGATCCTACCTACGAGTACAACGAAACGGTCAATAAGGCGATGGGCATGCTGAGGGCCATCGCTCTGGCGAGGACACTGGAGGATTGAAGGAGCGCCGGGAACCATGAATGAGATGATTAGAGAACGGGACATGGTGGTGCCCATAGTTCCGATTGTTGCCGGAAGGATGCGGCGCCCCCGAACTCAAATCCCCAGCGACTGATTCTATCCAGCGCCCCATACCCAACCGCCCCCCATGCTGCTAGTCATCGACAACTACGATTCCTTCACCTACAATCTGGTGCAGTTTTTTGGCGAGCTGGGCGCAGAGATGCAAGTCCACCGCAACGACGAGGTGACGGTGGAGGAGATTCGTGAACTGGCACCGGAACGCATCTGTATTTCGCCAGGCCCCTGCACTCCCAACGAAGCGGGGGTGAGTTGTGAGGTCATCCGGGAACTGGGGGCGGACTTCCCCATCCTGGGGGTCTGTCTGGGGCACCAGGCTATTGGACAGGTTTACGGTGGTGAAGTGGTGCGTGCCGACCAGCTCATGCACGGAAAGACCTCCATGATCGAGCACGACGGGCACGGCGTTTTTGAGGGCCTGGGCAATCCAATCAAGGCCACTCGCTATCACTCCCTCATTATACGCCGTGAATCGCTTCCCGATTGCCTTGAGGTGACGGCCTGGTGCGACGGTCTGGTCATGGGAGTGCGGCACCGGGAGCATCCGGTCCACGGCGTGCAGTTTCACCCCGAATCGATCCTGACCGAGGGCGGCAAGAAACTCTTGGGAAACTTTCTCGCTATGCGGCGGTAGCGGCCGAAGGGGGCGTCTCCACCGTCACGGTGATATCCGAGCCCAGTTCCTGGAGCATGTGCTCCAGCTTGCCCATGTCGAAATCGGCGTTGACGGCCACGCACCCGATGGTGCGGAAGAGGAAGTGACCCGGTTGGGGAGCCGCGTCACGTTCCGTGCTGAGTTCTTCAAGGTTTCCACCGATCTGCGCTATGATGGATGAGATCTTGCGTACGATTCCAGGGTGATGGTGGCCGTGCACATCGAAGTTGAGGTGTTTGACGATCCGGTGGGGGACGTTGACTTCCTTGACGATCTGCATGCTCAGACCCTCCAGCTGGGTGAGGGCCTCGATCAACTCATCGTGCCGCCTGTCGGGGCAGTCGCAGCGCAGGATTCCGGCGAAATGGCCGGCGAAGCGTGCCAGTTTCGACTCAAACCAACTGCCGCCGTGCGAGTAAATGGTTTCCGACAGAGTGGCGAGCAGGCCCGGACGATCGGGGCCGAGAACAGTCATTACCAAGGAGTGATCCATACCCCACTTTGGGGTGCATACCTGCCCCCTGTCCAGCGCGACCGTAGAATGGGAATAAAAAAGAGAAGAGAATGAGAAGATGCTGGAATCGGGCCTGCGATCACACTTAGGATGTTCAATTGTCACGGATTGATCCCTCGTGCCAGGGATTGATCGAGGGAGAGAGGGGTTGCGCTCAAATGGAGAGGAGGGGAGGCATCTGATGGCCGGACGACCGGAGGGCCGGTTTGCCGTGTTGGGCCAGAAGGCGCACAGGGTACGGCCCCATTTCCGATTGGACTCTTCTCACGATTCCAGGCTTACCGCCAGGTCGGGGCCCAGCGCTTCCAGGGCAGTGACCAACCCGTCTTCGTCGAAGTCCGCCGCCACTGCCACCGATCCGGTGGCTCTGAAGACCGGATGGCCTGCGTGGGGAGCGGACTCGAGATTGCTCACCAGTTCCTCAACATTACCTCCCGCCCTCACGATGGCGGAGGAGAGTTCCTGAACGATGCCGGGCCGATCGTTTCCCACCACATCAAATGCGATAATTTTCTGTCGGTTCGTCTCTACAACAAGTTCTTCAGAGACTGCCACGGTAAGGTTCTCGAGGCCCTGCAGGGCGGCGAGCAGGGCCGCACAGTTTTCTTCCGGGCATTCGACCCGGAGGAGGCCGGCAAAGTGGCCGGACAGGTGGGACATGCGCGACTCCAGCCAGTTTCCGTCATGCCCGGTCACAGTGGCAGACAGTTCTTCCACGAGCCCGGGGCGGTCCGGGCCGATCACGGTCATGACCAGGTTGCGCATGGCAGGAGTTTCAAGGTTCAGTTCGCAGGGTTCAAGTCGGCAATACAGGCTGTCGAAAAGGCCGGCTGTGTGCTTGAAACTCACTCCACGATGACAGGAGTGCCGATTTCGGCATTCTCGAAGAATTTTTTCGCGATGTCAGCCGGAAGGCGCACACAGCCGTGGGAAGCTGCGTAGCCTGGAAGGTGGCCGGCGTGCATGCCGACCCCATGGTTGAACCGCAGGAAGTGCGGCATGGACGATCCTACGAACTGTTGTCCCGGACCCGGCTTGTCCTTGCGTGAATCGGCGTCGTCATTGATGACAGTTCCGGTAGCGATATCGACGATTGTTCCGTAGGTTCCCGAGGAGTAGTCGGCGGCCTTCTGGCTCACTTTGAAGGCTCCCGGGTTGGTGGTGTACTTTGAATTACCGGTGGAAACCGGGGTCACGCCTGCCAGCTGTCCACCTTTATAGAAGTAGGCTTTCTGCTCGGACCGGACGATGTGGATCGCGGTCGGACCAATGAGCGAGTCCCCGTCCCAGAACTTGGAGGACTCAGCCGGATTGACGGGACCGGTGGGCAAGGTGGAAGTCACGCCAACGCCAGCAAGGTAGCGGGAACGAGGTTCTCCATGATTGTTCCCCAGCGGAATCGGTCCGCAGGAAACAAGGGAGGTGGCGGTGGCTGCCACGACCAGGGTAAGAAAGCGACGGAGATTCATGGGAGGGGTGGCAATGATATACCCTTTTGCGCAGGAAGGGTCAAGGAGACGAGCAGGAACAGATCTTCATCTCTCGCCATTATGACGGTTTACCGGTGAGTTTGCCCGCCAGAAATTGAAAGTTCTTGCCGAGCGGATTGTTTACAGTTCATCCACCACCCGGAACTGCTTGCTACGGTACTTCTTGCGCCAGGCTTCCGGCTTGAGGGTGCCTACCGATTTGTCCTCGTACTTTCTGCGCAATCCTTCCAGTTGATTCTTCACCTCGGAAATCTGCGCAGCATACTTCTCATCGTTGTAGAGGTTGCGAAGTTCATCGGGATCTTCCTTCAGATCATAGAATTCCCACTCCCCGAACTCGTAGAACTGGATGAGCTTGTAGCGCTCGGTGCGAATTCCGTTGTGCCGCGGGACCTGGTGCACGCTGGGATACTCATAATAGTGATAGTAGATGCTGTCCCGCCAGTCCTTGGGTTCCTTACCCTTGAGAAGGGGCGCAAGGGAGCGTCCCTGCATGTCCCCGGGTATTTCCACTCCCGCCGCTTCAAGGAAGGTTTCCGCGTAGTCAAGATTCTGCACCAGGTGCCTGTCATCCCTTGAACCCGGTCTGGTTACGCCAGGCCACTTGATGATGAGAGGCATGAGCAGGGACTCCTCATACATCCAGCGCTTATCGAACCATCCGTGATCGCCGACATAGAATCCCTGGTCGGAAGAGTAGACGACGATGGTATTGTCTGCGATTCCCATCTCATCCAGCGTGCGCATGAGACTACCCACGCTCTCGTCCACGCCCCGTACCGAGCGAAGATAGTTCTTGGCATAGCGCTGGTATTTCCAACGCACGAGATCCTTGCCCTTGAGGCCGGCCTTCTTCAGAGCGGCATCGCGTGGGGCATAGTGGTTGCGCCAGGCTGTGAGCTGGGAGGGGGTCATGCGTGACATGTTGCGCCAGGCGGATTTGTCGAACATGCCCTTTCGGTCCGCGCCCTTGTAGGCGGGAGTGAGATTGTAGAAGAGATCGAACTGCAGGTCCATGTGGCCGTCGATCTCAAGTTCCTGCCAACGGGCGGGACTGGCGTTGTCCTTCCAGTCGTCGAAAAGGGTTTTCGGTTCGGGGAGGTCCTCATCAGCCCAGAGATGCAGGTGGCGAAGGGCCGGCATCCAGTTGCGGTGGGGGGCCTTGTGCTGACACATCAACAGGAAAGGCTTTTCCTGGTTGCGGCCTTTCTTGAGCCAGTCGACGGCAAGGTTGGTCACGATATCAGTGCAGTGACCTTCAATGGTGATTTTCCCTTCCGGGGTGAGAAGGTCGGGATTGTAGTAGAGGCCTTGCCCGGGCAGGACCATCCACTTGTCAAAACCCTGTGGTTTGGACTTGAGATGCCACTTTCCGAACATGGCAGTCTGGTAGCCGGCTTTCTGCAGGAGCTTGGGGAAGGTCTGCTGGGAACCGTCGAAGTTGTTCCCATTGTTCATGAATCCATTCTTGTGGCTGTGCTTGCCCGTGATGATGACGGCCCGGCTGGGTCCGCAAATCGAGTTGGTGCAGAAGCTCTTGCGGAAGAGCATGCCCTGGGCGGCCAACTGGTCGATGTGTGGCGTGGGGTTGACGCTCTTGAGCCAACCGTCGTAGGCGCCGATTGCGTGCGGGGCGTGATCGTCGCTGAAGATAAAGACGATGTTGGGCTGCGAGGCTGCGGTGAGGAGCGGGGCGCAGGTGGCCAGCCAGAGGGCAAGGATGGTTTTCATGGGATGTTGAATCTTGGGGAATTATTTCTTCATGTCGAGAGAGAGCAAGCGATTCTGCCCCCACATGTAGAGTGGATCGGGACTGCGGGCCGCAGAGGCGAATCGGTCAGTTGCCGGGGGCGGTCTTCTTCTTGCGCGGTTTCTTCTTGCGGGGGGGTTCATTCTTCCACCACTCGCTGGGACCTTCCTTTTCAATCCCCTCAACTACCTTGAAAAAGGCCTTTTTCATCTCATCGAGTTTTTCCTCCTGCTCAGCGGCCAGGTCGTGTTCCTCTTTCCAGTCCTTCTGGATCTGGTAGAGCTGAAACTTGTCGAAGGATTTGTTGGAGATCAGTTTCCAGTCTCCGATGCGGAGGGCGGCGTGGCTGTTGGCCGGGGCGACATGGGTTCGCCAGAAGAGGGGCACGGGCCGCTTGAGGGGCTTGTCATCGAAGGCCGGGACCATGCTGACGCCGTCAATTGTGCGGTCGGCGGGGAGGGGGATGTTCGTGATGTCGAGCACCGTGGAAAATATATCCGATCCGATCACCGGAACATCGCTCACCGAGCCGGGCATGATCTTGCCGGGCCAGCGCACCAGCCCTGCCACCCGGATTCCTCCTTCATGACTGTCGCGCTTGCGACCCCGCAGGCCACCCGTTGATCCCCGGGTACGTCCGTTGGTTCCCCTGCCCTCGGGTCCGTTGTCAGAGGTAAAGAAGACAATGGTGTCGTCGCGGAGGCCTAGTTTGTCCAGGCCCCTCATCACGATCCCGAAGGCGTGGTCGAGTTGGGTGATGTTGCCGTGGTGCTGCCGGATTCCTTCGTCGTTGATCCCGGTATAGGGTTTCATGAATTCCTCTGCCGACTCAATCGGGAGGTGCGGCTCGTGGGTCCAGACCGAGAGGAGAAAGGGCTTCTTCCTGTCGCGGACTTCCTTCAGCCAGCGCACGCCTTCCCGGGCCACGAGGGGCGCGGAAAACCCCTCCAGCTTGCCCATTGGTTTTCCGTTGAGAACAAAGTTGGCCGGATTCTTGTGGTTGGGAGCTGCGTTGTTCTGGGTTGCCATCCAGTGATTGTAGCCGTGGTCGTCGGGCTGGGGCTGCTTGTCGCTGTTGAAGTGGCCATTGAGGTGCCATTTGCCCACGTGACAGGTATCGTATCCCTTTTCCCTGAGGAGTTCGGGCAGGGTGATCTCGCTCTCGCGGAGGTGGCAGGAATGTCCCCCCGGAATCCAGCGCCACACCCCATTGCGATAGGGAGTCCGACCGGTCAGGATGGACGAGCGGGAGGGGGAACAGACCCCACAGGCCGAATAGCACTGGGTAAAGCGGATCCCCTCGGTGGCAAACTTGTCCAGGTGGGGAGACTGGATGATTTCGTTCCCATAGCATCCCAGATCTCCCCAGCCCATGTCGTCAACGAGGAAGATGACGATATTCGGAGTCTGGGCACCCGGGAGAGAACCCCAGGTTACAAGGAAAAGGAAGAGGGCAACGTTGATGTGTATCATGGGACCGTGAGAACGAATGATAGGGGGGAGATCTTTCGGGTGGGGCCAGGGCTACCTGGCTTTGCCGGCGGTCCACCGGATTCCGGCCAGCAGGTGGGCGCGGCCGAACTCGGTATCAATCGATTTGATGTCGTGTCCCAGGCCGGTGAAGAAGTAACGACCATTCCCAAGTTTGCGCCGCCAGCAGATTGGGTGGTCGGCACCCATCGGTTTCATGTCCGTGTAGGAGGGGTGTTCCCGGATGGGAACATAGCTTTTCTCGTCCAGGCGTATGAGAACCTCGACGCCCGGCAGGCCAGTGACCGATTTGTCGAAGTTCAACCAGTCGGCGGTATACTTGAACTCCTTACTCTTGCCTGCGACGACGGGGTCTCCTTCCGCCTTGGGATCAACCAGGAAGCGCGCCTCCACAAACTCGGAGTCTCCGTGAAAGTCGCAGCCTGCGATCTCGATCAACTCAGGCCAGGTGCCATTTTGTACGATGCCGGCATGCATGACCATGATGCCGCCACCTTTCCCGAACCATTCGATTATCGGTTTGCGCTGCTCTACGGTCAGGCTTTCACCGAGGTTGGTGGAGTTGTTGAAAAGGATGAGGTCGTAATTCCCGAGGTTGCGCGCACTGAGCTCATCGGGGCTTTCCGTGATGCTGACATTGATGTCGTGTTTTGCCCCGAGGATTGCGAGGTAGCCATTGATCCGCGCAATCTCGGGATGGCGGTACCAGGAGGTCTTGGAATAGACGATGACCTCGATGGGTTTGGCCGAGGCCAGCCCGAGAGCCGTGAAACAGGTGGTGAGAAGGAGAGCAAGAGGGCGCATCGGGATCGAGGAACTCATATGAATGTGAAGCGGTTGTTGAGGGCCGGATTCATTCCAGTGCATGCTGCATCGAGGAGGGGTCCGAAGGGCACCCGCCTGCTGGGACGGGTGCGCGTCCTGGCGAAAGACGGGTGCTTACTTCTTGGGAGAGGGGACCACCGACACCTTTTCCTCGGTGGGGAAATCATCGGGGATCTTGGCGGTGCGCTTGACTGCGCCGGTGGCAGCCCACTCGGTTCCACGTTGGATGATGGTGAAGAAACCACGGCAACGCATCGCTTCCACGTCGTGGCCCATCGGGGTGTGGAAGACGCGACCGTCACCATAGGAGATTGTCATGAGCATCGGTTCGTTGCGCTTGGACTGCGGTGAGTAGGAGAAACCCTGGACTTCCATGTTCTCGGCCGGTCCACAGAGGCGGCAGTAGAGTTCATCCTTCTGGTGCATCCACTTGGCGGGGAGTCCCTTGGTGACCGGATGGGTGGTGTCGATGTGCTCGACCTTGAAGGGATGCCTGGGACCGTGACTGCCACCGTTACCCTTGGTCTCGGAGTCGCGTACTGCCTTCCCCTCCACGATGTGCACCCACGGGCCGTCGCGTCCGATCTTGCGTCCACCCCATCCACCAACGCCGATGATCCTGTTGTACTCCTTCCACTTGCCGAAGGAATTGTTGGCGGCATGGACCACCACGAAACCTCCTCCTCCGTTCACGTAGGAGAGGAAGGACTTCTGCACCTCTTCGGGCCAGTCCTGTCCGTTGTAGTTGCTGAGGACGGTATCGGCTTTGCTGAAGGCAGGCCGCCACTTGTCCCAGGCCTCCCCGTTCGCACCGCCCGGAGGGGAAGTCGAGACGGTCACCTGGAATTGCCCGCAGGACTCGAGGGCTTCCACCAGCACCGGGGTAGTGGCCTTCCAGTTGTGGTTGTTCTGGCCGTCGATGATGAGGACTTTCATCTTCTTGTCTTCCCCGAGGGCATTGCCGCTGAGCAGCGCGCCTGCAAGGGTGAGAGAGGCAAGGTATAGAGCGATTCGCGTTTTCATGATTGTGATAGTTCGTCAGTGGATCGTTGCGTATTGCAGCAGGCTGGGCGGGATTCGTCAATCGACTGGCGGGGTGACTTCAGGGAGGCTGTTCAGGGGAAAGAGGCTTCAGGTCTCCTACTTTCCCTTTTGTTCGGAGAGGAAACGGATCAGGTCCCGCAATTCTTTCCTGTTCAATTGGGAGGTCAACCCGGGGGGCATGACCGTGCCGGCATCCTGGCGCTGGGCGACGTTGCCGGGAGCCAGGGTCTTTCTGGTCCTGGTTGCCGCGTCTTCGATGACGATGCGTTGCTTGTCCTCATGCTTGAGGTGACCACTCACCACCTGGTCATCGCGGGTCGTGATGGTGGTGGAAAGGTAGCCTTCCTTGATCTGGCGTCGGGGCCAGACCACTGATTCGATGATGATTTCGACCGGCAGTCCCGCCCCCACCGCGGTCAGTTCCGGACCAAAGTCCAGCCCGCATCCGTCTATGAGATGGCACCTCGTGCAGGCCAGGGAATCGCGATGATAGATTTCCGATCCATGCTTGGCATCACCACCTGCCCTGACTTCGGCAGCGAGCATGTTGATCCATTGCTCGCTGTAGGCCGGCATGCCGATGGTCTTGCGCCTGTCCGGGCCGACAGCCTCAAGAACCCCGGCGAGGGCGGGAGAGTGGACCCCGGTCGCTCCCAGTGCTCCCTGGATGCGGGCGCGGAGTTCCGGTTTCAGTCCGGTTTCCTTCAGGGTGGCAGCGAGGGCGACGTCTCCTCCCTTGCGAGTGAGGAAGGGAACGAGATAGGGTTCCAGTGGGTCGTCCTTTCCGGCCGTGGCAAGGGCCCCGGCAGCAATCCGGGCCGCGCGGATCGGCTCAATCCCGGCCAGGGTGTCCAGGGCAGCGTGACGCAGGCCGACTTCTTCCGCCTTGTCGAGCAGTCGGTTCAGGGCGTTGAGACGGGATTCGCCCATGTCCGGCAGGCGGCCCATGGCTTCCACGGCTGCGATACGAACCTCCGGCTTGAAGCGGGGATTGAGACTGGCCTCGATCACGCGATCGCCCAGATCGCGAAGGTTCCAGTGCCCGATCAACTGCAGGGCATGCATGCGTTGTCCGGTTGTTCCGCTTTCGACGGCGAAGACGAGAAGCAGTGGCAGGACGGAGGTGCGGGGTTTCAGGGTGCGGAGTCGGGCGGACTCCACCAGGGCCGCCAGGGCAGGCGTGGCGTTCTCGCGGAATTTATAAGCGAGGGTGATGAGCCATTCGATATCCTCGATCGTTCCCTGCGTGGCCAGCACCTTGGCCAGAGTGGCAAAGGTTGGGCTGCTCCGGTCGCTGGTCTGATCCTCCAGCATGGTCCGTGCTATCCCGGCCGCATCCTGCCCGGTCGTCTGTTGGAGGAGAAAAGCCAGCTGGCCAGCGTCCGAGATGGCGAGTTTGCCCTCCTGAAGGGCGGCAAACCACCAGGGTTGCAGGGCGTGTGCGCACTGGCGCAGGGCGGCTTCCAGGAAGCGGTCGGTGGGTGCCTCCAGCACGCGGGCCGCCACTGCCATGGCCTCGGCGGATTGGAACTGGCTGGCGGCCACCACCGCCTCCAGGCGCACGCGCGGGTGGGGATCAGCGGCTGATTTTTCGAGATAGCGCAATGGTTCCTGCAGGCGGTCGTGCCACCGTCCCACCACCCGGGTGGCGTAAGCTCTGGCGAGTGGTTCCCGGGCGCCGAGGAGCTGGTTGAGGAGGGTGACATTGACCGTTTCAAACCATTCGTAGAGGCAGAGGGCCTCGAAGAGGTGGTGCTCGAAACGGGGATCTTCCGGGTCGAGGGTGGATACCCAGGCGGCCAACTCTTCCTCCAGACGTCCGGCACCCTCCGGATCGCGGTAGCGGTTGGAGAGGATCATGCGCAGCCGCTCACGTTCCTTGAGGGGAGCGGTCCTGAGAGCATCCAGCAGATTCCTGGTCGGCATCCCGTCATATTGCGGTCGTTCCACGGTTTTCTTCCCCTTGGCCGTGATGCGCCAGATCCGGCCGTGCTTCTTGTCCCGGTTGGGATGGCGCAGGGAAGCCTGGTAGTGTCCGATGATGGGATTGTACCAATCGGCAACGTAGAGGGCGCCGTCCGGTCCGGTCTGGACATCGACAGGGCGGAAGCTCTGGTGGTCCGTGCGCCAGAGTGGGTCGAGCAGCTCACCCTTGTGTCCGGACCCGTCGGTGGTGATTTTCAGGCGGTCGACGAGATGGGCGAAGTATCCCGCGATCACGATGTTACCCTGCAGGTCGTCAGGGAGGGCGGGGGAATCGATGATCTCACAGATCATGCTCTTAATACGAGTGCCGCCGATATCGAGCGGCTGATGGCGATGTTCGGCGTGGATCATGACCGGCAGCAGTTCGCTCACCGCGTTACCGTTGCTCTTGGCGAAGGGTTCGCCCCAGTGTCCGTGCGAAAGACCCCAGGGGTTCTGGCCGCTGCATCCCCGGAAGGCGTGCAACTGCATACGCCGGGGCCGGAGGCGCCAGACACCGTGCTCATCCATGCGCACGATGCCCCAGGGCGTTTCCACCCGGGAGAAATTGTGCAAACCCTGACAGAAGAGCAGTTCTCCGCCGGGGGTCCAGGTGAGGGAATTGATGTTCTGGTGGGTGTCACCGGTTCCAAATCCGGTGAGGAGAACCTCGCGGGTATCCGCCCGGTCGTCGCCGTTTTCATCCCGCAGGAAGAGGAGATCCTGACCCTGTCCTAGATAGACTCCACCATTGCCGATTGCAAATCCGGTGGGCATGTCCAGGCCGTCTGCGAAGACCAGCGTTTCGTCCACGCGGCCATCCCGGTCGTTGTCCTGCAGGATGAAGAGCTTGTCGCCGGGTGCCTTGGAGGGGAGAGCCTGCGGATAGACGAGAGAGCAGAGCACCCACAGGCGGCCCCTGGGACCCCAGCGCATCACGATGGGATTGGCGATGCCGTTTTCCTCGGACGCAAAGAGTGAGACTTCGTAGCCTGCCGCGATTTCGAAGGAAGAGAGTTCGGCGCTGGCAGAGTTGTCCTGCAGGGCGGGACCGACCGAGTAATTCTTCTGCTGAGCGAATCCCACGGCGGGATCCAGGAAGAGGAGGCAGACGAGGATCTGCTTCTTCACTTCACGCCCTCCTTCGCTTTCCAGATTTCTGCTTCCGCCTGCTCGATGAGCGGGATGATGGCATTGATCTCTTCGGGGAACCAGCGGGGTTTGCCTGGCCGGTGGTCCCTGCTGCTGGGCACGTGCTGGCGGTTGCCGTAGAGAAACGACCAGTTGGAGGGTCGCCAGTGTCGACGCCAGAGAACGTTCTTGCGCTGTATTCGCTGGCGCAGCGGTTCAAGGGTGCCGTCCCGCTCGGAGATCTCCCGTCCGGTCAATTGCGACATGACATTCCGTGCCCAGGCCCATTGGCCTTCCGGGTTGAGGTGGCTGCTGTCACTGGTCAATCCCGAGGGATCGAGCTTGTGCAGGTCGACGTAGAGGTGACCCCGCCGTCGGGCCAGTTGGCGAATGCCTTCACTGTAGGCGGCGACATCTCCATTGCGTCTGCTCAGGTCGGGGAGGAGTGGGTTGCCGGTTTTCTCATGGCGATGGGGTGACACCAGGACAATGCGGGGAGTGCATTTCTCGAACTCGTCCAGGAGTTTGCCGTAGGCCGTGAGAAATTGCGGAAGCTGCGTCGCTCCATCCAGAGCCTCCGTCTGGCCGAAGTTCGCAATGATGACGCGTGCTCCCATGCGCCTGAGCAGGTCGAGGTGCGTGCCGAAATTACGCGGGCGCTGCTGGCGGTAGACGGTGTCTGCCTGCCAGGCAAGGTCGCGAAAATAAACGGGATCAGAGGCCGTGTGGGTGAGCATCGCTTCCAGATGACCCGATTCGAACTGCTTCACCATGTTGGTGCCGCCCGCCAGGGCCACGACGTCGTGGGGCCGCAGCGCAAATTTTCCCGTGAAGGATTTTGCCGGGGTTGCAATAGCGCTGGAATCCGTTGGCATAGGGGCCAGAAGTTTCGCCAGGCTTGCCCCCGCCCGGTAGTGCCAGGGCCCCGTGAGGGGAATCGTCTTTCCACCCCCGGTCAGTTGCATCTTTCCGTGAGTCTGTGCCAGTCCCCCCCCGTAGCCGTGATCCATTACACGTACCGCGATGGTGTTCTTGCCCGGAATGAGCGAGCCTGGGGGTAATTCGTAGTTGCGGGGAGTGAAGTGAGCTCCGGGCTGTTCGTGTCCGCCCACCCGTTTTCCGTTCACAAAGGTCACGTCCATGTCGTCGATGGCTCCCAGTCCCAGGGTGGCCTCCCCCCGCGCCATTTCTTCGCCGATCTCCACCGTGCGACGGAACCACACGATACCATCGTAGTCGGGCAGTCCCGCCTTTTCCCAGTGGACGGGCAACCTCATGGTTTTCCAGTTGCGGTGATCAAAGCTCTTCTGCGCCCAGAGTGCATCCTTGGATCCAGGATCATGCAGGGCTATCCGTTCCGGCCATCTGGGAGTGGCTGAACCAGCCGTTCCATAGTTGACGGGGCGTGGTTTCAGGCGAGGCGGACTGGTTCCGTCGTCGGCGCGGGCCGCAGCCAGAGCAACAACGAAAATGAGAACGGAATGACGGGCGACCATGAGGCAGCGGAAGCTACGTTCCCATTTGTCTGCTTTTTCCGCCTTCCAGCCAATCACAAAGAGTCTCGCCGTCCAGTGGCGGCCTCTCTTCGTATGTGGTGTGAGGTGCGGCACAAATGGGGAGGCATGCCGGGAGTGAACACCCGTGATCGAATTATGTCCGTGTTTCAATGAGAGCTTTTCATGGGAGCAGCTCTTTCCTAGCCTAATGCAATGATCCGGATCTGCTTTCCCCTGTTGTTTCTGCAGCTGGTTTCTCCTGCGATGGCGAAACCGGAATTCGTGAATCTCGCAGCCAGTGCAAAGATCACCGCTTCCTCCGAATCGAAGGGGCAGAAACTGGCGGCCGGTGCGATTGCAGATGGCCGGATCGCGCCAGCTCTCTCCCAGCACCTTGAGTTTTATCCGAACTCACAGGGAGCAAAGTCGTGGGCGGTTGACGGGGAGGTGGCCGAGGACAAGGGTGAACTGGTCCTGGAGTGGAAGGAGCCCGTGATGGTGCAGGAGATTGTCTACTTCGGGCGGACGACCTGGTTGCTGGAGGAATGCTTCAAGGATTATGAGATCTTCGTCGACGATCAGGCCGAGCCGGTGGCGAAGGGTGCCTTCGAGAAACGGCATGGGGGCCAGCGGGTGACAATCGAGCGGCGGGCCGTAAGAAAGCTGACCCTGCGGTTTCTCAACTCACACGGGGGACCGAATCCCGGGGCGGCTGAGATCCTGGTCCTGGATGAGGAGCTGAGTGATGCAGCCCTGGCAGCTCTTGCCCCGGCCAAGCCCCCCGGGGTGAAAAGGCCGCCGGACCCGGTCTCGGATGCTCATGTCATATGGAAGACGCCGGGAGGAGATGCAGAGGGAGCCATGCCGATTGGGAACGGCTCCCTGCTGGCCCATGTCTGGACGGACCGGAAGGGAGTCGTTCATGTCGGTCTGGGTGCCCGGAAGGCCGACGGTCGGATTGCCCCGGTGGGAGGGGTGCGGTTTCGGCTGGAGCAAGGGTTTCACACCGCAGAACCATCTTTTCATCAGGCCCTGCGTTTCAAGTTCGGCGAGGTCACCGTCAGGAGCCTGGACCAACTCGAGAAACCGGTCTTTTCGTTTTTTGTAGATGCTAATCGCGATGTGCTTCACCTGCAGCTGCGCACCGCGAAACCGGTTGGCTTCGTGGTGGACCTGGAAGGAGAGGGGGAGCACAAGGCCCTGAAGGACCACAAGCGGCTGCGGACCAGGAACGCTGATTACGCCCTGGTGGTCCTGTGCGACGGGATGGAACCGGGAGAGGGGCTGGAACTCAGGAATCCCGCTCCCGCCACGGCCTTTGACCTGCAGGTGCACCTGCTCCGGGAGGTCTCCAAGGTCGAGAAGCTGGATGAAACCCTCGGTGGGGTTGGAAAGGTGGACGTCAATGGTTCGGTCAGCGGACAGATGGACGTCTGGAACAAGTTCTGGAACCGGGGCAGCATACACCTCGGCAGCGATGAGAAAGCGGCCGCCATCTCGCGCGTCCTGGTGCTGAGACGCTATCTCAGTGCGATCAGCGGGCGGGGACCTCATCCCCTCAAGCCGGCGAGTGAACCGGCCAGGGAAGTTCCGGAGCGGGAGCTGGTTCCGTGGACGAAGGAGAAGAGTGAAGCGACCATCGCGGCAGCGCTCGCCAAGGCCCGGCCAGCTCTTGAGGTGGGGCAGGGGAAAGCCCGTTTCCCGCGGTTTTGGGGAAGCGCCTTTGCCAACCTGCCCGCGGAGAGCGATCCCATTGACGGTTTCATGGACACGTTGCAATCGATGTTGCTGGTGGCCACCGGCAAGCGTGCGTGTGTTCTGCCTGGCTGGCCGGTCGATCAGGATGTGGTGGCACGGGTGGACTGTGAAACCGGCCTGGGGGTGGAGGTTGCCTACGTGAACGGCAGGCTCGAGCGGCTCGAAGTCTATCCCAAGCAGCGGACGAGTGAGGTTTTTGGGATCGGAGCGTATGCGGCAATGGTAAGGGAGATCCTGCCAGGATCCTTCCGCATGCCCGCCATTATCTCTTTCCTGGGACCCGGCTGGGTCGGTCCACGGGTTGGTCACGACAATCTCTTCGCATCCATGAAGAAGATGAACTTCAACGGGCTGGAAGGCAGCCTGGCCGATCTTGAGGCCACGCGAGAGGCCGGAATCTATCTCCTCGTGCATGGGGTCACCCCCTGGGCGGCCTACACCCTGAAGGACGAGCAGTCCGTGATCTGCTACTACCTGAGTGATCGCCGCAAGCCCGGCAGCTTCCCTCGGTTTGGCACCATGCGCGGGGAATATGAAGCCATTGACGCCTATCACCCCACCGCCTTCACGACCTACGCGCAATACGGGGGAATTGAGTTCTTCCTCGATGCGGTTCGTCCCCGCATGCTGGAGTACTACGACTACCACTGGCAGCGCCAGGCCCATCTCCACTTTCACTACCTGGAGTACTACCGACGCATGTCACTGGCGGCGGGCGGCATCCCGATCTTTCGCTTCGTCCACGTGCATGGCGACAACGTGATCAAGATGCGGCAGACTGTCTCGATGAGCCTGGCCTACGGGGTGAAGGCCTTCAAGTGGTGGGTGGGCTGGACGATGTTCGATATCCACAAGGTGGTGGAGACCGAGCCGCCGCCCCTTTCGGATATCGGGCGGGAAGTGGGGCGCTGCAACAATACCATGGCCGCCTTCAGTCCAAGCCTGGTTGGGGCCCGCTCGGTGGCGGTCTACCACACCGCGCCGCTCCCGGCCAGCACCCGGGAGGCTCCCGGGGATTACTGGGTGCGGCCTTCCGGGGAGCATATTGTCATGGGGGTTTTCGAGGGAGCCAGGGGCGAAAGATTTCTTGCCGTGGGAAATCGTGATATCGGGGAACTGCGAATGGCGGACGTGACGGTCGAGGGCAGAGTCAGGAAGGTGCGTCGGATGGACAAGGGTAGCCGCCAGTGGAAGGATGTTCCGGTCCGGGAAGAGGGTGGAGTGTCCAAGGTTTCTCTCGAGATCGACAAGGGAGACATTGAACTCCTGGAAGTGGTCAGGGAGTGATGCCCGGATTTCGAGGATCCGATCGTGAATTCTGTTCGGCGGGCGGGTGGGGTTCAGCTTCCTGCAAGGGAACGGGCTCACCCGCGTGGTGCAGGTGAGCCCGGAGAGATCTTGCAGCGGAGAGTGCGTCCCCCGCGATGGGAAGGTGATCGATCCTAGATCTTCCAGTCTCCCCGGTAGGGCAGGGCGTTGAGGATCTTCTGGGCCTTGTCATCCCCGATAACGACTTCCTTCTTGGGGTCCCACTTGATGGCGCGACCTATCTCGTGTGAAACGTAGGCGATGTGGCCGGGAGTAACCGAGCGGTGGGCGTTTTCGGCGGGAGCAACGGTTTCCTTGCGGGACTTCACGGAATCGATGAAGTTGCGCTGGTGGCCGGGTGAGTTATAGGCTTTGAACTTGCCGGCGTTGAACCCGCCCTTGGCCCACTCCTTGTTGGAGGCATCCAGGCGGCCGCGGTCAACGTAGACCCAACCGTCCGTGCCAATCCACTTGGTCCCCATGCGGACGCGGGAGGACATCTTGACTTCGATGTCACCCGGGTACTTGGAGATGACATCATACTGCCAGGCGGTGTCGTAGATGTCCGGAGTCTTACTGAAATCCCAGTTCTTCGCTTCCACGCTGATGGGACCGCCACCACCGCCGGTGGCCTCAAGTCCGAGTCCCCAGTGGGCGATGTCATTGTGATGGCCGATCCAGTCCATGAGCTGGCCGCGTCCGTAGTTGGTGTGCCAGCGCCAGGACCAATGGTGGCGTGCCTCCATATAGGGGAGAACCGGGCTGGGACCACACCACCGGTCATAGCCTTTCGGGGCATCCTTGAGGGTGGGGTCACGATCGGGACCGGTCCGACCCGCTGGGAGTCCGACTTCGACGTGGGTCACCTTTCCGATCAGGCCGTTACGCACAATTTCGACTGCCTGGCGGAAGTTTCCTCCGGAGCGTTGCTGGGAGCCGACCTGGAAAATGCGCTTTTTCTCGGCGACCGTCCTGTGGACCGCGACACCTTCCGCGAAGAAGTGGGTCATCGGTTTTTCGCAGTAGACGTCCTTTCCGTTGCGGAGTGCTTCAAGCGTGATCAAGCCGTGCCAGTGGTCGGGGGTGGCGACCATGACGGCATCGATGTCGTCGCGGGCGCACAGTTCACGGAAATCAAAGTAGGCCTTGCAGTCCTTGTTGCCATTCTTCTTGTCCACCGTCTGTTTGCCTCCTTCCGATCCGCAGGCGCGATTGCGGTCAGTGTGATTTGTATGACAGTCGCAAACGGCCACACCCTGCACGTCCTTGTGATTGATGTGGGCCTGCATCACGCCGAGTCCACGGTTGCCAATTCCGATGAATCCCATGACCACTCGTTCACTGGGAGCGGTTGCCCCATCCTTGCCGAGGGCACTGGACGGGATGACGGTGGGGAAGCCGATGGCGGCACCGACGGCGGTTGATTTCTGGAGGAAATTCCTTCTGGTTTGATTGTTGCTCATGAGAATTCGCCTGAGGCTAGGGTTGTAACAGATCGGTTATTACGCGACCGGGGGACAGATGCAAACCCCAACCACGGGAAGAACGTGATCATGCGACCAAAAGATAGACTGTTGGAGGCAAATACCCCTTGAGGCGTGACGCTCTGATTGCTCACAAGACCGGGCCAGAGCGTGTGAAATCAGCTGTCACGGGCTCTCCCGGCACTCTGGGGGACGATTCGATTCGGGGGTCCCCCCTTTGCGATAGCCTCCTTGATTACACTGGGGCTTCCCGACCTGGCCATGCTTCATCCGGCTGACTGACTCACCCGGATGTGTCCCGGTTTGTGTCAATTGGAGGAGAGAGTGACCGCCGAAGAAGTTCATCTGGTGTCCCTTCGGGAAGTGGGCGGCAATCGTGTCTGTGACATTCCTTGCGGTGTCTATGTGCCGCCGGGACGAACCAATGTCACGACGCTGATGCCCGGCTCTCCCGCCGTTACTCATTCAGCAGGCTGCCGCAGGGCGCGCCCATTCCTGACGGAGCAGGAGGTTGGTTCGCGATCAGGAAGCGGCCCAATGATAATCTCATCGGCAAGCTGAAGAATACCACGGAAGGAGGATAGGACCGAGGGCCGTTCACTGGGCATGGGGGGTCGTCCATTACCTGCGTGGAACGAATCCCGCACCGTCACGTGCGGTCTTGAATTCAGCTCCGTGACCTCGACCCGGAATCAGTCGGATAGTTCCCTGTAAGGTACTTGTAAATCTCTTCCACAGCCCTATGTTCCGCCCGTCCGGCACGTGGGCTGCCGACACCCCAGAGCAAATGCAAATCGGGATTCCGAATGAGATATACGAGGGTGAGTGCCGGGTGGCCACCACTCCGGAAGTGGCTGAACACCTGCAGAAGCTCGGCTTCACAGTGGCGATAGAGAGTGGGGCAGGGGAGGCGGCCAGTTTTCCGGATGCGGTGTATCGTGCCGCTGGAGTGCAGGTGCTGGAGGATGCCGTGGAGTTATGGTCGTCCTCCGATATTATCTTCAAGGTGCGCGCTCCGCAGGGTGGCGAGATCGGATGCCTGAACGAAGGTAAGATTCTGGTGAGCTTCATCTGGCCGGCCCAGAACGAGGAACTGATGAAGGAACTGGCCGCTACCGGCGGAACGGTCATGGCCATGGATAGCGTTCCGCGCATTTCGCGAGCCCAGAAGCTGGATGCCCTCAGTTCCATGGCTAACATCGCCGGATATCGGGCGGTAGTGGAAGCCGCCCAGCATTTTGGACGCTTTTTCACGGGACAGATCACGGCTGCAGGCAAGGTGCCCCCGGCCAAGGTGCTCGTCATTGGGGCGGGAGTGGCCGGCTTGGCCGCCATTGGTGCGGCCCGGAGCATGGGTGCCATCGTGCGTGCCTTCGACACCCGGCCCGAGGTCAAGGAACAGGTTGAGAGCATGGCCGCCGAGTTCCTCATGCTTGAGTTCGAGGACGACGAGGACGGGGCCGGGGAAGGTGGTTATGCCAAGGTGATGAGTGAGGCTTTCATCAAGGCCGAGATGGATCTTTTCCGCGAGCAGGCCCGGGAGGTTGATATCATCATTACCACCGCACTGATTCCCGGTAAGCCGGCTCCCAAGCTCATCCTGGCTGACATGGTGGAACTCATGAAGGAGGGCAGCGTGATCGTGGATCTGGCCACCGAGCAGGGTGGAAACTGTGAGCTCTCGGAGACCGGTAAGGTGGTGGTCAAACATGGGGTGACCCTTGTCGGATACACGGACCTGCCCAGTCGCCTGGCGGCCCAGTCGAGCCAGCTTTATGGCACCAACCTGCGTCACCTTCTCACTGATCTCAGCCCGGAAAAGGACGGCACGGTCGATGTGAACATGGAGGACGAGGTCATCCGGGGCACTACCGTTATCAAGGATGGGGAGATCACCTGGCCACCACCTGCACCCAAGCTCAGCGCAGCGCCGAAATCGCAGCCCGAGCAGACGCCGACCGTGTCGCAGGAAACCGCTGAGCCAAAGCGCTCAATCCTGGGATTCCTCGTTCCGCTTCTGCTCGCCGGGGGCGCCCTCGCCGGGGTGGGTTCCTTCGCTCCGTCTTCCTTCATGGAGCACTTCACGGTCTTCGTTCTCGCCTGCTTCGTCGGCTACATGGTGATCTGGAATGTCAGTCCCGCGCTGCATACGCCGCTCATGAGCGTCACGAATGCAATCAGCAGCATCATCATCATCGGGGCGCTCATGCAGATCTCATCCGACACTCCCGTGATCATGTGGCTGGCCGCGGTCGCGATCCTGATCACCGCCGTCAACATCGTGGGTGGATTCGCCGTCACCCAGCGCATGCTGGAAATGTTCCGCAAGGGTTAGCCTCCAATCGCAAGACGACATGACTGAGCAACTTGCAGACGCCGCCTATCTCGGAGCAATCATCCTCTTCATTCTTGCCCTCGGGGGACTGAGTAACCAGGAAACCGCGCGCCGGGGAAATTTCTACGGTATGCTGGGCATGGCAATCGCCCTGGTCGCCGCAATCGCCGGAATCACCGGGAACCACGCCATTCTCGTCGGGACCCTCGTGGTCGGCGGGGCGGTGGGCTTTGTCCTCGCCCGCCGCGTGAAGATGACCCAGATGCCGGAACTCGTGGCCATGCTTCACAGCCTGGTAGGACTCGCCGCTGTTCTGGTTGGCTACGCTACCTATCTCGATCCCGATGGGCATCATTACGAAGGAGCCGAGGGAACGATCCATTATATCGAGATTTACCTGGGGATCCTGATTGGTGCGGTGACCTTCTCGGGTTCCGTCATAGCCTTCCTCAAGCTCAGTGCCCGGATCGGGGGTAAGCCCCTTACCCTGCCCGCGAGACACTGGCTCAACCTGGGACTGCTGATCGTGACGGTTGTGCTGGGGATAATCTTTGTGGGGCAGTCCAGCTCGGCGGCCGTCGAGTATCAGTGGTCCAGTCCGCTCCTCATCATGACCGTGATTGCCCTCATTTTTGGGATTCACATGGTGATGGCGATTGGCGGGGCCGATATGCCGGTGGTGGTCTCCATGCTCAACAGCTATTCAGGATGGGCGGCTGCAGCCACCGGGTTCATGCTCGAGAATGATCTCCTGATCGTTGTCGGAGCCCTTGTTGGTTCCAGCGGAGCAATCCTCAGCTATATCATGTGCAGGGCCATGAACAGGAAGTTCCTTTCGGTTATTGCGGGCGGGTTCGGAAGTAGCGGAGGCGGGCCTGCGAAAAGTAGTGACGGAGAGCAGGGCGAAGCTGTTGCCGTGAGTGCCGAGGAGACGGCTGAGTTGATGGGAGAGGCCAAGGAAATCATGATCATTCCCGGCTACGGCATGGCGGTGGCCCAGGCCCAGCACACCGTGAACGAGATGACCAAGGCCCTGCGAGGAAAGGGAGTCAACGTGCGCTTCGGGATTCACCCGGTGGCCGGCCGCATGCCGGGCCACATGAACGTGCTTCTGGCGGAGGCGAAGGTTCCCTACGACATCGTGTTCGAGATGGACGAGATCAACGACGATTTTCCGGACATCGATGTCTCGGTGGTCATCGGTGCCAACGATATTGTCAATCCGTCCGCCCTTGACGAGCCTGACAGTCCCATCGCGGGGATGCCAGTGCTCGAGTGCTGGAAGGGCAAAACCACCATCGTGCTCAAGCGCTCCATGGCCACCGGTTATGCCGGAGTGGAGAACCCGCTCTTTTTCAAGGAGAACACCCGCATGCTCTTTGGTGATGCACGGGAGAGCCTGGAGAGTGTGCTGAAAGCCCTGGACTCTTAAGGGTATCGCCTGCCCTTGCCGGTAAGCGGGAGAGGGGGAGTTTCCCGCCGCCGACCCGGGGCTCACCGGTCGGGGACCCGGATTTCCGGACAGGCTCCCCGGTTGGCGATATTGACCCCGGCCGCAGCCGCCGTGCAGGCATTGCCGTAGGTCCTGCCGTCGCATCCACAGACCGGGTTGAACTCGCGGGTGCAACCCAATGGTCGTGGCTGGCAGATTCCCGGGGCGTCACAACCGTCTTCGGAGAAACAGTAGTCGGCCTCGTCGCAGTCGGCATTGCTGCTGCACTCGGCTTTGACTTCACAGGCTCCCCGGCGGGCGACATTCACCCCGGCCGCAGCCGCCGTGCAGGCATTGCCGTAGGTCCTGCCGTCGCATCCACAGACCGGGTTGAACTCCAGGGTGCAGATCTCCGGTCGTGGTTGACAGATTCCCGGGGCGTCACAACCGTCTTCGGAGAAGCAGTAGTCGGCCTCGTCGCAGTCGGCATTACTGTCGCAGGTCACCTCGCAAACGCCCTGGCTGGCGACGTTCATCCCGGCTGCAGCCGCCTGGCAGGCATTGCCGTAGGTTCTGCCGTCGCATCCACAGACCGGCCTGAACTCGCGGGTGCAGAATCGCGGTCGTAGTTGGCAGATTCCCGGGGCGTCACAACCATCTTCGGAGAAACAGTAGTCGGCTTCGTCGCAGTCGGCATTGCTGTTGCATTCGCCATTGACTTCACAGGCTCCCCGGTTGGCGATATTCACCCCGGACGCAGCCGCCACGCAGGCAGTGGCGTAGGTCTGCCCATCGCATCCACAGACCGGGTTGAACTCCAGGGTGCAGACCACCGGTCGCGGTTGGCAGACTCCCGGGGCGTCACAACCGTCTTCGGAGAAGCAGTAGTCGGCCTCATCGCAGTCGTCATTGCTGGTGCATTCAGGCTCCCCGCAGGCTCCCAGATACTCCACTCCAGCATTGGCATTGGCCGCCGCGCAGGCATTGCCGTAGGTCTGGCCGTCGCATCCACACACCGGTTCAAAAATCTCGGCGCACATGCCCCGGGAGCAGGTGGCAAGGCAGGCCTGAAATGTGGCGCGGATTTGTTCGCTGTCCGGTTGACAGGTGGCCACCGCGACAGCCGCGCAGTGCTGGAGACATTGGGAATCTGCTGGCCAGTCGATCCTGAAGTCCGCCCGCGCGAAGCGGGTGGGACCCGGTTTCGGGGAAGGGTCCGTTGCCATCCAGGTCAGGAGCCCGTCTTCCGGGTCGGGATCGCTTGTACTGGCCCCCGAGAACGGGACCAGGGAGGGGCGGGCGAACCACAGGTCGTCGGAGAACTGGAAGAACCCGTCCGGCACCAAATCGTCATCCCGAAGTTCAAGGGCGTAGACCATGTTGCCCTTTGACTCCCGGTGCACTGAACCCGGTCGGGAGTCGTTCTGCTTGGGGTCGAGACGGCACCAGTACTCCAGTCCGTTCCTGCTGGTATCCCCATCCGGGTTGGCAGTGGGAGCGGCCAGCAGGATCTCGTCAGGCATCTCAAAGTGTTCCATCATCCAGGCGAAGTAGCCGGCTGGGATGTCCTCGCCGTCCTTGTCTTTCCGGGAGGCATGGGAGTGCGGGATGGTGCTGGGGGCGGGCCACAGAATTTCCGGATGACGGGGAGAACGTCCGGGTCCCTGCTCAAGGGTCGACCACAGGATCCCGGTAGTGGGTGCGAGAGAAGCCACGGTGGGAGGGGCCGGTGGAGCAGAGGGGGTGATCGTGGTTGCCCGGGCCAGCGCTTCCTCGCTCGGAGCTTTCAGATCAAGGTTGCGCGCGAAGAGATCAAGGTAGGTCTCGAGATCACGCGAGGTTCCGATGTTGACTTCCTCTCCGACGATCAACTGGGGGAGGTGAGGGGCTCCGGTCAACTTGCGGTTGGCCTCCAGGACGCGCGAAGCGAGGGAAATCTGATCCTCGGCCCACTGACCGTGGTCCCGCAGCGATGCGCTGACAGCCTCCTCCCCGAGGAGGGCGTCAGCAGCCTGCCGGATGGCCTTTGGATCGATGGAAAGGCGGCGTTGATAGATCTTGGTGTCCAGGGCAGTCCTGGTTTCCGGGTGACTGCGCCAGAGTGAAAGCATGAGCCGCTGGATTTCCGCACCCCTGGCATCCCGGGCGACCGGCAGTTCAATCACGCAGAGCTGGCCGGGCGGGTAGGCTTCGACCGTCTGCTTCAATTGCCCGTGCAGCTTGCGGCAGAACCCGCAGGTGTAATCTCCAAGGGCGACAACCGCATGGCGGGCCTCGGGAGAGCCGATGACGGGAAGGTCCGCCGGGTTCAGGACGAACTGACCGTCATGCAGGGAGACGAGATGATCAGCACCCTGCTGGGCACCGGCGCTGCCCAGGGAGGCCCGGTGGGACTGGTCCGGAGCGGGGCCGAAGACCTGGAGAGCGATCAAACCACAGAGGGCGGGAAGGGCCAGGGCCCCGACCAGGACAGGCCGCCTGTGCACCGGTTCCAGGCGGCGGGAGAAGGCAAGGAGGAGGGTGCCTGTCACTGCAAAACCGTGGGTGGTGCAGCACCACGGGCAGAAGGCCTTCAGGAGAAGGAGCTGAATTCCTGCGAACCAGAGAGCCGCTCCCACCACGAGGATCGAGAGGGTGTTGAGCAGCACCCGGGATCGCGGGGAGGCACCGAAGGAGAAGAACAGCAACGATCCGTAAATGGGGAGGCCGGTGAGACTGACCGGCAGTCCGAGCACGTATCCCCATTTGCTGGAGAGGACGCTGTGACAGCCGCTCCCCTCGCCGGAGCATCCAGCTACGGCCCCGCCCTGGAGGGAGGTCCAAGCCATGTAGAGGGAGATGGTGAGGGCGATTCCCAGGCCGAGGAGCCCCAGGTAACGACAGGTGCGGGTGGGGTTCATATTGCTTCAATAAAGGTTGCTTGTTGCATAAGTCAACAGTGTGGGGAGTGCCGGGATACTCCTTATCGGGGACGCGTTTCTTCAACCCAGCCTTGATGCAGTTGGAGCAGCTGCTGGACCAGCTTCGGTTTCTCTTTGAGATGGTTCGAGGCCTCGGGGTGCTCCCCGGCCAGGCTGCCGAGAAACCGTGGTTGGTTGCCGTTGCCGATGAGTTTCCAGTCGCCCTTGCGGACGGCCCAGCCGTTGCCCCAGCCCCAGTGAAGGGTGCGGTGAAGCGAAGGGGAGTCCGGCTTCTGGATGAGCGGAAGCACCGAGTGGCCATCGAGCTGCACCTTGGGGCGCTCGATTCCGCACAGGTCGAGGATGGTGGGGAACCAGTCCGCGGCCGTGATGGCCTGGCCGCGCACCTCGCCCTCTGGCAGCCTGGCTGGATAGCTGATGATGGCGGGAACGCGCAGGCCGCCCTCATAGTAGGATCCCTTGGAACCCCTCCATTTGCCGGTGTTCCCTCCGCCGCCATGGGCGTGGTAGTAATGCCCCTCCTTCATGCCGCTTTTGTGATTGGGCCGGATCCGGGCACCCTCCTCGGTGGAGTGCCCGTTGTCGCTCATGAAGATGACGATGGTGCTCCCGCGCAGCTTGCGCTTTTCAAGACGATCGAGAATTCGGCCCATGCGGTCGTCGGTGGTGGAGATCATGCGGGCGTAGGATTGCCTCGGCATGGGCAGGTCTTTGTAGCGCTCCTCGAACTTCCGGTCGGGTTGTTCGGGGTAGTGGGGGATGTTGAAGGCCATGTAGAGGAAGAAGGGCTTGTCCCGATGGGCGTCGATGTAGTCGAGGGCGCGATTCGTCATCAGATCCGGGAAGTACTCGTCGCGCTTGAAGATCTCCACGTTGTTCTCGTAGAGGTCGTGGAAGCCCTGCCCGTGCAGGAAGAAGTGGTTGTAGTTGTCGATGAAACCGCCGAGGTGGCCGAAGTGGTGGTCGAATCCCTGGGCCAGCGGATCGTGGCCTTCCTTGGCACCGAGATGCCATTTACCGAAAATGGCGGTGGCATAGCCTGCCTTCCTGAGAACTTCCGCGATGGTGAATTCGGAAGCGGCCATGTTCCGGTTGCGGCTGTCGCTGCCCTTGCGGTCCCCCTGGGTCCAGTGGACCACACCCGAGCGCTGGGGGTGGCGACCGGTCATGAGAAGGGCCCGGGCCGGGCAACAGACCGTGTGGGCGTAAGCCTGGGTGAAGCGGACCCCGGTGGCAGCCAGTTGGTCCATGGTGGGAGTGTAGAGATCCTTCGAACCGTAACAGTTGGCGTCCAGGGTGCCCTGGTCGTCGGTGAGGAAGAGGACCACGTTGGGCCTGGCGGCCAGGGCCAGGCTGCCGAGTGCGAGGAGGCCAGTGAGAATGGGAAGGGGAAGTTTCATCGTCAGCGTGAAGGGAAGCAGGCAGGCGGGCCTGCTTCAATCCTGCAAAAACACCGGGGGCTCCGCTTTTGCGGAGCCCCCGGGGCGTAAGATTAAAAGGATTGCAGTAGGCCAGATCAGGCGCCTTCAGCCGGCGGGGCAGCCGGAGGATCAGCCGGAGGGGCCGGAGGATCAGCCGGAGGGGCACTTGCTGCCGGAGCACCCTGGTACTGGGCGCTGCCGAAGGCCAGAATGAGAAGGAAGATGGGGGCAAGGAGAATGAGGCCGGCCGCGAAGCCTCCACCTTTTCCGAAGCGTTTGGCCAAGTCGAGGCCCGTGATAATAGCCATCACGAATATACCGACATAGTTAACGAAAGGAATAAGCCACCATATGATCCACCAGGTGGGCCGACCCTGGACGTTGAGTTGGACGATGATGTTGTAGATAGGAACAATGGCGGCCCATCCCGGTTGGCCTGCCTTGGTAAAGATCTTCCACATTGAAATGATGTAGATGGCCATCAGAATGAGGAGTGGAACCATCATTGCTGCTAACAGCGCCATAATTCCTACTGCGGCGGCAGCGCCCTCTTCAGGGCTCATCTCATAGGTCTCGTAGGTCGTTTGGGCAAGGCAGGTTGATATATCTATGAAGTTCATCGCATCGATTCTAACATTTGGAGAAGTTAGAGGAAGCAGAATCTAACCGACAGGGTGGTCTATTAAGGCTTAAGGTGAGGCAGCAGGCCACGCGGAAGCCGTAAAAATAATCCGATTCGCGGCCATGCCCATTGGTGTTGTCCTTAGCGCGGGGCGCTGCGACCACTCGCCTTGAATTCCTCTAACTTGGTCTTCAACTCTTGAGCGATCTTGGGCTTCTCAGCGACGAGGTTGTTCTTTTCCCCCGGGTCAGTGGCGAGGTTGTAGAGTTGTCCCGGGGCGTCGGGAGCATTGTCCGGAATGGCAAACTTCCGGAGGGCGCCGCGAGCATAATTGTTGCCACCGGACCCCTTGTGATCGAGGTACTTCCAGTCGCCCTTGCGGATCGCAAGGGCCAGGCTGATGGTCTGGTGCAGGGTGTGGTCCCGGATCGGCTTGGTGGTCTTGCCCAGGAGAACGGGGAGCATGTTGAAGCTGTCCTCGGCTGCGTTGGCTGGCAGTTTGGCCCCGGTGATGGCGGCGCAGGTGGCCATCAGGTCGGTGAGGCAGACGGTCTGGCTGGTCCTGGTGTTTGCCTTAATCCGGCCCGGCCAGCGCGCCACCATGGGAACGCGGTGCCCGCCCTCCCAGTTGTCCCGCTTCACGCCACGCCAGGGGCGGGCGCCATCGTGCTGGTACTTGCTGCGCATGTTGATCACGGTCCCGACCTCGGGACCGTTGTCACTGGAGACGATGACGAGGGTGTCCTTCGCGAGGTGGAGCTCGTCGAGTTTCTGCAGGAGTTTTCCGACCACATGGTCGAATTCAAAGATGAAGTCCCCGTGAGGGCCCGCCCCGGTCTTTCCCTTGAAGTCCCTGCCGGGGAAGGAGGGCAGATGCACGGCCTGCAGGGAGTGAAAGAGAAAGAAGGGTTTCCTCGGGATTTTCTTCGCGTGCTGATCGAGGAACTGCAGGCTTTTTTCGAGGAAGACCATGTCGACCTCCTCAAGATCGAATCCGGGGGCGACGAGTCCGGGGCGGCAGTCGAACGACCATTCGTGCTTCGGGAGTTTACTTTTGTCGACCTGACCGGTGGGCGGCACCGGGATCCGGTCGCCTTCCATGTAGGCGTAGAGCCAGTCAGTGGTGGGACAACAGACCGTGCCGAAGAAGTGGTCGAAGCCACGATGCACGGGGCCATCGGGAACGGGGCGGCTGTAGTCGACCCGCCGGACCGCCTCGAGGCCGTTCCTGTTGATGGCTTTGCCGTCCTTGTCGAAGAAGGTCATCCCAATATGCCATTTCCCGGACAGGGCGGTGCGGTAGCCCTGCTTCTTCAGCATCCCGGGCAGGGTAAGGCGTTCCTTTTCGATGAGGCAGGGTCCACCGACTCCGGTGAAGACCCCGCGGTAATTCAACCGGAAGGCCATCCGTCCGGTCATGATGCTGTAGCGGGTGGGGGTGCAGACGGTGGATGGGCTGTGGGCGTCGGTGAAGAGCAGTCCTTCCTTCGCGAGGCGGTCGAGGTTGGGGGTCTGAACCTTGCTCCGGGGGTTGTAGCAACTCACGTCCCCGTAGCCGAGGTCGTCAGCGAGGATGAAGAGGATGTTGGGATGCTCGTTGGCGGGTAGCCGGTGTGACAGGCTGAAGAACAGGAGAAGAAGGAGCAGTCGCATGCCGTGCTTGTGCGGAATGAATGCGAGGAGCGTCAAGCGGCGTTTCGTCGATTTGTCATTCCGTTTCCACAAACCGCTGGAAGATGCGACTGTAATCCGGGGCATGGAGTCGAATGACGGGGGACCGGAAAGGGACCGTCGACCTGGGCGGGGAAATCTGGCAGAAGGATGGCGATGAGCAGCGAATGGATTGACGTGACCGTTCCCCTGGAGAACGGGATGGTGCACTGGGAGGGGGACCCGGAGGTGAAGATCTACCGGCATTTCGAGCTGGGGGTGGACGGGATGCCCTGCAACCTGACCAAGCTGGAGATCAGTGCCCATACCGCCACCCACATGGATGCCATGTGCCACTTCGTTCCGGGGGGTGCGGGGATGGACGAGATGCCGCTGGAGGCGACGATCGGTCCGTGCCGCGTGATTGGCATGGATGTCGAGGACCAGATCACGCCGTCCGATCTGGAAGGGCTTAATCTGCAGCGGGGTGAGCGCATCATCTTCAAGACGCACAATACGACCAGGAGCTGGGACATGGCCCCGGTCTTCGACAAGAACTTTGTCTCTATCAGTGAAGCCGCCGGAAAGGTTCTGGCCGAGGCCGGGGTGATGACGGTGGGGGTGGACTATCTCAGCATCGGTGGTTTTGGAAAGGACGTGGTGGAGGTGCACCAGGTCATGCTGGGAGCTGGCATCTGGGTCATCGAGGGCCTCCGGCTCGTGGACATTGACCCGGGGGACTACGATCTCCTGTGCCTGCCGCTCAAGATCAAGGGAGCCGACGGTGCGCCCTGCCGGGCCCTGCTCAAGCCGCGGTAAGGGTCAACCAATCCGAGTGGTCACTTCGTCCTCGTAACCCGGAAGAGGTCACCTCCCCCGGGAGGTAGTTTCACGGAGAGGACGGCCTTGTCCTTGGAGGAGCCGAGGGCGTTCTGCCAGCTTCCACTTTTTCGATCAAGACGCTCCACAAGGGAGACGGAGGCCTGGAAGGTGAGGCTGCTGGTGCGCTCCGTGGTGATGTCGCTGTTGACGGCGAGAAAATGCGAGCGCTTCTTCCCGTTTTCAAACATTCCCACTACGAGATGCTCGCCCGTGGCCTGGACCCAGTGATCCTTGGGAAACTCCGCTGCCCCGGGGGCCTCGGGATGAAAGGGCTTGGTGTGGTAGACGCCGGTGGACCGGAGTTCGGCCAGGGTGGGACCGAGCGGTTGAATGCTGCGGGCCACCTCGGCCAGGGGGGGGACGTTGACGCGGGGCACGATCTTCCCGTCCACCAGCACCGGCTTGTCGTCCTTCTTCTCGTAGCTGAACATCCAGGGGGGCCAGAAGTGGAAGGCCTGTACCCCGTAGGCGAGGCTGGTGTACATGGTGTGGCGAAGCTGGGGGAGGGAGACTCCCGCCCCGACACAGCGCATGGCGGGAATCCCGTTCTGCTGGGCCAGTTCGCAGATGGAGCGGAGGTAGATGTAGCGTCGGTCGGGATAGCGTCGTCCGTCCCAGTGATAGTGATAGTAGTCCAGCAGCATTGGCTTCACGGTGCTGACGAATTCGTAGTATTCGCCCCATATCGCACGGTTGATGAAGATAGTGGGATGGTTGGGGTCGGCCTCCGCGAACGCCCGGGCGACGTTGGCAAATCCGGGGAAGGAGTTCCTGCGGCGTCGGTCGGAGATGAAGTAGGCAAAGACGTTCTTGTCGTCCTTGAGGGTGGTCGCCTGTTTGCGCAGTTCGTTGATGTCACCCGCACCGAGACGGGCGTAGAGGCCATTGCGCCGGCACATCTCCAGGAGATTCACTTCGCACTCCACCGCGTTGAAGCCATGGGACTTGATGAACCGGGCCATCACGTCCTGCTGGACAGGTTCCTCCGGCCACTCCGCCCAGGTCACCATCATGAGGGCGGGGACCTGGTAGCGGATCGGGACCGGTTCAGGGTCCTTTGCCCCGGTGTCCTGCGCTGCGAGGGGAGCGATTAACAGTCCGGGAACCAGGATGAGCGTGGAGAGCGATTTCATGAGTTGCGATTCATCAAGTCGCTACCATAAATTCAGGCGAATAGTCACGCCTTGATTCAAGTGTGGGGCGTGCAGCAATAGCTTCAATCAGAGCCATCCGGCGGGAAGATCGTCCTTGGTGGCATGCAGGATCTCAAGAATGCGTTGTTTCTCGTCCTGCTCGAGATGCTCAAAACCCTCGATCGGTTTCTTCGCCGTGAGGATCTCGTGAATTCGTCGATAGATCGCGCCCTTCAACATGGGTGGAAGGTGCTCGAACGTCGGCGAGTAGATCATGTAGCTGCAGCGATTTTCAAAGATCCGTCCATCGAGCCGGAGGTCCTTGAGGGAACGTTTTTTCTGGTCAGGGAGGCGGTTGGCGGTAAAGGCGCGCCGGAAGTGGGGGTCACAGGAGACCCTCGGAATGGCGATTTCCTCGCGGAAGAGCATGTAGTCGATGACCTTGTCGCGGCCCTCCATGAATTCCTCCATGCTGCGGCCCTTGGCCAGCTTGCTTACATCCATCTCCCCGGGATCGAGCTTGCTGTCAAAGAGAGACTGGCGAGCCCGGTAGGCGGCTTCCACCAACCGATGGTGCATGGTGACCTGGTGATCGAAGACAAGGAGAGCGGCGATGTTGCTGCCAGGAGCGGGATAGGACTCGGTGCGGAAGAACCGGTCGAGTTTCTCCAGGTTGACGAATTTCTCCCGGTCGATGGAGACCTTCCCATTCTCGCGGGTGGCAATGGCGTTGCCCATGTGCCGCATTGTTCCGTGATTGCCACTTACGAACCATCCGCCGTAGCGGTCATGAAGGGGGATGTGGTGTCCGGAGCGCCGGTAATCGTCGAGGCTCTTGATCGGGCGGCCGGTTTGATCCGGGTAAACCGAGCGCCCGAGCGAACCGGGCAAGAAGTTGGTGGCATCCCCGGCGTGACATCCGAGGCAGGATCGCGTCCGGGCGAAGAGGGGGGAGGTTTTGTCATCCAGTTGGCGCTGGAAGTAGAACAGGGGCCCCAGTTCGGGATCGAAACTTGCGATTTCGATTCTCCCGTTGGGCATCCATCCCAGATAAACCGATTCGTTGAAATAGAGGGCACGCGGATTGTTGTAGGAAACCGCCCGTCGCTGCAGACTGGTTTTTGAAAAGACGAGGACCTGGGTGTCCTTGTCCAGTTTGAGCTCCTTGAGGAAGCGTTCGACCAGAGGTTTGCCGTTCGCTTCAGTGATCACCACTTCACCCCGTTGGATACGCTTCAAGAGGAGGGTGGTCGGGTCCTTCGCGCCCTTGCTGAAGTATCCATGGGGCTCCAGTTCGTAGTCATTGTAGAACTGGGCCATCCCGGCAGGAGATGCGCAGAGGGAAAGGAGGAAGATGAGAGATCTCTTTTGCATGAAGGCGGCGGGAGCACTATCCGGTGAGGAGGGGTGAAATTTCAAGGAGATAGCGTCGGGACACGATGAACAAGGCTTCCTCCAGATTGGAATTCGGTCCCCTGCGGAGGGGTGTGTGGTTGTTCGAGCCGCTACTTTTCCCACCCGTTTTTCTTGAGATAGTCCGGGATGGAGACGGGCTTTCCGCCCTGGCGAATGCTCTCGTCGGCGGCCTCCATGAAGGCGTAGATCTCAAGGGTGATCTCGGGAGGGACCGGAGGTTTGCCGGTGCGGAAGAATTTCACGATCTCCCGGAGCATGGGGGTGTAGTCGCCCCCGGATTTCTGTTCCGCAATGGCCTTGGTTCCAAAGGAGGTGACCTTGTAGGAGGTCTTGCCGCTGCGGATTCCCTGCAGCGTGCCGATGGAGCCGTTGGCCCACTTGCCGGTCACCACGATGGTGCCCTTGCTTTCGGTGGCCACCACGCTCTGGCAGCCCGGTCCCATCACGGTGAAGAGCGATTCGGTGGGGTGGATACCGTACCAGAAGAGGCTGGGATGGTGAGGCTCGAGGGTTGCCGGGCCATAGGAAATGGCAGAGCGGAGTTCCCCGATGTCGGCAGTGGCTACTTCCACTACCCCGGTGTACCAGCGTAGCGAGGAACTGCTGAAGCAGGGAACTTCCGCCTCCCGGGCCAGGCGGAAGATCTCGACCGCGTCCTTCAGGGAGCCAGCCACGGGTTTGTCGATGAAGAGCGGTTTGCCCGCTGCGATGACAGGTTTGACTTGTTCAAGATGGGGGCGCCCGTCGAGGCTGGTAAGGAGAATGGCATCGACCTCCTCACACATTTTCGCGATATCGTTGTAGATCCTGACGCCATATTTTTCGGTGAGGGTCTTGGTGAAGCCCGGAACCCGGTTGATGCTGGAGGGAATGTCCGCGCTGCCACCCTTGAAGGCCGCTACCACTGTTGCGCCCGGGACGTGGTTGGGGTTATCCGGCTCGTTGAAGCGGGAGGTGAAGGCAATGACGTGGGAGGTGTCGAGTCCGATGAAGCCGAGGCGAAGGATCCGATCCGTTTTCTGAGCAGGAACAGAGGTTGAAAGGAGGAGGAGGGCCAGGAGCACGCGGGGAAATACCTTCATCGGGGCAGGCTACGACAGGGAGAGCGGGATCAGAAGACTTTTGCTATGCTACGGAAGGGTTCGAATTAGGAGATTGCAAGGTTCGCTCGCCCGGTAACACTTGTTTCATGGATCTCGTGACGCGTCTCCTGATAGTCTCCGTCCTTGCGCTACCGGTCATTTCGGCCAAGCCGACTTTCGAAAAGAGTGGGGTGGTGATCATACCCAGGGCGGACTTCAGTGCGGACGGGGGGAAATTGACCGCCCGGTTTCGCGCCACGCGCTGGGGAATGTACGATCTCATGATTGAGGGGACCGCAGATGCCGGTCTGCAGGCCAAGCTCAACGGGCAGGAATTTGTGGGGTTCCCGGCCGGTCCGGGTCACCTGGGAAAATTTTACATGAAGAAGGCCGGGCCCTGTGTCATCGAATTGAATGGGACCGCAGGGGGAGTGATCGCGCTGAGACTGGTGCCGGCCTGCGAGGGCAAGCCGGTGGTGCCGGAGAAGGGCAAGGCCATTGAGCTGGACGCCCGGGACTGCCGGATCTCGGGAGTGACGCTCCGCTACGAACCAAATCCGAAGAAGCTCTGCATAGGCTTCTGGGGAAACCCGGAGGACTATCCGGTATGGAACTACACGGTGGCGACCGCGGGAAAGTATGAGGTTATTCTCACCCAGGGATGCGGCCGGGGAGCGGGGGGAAGCAAGGCGGTCCTGGAGACGGCGGGAGCTTCCCTGGAGTTCACGGTGAAGGACACCGGTGGCTACCAGAACTGGATTGATGTTTCCCTCGGGGAAGTGACCTTTGCAAAGGCGGCTCCGCAGCAACTGAGCGTGAAAGTGCTCAAGAAGGCGCGGGGCATCATGGATATCAGGCGCATCGTGCTGAAGCCGGTGGAATGAGGAAGTGCGGCAGGGAAAACTGGCGAGAGGGCTTCAGGAGACGATCTCCTTTACAACCTTGCCGAAGACGTCGGTAAGACGGTAGTCGCGCCCGGAGTGGTGGAAGGTGAGTCGCTCGTGGTCGATCCCCAGCAGGTGGAGGATGGTGGCATGCAGGTCGTGGATGGAAACCCTGTCCTTCACGGCATGGTAGCCGTAGTCATCGGTGGCACCGTGGTGATAGCCGCCCCTGGTGCCCCCGCCGCACATCCACATGGTGAAGCCGTGCGGGTTGTGGTCGCGGCCGTCGTCGCTGCGGCCCATCTGGCCGTCGAAGATTTCCCTGCTGGGCGTGCGGCCGAACTCACTCCCGCAGAGGACGAGAGTATCCTCCAGCAGGCCCCGGGCCTCCAGGTCATGGAGGAGGGCGGCGATGGGCTGGTCCACCGCCTGGGCATTGCCGCGGTGGCCCTTTTCCAGGCCAGCGTGCTGGTCCCAGAGGTTCCCGTAGCGGGACGTGGAATGGGTGGCGGTCACGAAGCGCACTCCGGACTCCGCAAAGCGCCTGGCCAGCAGCAGGGTACGGCCGAACTCGTCGGTGTGGTCACCGCCGATTCCGTAGAGGTCGCGGGTGGCCTGCGATTCCTTCTGGAGGTCCATGATGTCCGGGGCCACGCTCTGCATGCGGAAGGCGAGTTCGCGATTACGCAACTCGGCGAGGAGGGGATCGTGCTCTTCGTTGACGTCCCGGATGAAGTCGAGGTGCTCGCGCTGGGCTCCGAATCCTGCCGTCAGGTTGTCCCACTTCAGGGCCTCGCCTTTCCTTGAGGGCTTCAGGATGGGCGCACCGGCGAAGGAGGAGGGAAGGAAGCCGGTGGGGGACGTCCTGCCGTCCTTGGGCGTGAGGTCAACATAGCCGGGCAGGTTGCCGTTATCGGAGCTCAGGCCGTAGAGGAGCCAATTGCCCAGGGCGGGGCGCACCTCGCGGGGAACACCCGTGTTGAGCATCGACATGGCGGTGATGTGATCCTCGTTTTCATGGTGCAGCGAGTGGAGAAAACAGAGTTTGTCGATCCATCCGCCGTTGACCTTCGGGAAGAGATTGCTGGCCCACCAGCCGCTTTCGCCCCACTGCGTCCATTGAAAGGGCGACCCGATGATGTGGCCTCGTTGGGCGAAGGTGAACCTGGGTGATCTGATGGAGGCCGGGAGGGGTTTGCCGTGCTCCTCCTGCAGGCGCGGCTTGTAGTCGTAGGAATCGACCTGGGAGAGTCCGCCGTCGAGCAGGATGAAGATCATGCGCTTCGCGCGGGCGGGGAAGTGAGATTCGAGCTTGCTGGAACCGGGAGAGGTTCCGCTATCTGATGCCCGGCAGGACTGGCGGGCAAGGAGATCGCAGAGGGCCAAGCCGCTGAAGCCCATGAATCCTCTCCGGGACCAGGGCAGGACAGGAGCGCTGCCTGTCTCCTCATGATGGTGCTGGTTCATTCGAGATAACTGAAGCTGTCGGAGGAGAAGAGCCCGAGACAGACCCGGGCCCACGATTCGGTTTCGCCGAGGTCCTGCACGATCCGGCAGTGATCGAGGTAGGTGAAGGTCTGCTCCATCAGCGTTGGGCCGGGAGAGCGACCGAGGATCATGCGGAAGGCGATCGTGACGCGTTGTTCGTCGTTGAGGTCGGGCAGGGCGCGGAGGCGCTCGGCGAGCCTGGTGGCGTAATAGCGGGGCAGCTTGTTGTTCAGCCAGAAGAGTGACTGGGGGGCATTCCTCGAATGGTCGCGCTGGTGCACGGGAACCCCGGAGGGGTCATAGCCGAAGAGGTGGAGCATCTTGCGGATCTCAATGCCCATCCCCAGCGGGGAGCGCCCCGAGGTGAGAATGTACATCGCCCGGTCTTTCGACCTGTTGTTGTCGAGGGGTTGTCCGCCGGGTTGGCGCGGGACCTTGCCGGCAAGACTCAACATCGAGTCGTAGAGAGCCTCTGCTTCCAGTCGGCGGCGGGGAAAGCGCCAGAGAAGTCTGTTATCGGGATCAAGAGCCGCCTTGGCCGCTACCTGAGCACTGCTCTGGCGATAGGTTGCCGAAGTGACGATGAGACGGTGAAGGGCCTTGAGAGACCATTTCTCTTCGATGAGTCTGGTGGCAAGAAAGTCGAGGAGAGGTTGATTGCTGGGACGGGCTCCCTGTATTCCGAAATCGCCCGGGGTGGCCACGATGCCGGTTCCGAAGTGCCCTTGCCAGAGACGGTTGGCGATCACGCGGGCGGTGAGTGGGTTCTTGGGATCTGTTATCCACTGCGCGAGTTGGAGACGTCCGCTCGCGTTGCCCGGAATCGTCGGGCTGCGGAGAAGGTTTCTGGCGAAGGAGGGAACGGCGCGGGGGACGGCCTCCTTCTCCACGTCGTAGACGTCGCCACTGCGGTGGACGGGTTCATTCCGGGTCTCGGTGGCATCGGTCACCGCGAGCATGCGGGGCAATGGAGGCTGGAGGTCATGGAGCTTTGTAATTTCGGCATCCAGCCGGGGCAGGGCGGGAGGTATGAGGAACCGTTCAAGATCCGCAATGCCGGGGGGCCAGGCCCGGGGTACGAATTGCAGTTCGGAGAGGATCGATTTGTTAACATCAAATTTCTTCACAGCGGCATTGAGCCATTTCCCCCGTTGGGGTGGGGTGCGCACAAAGCGCAGTTTGTCGAGACGTGGAAGATAGGAGTGATCCTGTGCCCGGAATCGCACGTCGTTCTTCCCCTTGCGAAAGAGGTAGTGACCGAGACTGACCCAGCGGAAGTGTTCGGGTTCCCAGCCACCGGTAGCGGGGAGAGCGAGATCTTCCGCCACGGATTTGCCGTCGATCTTGAGTTCCACGCGGTAGGACTCCGGAGCTGCGCACCGAATCAGGAGGGTGTATGTTCCGGCCTCGGGAAGATCAGGGCGCCAGCCGACCCATTGCAGGCGTTCCCGCTGCGTTTCCACCACCATCTCATCGCCCAGTTCGATCCGGCGGACGTTGTTTTGCCCCTTATAGTCCTCGGCCTCGATCTGAACACTCGGCATGGCAGGGAGGCTCCCGAGAGCCTGGCGGTAGAAGTTGCCCCGGGCCTCGACTTGCCGGGTCACGAATCCCTCGCGAGCATCCATGAGGTGTTCCCACCGGTCCTGGCGCAGGTTGGCGATGATTTCACGGACGTGTTGTTCCGCCTCGACCCGCTCCGCAGAGGCCTCGGGTTGCGTCAATCGGTAGCGTCCGTCCCGCCAGTTCTCGCTGTTCTCCTTCAGGATCCGGGTGCTCCCGAAAATCCCGGCCAGGGCGTAGTAGTCCCGGGTGGGGATGGGATCGAAGAAGTGGTCATGACAGCGGGCGCAGCCGAAGTTGAGGCCGAGGAACGCCTGGGTTGTGGTGGTCATCTGTTCGTCGATGATGTCCATGCGCAGCGAGTTGGGATCGGCGCAGTCTGCGAACCATGGACCGATGGAGAGAAAGCCGGGAGCGGAAAGCAGGGCCAAGTAGGACTGCTCGTCTTCGGGGTCCTGCCCGGTGGCAGGATCCCGCGCAAGGAGATCGCCGGCCAGCTGCTCGAGGACAAATCGGTCGAAGGTCTTGTCGGCATTGAGAGAGCGCACCACGTAATCGCGGTAGGGTTCAGCCATGTCGGCACGGGCCACCGCGGCCACCTTGGTCTTGCCCTGTACGTAGCGGGCCACGTCGAGCCAGTGCCGTCCCCAGCGTTCCCCGTAATGAGGTGAAGCAAGAAGGCGATTGACGAGCCCAAGGTAGGCCTGATCCGGACCCTGGTCCTCTACCGCAGATTCGAAGCGTTCGATTTCCCCGAGGGTCGGGGGGAGGCCGGTGAGGTCAAGGGTGAGGCGACGGAGAAGGGTGAGAGGGTCGGCCCGGGAGCTGGGTTCCAGTCCCGCTGCCCGCATGGGACCACTCACGAATCGGTCGATCTCGTTGTGCCCCCAGCCATCCTGTGAGGGAGAAGGCAGGTCGGGTTTCCGCAGTTCCTGAAAGGACCAGTGGAGTTTTTCCCCGCCCACGAGATTCCCTGCCGTCGTGAACACGAGGCAGAGAACCGTGACGAGGGGGCAGGGCTTCATGGGGGCGAACTTGGGAACAGTTTAAATCAGCCGAGAGGAATTCTACAGCGTGACAGCACCATTGTCTTCACTTGAACATTTTTCCGCATTTTACAGAACGATCCTTCCTGGGTGGTGCGCGTTGGCTGCGAGTCACTTCATGTAGTGACAGAGCGGGGGGAAAACCGGGGAAAATGGGGTTCTGGCACGAAATTTGAATATTTTGGACTGAATTACCACCGTAGGAATATAAGGGTAAGTCGCGTGGTTGTTGCCAGCGGCGGCCGAGTTCGGTAAACTCTGCGCCCCCCGACAGTTCACCGATCCTTACCATGTCGCACACCATGCTCCCTCAGATTTCTCCCTGCTTCGTGAGTCACAATATGGCCCTGGGAGGGGCCCAGACAGCGGTCTTGCGTTACATTGAAACATTGCCGGCGTGGGTTCGTGATCGGACCACGCTCTATTGCCAGTCCGATGACATGCCGCTCCTTGACAGGGCAGTCGAGAACGGATTCGCGTGTGGCGAGATCACCCGGGTGGCACCCAATGACCCGAGTGCGTGGTTCTTGAGTTACGGCAACCTTGAGGGCCTGCCGGAGAGACCGACCTCGCTGGTGCTCCATTCTTGGGACGAGGCGGGTTGGCGTTATTTCAGCAAGGCGTATGCGGGTCGTCGGGGAATGACGGTGGCGGGTGTTTCTCAAAAGGTGATGGATCGCTACGGGCAGTGGATTGACGAGAATGATCATGTGGATGGTGGGATTCTCCCTCCGCCGGTGACCGAGTTCTGCATGGCCAAGGGGAATTACGATCCCCAGGGACGCATCGTGGTGGGTTGGATGGGACGTCCACTCGAAGACAAGGGGTTGATGACTCTGCCCTACCTCCTCGCCGAAAACCCACGTCTTGTGGTGCGGGCCTGGACTGGCGCTGAAACCGCGGGCCTGGACTACACTCTCCGGGTGCAGAGTGAAGCGATGGAGGCCGTCATGAAACTGGCGCGCAAGCTGGGGGTGATGGATCGGTTCGATATCAGGCCTCTCGACTTCAACGCTCTGAGTTATCGCCATCGTTTAGAGGGTTGCCACGTTCTGCTGGGCAATAGCCGAAAGGAAGGATTTCTCCTCACCGCCGCCGAAGCCCTGAGCTGCAGCATCCCGGTAGTGGTGACGAAAACGTGTGGCATCGCGGATTTTATCAGGAACGGACAGAATGGTTACCTCATCGACTGGAATGACAATCCCAGGCGACTGGCAAAGGTGGCGCACCGTGCCATCCTCAAGGCGGCCAGGCTCGACCCGGTCAAGTGTCTCGCCTCCATGGATCAGCTCTCCCTTGGTTCCAACTACGCTCGCTCCTATCGCCCGGTCCTGGCGCGGCTTACTCATACCGGACTGCAGCATGAAGACGCCCGTGTGACTTTCGGGGTCCGCATCCACGACGGGGTGGATGTTTCCTATCTTGACGAAGCCATCAATAGTGTCGCGACCCAGACTTACCGCAGGTTCAAGACTGTTCTCCTGGTAGATGGACCGTGGTCGCTGGGCGAGAAGCTCGCTGCGCGCTATGACCTGCCGCTGATATGCACTGGTCTCGAGGCCGACATCGAACATTGCAGTTGGCTGCACCGCCAGGCTCTCGAACGGTGCGAGACGGAGTTCTACAAACCCCTCGACTACGATGATCAGCTCCTGCCCACCTACCTTGAGCGGGCGGTCCAGACCCTGGACCTGAAGGGGGTGGATGTTTACGGTTGCCTTCTCAACACCCTGCAGGAAGGAGAGATTGCCCCGCGCCTGCACTGGCCCAACAAGCCGGTGGAGACCATGTTCACCGGTAACTCGGACGATAACATGCTGCCCCATTCGTCGGTCACCATGCGGACGAGGGTTGCTCTCAAGGCGGGCAACTACCAGGAGCGCGCGGTTGGTCTCGGGGCCGACGATTATCATCTCTGGTACCGTATTTTCCAGACGGGTGGTGAGTTCTTCCGCGATGACGAGGTGCGGAATGTGATCTACCGCGTCCACGACAGGAACTCGCTGGTCATTCGCCGGGAGCGTTTCGGACACTCCAACAAGCGCAAGCAGCTTCTGGCTGGTGCCGCGGCTGCCGGTATTGCGGTCATGCCGCTGGCGGCGGAGGTCGAAGGCCAGGACGACCGTCAGGCACCGGTGGTGGCTCCTGCCAGTCTGGATCGGGTGGACCCGCCCCACTCCTAGGTGCGGACGCCTTCCTTTTCATTCCGGTGGGATCCGACAATGGACGATCCGGGTAGCGTGGACCTCGCATAAGATGAAAACCTGGGATCTCACCACCCTCGGTTCGACGATGTTGAGCCTCACCACCGAGCCGGGGGCGCCTCTCCTTTCAAGCGAAGGCATCCGTCTCGACATTGCGGGGGCGGAGTCCAATTGCGCGATCGCGCTCGCGCGACTGGGGAAGCGGGTAGCCTGGCACTCCAAGGTGGCACGGACATCCCTTGGGGAGCGCATTGTCTCGGGGATTCGCGCCCACGGCGTGGACGTCTCCTCCGTCTTCTGGAGCGAGAGTGGACGTAACGAACAGATGTGGGTGGAAGCCGGGCTTGGCGGGAACCGGACGATGATCACATACGATCGGGCCGGGGCGGCGGTGGAATCGTTCAAGATCCAGGAAGTAGATCTGACGGCCCTGCAGCAAAGCACCTTCTTTCATGCCACCGGGATCACCCCGGCCCTCTCGGAGAACTGCCGTCACACCGTGTCGGAAGCGGTGCGGCTGGCACGCAAGGCCGGGGTGCGGGTTTCCTTCGATGTGAACTATCGTGCCAAGCTCTGGGAGCCGGCCCGGGCCCGCGAGGTTCTATCCTCCATCATCAGCGGAATCGACGTGCTCTTCATCGGGCAGGACGATCTGGGGACGGTATGGGAACGTAGGGGAGATCCCGACGACGAATTGCACCGCCTTCAGGATGATTTTGGAATTGCCAATGTGGTTCTCACCCGGGGTGCGCTTGGGGCCCGGGCCCTGCTTGACGACCATTTGTGTGACCACGGGGCCTTCCTGTCCGAGGTGGTCAGTCCGATCGGGTCCGGGGATGCCTTTGCAGCTGGTGTGCTTTACTCGCTTCTGGAGGACGAGGTGGATCTTGCCCTGAAAAGGGGCTGTGCCATGGCAGCACTGGCCCGGGAGTCACGGAGTGACTACGTGGTGGGCGGTAACGAGGCCTTGGAGGTCAGGATGGGGGAAGAGGGAGAAAAGAATCTTTCCCGGTAGCGGGTGGAGCGGCTCCACCGGGCGAGCAATGGTAAGACGGATTCTGTCAGGCTGTCCTGGCCTGCCCTCGTAGCGGACTTATGTGACGGGAGTCGGTGCTCCAACAGCTTGACCTCAAGTCCTGAAATTCATCGAATGCCATCAATGAGAGCCAATCTGTCCCGTCGTCGATTTCTTGGAACATCCGCTTCAGTTGCCGGTCCCTTGATCCTGCCCAGCGGTTCGCTCTTTGGGCGCAAGGTTTCCCCAAACGAAAAGCTTAATATCGGTGTGATTGGTGCGGGTGGCAAGGGAACCGCGGACAGTGAGGGCGTAATGAGCGAAAACATTGTCGCGCTCTGCGATGTCGACGAACGGACGTTGCGCGCCCGGAAGGGGAGGTTTCCCAAGGCGGAGACTTTCAGCGACTACCGTGTGATGCTGGAGAAAATCGGCGATAAGCTTGATGCGGTGACGGTCAGTACCCCGGATCATCATCACTTTCCGGCCAGCATGCTGGCAATGCAGCTGGGGTTGCACGTCTACGTGCAGAAACCGCTTGCGCACAATGTCTGGCAGGCCCGTGAAATGCTGAAGCTGTCCCGGAAAAAGAAAGTCATCACGCAGATGGGTAACCAGGGGCACTCCTACAGCAGCACGCGCAAGCTGGTGGAAGTGGTGCGGGCCGGGATCATAGGAGAGGTGAAGGAGGCACACGTGTGGACCGACCGACCGATCTGGCCGCAGGGGATGGATCGGCCCGAGGGTTCCAAGCCGGTGCCCGAGTATCTCGACTGGGATCTGTGGTTGGGAGCCGCTCCGGAGCGCCCTTATCACGACGGGTACCATCCCTTCAAATGGCGTGGTTTCTGGGACTTCGGGACGGGGGCGCTTGGGGATATGGGTTGTCACAATATGGATGCCGCTTTCTGGGCACTGGACCTTGGTGCGCCTACCAGCGTGATGGCCGATGTCTCGGGTGTGAACAAGGACACCGCGCCGAAGTGGAGCGTGATCCGTTATGAGTTTCCCGCCCGGGGTGAAAAGCCGCCGGTGAGCCTGACCTGGTATGATGGAGGCAAGAAGCCGAGTCCTGATATCATCGGGGAGAAGAGCCTGCCCAAGAATGGCAGTCTCATCGTCGGGTCAAAGGCCACCATCGCCTTCCGGGAGTGGAACCCGAATGGCTTCCGCGTGCTGGCGGAGGGCAAGGAGTTGAATTACGAGGATCCCGATCCGATCTTCCCGCGGGTGGGAGACAACCCCTATAAGGAGTGGATCAAGGCCTGCAAGGGAGGCTCTCTCTGCCTCTCGAACTTCGAGTATTCCGTGCCTCTCACCGAGATGGTCCTGCTGGGCAATGTGGCCTTGCGGAGCAGCAGAAAAATTGAGTGGGACGCGGAGAACCTGAAAGCCAGGGGGACCCCGGAAGCCGATCAACTCATCAGGAGTGAGCCGCGGAAGGGGTGGGGTATTTGATGGATTTCAGGATCGAGAGCTCCGATTGGAGAGAATCTGCATTGGAAGATCTTCAGTCTGGGATTTGAGATCGTGCGATCACGCGGCGGCCTTGAGATGAAAGTGATTTAGCGGTAGAGTCCCGGCCGTATCATTCGGAACAAACGATGTCTAATAACGATCCAGATGACGATATTGCCGATGTGCCGATGTCTGAGGCGCTTCGTGGGGTGCAGGATGGGGGGGCGCACGAAAAGCTGAAAGAGAAAGGAGAGGATCCGGTTGAGCCTGCGTCTCCCGAGGAGGCAAGTCCCCCACGACGGGAATTCTTAAGCATTGCGCTCGGGGGTGCGATCGTGGCGGCGCCCACCATGGTAGGGTTGCGGGTGGTGCTCAGTCCGCTTTTCAGCAGCAAGGCGGGGGGGATTCTGGCACGTCTGACAACCCTCGACAGCCTGGAAGCGGGTGGCCCTCCTCAGGCCTTCAAGGTGATTGCGGACAAGACCGATGCCTGGACCACCTACAAGGATCTTCCGCTGGGGCTTGTTTACGCCCAGCGTGTTGCAGAGAAGAAGGTAGTGGTCTTCAGCGCGAGTTGTCCGCATGCCGGGTGTGCAGTGGAGTACCGCAGGGAAGGCGCTTATGGGGCACATTACTATTGTCCCTGTCACGAGAGCAGCTTCCGGACGGATGGCAGCCTTGCTCCTGACAACACCCAGGCCAAGCGCGGTCTGGACGTCCTGGAAGTTGACCAGGAGAAGCTGGAGGAGGGGGAAATCTGGGTCCGCTTCCAGAAATTCAAGGCCGGCATCTCCGAAAAGAAGGTGATCTCGTGACCTGTTCAACTCCTGATTCCCTTCCTCGATGAAGAACCTGCTGAACTGGATCGACAACCGTACCGGAATCCGGCGGCTCACCCGAGAGGCCCTTTTCGAAAATATCCCTGGCGGGGCGCGCTGGCGCTATGTGTGGGGGAGCACCCTGACCTTTGCCATCCTGGTCCAGTTCATTACCGGGATCATGCTATGGATGTTCTACAGTCCGAGTGCGAACTCGGCGTGGGAGAGCGTTTATCATCTCCAGGAGAACGTGAAAGGCGGCGACTGGCTACGGGGGATTCATCACTGGACTTCGCAGTTCATGATCGTGCTGCTGGTCCTTCATCTGGTCCAGGTGCTTGTGGACGGGGCCTACAAGGCCCCGCGGGAATTCAACTTCTGGTTTGGCCTCGCCCTCCTGGGAGTGACGATGGGTCTCGGGCTCACCGGCTACCTCCTGCCCTGGGACCAGAAAGGCTACTGGGCTACCGAGGTAGCCACCAACATCGTGGGGAACACGCCCCTCATCGGAGATTATCTCAAGCAGCTTCTCATCGGCGGCAACGAGGCAGGGCATCATACCCTCACCCGTTTCTTTGCCCTGCATGCCGGGGTGCTGCCGGCCCTCCTGATCGGTCTCATCGTGCTGCACATCTATCTGTTCCGGAAGCACGGGATCACACCGGCGGCACCCAAGACAGCCGCCTCCACCCGCCACTTCTGGTGGGTCTCCCTCTTTACGATGGGTTTTGCGATGGTGATGGTTGGGAGCAACTGGGAGGCTTTCCCGGAGGGTTCCAGGCCGATGGTGGGAATCGTGCCCGGAGTGATCACGCTGCTCTGTCTGTTGCGGGTGCTCTATCTTTACGTGCGCAAGAGAGGCTTGGAGGAAGAGGACAACGCCCGCCCCCGTCGCGGGGACGCTTATTTCTGGCCGGACCAGGTCCTGCGGGATGCCATTGCCTGTGCAGTAGTTATGGGGGGAATCCTCTTTTTCGTGGGACAGGTTGGAACGGAGTTGAGTGCGCCTGCTGATCCATCGGAAAACTACTCCGCGGCCCGTCCAGACTGGTATTTCATGGCCCTCTTTGCCCTGCTCAAGGACTTTGACCTGATTACCGGCGCTTTCGTCATTCCAGGCGTGGTGGCAACGATTGTCTTCCTCATGCCCTTCATTGGGCGCAAGCGGATGGGGCACATGTTCAACCTCGTATTCCTCGTGGTAGTGCTGGGGGGGTTCGTGCATTACACGCTGGTGGCCTTTACGCATGACTGGACCAGTGTCGGGCACCAGGCCGCAGTGGCAGTAGCTCATCGTGAAGCCGACCGGGTCAAGGTGCTTGCCAAGTCGCCCGACGGGATCCCACCGGAGGGGGCGATCAGCTTGCTACGCAATGATCCGCTTATCCAGGGGCCCAAGCTTTTTGCGAAGAACTGTGCCTCCTGCCATGTCTACGGCGGGCACGACGGAACGGGCCAACCGATCAAGAATAAACAGAGCGCCTCCGATCTTAAAGGATTCGCCTCCCGGGAGTGGTCGGCTGGAGTTCTCAAGGCGGAGACCTTCGCCCAGCCCGATTTCCTGGGCGCGACCAAGCTGATTGATGGCAGCAAGATGCTGAAATACCTGAAGAGCGATAGTTTCACGGATCTTCCAAAGGAAGAGGTTGACGCGATGGCCGTGGCCCTTTCTGCGGAAGCCAAACTCAAGGCCCAGCGCGGCAACGATGCGGCTGAGGTCGACCTGATCGAGGAAGGTCGCGAATTGCTTTCGATTGAGTGCACGGATTGCCATGTCTATCGTGGAGAAGGAGAGAAGGGCATCGATCTGACGGGCTATGGCAACCGGGAGTGGCAAATTGCCTTCATCAGGAATCCCGCGCACAAGCGTTTCTACGGGAAACGCAATGACCGCATGTCCATCTTTGGTCCGAAATACAGGGAGGATGGATCGCTTGAACGGCCGGCTCAAATCAGCGACGAGGAAATCGGCTTCATCGTTGATTGGCTGCGCGGCGAGTGGTATGAGCCGGCGCAGGCTGAAGGAACGGAAGGCGGATCAGAGGGGAGGAACTGATTGAGTCTGATAGACCTGAGGAGAAACTGCCTCCTTTAGGTTGAAGCCGCTTTAAAGGGAGGATCTGCTCCAAAGCGTCGACACTCCAGTCGATTCGTGCAGAAATACGTCATGGCCGTTGACAAGGATGGAAAGCCCCTCGGGTTTTTGAAGACAACGCTGATGGGTGCCGTGCTGGTGGTGGTTCCGATCGGGATTATCGGATTTGCCCTCTGGCAGATTACCTCTCTCTTCAGGTCGCTTCTGCTCCCCGTGGTGGAGAAGCTTCCCTTTGACTCCATCTTCTTGCGCTACTCGGTAATCGCCATGGCTCTGTTGGCCGTATTTCTGCTCTGCTACTTTACGGGGGTCGCGGTCAGGACGCGGTGGGGATCAGCGATGCGGGGCTGGATCGAGCGCTTTCTTCTCGAGCGTATTCCGGGATACAGCATGATCCGGACCCTGATTCACCAGTATCTCGGGCATGAGGAAGAACGACAGTTTCGTCCTGTGCTGGTGGATCTCTACGGCTCCGATTCGCGGGCGGTTGGATTTGAAATCGAAGAGTTGGGTGACGGAAAAGTGGCAGTCTTCCTGCCCTCGGTACCGGCTGCCACCATTGGACAGGTGCAGTTGGTTCCCAGGGAACGAGTCCACCCCCTGCAGGCCTCCATGCATGCCACCCTGGAATCTCTCACCATGTTCGGGGTCGGTTCGTCGAAATTGGTTGGCAGAGATCCGGGTGACGGTCCCGGGGTGGAGGAACAGTAGAGGTCAGCTGGCCCGGGGTCAGGGGTTGCCTGCGGAGGAACCGATCAGGAGAACAGCCCGGCCATGGGTTTCCCGTGATAGAGGAAGTGCGGACGCTGCTCGGGGTCATGCCACCTGATGCTGGGGGGGAGGCCCAGGGCGTCGTAAATGGTGGCGGCCAGATCTTCCGGCTTCTGGGGATCACGGGCAGGGAATTCGCCCTTCTGGTCGGACGAACCGATGACGCGCCCACCCTCTACACCGCCCCCGGCGAAGAAAACGGTCTGGACCGCCCCCCAGTGATCGCGACCGGGAAGCTTGGCCTTGGGGATCTTGAAGATGCGCGGGGTGCGTCCGAACTCGCTGGCCATCACCACGAGGGTGTCCTCCAGCAGTCCGCGTTCGCTGAGGTCATCAAGGAGGGCCGAGACGGCGCGGTCCATGGGGGGGAGGAGGTAGTTCCGGAGATTGGGGAAAGCGGCCTGGTGAGTGTCCCAGGCTTCATTGTTGCCGAGGTTGACTTGTACCAGGCGCACCCCGGACTCGACCAGTTGGCGGGCGAGAAGGAGAGACCAGCCGAAGGAATTCCGTCCATAGCGTTCCTGTAATGCGGGATCGGCGGAGTGCACATCGAAGGCATCCTTGACGGTGGGATCCAACAGGAGGTTGGCCACCATCTCCTGATAACGGTCGAGTTGATGGGTTTCGCCGGCCTTCTCAAGGTGAATGCTCTGCTGATTGAGATTTTCAAGGAGGCTCACCCGATCGCGCAGGCGGCGGAAGTCCAATCCCTCCGGAAGCGAAAAGGCGGGAGAATCGAAACTGTATTTTCTGCCGTCTTCTTTTCCCCGGGCGTGGTGGAAAAGGTAGTCCGGATAGGCGCCGTAGGAGTTCGGGTCAAATCGGGAGGCTTCAATCCAGAAGGGCTCCTTCTTGGCACCCAGTTGACCGGCAAACTGCCCGGGAATGATGCGGCCGGTGCGATGCTTGATCTTGTCGGGGAGAACAATCGCGGGAGGGAGGTTGCCACGTCGGGGAAGCAGCTCGTTTGCCAGGGCCGCGAGGGATGGCCAATCGCTCTCCTGTGGCTTGCTGGGGCTGAAGTTGGGCGGTATTTCGCTACGCCCGGTGAGCATGATGTGATGGCCCTGCGAGTGTTCGTTCGAGGGGTGGGTCAGAGAGCGGCAGAGCGACCACATCTCACTGCGCTTGGCCAATTCGGGGAGGTGCTCGCAGATATGGAGACCCGGGGTCCTGGTCTTGATGGGACTAAACTCCCCTCGGATCTCGCGAGGCGCCTCCGGCTTCATGTCGAAGGACTCGTGCTGGGCAAGTCCACCGGAGAGGAAGATGTAAATGACGTTACGGGCCCTGGCGCTGCTGGTTCTGGTCCCTGCGGCTGCCAGCGAGCGAATCAGCCCCAGGTGGTTCATCCCCAGCCCCATGAGACCGATGGAACCCGCCTGGAGGACGGTGCGGCGGGTGGGATGATAATGCGGAAGTCGGGACATGTCCGCGAAGGCGATTCTGCAGTATCGAGCGTGGAAGGAGAGGTGTAAAGCTGAGAAGGGCAGTTTCAGTGAGCCGCCAGCAGGGAACAGATTCCGGGCCGTCACCTGCCCGGTCTGTTCAACGACGACTCAAGTCCACCGTGACCATGCCCGCTACGGGTGGTGTCCGGCGGATGCCTGCCCTCCGGCAATCCTCAGGTAAGGATATCCTTCAGCACGTGACCGTGGATATCAGTGAGGCGGAAGTCGCGTCCCTGGTAGCGGTAGGTGAGGCGGCGGTGGTTGATACCCAAAAGATGCAGGATAGTGGCGTTGCGGTCGTGGATGTGCATGGTGCCGGGAGTCCACTTGTCCTTCTCTGGCTTGGGCAACATGGGGGTTCCGTCGGGGTTGGCGATATTGTAGCCATAGTCATCGCTCTTTCCGTAGGTGGTACCGGGCTTGATGCCGCCGCCGGCCATCCAGGTGGTAAAGCAGCGGGGGTGATGATCGCGTCCGTAGTTTTCCTTGGTGAGTTTGCCCTGGCAGTAGGAGGTGCGGCCGAATTCTCCGCCCCAGACGACGAGGGTTTCATCGAGCATCCCGCGCTGTTTCAGGTCGGTGATGAGGGCGTAGCAGGCGCGGTCGATGTCCCTGCACTGGGATTCGTGCTCGCGGGGCAGGCCACCGTGGGCATCCCATCCGCGGTGGAAGATCTGGATATTGCGAACTCCTCGCTCGGAGAGACGGCGGGCATTGAGACAGCAGGCCGCGAAAGTGCCGGCCTGGCGAGCCTCCTCGCCGTAGAGCTCGAAGGTCTTGTCGCTTTCCTTGGTGAGATCCATCAGTTCAGGGACGGAAGTCTGCATGCGGAAGGCCAACTCGTGCTGCTTGATGCGGGCGAGGGTCTGAGGGTCAAGGGACTTCTCGTGCTGGCTCCTGTTGAGGGCAGCGAGGGTGTCGAGCTGGGCGCGGCGATCCTCGCGGGAGGTGCCCTTGGGGTTGCTGAGGTAGAGGACCGGATCGCCCTGGCTGCGGAGGAGGACACCCTGGTGCTCGGCAGGCAGGAAGCCCGGACCCCAGAGGCGGTTGAAAAGGCTTTGCTCGGGGAAGCTGGTTTTGGCATGCATGACGATGTAGCCGGGCAGGTCCTTGTTCATGCTGCCCAGTCCGTAGCTGAGCCAGGCGCCCAGACTGGGGCGCCCGGGGACCTGGCTGCCAGTCTGGATGTAAGTGATGGCGGGATCGTGGTTGATGGCCTCGGTGAAGGTGCTGTTCACCACGCAGAGTTCCTTGGCGACCTTGGCGGTATGGGAAAGCAGCTCGCTTGCCCACAGGCCATCCTGGTTGTTGCCATGCTTGGTAAACGTGTACTTGGAAGGGCAGACCGGGTGCGTTTTCTGTCCGGCGGTCATCCCCGTGATCCGTTGTCCGTCGCGGATATGCTTGGGCAGGTCCTGGCCGAACATCTCCCGCATCCCGGGCTTGTAGTCCCAGGTGTCGAGGTGGCTGGGCCCCCCGCTCATGAAGAGATAGATGACGCGCTTGGCAGTGGCACGATGGTGAATTCCGCCATTGAGGTCGGCCTTCCCCTCGGCCGCCAGCAATTCGTGGGGCAGCATCTGTGCCATGGCCGCGGTTCCCAGTCCGAGGGCGGAGCGCCCAAGGAGCTGGCGGCGCGTGATGGAGAGTTGGTGGTCGTGAAGATTCATGTCAGGGCATGTTTTTCAGTTTCTGGATTATGAGCGGAAGAGTCAGTGGAGCAGGAGGGCCACATCGCTCGCCAGCACCGTAGTCGCCACCTGGCTCCAGGCTGCCACCTCGGCGGGGTTGAGCGCTTCATTACGGGGTGAGTTGCCGGTGGAGAGGAGGGCAAGGGCATCTTCCTTCGCGGACCGGTAGCGGGCCTGCATCTTTCCCAGCAGGGCGTCACAGGCTTTTCTCTCGGCGTCAGTGGGCGGCCGGCTGGCAGCCAGGGTGAAGAGGAGATCCATTCGGCTGTCGTCGTCCCTGGCCTCGGTAACAAGGCGCTCCGCCAGTATGCGGGACATTTCAATGCGCTGCGTTTCATTGAAAAGGCCCAGTGACTGCAGGGAGGTGTTGGTTCGCGAGCGGCGGACACAGCTTGACTCGCGGTCAGGGGCGTCAAAGAGGATCATCATGGGATGGGGGCTGGTGCGTTTCCAGTAAACGTAGAGGCTGCGGCGGTAGAGTTTGCTCCCCTTGTCGGCGACGTAGTTCTTGGTGTTGCTGCCGGGGTGCATGAGCGCCTTCCAGAGGCCGGCGGGTTGGTAGGGCTTCACTCCTTCCCCGCCCATGTGTCCGTCGAGGAGCTCGCTGGACCAGAGAGCCATGTCGCGAATAACTTCTGCGTCGAGGCGGTAACTTGGTCCCCGTGAATACCAGAGGTTTTCGGGATCTTCAAAGGCGCCCTTCCGGTGGGCGGACTGCTGTCTGAAGGTCCTGCTGGTGAGGATGAGACGGAGCATGTGCCTTAGATCCCAACCGCTTTCCTGCAGTTCGACCGCGAGCCAGTCGAGCAGTTCCGGGTGGGTGGGTTGCTTGCCCTGGAGGCCGAAGTCCTCAGGCGAGCGCACGATAGCCTCACCGAAGATCCGTTGCCAGATACGGTTGACGAGGACGCGGGCGACGAGCGGATTTTCACGGGAGATGAGCCACTGGGCGAGTCCGAGGCGATTGCGCGGGGCATTCTCGGGAAGCGCTCCCATGGCCGAAGGGATATCAGGTTGCACCGGTTCGCCGACAGGGCGGTCGTACTCGCCGCGCAGGAGCATCTTGGTAGGACGAGGCTTGCCCAGTTCGCGAGCCACGAGGGTAGGAGTGAAGCGCTTCTCTGATTCGTTGAAGCGCTGGGCCAGGGTTGAGGCTTTCTGATGGAGCGGGGAATCCTTGAAGGGGCCCTTGGGGTCTGCAATCCGGTTCAGCTTGTCTCGGTCCGAAGATTTTTCCCATTGTTGTTTCTCGGCACCCGCAAGCAGGGCGGCATGCTTGCGGGTTGCGTCTTGCAGGAGGGCCTTGTGATCGGCAGCTAAAGTTTCCAATTCATCCCAGGCATTCTGATCAGCAGGAACCTTCATGACGGGCCCGTATTCGTATTTGTTGCCATCCATGGGGGACTCCGAAGTGGAGTTGAAGAAGGCGAGGAGCTGGTAATACTCGGTTTGTGTGATGGGGTCGTACTTGTGGGTGTGGCAGCGTGCACAGGTCATTGTCATTCCGAGCAGGACTGTTCCAAGGGTCTCGGTGCGATCGAAATTGTTCTTGCACTGAAACTCGGCCGGAATGGCGCCGCCCTCAGCAGTGGAGGGGTTCATGCGGACGAAGCCCGTGGCCACGTTTTGTTCGATAGTGGGATTTGGAAGGAGATCACCAGCCAGTTGCCAGAGGATGAAGTCGTCGAGTGGGAGGTTCTTGTTGAAGGCGCGGACAACCCAGTCTCGATAGGGATAGATCCCGCGCTTGTTGTCGAGATGGAGTCCATGGGTGTCGCCGTAGCGCACGGCGTCGAGCCAATAGCGGGCCTGATGCTCTCCGTAACGCGGACTTTGCGTGATCTTGTCGAGGAAGCGGGGATAGGCGTCGGCTTTGTCGTCGGCAAGGAAAGTGGCGAGTTCAGCCGGTTCCGGGGGGAGGCCAGTCAGGGTGAGAGCGGCTCGCCGGGCGAGGGTGGCGCGATCAGCCTCCGGGGCGAAACCCACCTTGCCACCGGATTTTTCCTTGAGCCTGGCTTCCACGAAACGATCGATGGGAGCCTGTGAAGTGACGCCCTTGGGCGGATCGGTGCGTCGGGGTAGGACGAAGGACCAGTGTCTGGCGTAGGTTCCTCCTTCCTTCACCCACTGGATCAGGATCTTCCGTTCGGCATCGGACAGCTGCTTCTCGGCATCCTCGGGCGGCATGGGATCTTCCTTGTCGTGCAGTCGCACGAGCATCTCGCTCTCGGCAGGATCCTTGGGATCGATAGCGTGATAGCCGTCGCGGTCGGCGGTGGCATGCTCGTGGGAATCGAGACGGAGCTGGTTCTTCTTCTTGGTGTCCGGTCCGTGGCAGACGAAGCACTTGTTGGAAAGAATGGGGAGCACCTCGCGGGCGAAGTCGATCTCCTGGCCCAGGGTGGCGGAGGGGACTGTGAAGATGAGGGCGGCGAGCAAGAAGGCACCCTGACGGGAGCCCATGTGCAAAAGCAGGATTGGAAATCTCATGACAGGGAGCGGATCCGGTCGGTCTTCCGCGTAGTTGGTGTTAAATGATCATGATCTCATCTCAACCCGAATTTGCCTACTCACTCGTTCACGTGGGTCAAGGGTGGAGAGGAGGGGCCTGCCAGATTTGTTTTTCTTCAAGCGATTGCAAGAAATCCTTGCGGGATGTGAGTGGATGGGTGACAGGTATTCCGGCCTGATCCGGCCGGATAAACTGTTCAAAAGAACTCTGTCCGAGACTACCCTCTTTCCACCTTTACATGAGGGTTTGGGCGGGAAAGATGAATGTCGAGGCCACTGGGCGGCCGAAATCCATTATTCCCCCTTTTTATAGGATCCCAGAAAGATGAAACGTTCCCTCGCGATCACCCTATCGTTCCTTTGTGTCCCTTTGTTCACTCAATCCCTCCGTGCTGAGCAGGTTGTCATCAGGGAGATCATGTATCATCCGCAGATGGTTCCAGAGGGTGAAACTCCGCTTCCGGAATTCATCGAGATCGAGAATCTTACCTCTACCGTCTTTGATATTGCGGAATGGGAGGTGACCGGCGGTGTCAGTTACACCTTCCCTGAATTCGATCCCGCCGCCGCCACGGATTCCTTCCTTATTGGTCGACGGAAGATCGTGGTGTGTGAGGGCGATCCTGCTGCCTTCCGTGCCGCCTACGGCGTATCGGAAGCGATCCAGGTGTTCGGTCCATGGACGGGTTCCTTGGACAACGCGGGTGAGCGGGTCACGTTACGGGATAAGAACGGAGTCATCGTGGCGTCGGTGCGTTACGATGACGGGCACCCCTGGCCTGTTGCTCCCGACGGTGCGGGGCACAGTCTGGTCCTGACAGATAGCGAGCGCGCTACTGATGACTACCGGAGCTGGGGTTCCAGTTCAAGAGTGGGCGGATTTCCCGGCAATTCCGACAGTGCGGTGGTTTCCGCACTCTTCATCAATGAGGTGCATTTCGACGAGAATGGGGATGTCGACTGGATTGAAATCCACAACAGCTCCCAGGCGCCCCAGAGTGTGGACGGGTTCTTCCTGAGCGGGGCCAGAGGTTTTGGCGACAAGGTGAATATCTCGGGATCAGTGCCGGGGAATGGCTTTCTCAGCTTCGATGTGGGGTTTTCCAACAACAGCGTGGCCTTCCTCGTCGACTCCAACAATGTCGTGCGTAGTGCGGTGGATTATGACCGGGATACGGGGCGTGATCACGCCGCGGCTTACCCTGATGGATCGACCGACTTTTTCTCCTCTGCCCAGGGAAGCCGGGACGCTCCGAACAATCCGGATCGTGAGACCGGGGTGGTCATCAACGAACTCATGGTAGAGCCGCCTTCCGGGCATCGTGATGGTGAGTTCATCGAGCTATACAACAAGGGAGGTTCCGGCGTGGACATGAGTGGCTGGCAGATCTCGGAGGGAGTGAGTTTTCGCTTCCCGGATGGGGCTGTGATCGACCCCGGCGAGCATGTCATCATTGCCTCCAATCAGCGCATTACGGGGGCCGCCTTTCCGCAGGCCCGCATCATCGGTCAGTACAGCGGCAACCTGAGCAATAACAACGAACTCCTCCGCATCGAGGATGCCTGGGGCAACCTGGTGGACGAGGTTCACTACCATACCGGCGGGGACTGGCCCGAGAAAGCGGGCGGCCTCGGCAGTTCCCTCGAACTGCGGCATCCGGAGATGGACAACTCCGTCCCCACTGCCTGGAGGGATTCCGACGAGTCAGAGAAGGGAGAGTGGTCGAGCTTTTCCATCACGGACCGCTATGACCGGTTGCGTACGATGGGCCAGGAGAGCAGCTATAAGGAGTTGCATATGCATGGCGTGGGCGATTGCCAGATCGCAATGCGGAACATGAACTTTTCCGTGAGGGGGGTGGGACCCAATCTGCTGCCGAGCAACGGGGAGCGGGTCAGCAACAACGGCCAGGGATCAACCGGATGGCTCTGCCAGGGAACCCAACACCTCAGCCACATGGAGGGACGCGAGTTTCATCTTGTCTCGACCGGTCACGGGGACATCAAGGCCAACCGGGTGGAGATCGACGTGACCGGGATGAACAGGTCGGATTCCCTGACATTTGCGTGCGAGGCCCGGTGGGTCTACGGAAAGCCCACCGTGATCGTGCACACCTGGGACCGTTCCTTCGGTGGGGTGCTGCGGCTGCCCGTGCCCAGGGATTTGGGGACCGCGGGAACACCCAATTCGGCGCTGATTTCTGCGGCGGTGCCTACCCTGAGCGGACTCATTCACAGTCCGGCCGTTCCGCGTGGCAATCCGGTGGAGGTCACAGTGAAAGTGGATTCTGCCACCGTGCCCACCGTCAATCTGCGCCATCGCCTCGACAGCACGAACCAGAATTCGCCCTGGAGCACGACCCTCATGGTGGATGATGGGACCAACGGGGACAACGTGGCGAGAGACGGAATCTATACGGCCACCCTGGACCAGTATACCTCGGATGGCACGATTGCGCAGTTCTACGTGGAGAGCGACAACGGGAACGGAGATGCCACCGTGATGCCGAGTCTGGCACCGGCGCGACCAGCCATGTTCATCGTTGATACCACCGCAGTCCCACGGGATCTGCGGAGCCAGCGCTTCGTCCTGTCTGCCCGTAGCGTGCAGGCCCTGGGGAATACGGGACAGGGTTCCTCCTACAACTATGCCTTTCCCCGCCTCTCCAACCAGTTCTTCAACTGCACCTTCATCGCCAACGAGCGGCACATCATCTACAATGCCGAGTTTCGCAAGGCCGGGAGTCCGTGGCAACGCTCCGACGGTTTCAGCACCTCGCAGGGCAAGAGCCTCAAGTGGAAGAGTCCCCGGGACAGGCGTTACCGGGGCTGGTCCCGCCGTGCGATCGATGACGACCCGGTGCAGGGCAGGTCCCACAACAACCGTCTGACGCGCTACTGGCTGTATCTTCTCGGGCATCCCTCGAACGAAAACGAGTTCATTCGAATTGTGATCAACAACGGACCGGCAATGATCCGGGAAGATGTGGAGACCAACGCCAACGATTTCCTGAAACGCAACTGGGAGCAGGGAGAGAAGGGGGAGCTTTACCGCATCGATGACGAGTGGTGGTTCGACGACGGTTGGGGCCGCTCTCAGGAGAATGCCGACTGGGGAGTGGACGGTCGCAGTGTTGAACCCAACATGTACCACGCCGAGTGGATGAAACGTTCCCGGGAGGATGAATACGATTACGGGTCCTTCCTCAACTGGGTCTTTGCGGTGGGACAGAACCGCTTCACCCGCGAGGAAGTGGAGCGTATGGCGGACATTGATCTGATGGCGGTCAATGCAGTGGTGCGGGGCTGGATCGACGACTGGGATACCCTTACCCGCAACCGGGGCAAGAACGGTTATTTCCTGCGCAGGCACAGCGATGGCAAGTGGATCCTGCTGCAGTGGGACTCCGATCTCACCTTTGGGAATACCTCGGCCCCCTTCATCGGGGGCCTTCCGGGCGTGCGCAACTTCTTCTATAAGCCCTATGTCGAGCAACGGGTGAACTACTACATCGGTGAGATGGTGGAAAAGTACACCAAGGATTCCGAGCGCCTGGAGACCTGGTTCGACCTGGAAACGCGCTCCAACAGGAGAGTCTCCATCAACCCGAGCAGGTACCACAACTTCAACAACGGGCGGGTGAGCTATGCCATGAACAGCGAGATTGGAAGCGCGGTCTCCAACGCGCGCTTTGAAGTGAGTGGCCCCTCCAACACTTCGGAGAATGTCATAAACCTGGACGGGACAAGCAATCACCGGGCTTTCGATATCCGCGTGGTCGGGCACCCGGAGGCGGTGATCCAGTTCACCGACCAGGCTGAGTGGACGGTTTCGGGCATCTACCTGAGGGAAGGGCGCAATGCCCTTGAGTTCGAGGCGCTCGATTCGGAAGGCCTGATAGTGGACAGTGACACTTTCAGCATCAACAAGAGTGGTAATGCACCTCCAGTCGTGGATCTCAACAGCACGCCGTCTTCCTTCAACATCGGCATGCACGAGACCCTGGTGGTGGACGCGAGCGCGAGTTTTGATCCGGAGGGCACGGGCCTCACCTTCTCCTGGGAAGTAGATCAAGGGGCGGTCCTGGACAATCCATCTCCTGATCGTGTTAACGTTCAGTTCCCTCAACCGGGGCTCTATCTCCTCACCGCAACGGTGGAAGATGACGACCAGCGTGAAACGGTGGCCACCCGGCAGATTGCAGTGTACGCGGAATCCGGCTGGCATCCCTTCACCGATGAGACGCTCTCGGAGGGGTGGACCGAAGAGAACGTGGAAGTGCGTCATGATTACAGCGGGAGCGCCTGGTACTCTCTGGGTGATCGACCGGGTCAGTTGGTTCTCAAACTGAACGACGACGTGGCCAAGTCGATGCGCAGTCAGACACCGGCCTATCCGGTCCTCTGGCGTGATGTTTCCGGCACCGGCGACATCCTGCTGCAGACCGACGTGAAGCTTTCCAACATTCAGCAGGGAGGATTCATCGCGGGCCTGATCCTCAAGGCGCAGGAAGATGGACAGCAGGTGATTTATGCGGTGGGCATGGAAAACGGAGACTTCCTCCGGGTGAGGAAAATCGTGGGAACGACCGAGACGCGCCTGGCCACCATCTCCTGGGTCAAGGACAGCGCGGTGGTCCGCATCCGGCGGGTGGGGGATGACCTCCATTTCGACTATCGGACCAGCCCGGGTGTCTGGGAGTCCCTTCACGTGGCGGGGATGGCGGCCGAATCCACCCTCACGCAGACGGGAATCTTTGCCTCCACGCCCGCGCCCATCATGGCCCGTTTTGAGTTTGATTACTTCATGGTGGCAGATGCCTCGGCGATCGGCCCGGCCGTGGACTCACTGCGGATCACGGAGATTATGTATAATCCTCTCGATCTCGGAAACGGGTTCGATCTGGAGTTCATCGAACTGATGAATATCGGGAACGCCACCATCAATCTCTCTCAGGTACAGTTCCAGGACGGCGATCCCTTTGCCGAACTGGTTTTCGGCGATATCGACCTGGCACCTGGTGAGGTGGCTGTGGTGGTGGCCGACGAACTCGACTTCGAGGCCATCTACGGGGGAAGCATCCGGGTTCTGGCGGCATGGGCGGATGGCAGTGTGAGCAATGGTGGCGAGTCGATCGTGCTCATTGATCCGCAGGGAGACATCATCCACGATTTCCAGTATTCTGATCAACCGTCCTGGCCAATTGAAGCGGATGGACTGGGGGCTTCCCTGGAAGTGATCGACACGGAAGGAAACTATAATGATCCTGCCAACTGGCGTGCCAGTGTGGAGGTGGGCGGAACACCTGGTGAAGTGTCCCTCGGTGACCCGGATAATGATGGACTGGACGATAGCGAAGAGGCGGCGATCGGAACGGATCCTCTCAATCCTGACACCGATGGCGATGGCGCGCTCGATGGCGCAGAGGTGGCGGCCGGGACCGATCCCCTGGACCGTCTCTCGGTCTTTCGCCTTATCGAAGTGGTGCGCGTGGGAGGTGCCACCCAGGCGACATGGAACAGCGTTCCGGGGCGGAGCTACACCCTGCAGGTGAGCCCGGACCTGGCGGAGGGAAGTTGGACGGATGTTTCTACCGTGGAGGCCACGGAGGGCACCACCATGATTCCTCATGACGGGGCAGGGGCCACCGAACTCTTCTATCGCGTGATTGTTGAGTAGTGCAGGGGAGGCAGGGTCGTGATGGAAGCGCTGATTTAACCAGGGTCATGCCGCCGCCTTGGGGGGCTGACCGGGTGCCTCTTCTGGGGTAAAGATGGCTGCATTAGCAGGAATTGGCGTGATCATTCAACTTTGCCCGAATGCAGAGTGACGATATTCTAAAGGCCCGTGGTGTCAGAACGTCACCCCTCTCAGAAAAATCTCACATGAAAATCCACCCGTTGATCCCCACTGTCCTGATGGCAGTCGGTTCGTTCTCACAGATCAAGGCAGAGCAGGTTGTCCTCAGCGAGGTGATGTATCATCCCCCGGCAGGCCTCTACGAATTTCTGGAAGTCGAGAACCTCACCGCGACGGTTTTTGATATCGCGCAGTGGCGTATGCGCGGGGCGGTCGCATACGACTTCCCGGGATACAACGATGGCGACCACGAGAGCAATTTTCTCAAACCCTGGGAACGCATCGTGATCTGTGGGGTTGATCCAGCCGCCTTCCGGGCCGCCTACAGTCTGCCCGGATCGGTAAGGGTCTTCGGTCCCTGGACCGGTTCCATGGCCAACGAAGGCGAGCGAATCAACCTGCGCGACAAGAACGGTGCGATGGTATGTACTCTTCGCTACGATGACCGGGCACCGTGGTCCATTGAAGCGGATGGGGGCGGGCACAGCCTGGTTCTGAAGAACGACAATTATGCCATCGATGACTATCGTCTCTGGGGCCCTAGCAGCGCGCCTGGGGGAACTCCCGGAACGGGGGAGCCGACTGCCGCAGAGGAGCCCTACTCCAATCCGGAAGTCGATCTTTCGGTAGGGGCTCCCTACATCAATTTCGACCACAGCTGGAAGTATCTCGATGACGGATCCAACCAGGGTACATCCTGGAAAGAGGTGGGTTTCAATGATGCAGGGTGGGACAGCGGTCCGGGACTCTACGGCTATGAAACTTCAGTGGTGCCCTCTCCTGGAATTACAACCCCGTTCGAAAACCCCAACTCTCCGGGAAACGACATCCTCACCTACTACTTCCGGACCACCTTTGAATTCAACGGCACGGTGGTGGGCACGGGCATCTCGATCGACACCATTCTCGATGATGGGGCGGGCTTCTGGCTCAATGGTCAATGGCTGGGCGGTATTGGAGTGAGCGAGGGCGCAAGTCATACCACCACCGCCAGTCGCACGATTAGTGATGCCAGCGAAGAGGAAGCCGTTGTTACCAGCAGTGCTCCGTCGCTGGTGGTGGGGACCAATGTTCTTGCGGTTGAGGTGCATCAGACGGGAACAAGCAGTTCGGACGTGGTCTTCGGCGCGCGGGTGAATATTTCCACTCCGAATGCACCGAGTATCGTGATCAACGAGGTGCTTCCGCAGAACGGAACGGGATTCGTGGAGTTCTACAATCCCACCGGGACGGACATGGATATCGGGGGCTGGTATCTCAGCGACTCGGTGAGCAACCTGACCAAGTACCAGATCCCAGGTGCGCTCAACGTGCCGGCGGGCGGTCTCGTCTCCCTCGGTTACTCGGAGGCCGGCCTCACGGTGGGCAGTCCCACCGTGGTCTATCTGACCCAGAGTGACGGGTCCACCATCGTGAACGGGGTCGATACCGCCATGCCCATCGACGGACGTTCCCTGGGACGCAAGCCATCAGGATCAGGCAGCTGGTTTCTTTTCACCTCGCCCACGCGGGATGCGGCCAACTCAAGTGCCTCGGAACTCGGGACCGTGCTTGCCATCAATGAAGTGCACTACGATGCAGGAGGGGATATCGACTGGATCGAACTCCATAATGGCAGCAGCGTCACCCAGAACATGTCGGGACTCTTTCTTTCGAGTCGCCGTGATTTCACTGACAAGGTTCCCCTCACTGGATCGATTTCGCCCCAGGGGGTCAGGAGTTGGCCGGTTTCCTTCTCCACGGGAGGTGGCGACGAAGTGCTCTGGTTCATCGACGCAGGAAACCGTGTGATCGATGCCGCCGTTGTGGAGCAGGCGTCCGGGAGGGATTACTCGGCGGCCTACCCGGATGGATCGGGGGAGTTTTACTCTTCGGTGGTGGGAAGTAAGGATGCTCTCAACAATCCCACCAGGGAAACGGGTATCGTGATGACCGAGTTGATGGTGGAGCCTCCTTCGAGCCAGCGGGATGGGGAGTATGTTGAACTGTATAACAACTCTGGCTCCGCAATCGATCTGGGGGGATGGAGAATCGACGAGGGAGTAACATACGCCTTTCCTGGCGGCACGAGCCTTGCTCCGGGGGAATACCTGGTGGTTGCCTCCAACCCTGAGTATACCCGGCAGGCCCATCCAGGTGTACGCGTCCTCGGTCCCTTCACCGATAATCTCAGCAACAGTGGAGAGTGCGTCCGACTCATTGACTCGTGGGGCAACCTTGCGGACAAAGTGCACTATGCTACCGGTGGTGAATGGCCCTTCCTGGCGGGTGGACTGGGAAGCAGTCTCGAGTTGCGGAATCCCGACATGGACAACTCAAAGGCGAGTGCGTGGGCCGACTCGGATGAGACCGGAAAATCAACCTTCCAGACCTACACCATTTCCGACCGCTACCTGCAGAACAACTCACGGGGGGGCAGTTCAAACTACAAGGAACTCCACGTGCATGCGGTGGGAGATGCCCACATCGCTCTGCGCAATATGAGCCTGAGAGAAAACGGAGCCGGATCCAATTTTCTTCCGAATGACGGAGAAAGAGTGGTTACCAACGGAAATGCTTCCAACGGCTGGCTGTGCCAGGGCACTCATTACCAGAGTTACATGTCCGGGAACGAATTCCGCATCGTCTCGACCGGTCACGGAGATGTGAAGGCGAATCGCTGCGAGATTGATGTGACCTCCATCTCAGACAATGACGACCTGGTGTGGGAGTGCCAGGCCCGCTGGGTGTATGGCAAACCCACCCTGATTGTGCATACCTGGGATCGTAGCTTCGGGGATATCATCCGGTTACCCATTCCGCGGAACCTGGGGACGCCAGGAGCATCCAACTCCCGGACGGAAGCCAGTCCCCTGCCCACTCTCTCGGAGATCATGCACAGTCCGGCGGTGCCCACCTCCTCGGATTCAGTTACCATTACGGTGCGGGTGGAATCTGTGCGTCCCCTGACTTCCGTTAACCTGCGGCATCGGTTGGACAACGCCACCTGGAGCAATTCATGGGGAACCCAGGTCATGAATGACAGAGGTGTCAATGGCGACCTGGTGGCAAGTGACGGAATCTACAGCACGACTCTTCCGTCCCGCAGCGATAATACCATCACCCAGTTTTACGTGGAGGCCGCCTCTGCGGCAGGCACGAATCATGTGCCCCGACTGGCGCCTGGTGCTCCAGCTCTCTACGTGGTTGATAACAGCAACATTGCAAGTGACCTGCGCACGCAGAGATTCGTGATCTCGACCCGTGATATCGATTATCTCGGCGGGGGAGCATCGGGAGAGTCAAAGAACAACTATGCCTTCCCACGTCTTTCGAACCAGTATTTCAATGCGACTTTCATCAGCAATGAGAGTGAGGTCATCTACAACTCGGAGATCCGCAAGAGCGGGAGTCCGTGGACGCGATCGGAGGGGGAGAGCCTGTCGCGTGCGAAGTGGAAATCACCGAGGGATCGCCGTTTCCGGGGTTACGCCCGGCGCTCGATTGACAATGATGCGGGAGGCAGCAAGGGTTATCACAACCGGATCATCCGTTACTGGCTCTACCTCCTCGGGCATGCCTATAACGAGAACGAATTTGTTCGCGTGATTGTCAACGGAAGCAGCGCGTCCCTGCGTGAAGATGTGGAACCGAACGCCAACGATTTTCTCAAGCGCAACTGGGATCAGGGTGAAAAAGGGGAACTCTACCGCATCGACGACGAGTGGTGGTTTGAGGACAGTTGGAGTCGGGGACAGAGGAATGCGGATTGGAGTTACAAGGGAACCCGTGAACCGGAGCGTTACCATGCGGAGTGGATTAAACGTTCCCGGGAGGACGAGTATGATTATTCTTCATTCATCAACTGGGTGGAATTGGTCGGCCAGGACACGTTCTCCCGGCCGGAGATTGAACGAATGGCGGACATTGATCTGATGGCTGCCAATGCGGCGGTCCGTGGGTGGTGCGATGATTGGGATACTCTTACCCGCAACCGTGGGAAGAACGGGTATTTCCTGCGGCGTTACTCCGATGGCAAGTGGCAGTTGGCCCAGTGGGATTCTGATCTCACCTTCGGCAGTAGCTCGGCAGAGTTCATCGGGAACCTGACGGGTGTGCGGAACTTCTTTCTTAAGCCATATGTCCGGCAGCGTCTCAATTATTATATTGGTGAGATGATCGACAACTACACCGCCGGATCGGGACGGTTGAGCACCTGGTTCACTCTGGAGGAGGCGGCTTCCGGTTCCTACTCGGCAAATGCCTCCACCTACAACAACTTCAACAACAGACGGGCCAACAACGCCCGGAGCAGTGCGATCGGATCGACTGCGCTGAACATGGCCTTCAACGTGACTTCGGGCGGAGGTGGGACAATCAGAACGAGCGGACAGACTCTCTCCCTCAGAGGCACCAGCCCCTACAATGTTTTCACAGTGGGGATTCTTGGTCATCCGGAGGCGGAGTGCGTTTTCAATTCGGAAACGAGCTGGACGATCAACGCGATCCAGCTCAGGCAGGGTCTCACGACTCTCACCATCCAGGGACTCGACCGCGACGGAAACGTGGTGCACACCGATACCGTCAACGTAAACAAGTCCGGGAATGCCCGCCCTGTGGTGGATGTGGATTCCAGGCCGGACTCCTTCAACGTGTCCGTGGTCGATGACCTCGATCTGGATGCCACCGGCAGTTACGATCCGGAAGGAACGAATCTGAGCTTTTCGTGGAGCGTGAATCCGGAAGCTGGGGCGACCCTGACAAATCCCACCGTCGATACCTGTGAAGTGATCTTCGGGAATCCGGGACTCTACGATATCACGGTAACCGCCTCCGACGCCAATGGAGAAGGGTCCTCGGAAGTGCGGGAGGTCTCTGTTTATGCCGATTCCGGCTGGAGCCCCTTCACCGACCGCCTGCTGGAGAGTTGGTGGACTCTCGAGAATATGGAGGTGCGTCATGACTACAGCGGAGGCTCGTGGTATTCCCTCAATGACCGGCCGGGTAATTTGATAGTGAAGCTGGGGGACAGCGCGCCCAGGCCCCTCACCGGATCCAATCCCTCCCACCCGGTCATGTGGCGTGAGGTTCCGGACAGTGGGGACTTCACGCTGCAGACCGACATGACGCTCGATTCGGTTCAGCGTGGGGACTTCATGGCCGGTCTTATCCTGGAGGTTCAGGAAGGTGCAACCTCATCACGTTATGTCTTCGGCATGGAGGATGGCAACGCCCTGCGGGTCAAGCGCTCCAGCGGAGGCTCCTATACGCAGCTCTATAACCGGAGTTACTCCGAGGGAACGGCGGTGATTCGCATCCGGCGTGAGGGCGGAAACCTACGTTTTGAGCGACGTCTGGAGCCTGGTGTCTGGACCACGATTTACTCGCGTTCCATGCCGGACTCCTCCACGATGGGCCGGGGGGGCCTTTTTGCAGCCAATGATACCGCGCGGGCGTCCCGCTTCAGGTTCGACTATGTGATGGTGGTCGATCCCTCGGCATCCGGTCCGGCGGTAAACCATCTCCGGGTTACGGAGCTCATGTATGAGCCCACCGGAGGGAACAATCTGGAGTTCGTCGAGTTGGTCAACACCGGCAACACTCCGTTGCATCTCGACGGGGTGAGTTTCGACGGGGGTGATCCCTTTGATGCCTTCACCTTCAGTGCGCTCACTCTCGATCCTGACGAACATGTCGTGCTGGTGGCCGATACTGCCACCTTCCAGGCGGAATACGGAGGTGCCGTCCGCGTCATGGGCGAGTGGACGGGGGGATCTCTGTCCAACAGCGGAGAGAAGATTGTTCTGCGCGACGACGCAGGCAACATCATTCACGATTTCAACTATGACACGGTGGCACCCTGGCCGGTTGCGCCGGCCGGACAGGGGCCTTCCCTCGAAGTCATCGATACCGAGGGTGACTATAACGACCCGGCCAACTGGCGAGCCAGTGCAATCGTGGGTGGAACTCCGGGAGCGGGAGTTGTCCTCGACACTGACGGGGATGGCTTGAGTGACACCAATGAGGCCCTGGCAGGAACGAATCCCCTCAATCCCGATACCGACTCTGACGGGTCTCTGGACGGTGCGGAAGTGCAGGCAGGGACTGACCCCCTCGATTCTTCGTCCATCTTCAGGATCATCAGATTGAGCAGGAATCCGGTTACCGGATTCCTGACGGTCATCTGGAGCAGTGTTCCGGGCAAGAGTTACACCCTGGAAGCGAGTTCGGACATGGTGAACTGGGTTGACGCGTCGTCAGGCATTCTGGCGACGGGGTCGTCCACCTCCCAACTCGATCCCGGCGCAGCTGGTCAGGAGCGGCGGTTCTACCGTGCCCGCGTGGAGTAGCGGGATCATGGCAGGACGGGCGGGGGTCCCTCGCCCTTACCATCTGGCACGTACTGGCGAGCCTACTTCAATACCATTCTGTTCGGCGAAGTCATCGCCATTGATGGCGAGTTCGAGGAGGTCACTTGATCCCAGGATGGCAAGAGGCTTGCCGAGGTTTACGTCCGTATAGGAATGATGGAGCGGAGCGGGGCGTCCGCCGCACATTGTGGTGATGCCTCCGCTATCCAGCAGATCCCGGGGGAAGACGGAGGTGGGCAGATTGGAAATGGCATTGCCGAAGCGATCGATGTGGACAATTTCGCCCCGCACCTCGTTGTCCCCTTCCACCACTTCCGGCCAGGGGAGACGCACGAAATCCTCAATCGTATCTCCTGCCTCATCGAAGCTGGCACCGGTTGCAAGGCGGGCGGCAGCAGGGGCGAAGATGTCGCGCCCGTGGAAAGTGTGACTTACGGGTTCAAGGAACCAGTCCTCATTATTGAGGACCCGGACTTCCTCGATCTGCTGTTCCCTTACGGCCCAGGAGAGCACCCCGTTATCGGGGCCGATGAAAATGGCGTGCCGGGTGCGCAGGGTGATGGCCCGGCGGGCACTCCCCACTCCCGGGTCGACCACTGCGACGTGGATCGTGCCGGCAGGGAAGTAGGGCGAGGAGGCAGCCAGGGTGAAGGCTCCGTCAACCAGATCACCAGGGGGGACCTGGTGCGTGATATCAATAATGCGGGTGGCCGGGGCAATCCCTGAGATCACACCCTTCATGGAGCCTGTAAACCAGTCGCTGGTTCCGAAGTCGGTAGTCAGGGTGATCAGCACCCGGTCATCCAAGCAGAGGAACGGCAAGAGGCAAGCCGCGGGGAAGATGCCTTGATCCGATTGATGCCCGTGCCCGGGCGGATCAGGGCCCGGCAGCATTAGGGGGAGCCTTGGGCCCGCCCAGCAGTTCTACCATGGCCCGGCCCATCCCCTCCCCGATCAACCAGTAACTCTCGGCATTGCAACACCAGTGGTAACGGATGGGGCGGGGAGAGACGGGGCCATCGCGGAAGAAGCTCCGCGTTTCCACATAGCGGGTGTCACCCTTGAATTCGTCGTGTTTGGCGATGGATTCCTGTGCCTTCATGATCATGAGACGGCGGTCAATCTTCTGTTCCCATCCGCCAAATCCACTTCCCGCGATAACGAAGGGCAGGCTGGGAGAGTTGAGGGCCTTGCGCACATCGCGGATGAAATGAGCCAGGTTCGTCTCGTATTCGAGGCAGTCAGGTTTGCTGCAGCCGTCATTCCATCCCTGGTGCCAGCCGAAGCCCGCGAGTTGGGGGCGGTGATCTGCCAGTTCCGGGAACTCCGTTGCCAGGTTGACCATGCGCTGTTTCACGCTTGCGATGAGGTGCTCGTACTGACTGCCGATGCCGTCTCCCCGTGGCTTGCCACCGGGGTGGGGTCCGGAGCTGGGGGGGCGCCAGGGTCCGGCCAGGCTGGTTCCACCCGGCCCGAACTTCAGGAGGAGGACGGGGTCGTCGAGGAAGTCGCCCACCATCCAGCCGAAGCCCAGTTCGGGACCGATGGCACCCTTGGCAGCCCAACCTCCCACCCCCAGTTTGCCCTTTCGGTCGAGCCAGGTGATCCACACATCCTTCCTGGTGATCCACTTGCCGTTCCTGTGCAGGTGCCGATAGCGGCTTGCGGTGGCAGGGTCCCGGGAGACGGTCTCAAGGGTTCCTTTCTGTTCCCCGGCGATGCGGCCGTGGCCTTCCATGTTCGATTGTCCGGCCAGGATGAAGACCCTGACGACCTTTTCTTTCGCAAAGGCGGACCCGGGAAGTGCCGGAACGGTGCAGATGAGAAACAGGGTGAAAAAACGATTCATGCCAGATCGGGATTCGGGGTGGGGCTGGATTCGAGCAGGAGAGGCGTCACTCGGCCACCTGAAATCGGTCAAAATGACGCTCGATGGAGTGCGGGTATTGATCCTGGAGGGTATCGCGGCAGTGGCGGGTTCTACGGATCTCCAGGGGATTGAGCGGGTGGTCGCCGAAGTCTGTCCATCCCATGAAGAACAGAGTCTCCGGAATTCCGTCGAGCCAGAGCTTGGTAGCCTTGAAGTTGGCTTTCTTTCCGTCGGCCACAAGGCACACGCCAATGCCGGACTTGCCGGGCCAGCGCGTGCTGAGGAGAGCTTCCCCGGGGTGATCACTCAGAACGGAGTAGCCGGCCAGCCCTTGGAAGTACTTGGGATCCAGACCCAGCGCATCGAGGACGCTGGGCATGACATCCATGTGGGAGACGAGAGCCTGTCGAGGCTGGTTCGGCACCCACCCGGGCCATCGGATCATGATAGGCACTTCGACCTGTTCCCGCCGCAGGCTGGAACAGTGGAACCAGGCCCCGTTTTCCTGGAATTCCTCCCCGTGATCTCCGGTCAAGATGATGATCGAGTTGTCGTAGCGGCCCTGCTTCTTGAGATAGGTGATGAACTCCTCCATCTGCCGGTCAATCCAGTTCACCGCATTTTCGTAGCGCTTGACCACTTCCCGGATCTGTCCCGGGGTGGGCTTGAGGGCACCAAAGTTGATGGTGGAGCAGTCCCGGTGAATAGGGGTGAAGTCCTTGTCGGGCCAGTAGTAGTTGTAGTGGGCCGAGTCGAGGGAGATGAAGTGCAGGTTGCCACCCTTGGGCGTGTTTTCCAGCTGGGTCTTGAGATCATCCAGAATCACCATTTCGCGTTCCGGAATTCCGAGGCCGCCCGGAATCAAAGGGGCATCGAGAAACTGCTCCGCAAACTTGTGCTCAGTCCCGAAATTAAGATCGCACATCTGCTTGTAGGCCAGATCGCATACCGCCCGGACGCTGCAGCGGTAGCCGAGCTTGTGGAGAAGGCGGATGGGGTAGGACCCCTTGAAGCCGCCCGGTTCCCCGGCCTCTCCCAGGGCGTCGCGCCAGCCGATACCAATTTTGCTGTGAAAGAGGGTATACCAGGAGACCGGGGTGCAGTTGGAGCCGGAAAAGGTGATGTCAAACTGCTGGCACTCCTCCTTCGCGAAGCGGGAGAGGAAGGGCATGATCGGGGGACGTACGGTATCAGCACGCCAGGTCTCCACCATCACGATATAGATATCAGGCTTCCTTTCGAGAGAGGGAAGGGGATCGGACAGGAGGTGTTCTTCCTCACTTTTGGTCTGGGTGAGGATGAAGCGAACAGAGAGTTTTTCGAGGCCGGGATCGGGCCGGAGAAGGCCCAGATGGATGGAAAAGATGGCATGCTCGGCCTGCCAGACTTCCTTGCGCACGCTCACCATGCTGAGGGACTGCTGGAGGATCGCACCCATCCACAGTCCGCCAAATATGAGAACAGCTCGCGAAGTGCGCAGGCGGAGATTGAATTTGCGGGAGAGTCTCAGCAGACCGAAGTAGGCTCCGCCGGCGAGGGCTATTACTCCGAGCACGGCCAGAGTGACCTGCAGGGGGGACTGCCTGATTCCCGCGGCCTCCAGTTCCACGCGCATATCGAACTTGCCGTCGAGAGTAAGATTGTTGACGAGATCCACCAGGGGTTGCTGCCAGTACAGGTTGGCGGCGGAGTCGGCCAGGATCACGAGAGGAATGAGAACGATTCCAGCAATGACCGGCCAGCGGGTGCACGGAGGGGAAAAGGCAAGAAGGGCGTGGGAGATCAGGATTGCCGCCATCGTGAAGCCGCCCAGTGAAAGGACGCGGCCCAGAATGAGGAGGAGGGATTCCCACACGGTCTTGTCCTTGATCTCGGCGAAGGAAGTCAGATCGCGGACGAGAAGCAGGACCAGAACCAGCACCCAGAAGGCACCGTTGAAGGGCCAGGCCTTGTGCCGGATACGGGAGAGGATGACGCGGCGGATCTGCTCCTTGCCCGGGTTTCGGAGAGAGTTGCAGACCTGTATGAAGAGAATGACCAACCAGGCGCCGAGGGTGGCCAGGGCTGCCCAATAGAGGCCATAGGGAACAACCGGGAACAGAGTGACGAGAAGGATGAAGTTGGCAGTTCCGAGAGTTCCCAGGGTGAGGCGATATGCTCGATATTCGTTGGAGCTGTTTTCGAAAAGACGACGGTAAAAATGGGTAAGGCCGACGAGCATCACCACGCCGAGGGTGATGGCGGCCGCTCCCATCAGGATATTGTAGCCAAGATTTCCGGGTCCGAATTTGAGAATGCGCTGGAAGGGAACCTGGAGGACAAGGGCTCCAGCGAGCCAGGCCATGGTGAGTGCACGATTCCAAGCAGGAGAGGTGGAGGTAAGCTGGCTCGATTCCTGGTTCACGGGTTGGCGAATTTCGCGAAAGAGCGGTTGGGGACTGCATTGTTCCAGCCTTTCGGGCGGATGCAAGCGGATCCACGGGACATCCCTCTTGCCAAGGGGCGGTCTTGGTGCTTTGTAACCCACCCTCATGCCGACCTACGACTACGTTTGCGAGAAGTGCGGACACGAGTTCGAGTACTTCCAAAGCATGAATGACGAGAAGCTGAAAGACTGTCCAAAGGAGGATTGTGATGGAGCGGTGAAACGGTTGCTGGGCACCGGGGCTGGCATCATCTTCAAGGGAGGGGGGTTTTACGAGACGGACTACCGCAGCGAGTCCTACAAGAGCGGAGCCAAGAAGGAATCGGAGGCCGCGAAGCCCAAGGAGTCCAAATCAGGTGAGTCCTCCACATCCGGCTCGAAGGCAGATGCCGGTGGAGGTGGAGGAGGCGCGGCCAAGGACGAGTGACATTGTGACCCTGTCAGCCCAACTCTGATTTCTCGACAGTGTCCGCGGGATACGGAATACTTCCTCCTGAGCGATGGCTGAAGACGAGAAAGACAAGGATTCCGGTAAGGATTCGGGCAAGGATTCGAGCAAGGATTCGAGCAAGGATTCGAGCAAGGATTCGAGCAAGGATTCGAGCAAGGAGAAGCGTAAGGCGCCCCCACCCACCAAGAAAGGCACCTTCTTCAAGAATCTCTTTTTCGTGGCACTGCTGGGCCTGGTGGTGATTGGGGGTCTGGCCTATCTCTCCTTTGATCCCCAGGATCTCTCCGATATCGAGGGGTATCAGGAGGATCGGAATGATTCCCCTCTCCCTCTGCTGGGAGGACGCAATCTTGGCACTGTTCTTGAGAATGCGGCTAAGAACAAGCATGGGGTGCGGATCACGGAAGAAGAGATCAACAACTACATCCGTCGCACTCTCAAGTTCGAGCAGGAGGGCTGGTTCAAGAGTTTTGTCACTGCGCGTGGGGCGTGGATAAAACTGGAGGAGGGCGTCATCGAGGTGATCATTGAGCGGGAGGTATGGGGAAAACGGCACACGATCTCGATGCTCCTGCGTCCGGAACAGAGTAAGCAGGACGACGGTCGCATTAACACCTCGGTGAGTCGCAGGAGAGGAAAGTGGGGCCGCACGCGTGTCCTCAATGGATTCATGCTTCTGACGAATTCCTCCTTTACCGCCCTCCGGGAAGCCTACGCTGAGGAGACCGGGCAGGTGTGGGACATGTTCCGCGGCAGGTTTCAGATCAAGGTTTCGGACGGTGTAATGGAGCTGTCCCCACCGGAAGAGCCCCCCCTCCGGAAGACTGATGGTAGTCTGTCAGTCCGGTTCGCCGAATAAGGCGGGCGAATCATTCCGTGAAGGGTGCCGCCCCTGGGGAGGGAACGACTTGATCGCCTGGCTCCTTGCAATGGAGAGGGTTCTGGGGCATGAGGGTGCTTCCTTTTCCTTGTGAAGTATTTCCGTCCAGGTCTGGCCAGTGCCCCGTGGATATTCGGTATCTCGGTCATTGCCCTGGGTCAGGGAGAGGTGCGCCCCGACCCGCTGCCGGAGCGCCCGGGGGAAGTCATCCCGGAGGCCGCCCCACAGCCTGCTCCTTCCATCGCAGTGGAACTGGTGGGTGAGGAGGAGGCCAAGGCTCCCTCTCAGCGGACCGAGAGTGAATCGCGGCAGTTCGTGTTACACGGGGCCGACTTCGTCACCCGGGGGGCCATCGCCTCGGTGGCCGAAAGCACCCGGGGGGCTCTTCTGGAGACGATCGGGAAGGACGAGGAGGGATGGGAACATGCCATTGCGATTCAGCTTCGTGAAGGTGAGTCCCCCATGAAGATGAACTTTTTTCATGTGCCTGGAGGCTACCGCCTGCAACTCGATGTGTTCCTGGCCCGGGGAAAGCCCGTTGGCTTGGAACCTGCCCTCCTGGAGCTCCTCCTGATCGAGTATGGATTGCGTGGGAGGGGAGATGAGGCGGTGGGATCGTTGGGTGTTCCGGCCTGGCTGGTGGAGGGTATGCTTGAGAGTTTTCGCTGGAAGCGTGGCGAGCGCGAGCACGCTCTCTATGCGGCCCTCTTCAGGAAGAATGAACTCTACCCCGTGAAGAAACTCCTTGAGATGAGACCGCTTGAGGAGATGGATTCGATTGCACGGGCGGCCTTCCGGGCTTCTTCCGGGGCACTGGTCATGTCCCTCCTTGAGCAGAATGGCGGACGGAAGTCGATGCGGACGATGCTTCGAGAACTGTCCACCTTTGAGGGGGATGAGATGGCGCTGCTGATGAAGCATTTTCCGGGCATGAACCTGGGCCCCGAGAGCTTTTCCAAGTGGTGGGCCCTCCAGTTGGCACAGATGGCCGAGAAGCCGTTTCCCCATGTCCTCACCATCGGGGAGACGGAGAAGGAGTTGCAGGCTCTTCTGGTGGTGCGTTTCAATGATCCCTCCGGGAATCTGATCGAAGTTGGGACCGATCAGTTCCGCGATCTCCTCGCGCTCCCTCTCAAGCAACGGCAGGCTTCCATTCGCCCGGTGGTGGAACGGGGCGGGCAGTTCCTGTATCGTGCCTTCCCGTCCCATCGGCCGGTGTTAGTGGAGTATCTCACTCTTCTGGGTGAGATTGCCTCAGATCGGGATGAGCAGATTGGGGAGCGTCTGCAGGAACTTGCCCGGGAACGCGAGCGGCTTCGTTCCCTTGGAAACCGGGCTCGCGACTACCTTGAGTGGTACCGTATCACCAACTCAAAGCAACTCACGGGCGACTTCGAGAGCTTTGTCGAATTGAAGGAGAAACTGCAAACCAAACCCCGCCGGCATCAAGGCCCGGTTTCGGAGTATCTCGACTCCATGCAGCGGCTTTTTGCCGAAAAGACCAGGGATTAGGTGGAGGCCGTTGTGCCGTGTGCCCCCCCGCCCGGCAGGCCGAATTCCTGATCGAGCCAGGCAATGAATTCGTGGTGTCGCTCCCGTGAATACTGGTGGCATCGAAGTCCCAGGGTGTGGCCGGTGGCGATATTTTCCGGGAGATCGTCGATGTAGAGCGTCTCCTCCGGGGTGAGGTTGGATTCGGTGATGGCGTGGTGGTAGATGGCCGGGTCGGGCTTGGTGAAACCCACTTCGTGGGAGAAGACCCGCCCTCCGAACTCCTCGAATATCTCGTAGTTCGTGAGAAGCCACTCAATGTGCATGCAGTTGGTGTTGGAGAAGAGAATGAGCTTCAGGCGGAGTGATCTGAGGAAGGACACGACTGACCACATCGAGCGCAGGGGACGAAAAATGGAATTCCAGGCGTCCCGGAATTCTTCGGCCGGACCGGTGAAAGCGAGGCATTCAGAGGCCATGGCGATGAACTCGTCGGGCGCGACCCGGCCGGTCTCCAGTTCATTGCACTTTTCCAGCAGGCTCCGCAGGCGCAGGTGGGGTGGGCCAGCTTCCGGGGAGACAAGCGGAGTCAATCCCCGGGCAAAATCAACCTCTACGAGGACATTTCCGATATCGAAGAGGGCGGCAGTGGGCGGCACAGGCATGGTGATGGGGGAGGATCAGTTGGGGGCCGGACTGGACCGGGCTTTTGCAGCGAGTTCCAGAACAAAGCCGGCGGCCACCCTGGAAGCCGCCGGACGAGCATGGAGGGAGAGGCGGTGTTTCTGCCTGTGCCAGTGAGAGGCCCGGTCGGAAAGGAGATCGCGCAGTGCGGCAGCCAGAGCTGGTCCGGTTTCAGCGAGGTCACCAGCTCCAATCCGGCGCAGTAGTTCGAGGTTGCCCTCTTCCTGCCCGGGCACGAGGTGCTGAATCAGCATGGGGCAGCACGCGGCGATGGATTCGTGAACGGTGGCGCCACCGGCCTTGCCCACTACCAGGTGATGCTCGCAGAGCAGTTCCGGAACCCTTCGGGACCATCCCTTGATCCGGACGCGATTGGGGTAAGCGTCCACGAGTTTCCGCGTGAGGTGGTAGAGTCGCCGGAAATTTCGTCCGAGCACAATGGTAAGCTCGACGGGCCAGGGTTGATGTTCCAGGATGGCATGGGCCGTAGGGATCAGGGAAGACTTGCTCGCAGTGGGAAAGTAAAGAACTCGAAAGGGTTTGGCGTGGTCGTCTGTCGGGACGGGCGACAGCTTGTCAAAGATGGGATCCACCGGAAATCCTGTCTCGATGATTTTTTGTTCCGGCAGCTTCTGTTCGATCAATGAGCTTTTTGTTTCCCGGTCGGTGACAAGCCAGAAATCAGTTGGGGATTTGCGCCAGGAGGCATTGATCTCGATGGAGTCGGTGACGATGGTGACCATGGGACAGGGGCGGCCACCACCTTTGATGTAGCGTTCAACAAAGTAGGGGTAGAGCGGATAGGTGGAGACGATCACATCCGGATTGAACCTCTTCACCTGTGCTGCAAACGCGGTTTCCACATTACGCATGAACGGGATTTTCTGACGGGAGAAGTCGTGGTGTTCCACGCTGTTGTAGATTCGCTTCCAGGTGCGGGGCAGGTAGGTGGTCACGAAGCGATAACCATTGCGCAGAACGTTGTTGAGCCAGGGGGCCGCCTCCTCGCAGGGATCGGTCACGAGGGACTCAGCCTGACCTTCCAGGGCCTTGGCGAGCCCCCGGGCGGCGGTATTGTGTCCGTCGCCAAAGCCCGCAGTTGCAATGAGAACTCGGGGCGGGCGGGAGAGGCTCATGAGAGCGGGTTGTAGGGTATGGCAGGGGATCCGACCAGTGATGTTGCATATATTTACGAGGTTCGCAGGCAGGGTCTAGGGTTGCCAGCGGAGGGTTTTTGGAGCACATTGGGTTCTTGCGATGGCGAACCAGCGTCGACCCAGTGGAGGAGAGCAGGAAAGCACGCCTGCTCCCGATCAGGAAGTAGTCCGATTGCCCGGGCCCGAGAGCGGTCCGGGGCAACAGCTTGATACGCCGCTATCCCTGATGGGGGAGGAGAAGGTTCGCATGCAAGTGGACCGGGAACTGAATCCCATGGAAGAGATGGAGGCCGATCCGGAGGCGGCGGCCGAAGAACTCGGGGTCGCCTGGGACTTTGATGAAAGAGAACCGGAGAAAACCACGCCGATGGGGTGGCTGATCCTGATCGGAGTGCTGCTTCTCGTAATGGGACTGGGGGGATTATTCATGTTGATAAGAGGAGAGAAGGAGGAGACCAGGAAGAACCAGACCGAGCAGGAAGAGAGGAGGAAGCAAACCGGGGAGGCACAAGAACTCCTGGAGAGGGTAGAGCAGGTGGTCAGGAGGTATCTGGCTACCACCTCGGTGGAGGAGAAATCCAGGTATGTAAGGCACCGGGCACGGGTTCTACCGCTCATGAGGGAGTATTACCGGCGTCGCGAACTGACAAGTGCCCGCTTTCAGTCGATCGGGGATATCAAGCCTGCCGAAGTGGAGAACTATCCGTTTTTCGGGATCGATGTGATGGTCGAAGGGAAATCAGATGCGCGGTTGCTACTCGTGGAGGATTGTGCGGACGGAGAATTGCGTTTCGATTGGGAATCAGAAGTGAACTATCAGCCGATGAAAATCTCGGATTACCTCGAGAAAAAGCCGACCGAGGCGATGGAGTTCCGGGTTTATGTGGGGCTGGATACGTTCTACGGATACGAATTTTCGGATCAGGAACGCTACCAGTCCCTGAAACTCACTTTCAGGGAGGAGGATGAGTTCCTTTTCGGATACATTGAGAAAGGGAGTGCGGACGGGCGAGGATTGGCGGCGTTGTTGGAGGCTAGGGGGGTATCCCTCCCGCTGCGCCTGCGCCTGCGGTTCCTTCCGGACACAAAATCCCGGCGCTCTGTGCTGGTGGAGAAGGTGCTGGCAACCTCCTGGGTTCAAATCGAAGAGACCGAATCCGCGGTCCAACCCTGAGTTTGCGATCAGTCTGGTTGCGGGGGTGACTCAGTGGTGGTAAGGAGTTGCCATGCTGGCAGGAGGGTACTCGTAGTGCCATCCTCCGGCGGACTCCTGACCCCGCCTTGAAATGAAAAAAATCATCCAGTCAGTGGGCATGGTATGCAGCGTTCTTGTGATCCTCTCCCAGGGAGCGATCGGCCAGAAGGTTCCCGTAGTTCTCGGGAAGTATCTGACCCCCGGGGTGGCTGCGCGTGGACAGGTGGTGGTGGTGGAACCTCCCAAGGAAATCAACGGGTATGTGAGGAAGGTCGAGAAGGCTGCGCAGGCAGACCCGGAGTGGTTCAAGACCTACTCCAAGAATGCCAGACCCGGCGTTCCGTTGCCCTTCCACGAGAAGCTCGGGCTCACCAAGGAGGATTACGATACCTATAACAGGTTGTGGGATGAGCGGAAGCTGGTTCCATTGAAGGACGGAAACGTGGTGGTGCGGCTGGAGCAGACGAAAAAGGGGGAGTGGATGGTCCGGGTGTCAGGAAGGGGCGCATCTATTTCCCTGTTGCGCTACCAGGAGGGGAAGGACGTGGTCAAATCACCCAATGGAGAGCTCGTCCGTCTTAAGGACATTGATGCGGATCCCCGCAGTATTCTGGGTAAGTGGACGGGACACGAGTGGAGGTTTCAGGAGGAGGACAGCCTGGGAAAGACCAAGGAGAATTTCGGGATCGGGACACTGGTGGCAACCCGGTGGGGGCTTCTGGTCTACCGGCTGCAGTCGACTTCCCCCTCGGGCAGAATCCTCTTTGACCGGAGCATGGTGATCAGGTTCCCCATGCCCGGCAAATAGCGCCTCACCCTTTTTGAAGGCACGCGAGAAAACATCTGCGGGCATTGTGATCATCCGTTGGCTTCTGGTGCCCTTGTCGGTGCTTTCGCTCGGTTTGCTCATTGTCTCCAATCTGATGCTGCAGACACGTGTGGTCCGAAATTGGTTCGAGCACAAACTGGAACGCCGATCGGATTTCGAATGGAACATAGGATCTCTTTCCTGGACACCGTGGACGGGAATTCAGATACGGGATGTTACCGCGGAGATCCGCAATCAGGAGATCGGCATGACGGTTCGGGCGCTCTGCCGGGCCGATGTTGACGTGCAGGTTTACTGGGATGCTCTCCCGAAGGGAGAACTTGAGCTGCGCGAGATTCGGATACGACGGGGAACGATTGCCATTCCCATGGAACTGCTGGCTCTCCTGCCCGGGGGGGAGACGCCGGGGAAGGAAACCACTGCTTCTCCGGAGCCGCTCCCGGAACCGGGAGGAGAGAAAAGTGAGACCGGTTCGAAGCCGGGAGGGAAGAAATCGGGGAGTCCCCCTGTCAGGGCCCCGGAGCGGGGTCGTCCCCCTGCGGGTCGTCGGTCCATGGTCATCCTGGATCGCTGTGAGATAGGCGTTTACTCCAGTAAAGGTAAGGGCAAAGGCGGGTTTGTTCTGCATAACCTCCGGGGAGAGGTGCCTCTGCAGGGAGAGGATGCTCCGGGCTGGATCGAATGCGATGGGCTCACTCTCGGAGGCCGGGTCCTGAGCGGTGCCTGGCGCAATCGGATCGAATGGCACCGTCCCTTTCTTCGGTTGGCACCGACCGAGTACGACTGGGAAGGCCTGTCCGTTCGTAGCGAAGGTTCAATCCGAATGAGGGGGACGCCTCGTTTCCTGGTGAAAATTGAAGTGCCGGTCGGGCCGATGCGGATGAATAGTGTGCCGATGGCTCCGTGGTCTGGGATGGGAGTGGAGGCTGGACGCGTTCATATGCAGGGAAGCCTGGGAGGGACCCTGACCTCTCTCAATAGCTGGCGAGGAAACCTTGAGATGGAGGCGTCCGGTCTCGGCCTGACTCATGCGGTGTGGGGTGACAAGGTGGAGTTTGAGCACGGGAAACTGACTGCCAGCATGCGGGGAGGAACCTTTCAGGTCATTGACGGTCGACTCCACAGCGAGCAACTTTCTTTTCTCGGTAATGGAATGATCGTTCCGGATGGCCGGGTTCGGGGAGTGCTGCGCGTGGTGGCTGATCAGGACCGTGCCGCGACCATCACGCGATTCGCAGTGGGGGCAATGTTGACCGGCGGTTGGACGCGCTCCTGGTTGGCGCCGCTCGTCACATCCGATCGTCACTATCGTGATTTTCAGCTGCAGGGAACGCTGGACCGGGCGGTGGTTGACGTGGGACGGAAAGGCGAGGATATGGAGGTGTCCCAGGCATGGAACCGGATGATGGCCTTTTTGAAGAACGAGACGGAAGAAACTAAGCGGGATGTTGCGCCCACTCATCAGGACCAGTTCCTTTCCCAATGAGAGTGATTGCAGGCATAGCACGGGGAATGCGCTTGAAGGTGCCGGCTCGGGGGACCCGGCCCAGCACGGATCGGCTCCGGGAAGCCCTCTTTTCAATTCTGCAGGTCCGTCTGGAAGACGCGCGGGTCCTGGATCTCTTTGCGGGCTCCGGAGCGCTGGGAATCGAGGCTCTGAGCCGGGGGGCGAAGGAAGCCGTCTTCGTGGAAGCAAGCGGAGCCGCCGGTAGGATCCTCAGGGAAAACCTGGGGAAGGCGCGACTTGCAGGGCAGGGCACGGTGCATCAGCGCGATGTCTTCGCCTATCTGGGGAGTTGCTCCGCAGTGTTTGATCTTATCCTGGCGGATCCACCCTATGCGGCCAGCGCGGATTACGACCTGGCCGGAGCTCTCATGAAAGATGCGGCCCTTCCGTCACGATTGTCAGACGGCGGTCTGGTTGTGCTGGAGGTGGAAGCAGAGGGAGAGGAACCAGCCGCGCCCGGGTGGAAGATGATCGATCGGCGACAGTACGGGAGCAGCGCGATTCTGTTTTACGCTCGGGAGGAGTCCCGATAGGTTTCGCGCCCATGAACATGGCGGTGCGGTTACTCTACAACTGGCTGCTTCCCCTGTTTCTGCTTCTCGCTGCGCCAGCATGGCTGCTCAGAATGGCCCGGCGGGGCGGACTTGATACGCGGCTTCTTCAGCGACTGGGGATGTTCCAGCGTCCCGCTGAATTTGAGCCGGTCGGTGCGATTTATGTCCATGCCGTCAGTGTTGGTGAGGTCAGGATGGCGCTGCGCCTGGTTGCAGAGTGGCTGAAGCTACATCCGGAGGAGCAATTCGTGATCGCGGTCACGACCTCCACGGGATTTCAACTGGCGGAGACGGAAGCTCCCGATGGGGTGCGGGTGATTTACAGTCCACTCGATCTTTCCCCGATCATCCGCCACATCTTCAACCGCTTTGAACCGGCGCTGATTGTGCTCATAGACTCCGAACTCTGGCCCAACCTCCTGCATGTCGCCAACCGCCGGGGAATTCCGACAGCTCTCGTGAATGCCCGCCTGTCGCCACGATCGGCCCGCCGCTACGAGTGCTTCCGGGTAATCACCGCATCCCTGTTCGGTCAATTGAAGTTGGTGTGCGCGCAGGTGGCCGAGCATGCGGAGAGATGGTCGAACATAGGCGTCCTGCCCGAGGCACTGGTGGTGACAGGCAGTCTCAAGTTTGATCTGGAAGGATTGGAATGCCCGGTCAAACGGGTTGAGTTCCAGGAGATGATAGATGCCTTCGGTCCGGGGCGTCCGGTTGTTGTGGTCGCCAGTAGTCACGCCGGTGAAGAACGCCTGATTGCTGAGGCCGTGAGACAGGTTCCGGGAGGGTTGGCGGTGATCCTTCCGCGGCACGCCGAGCGCCGGCATACAGTTCGAGCTGATCTGGAAGCTGCCGGTTTCGAAGTGGTTCTGCGGAGCTGCTTCAAGGGTCCGGGTAAACTTGAGAAGGCAGTCTTGGTGGTGGATTCCACCGGTGAGTTGCTGGACTGGACCGCTCATGCGGACGTGGTGGTCATCGGCAAGAGCTTCCTGAGTCGGGGAGGCCAGAATCCGGTCGAGGCGATCGCAGTTGGCACTCCGGTAGTCTGTGGTCCGCACATGGAGAACTTTGAGCCGCTCATCACGGAGCTTCGCGCCGAATCGGCTGTCGAGAGTGTCTCCAAATCGGATCTTCCGAAGGGCCTGTGCGCTGTTCTGGAGTCGGCACAATACCGGCGGACGCTCACCTCCAGGGCCACGGCAGTGCTCGAACAACATCGCGGAGCGACGGCGCGTATCATCCTGCACCTCCGCAACCTGTTGGAACGCGCGTGAGATTGGCAATGCCCTGGCGGTAACGGGGACATCCCCCATGCGTCGTTGCGTAAAAAGGGAGCGCGGAATTGCTACCGTGGCAGCTGATTGTTCTTCCTGCGGAACTCTTCCAGTTTCTTCTGCTCAAGATACCGGTAAAGTCGGCGTACCACTGCCACGTCGGGATCGACCTCCGGGTCGACGAAGGGGTTGTTGGATCCATACCATGACCACGGTCCCCGGGGAACCCCGCCGAACTCTACGAATCGCCAGTGCAATTTCTCGCCGGACTTCAGGCCGAGGTAGTCGCGGACGGAGGGGGAGACATCAATGCCGGCCCTGTTGTTGTGTGGAGGTTGCCCACCGAAGACGTATTTCCAGTCGTCGGTGACCCAGGGCCCACAGTCTTCCCACTGGGCGTAGCAGATCTTGCCACGGTAGTAGAGCTGGATCCAACGGCCCTTGCAGATGCTCTCACCCGGTGGTGGATTGTAGCGAGAGAACCAGGGGATTACCCGGGAGGCTTCGGGGCGGTGCCGACGGTGGTTGAGACAGTCGTTGTAGGGGAGGGCCACGTAGAACGGATTGAGACCGGGGCGGAAGGCCCTGGGGGCAAAGTTTTGTCGTGCCTTTGGATCCGGGTCGTCGTATCCGCCGTAGTTCTTGGCCCACTTGCCGTCCCAGGAGGAGTGGTGATTGGAAGTGGTATTTTGTCCGCCTGGTTTTTCACCGATCCAGAAGATGGTGGCGGTGATATTCCGGCGCCACGGGTAAACGGTCTTGCGGTACTGATAGGGATTGGGCGGGGCCTTGGTGGGAGAGGTGACCAATGGCCCTTCCTGGGCCGGGACGGGAAGGGAGGCCCAGAGCGGCATCAGGATGGCGATGAGGAGAAGACGGGACACAGGATGGTGTTAGGGATATCGTAGCATAGGGGTCAATGGCTCCCGCTGCTCTTCCGGAGCCCTACTGCACGGTGACGGTGGCCTTCTGGTCGGCGATCATCACCTCAAACTCCCCGGGTTCCAGAATGGGATAATTTTTCGGACCGAAATAGGCGAGATCGATGGCGGGGATGTCAAAGGTGACGGTCTTGGTTTCACCGGGTGAGAGTTCGATCTGGCTGAAAGCCCGGAGGCGTTTGACCGGGGGAACGATCTCAGCAAACAGGTCACGGACAAAAACGTGGACGGTTTCCGTTCCCTTGCGTGGGCCGGTATTGGTGACCTCCACTGACAGATTGAGACTGTCGACTTGGGTGAGAGGTCCGGGCGCTATCTCAAGCTTGTCGTATTTGAAGGTCGTGTAGCTCAGTCCGTGTCCGAATTCGTAGAGAGGATTGAATCCGGGGGTGTCCCCGTCCGGACCAACACTGTCACTGTGTTTGTGATCGTAAGGGAGGAGGTTGTGTGGATCGCGGGGATAAGTGAAAGGAAGCCGTCCCGAGGGATTGAACTGTCCGGTCAGTAATTCGTAGAGCGCGCCGCCACCGTGGGGCCCCGGCTGCCCGGCATAGATGATGGCATGGCAAAGCCCTGCGACCCTGGTGATGAGGCGGGGGCGATTTTCCAGGAGAACAAGAACAAGGGGCTTTCCGGTGGCGAGGCGTCTTACCAGACGCAACTGGTTTTCGGGCATGGCCAGATCGTTGATGTTCCCGGGAGTTTCAGTGCTGGGTTTCTCCGCCAGGACGCACACGATGACATCGGCATTCCGTGCCTTGCGCAGAGCGTAATCGAAGTCAGTGGATCCATCCCACTGCGCTCCCCGCGCCCAGAGGACGTTGTCCCGACCGTGGTGGGCATTGAAGGCTTCCAGGACGGTGTCAAGGGTCTCCGGGTAGGCCGTCTCATCTGTCCCCTGCCAGGTGTAGGACCAGGCTCCATGGAGGGCGGACAACGAATGGCAACCGGGTCCGGTGAGCAGGATCTTGCTTTCCTTGGACAGGGGGAGGACTCCATTATTCTTGAGGAGAACCAGAGACTCGCGGGCGGCCTGCCTGGAAAGTGCGTGTGCATCCTCCTTGCCGATTTCACCGGCAGCGGCAGGGTCGGGATAGGGATTCTCGAAGAGACCGAGGGCAAACTTGAGCCGCAGGATACGGCGAACGGGGATGTCGAGCGCTTCTTCCAGGATGAGCCCCTCCCTGACCAGTCCGATCAGGTTGTCGGTGAAGTGGAAATCGTCCGGTGCCATGCACATGTCGATGCCGGCTTCCACCGAGAGGCGGACGGCCTCCTTGATGGTGGGCGCGATCCGATGAAGGCTGTGAAGTTTCCTTACGTCCTCCCAGTCAGTGACTACCACTCCCCTGAACTTCATCTGACCGCGCAGGAGCTTGGTAAGCACATTGTGATTGGCGTGTACGGGCAGGCCGTTCACTTCACTGGAGTTCACCATGATCGCCTGCACATTCTGTTCCACCGCGCGCATGAAGGGGGGAAGGAAATGCTCGCGGAGGTAGCGTTCGGGGAGGAGAGATTGAGTGCGATCCCGCCCGCTGGCGGGGAAGCTGTAGGCTAGGAAATGTTTGGCGGTGGCGGCAACGGAGCGGGGGGAGGAAAGCGAGTCGCCCTGCAGGCCGCGCACCGCGGCAACGGCCATCACGCTGGCAATGTGGACGTCTTCGCCAAAGGTCTCGACGTAGCGGGACCAGAGCGGTTGTCGACCCACGTCGAGAGAGGGTCCGAAGTTCCAGGGAATACCGGCGGCGCGGGTTTCGCGGGCTGTTATGGCGTGACATTGCTCCACCAGTTGCCTGTTGCGCGTGGCGGCAAGCCCCAGATTATGGGGAAAGAGGGTGGCCCCCCGCAGGTAATTTGCTCCATGGACGCTGTCGATTCCATAGAGGATGGGGATTTTGTTCCCGGTCTCCTTGGTAGCCAGGTCCTGGATCTGAGTCAGAATCTTGTGCCAGTGCTCCGCGCTGAAGGCCATGTTGTGGACATTGAGAATGGAGCCCACGTGTTTGTTCACGATGGCGTGACGGAGTTTTTCGGGATCGAGTTGATGTCCATCCGGATTTCCGGAATTGGCCTCCCCGCTGGAAAGGGCACCCAGGGTGAGCTGGGTCATCTGGCCGACCTTCTCCTCCAGGCTCATCCCAGCCAGCATGGTGGAGATGGCGTTTTCGATGTCGTCCTGGGCGGTTGACCGAAGGGAACTGCAGAGAGCGAAGAGTGCGGGGAGGATCAGGCGGGAGAAAACAGGCATGCTGGCAGCCCTACTAAAGCAAACATTCAAGGCGACGCAATGATGGGCTTGGGACATCCGCCCTTCGGGAGACCTGCTGATGGACAGGGAACCTCTTTTCTCGATCCCCACTCTTTCCAGCGAGGGGGGATCCGGGAGGATTGGCCCTAGAATCGCCGCATGATGGTATCGTGTTGGTACTGCTGGCTCGGTTGGGGAAAGTCGAGGGTGAAGTGGATGCCGCGCGACTCCTTGCGACGGAGAGCGCAGTCGACGATCAGCGAGGCCACTGCCACGAGGTTGCGGAGTTCCAGGATGTCGGCGTTGATGCGGTATCCCCAGTAGAACTCGCGCACTTCCCGGTCGAGGTTCCGGAGGCGGAAACTGGCCCGGAGGAGCCGTTTGTCCGTGCGGACGATGGAGACGTAGTCCCACATGGTGCGGCGGATCTCGTCCCAGTTGTGGTAGATGTTGACCAATTCATCGGGCGGGGCGGTATCCCCGTGTTCCCAGTCGGGGATAGAGGGGGTGGGAGCGTCCTTCCCGGGCGGGAAGTGGTGAAGGATTTTCGCGAGGGCCCGGCGGGCCATGACGTTTCCTTCCAGGAGACTGTTGGAGGCGAGCCGATTGGCCCCGTGCAGTCCCGTACAGGCTACCTCGCCGATGGCAAACAGACCACGAATGGAGGTAGTGCCGTCAGGTGTGGCAACCACGCCACCGCATTGATAGTGAGCAGCAGGCACGACCGGGATGGGGGCCGCCTCGGCATCGTGACCGAACTCGAGGAGAGTCTGGTAGATGAAAGGGAATCGCTGTGCCACGAAACCCTTCGGCTTGTGGGTGACATCAAGGTAGACGCAATGAGCCCCGGTCTTCTTGATCTCGGTATCGATTGCGCGGGCGATAATGTCACGGGGAGCGAGAGAGCCGCGCTTGTCGTAGTTAATGGTGAAGTCCTCACCCCTCTCGTTGAGCAGCGTTGCGCCTTCTCCACGCAATGCCTCTGAGACAAGGAAGGAGCGGGCCTCCGGTCCTATGGCGGCAGGATTGTAGAAGCAGGTGGGATGAAACTGAACGAATTCCATGTTGGCGATGGTAGCGCCTGCGCGCCAGGCCATGGCCACTCCGTCGCCAGTGGCGGAATCCGGGTTGGTGGTATAGAGGTAGACTTTTCCGCAACCGCCGGTAGCCAGTACGACACGGTCGGAGCGAAGGACACGGACCTCGCCGGTTTCCTTTTCGAGAGCATAGACGCCCAACACGCGGTCATCGGTTACACTGCCCAGTTTGCCGGTGGTGATGAGTTCAATGGCAATGTGATCCGCGAGGATGGAGAGGCGGGGAGTGTTGCGAGCGGTTTCCAGAAGAGAGGAAGCGATCTCATGACCGGTGGTGTCCTTGGAGTGGAGGATGCGGCGCTCGGAGTGCCCACCTTCCCGTCCGAGGGAGTATCGGTTACCCTCGCTGTCGAAGGTGGTGCCCCAGGCCACCAGTTCCTCGATGGTCTGCGCGCCTTCGCCAATGATGGTGCGTACGTTCTTCTCGTTGCAGAGACCCGCTCCAGCGTCGAGGGTGTCGTCCACGTGCTTCTCGATGCTGTCGTTCCGGTCGCACAGGCCGTCGGGCAGGACGGCTGAGATTCCACCCTGAGCCCAGGCGGTGTTGGAATTGAGAGCGTCGTTCTTGGTGATCAGGGTGACGGACCCGTGTTCGGCAGCCTTGATGGCAAATGAGAGGCCGGCCACGCCGCTGCCGATGACTAGAAAGTCGGAGGTCATGTTCGTGCTTATCCTTCCGTCCTGAAGGAGCGAAGGACAAGCCGGTTATTGAGTTATTGGGTGGTGGAGGTTTAAAGATGGTGTCAAAGTAGGGCGGAGATGGAGGCTAGGATCTTTGCAACGAAGGGCGAGATGGGAGCGGCGGCAGCGGCCGCCGGGGCAGAGAAAATCCGGAAGGCTCTGGCGGATTGTGGGGAGGCCCGGATCGTGATGGCCTCGGCAGCTTCCCAGTTTGAGGTGGTGGAGGCACTCACAAGGGAGTCGGACATTGCCTGGGAGGGGGTGACGCTATTTCACCTGGACGAGTATATCGGCATTTCGGCGGACCATCCGGCCTCTTTCAGCAGGTTTCTGCGGGAACGCTTCGTTGCCAGGCTCCCTGGGAAATTGAAGGCCTTTCACGCCATCGAGGGCGAGAACGAGGCCCGGATGGAGTGTGTGCGGATGGGGAGAGTGCTGGCAGGAGAAGCGCCGGTGGTCGCTTTCATCGGAATTGGCGAGAATGGGCACATTGCCTTCAACGATCCACCCGCGGACTTTGAGACCGAGGAACCCTACCTCGTAGTGGAACTTGACGGGGTGTGCCGCCAGCAGCAGGTGGGAGAAGGATGGTTCCCCGATCTTGCTGCCGTGCCCACCCACGCAATATCGATGTCCGTGCAGCAGATCCTCAAGGCAGACCGGATCATCTGTGCGGTGCCTGATGACCGGAAGGCGGATGCGGTACAGAAGACAGTGGAGGGAGAGGTGAGTCCCGACGTGCCCGCCACAATCCTGCAGGATCATGGCGACTGCATGCTCTTTCTCGACGAGCCGGCGGCCAGCTTACTTCAGCAATGAGCTACTTCGATCTCCAGGTCAATGGATACGCAGGAATCGATTTCAATTCCGATTTTCTGACAACCGAGCAGGCCCGCGTGGCCTGCGAGGCCATGCAGGAGGATGGGACTACCGGCGCCCTGGCAACGGTAATCACGGACTCTATTGAGAGCATGAAAGGAAAACTCCAGAGGTTGGTTCGAGCGCGTGAGGAAGATGAGGTGGTGCGGAAGGTGCTTGTGGGGCTGCATATCGAAGGCCCATTTCTGAATCAGGCCGACGGGTTCATCGGAGCCCACCCGCGCGATTGGACCCGGCCCGCCACAGTGGATGCCATGAAGGAGCTGCTGGAAGCGGCAGGTGATCTCACCAGAATAGTGACCTTGGCGCCTGAATGTGATGAGGGGTTTGCGACCACCCGCTTTCTGGCTGGAGAGGGCATCGTGGTTTCCGCCGGACACTGTGACCCGTCCCTCGATCAACTCCGGGCGGCCATTGATGCGGGGCTCTCAATGTTCACGCACCTTGGAAATGGTTGTCCCATGCAGTTGCAACGGCACGACAACATCGTGGAGCGAGTGCTCAGTCTCTCGGAAGATCTCTGGATCTGCTTCATAGGCGATGGGGTACATGTGCCGCCCTTTGCCCTGCGGAACTATCTCCGGGCGGCGGGAATAGAGCGTTCTCTCATGGTGACCGATGCCATCTCGGCAGCACGGGCCGGTCCGGGGAAATACACCCTGGCGGGGTGGGATTTGGAAATCGGGGAGGACATGATCGCGCGTGCGCCGGATGGTGCGCACTTCGTGGGATCGACCACGACCATGCCCGGGGTGGCGGGAGTTCTGCGTGGAATTGGTCTGGAGAACGGGGAAATCGCAGATCTCTGCTGGGAGCGGCCGAGGGAAGTTATCGGTTATTCGTGATTGGTTATTCCGGCCGGGTATTGGAGAATGGCGAGTGCGGAGTGTGACGATGAATATTCGTGAAACGCTGAAGTCGGTTGGGCCAGCCATTATCGTGGCGGCAGTCGTTCTTGGACCGGGCAGCATTCTCACCAGTTCCAAGGTGGGAGCGCAGTTCGGTTGGCTTGGAGTGCCTGTGTTGGTGGTGGCGGTGGCCCTCATGATCGGGATGGTGGCGCTCTCCGCCCGCCTGGGGGTGGTATATAAGCACAGTCTCTGTGATGAACTGACCCGGCGGTTGAACCGTTCATTCGCAATTGCCGTTGCGGCTACGCTGTTCCTCATCGTGGCGCTCTTCCAGTCTAGTAACAACATTGCGGTGGTGGGTGGGCTGGAACCGCTCTTCGACAGCACTGACGGCCCCCTGGATTCGAGTGGGGCGCGGATCCTGATCGTGGTTCTGGTGAACGCTCTCGTGATCTTCTCGCTTTACGCCATGCGCAGTCTCTACGGGCTTGTCGAGAAGGCCATGAAGATCCTGATGGCGCTCATGATAGTGGTCTTCCTGATCAATCTGTTGACCGTGATGGTGGCGGATCCCGTGGAACGGGTGATGGAGTCGGATCCGCCTGCGGACTGGTTGCCCCTGATAGGAATGGTGGGCACGACCTTCTCTGTGGCAGGAGCCTTCTTCCAGGCTTATCTTGTCAGGGAGAAGGGCTGGGGACTGCGCGACCTGCGCAAGGGCATGATTGACTCGGTGGTGGGAATCTCGATTCTGGGCGGAGTAACCGCTGTGATCCTGGTTACCTCGATCATGGTGTTTTACCGTACGCCGGAGGCAGCTCAGCTCAAGAGTGTGGGGGATGTGGCGAGCCAGCTGGAGCCGCTCTTCGGTTCGACCGCCAAGTACATCTTCGCGGTTGGGATCCTGGCCGGAGCCTTCAGCTCGTTTCTTGTGAATGCCATCATCGGCGGGACGGTGATGGCGGATGGTCTTGGGAAGGGGAGTAAGATCGGTGACCGTTGGTCACGACACGGCACTGCTGCTGCCCTGATAGTGGGAATGCTGATAGCCATTCTGGCCTTCGCGAAGGAGGGAAGCACCGTCGGGTTGATCACCGTGGCGCAGGCCCTTACGGTTCTTGGGATTCCGGCCCTCGCTCTGGCGCTTCTGTTCCTGGCAGTGCAAAAGGACCTTGCCGGGGAACGCCGGACGCCACCTGCTCTCCTTGCAGTCGCGGGGGTGGGCACGGGGGTGGCGTTTTTCTTCGCGGTCCTGACCGCCCTCAAGCTCTGGGACAAGCTGACCGGCAGCTGACAGCCGTGGCTGTCAGATCTCCACGTTGTCGATCAGGCGCACGTCGTCATACAGGACGGCGGTGGCAAGAAGGGCCGGACCGGCCACTTTGGGAAGGAGTTGCAGATTTTCACGATCCACCAGCTCAAGATAGTCGATTTTCAGGCCGGGCGGAGCATCTTGCAGAAGATGATGGCGGGCGGCCTCAAGGTAGACCTCGCGTTGTTGTTCGCCTGTCTCGCGCAGGTCGCGGGCAGCGAGGAGGGCGCGACGGATACGGGGCGCATCAGCGCGGTGCTCACGACCCAGGGAGAGGTTGCGTGAGGAAAGAGCCAGCCCATCCGGTTCGCGCACCGTTTCAATGCCGTGGATGTCCACCGGCAGGGAAAGGTCGCGCACGAGACGTCGGATGATGGCGAGTTGCTGGTAGTCCTTTTTCCCAAAAACAGCCGCTGCCGGGCGCAGGACATGGAAGAGCTTGAGAACTACGGTGCACACGCCCTCGAAGTGACCGGAGCGGGTGGCTCCGCAGAGGTTTCGGGAGAGGAGGGTCTCGCGTACCATGATGGAATGGTCGGCCGCGTAGAATTCCACGGGGGACGGAGTGAACACAGCGTCCACACCCAGGTCTTCACAGAGGGCGAGATCTGTCTCAAGGGTGCGCGGGTAGTCTGCCAGATCGCCTGGCCGGTCGAACTGCAGGGGATTGAGAAAGATGGAAGCCAGGACCGATCCATCTTTGTCCGCTATTTCCCTGGCTGCCCGGAAGAGGGCGGCATGCCCTTCATGCAGGGCTCCCATGGTGGGAACCAGCACGGAAGGCGCGGGCATGTCCGGAATGTCGGCAAGTGAGGAAAGATGACGCATGTGGCGGTCTGCTTGCAGATGATCGATACTTTAATGAACTTGAGTTTTCTGGAGGGGCTGTCTAACGTGAAGCAAACTTGGATGCAGAGATGAGAAAACTAATGGCGTTGGGACTGGGACTTGGCTTGGCGTTCCCGGCCTGGGCGCAGAGTGGAAACGAGGATCAGGAGAAGGTTGCTGCCAGGCTCGGTTCGAGTGAGAAGGTGGTGGGGTCTGCAGAAGAAGAAAAGCTGCGGACGGCAGTTGTCAATATCCAGAAACTCTTCCGCAATTATCACAAGGTGGATAAGGCGGAGGAGGAGATCAACATGGAGCGCGCCCGAATCCAGAAGGAGCACAATGATGTGGCCGGTCGTCTACGGAGCATGGATCAGAGCCTGCGGGAATTGGAGGTCTCCTTGCAGAGCACGAATCTGACCGGGCAAAACCGTTCCTCGCTGGAGCGTGAGAAGGGTGTCCGGTTTCATGAGCGGGAGCGGATCAACCACGAGCGGACGTCCGATCTGCGGGCTCGCCATACCGAGTTGAACAGGAAGATGGTGGCGCGCATGGATGCGCTCCTTCAGGAGATTCACGACCTCGTGGCCGTGCAGGCCGAGCGCCTGGGCTTCGATCTGGTGTTCGATGTCGACGGGACCAGTAGCTCCCAGGTTCCCATGCTCCTTTTTGCCAGGGACGCCATGGACATCACGCCCATGATCCTCAAGGAACTCAACAAAAACGGCCCTTCGAGGGATTGAGAGCCGGGGTTGGGGTTTGACGACTCCATAATTTCTCTCCAAGCTCCGCCTTAATCCTAAGAAACGCTAAGCAAATGACCTTTCGCCAACTGACTCTCGCTGCTGTTACTGCCCTGCTTTTTGCTCTGCCCGCGACCGCGCAGGACAAACTCAAGATCGCCACGGTGGATATGCAGACGCTATTCAAGCAGTATCATCGCACGACCGACGCTCAGAGGGAAGTCAACGTCGAGCGTGCCAAGATCCAGCAAAACAACAATGATCGTCTGGAAACCATCCGTGCCCTGGAGGGTGAGTTGCAGGGCCTGCGCAAGCAGTTGGACGATCCTTCTCTCAGTGACAAGCGGAAGCAGGAGCTTTTCAAGGACTTCCAGATGAAGACTCAGGAAGGGGTGGCCCTTGACCGGGAGCGCCGGGAATTTCTCCAGCGCCGTAATACTGCCCTCAACGAGAAGATGATGCAGAAGATGCGGGGTATCCTCGAGGAGATCCGGAAACTGGTGGAAGATCGTGCGAAGTCTGATGACTACGATTACGTTTTCGACAAGTCCGGCATGAGTACCTCTCAGGTCCCCTTCCTGCTCTACACCAAGGATGCCACCGACATCACGGCGGGCCTGCTGGGTGTGCTGAACAAGGACGCACCCGCTCCCACCCCCGAGGCCGGCAAATAGCCGACACGACTTCGGCTCTAACAGAATACCACCGTGGAATTCCGGGTCGCGGAAGTGGTCGCCTTGGCAGGGGGAACACTGGTTGCGGGCGATGAGACGATCGTCCTGAACGGAGTCGAAACCCTGGAGGAGGCCTGTCCTGGCGATCTGAGTTTCTTCGGTGTTGCAAAGTACCGGGACCAGTTTGATGCCACCAGGGCCGGTGCCGTCCTGGTGACGCCGGATGTTGATTCGGGTCCGGAGGGGGTGGCGCTTATTCAAGTCGAGAACCCGTCCTACGCTCTGGCTGCTCTTGTGAAGAAGGTGGAAGAGATGGCGCGAGCCTTCACTCCCGGCATCCGATCCGGATCGCATGTTTCGGAGCACGCTCAGGTCGATCCCGGCGCAGCGGTTCATCCGGGCGCGGTGGTGGAGGATGGAGCGGTCATCGGATCCGGCTCAGAAGTATGTGCCGGTGCGGTGATTGGACGTGGTGTGCAGGTTGGCGAGGACTGCGTCATCTACCAGAATGCCAGTGTCCGGGAAGGGTGTATTCTTGGTGATCGGGTGATCCTGCAGCCGGGGGCGGTGATCGGCTCGGATGGCTTCGGCTACGAATTTGCTGACGGCAGGCACCAGAAGGTTCCCCAGCTCGGGATCGTGGTGCTGGCGAATGACGTAGAGATTGGTGCAAATGCCTGCGTGGATCGAGCCCGCATTGGCAGAACCGTGGTGGGAGAGGGGAGCAAAATCGACAATCTGGTGCAGGTTGGGCACAATGCGCAGATCGGCAAACACTGCATCCTGGTGGCACTGTCCGGAGTGGCGGGCAGCTCAAAGCTGCAGGACCACGTGACTATCGCGGCCCAGGCAGGAATCAACGGGCACATCGAGATTGCCAGTGGGGTGCAACTGGGCGGCAGGTCGAGTGCTTTTCAGAGCATCACCGAGCCGGGGGCCTACATGGGCACTCCAGCCAAACCCCTCAAGGAAGAGATTCGAATCTGGCGAGAGCTGGGCAAGCTGCAAGAAACGCGGCAGGAGGTGAAGGCCCTGCGCAAGGAGCTGGACGAGCTGAAGGGAAGCTAGCTTCTCCTACAGCAGGAGGGGTTTTCCCGGGGAAGGGACAACGGCTCGCTCGATTTGATTGGCGAACCATTTCTGGGCCGCGGGATCGCCGTGAACGAGGACGGTCTGACGAGCATTGGTTTGCTGCATGAAATTCAGGAGTTGGTCGCGCGGGGCGTGTCCGCTGAAGTCGTAGATCTCCACCCCGCAGTTGAGCGGCACCTCGGGGAGATCCTCGTCGAGTCGGATATTGTCACCAGGCTGTGCGGAGCGAATTTTCCCCCCCGGGCTGTCGGGATCGGCATAGCCTACGAAAAGGAGCATGTTCTCCGGGTTATCGATGAAACCGCGCGCGAAACCATTAGAGGTGGTCTTCTCTGTCATCATGCCGCTGGAGAGGGCGTAGATAGCTCCCCGCTCAAGGGGAATACGTTTGCGACCCCTCCGATTCCCGGTGATGGGATTCATATCGCGCAGGATCTTGAAACCCGGTGAACAGCGGCGGGCGGAGTCTGAAAACTTGTCGTAGATGATGGTCATCTTGGTGCTCAGGCCGCCGATGTAGACAGGCGCGTCCGGAAGGCGCCCCGCCTCCTTGCACTCGTGGATCATGGTGAGTACCTCCTGGGTCTTGCCGATGGCGAAGACGGGGATGAGCACGGAGCCGCCACCATCCAGGCAGCGGTGGATGTCCCCGATGAAGCGCTCTTCTTCGCTCTCGCGGCGGTAATGGGTGGGCCGGGGAGCGTCACCGCGTGTGGTTTCGACAATGAGAGCGTCGAGGTTCCTGTCTCCCAGTTCCGGGAAGCGGGCCCCACGGATGAGAGCGTGGTCTTCAAAGTGGATATCTCCGCTGTAGAAGACACTTTTGCCGACACCCTCTAAGAGGACTCCTGCGGAACCGAGGATGTGACCGGCATCATGGAAGGTTGCGCGGGCCGTTCCGTTCCAGTCGAGATCGAAGGGTTTTTCATAATCGCGTGGTTCGATGCGTGGAGTGAGCTCTTCGATGGCTCGATGCGTAAAAAGAGGATACTCTTCGATGCCCAGCTCCTGCCGCTGGGACTTCATCACATTGACGGAGTTGTGGAGGAGGGCATCGGCCAGGGCGCTGGTAGCGGGGGTCATGAATACCCGCGCGGAGGGCTGGTCACGCATCAGGATCGGGAGCGTTCCCACATGATCGAGATGCGAATGCGTGACGATTATGGCATCGACGCTGTCGTGGGGAATATCTTCGTAGCGGGGGAGAGCCCCTGAACCTCTCTCCTTGGGGTGCATCCCGGCATCAAGCACCACCTTGGTGTCCCCGATTTCAAGCAGGTAGCTGTTGGCTCCGATTTCATTAGCCCGGTTGAGGAGAGTAAAGCGAGCACCAGCCACAAGTGGAGAGGAACCTGAGCCACAGGTTATTGAATGTCAACGCAATGCGTCCAATCCAGCCCGATGCTAGAGGGAAAATAGCAGGGGGCGGATTCGAACCGCCGACCCAAGGCTTATGAGTCCTTTGCTCTACCCCTGAGCTACCCTGCCGATTTGCTCCCTGTGCGGGGACGGGGGAACTATATTCTGACTGCGACGGTGTCGACAGCAAAATAGCGATCAGTGAGGGGAGCAGGCAGCTTACGGGAGCACCATGGGGGCTCAGGATGCCAGGTTGGAATCTGCTTGGAAGGCAGGGGCAGGCAAGACGGCCTTAATGGCCGGGAGGGCAGGCAGCGGTTTCCGAACAAAGACCTCCTTCCCTCGGGTAATCGACACCGGAAAGGCTGCGCAGAGAAGCGGAGACTGCGGGAAGTTTACCAGCAAGGCGCGCCTGGGTCTTGCGCCCCTCGTTGGCGGGACCGCAGATGGGAGGCGGAGTTTACTATCCTGCTCCCCTGGAGGTGTTTCGAGGCACTTTGGAGAGAGAAGAAATCTGAAGAAATTAACGATTTATTCCGGCACGGAAAACTCCTGAAAAAATTGCCGAAATAGGCCTTGTCAACAGGGAGCGCACTCCTATAGTCGCGGCCCCAAAATCGCGGATGGAATCCGTATTTCCATACGGAAAACGGCGGAAAACAGCGATTTACCAGCTCATCGGGTGCAGCTCCGGATAACAGGCTTCCTGCGAGGGTCATCCTCGTTGCCTGCCTTCTGCGCTCCTTGAGCATGCAATGACCCGACGAGAGACTTTCAAGAAGCAGGAATCATGCCGACCATCAACCAACTTGTCCGCAAGGGCCGCAAGCAGGCGATCCGAAAATCGAAATCGCCGGCGCTCTCCAATTGTCCGCAGCGAAGAGGAGTGTGCTTGCAGGTATATACCCGGACGCCGAAGAAGCCGAACTCCGCGCTCCGTAAGGTAGCGAAGGTTCGTCTCACCAACGGCTACGAGATCATCGCCTACATTGGAGGGGAAGGACACAATCTGCAGGAGCACAGCATCGTGCTCGTGCGCGGTGGCCGGGTGAAGGATCTGCCAGGGGTGCGCTATCACATTGTGCGGGGATCCCTTGATACCCTCGGTGTGGAGAACCGGAAACAGAGTCGTTCCAAGTATGGAGCCAAACGGCCCAAGAAGTGATCTGAACCTGAAAACGAAAAGGGAGATACTAGCATGGCCCGAAGAAAAAAAGTTTACCACAAGCCCGATCGACGGGATCCAAAGTTCGACAGCGATCTGATCGGACATCTCATCGCCAAGGTGATGAAGGATGGCAAGAGATCCCTGGCTGAGCGGATCGTTTACGCCGCCATCGATAAGGCCAATGAAGGAACCGACACCGTTGATCCGCTAGAGGTGGTCACGCGGGCGCTCGAGAATTCCAAGCCGCGGGTGGAGGTGAAAAGCCGTCGGGTTGGTGGAGCCACATACCAGGTTCCCCTCGAGGTGGCGGCCTCCCGGTCCGAAGCTCTCGCAATGCGCTGGATTATCGGATTTGCACGTGGTCGCAAGGGCACCCCGATGCACGTCGCCCTTGCCAATGAAATCAAGGATGCCTCCAATAATACCGGTGGAGCGGTTCGCAAGCGCGACGACGTTCACAAGATGGCGCAGGCCAACCGCGCCTTTGCCCACTTCCGCTGGTAAGAAACAGATTTGATGCTCGCCACCGCTACAGCCGCATTTCCCCGAATGTCTGAAAGTCCGAACAGCCCTGATCGACCGTACCCGCTTGAGCGGACGCGGAATATCGGGATTGCGGCACATATTGACGCCGGGAAGACAACGCTTACCGAGCGGATTCTCTTCTATACCGGGATGATTCACCGGATCGGGGAGGTGCATGATGGTGCAACGACTACCGATCATATGGAGCAGGAGCGTGAGCGGGGAATCACCATTACCTCTGCGGCGGTGACCTGTGAGTGGGTCCAGGAGAAGGACGAGAGTGTCTGCAAGCTGTTCGAAGAACAGAAACAGCGGGTCAACATCATCGATACCCCGGGACACGTTGATTTTACCGCCGAAGTTGAGCGTTCCCTCCGCGTTCTGGACGGAGCGATTGTTGTTTTCTGCGGAGTGGCTGGCGTGCAGCCGCAGACCGAGACGGTCTGGCGGCAGGCTTCCAAATACAGTGTTCCCCGCATCGTATTCGTCAACAAGATGGACCGGGTGGGGGCGGACTTTCAGCACGTGGTGGACGAGGTGCGGGAGAAACTGGGAGCCACCCCGCTCCGGATTCTCATCCCAATCGGCGCAGAGGACCAGCTCAAGGGGCAAATCGACGTGCTCAACAAGAAGGCGGTGGTCTACACCGAGAACGATGCACTGGGTTCGACCTTCGAGATCATGGATCTCGATGATCAGCAGTTGATTCTCGCGGAGGAGGCTTACGTTGAGATTCTCGACACCCTCGCGAACATTGACGACGAGTTGGGTGAGAAGTTTCTCAAGGAGGAAGAAATCACGGTGACAGACCTCAAGCGTGCGATGCGCCGCGCCACCATTGCGAACAAGGTGGTCCCCATTGCGGGGGGGTCGGCCTTCAAGAATAAAGGGGTTCAGTATCTGGTGGACGCAGTGGTGGACTATCTCCCCAGTCCGCTCGAGATTCCTGCCGCCAAGGGGCAGGAGGCAGATGATGAAGATGTGGAAGTGATCGCTCCCACGGATGACAATGGAAAGTTCTGCTCGTTGGCCTTCAAGCTGTGGGCCGACAAGTACGTGGGGAAACTGGTCTTCTTCCGCGTTTACTCCGGGACGGTTTCCAAGGGTGACACGGTCTTTAACCCACGGACCCGCAAGAAGGAACGGATTGGCCGCCTGATCCAGATCCAGGCTGACAAGCACGAGGAGATCCAGACCTGCTATGCGGGTGACATCGCGGCTGTCGTGGGGATCAAGAACGTGACCACGGGTGACACTCTTTGTGCCCAGAAGTTCGATATTTTACTTGAGCCGCCGAGCTTCCCGGAACCGGTCATCTCGATGGCGGTGGAGCCCAGGACCACTGCTGATCAGGAGAAGATGTCGATGGGCCTCGGTCGTCTCATGGAGGAGGATCCCACCTTCGTGGTGCATACCGATGAGGAGACCGGGCAGACCATTATCTCCGGGATGGGGGAACTGCACCTGGAGGTCATTATCGACCGTTTGCGGCGGGAGTTCAGCGTGGAAGCGAACGTGGGCAAGCCCCAGATCGCCTACCGCGAGACGATCACGACTGAAGCGGATGGTGAGGGGCTTCTCAAGAAGCAGACCGGTGGTCGCGGCCAGTATGGGCACGTAGTCCTTGATGTGGCTCCCAGCGAAAAGGGAAGCGGTCTGACGACCAAGAGCCTGGTGGTGGGTGGAGCGATTCCCAAGGAATACATGAATGCGGTCAACGCGGGCGTGGGAGAAGCCATGACCAACGGGGTGGTGGCCGGTTATCCGGTGGTGGACGTGCACGTCAATATCACGGACGGTTCATCGCACGATGTCGACTCCAACGAAAACGCTTTCAAAATGGCGGCCATTTTCGCCATGAAGGACGCCTTCAAGAAGGCCAGACCCATCCTGCTGGAACCCATCATGGATGTGGAAGTGACCACACCGGAAGAATACCAGGGTGACATCATGGGCGATATCAACCGCCGACGGGGGCACATTCAGGAAATGGGCACCAAGGGCAACGTGGCCATCGTGAGGGCAAAGGTGCCCCTGGCTGAAATGTTCGGCTACGCGACGGACGTTCGTACCATTTCATCGGGACGCGCCTCTTTTGTGATGACGCCCGCCAGTTTCGATCCTGTTCCGCAGTCGATAGTGGAATCTATCTGCAAGGAACGCGGAACAGTAGCCGCCTGACCAGCCCCGGAACCAACACCCTTCTCTCGTCATGGAAAACCAGAAAATCAGAATCCGCCTCCGGGCCTTTGACCATCGGGCGATCGACAAGTCCGCAGTGGAGATAGTGGAAACGGCCAAGCGTACGGGCGCGAAGATAGCGGGCCCGATTCCCCTGCCGACCCGGATCGAGAAGTTCTCCGTGAACCGCTCTCCGCACGTGAACAAGAAATCAGCCGAGCAGTTTGAGATCAGGACCCATAAGCGTCTTCTCGATATTGTGGATCCAACCTCCCGGACAGTGGACGAACTCAAGAAACTCAATCTCCCTGCCGGGGTGGACATTACGATCCGCATCTAGATCCAGACCGGAATATTCAACTCCACGCAACCATGTCACTAGGACTGATTGGCAAAAAAATCGGGATGACCCGGTTCTTCGACCAGGAGGCCGGGAACGCGATCCCGGTCACCGTGATCGATGTGACCGGTAATGAGTTCGTACAACGCAAGACGAGCGACAGCAAGGACGGCTACAATGCGGTGCAGGTGGCATACTCCGACCAGAAGGAGCAGCGCATGAAGCAACCGGCGATGGGGCATCTCAAGAAGCACGGAATTTCCGCCAAACGCGTTATCCGGGAGTTCCATCTGGATGAGGGTGAAGAACTTCCCGAGTCCCACCCGGGTGTCGGGCTCTTTCAGGACGGCCAGTGGGTGGATGTAATCGGCACGACCAAGGGGAAGGGTTTTCAGGGCGTGGTCAAGCGCTACAAATTCGCGGGCGGACCCGGCTCCCATGGTCATATGACTCACCGGCGTCCCGGGGCGGTCGGAGCAGGAACCTGGCCGGGTCGGATCTGGAAGAACCAGCGCATGCCCGGGCACGATGGTCAGCGCAACCGCACCACTCAGAACCTGAAAATCGTGCAGGTGCGTCCGGACGACAATGTGATCCTTGTTTCGGGCGCGGTTCCGGGGTCAAAGGGAAGTTATGTTGTTGTGCGTCCTGCGAAGAAAAAGTCCGCTCCTGCTGCCGCGGAATAACTGCACCGAACCCCTTAACCAGGAAGCAACATGTCCGACAAAACGCTCACTCTTGAAGCCGCCAAGGCTGCTAACCTGACCATCGTGGAAAACCGCGAGAAGGGGGATCAGGCCGTGCACGACCTGATCGTGGCCTACCAGGCGAATCGTCGCTCGGGAACCGCCAACACCAAGACCCGTGGAGAGGTCCGGGGAACGGGGAGTAAGATGTACCGCCAGAAGGGCACGGGTAATGCTCGTCACCGTACTTCGAAGGTGCCTTTATATGTCGGAGGTGGAGTGGCTCATGGCCCACGTCCGCGTGACTACTCAAAGAACGTTCCCAAGAAGATCCGCAAACTGGCACTCCAGCGTGTGTTGGGCGATTGCATTGCGAACGGGAGCATCCAGGTGGTCGATTCGTTCGAGATTGCAGACGGCAAGACGAAATCCTTTCAGGCTGAAGTGCGGAAGATCACCGACGCCACCAAGGTTCTGGTGGTTGCGCCCAAGTTCGATGACAGGACCCTCCTTGCCCACCGGAACCTCCCGGGTGTGATGTGTCTTCCGGCCAATGAGGTCACCATCGAGGAGCTTCTTTATCACGATACCATTATCCTTACTGCCGACGCTCTGGAGGTGCTGGCGACGCGGACCAGCTAAGGAACGAACCCCACTGAACAATGAGAGACATCTACTCCGTCATCGATAACGTGAGACTTTCCGAGAAGTCCACTCTGCTGCAGGAGCTCAACAATGAATACGTCTTCAAGGTGGACCGTCGTGCCAACAAGATCGAGATCAGGCGTGCTGTAGAGCAGGCCTTCGGGGTGAAGGTGATTGGCGTGCGCACGGCCAATTACAGCGGCAAGGTCAAGCGAGAGCGCCGTGCGGACCAGGGCAAGACTGCATCCTGGAAGAAGGCCATGGTTCGCCTGAAGGACGGAGACACCATCGATCTCATCTAGCGATTCAACCCGTTGAATAGATTTGAATTAGGGAAGCCGGATCCGAATCAACAAATTGACGATTTAGCGATTTAACCAATTTCCAATCATGCCACTTAGAAGCTTCAAACCAGTGACTCCGTCGAACCGCTACAAGATGTGGCCGACCTACGAGGAGATCACCAAGAAGAAGCCCGAGAAGGGACTGACCGAACCGCTTCCCAAGAGCGGGGGTCGGAACAACCAGGGCAGAATCACCTGTCGTCATATCGGCGGAGGTCACAAGCGCAAATACCGCCTGATTGATTTCAAGCGAAGGAAGCGCGAGGTGGAGGCCCGGGTGATCGCGGTGGAGTACGATCCGAACCGGACCTGCCGTATCGCTCTCATTGACTATTCCGATGGCGAGAAGGCTTATATACTCTGTCCGGTGGGACTTCAGGTGGGAGCTACCGTGCTGGCAGGGGATAATGCTCCGCCTACTCCCGGCAACGCGATGCCTCTCAAGAGCGTTCCGCTTGGAACGGCCGTTCATAACATTGAATTGCGTCCGGGAGGAGGAGGGAAGGTGGCCCGATCTGCTGGACAGCAGGCAGTGGTCTCCAACCGGGAAGGTGGATACGCCCTGATCAAGATGCCGTCGGGCGAAATCCGCCGCTTCCACGAGAATTGCTATTGCACGATCGGTCAGGTTGGAAACCGCGATCACATGAATGAGGTCTCCGGCAAGGCCGGCCGGACCCGCTGGAAGGGTGTCCGCCCGACCGTGCGTGGAATGTGCATGAACCCGGTCGACCATCCCAACGGTGGCGGGGAGGGCAAGTCCAAGTCCGGCGGCGGTCGCCAGCACCTGAAGTCACCCTGGGGTCATACCAAGGGGCAGCGTACGCGCTCCAAACACAAGGCCAGCAATAAGGTTATTGTCGAGCGCCGTAAGTCGAAGAAGCGTTAACCACTCTGAATCATGCCACGTTCCCTCAAGAAAGGTCCTTTCGTTGACCAGAAACTTCTGGCCAAGATCGATACTGCGGTCGCCCAGGGTGATAAGAAGCCCATCAAGACCTGGAGTCGCCGGTCCATGATTACGCCGGATTTCGTGGGGCTCACCTTCCTCGTGCACAGCGGGAAGGTGTTCACCAATGTCTATGTCACCGAAAACATGGTGGGTCACAAGCTGGGCGAATTTGCCCCCACTCGTATTTTCAGGGCTCACGGGGGCGTGGGCAAAACATAACGCGTAGAAGAATCCTGCAACTCCACCCTTCGCTCCACATGAAGTATACTCCCGCAAAGTTCATCCTCGGCGCCATTCTGGCGGCAGGGGCGGGATTTTCGGTGGCCGGAGGTCAGGAGTTGGACGACCTGACTCGGCTCCAGGCCGAAAACGCTCGACTGAAAATCCGGAATGGCAGTCTGCAAGAAAGCCTGGTGGAAGCGAACAGGCGCGAGAAGGAATCCGCCGAGGCACTGGTCAAGATCAAGGTGCGACTGCAGGCCTTGGGCAAGGATCTCCTCAGCGATGGCGATGAGCGCACGGTGGAGGCCTGGCAGAACGTGACCGTGCTGGACCGCCGTCTGCGCCGGTTGGAGGAAACTTCCATCCGTCTTTCGGCTGCGGCGCAGGCCTTCATCAAGACCGCCATCACAGCCGATCCCGAGGCCCGATCTCAACTTGAGGCTCACCTGCGGGCTCTGGAGGTGGAACTGGGGTTGCGCAACAAACCTGAACAGAATATCGACCGTGGAAATCTCCAGCATGCTCTCGTCAAGAGCATCGATGAAAAGAGTGGTCTGGTGGTGCTTAACGTGGGCACGAAGGAGAATGCGCGGATCGGAATGATCTTTAACATCATGCGTGGTGACCAGGTAGTGGCTGAAGCGATGGTGGCCGATGTGCGCCCCGATATTTGCGGGGTGTTCGTTCAGCAACTCCAAAACGACAACAACCCGGTGCGATTCAACGACACCGCTTCCCTCAAGAAGAACTAATCTCTCCCCCTCCTGTCATGGAAGTTCGTTCCGTTTACAAGTATGCGCGCATCTCGCCCAAGAAGGCACGGGATGTGGCCCGTGAGATTCAAGGTCTCCCGGTATCTGACGCCATCGATACCCTCAATTTCACTCCCAAGAAGGCGGCCTTTCTGATCGGAAAGACGCTCAAGAGCGCGGTGGCCAATGCCGAGAATAATCACGACCTGGCGGCTGACAGCCTCCATGTGAAGGAAGCCAACATCTCGGATGGCCCCTCCTTCCGTCGCTACAAGCCGCGTGCTCGCGGATCGGCCAGCGCCATCCGCAAACGCACCAGTCACATCTATATCATCCTCACCGATGAAATGGAAGTGGAGGAGAAGCCCGCTCGCGACCGCAAGCCCAAGAGCAAGAAGAAGCCCGCGCCGAAGGTGAAAGAGCCTGAGATCGAGGAAACGGAGGAAGAGGTGCCGGCTACGCAGGAAAACGACGACCTGACCAATGTTGAGTCTGCTCCAGTTACGGAGGAGATCTCTAATGAACCCGAAGCAGAAGCAATCGACGAGGTGAGCGAAATCGCAGAGGAAGTTTCCGAGGAGTCCTCCGAGGACCAGCAGGCCGCGGAGGAAGAAAAGAAAGAAGACTGATACCCTTTCCCCAACACAAAGAATTATGGGACATAAAGTAAATCCTATCGGATTCCGACTCGTTGTTAACCGCGAGTGGCGTTCCAAGTGGTACGCCGAGGGCGAGGACTACCGCGAGAAGCTCCATGAGGACCTGAAGGTCCGCAAGTATCTGAGTGGCCGTCTTCAGTTTGCCGCTCTCTCCAAGGTGGTTGTCGAACGGGCCTGGAACAGCGTTCGCGTCACGCTCCATACCTCCCGTCCTGGTCTCGTGATCGGACGGAAGGGATCGGAGATCGAGCGTATGACGAAAGATATTGGGAAGATCTGTGGTGAGGCCCAGGTGAAGATTGACATCGTGGAAGTCCGAGATCCGGAACTCGACGCTCAGTTGGTGGCCGAAAACGTCGCCGTCCAGTTGGAGCGCCGGATCAGTTTCCGGCGCGCCATGAAGCGTACGCTCCAGACGGCCATGGATTTTGGAGCGGAGGGGATCCGGATTCGCTGTGCAGGTCGTCTCGGAGGTTCCGATATCGCGCGGGCCGAGTGGTACCGGGAAGGGAAAGTCCCCCTGCAGACCTTGCGGGTGCCCATCGACTACGGATTTGCAGAAGCCAGGACCGTCTATGGGATCATTGGCGTGAAGTGCTGGATCAATCGCAAGGAGAAGAGTGAGAAAGAGGGCGGTGATAGCCGGGGATCCCGGCCCCAGCGTCGGGATGATCGTCGCGGCGGGCGCGGACCTGGTGGACGTGGACCGGGCGGACCTGGTGGACGTGGACCGGGCGGACCTGGTGGACGTGGACCGGGCGGACCTGGTGGACCTGGTGGACCGGGCGGACCGGGCGGACCTGGTGGACGTGGACCGGGCGGACCTGGTGGACCTGGTGGACCTGGTGGACCTGGTGGAGCTCCCACCGGCGGCAACAAACCCAGCTAGTATTAAGGAACCAGAAATATGGCACAGATTCCAAAACGTGTTAAATACCGCAAGTCGCAACGCGGCAACCGGGGAGGCAATGCCAGCCGTGGAGTGAACATCAGCTTTGGCGATTTCGGTCTGCAGGCTCTTGACCGGGGCTGGATGAGCAGTCGCCAGATTGAAGCCTGCCGGGTTGCGATCAACCGCGAGCTCGGTCGGAAAGGAAAAGTATGGATTCGCGTCTTTCCTCATAAGCCGATCACTTCCCGCCCTCCCGAGACGCGGATGGGTAAGGGCAAGGGCCCGGTGGAAGGCTGGGTGGCTGTGATTCGGCCCGGAACAATGCTCTTCGAAATAGCCGGTGTGCCTGATAGCGCGGCCCGGGAAGCAATGCGCCTGGCTTCCTACAAGCTCGGCATCCGCACGCGCTTTGTCTCCCGGTCCCACCACTCCGCCTAGGTCGCCAGCCTCATTTATTTCAACCAAACGCAGAACGATGCCTCAAATCAAGATTAGAGAAATTCGCGAACTGAGCACCGAGGAACTCCAGGTGCGCCTGCGGGATCTCAAGCAGGAGGGACTGAATCTTCGTCTCCAGCAATCGACTGGACAGCTGGAGAACAGCGCCCGTCTACGCCTGGTGCGTCGGGAAGCCGCTCGTGTGATGACTACCCTGAGCGAACGCCGTCACCAGACAGTGGCATCCGAGCAGGGCCAGTGAACAGAAACAAACTGATTTCGATCCATGTCTGATACAGAAAAGAAGCAGGGCCTGCGTAAGCAGCGGGTCGGAAATGTGATTTCCATCAAGATGGATAAAACCATCGTGGTGGAGTTTATCGCCCGCGTGCGACACCCGAAGTTCAAGAAAATCATCAAGCGCACGAAGAAATTCTATGCGCATGATGAGAACGGAGAGGCGGCCGTCGGAGACAGGGTGCGAATCGAAGAGACCCGTCCGATATCGAAGATCAAGCGCTGGCGTCTTGCTGAGGTTCTCTCCCACCACTAAGTCACCCGTTTCAACCTCCTACATCACTCATAGCCATGATCCAGATGGAATCCAAAGTTGAGGTCGCCGACAACACGGGGGCCCGCATCGCCAAGATGATCGGAGTCATCGGCAAGGGCGGCAACAAGAGCGCCGACGTGGGCGACATTATCACTGCTCACGTGCGGGAAGCTATTCCCACCGCCTCCATCAAGAAGGGTTCGGTGGTGAAGGCCGTGGTCGTCCGGACGGCAGCCCCTATTCGTCGTCGCGACGGCTCCATCCTTCGTTTTGACGGCAATGCGGTCGTCATCATTGACAAGGATGGCAACCCGCGTGGCACCCGCATTTTCGGTCCGGTAGCTCGTGAGCTCCGCGAAAAGAATTTCATGAAAATCGTTTCTCTCGCTCCTGAAGTTCTTTGATCTGCGAGAATCAATTACTTAAACAATCCATTTCCATCCCATGGCCCACATCAAGACACACGTAAAACCCGGTGATGAAGTCAAGGTCATTGCCGGTAACTACAAGGGCAAGCAAGGTAAGGTGCTCGAAGTGCACGCCGAGCGCGAACAAGTCATCGTGGAAGGTGTCCGCGTGATGAAAAAATCCGTGCGGCGTTCTGAACAGAATCCCGATGGCGGAATCCTCGAGAAGGATGGGCCAATTCACATTTCCAACGTCAAGAAGATCAAGAAAATCGACTGACCCGGACCGGGATTTGCTCCGCTTCGCCGTGGTAAGTCCGTCATCTGTGCAGCTAACTAAAGAATGCGCTTAAGCCGAAATCAAAGCTGACCCGCTACCATGACCCCAACCCTACTGACATACTACAAGGAGACCGTCGTTCCGGCGCTCCAGGAAGAGCTGGGCCTGAAGAACGTCAATCAGGTGCCCAAGCTGAACAAGATCGTGGTGACCAGCCACGTCGGATATACCCAGTCCGAACGGAAGACTGCAACGGAAGACGCGGTTGAAGAAATCTCCCGCATTACGGGCCAGAAGCCGAGCGTGGTTTATGCCCGTAAGAGTGTGGCCAACTTCAAAGTGCGTGCGGGCGAGATGGTGGGAGCCCGAGTGACCCTGCGGGGAAATCACATGTGGGAATTCCTGGACCGCTTTGTACACATTACCACTCCCAACATTAGGGATTTTCGAGGATTCTCACCGAAGAGTTTTGATGGAAGGGGGAACTATGCCGCGGGCGTCTCCGATCAGTCCATCTTTCCGGAAGTGGAACTCGATAAGATCAAGCGCACCCTCGGCTTTGATATCATTTTTGTGACTACCGCAGACAACAACGAATACGGGAAGGCTCTTCTCGATGCACTGGGCTTTCCCTTCCGAAAGCCGCAGCCGCAGGAAGATCAGGAGGCCGCCGAAGCCGCGGCCTAGCCCCAAGTAACGACGAACCAGATTGAATCATGGCTGTCCTTTCAGATCCTATTTCCGATTTCCTGATCCGCTTGAAGAACGCTTCGCGGGCGGGGAATGACCGCTTCTCCGCGCCATTCTCAAAGGCAAAGGCGGAGATCGCCCGTGTCCTCAAGGAAGAGGGCTACATCTGGAGCTACGAGGTCGATACCTCGGAAAAGTTCCCCCAGTTGCAGGTGAAGACCAAATTTATGGACGGAACCCCGGCTCTCACCGATCTGAAGAAGGTCTCCAAGCCGGGACGGCGACATTATGTGGGCTCGCAGGAGATTCCTCGTGTTCTCAATGGCCTTGGGATTTCGATCGTATCGACGTCCCGGGGAATCATGACCGGATCGCAGGCCAAGCGCCAGAATGTGGGCGGCGAATTGCTCGCCTTTGTGTGGTAACTCCAACCCAGAATAGAACAATGTCACGAGTTGGACAGAAGAACATTTCCCTCCCCGACAAGGTTTCGATCAACATCGGTAATGACGGGGAAGTCACGGTGGAAGGCCCCAAGGGCAAGCTGGAATGGCAATTGCCGACCGGTATATCCATTGAGCAGGGGGACAGCGAAGTAACGGTGAAGCGTGAGAACGATCAGCGCAAACTTCGCGCCCTGCATGGCACAGCCCGCAGTCTCATCAACAACATGGTGGAAGGCGTTTCCAATGGTTTCGCCAAGGAGTTGGAGATCCAGGGCGTCGGATTCCGGGCTGCGGTGAAGGGCAAAAAGCTCGATCTGAGCCTTGGGAAATCCCATCCCATCCTTCATCCCATTCCCGATGAAGTTACCGTGACAGTGACCGACAACACCAAGATCAAGGTAGAGGGAATGAACAAGCAGGTGGTGGGCCAGTTTGCGGCCGAGGTGCGCAATTACTATCCGCCCGAGCCCTATAAAGGCAAGGGAGTCCGCTATGTTGGAGAATACGTTCGCCGGAAGGCCGGCAAGAGCGTTCAGGCGTAATCCCCTAGCTGAAAAAGACCATGAGCATTCTGAATCGAAAGGAAATCCGGCGGAAGATCCACCGGCGCATCCGAAAAAAGATATCCGGGACTGCAGGCTGTCCCCGTCTGGCGGTGCATTACTCCAACAAGAACATTTACGCCCAGATTATCGACGACGTGGGAGAACGCACGCTCTGCGCCGCCTCCAGCCTCGACAAGGAGGTTGAGGGTTCAGGCTCAAATGTTGCTACGGCTGAGAAAGTAGGTGCCCTCATCGCAACCCGGGCTGGTGGAGCCAGTGTGTCTGCCGTCGTCTTCGACCGCGGAGGACACCTTTACCACGGAAAGATCAAGGCTTTGGCCGAAGCTGCACGGGAAGGCGGATTGAAATTTTAAAACTCTCTTCATCATGGCTACCAGTAACGACACCCCGCCCTCCGATCAAGATACTCCGGCTCCGGAGGAGAAACCAGTAGAGGAGTCTCCTTCCACTCCGGCAGAGGAAGCAGCTCCGGCAGAGGAAGCAGCCCCGGCCGAGGAAGCGGCTCCGGCAGAGGAAGCAACCCCGGCAGAGGAAGCAACCCCGGCAGAGGAAGCAGCCCCGGCAGAGGAAGCAGCTCCGGCAGAGGAAGCAGCCCCGGCCGAGGAAGCGGCTCCGGCAGAGGAAGCAACCCCGGCAGAGGAAGCAGCCCCGGCCGAGGAAGCAGCCCCGGCAGAGGAAGCAGCTCCGGCCGAGGAAGCAGCTCCGGCAGAGGAAGCGGCTCCGGCCGAGGAAGCAGCTCCGGCCGAGGAAGCAGCCCCGGCCGAGGAAGCAGCTCCGGCCGAGGAAGCAGCTCCGGCAGAGGCAGCGGCTCCGGCAGAGGAAGCAGCTCCGGCAGAGGCAGTAGCCCCGGCAGAGGCAGCGGCTCCGGCAGAGACAGCAACCCCGGCAGAGGCAGCCGCTCCGGCCACCGTGGCAGCTACTCCTGTTCCGGCCGCGGTGCCATCGCGCCGGGATTTCGGCTTCGGCGGACCGCCTCGGGACGAGGAGGGCCAGGAAGTCACTGAGAAAGTGGTTTTCATTAATCGCTGCGCCAAGGTCGTAAAGGGTGGACGTCGTTTCAGCTTTTCCGCTCTGGTGGTGGCTGGCGACCATGCCGGCAAGGTGGGTTATGGCTTTGGGAAAGCTAACGAGGTGGCCGAATCGATCCGCAAAGCGAGTGATAATTCCAAGCGCAACCTCGAGACCATGACTCTGGCCGGGGACACGATTCCTCATGAAATCTATGCGGAATTTGGTGGTGGCAAAGTGCTCCTCAAGCCCGCTTCGCCGGGAACGGGAATTATTGCCGGTGGCGGGGTGCGTGCCGTGTGCGAGGCGGTAGGCATCAAGGATGTCCTTGGCAAGTCGCTCGGCTCGAATAATCCCTCCAACGTGGTGAAAGCCACTCTCAAGGCGCTCTCACTCCTGCGCAACCGTGACCAGGTTATGAGCCTGCGTGGCAAGAAGAAGGAGAAAGCAATATAATCGCGCAACACTGCACTTTCAGAATCACCGGAGATCAAACTCAACCGACTTGGAGCAATGGGGTAATGGAGCGATGAAACCGGGCTCCAGGGGCTCAACTGCCGCCACTCAAGCACTCCCTCATACACAACATGAATCTTCACGACTTAAAACCCAATCCCGGTGCGAAGCATCGTCGGAAGCGCCTTGGTAATGGTGAAAGTTCCGGACTGGGCAAGACCTGCGGTCGCGGCCACAAGGGACAAAAGTCTCGATCGGGAGGTGGAGTGCGTCCCGGTTTCGAGGGAGGCCAGATGCCTCTGCACCGCCGTCTTCCCAAGAAGGGGTTCAGCAATGTGCAATTTCGCGAAAAGATCGCAATCGTCAATGTCTCCCAACTCAACCAGAAATTCGAGGATGGTGCGACGGTCAACGAGAAGGCCTTGCGCGAGGCAGGGTTGGTTTCCGGTCGGTGCGATGCCATCAAGATTCTCGGTCAGGGAGATCTTGAGCGAAAACTGACGGTGGTGACGGATGCCGTCAGTGCTTCTGCGCGGGCAAAAATCGAGAAAGCCGGAGGAACGGTCGAATCGGGTGCCTGACTATCTCAACGGCATGCAGCTCCATTCGATTTTCAGTACGCTGCCTGTAACCTAACTTCGCCACCACCGGTAATTAAATGATCACGGCCTTTGCGAATATCTGGAAAGTCGCCGAACTGCGCGACCGCATTCTCTTTACCCTGATCATGGTGGTGATCGTCCGCCTCGGCGTGGCCATTACCCTTCCAGGCGTGGATGCGAGTGTGATCGATCGCTGGCTCGAATGGCGCGTGGAAAACGATGAGGGCGGAAACGCCATCGGGGTTTTGCTGAATGTTTTTTCCGGCGGTGCCCTGCAGCAGTGTGCAATTTTTGCCTTGGGGATCATGCCCTACATCTCCGCATCCATCATGATGCAACTGATGTCAGCGGTTGTCCCGAAACTGGCCAAACTTCGCCGCGAAGAAGGTGGGCAGCAGAAGATCAACCAGTACACCCGCTTTATCACCATTGTCATTTCGGTGGTGCAGGGATTTCTGCTGGCCCAGACCCTCCAGAGTCCCGGGAACATCCCTTACATGGAGGGGATAGTCCAGCATGGCGGAGGGCCCCTTGTGCCTGAACCAGGGATTCCTTTCGTCATGCTCACGGTGCTCACTATCCTGGCGGGAACAATGCTGTTGATGTGGATTGGTGACCAGATCACCGAGCGTGGAATCGGGAACGGGATTTCGCTCATCATCTCAGTCAACATCATCGCATCCCTGCCCGGAGCCATGGTCCAGGCGTTCAACACCTACGTCCGGAATGCGGAGGCCAATCCCTTCAAGCCGATGATTCTGGTTGGGCTCTTTGCCCTTCTCCTCGTCATCATTGCGGCCGTAATTGCCATTACGCAGGCCCAGCGCCGTATCGCGATTCAGTATGCCAAGCGGGTGCGTGGCAAACAGTTGACGGGCCAGCAGACACAGTATCTCCCGCTCAAGGTGAATTACTCCGGGGTGATGCCCATCATCTTTGCTAGCGCGATCCTTTCACTTCCCACCATGCTGCTGAGTTCCATTCCCGCCTTCGGTGATAAGGCTTGGGTAGCATGGCTGACGGAAACCCTCAATCCGCCGAGCATCTCATATTTCATCATTTCGGGGGGAATGATCTTCTTCTTCAGTTACTTCTGGGTGGCAACAATGTTCCAGCCCAGTGAGATTGCAGAGAACCTGAAACGGAGTGGGGGATATGTTCCCGGGGTGCGTCCCGGCAAGCCGACGGCGGAGTTTCTCGACTTCACCATGACGCGGCTGACCTTCGCGGGGGCTCTCTTCCTCACGCTCGTCTACATCCTGCCCATGCTGCTGACCATTACCCTCGATCTGAATTTCGTGGTAACCAGCTTCTTTGGGGGCACCAGTCTCCTCATTCTGGTAGGGGTCTTGCTTGATATCCTCCGGCAGACGGAGACGCATCTCCTGCAGCGTCACTACGACGGCTTCCTGCGGAAGGGCAAGATCCGGGGGCGGGGACGGACGCAGGGAACGGGAGCGGCTGCTTCCGGTTCTGCATTGGTCTACCTATGGGCTTTTGCAGCCGCCTTGATTCTTCTCGCAATCGTGGCTTGGATCATGAACAAGTGATCTTGCTGCCGATCCGGTGGATGCTGCTACGATAGTCCTGCTGGGTCCTCCGGCTTCGGGAAAGGGAACACAGGGGCGACTGCTCGCAAGGGAGAGAAATCTCTCCTATTTCAGTACCGGCAAGCAGCTCCGGCGGGAGATGAAGGCGGCTTCCCGGCTTGGCAAAGAGGTTGAGCCCTACCTGGCGGCCGGCCAATACGTGCCCGACGAACTGGTGCTCGCCCTTGTCATCGGATGGATAAAAAAAGAGAAGAGGGGCTGGGTCCTTGACGGTTTTCCGCGCACCCTGCCTCAGGCCGAGGAGCTCGACCGGGTTCTCGGAGGGGATGGAGCACATTTGAAGGCCCTTCTCCTGGAGGGGCCGGTAGCGGAACTGGAACGCCGCGTGATCGATCGCCGGGAATGCACGGCGTGTCCCTGGACCGGGACCAAGATCCAGGCCGAGGTGTCCGGAGGAGTTTGTCCGTCCTGCGGTGCCACGCTGGGACAACGGCACGACGATGATCTGGAAAACTTTCGCCGGCGCCTGAAGGCGTTTGAAGAGTTGACCTTGCCTGTAGCCGCTTATTACGAACAATCCGATCGTCTCCTCCGGGTCTGGGGCCTCGGATCCCCGGAGGAAGTCTTCCAGAATGTGCAGTCTGAGCTCGCCTGATTTCATGGGTAAACGCATCAATATTCCGATCAAGAGCGAAACTGAAATCCGCAAGATGCGGATTGCGGGAGAGAATGCCAGTGAAGTTCTTCAGGCCACTGCCGGATTCATTGAGCCGGGGAGGACCACTGCCGAGGTTGATGCCTACGCCGCCGAGTTGATAGCGGAGCGCGGTGGAATTCCCACCTTCCTGGGTTATCGAAATTTTCCGGGCAACATCTGTATCTCAATCAACGAGGAGGTCGTGCACGGAATAGGAGGAGCCCGCCGTATTCAGCCCGGAGATCTCATCAGTATTGATATCGGTGTCACGATGGACGGATGGATCGGTGACAATGCGGTCACGGTGCCTGTCGGCCCGGTCACCCAGGAAGATCGCCGCCTGCTGGCTGCCACGGAGCAGAGCCTTTATGAGGCCATCGATCATGCCCGGGACGGGGTTCTTCTGGCTGATCTCTGCGGGAGTGTGGAAGCCTACGTAAACCGTCATGGCTTCACCGTGGTTCGTAAATTGGTGGGCCACGGGGTGGGGCGGAACCTGCATGAAAAACCCGAAGTTCCGAACTTCCGGCCCGAGGGGCGCTCTCCCCGGCTCAAAGCGGGCATGATTCTCGCCATTGAGCCGATGGTGAATGCTGGGGTGGGAGAGGTGGACTGGCTCGATGACGGATGGACGGTGGTGACTGCTGACCGGAAATCATCGGCTCATTTCGAACACACCGTTCTGGTGACGACCGGTGATCCTGAGATCCTCACCTCGCGTCCCCGCACCGCCCTGCCGGAGCAACTGGGCGTGATATTGTAACTCGAGGGGCTGGAGTGCTGCGGTATTGCCCTCGTGCGATTCAGGGCAAGTGCGCTCAGGCAACTTGAGTAATGTCACCACCTGTTACTTGAGCGACATGATCCAGGCCGAGAGGTCCGCAACATCCTGCGGGTTCAGAGTATAGGCGAAACTGGAGGGCATGCCCGAGTGCTGGGCGTCGGAACGTTTCACGATCTCCCTGGCTTGCACCAACACGCGTTTTCCGGTGGGAAGATAAATCTTCACGACCTGGGCCGTCTCTTCCTGAATCATGCCGAAAAGTTCACGACCGTCCTTCAACCTGAGACTGGTCTGCTGGAAGCCCTCCACAATGTAGGCATCCGGCTCAAGGATGGACTTGATAACGTAATTAAGGTCCTGCCGTTTACTGATTCCGACAAGGTCAGGTCCCAGCACCACTCCTTTGCCGTGGACATGGTGACAGGCGAAGCAGGTGCCCCGGCCGAAGAAAATCTCTTCTCCGTGCTTTAAATTTGCCTTTGGGAGCATAGCAACTGCCGCGGCTACCTCGGTTTTCGAGTTGCCGGCTTTAGTGAGAAACACCTGATACATCGATTCACCGCCCCTACCGCCAACCTTGTTGCCACCGAGCACCACCTCACCGGCCTCCAGCGAGCGGCGATAGACGGGGAATTTTTCGCCGTTGCTCATGCGCACCACCATGTCGGTTTTCTCCATACCCTTGATCAGAGGTTTCGGCGGGGTGTTGCGGCCGTCATACGCAAGGTAGAGCGTCGCAGGCAGGTTAATCTCGAAGCGCAGGAACGATTGGTCGCGGCCCGCCTTGTCGTCGTTGTGGCTGCGGATGTAGGTGGCTCCAGCGAGAGCTTCGGGGATCTCAGTGAAGGTGTAGGTTCGGTCGGCGTAGACCAAGACCCCGCGCTGCAAGCCACCGAGTTCCGCCCGGTAGGAATTGGCCGCCCCTTTGCCGCCGATGGCGTTTACGAACAGGCGGTTCTCCCACTCAGAATCCGAGATCTTGTGCACGGTTAGCGATTCGATAGCCGAAACTCTCCGCTCGCCCTCGAAGGCTGCGGCCTTGATCGTGGCGCCTTCCTCGACCGTAATTTTCTTCCCCGCCTTCGCCGATTTGTGATTCGGATCCAACCCGTCCAAAGTGAAATGGACTTGGAACGGCGATTTTGCCTCGAAGCGAACGATTGTCGAATCGCGGAAATTGCGTTTCTCCGTCGAGATTTTGAGTGTGATCAGCCCACTTTTGGGAGCGGCACCGGAATCATCCAAGAACTCGTTTGCACGACGTTGTAAATCGCGATCCCCCTCCTCCATCAGGCCGAGGGCAGCCATTCGGCGGATCCCGAAACGCTCGTCAGCGAGTAACTTGCGCCTCTGCTCCTCCGGCAACTGACGTCGCATGACCTGCCAGCTGGTGTAGTAGACCACGCGATCTCTTTCGTAGGCAACCGCGTCGAGGATCGCTTCGTTGTGATCTCCCCAGCCGATGCGGTCGAGCGATTGCATTGCAGCTGCCCTGACGCGGGGTTCGCTATCTTCGAGCAACTTCACCAGCAGCGGAGCCGCGGAAGCTACCCTGTTCTCGCCGAGGATGCGTGTCGCCTGGATGCGGATGTTGAGCTTGTAGCGCTCGATCGCTGCGCCGAGCGCCCCCTTCAAAGTCAGCCACTCGCCGCGGGCGAAGGTCTCCATCTGCCCGTGGCCAAGATCGGCGGCCTTATTGATGTGCCCTGCCGCCCAGATCGCCCAAGTCGCCTGCGTCTCGGTGAGCTCACCGGCTTGGATCGCTATTACCAGCTTTTGCGAAACCTTCTCACCACGCCGGATCAACTCGTCCTGCGCATGCACACGCCAGACGTGGACGTTCGATCCGAGATCCTCCAACAGCGCCTCGAAGCTCCAGGTCTTGATGTCCTTTTCCCGCTTCGCGGTATCCCAATTTGCCCGTGGGATGAGCGGCGACTCCTTGTGAATAAGGCGGAATACCCGTCCCTGGTATTTCGCGTTCTCCTCGGCTGTCCACTTTTCCTTTGGCACATACTCGGTGCCGTAAACGGATCCCCAGCCGGCAATGTAGAGAGCACCGCCGGGGCCGATCTCGATATCTGTCGGTCTGAATAGAGAGCGCCCCTTCGCGCCCTTGTAACCGAGATCGCCGCCCTGCGTCGCCCCTCCATCGACGATTTTCCACTTCTTCTCAGCGGGCACCTGTAACGCACCGTCCCACTTGGGCTTGTAGAGGAAGATGCAGTTGTTCGTCCAATCGGCGATCAGGTGATGATCGCGATACTTTTCCGGGAAGTGCTCGGAGGTGTAAAAGGCGACACCCGTCCCGGAGCCACTCACGCTCGGGAACAGATCGGAGGACGGCGCGACCGCGATGTGCTTTCCCATCCAGTCGAACTTCCATTGGTGGCGCATCGAGTAGTGACCGTGACGGATCGGCATGAAGATGCGCTCGCCCGGTGCGCCGGGGTCGTTGTCGGTGGCGAGCCAGTTGAAACCGCTGTCCATGCACATGTCCCACGGGTTGCGCATACCGCGGGCGTAAAGCTCAAGGTCGTGCCCGCCGGGCCGGCAGCGGAACACCCCGCCCTCCTTCTCGTCCTTGTTCATCGGGTGGTAGCTTTTCGGGTAGGTGTCTTTGGTGTAGACCTCCGTCAGCGGGTAATCCGTCTTGTCGTCCGATTTGATGCCCTGCAGGTCACGGATCGGTTTCGGCGCGTTCGGTTTCACCCAGGTGTTGCCCATGGTGAAATACAGCCAGCCGTCCGGCCCCCAGTTAAGCCCGTGCACACTGTGGCGCAGGTTGTTGAGACCGGTGTAGATGACCTGGTACTCATCGGCGACGTCGTCGCCGTCGGTATCACGCAACACCGTGAGCTCGGGAGCGTTGGCGACCCAAAGCTCGTCGCCCTTCCAGGCCATCGACTGCACGCAGTTCAGCCCCTCGGCGAAAGTCTTCACCGTCTCGGCGACGCCGTCCCCGTCCGCGTCGATCAGAATCTTGATGTAATCTGTGGGCGAGTCCGGTTTTGGATGCCGGTACTGGGGGCCGGCTCCAACGTAAAGGCGTCCGCGCTTGTCAAAGCACAGAGAGGAAGGGTTGATGATATGGGGCTCCTTGACAAAGAAATTGATCCCGAATCCCTCCTCGACTTCAGGGAGTGCCTTCCTGTCGACTTCGGCGAAACCGGGCAAGGAGATGACGAGGGCAGTCAGAGTGGTGGAGAGAATGAGGCGAATCGGTTTCATGAGCTAGGAGTCTGGATAGAATATATCGGAATCATCAATGTCAGGAATGCCCACTACCAGGACGCGCATTTTCCCCACTGCACCGTGAAGGACACCGGGAGGGATATGAATCATGGTGCCAGGGTGAACCGCGTGTTCCTCCCCATCAAGAATCAAGGAGCCTTCCCCCTCAAGGACGTAATAGAGTTCGGTGGTACGCTTATGGTAGTGCGGTTTGGCGCCATCGATATCCACGGCATGAGCCCACGCAGCAACATTCTGATCGTCCTTGCTGATGAGTCGATAGCGGTATCCGCAGGCGCTCCGTTCCCGGGGGGCGTCATGCTCGTGACGAAGAATGAGCGTCCCTGGTGGCGAGGGAGTCGGTCTGTTTTCCATCCCACAGATTGCATGTGCTGGAATCTGATCCGTCGATTCCGAAATTGCGGAAGCATAGCACTTCCGGGTGAAAACACAGTTCGATCTCAAGTACACATGGAGGATCGAATCGGTTGGTGCGTTTCGTGATGAAGTAGTGCTTCACGAAGCAGCGGATCCATTCTCTGCAGGGTGGGTGGGAATTCAGCCACACCTGCCTGCACCGCGAGACCTCCCAGCTGCGAGCTAGCTCGCAATCCGCAATATGTCCTACCGTTGTGGCCGGCGCATGGTTGCGAGCCGGTATTTCATGACTGCATCCGTGATGGCGCCGGCGATTGTGCGCTGATAGGTTGCATTGGCTATGAGGCGGGCCTCGTAGGAGTGGCTCATGAAGCCGCCTTCCAGGAGGATGGCTGGATGCCTGATACCGGTGAGAACACTGAAGCGGGCCCGCCGGATTCCTCGATCGGGTCGTCCGGTCTTGAGAAGGCAGGTGCTGTGCACGGCGGTAGCCAGAGCAATATTGGCGGAATCCTGAGTGTTTCCATTGCGGAGTTGGAAGTCATCCTTGCGAAGACCGCGTCCATAGTGGGCCACTCCGGCAGGAGAGAGAGTAAAGGTTTCGATGCCCTGGGCACGTCCACGGCCACCGGAATTGAAATGGATGCTGATGAAGATCGCATTCTGAAAGCGGTTGGCGAGATCGACACGTTCCGTGAGGGAAAGGAAGCGGTCGGAGTTCCGGGTCATGATTACCTTGAAGCCGCGGGTCTCGAGTTGTTGTTTCAGGATGCGGCCGACGGCAAGATTGTAATTGGCCTCCTTTCCGTGGCGATTGACTGCCCCCGGGTCGTTGCCGCCGTGACCGGGATCGATGATGACGGTGTCGAAGGGATTGGAAGTCTGGATGTAGGAAGGGCGCAGGACAGGATCGACCAACTTGCCCAGATCGATACGGGAGACGAGATAGCGTCCCTGAAGAGGCAGAACCTTGAAGCTGAACACGAACTTCACGTTGTTCATGAAGACTTCCTGTCCTCCAATGGTGAACTTGATCTTGACTGCCCGGTTTTCAAGTTCAAGGAACGAGCCGGTCACCTTCATGGACTGGAAATTGTAGAACTTCCTGATGCTGCGGACAGTGACGTAGTCGCGGCCGTCATGCCGCACTGTTTCCCAGCCAGCAGCAGAGGCTGTTAGTGCAGGGAACAGCAGTCCGCCCAGGAGAAGCAGAAGGGATTTACGGAAGGATCGGGAAACGAAACTCATCGACGGGGGTGACCGCTGGAGAATACACGCCGTAATCGGCCGGGTTTGCGGGTCTTTGGGAATAAGATTGGCTGCAAAGGGAGACTCTCGCAATTAGAAAGCTTCTCGACAGTGGAGCCCGGCGCTTTTACGGCTCGCTACGATGTGATTGCGGAAGTTGTCGGCAAATACCGTGCACAGTGGGGCGAGGGCCCACTCTGGTGGCAGGGATGCCTTTATTACGTTGATATTGAAGGATGCAGGGTGCTCGCTTTTGACCCACATTCGGGGGAGGAGAGATTGTGGGAAACTGGTGAAAGGGTCGGAACGGTTGTCCCTCGCCGGAGCGGGGGACTCGTGGTGGCGGGAGACTCAGGTTTCGCCTTTCTTGATCCGGGGAGTGGCCTCCTGACTCCGTTGGGGGATCCTGAAGCTGACAAGCCCGGGAACCGGTTCAATGACGGAAAATGTTCACCCGATGGACGTTTCTTTGCGGGGTCGATCAGTCTGGCGAGAAAGCAGGGCGATGCTGCATTTTATCGACTCGATCCCGATCGGCAGATCAGAAAAGTTTTCGGGGGGGTGACTAATTCAAACGGGGTGGTGTGGACCGGGAATGGAGATACCATGTTCTATATCGACACGCCGCGTCTCGCCGTTCTGGCATTCGACTATGATGTGGGTACGGGCCAACTGCACAACAGGCGTGAGGCATTTTCAACCTGTGAACGGGTGCCCGGTGTTCCGGATGGCATGGCAATTGATTCCGATGGTCATCTGTGGATCGCCTTTTGCCATGGAGGTTGCGTGGTGTGTTTTGATGAGGAAGGCAAGGAGCTTGAGCGTCTCATCCTGCCCTGTCGCGAAGTGACCGCGCCGGCCTTTGGGGGCGAGGGCCTAGGCGATCTATACCTGACCACGGGACAACCTCATGAGGAGATAGAGGAAGAGGCGGGACGCTTGTTCGTGTTTCCCGTAGTGGGTGCCCGGGGACTGCCTGTGAGTGCCTTTGCCGGTTGACTTGGAATTACCGCGACAGGGGGAGTTCCATCATGATGGGGCGATGATCGGAGGCGAGGCGTTCATCGTGCACCTGGGTGAGTGGCGTAGTTTTAAAGGAGATCCCCCGTGTCATGAAGTAATCGATCTCGATCGTGGGAGACCGAGAAGGGAAGGTTCTGGTGCCATTTTTCTTGGCAAGAATGGCGAAGCCCGAGGCCTTGAGCCTCGCCAGCGATTCCGCCTCCGGTTCGGCATTGAAGTCGCCCGCCAGGATGATGGGGTGTCTGCGTTCGGCGAGTCCCATTAGGAGATCGTTTACCTGCGCGATTCGGAAGGGTTCCCGGGTCCAGTCGTTGTGAATACTGACAAAGGAGAGGAGCGGACCGGAAGTGGTTGGTCGTACCGTGACTTCCAGTGCACAGCGTGGTTCCGCTCCGGGAGCGAGTTGATGCCGAACGGATTTCTGGATGGGAAAGCGGGAGAGGATCGCCAGCCCGTATTGACCTCCCTGGAAGTCCATGAACTTCCCGAACCGATGATGCATGCCAAGAAGGGTTCCCAGGGCCGCGGCCTGATTGACCTTTCCGGAGCGAGTGCAGGTGTGATCGATTTCCTGAAGGGCGACCAAGTCCGGCTTGAGCCTGCGGAGCACAGTCGCGATTCGCTTCAGGTCTACCTTGCTGTCCATCCCTCGACCGTGCCTGATGTTGTAGGAAACCAGTCGGATTGTGGCGGTCTCTGCCGCCTGCAGAGAGGGGTTGCCTGTGAGGAAGGCACAGGCGACAAGAATGAGACCGGTCAGAAAACGGAACAGGTGGTGGCGATCGTTCACTTCGGAATCCTGTTCTACACCTGCTTCTCTGTTGCCGGGAAGATCTTCTTGATTTCAATGTTCTCACCGAAAAGTCGATCAAAGGAATCGCCCTTTGGGCCAGGATCTGGGAAGAGACCGGACACGTTCCCGCCGATGGAATCCGGTTGCCTGACGCTGGGCGGCGGCAGGGCACCCTTCTCCTCTCCCAGTCGAATGGGAATGAGTTCATGGGGCTTTTCCCTGGCCCTGCGTTGGGGAAGAATGGTGCGATCTCCACCATTGATGGAGTGATTGATGCGAATGGGTTGGGTGTCGATCGATTCGAGTTCCTCCGCAGATGGCTTGAGGAGGCAATGATCCTGCTTTTGCACTGGTTCCCCGTCGGTTTCCACCGAAGAGGGATTCGGTTTGGCCTCATTCCCGGAGATTTTCTTTCCCCGCGGTGCGGCTGCGACTGCACGGCATGCCTCATCGAGGAGGAGTAACTGTTCGGGTTGCCCGGATGCAGGATCGGCCATGCAGGGCTCCAATTCGAATTTCGGGAGAAACTCATCCCGTGCGAGGATCGCATGGGAGAATTGGATTTCGGGCGACTCCTCCTGTGCTGGCGCTTCGGAGTGCGGACCGGGGACTACACTCTCCTTCGAGCAGATCGGGCAATTGAACTGCTTGCCCGCGAATGCAACCGGACTGGAGAATTTCTGCTCACAGTGACGGCAGAAAAACTTGAGGATCTCTTCGTTCCGGGGATGCAGAATCCTGGAAGAATCTTCGGGTGCACTGGTGGGGATCGGAATCCCGGTAAGGCACGACGAACAGGCGATGCGATTGTCGGGCGGGCCACTCAGGATTATCCCGCAAGTGGCACAGTAGAAGTTGATGGTGACGGGTTCCCCGGTCGTAGCGTCCATGGCAAGGAGGGCTGGATTCTCTGGTGGCATCCGCGGGATGCGGCCTGAGGCTCCAAGGGTGGCAGTTGAGCAGTCACCACCTATCAGGGAGCAGAAGTATTAACAGAATATTCACATTGCTTAAGACCGGTTAAATATGACCCTGGAATGACTGCTTTGCTGGTTGGATGCTGAAGGCAGGAGGGGCCTCGAGGGAATGGCGAAAACCGGAGGGAGATAAAGGGCCTCGCCTAACCGAAGTCGTAGGCGTCCATGTCAAAGACAATGGAAACCTCTTCCGGGAGCGTGGTGGCAGCGAGTACCTTTTGTACGTGCCTGGAGAGGGTGCGAGGGTTGGTCGACTTAAGGAGGAGTTGGAAACGAAAGAGGCCGTGGGCCCTGGGAGTGGGGGCGGGATTGGGCACTCCGAGTTCGATGCCGGTGGGAAGGTCTCTGGAGAGGCGTTGGTGGAGGTTTTGCAGGGTGAACTCGGCGAGACGTTCGTGACTGCACTTGCTTGTGAGAAGGGCAGCGTGGCTGAAGGGGGGGAAATCGAACTGGCGACGGAAATCAAACTCCTGATCGGCGAACCCTTCGTAGTCGTGATGGCGTGCGAACTGAACGGAGGGAGAATGGGGAGTGAAGGTCTGGATCACCACTTCGCCCTCCATTTCACCACGCCCGGAACGGCCCGCCACCTGGGTGAGCAGCTGGAAGGTGCGCTCGCCAGCCCTGAAGTCGGGGGCATGTAGAGAAAGGTCGGCATTGAGGATGCCAGCCAGGGTAACGTTGGGAAAGTCGAGCCCCTTGGCGATCATTTGGGTGCCAAGGAGAATGTCGATCCTGCGGGCACGGAAATCCCGCAGGATGTCGCGCACTGCATTCTTCTTGCGGGCGGTATCAGCATCCAGACGGGCCAGACGGGAGCGGGGGAATACTTTGCGGAGAACCTCTTCGACTTTCTGCGTTCCGTAGCCCTGGAGGAGGATGGAGCGGTCCTGGCACTTGGGGCAGGCGTGGGGGACGATGGACTGGTATCCGCAGAGGTGGCAGATCAATCGCTCTTCGGTCCGGTGGTAAGTGAGAGGCACGGTACAATGCTGGCATTCGCAGACATGGCCGCAACTGGGACACTGGAGGGAGCGGGCGAAGCCGCGGCGGTTGAGAAAGAGGATGACCTGCTGTCCCTCTTCCAGTTTCTTCTCCATGTCCATGCGGAGGCGATCGGAGAGAATGGCGGGGCCACCCTTGTGTTTGCGCGTCTCGGTCCGCATATCCACGATACGGATGAGCGGCAGGGATTGGCCGTCTGCGCGCTCGGGCAGGTGCACCAGGTCGTACTTGCCGGATTGAGCATTCTGAAAGGACTCCAGCGACGGAGTGGCCGACCCGAGGATCACCGGGCAGCATTCCATATGGGCGCGCACCACTGCCAGGTCACGACCCTGGTATTTGGGAGGGTTTTCCTGTTTGTAGGTATTTTCGTGTTCCTCGTCGACGATGATGAGACCTGGTGCGGGCAGGGGAGCGAAGATGGCGGAGCGGGCACCGACGACCACTTTTGCTTCTCCCTTTCGAATGCGATGCCACTCGTCGAAGCGCTCGCCTTGCGAGAGATGCGAATGCAGCACGGCGACCTGGTCCTGCAAGGCAGAGAAGCGCGATTTGAAATGCTGGACGGTCTGGGGTGTCAGAGCGATCTCGGGAACGAGGACAAGGACAGATTTCCCGCGGTCCAGGCAGTGCTGGGCGGTTTGGAGGTATACTTCGGTTTTCCCGGAGCCGGTGACCCCGTGCAGGAGGATGGGCTTCGGGGAGGAGGACAGGTCTTCAGTTCCGGTTTTACGGTCGAGGGAAGTGTCGATGGCATGACAGATGACTCTGTAGGCAGCACGTTGTCCCTCATTGAGCTTGTGGGGTTTGCTCTCCAGGAATTCATCCCCGGCATCGGGATCGCGGCGGACTTCCTCGTTCCTCACAGTGATGTAGCCAGCTTCCTGGAGGGACTTTACGCTGGGGCGCACTGAAGCACCACCCAGCTCAGTGATCGGGATGGGACCGGAATTCTTGAGTAGTTGAAGAATAGCATGCTGACGCGAGGCACGACGGGAGAGTTTTTCGAGGGTCTCCTCGTCGGGAATTTGCACAAGTTCGGCCACCTGGCGTGTTTTGGCGGAGTGTGTCTCCTGGCGCACCGCGCCGGGCAGAAGCGAACGCATGATCTGTTCGAGGGGCGTACCGTAATAGGTTGCCATCCACTGAGCGAGTTGGATCAGTTTTTCCGTGATCAGGGGTTCAGGGTCAATGAGCGAGTTGATGAGCTTCAGTTCAAAGTCCACGTTCCCGTTCTCTGCGACACTCAGGATGGTGCCAGTGGCCGACTTGTTGCGGAGGGGCACGCGCACGCGGCAACCGGGGAGGGCGGTCATCTCCTTTGGTACGGCGTAGTCGAAGATGAGCTCCGAGGGGCCATCGATCAGGACTTTCGCGGCGGTTGGCACAACAGTACGTTACGCGGAAATGGGAGGCGATCCAACGCCGCAGATGGTAATCCCACGCGTATCCATTCGGGGGTCTATCCGGCCTGCTTCTCCGAGATCAATGCAAGGTGCCAGGTGCAGCGGGGCACGGGGAAGCAGCCAGCATTTCGGGTCTACGCAGAAGCCACCTTGCTGGGAAGGTGGGGGAGGACTTTCTTTACAGCGGCGTCGGAGGTGATGTCGTGCTTGTCGCGGAGGATGTCGACTTTGCCGTGTTCGACGAATTCGTCCGGCCAGCCCACCCGCTCGACCGGGGTGTCGATTCTGGCTTCGTGGAGGCACTCAATGACAGACGCGCCAAATCCATTCTTGATGACATGGTCCTCGAAGGTGCAGATCACCTTGCAGCGTTTGGCTACATCCAGGATGAGTTCTTTGTCCAGCGGCTTGATGAAACGTGGGTTGACGAGAGCCACCGAGTGGCCCTGAGCTTCAAGCTTTTCCCTCGCTTCCACCGCAAGGTTGTGGACAAAGCCGAGTCCGATGAGGGCAACATCACAGCCGTCATGGACGAGTTCGCCCTTTCCGATCTCAAGGAGGCGGGGTTTCTCCTTGGGTTGAGCCCCTGTGCCCGCGCCACGTGGATAGCGAACAGCGATCGGTCCGTCATCATAGTGCGCCATGGTCCAGAGCATGTCGGCGAATTCGTCTTCGTCGATGGGTTGCATGTGCACGATGTTGGGGATATGGCGCAGGTATCCGATATCGAAGAGTCCATGGTGGGTCGGTCCGTCGTCGCCGGAAAGTCCCCCCCGGTCCATGCACAGTCGGACGGGGAGCTCCTGCAGGGCCATGTCATGGATGATCATGTCGTAGGCCCGTTGCATGAAGGTGGAGTAGATGGCAAGGAAGGGTTTGAGGCCCTGGGTGGCCAGTCCACAGGCGAAGAGGGCGGCGTGTTCTTCAGCGATACCGACGTCGAAGTAACGTTCCGGGATCTCCTCCTTGAAGATCTCAAGTTTGGTGCCCCCGGGCATGGCAGCGGTGATCGCCACGATCTTGTCGTCCTCCTTCGCCAGGTTGGTGACCGTGCGTCCAAACACTTCAGAGTAGGATGGATTGCCTGCCTCGCTGGTGGAGCCGTCTTCCACGTTGTAGGGGCCGAGTCCGTGAAACTTGCCCGGCTTGTCAAGGGCCGGTTTGTAGCCTCGTCCCTTTTCAGTGATGATGTGCAAGATGACGGGTTCCTCCTGATCCTTCAGGTAATCAAAAGTCCTGATCAGGAGGGGCAGGTTGTGTCCATCAAGGGGGCCGAAGTAACGCACGCCAAACTTCTCGAAGAGAACGTTGGGAAAGAGGAGGTTCTTGGCACTGCGCTCGATCTTGTGAGCGAGTCGTCGCGCGCCATGGCCCCCAATCCGCTCCACGAAGTCAGCGGCCTTCTGGCGCACGCCCGAGTAGGCCTTGTTGGTTTGCAGGGCATTGAAGTGCTTGGCGATGGCTCCCACGTTCTTATCGATGGACCACTCGTTGTCGTTGAGGACCACGATGAATCGTTTGGTGGTGCCCTCGATATTGTTGAGTGCTTCCAGGGTGGGACCACAGGTGAAGGAGGCGTCACCCGCAATTGCGACCACGTGCTCGTCGCCTCCCTTGATGTCGCGGGCGGCAGCCATCCCGAGGGCGGCGGAGAGTGCAGTCCCGGCATGGCCAGCGCCGTAGCAATCGTGTTCCGATTCGGTGCGCAGGAGAAATCCATTGAGTCCCTCATACTGGCGGATGGACTCGATCCTGTTAGCCCGCCCGGTCAACATCTTATGGACGTAGCCCTGATGGGAGACATCCATGATAAACTTGTCAGCGGGAGTGTTGAAAACGCGGTGGAGTGCGAGGGTGAGTTCCACCACTCCCAGGTTGGGGCCGAGGTGGCCGCCGGTGCGGGACAGGGTTCGGATGAGGGTTTCACGGATCTCGTCCGCAAGCGATAGCAGTTGGTCGTTGTCCAGGGCCCGTAAATCCTCCGGACCATTGAGACCAGAGAGGAGAGAAGTCTCGGGATCGGGCCGCGAACTAGAGGAGTCGGATGTCATCGTCGAGGGATTCGTCGGCCGGGGAACCGTCGGGACTCGGAAAAGCATCCTCTTCTCCGGGAGAGGACGCCAGATCCTTTTCAGATGAGTTGCCCACTTCGATCAATTCGATGCGCTCTTTGGCGGAAGAGAGGACCTTCTCGCAATGCCGGAGGAGTCCTGCACCTTTTTCGTAGTGCGCGACCAGGTCTTCCAGCGGCAGTTGATCGTTCTCCATGGCTTCTACGAGAGCTTCCAACTCCCCCATGGCACCTTCAAAGGTGCTTGCTCCGGTTTCTGTTGCCTTCTTGGCAGCCATGGACCCTCAAGGAATGATCTAGGGAGTGTCTGTAGTGGGTGCCACTGACCAGAAGATGAGGAGGCTATCGACAAAGCGTACCGGGTTGGGATAACGGGAGAGGAGCGCCTTGAGTTCAGGATCACGGCTCGCGAGAGTGCCTGGCGCACTTCGGGTAGCGACGGAGGCCCAGCCGTCCAGGATCAGGGGAGCCCATTCCTCGTACTCGTTGTAGACCCCCGGAAGCACCTTGTTGCTGTGAGAATAGGGCGAAATCATGAGACCCGCGAAGGGCGTGTCCTGAGAACCAGCAAGATTTTCGAGTTCCTTGAAATCATCCACCCGGTTGGGCAGCCAGAGTGCAGTACGGTCAGCATACCAGGCCACCGCCCAGGGTTGATCGGTAACGACGATTTCGTTCTCGCGGACTTGAGCGGCCAGTCCGGTATTGAGAGCTGCCGGATAGTAGGGTGGCCAGTGAGGAGGCACTGTGCCGGCCTTGCCCACCTCCCGGATCTGGCGCGGGAGGTCGAGGACCATGGGGCCGGCGCTGATCAGGATCGCGACCACGAAGTGGGCGTTACGCAGAGGCGGGATTTCGGTGTGAACCTTGAGACGGCTCCAGAGGATGGCCACAAAGGCAAGGCCATAGGCAGCGAAAAGGGGAGCGAAGAGGACGTGCAACTGGTTGGGATCGGTGGCGGCGCCTGCTTTGAGGCCAAAGATGGCCATTCCGATGGCTCCAAAAAGCCACATGAGGAGAAGGCACCATCGAAAATTGGCGATAGATTTTCGCTTGAAGGGATGAAGCAGGGAAAGGAAGAAGAGTGGCGCGGTCAGGAGGGATCCGAGGTTGGTGTAGAGGTCCCCGGCCTGGAGAATAGTGGTTCTTACGATCTTGAAGGGAAGGTTTTGAAGGGGCAGGTAGGCATCCTGGAGGTTGTAGGTGCGCATTACGGAGTCCTCGCTGGTACCGAGGCCATTGAAGACCGCCAGAATGGAAGTGCCCCCCATGCTCCCGCTGAACTGTTTGTTCTTGATCAGCGGCAGGAGGGACACGAGGAGAACAAATCCCAGGGCCGCGAGGCCGGCGGCTCCTCGCGGACGAAGGAAAAACCCGGCATAGACTGCAAATCCCAGAACAATCCAGATCGCCAGCCAGTGGGTGAGGGCGAGGAGTCCGAGGAAAGCGGCTGCGATGAGAGCAGGCCCGATGGCGATCCGGCCTTCCTCCGTGGTCTCCACCGCACGGTATGCGAAAAAGCAGGCGCAGGAAAAGAGGAGCAGCATGAACATCTGGGGCAGCCCGGTCTGGGAAAATTTCCAGTTGAGATCACAGAGCAGCATGAGCAGGGCCGTTACGCCTCCGATCCTGCCGTCGAAGATTCGAGAGATGAGGAGATAGTTTACCCCGATGGCGATGAGGAAACAGATCACCGAGGTGGCCGCCACGACTCGATCGAGCTTGTAGACGGTGTCGTTTTCGGTCATGCGCCACTTGTCCGCGTCGTCTCCGCCGACCGATTTGAGGGCCCAACTCAGGAGGATGGGATGCAGGGGTGCGTGATAGGTGTCGCGGTTGGCATCCTTGATGATTGGCTGACCACTTCGGACTTCACCGTTCTGCCAGATCGAGACCGGTCGCAAAACCTTGGTGGTGAAGCCCTCGTTGCGTGCGATTTCGCGTGCGATCTGTGCCTGGTCCATGCCCTTGGCGGAGTCCAGTCCTCGGAAGGTGACGAGGAGGTAGAGGAGCGAAATGCCAATCAGCAGGATGAAAAAGAGAACGCGGCGAATGATTATGCCGGTGTTGGCGGAAACAGGGTTATCTGCGGTACTCATGATGCGGGTTTAAATCAGGGTGCGTCCGAAGTGCTCGAAAGGTTTTTCAGTTTTCGTTGCAGGGTGCGCCGACTGATGCCTAGCAAATCTGCGGCCTTGGTGCGATTCCCGCTCGTGTGGCGCAGGGCGCTCCGAATGGCGTGCATTTCAAGATCATGCAAGTTAAATTCTCGGGGAGGCGCAAGGCCCTTTTCGGCCACGTTGGCGGGATCTGCGTTTTCAGCGGGGATGGAGAGAGTATTCTGATCGAGAAAGGCAGGGAGATGGTGCAGTTCAATGCCCTCTTCATTGGACATGACTACCCCGTGCTCGATGGCAGTGCGCAGCTCCCGGACATTCCCGGGCCAGGAATAGTGACGAAGAAGGTTCAGGGCATCGTCGCTAAGTGGTTTGAGGGGGCGACCGTTTTCCTCTGCGAATTCACGCAGAAAGGAACTGGCCAGCAGCACGATGTCTTCAGTTCGGTCCCGGAGGGGAGGCATCCTGATGGTCACGACGTTCAGTCGGAAGAAGAGATCCTCGCGGAACTGACCGGTGGTGACCAGTTCACGCAGGTTCCTGTTGGTGGCGGCTACCACTCTGACATTGACGGCAATGGAGGTGTTGGAACCCACCCGCTCGACGGTCCGTTCGGAGAGTACACGGAGGAGTTTGACCTGGGTGGTGGCATCAATTTCTCCGATCTCGTCGAGGAAGAGCGTGCCGCCATCGGCCTGTTCTAGACGTCCGATGCGCCTCTGGTGGGCGCTGGTGAAGGCGCCTTTTTCGTGACCGAATAGTTCGGACTCAAGCAACTGGGAGGAGAGAGCCGCGCAGTTCACGATGACGAGCTTGTCGGCGGGACGTCCGCTCAGGTCATGCAGTGCGTGGGCGACAAGCTCCTTCCCCGTACCTGATTCGCCCTCGATCAGGACTGTGGCGCGAGTGGGCGCGACCTGGGTAACCATCTCTCCGATCCGCATCAGGGCCTGGGACTTTCCGATGAGTCGTTCGAGGCCGGCGCTTTGGCTCGCAGTCTTCTTCTTGAGTTCCCGGTTTTCTGAGGTGAGTCGTCTGTTTTCGCTTTCGATTTCGCGTCCACGGGCTGCCCGGGCTACGAGAAGTTCGACTTCTTCGAGGTTCAGCGGCTTGGTCACGAAGTGCCAGGCGCCCCGTCGCATTGCCTCCACCGCGGTCTCGACCGAACCGTAGGCAGTCATCATGATGGAGACGGGTGGTTTGGTCAGGGTGAGCGCTTCATCAAGGAGATCCATTCCCGAGTCCGTTCCGAGTCGAAGATCAGTGAGGAGGATATCGACTGGTTCACTCTTGAGAACCTGGCGGGCTTCCCGGGCGTCGGCTGCGACGTACACTTCGAAGCGCTCATCGAGAGCCTGGCGCAAGCCGTCTCGGGTTGGCTTTTCGTCGTCTACTATCAGGACGATGGGATTCATGAGTGTTGCTACGGGGAAGGCAGATGGATGGGAATAACTGGTTCGTCACGCTGCAGGGAAGGGGAGAATGGAGATGGCTGTCAGACTTCGATGACGGATTTGGGTTTGGGCGAGGAATCCTCGATGAGGCGGACGCGTTTTTCGACACTGGGGAAGTAGAGACGCACCGTAGTTCCCTCCCCTTCCTCGCTTTCCACTTCGATCTCGCCGCCATGTTCGCGTACGATGCGGCGGACGATAAGGAGGCCGAGACCGGTGCCGGACTTGCGACCGGAGCGGAAGGGTTCAAAGAGGGAGCCCATCAATTCCGGCGAAATTCCAGAGCCGTTGTCCTGCACGGAGATCACGACTTCGTATTCATTGAACCGGGAATCGACATGTACGTCGCCGCCCGAGCCGGGCAAGGACTGGTAGGCATTCTTGAGCAGGTTGAAAAAGGCCTGTTTGAGTTGATCGGCATCGAGGGGTAAAGAGGGAAGCTGATCGTCCAGTTTGAGATGCACGCTCACGTTTCTCTCCTTCAACTCAGGTGCCAGCAGGGCGAGGGTATCCTCAATCACTTTATTGAGATTGCCGGTCTTGCGGAGTGGACTGGTGGGGCGGATGGCGTGGAGGAATTCCTTGAGCAGGCTGTCGAGTCGTTGGATTTCGTTGCGTGCCGTGGTGAGATGTTCATCGAGATTCTTGCGATCGCCCGGGGGCAGGTCGCTCACCTTGCGTTCCAGAAGCTGAAGGTGGATTCCGAGCGAGTTGAGAGGATTACCGATTTCGTGAGCCACCCCGGCAGCCAGCAGAGTAAGGGCGTTGAGTTTTTCGCTTTCTATGGCTTCCTCCGTCTCGCGCCGGGACTGCGTGATATCGCGGACCAGCATGACATAGCCGAGCAATTCCTCCTGCCCATCCACATCCTCCACGAGGGGTGAGAGATAGAAGTTGAGAAAGCGGTTCTCGGGATAGAAGACTTCCAGATCGCGATTGACGGTCTGGCGCCCGGGCCCGATCAGCGATGTCCAATCCAGCCCTCGGACAAGGAGGTCGAGGGATTGCCCCACCGCCTCCTCGGCCTGCAGTCCGAAGAAGCCGCAGGCTGCACCATTGAGGAAAGTGACCGCACCCTCGGGATCCAGGATGAGGACACCCTCCTGGAGAGCATCGAAGACGTTTTCGAGAAATCCCCTTTCCCGCACTAGGCGGTCCACCAGGCTTTCCACCTGACGGGGGCTCAGGCGATCGAGTCGCGCGATCAGTTTCTCGATGAATCCGCTGTTCAAGGTCTCTTTCCGGGTTGCCGGTTCTGCGTTCTTGGATATTGAAGGGTGATGAGTGACGTTCAGGTGGTCCTGTGTACCTTCCCAGATCTCCCTCAGGCGCGACATATTGGCACACTTCTAGTGAAAAAGCAACTGGCGGCCTGTGTGAATCTGATCCCTGCGGTGGAGTCCATTTTTTGCTGGGAGGGCAAGATTTGCAACGAATCGGAAGTCCTGGCTGTTTTCAAGACAACCGCGGAGCGTTTCGTTGAGCTGGAGCGCGAATTGCAGGCCCATCATCCCTACGATGTGCCGGAACTACTGGCCCTGCCGGTGGGGGCAGGAAGTGAGGCCTACCTCAAGTGGGTTCGGACCGGGACAGCCGGTTGAGATTTGTGGGAGCGATTTCTCGCAGAGACCTGGGCGTCGTGCTTCCATCGGTTACCGGACTGGTCCCTGCCCATGCTTCGCCACGTTGCCCTTTCCTCCTGTGTGCTCATTCTGGGTTCCGCCTGCGGGAGCGCCGCTGAAGTGAAATGGACCGCTACCGGCAGGGTGCAGTTTGTTCGGGGGACGGATCTGCTTCAGGTTGCAGCGATTGATGATCCGGTTTCCATCGAACTGAGCTACGATAACGCGAGTGAGGGACGCGTCTTCAGGCAGTTTTTCGATCTCAGTGACCAGCTCTTCTGGCAGCAGGAGGAATACTATGAGGCCATTGATATTGATCTCAGGATCAGGATTGGAGGGAATACCTGGCGAGGGACGCTGGTCTCCGGATCGGAAGGTCCGCCTTACAGCATTGAGATCCAGGATGTGAGGGTGACCGGGGATACGGTAGACTTTTTCAAGGTCACGGTAGCGGGAGAGGACGGGGGAGAATTTCCTTCTTTCCCCGGGGGGACGTTGGGAGCAAATCCCAGCCTGCGAGTGGAATTTCGAAACGAATCGACGGACGATGGAGATCCTCCCGACTATCTCGATTCCACGGACCTGAAATGCGTATCACAGAGTTTTACGCGTATTACCGAGGCCAGGGGTTCGATTTCCAGCGGGACAGGCCAGCTGATCAATTTCGCTTTGGATCCTTCCACTGTCCGGACGCAACTGGTCGAGGTGCAGGCCATCGAGTTGAAGAAGGTTACCTACGATCACGAATTCGAAGAGGTATCGCTGACATGGGCCAGCACACCGGGCAAATTCTACATCATTCAATATCTCGCCAACGATCTGTGCTGGCGTGAGAAGAGTTCCACCCTGGCGGACAGCACGGAGACGACCTGGGCAGTCCTGTCGTTCGGCGACAAGGGAATCTATCGAGTGGTGGAGGAGGAATAGCGGAGCGGTCCCTGCAAGGGATGAAGATGTAGTCCGGAGGACGGATCAGCGCGTGATGCGGAATCCCCGGGCATTTTCGAGCAGAGCAATCTTTTCGATCTGCACCTCCTTGATAAAGTGCGCCACCGGGCTCTCTTCCGTGATTTCGGCCAGGTAAGCCTCCACCTCGTCGGTTTCACCCATGATCTCCAATTCCACTGTGCCGTCGGGCAGGTTTCGAACAGCCCCGACCACGTCGAATCCGGTGGCGATCTCCCTGGTGGTGTAACGGAAGCCCACACCCTGAACCCGACCGGAAAAGATGACTCGCTTGGCGATCATGTGTCGGCAGGCTACGCGTGAATCGGTTTTGCTGTCTACCGTAGAGAAGACAAGTCGCCACCGGAGAGAAGAAGGTCCCGGTGACCGGGGAGCCAGCTGGTCCCGGTGGGCCACTGCAGGTTCGTCATGGATTCCAGGGTTTCATCGTCGGCACAGTTGGCCAGTAGCGTGGTCTTTCCGTGAACAATCACAGAGAAGCAGCGTCTGGGAGCGCCCGGCTTTTCGTGACGCCGGGAGAGGATCTCCGCCGCACGGATGGCTGCAGCCTCCGTCTCCCACCGGCAGACCCAGAGGAGGTGATCGCCGCTTGTGTTGGCGAAGAGTCGGTAGCGGTCTCCTCGCCAGAGCAGGGCGAGAGCCTGGGCCTGCTCGTAGCTTTCGATCCACTCGATGAGGGTCTGGATCTGCAGGGCCCCCAGTGATTCTTCCAGTTGGGTTTCCTGTCCGGCCGGGGGTGCAGGAAGGGTCACCGGAGCAAGGGCCGAAGGATCGCCCCCGAGCAATTCGAAGGTGCTCTGTGGCGGGTCTTCGATCAGGTCCGGCAGGGTGCGGGATTTTGTGCGCAGCCGCGTTTCCAGGTAGATGCGGGCAACGCCCCGTTCCTGGGGGAGTTCGCCGAGGGCAGCCAGATAGATGGGCAGACTGGCCAGGAGTGCTTCCCGGGTGGTGACGAGGGAGGTTGGTAATTCAAAGGTTTCCCGGGATTCCTCTCGCAGCTTGGCCTGCAAGGACTCCGCGATGGCGGAATGCAGACCCGACTGGGTAATCCACTCGTCGTCACTCAGTCGGCCGATCACCATGGGGCTGTGCTGGTGAACGAGGAGGCGGGCAAGGAGGCCATGGAGGATGCTGCGATCCTCAACTTCGTTCTCGTTGAAGTCATTGGGAAGGAGAAGCTGGTTTTCACGTTCATCCAGCCAGCCCCGGACCCCTGTCGACTGGAGAGCTGTCAGCCCCTCCCTCATGGAGCTCCCGGCGAACTCGTAGAAGCCCATGAGTTCAAGGGCACGCGAACGCCGGGCGAGGCCCCCGGGCCCAAACTGGGCGGCAAGATTTTCCTCGATCCTGGAGAGAGAGACCTCTGGTTCGACCCGGTGAATCTCGGGGGTGGTCTTGAAGCGCAGGCCAAGGGTGTCTTCCACGTAGGCCTCGATACCGAGACCGGTCTCCTGCTCTTTGGTTGCTGCCGATTGTTGCGAATCGGGCCTGAGTAATACCAGCAGCGTGCCAGCAGCTGCCGCGGCCCCTGTCAGGGAGGCAAGTGTGCCGACGCCCTTCATGGATTCTGGCTGGATGGGTTCGTCAGGGCTTGAACGGATTGTCGCGCGGAAACGTACCGTGTGAGCCGAACACTTCCTCCGCATTCTTGCCTTCCTTGAAGGTGTAAACCTCGGGAGCGGTGGAATTGCCCTGGGCGTCGTAGTTATAGTACATCACGCGAATGGGGGTTTCCTTTCCGGTGCGGGGATCGGTGCGCAGTGCCCGGGCATCAAACATGCGTTCGGCCTGCAGTCGACCGGTGGTCTTGCTGTAACCGTAAGAGACCTTGTAGAGGAGCGACTCGCGACCGTCGTAGATCTTGCAGGCGAGAGGCTCTTTCTGGGCGTTGAGGCGGTAGACCACGATCATCTTGACCGCCCCGTTGATTCCCCAGGTGCGCTTGACCAGCGTGCGGTCGTCGGGACTGCGACGGAAGACGGTTCGCGAACCATCCTGATGTCGCTTGATCCGCACGTTGGGGCCCTCCTTCTCCCACTTCTCCTGGAACTTGTCGGGGAAGGACTTTTTCTTGTTCTGCTGGCTCAGGCCGGCGCCGAGACTGAGACCCATCACGGCGAGGATGAGCGCAGTGATGCGGAGGCGATGCGGGGGATGCATGGGCCGGAAAAATAGCTGTTTGGCCATGTAATAGCAACGGCGAATCAGACAGCCGGAGATCCATGGCTGGTGGAATTAACGTAAAATGGCAGGGATTTTTGATGTCATGTCGGCGGATTTGGGCTTGGGTCCAGCGAGACGGTGACTTGGAAGATTGGCAGTCGCACTCTCGGGTTGGATCGGGGGATGATCATGGGCATCCTGAATGTTACTCCCGATTCCTTTTCGGATGGGGGCAGGTATCAGGGAGTGATCCCGGCACTTGAGCATGCGCGTAGCATGATTGTGGAAGGGGCGGAGATCATCGATGTGGGTGGCGAATCGACTCGGCCGGGAGCCGATCCAGTTGTCACATCCGAGGAACTGCGCCGGACTATTCCGATCATCGAGGCATTGCGGGCCGAGTGGGACGGGCTCATCTCGATTGATACCAGTAAAGCAGAAGTGGCGCAGAAGGCCCTGGGCGCCGGCGCCGATATAGTGAACGATGTATCCGGTCTGCGAGGGGATGCAGGCATGATCGATATCTGTGGTGAATCGGGATGCGGTCTTGTAGCCATGCACATGCAGGGAGAGCCACGCACGATGCAGGCCAGTCCCCACTACGACAACGTAGCGGAAGAAGTTCGCTGCTTCTTTGGGGAGCGATATGAGACCCTCACCGCGTCTGGTATCGACGCAGAGTGCCTGTGTTTCGATCCAGGGATTGGATTCGGGAAGACCTTGGAACACAACCTGGCCCTGCTTGGTCATCTTGACGAGCTGGTTGTGCGCGGTCGCCCGCTCCTTATCGGACTCTCCCGCAAGAGTTTCATTGGCAAGGTTCTCGGCGACGATTCATCCGTCCTTCGGGAATGGCCCACCGTGGCCCTTACTGCCGCTGCCCGTCTGCAGGGGGTTCTGCTCCATCGCGTGCACGCGGTAAAGGAGAACCACGATGCACTCCGCATGGCGGAGGCGGTGCTTGGAGGCGAGCTGCCGGGAATCAATGATCCATCCTGAGACCGCCCGCTGTGTAGGCACAGGCAATGGCGATGGCACTACTTGTTCCAGTAGATCACCACATTCCGGGTGGCTCGGCCACAGGCGATGATGTCGAGTTTTCCGTCCTTGTTGAGGTCGGCGACCTTGAGGTCCTCGCAAGCCATCTTGTTGTCATCAATGAGGTGGGTGCTCCACTTGCCGCCCTTGCCCCGGGCATAGAGTTTGATACCGACCTTTCCTTCCTTGTTCTTGTTACGCCACCCGGCGATGACCTGAAGACTGTTGGTGCCGAGAACGTCGGCGTATGCGAGGGCGTGGCCCTGATTGAGTGAGTTATCCAGGACAGTTCGTTTCCACCTGTTCGCTTCACCCTTTCCACCTGCCATCTCGTAAACTGCCACCGTATTCCCGTGCATGGGTTCGATACAGGCGTAGGAGGCTGGGTTGAGAATGCCAATCCGGATTTCGCCCGCGCCGCCGTTCATATCCGGGAGGGCAAGGTCGGAGGAGTTCCACTTTCCCCCGGCGAAGGAAATGGCCCTCGCGCCCTCCGCGCCTGCAACCACGATGTTGTCCGGCGAGAAGACCGAAGCGGCGCGATTCCTACCTGCCTCCACGGAGTCGAAATTGTGAGTCTTGTGGAGCTCGTTGTTGATGATGGCGGTCTTCCAGTTGCCAACGGATGGATCGGCGGGTGGGATGTAGGCGGTGACATTGACCCCCTTGCCCTGGCCTCCCCGGTTTCCGCGGCCATGCAAGGGCAGGACCACCAGGGCAAATTTCTTCCCACTGGTGCGGACCCATCTCATGCGGTGGGTGGTGGGATCATGGGCTAGTTGTACCGGTTTCACCTTGCCGAGGGAACCGAGATAATGAACGGAGCCCGACTGTTCCTCGCTGTCAGTATTGCCGGGGTTCCAGTTTCCGCCAACTGCCACCTCAACTTTTCCATCTCCATCTATGTCGCGTGCTGCGATACAGACGTTGTCGCGCAGCTGGGTGCGCTTCCCGCCCTTGTGAAAAGTGTGGAAGAGGTGCTTTTCCCAGGATGGATTTTCGTACCACCAGAAGTCGCTCTTGTCGGCGAGGAGGATATCCTGGTCGCCGTCTCCGTCGACATCACCGAGGGCCAGGCCGTAGCCGATGGCGATCTGCGGGTCGATGGTCTGGGCGTCGAACTTGGGGTCCGCAGCGTGAAGGGGAGTGCTGTAGAGACCGAGGGATAGAGTGGTGGTAAGCGGAAGGATCTTCATGGGCAGGGAGGCATTGGAATGTGAGGAGGAATCTAGGGGGAGAGGAGGGGAGGGAGAAGCCCTCACTTGTAAATTTCTGGAAATCCCGTTTTCCGATCGTGGCGGATGACAGTCGCCTGCTGCCGGAGCTCCGAAATGACCTGCCCCGACGATTACCATTGCCTGAACAAGGCTTCGCGTTAGGATCACGTGGAGGTAGTGTTAGAATTCCTGCAAGAGCACTGGCGAAGCGCGGTGGAGATCCTGATTCTCTGGGTCTTCATTTATCAATTCTACCGCACCTTCCGGGCCACCCGCGGAGCGCGTATCCTGGTGGGCCTGGCCATGATTTTCGTGGCTCTTACCCTTGCGTCTCAACTTCTCCAGCTGGAGGTGATGCAATTCATTATCACGCGGGTTGCGGTGGTGGCCGCCCTCGCTCTCCTGATCATTTTTCAGCCTGAATTGCGGATGGCTCTGGCCCGTCTGGGGAGCTCCCGGCTGTGGTCCTTCAACATTACCCAGCAGGAGGAGTTTCTCAGTAGTGTGGCGGATGCGGTGTGGCAGCTTTCCAAGAAGCGCTATGGGGCCCTCTTCGCCATTGAGCGGAGTATCAGTCTCAAGGATCAGATCGAAACAGGGGTGGAGATCAACGGGGATCTGAGTTCCGAGCTGGCGCTCACCATTTTTCATCCCAAAACGGCCCTGCATGATGGGGGTGTGGTCCTCTCCGGCGAGCGCATCGTGGCAGCATCCTGCGTCTTTTCGGTGAGCCAGACCGAGATCGGAGATCGTTCCATGGGACTGCGTCATCGGGCTGCGATCGGACTCACCGAAGAGAGCGATGCGGTGAGCATCGTGGTGAGTGAAGAAACGGGAGCGGTCTCCATATGTGTGGACGGCAGGATCGAGAGAAACATGGACGAAGATGGGTTCCGTGACCGGCTGGAAGAAATTTTCCTCAGCGACAGGGAAGGCGATAGTGATGAACAAGATGCTACTGAAGAGGTTGTTCCGGAACAATTGGATACCCAAGATAGCGTCGCTCCTGGCAGCGATCGCTCTCTGGTTTCTGATTAACGGATACCAGAAGAACGACGCCGTCATGGGCGACCCGGTCGGGGAGACCCGGGATTGACCTCCGCCTGGTGCGCCAAGGGATCAGGGCGCACCGCATCGAACCCGGTCTGCTTCCGACCTCTCCCCGTTTTTCACTCCACAGATTCACCTCAGCCATGCCAAATGCCTTTCTTGTCACCGGGACAGACACAGGAGTCGGCAAGACCTACGTCACCTGCCAGCTTGTGCGCGCACTGCGGAAAGCGGGGGTGGACGCGGTGGGTTACAAGTCGGTGTGCTGTGGTGAACGGACTGATGCGGAACTGCTGGTGGCCGCCTCGGAGAATGCGGAGCCCATTGAGGCGCTCAACCCGATCTGGTACCAGGCTCCGGTCACGCCTGCGGTAGCGGCTGAACTTGAGGGCAAGCCGGTGAGTCTGGACGAAATCCAGGCCCATGCCGAGGCCCTGGCGGAGCGCCATGACGTTCTCCTGATGGAGGGTGTCGGAGGGTGGGAAGTGCCCATGACCAGGACGGAGACTTTTTCTGATCTGGCCCAGGCTCTCGGGTGGCCGGTCATCCTGGTGGCCGCCAACCGCCTGGGAGCACTCAATCACACTCTTCTGACGGAGCGTGCCATTCAGGATCGGGGACTGGAGATTTTGGCGGTGATTCTCAACCACCTGACCGAGGAACATCATGTGGCGATGACTACCAATCGTCGTATCCTGAACGAGTTTCTCACTGTCCCGGTCCACTGCCTGGAGAACGATGATGATTTTCAAGGCAACGTCTTCGTGGAGGAGTTTCTGGAGGGATCGCGGAGTGACTCCGACCCGAGATAAGCGGAGCCCGGGTCCCCGTGGAAGTTTCCACCTTTGACTTTTTGATCTGCCGCGGCACGCTGCCATCATGAGCTCGCTCCCATCCGTCCCGGACGCCACCGGTCACTTTGGGCAGTACGGCGGCATGTTCGTGCCGGAGACCCTGATGGCGCCTCTGCAGGAACTGGCGGAGGAGTATGAACGGGCGCGGGTCGACGACGAATTTCAGCGTGAATTCGAGTCCCTCCTGACGGATTACTGCGGGCGGCCCACTCCGCTTTACCACGCTCGACGGTGGAGTGAGATGATGGGCGGGGCAAAGGTGTATCTCAAACGGGAGGATCTCCTTCACACCGGGGCCCACAAGATCAATAACGCAATCGGTCAGGCGCTCATGGCAAGGCGGCTGGGCAAGAAGCGCATTATCGCAGAAACTGGTGCCGGGCAGCACGGGGTGGCTACCGCCACGGTGTGCGCCAGGTTCGGACTTGACTGTACCGTTTACATGGGGCGGGTCGACATGGAGCGGCAGGCGCCCAATGTGCAGCGCATGGAACTGCTCGGGGCCAAAGTGGTTCCTGTCAGTGCGGGCCAGGCCACTCTCAAGGAGGCGGTGAGCGAGGCAATGCGTGACTGGACCGCGACCGTGGAGAACACGCACTACATTCTCGGCTCGGCCCTGGGTTCTCATCCATTTCCCATGATGGTGAGGGATTTTCACCGGGTGATCGGCCGGGAGGCCCGCGAGCAGATCCTGGCCAAGGAAGGCCGTCTGCCCGATCTTCTGGTCGCCTGCGTTGGGGGGGGGTCCAATGCAATCGGGCTTTTTCATCCCTTCCTGGAGGACGAGGAGGTCCGTATGGTGGGGGTGGAAGCGGGCGGGGAGGGGATTCTACCCGAGAAACATGCCGCGCGTTTTCAGGGTGGAAAACTGGGTGTCCTGCAGGGGACCAAGACCTGGCTCCTGGCGGATGATGACGGACAAATAGAGCTTACTCATTCCGTGAGTGCTGGACTGGACTACGCCGCGGTGGGTCCCGAGCACGCTTTCCTCAAGGAACTTGGACGGGTTGAATACACCTACGCCACCGATGACGAGGCGCTGGCCGGGTTCAAGGAACTTTCCGAGATCGAGGGAATCATCCCGGCTCTGGAGAGCGCTCATGCCATTGCCTATGTTGCAAAGGTCGCTCCCCAACTACCGGCGAGCGATGTGATCATCGCAAACCTCTCGGGACGGGGTGATAAGGACCTGGAACAGGCTTGTCGCTTCCTCAGGGAGGAGTGACCGGGAACGCGTAATGTTCGCCAGGGTTGCGGGGCTGCGGCCTGCTTCTTCCACCAATCGGGATTTCTCGCCCGGCCCCTCCGGGACGGAGCTTTGATCGGGGAGTCTCGGGCGAATTTGTCCATCGCTGACAGGGGATGGACCCGGGGGCAGGTTTTTTGGTGGTTTGAAGCCGGAAAGTCTCCTGACGCATTGACAAATGGGGAACTGCGGATAGTCTCCCGCCCCCCCGGTAGCGTTCTCAGCCCCAGAACCGCCTGAAAACCATGAGCAAGCGTACATATCAACCCTCCAAACGTGTCCGCAAGCGCCAACACGGCTTCCGGGCTCGCATGGCCACCAAGGCAGGTCGGGGCATTCTCAAGCGTCGCCGCCAGAGGGGCCGTAAGCGCCTGCTGCCCAAGGGGGCGGAACTACCATACAAGCGTCACACCGTTCAGCACGGGAAGTAACGGTCCGTTCCGGGCCGAGAGCCCGCACCGGGGCCATGTCCGCCCTGAAATCATGCGACTGCCGCGCCGATTGAGCATGACGCGGCGCGAAGAATTCGCCGCGGTGAGGAAGAACGGGGAGTCTCTGGCCACCCGCAATTTCGTCATGGCGACCCTGCCTCATTCCCATTCAGGGATTATCAAGTTCGGCCTGATCACCTCCCGTCGGGCTGCCCGGAGAGCAGTGGATCGCAACCGGATTCGTCGGCACCTGCGGGCCATCCTGATCAACCACGGTGACAAACTGGAATCCGGACGGTATCTTGTCATGGTCGCCCGCCACAAGGCTGGTGAAGCCAGCTTTCAGGAACTGGAGGCCGACTGGCTGCGTTTGGCCCGGCGGCTTGGTATCCTGCAGGAGGATCAGCCTATGGAACAGAACCCGGATTGAGGGGGAACTTGAGAATCAAATGAAGTGCGTCATTCGGATCGGCATTCGTGGTTACCAGAAGTTTCTGCGTCCTGTTTTGCATGCTGTTTCAGGGGGAGCGAACTGCCGCTATGATCCCAGTTGCTCGCATTACTTCCTGGAGGCAGTGGAGCGGCATGGATCATTCAAGGGGAGCTGGTTGGGGATTTGCAGAATTTTGCGCTGTCATCCGTGGGGGGGCTGTGGGTATGACCCCGTTCCGCCGGTCGTGGTGGATGCGATAGACTCTGGCACTACCCGCTCCGGTGAATCCCGTCCCCGCCCTTCCGTTCTCGACTCTGAACCCCACCTCAAGTAGCAAAGGACTCTCGTTTTGGATCGTAAGGCTTGGATCGTCATCGTGTTGTGCTGCCTGGGGCTGGCCGTAAATCTGTATTTCAGTGGGAAGAACCGCGAGATTCTGCTGGAGCAGGAGCGCGATCGGAAAGAGGCCGAGCAGGCGCAGGCGGCTGAAGAAAAGGAGAAGGGGCCCGAGGGAAATCCCCAGTCTGAAGAGACAGAGGAACCGTTGGTAACGCCGCTGGAACCCGAACCCGATCCGGTGGAGGAAGAAGAGACGCCGATCCTGAGGTCCGGGGATGTCGTCTATACCTTCACCACCTTTGGGGGGGGGATCAAGCATGCCGAGATCAGCGGCCAGTACGCCGTGCAGGACAAGGAGAACCTGGTGAGCCTCAACAAGGATGAGCCTCAGCCTGTCGGCCGCCTGACCAGCGGGGTGGACGAGTATCTGGATATCGTTTATCGGCACGAGAGAGAGCGCGATACCTCAAACAGCATTTCCTTCATAGGCCAGACGAAGGGCGGGCTCATCATCAGGAAGCGATGGACCCTCGAAGAGGATGAAGTGGCAGGTCAGTCCTACAGGCTCAAGCTCGATCTGGAATTTGAAAATCACGGCGAGAACCCGGTCCAGTTAAGTGATTACGGCCTCTTCGCTGGGTCGGCTGCTCCGCTCTGGAAGGGGGAATGGGATCGCCACATCACCCTCTTTTATCAAAAGGACGGGGACTACAAGAAGCGACGGGTCCTCAAGTTCAAGAAGGGGAAGAAGCCTTCCTTCAGGGGGGACGGGGGCATCCTTGGTTTTGCGGGAGTAAGCAACCAGTTCTTTGCCACCATTATCGAGCCCGAAACCGCCTACGACGCCTGGATCTGGGGGGACCGTCGGGTGGTTGAGTTTCCCAAGATCGCTGATGGTGGGTCCGGGGAAGCTATTCGGATGGGGATGAGCCTGCCGGAGGAGACCCTCAGTGTGAAGGGGGACAACAAGGAGTCATTGACCTTCAATCTCTACCTCGGTCCCAAGGATAACCTCCTGCTGCGCAAGATCGGTGAGGACTACGGGGAGGTGATGAATTACGGCATGTTCGGCTGGATCAGTTTTGTCCTCAGCTGGCTCCTGAATGTGCTCTTTTCGGGACTGTTCTCCAAGATGTTCGACGCCTGGGGGTGGGGTTTTGCCATTGTGACACTCACTATCATCATCCGGGCTGTGATGTGGCCTCTGCAGAACAAGTCGACTCGCGCCATGAAGCGCATGTCCAAGCTGCAGCCGGAAATGAAGGAACTGCGCGAGAAGTATGCCGACGATCCCGGGCGCATGAATCAAGAGATGATGAAGATGTACCGGGAGTATGGAATCAACCCGCTGGGTGGGTGCCTGCCCCTGCTGGTGCAGATCCCCATCTTTTTCGGTTTCTACATCATGCTGCAGTATGCGGTGGAGCTTCGCCAGCAATCGTTCCTCTGGGTTGAGGACCTTGCCCTTCCGGACACGGTGGCCAAATTGCCCTTTTCACTGCCCTTTCTCGGGGATGGGGTGAACCTCCTTCCCACCGTGATGGCGGTCACGATGGTGCTGCAGATGGCCCTCACACCCAAGACGGGTGATAAGATGCAACGGCGTCTCTTCATGATGATGCCTATTATCTTCTTCTTCTTCTGCTACAATTTTGCCTCCGCTCTGGCGCTCTACTGGACCACCTCCAATATCTTCGCGATCGTGCAGATGCTGATCACCCGGCGCCTGCCGGAACCGGAACTCAAGAAGAAGGGAGGGAAGAAGAAGGGATTCTTCCAGCGGCTCCAGGAGCGCGCCGAGATGGCCCAGAAGACACAGAAGGAGATGCGCGCGAAGCAGATGGGTGGACCCGGACCCAAGAAGCCCAAGAAACGCGGCCCACGGACGGGAGGATAAGAGTGCCCCGCGTGCAGGGCTTGATGGGGACTCCGGGCGGGAGAAGCGCGACACCCGGCTTGACCGGGCGGCCCCTCCTCCTAAGCTGTCCCCATGGAAGCTCTCTCCGAAGCCCACCAGATTCTTGAGTCAATGGTTACTCATCTTGGGTATGAGGTGACCATCGAGGAGGAAGAAAGCCAGGAGGGGGCCTGCCTGCAGGTTCTTACCGAGGAGAGCGGTCTCCTCATCGGCAAGCACGGGGATCGACTCGACGACCTGCAGTATCTCGTCAATCGGATCCTGCAGAAGAAGATGCAGGATCCGCCCCGTATCCGGATCGACTGCGATCATTTCCGCGTGCGCCAGGAGGAAAAACTTATCACCACCGCGCGGGAACTGGCCGACAAGGCAAAGGACAGCGGAAAATCCATGAAGATGCGGCCCCTCAATGCCTACCACCGTCGGATCGTGCACAATGCCCTGGTCGATGACGATGAGGTGGAGACTGTTTCGCCGAGGAGCGATGAGCGCCTCAAACGCATCCTCATCCGGCCAATCTCCTGAAGCTTCGAAATCGCCTTTGCGTGGCGGCCCAGGGACAAAAAAGTAGGAGCCTTTCGCAACCGAATGGAAACGTATCGTCTCGTTCTTCCCGAGGATCTCAACCACTATGGGTTTCTCTTCGGCGGGCGTCTGCTGCGCTGGGTCGACGAGGCGAGCTGGATCGCCGCCAGTCTCGATTTTCCGGCCTGCCGCTTTGTCACGATCGGGATGGATGAGGTGGTCTTCCGTCACAGTGTGCGCGATGGGACGATTCTCTCCATCCGATCTGAGAAACAACAGGTGGGATCGACCTCGGTCACCTATGAAGTGACGGTGTGCCTCGGAAAGGCAGGCGATGGTGACCCCATTTTCACTACCCGGGTTACCTTCGTGAACGTGGATGAGGACGGGGAGAAGATGGTGATCGGGACGTGAGGCGATGGGAGATTCGTGCGAAGTTGATATCACTCTCGCTGTCGACAAGGGGGACGATCAGGAGGCCTGGCGTCGGGCGGTGGCCCGGAGGTTGAATTTTCCGCCGGCCCGGGTGGCGAGCGTGGAACTGCTCAAGAGGTCCGTCGATGCCCGCAAGGCGCCTGTTCGTTTTCGCCTTCGGCTGCTGGTGGGGATCGATTCTCCGTTACCGCCGGAGAACCCGGCTCCGCCTTCTTTTTCGGTCCTTTCCCCGCAGGCCAGACGGGTTGTGATCGTAGGTTGTGGACCCGCAGGAATCTTTGCGGCCCTCCGTTGTATTCAACTGGGCCTGTGCCCGATCATCCTGGAACAGGGTAAGGATGTATCCGCCCGGCGCTTTGATCTTGCCCCTGTTCTGCGCGAGGGGCGCGTGATCGAGGATTCGAATTACTGCTTCGGAGAGGGCGGGGCGGGTGCCTTTTCGGACGGGAAGCTCTATACCCGTGCAACCAAGCGCGGACCGGTGCGCGAGATCTACGAGATTCTGGTCGCTCACGGGGCTCCCGCAGGGATTCTCACCGAGGCGCATCCCCACATTGGCTCGAACCTTCTCCCGAACGTGGTGAAGGCATTGCGGGAGACCATCCTGGCTACAGGGGGTGAGGTGCATTTCCAGAGCAGAGTGGAAGAACTCATTCTCGACGATGCCGGGTCGCGTCTGGAGGGAGTGACCACGGCGGACGGGCGTGAGTTTCGTGGCGAGGGTGTGATCCTTGCGACCGGACATTCGGCCCGGGACATCTACCTCCTCCTGCTGCGACACGCGGTGTCCCTGGAACAGAAGCCCTTCGCGATGGGAGTGCGTATCGAGCATCCTCAACCGCTCATCGACAGCATTCAGTATCATCTCGACCTCGGCAGGGAACGCTCCGGGGCGCTTCCTGCTGCCCGCTACCGGCTTGCCACTACGGTGGAGGGTCGCAGCGTGCACTCGTTCTGCATGTGTCCCGGGGGCTTCATCGTGCCCTGTGCCACTGCCAACGACGAGGTGGTGGTGAACGGCATGTCACTCTCGCGGCGGGACTCGCCCTACGCCAACAGCGGGATCGTGGTCGGGATCGAGCCTGAAGACACCGTTCCCTGGAGAGCCGAACACGGAGTGCTGGCTGGCCCGGCCCTGCAACGGGAAGTGGAGAAATCCGCCAAGAAAGCGGGGGGAGGAGGGCAAGTTGCGCCCGCGCAGCGGCTGGTGGATTTCCTCAGGAGGCGCAAGTCTGAGAATCTGCCCGGGACGAGTTACTATCCCGGGGTGCAATCTGCCCGGTTGGAAGAGCTCCTGCCGGAATTCATCGGTCTTCGATTGCGGGAGGGGTTGCGTCGCTTCGGTAAATCGATGAAGGGCTATCTCAGTGAGGAGGCCCTTCTGGTGGGTTTCGAGACGCGAAGCAGCTCTCCGGTGCGTATTCCGCGGGACGCCTCAAGCCTGCAACACCCGGGAGTGGTCGGACTCTTTCCCTGTGGGGAAGGTGCGGGTTACGCCGGAGGGATCGTATCGGCTGCCCTGGACGGACGGAAGTGTGCCGAAGCGGTTGAGAAACTTGTGCGGTAGCTTCCGGCATTTCCTTCCCGGTCAGGACGGGACCAGACTTTCGACGTGGATCTGAGCGACCTTGATGCAGTTTCGGAAGAATGCCATTTGCTGGGTCACCTTTCCCACGCTGGCACTGCCCGCCATGATGGAGACGAGGAAGGAGGCTTCCGCAGTCGGGTTGATATCCGACCGGACCACTGCAGTTGCCTGGCCACGTTCCAGTGCCTCGGAAATGGCACAATGCCAGGTGTCGTAGATGGTGCCAAGACGTTCGCGGAACCCTTCGTCGAGAGGAGACATTTCCACCGCGAAATTGCAGATCGGGCAACCGTTGAAGAGAAAGCCAGCCTCCGGATCCTCCTCCTCGATTCGTTTGAGAAATCGCTTGAGGATGTTGCGCAGCACCTGAACCGGATCTCCGGCATCGTGCAGGGGTTCCACCCACCAGTTGTTGACAGCGGGGGTGAGGAATTCGTCCAGAACGGCATAACCCAACTCGTTCTTGCCCGCAAAGTGATGGAACAGGGCACCCTTGGTGATACCTGCTGCCGTCACGATGCGATTGATGCTCCCGCCCTGGAATCCGTGCCGGTAAAATTCGCGGTAGCTGGCTTCCAGCACCTTGCGTCGGGTCCGTTTGGGATCACGTACGCGGGCCATGGCCGGAACCTTACATACCACGCGGAATGTTGCAAGCGAGCCCTCAATCCGATCCGCCGGCCTGAGGAAGGGCTGGATGGAATGGCAGTGGTGCTGTGATTCAGCGTGGTCCCGGGGGCATTTTTGCGTGCAGAAAACGCGTCATGGTCTCGTAAACGTGACGACGTGCATTCTTGCCTTCGTTGATGGAGTGGGTGCCACGAGGATAGGTCATCATGGAAAAGGGCTTGTTGTGCTCGATGAGCTTGTCGACCAGTTTCAGGTAGGTCTGGTAATGGCAGTTGTCGTCGGCGGCTCCATGGATGAGGAGAAGGTTCCCCTCGAGGTTCTGGGCGAAGTTGATCGGGGAACCCTCCTGGAACGCCTTCCTGTTTTCAGTGGGCAGGCCCATGTAGCGTTCCTGATAGATGGTGTCGTAGTGCCGCTGGTCCGGGACAGAGGCTACCGCGATAGCGGTCTGGTAGAGGTCGGGGAATTTGAAGATGGCGTTGAGGCTCATTGAGCCACCCCCGCTCCATCCCCAGGACCCCACCCGTTCGGGGTCGAGCCAGGGGCGTTTCCTGAGGACACTCCGCACCGCGGCAGCCTGATCACGGGGAGGAAGGATTCCGATCTTGCGGAAGGCCTCGCGACGCCAGGTGCGACCGAGGGGAGATCGGCTGCCCCGGTTGTCGAAACTCATGATGACGTACCCCTGCTGGGCCAGCATGTGATGCCAGAGTCCCCCCCAGCTATCGCGTACCACCTGTCCGGCCGGTTCTCCGTAGACGTAGATGAGGAGCGGGTACTTGTGTTTTTGATCGAGGTTGGAAGGCCTGATGCATCGGGCAGGAAGGCGAATGCCTTCCGCGATCTCGACCTGGAAGAACTCGACGGGAGCGAGTTTGAGAGCGTCCACCCTGCGGTGGAGATCGGCGTTGTCCTCCAGGACCTTGATCACCTTGTGATCAGGCAGGCTGATGAGGTGGGTTACCGATGGCGTATCGGCATCGGAACGGGTCCAGACTGCAAAGGCTCCAGTGGGTGAAATCCGATAAGAGTGCGTTCCGCGTTTCTCCTTCCCGGGAGTCAACCGCGTCAACCCCTGGCCGTTGAGGCCGACCCGATAGAGAAAGCGTTGCGCTGGATTGTCCGGAGAGGCGAGAAAATAGGCCCAGCGTCCGTCCCGGTCGACCTGCTGGAGATCGACATCGAATGCGTTGGGGGTGAGCTTGGTGATCTCCTTTCCGTCCCGGGAGACGCGGTAGAGCTGCTCCCAGTCGTCCCGCTCGCTTGTCCAGGTGAAGCTCGCTCCCTTCGGGTCCCAGTGGAGGTCGTTGTGCATGACGACCCAGGCAGGGTCGTGCTCCTTGAGGATGGTTCTCACCGATCCGTCCCGCCGTTGCGCGAGCATGACGAGTTTTGTGTCCTGGGCCCGGTTCAATTGCTGGAGGATCAGCTCGGTGGAGTCGTCCGGTCCGGCCCATTCCATCCGTGCAAGGTAATGTTCGCGGGGATCTCCGGGGATCTGGAGCCAGGTGGTCTTTCCACTGTCGATCTCAACCACGCCCCCGCGACAGGCAGAGTTCTTCTGTCCCACCTTGGGATAGCCGAACCTGGTCACCCCGGGGTAGCGGCCGGAGACGTGGTCCAGCATGGTGTGCCGGCGGACACCGCTCTCGTCAAACTGCCAGTAGGCGATGGCGTGGCTGTCGGGGCTCCAGCGGAAGCCATCCCGGACTCCCAGTTCTTCCTCATAGACCCAGTCGAAGCGTCCGTTGAAAATCTGATTGGAGTTGCTGGTGGTGAGGGTGCGGATCGTGTGATCGGGCAGCGACTCCAGGTGAATGTCAGGACCACGGACATAGGCCACGTGCTTTCCGTCCGGGCTGAGCTTGGCAAACATGAGGGAGGAAGGAGCAGAGTCCTCGCCGCCCAGTTGGCGCAGGCTCTTGCTGGTGCGGTTGAAGATCCAGTAATCACCACGGGATTTCCGGCGCCAGACCCGTTTCGAATTGGTGTAGAGCAGGAGCAGGGAAAGATCGGGAGAAAAGGAGTATCCATCGATGGTCAACGGTTGCTCAGCACCCTCGGGCACTAGGTCCCCGGCGGCGACGAGAAGTTGGGATTGCTCATTCTTTCCGGCGGTTGCGAGCCGGATCTCCCTATTTCCCTCGTGATCACCCTCCGTGATCTTCCTGAGGAAGGTGTAGCGTTCGCCATCCTCCAGCCAGCGCAGTTCAAATTGTTTCCCCTTGAATTCCTCGGTACCGTGGATCCGTTCAAGGGTGAGACGGGAGGCAGGGGGAAGGCGATCCGCCTCGGTTCGGACCGGACTGGCAAGCAACAAGGTCAGGAGCACCAGTTCCAGTCGAAAAACCCGGGTGTGCATGGTGAATGGGAGCAGGGGGGAGAGTCGGGCGTGCTTCCGTCGGAACGGGGCGGAGATTTCACGGAAACGGGATCTTGGGATGTCCTTTGCCGGTGGTTGCTCTGGATGAACAGTTTTCTTCATGGCCTTTTCCGGAGAGGCTTGAGCCCAGATGATCCCATGGATCTTGGGTTCCATTTCAGTGGCGTCGTCATGGGCGCGCGATTCGTTCTCTGAACTTTCCTGAGTCAGGGTGGGAGCGTATAGTTCCCACCAACAATAAAAGCAGAGATTCAAATGTCACGAGCTACCCTTTCGAGGTGGATAAAATTTCACGTTTCATCAGGGGTATTCCTTGGATTCGCTGTGCTGGGCAGTCTGGCTCAGGGTCGGTTCATCCATCCCGGCCTGCTTCACAGCAGATCGGACCTTGAACGCATTCGAACGGGGGTAGCGGCGAAGAAGGGGCCCATATATGAGGGTTTCAAGATTCTGGAGGACAGCCCGTACGCCAGGGCGGATTACAGGATGCGGGGTCCCTTTGCCGAGTGGGGACGGGCTCCCAACATTCGCAAGGGTGAAACGGAAAGCGATGCTCTCGCCGTCTATCAAAACGCACTGATGTGGGCCATTACCGGGAAGAAGGCCCATGCGGAGAGGGCGATCCACATCCTGAACTCGTGGACAGGCTCACTCAAGAAGGTCTCCGGGATTGATGGAGTGCTGGCTTCGGGTCTGCAGGGGTTCATGTTTGTCAACGCGGCCGAACTCCTGCGCCATACCGACTCGGGCTGGTCCGAGACGGAGGCGAAACGCTGTGGTCAGTGGTTTCTCGATGTATGGGATCCGACCATTGAGCACTATGCATACTTCGCTAATGGAAACTGGGAAACTGCTGCTCTGCAGACCCGCATGGCTATCGCGGTTTACTGTAATGAGAGGCAGATGTTCGAGGAGACGATCCGGTATGCGGTTGCCGGGGCCGGAAACGGTAGTATTTCGCATATGATTGTCTACCCGAGTGGCCAGTGCCAGGAGACGACCAGGGCCCAGCACTACGTGCAGCTGGGGCTTGGCCTGCTGGGTTGTGCCGCGGAAGTTGCCTGGAACCAGGGTGTCGACCTTTACGGCTGGGGAGACAACCGAATCCTGAGGGGCTACGAGTACACCGCAAAGTATGGACTGGGCGAGGAGGTTCCTTTCCGACACTACCTCGATCGAACCGGCAAGTATGGTCGAGGTGGGAGACACCATGACTATACCGGGATCTCCCCCATCAGCCGCGGCAGCTTCGGACCGATTTTCGAGCGAGCTCTCAATCATTACTCCAACCGCCGTGGGGTCCCCGCGCCGTATTCGGCCCGGGTGGTGGCCATGAAGGAACCCGAGGGCTTCAATAATGACCATATCGGGCTTGGAACCCTCACCCACCGGCGTGAAGTGGTCGGCAGACCGGTGGCGGCTGGTCCCCCGGGTGTGCCGTCCGGTTTCGTTGCCAGAAGTCAGAAGGGAGGGACCCGGCTTTCCTGGGCGGGTTCCGTTGACCCGATCGGTTGCAGTGATGCGACCAGCTATGAGGTGTTTCGGGCGATCAAGTCCGGGGGGCCGTACGAAAAGGTTGCCGCCGGTCTCGAGACCTCCGACTTCCTTGATACGACTGCGAAAACGGGAGAGCTCTATTATTACATCGTCACGGCCAGCAATACAGTCGGCTCGAGCGCACCGTCCGCCGAGATCGCCGCCAATGCGGGGTTGCCGGGTCCCTGGCGGACTGTGGATATCGGCAGGATTTCCATTTCCGGTCATGCCGGGTACGATGGCAGGGTGTTCACTCTGGAGGGAGAGGGACACGACATCGGCGGTAGGACCGACGAGTTGCACTATCTCCATGCCCGTATTTCCGGTGACGGCACCATCACGGCGCGCATCAGGCGTCCGATGAGCTCCCAGTGGACAAAGCCCGGCGTGATGATGCGGAAATCCCTCGATGCGGATTCCCCGCACGTCTCGGTCTTACTACAGCCGCATTGGAGCGGAGTCCTGGTTTCGCGGAGCCAAAAGGGGAGCGATACCTCCATCGGTAAACCGCACCCGCTTGGCGAGGCTCACGTCATCAAGAAGAACAGGCTCAGTACTCCCTACTGGGTGAGGTTGGTCCGTCTGCATGACATCTTCACCGGCTACATGTCGCATGATGGGCTCAACTGGAAAGACCTCGGGTCCGTTGAAATCGACCTGGGTGAGGTCGTCTACGCCGGCCTGCCGGCCTGCTCCCAGCTGGAAGACGTGACCACCACGGTCACTTACGATCGGGTTGGTATTCCGGGGTGGCGCATGCCCGACAGGTGAGATGGTTCCCGGGCTGGATCCCGGTGAGCTGGAACAGGCAGAGTGACGCTCTGCAAGGGACAGTTCTGGAGTTCCTGATCGAATAATTCGCTGTAGTTCCGGTGGTAAGGATCACTTGTGCCTGTACTGCTCAGCGAAACGCCAGTGGGTGGTGTAGTCACGGGTGAGCGGAACATCGGAAATTTCGGCCCGGACCATTTCTACCGGAATGCGATTGCCCCGCAGAATGCGGTCGTGAAAATCGCGTGCAGTCATCTTGCCGGAGGCAACCAGTTCCCGGTGAAGAACATGGAACTGCATCCCTCCCAGCATGTAGGCGCACTGGTAAAGCACGGGGGTGCCCGGGGCCAGAGAGCGGCGCACCTCCCCCTCTGCATGGGATCGTTCATGACCGACCACGTCGACCAGGAGATCCACGCATTCCTGGGGAGTGAACTCGCCGAGGTGGTAACCGAGGGAGAAGATGATTCGGACGCAGCGGTGCATGCGCCAGAAGAGAAAACCCATCCTGTCCTCGGGAGTCCTGGGGAAGCCGCGATCCCAGAGCAGCATTTCCCAGTAGAGAGCCCAGCCCTCGGTCCAGAAGACAGTGTTGTACATTCTCCGGTGAGTGTTGTAGCGCGAGGTCATGAAGTCCTGCAGGTGGTGTCCGGGGATGAGTTCGTGATGCACGGTCGCTGCCGAGAAGTGCGGATTGTTTCCCCGCATGCTCATGAGCTTGTCGGCATGCTCCATGTCCTGGTGAGGATAGGAGACGCTGATGGTGGACCCTCCTGTGAAGAAGGGGTTGAAGCGCTGACGACCCGGCGACATCATGTTCACCCGCCAGCTGTCCTTGGCCAGTTGCGGGATGGTGACCAGGGAGTGTTTCTCGAGGTAGGCAATGGCTTCCAGGGCCAGGCGGCGGATGACGGCTGATTGTTCTCCCGGTGGAACGTGCTTTTTCTTCACCTGTTCCAGGGCAGCCGAAACATCGTTTCCGAATCCGAGTTCCGCGGCCACTTTCTTCTGTTCCTCGACGCACCAGGCCAGTTCCCGTTTTCCAAGACGAATCAACTCGGCGGCGGGGTAGGGGATCATTTCCTGCCGCAGCAACGTGGCAAGCTGTTCCTCGCCGACCGGGGAGGCATGATTCTCACCGTTGAATCCTTTCTTCTTCGGTTTCTGGATCGGCTTGGGTTTGTGTTTGGGGTCGGGCTTGAAGACATCGGCGTAAGCGCCGAGCGAGGTAGACAGCTTCTTGCTTGGAGCGGTGATCCACCAGGTGAGGAGGGGATCGTAGCCGCGGTAGTAGTTGAACCAGTTCTCGACCACCCGCTGCAGTTCGCGGGACGCCTCCTCGGCGGTCTTGAAGTTTTTCTCGGCCATCTCGTCTCGGCCTTCTTCCCGCTGTCGCTCGCGGCTCCCGGCCACAATCTCTTCCACCTCCCGACGTTTTTCGTCGATGGACCCTGCCAGCTTCTCGAGTTCCGGCGCGAGCTTCTGCGGGTTGTACTTATCCTGGGATCGCCTTTGGTATTCCAGGGCCGTGATCTCCTCCACGGAGGGAAGGAGGGTGGCAATGGTCCGCAAATGAGCGGCCTCCCTGGCAAACTGTTCCTGGTCCCGCTCCAGGCGATGGCGAAAGAGGATGTAATCGACCTGGCCCGATCGATTCATCTTATCGAAGTCCATTTCAAGAAGGACGCGGTGCCAGGCCTCAAAGAACTTCTCCAGTCCTGCGATTCGTTTCTCCTCCAACCGGGATGGGAATTCGCGCTGGAAGGTCTCCCGGTCCCGGGGGTAGCGGTCCAGCAGATCGCGGAAATCGTTGGTGTGAGCGGTGGCGATCTCGTGGCCTTCCGGGGGGGTGTAGCGTGGACCGTTGGTGGAAACCTGGGCTTGGAGAAGAGCGGCTCCTAAAAGGGGCAGAGTCAAGGGGAGCAGGTATGGACGTGCATTCATGATCGGGAGAAGGGGAGCTTACTTCGAGGTATTGTAATTGGGAGGCTCGATTCCAAGGAGGTGCTTGCGGAAGAAATCCTTCCGCCGGCGATCGCCGTGACGTCCTCCGCCCCCGTGGCCCCCGTTGGGGACGACAATCAGATCAAAGTCCTTGTTGGCGCGGATGAGGGCATCGGCCAGTCGCAGGGTCGACTCGGGCGGGACATTGCGATCGAGTTCTCCTACAATGAGGAGGAGTCGCCCTTCCAGACGGTTGGCGTTATCGATGTTGGAGGATTCCGCGTAGTGAGGCCCAACAGGATAGCCCATCCACTGCTCATTCCAGGAGGCCTTGTCCATGCGGTTGTCGTGACAGCCACAGGATGAGACCGCCACCTTGTAAAAGTCCGGATGGAAGAGGAGGGCGCCGGTGGAACTCTGTCCGCCAGCCGATCCGCCATAGATGCCCAGCCGCGTGATATCGTACCAGGGATTCTCCTTTGCGTAGGCTTTGTGCCAGAGAATGCGATCGGGGAATCCGGCATCCTTCAGATTCTTCCAGCACATGTCGTGAAATGCCTTGGAGCGATTGGCAGTGCCCATCCCGTCCACCTTGATCACGACGAATCCCATTTCGGTCCATCCCGAATAGCGCCGACCCGGGTTCCAGCGCTTGGGGACGTAGGAGTCGTGAGGACCAGCATACATGTCCTCAAGGACGGGGTATTTCTTGGAGGGATCGAAATCGGCGGGCTTGCATACGATTCCCCAGATGTCGGTTGTTCCGTCGCGGCCCTTGGCGGAGAAGACCTCAGGTGGCTCCCATCCAGTGGCCGCCAGTTCGCTGATATCAGTTTCCTCCAGTTTGCAGACGAGCTTGCCGTCGGAAACGCGGCGCAACTCGTGGGCGGGAGCACGATCGATCCGGGAATAGGTATCGATGATGAACTTCCGATCCGGCGAATAACGGATTTCATGATCGCCATCGCTCTCAGTGAGAGCCGTAAAACCGGTCCCGTCGAAATTGATGCGGTAGAAGTGCTTGAGGTAGGGATCCTGATCCCTGTGCCTTCCGCCTGCGCGGAACCAGATCTGACGCCTTTCCTCGTCCACCTTGTCCACGTGACGCACCACGAATTCACCCCTGGTGACCGGCTTCATGTTGCCGGAGGCGATATCAACAAGGTAGATGTGGCGGTGGCCGTCCTTCTCGGAAAGATAGAGTATCTCCTTTGTGCGCTCGAGCCAATTGACCCGGGGCATTCCCAGTCTCAATGCGTGTTCTGTCCAGATGAAAGTCTTGGTCTTCTCATCGATGATGTTCCGGTGTTTGCCGGTGAAGATGTCCACTTCGATGATGCGGAACCGCTGGTGTCCACGATCGATTTTCTCATAGCGGAAATGCCGGCCGTCCTCGGTCCAGCGAAGATGAGGACCACGGAAGTCGATGAGGTCGACTTCCGGTTTCCTGTGCTCGCGCCTGACGAGGTCAAACCAGTTGAGCTCGTGAATGGTGAACTTGTCGCCAGGCAGAGCGTAGTGGTGGGTATGCAGTTTAGCCCGACCTCCTTCCCGGGGAGAGGATTGGACCATGTGAACCTTGCCCGCTTCACCCGGTTGGACGCGGAAGGCTGCCAGGTTGTTTGAGTTGGGAGCCCAGAAAGGAACCTGGTAGCTGTTCCCGTCTGCTCCGTCGGTGGAGAGTTGGATCTCCCCGGATCCCTCCTCGTTGGCGCGGACCCAGAGGTTGTGGTCCTTGATGTAGGCCCGCCACCGTCCGTCCGGAGAGACGTCGCGGCTTGCACGGTAGGGTTTGCCTTGAGGTGGGTCCCCTTTCTCCTCCTCCTTGGGCGCAGGGGCTGGAGCCTGTGGTTTCTCGACGGATTCAATCCGGTAGTTCCCGAGGTCGCACCGGTACCATTTCCCCTGCATGCGGAAGGTTGTGGTTCTATCCTCAAGATCGAAGCTCAGATCCTCAAGGGGCAGTTGAACAGCCCCGGGTTCTCCTGCTCCCGCTTCCTTGAGGGCGGCAGCCAGCTTCCCGTGATCGAAGGCTCGCTGGCGCAGTCCCTTTTTCAGATCGACCAGGATGAATTCACGTTCTCCCCCCGGCAGGTCATTGCGATACCACATCCAGGCTCCATCGGGAGCCCAGTGCGGATTGATACGGATCTTGTAGATATTGGCGTTGGCGACCGCAAGAGTGGCGAGGAGGAGGGCAAGGAGAGCGGTGGCAGGGTGAATCTTCATGTGCTCCGCGAAGTTACTGCAGAAATCCGGTCCTCTTTCAACCACGCAGTCCTGTCATGACAAAGCGAGGGCCTGTCCTCAAGACCGCCGCATTTGACGGAGCAGCCTGCCGGGAGGGGGAACTCACTTGGGGCCAGAGCAGCTTCATGGAATGGCAGGGTCTTCTCCCCACGAAAACCTTCTGGATCTGTAGAATCACTCTCCCCGTAACCGGGCAAAAAAGAGATCGCCCTGAGCGCTCACCGGGTTCTTCAGGCGCACCGTTACGGTGGTGGTGGCGTTTCCATTGTCGACCTGTGTCAGCAGTTCGGTCAGGTTTGAACCGGAGGTCCAGGTGACGAGATCGCTGGAGAGTTCGATGGTGAGGCGGCCAAGGGCGTTGAGGCTCTTCTGATAGGTGATGACGAGGTAGTCGTCGATCTCGCCATTGATCTCAAGGTTCTGCACGTTGATCTGCAGTTCGGGGGCCTCGCCGGCTGCATCCGGGCGCGAACCATGGAGAAACTCCATGAAGTTGCTGATGGTGTCGTGGTCATCATCATCACTGGGTCCGCCCTGAACATTGCTGGTGGTGGCCCAGGTGGCATAATCCACCCCGGTGGGTTCCGTTGTTCCGGGAGAACCGCCCGGATTACGGCTGGCGGTCCAGCTGGCAGCCTGGCCGTGGTCCGGATCGTTAAAGGGATTGACCAGAACCAGGCTGGGTCCCGTCCCGTCGGCAGCAGTGGACCAGGGGAGCTGGTCGTTGTAGAAAAATTCGAGGAAGGGTTCGAGATTGGCGCCCGAGAGGACGATGGCTTCGCCGTCGTTGCTGAGACGACCGGTGTATTCGAACCACTGGATGGCGGGAAGGGAACCGTAGCGCGCCTCGTAGGCGAGGTGATTGCGGAGGAGAAGAAGGCGGGCCCCGGGAGCAAGGACGGTATTATCGGGGAAGGTGAAGTTGACACCTTCGTTGAAGCGGACGCCGGTGAGGTCGATGTTTCTTGATCCGATGTTCAGGAACTCGAGAAACTCGTAGTCGTCACGGTCCGCGCTCACTGCAGACTCGGCAGCTGTGCCCGGGTTGGTGGGATGATAGTGCATTTCGGCAATGACGAGATTGCCGGGGGCTGCCGGTTCCGTGTCGATGGTGAAGAGGGCTTCGTTGAGGGCGCTCCACTCCCCCGTGCCGTTGTTATAGGCCCGGGCCCGCAGTTTGGCTGGTTCATTGAAGTGTATGGGGTTGGAGGTGTTGTCTCCTCCGCCTCCTCCTCCAGCGGTGGTCTCTCCACGGAGGATCATGTCCATGCGCATGTCCGAACTGGTGCCACTGCCCTGGTGGATCTCAACAGCAATATTGTTTGTTCCGGGGTGGAACGAACTGATCGGGATGGTGTAGTCGAACCACGACTCCTCGCTGCTGGTGGTGCTGGTGGCGTACTGGTTGGAGGTGGCATTGGCCGAGAGATTGGGCGTGCGGATGATCTCAGCTCCGCTGAGGTAGACCGCGGCCGCGTCGTCGTACTTCAACCGGAGCGTGAAGCGGAGGAACCTGGAGGGGTCGGGGATGTCCACGTCGGTCCGGAAGTAGGTGGTGGCGTATTTGTTGCTGTTGCTCGGTCCATAGGAGAGGGTCGTGCCCGATCCCTCTCCGTCGTCGCCGTAGCCGAGTTCGGAGGGACCTTGGGACCAGGAGGAGTCATCGAACCCGTTCTGGCGCCAGGCTGTGCCCTGGTTGCTGCCGTCATCGAGGAATTTCCATACGTGTCCGGAGGTGATGAAGGTCTGGGGAGGATCAGCTGGATTCCCGCCACCGAAGGAGGCAAGGGAGGCGGTGGGGTTGGGAACTCCTCCGGGGAGGCGGGGGTCGCTTCCGTCCAGGGTGTAGTAGATCGTGTCCGCATCCGTTGACATGGTGACGGGGGTAGCAGGGAGGACGGATCCGCCATGCTGGCTGAACACCGGTGCAATGATGTCGGGATACATTCCCTGAGATCTGAAGCGTCCGATCATGGTGTTGGTGAGCCCCCTGAAGTGGTTGTTTACCAGGTTCTGCTGGTAATTGAGCCAGTCCTGATATTCGCGAAAGCGATTGCCCCAGCGCGCGGACTCGGCAATAAAGCCCGGCCGGGCTTCATCGACACGCTTTTGCAGGCGCTCGATGTTTTGTGACGGTGTCAATGCCCCGTCATTGAAGAAGTGCATGTGGATACGGTCGGCGACCAGCATGGCAAAGTCCGCGTTGCCGTTGCGCAGTCGTGACATCAAATCCAGGGGGCCGGAACTGCCGACTGAGCGATTTGTGCTGCGCAGGTAGCCGTCGGCGTCCTTCATCTGGAAGCGGAAGGGTTGTCCCTGGGTCTTGGAACCGAGCAGCCTGACTTCGCTTTCCGAATCGCCGCTTACCCACAGCAGCATGAAGTCGATGAGGTTGGCGACATCGATGTTGTTATTGTTGTTTGCCCATGGATTGGACCCTGATGCCAGTGCCTTTGCCTCTCTCCAGAAGACGCCGTCACCGTCGTAGACCTTCTCATCATTGCGGAACCCGTCATTAAGGTTGACCGCGTCATAGTCCGCCTTGGGGCCTCCAAAATAGCTTGAAGCCATATCGGCATTCCAGCGCTCACGCAGGTGGTATTGTCCCCAGTAACTGCCGTTGAGGTAGACATGCACAAAGCGTCCGTGCGGGGCAAGGTTGCCCATATCCAGCATGGAGTCGTCCGTGAATCGGTTGGACATGTAGGCGCCGCGGGAGCGCATATCGTGGGAACCGCTGCGCAGGTCCATGATGTCAAAGCGGTCAGTCGGCGGGTAGTGCTTGTATTCGAAGTCGTCGAAGAGGGGATAGTTGACCTTGGTGGCGCCGTATTGCGAGCGGAAGCCGATACGGAAGCTCTTCTTCCGGAAATTGGTGTAGTAACCCCCGAAGTGCTTTAACCCGGCGTTTTCCTGGAAGCCGGGTCTGCCGTCGGGAAAGATCATCTCCACGGACGTCGGCGACTCACTGCGGATATTGCTGCCGCCCTCATTCTGGAACGGACCGGGATTGTCCGTGACGATTGAGACGGTAGGTACTGCCTTCAGGGAGTTGACCATTTGGGGTCCAAGGGTTGCCGACTGGGTAACGGAGGTGCGCATGGGTGGCTGGTTGACAATGTCCTCGGGAAAGAGGTAGGTCTGGGTGTCGACATTGGTCGGTCTTAATCCGGCAAGGTGAGCCATGGCACGCACCACTGTTGTTCCGGTTATCGGGATGGGACCGGCGTATACCAGTCCGCTTGTGGGGCTTGGAGGGCTCTCGTCCAGCGTGTAACGGATCTCAGCTCTCTCGGTGGAGGAGGTGATTTCAAGGTCAAAGGGTTCCTCGAAGAAGCCGCGGTCAATATTAAATGCAGTATCACCGACAAATCCGTCGAAAGTGTCGCCGTTGAAGGTGCGAGGTGAGGGTGTGGCCAGGTAACCGGGACCTCCGAGTGACGGGTCGGTGATCCTTGTGCCGCGGAGTTCTGCGGTGATCAGCATGTCTGAACTGGTGAGGCCGTCATTAAGACCGTGAATGGCGAGGACATTCGTGCCGACGGTTAGTCTGTTCACAAAAGAGGTGATATCCCAGTCCAAGAAGGTCACCGCCTCGCCGTCCGAGTGGTTGCCTGTTGCCTCGGAATTCCAGGTTAATCCACCGGGCGCGTTGGCATCGGCAACCAGGATGTCATTGAGGTAGGCAACAAACCCGTCATCGTATTTCATCTTCAGGGTGAGGTTGGTGACCGTTGACGGGTCGCTGACCTCGAAGGGAACACGGATATAGACCGATGTGTTCACGCCATTGAAATCATCATCGAGATCGCCATTTGTCCCGAACTCCTGATTATAGGTGCTGTTCTCGTCGTAGCCGATCCCCATTTGGGCGGCTGGCCACCCGGAGTCATCAAATTCCTGCACGGTCCAGTCTCCTCCGAGTGAGTCATCCGCGGGAATGATGACCCTGGCCTGTTGCGTCGGACCGATGAACACGGTGGGCGTCAGGCCGCCTCCCTGCATGAGGCCGTAGGAGGAATCCTCAAACTGTTCAGGAACAGGGTTTTCCTCGGTGCCGAATTCCGCAACGATTGAAGTGCCGTCCGGGTTGACAAGGGCCAGGTAATCCCCATCGCTGGAAAGCCTGAAGTTAGTATGGAGTTCTGAGCCGGGGTTACGACGATCCTTTTCCGAGGCAAATACCAGCAGGAAGCCGTTTTCGGCAATCTCGACTGCCGGGAAACTCCACATGGTGAGTGTATCCGCCGCGTCAGTGAGGAAGTAACCCTCAAGGTTCACGGATTCAGTTCCGGAATTAAAGATCTCTATCCAGTCAGGGGCATCACCATCCTCATCCTCGATGGTTGCCCTGTTGTTTGCCATGAACTCCGTGATGTAGAGTCGAGCAGAGGCTGGCGAAGCCATCAGGAGTCCGATGGCGAGGAGGCAGAGAGTTGGTGCGGAACGACTGAAGAGCGTCATGGGTTTTGTTCGTGCGTTGCAGTGGGGGGCAGGGACTATACCAATTACAAAGAAGGAGACATCCAAAATATGTCGCTCCAGAACGAGGTTCATGCCCCCTGCCACTGGGCCGGTTCATCCCGGTGGCTGTGCGAGCTACCACAGTTGGGGGGCAGGGGTGCTGCTGTCCCGGATGGGCGGATCAGGTGATGATCTCCTTGATCACCCGGGACTTCTCCACGCCGGTGAGGCGTTGGTCTAGTCCCTGGAAGGAGAAGTTCAGGCGGCGGTGATCGACCCCGAGGAGGTGCAGCATGGTGGCGTGCAGATCGCGCACATTGACCGGATTTTCCACCACGTTGTAGCTGAAATCGTCGGTCCTGCCGTAGTGCATGCCGCCCTTGATGCCGCCACCGGCGAGCCAGCCCGAGAAACAGCGTGGATGGTGGTCGCGCCCGTAATTGTCGCGGGTGATGTTACCCTGTCCGAAGACAGTGCGGCCGAATTCCCCGGCGAAGACGACGAGGGTGTCCTCCAGGAGTCCGCGCGTTTTCAGATCGGAGAGCAGAGCGGCGGTGGGTTGATCGACGTCCTGGCACTGACCGCGCATATTACCGGGAAGGCTGGAGTGGTGATCCCAGCCCCGGTGGAAAAGTTGAACGAAGCGGACATTTCGTTCCGCCATGCGCCGGGCGAGGAGACAGTTCCGCGCGTAGGAGCCGGGTTTGCTCACTTCCGGCCCATACTTTTCGAGAACATCCTTCGGTTCCCCGGAGATGTCGGCCAATTCCGGTACGGACTTCTGCATGCGGAAGGCCATCTCCTGCTGGGCTATGGTGGTCTGAATCTCGGGATCGCCGATTTCCTCATGATGCTTGCCGTTCATCTTGCCAAGGGTGTCGAGCATGCGCCGTCTTACCTCGGCATCGATTCCTCTGGGATTGGAGAGAAAAAGAACAGGGTCTCCGGCGGTCTGCAGGGAAGTTCCCTGGTGTTTGGAGGGAAGGAATCCACTCCCCCACAGGCGGGAGTAGAGAGCCTGCACGTTCACGCGGCCACTCCAGAATGCGGAGGGGACCACCACGAAGTCCGGAAGGTCCCTGTTGAGGGAGCCCAGTCCGTAGCTGAGCCAGGCGCCCATGCTCGGTTTGCCCGGAATCTCGGAACCGGTGCAGAAGGAGGTCTTTCCGGGGTCGTGATTGATGGCGTTGGTGTTGAAGGAGTGGATGAAGCAAAGGTCGTCAGCCGCCTTGGAGAGGTGAGGCAGGAGTTCGCTCATCCAGACTCCGCTCTTTCCCTGCTGCGCGAACTTGAACATGGTGGGGGCCACCAATTGCTGTCGTCCCCGGGTCATGGTAGTGACCCGCTGACCCTTGGTCACCGACTTGGGCAGTTCCGTCTTGAAGAGTTTGTGCAGGTCCGGCTTGTGGTCGAAGAGATCGACCTGGCTGGGAGCGCCGGCCATGAAGAGGAAGATGATGCGCTTGGCCCTGGTAGTGTGATGGAGTCCCTTGGAGGCAGCGCCCCCGATCTGCGGAAGGAGCGAGGCCAGGGCGGTTGTTCCCAGGCCCATCCCCGAGTTGAGGAGGAAGGAACGACGCGACTGCAGGTTGGTGGTGGCGGAGAGAAGGTCTGTCATGATTATGAAGTGGTGTGATGTTCCCGCGTGCTGATCGCATCGGGGGAATGCGCTACTGACGGGTCTTGGTGATGTCCATGTTGTAGAGCGTGTTCACAAGGACGGTCCATGCTGCGAGGGTTGCGCGCTCACCGACAGTGTTGAGAGGCACTCCGGTGCAAAGCTCTTCGGCCAGTTTGGGATTCTCCAGATAGTTCTTTTCGAGGTCTTTCACGAGAAGATCAAGGAGGTCGCGTTCCTTTGGATCGGGCAGGCGCGAGGTGATGGTCTCGTAAGCCACGGCAAGGAGATCGCCGGTCCCGGGGGGGGGCTGCGTAATCAGTTTCCGGGCGAGGTGGCGCGCGGCCTTGAGATACTCGTTCTCGTTCAGGAGGAGGAGCGCCTGCGAGGGCGTGTTCGTGCGTTCGCGGCGGGTGACGCAGGTATCACGGATGGGAGCATTCAGGATCGTCAATTGAGGGGGTGGCATCCCGCGTTTCCAGTAGGTGTAGATGCTGCGGCGGTAGATGTCCTCCCCACTGTCAGCCTTGAAGCGTTCCCCGATCATGGTGACGGCCTTCCAGAGTCCGTCTGGTTGAGGTGGCTTGACGCTTTTCCCATACATCTCTCCCGAGAGTAATCCGCTGGTGACGAGGATCTGGTCACGAATCATTTCGGCATCCAGGCGGAAGCGTGATCCGCGGGACAGTAGACGGTTTTCCGGGTCCTTCCTGAATTGCCCGGAGTCGGCCGCCGAGGATTGGCGGTAGGTGCGCGACATGACCATCTGCTTCATGAGGGCCTTGATATCCCAACCCGACTCGATGAAGGAAACGGTGAGATGGTCGAGAAGTTCCGGGTGGCTGGGGACTTCACCCTGGGCGCCCAGATCTTCTGAGGTCTTGACTAGGCCTACTCCGAAAATCTGTTGCCAGAAGCGGTTGACAGCGACGCGGGCGGTGAGTGGGTTTTCCCGGGACACGAACCACTCCGCCAGGTCCATGCGGGAGGCCACTTCTGCTTTCTTTCTGAGGGGAGGAAGGAAAGCGGGCGTATCACGAGTGACCTCTTCGCCCGGATCATCATAGCGACCCCGTTTCATGACATGCGTTTTGCGCACCTCCCCCCGCTCTTTCATGATCATGGCCTTGGTCATGATCCTGTCCAGTTGGGTCCGTCTGCGGGTAAGGGGGTTTTTCTGAGCGACCAGTTCACGGGCAGCCAGCATGAGTGGTTTCTTTTTCTCCGGGTCTTTCTCCGCGAGTGCGAGCTTCTTGGCCTGCTCCACCCTGGGATTGAGAATGGCCAGTCTGGCATCGATTTCCTTCAGTTCGGCTTGTTCCTCGGGAGTGCCCAGTTGCGTGAAGGGTGGCTGCAGTCCGCCTTTTTCGCCGCCGTTGGTTTCCGGTTGGGCATCGATATTGTTGAAGAAGGCGAAGAGGGAATAAAAGTCCTTCTGGGTGAGGGGGTCGTATTTGTGCTCGTGGCAGCTGGCACATTGCACGGTCATTCCCATGAAGGCGGTGCCCACCGAAGTCACACGATCAGTCACGTTCTTGAAGAAACTTTCCTCAGGCAGGGCGGTGCCGCGATCGATGATGAGATGGAGGCGATGGAATCCGGTGGCGGCGAGTTGATCGCTGCCGGGCTGGTCGTAGAGGTCACCGGCCAGCTGGTAGCGTACAAAGTCGTCATAACCGAGGTTCCCGTTGAAGGCCCTGATGACCCAGTCGCGATAAGCGATGTTGTTCCGATAGAAGTCCTTGTGCATTCCGTTGGTGTCGGCGAAGCGCACAAGGTCGAGCCAGTAGCGGGCCATGTGTTCGCCGTACTGTTTCCGGGAAAGAAGCAGGTCCACAAGTTTTTCGTAAGCCTCGGGACTCTCATCAGCGAGGAAGGTGCGTAGCTCCGTGCGGGTTGGGGGCAGACCCGTGAGATCGAAGGCGAGACGCCGGATGAGAGTGCGCCTGTCAGCATCGGGGGAAGGAGCAAGTTGCTCGGTTTCGAGACGCCGCATGATGTGGAGGTCGATTTTCTGCTGGCTCCAGTTCCGGTTCGTGACTTCCGGGGTGGTGGGTTTTCTCGGCGGCACGAAGGCCCAGAACTGTTCGTAGGGTGCTCCCGCAAGGATCCACTGTCTGATAATTTCCTGTTCCTCCCTGTTGAACGGCTTCTTGTGTGCCTTTTCTGGTGGCATGAGGTCGTCCTCATCGGTGGTGGTAATACGATACCAGAGTTCGCTGTCTTCAAGCGAACCGGGCTTGATGGAGGTGATGTCATCGTGGGTCCGGTAGGCGCCTTCCGGTCCGTCGGCCTGATCGAGGCGCAGTTTGGCCTTGCGCTCACCTACATCAGGACCGTGACAGGCGAAGCAACGATCGGAAAGGAGGGGCCGGATGTCCTGGTTGAAGGAGATTTCGCGGGCCTGGACAACCAGCGAGGTGCAGGCAACGGCAACAGGGATGATTATGTTCCGCAGGGTCATCATGTGCCAGAATAGGGAGAAGGTTGCGAGGGGTCACGGAAACAAAGAGGTGAGGTCAGGTCATGTGATCCCGATTATTGGTCATGGGGTAGAGGGGTTCTCCCTGATCCGCAGGAAGGCCTCGTCGATTTTTCGCAAGGCGTGGAGTTCTTCAGGACAGGATTCCAATGTCCGGACGTGTTGTTGATTCCCTCGCCGGTAAGAGCGGGAAGGAGATTCAGTTGGCGCGCTCCAAATGCCGGGCCGCGAGGAGAGCGAGGCGGGCGATTGTCTTCCGGTTCCGTTGATGCCGGCCAACCTGTAACGAGGTGCCAATTCCCTTCCGTCACGGCGCCCGGATCCAACTGAGTAACGGAGTGCGGGTGCCGGGCAAAAGGAAAGGCGGTGAAGCCACAGGGGCCTCACCGCCTGGAGAATTGATTGATCCGGTCTAGGGCGCGACTATTTCCACGTTCACGTTGTCGATGGTGAGACCGCTGAAGGCGTCCGCGGTTCCATCGCTGATAAAGTTGAACTCGATGCGAACATTCTCGCCAATGACCTCGGCCGGGACCGGGACACTGATGCCGGTGTAGTCGGTATCGAAGACGGTTAGGTCGAGGTCATGGTCAGGTCCCAGTTGCACTTCGTCAGCGACCCGGTAAAAACGGACAACCGCGATGTCCCCGAAGCCGTCGGCATCCCGAAAGGCCTCGAAGGTCAACTCCGCACCCGGCAAACCGCTGAAATCGAGAGGCGGGGAGAAGAGGGAGATGTCGGAGTCCATTCCGTAGTCCCCCAGGTTGGTGGACCAGGCGTTGGCCGAGTCGTCGGCTCCCGTGAGCGGTCCCGTGCTGCCGGAAGGGGTGCCCAGTTCCCAGACGGTGTTGTTACTGGCGTCATTGACAACCGCGACCCAGTCACCCTCACCTGATTCGAAGTCCTCCGAGAAGAAGGCAGGGAGGCTCTCCTCGCGGACTGCGATGAAACCGGTTCCCGCGTAGGGGGCGGGGAAGTCCACGCTGGCCCGTCCGGATGGGTCGGTCGGAATATCCTGGAACCCGGCCAGTTCCGTCCACGATTCACGCGGAGAGTTCAGGTCGGGACTGACCAGGAGGTCATACTGTCTCGCGACCTGGGTGTTGAACTCGGCGCGGATGGTCAGGGGATCGTTGCTGGCGAGGCTGACCGTGAGCCCGAGCGGATCAAGTCCAGGACCGTTGATGAGGTCTCCCAGGCTCTCCCCGTTGGTGCCGGCGAGGTAGAGAGATTGGATCTGCTCCCCGGTCAGCGCGCGTCGCCAGATCGCGACATCGTCGATCCCGCCATTCCATTGGCGGTTGAGAGCCCCCGGGTTCTCCCCAATCATCAGGGGGAGATTTGGGTCGGAATTCAGAGGGCCGGAGAGCGTGGTGGAAACCGTCTCCTGTCCGTCGATCCAGAGGGCACGTACATTGGCCACCCCATTGGAGGTTCCCACGAAGTGGTGCCATTCACCGTCGTCAATATTGAATTCCGCGGAGTTGGCATGGATGTCGTTATTGCCTCCCTGCCAGGCCATGGTCGGGTTGGTGCCCCAGCGGTGGAAGCGCCAGTTGCTTCCTTCCCCGCGACCCACTCCGATCTGCCAGCTGGTAGTGAAGGCGTCGACCCGTCCCCACCACTGCACGGTGATTTCCTGGGTGGGTCCGGCGATATCCCCATCGACATCGGGACTGAAGGCGGTCTGGGCATGACCGCCACCCTGGCCCGCTCCGAAATAGCCGCCCCCTCCGAAGAGTCCGGGATCGTAGGTTCCCGGGTGGGGTGCGATGAATTCCAGATCGTCAGCTGCGGTGCTGGCGGTCCCCGGGATGAGGTGGGCCTGGTCCTGGAGGTTCTCATCAAAGTTATAGTAGACCGTGAGATGCTCGGCGAGGTCGCCAGCTTGAGGAGCTTCGGGGACATTGGGATCCCGGGTCGGGCTGTTGGTCTCGTCAAAGTCGTTGATGAGATCGTTGTCGGAGTCCGTATTGAGCGGATCGGTTCCGGTGTCACTGGCGCTGACAAAGGTGCCGGTGCCCGTCTCCACTCCGTCGCTCAGGCCGTCACCATCGGTGTCGGCATCGCGAGGATTGGTTCCGGTGTCACTGGCGTTGACAAAGGTGCCGGTGTTGGTTTCGGCCCCGTCAGCGATCCCGTCGTCGTCGGTATCGGCATTGGTGGGATTGGTCCCGGCGGTGAGTTCCTCCAGGTCGGTGAGCCCGTCGGCGTCGAAGTCCCCTGTGTCGGACAACTGGGTCAGGTCGTTGATGGCGGCCCAGGAGGTCTCCCACGCGTCCGGGAGATCGTCGCCGTCACTGTCCTCCGCATCCGCTCCGATGGGATAAACCGGGGGGCTGCCGTTGGCGGTGTCACCGAGGGCCACGATCCCGGGGATGCCGGGGCCACTGATGCCGACTTCGGTCCAGTCGCCGCCGCCCTGCTCCCCGAAGACGTTGTCGAAGGGGAACATGCCGGGGATGTTGATGGTGAAGGTGTGCTCCTGGTTCGCCGGGCAGCAGTTGTGCTGTGAGATGACATCACCGTCCGCGGTGTTCATGATGAAGTAGTTGGTGTCATCGGCCCCGAGGTGGATCTTGTAGGTCCCCGGGTTGAAGGCCGTCATGTCGAGGTAACCGTTGTAGCGCGCCGTGAAGTTCTCCCCGCCAGCGTCGAGCCAGGGGCGGTTGTGGATGGAGATGGTTCCCCCGCCATTACCATGGGCAGTCAGGGGTTCAATGGCATCGAAGGAGGCGGTGGGGGCCGGAACTCCCGAGGTGTGCACGGTGTAGTTGCTCAGGGCGTTGTTGTTGAAGATGACGCCGCCGCCGTAGTGGTTCTCCTGGTAGTTCACTCCTCTCTGGGTGAAGTCCGGTCCGTAGGCGCCGGGGGCCAGTTCATTGATGGGAACGAAGGAGGGCTGGATGATCGGGACCGACGGAGTGCTGGCGGCATCGTTCGGATCGGTGCCTTCGCCCACCTCAAACCCGTCGGTGGCATTGTCGCCATCACTGTCGATGTCGAGGGGGTCGGTGCCGGTGTCGTTGGTATCGACAAAGATGCCGGTGCCGGTCTCCACCCCATCGAGCAGGCCGTCGCCGTCGCTGTCGGTATTCAGCGGGTCGGTGCCGGCAGTGGTTTCCTCGCCGTCACTGGAGCCGTCGCCGTCGCTGTCGGCATTGGTGGGATCGGTTCTATCGTCGTACTCCTGGAGGTCGCTGCGGCCATCACCATCAAAGTCACCTGTTCCCGCGCCGGGTCCAGGGGTCACGCCATTGCCGTCCCAGGCTGTTCCGTTCAGGTCGGTCAGGTTGCCTGTCAGGTCCTGTTCCCAGTTATCGCGGAGGGTGTCGTTGTCGTCGTCTGTCGGCGGACCGGCCAGATCTTCCAGGCTGTTGCCCGCAACTCCTCCCTGGTAGATCTCGTCGACCTCATCAGCAGAAAGGGGGCGGTTCCAGATCGCCACATCGTCGATCTCACCGTTCCACCCGCGGTTGAGGGCCTGCGGGTTCTCACCAATCATGAGGGGGAGATTGGGGTCGGAGTTGATCGCGCTCATGGTCTGGGAGGCTTGCACAACACCGTCGATGTAAAGGGTGCGGTTGTTGTTTGCCAGGTCAGAGGTGCCCACGAAGTGGTGCCACTGGCCGTCGTTGACATTGGCTCCACCATGGATGTCACCACCGCCGCCCTGCCATGCCATGGTCTGGTTGTCGCCCCAGCGGTGGAAGCGCCAGTTGCCACCCTCACCGCGGCCCACTCCAATTTGCCAGCCGGTCTGGAATTGCGCGACCTTCCCCCACCACTGCACGGTGATGGCCTGGACCTGTCCGCCATTGGTGCCGCCGTCGACGTCGGGACTGAAGGGAGCTTCGGCGTGACCTGTTCCCGGCCCGGAGCCAAGGTAAGCTCCACCGCCGAAAAGGCCGGGGCCGTAAGAGCCGGAATGACCGGAAGCGAAGGAGAGGTTGTCGTCGACAGTGTCGGCGTTGCCGTCCAGGGACCCCGCGCTGTCATCAGAGTTGTTGTCAAAGTTATAGTAGACTGTCAGGCCATCAGTCACCGCAGCATGGAGTGGCAACATCACGACTGCACAGAGAAGGGAGGTGAATAAGGTGTGGGCCTTCATCGTAGTTGGGTTCTGTCGGTTGGATTTTGGAGGCGTTGGAGGAGGCTGCTCAACCGGGGGAAGGGTTGTGGCAGGGCCTCAACAAGGGTCTCAGATTAGTTCCGATGTTGTTCACTGGTGGATTCCGGTCAACGGCAATCGCCAGCAAGCCAGATCCCAGGGCTCTGCTTCCTTAAGCGATCAAGCGCAAGAAGATGTTTGCTCTGCGCAAGGCAAGAAGTCGAACAAACCAAGATATTTCAAAAGGTTTATCGATCCTCCATTTGCCATCCACCTTCACGGGATGGATTGATGACATCAGAGGCCAGGGAGGAGGTTGAGGCCT